>Ga0210040_10000018_pt1 | contig 721330 bp, 641 predicted proteins | sample CryGeyCG12114_NA_FD_185462 | JGI IMG/M metagenome (GOLD analysis project Ga0210040, IMG submission 185462) | Groundwater microbial communities from aquifer - Crystal Geyser CG19_WC_8/21/14_NA (SPAdes) (version 2) | ecosystem: Environmental > Aquatic > Deep subsurface > Groundwater | place... | reverse complement strand
CCGTCAGCACTGACCTGTTCGCGCGGCCCGCGCACAATCCGTCCTTCTTCGAGGTGAGCGCTGCGGCGCCCAGCGACCGGCCGCTGCTCGATTTCTGCGTGCCGGTGAACCTGCACTATCCCAAGGAACCGCTGTTCGCCGCCATCCGCGATCATCTCGACGAAATCACCAAGTACTACCCCGACTACGCCGAGGTACACCAGGCGCAGGTGTCCCGCCTGATCGGGATGCCCGGCGACAATATCGTGGTGGCCAACGGATCGACCGAGATCATCACCGAACTGGTGCGCATGGCCGACGGACGCCTTCTCACCTGCACGCCGACTTTCGGCCAGTGGACCGACCTGCCGCGCGAGCACGGCGTTGCCATAGATTACCTCATGCGGCGGCGGGAGCGGGGCTTCCGGCTCGATCCCCACGAGATCGTGCAGCATGTCCGGGCGACCAAAGCGCGCACGCTGGTATTGAGCAACCCTAACAACCCGACGGGCTCGGGAATGACGCTGGAGGAGATCAGGTTCGTCGCCGATGCGTTGGCGGACCTTCCGACGATCGTCATCGACGAATCCTTCATCGACTTCTCCGACATCGAAAGCGCCGCCGCTCTCGCGGTGAGCTCGGACAACGTCGTGGTGGTGAAGAGCATGGGCAAGACGCTGGGACTTCACGGCGTCCGTCTCGGTTATGCGGTCGCAAGCGAGCGCAGTGCGGAGCTGATCCGCAGGCGGCTGCCTTACTGGAACGTCAACGGCCTCGCCGCCTTCGTGCTGGCCTATGTCGCGGAGCGCCCGGAGGCGCTGCGAGCCAGCCTCGCCGCGACCGCTGCCGATCGCGACGCCATGGCGGCGGCGCTGGCTAGAGTGCCTGGGCTGACCGTCTTTCCCTCGGCGGCCAATTTCCTGATGGTGGAGCTGGAGGAGGGCGTGTCGGGCACCGCGCTTCGCGAGCGGCTGCTGACCCGCCACGGCATCTTCATCCGCGAATGCGGCAACAAGATCGGCTCCTCCAGCCGCTACCTGCGCCTGGCTGTGGCGGACGCCACGGCCGTCTCGCGACTGATCGAGGCCCTCGGGATGGAGCTCCCAGCGTAAGGAGGGCGCCAAGACGCCGAAGCCGCGGCGCCTTGGTGATCCCAGAACACTTCCCTTCTGAAGTCGCGAGGGGCGGTATGGCCAAGCAGAAACGGCAGCTATCCGCTTGAAGCGGAGTTTGGCCCGTCCGCAAGTGGCCGCCCCTCTCGCATTGCGGCGGTCCGAACGACCGATGGCCTCTTTCCGCTCCCGCCGTCAGGCATCTTTCCCCTGATGGCAGGGAACGGCGGCGGCGGTTCCCGCGGTCACTCCTTGGGGCCCCCTCCTGCAAGTCGAACGAACGTCTGATCTCCGGATGAGTGCAGTAGCCTCTGGACGAAGAAATCGGCGCGTTCCCGTCAGAGCGCCACGCGGCCGCGAGGACCCAGATGCGGTCATTCAGCGGCCATCCGACGCTCCCCAAGACCGGACGCTTGTTCATCTCGTTCCATGGGCGATTTCAGGTCCTCCGACACGTCGGTAGCCGGCATGATGGTCGGTTAAACATTGAGCTAGGGCTTGCAGAGGAGAGCAGCTTCGTCGCGTGAGTACGGCTGCGTTCTCCGAGGACGAGCGTATCTCGCGGCCGTGAGCCGTCGCTGCCCGAGCCGCACGTAACCCACTTCAGTCCCAACGCTGCGTAGACGCGGGAACACCTGACCTCGCGGCGCGCTGCACTCACGGCTACGGAAATGGCACGCAATGACAGTCAACGGCGCCACCGCGGTACGAAGGGCTTGGCAAATCGGGTAAGGGACACGTTTCCACCAAGTCTGGCGCACTCGATGCTTCCTATCGCTTCGGCACCCGCTTCGAAGGCAAGCCGGGAACCAACCCCGAAGAGATGATCGCCGCCGCCCATGCTGCCTGTTTTACGATGGCGACGAGCCTCCAGCTGGCCGGCGCTGGTCACGAGGACGGAAAGCTAGAGACGACCTGCAAGGTCACATTGGAGAAGGATGGTGATGGTTTCGCCGCTACCCGCTCAGATCTTTCACTGCACGCCAGAGTAGCTGGCATTGAGCGGGCCGAGTTTGAGAAATTGGCTCACACAGCAAAGGAAGGTTGCCCGATTTCCAAGCTGCTCGGTTGCGAAATCACGCTCACCATGGACTTCGAGCAGGCTTGACGCCTGGCGCTGCCGCGAAAGCCACGTTGCTCGAGGATAGCTGGCAGCCGTGCAAGGTAACCCGGACTAGATCGGTTGCTGCTCAGACCTCTTGAGATCGCGATCTCGCGAGGTGGGGCGTTCAATGCCACCATCGGAAATCCAAATGTGCGTGAGCCTGATAGTGGCGCGCGTAGCGCGGCGGGTGGAGAAAGGGAAGCAGATCTGGAAATCTGAGCACCTGCTACGTTCCATCGATGCCCCCTCGGCATGACGGAGCCCGAGAGCGGTCGCTCTTTGAACTGCCACGCCGAGCCGACGATCGAATGAACGATAAATACCTGGCTCGGGGCGCTGCCCAAAGCTGCCGCGATGGCCGAGACCGGGTCGAGCCCTGTTCGGCGGCCTCGCCGCGGCGAGGATCCATTTGCAGCCATTCAGGGCTGCTTGCGCGCTTTCTAAGAGCCCGACTCATAATTCGAGTTTAGCGATACGGCGCATCATTCGCCTGATGGATGAGACGACCATCCAGGCTTCGGACGATGCAATTGAGACTTCCCAGTCCCTGGCTAAGCGACGACACCGGCTGAGCCACGCCAGGGTGCGTTCGACGACCCAGCGCCGGGGCAGAACGACAAAGCCCGTCAGGTCGGAACGTCTGATGATTTCAATCGTCAGCCGATCAATGTGCGCGACCGCTGTTTCAAGCTTCTGGCCGGCATTGCCGCCATCAGCGAACAGCCTGGTGAGGCTGGGAAACACGTCGCAGGATCGCTCGATCAGGCCGGACGCCCCGTCGCGGTCCTGAACATCGGCGGCGTGTACCACGCCTTCCAGCATGTTGCCGAGTGTGTCGGTCACGACATGCCGCTTGCGCCCTTTAATCTTCTTGCCGGCGTCGTATCCCCGCGGTCCACCCGCTTCGGTTGTTTTCACCGACTGGCTATCAATGATGCCTGCCGTCGGTGCCGGCTCGCGACCTTCCGATACCCGCACCCATGCCACGAGCATCGCGTTGATGACATCGAGCAGGCCGTTGTCGCGCATCCGGTAGAAATGATACTGCACCGTCGTGAGGGGCGGGAAGTCCTTGGGTAGTTGCGCCCATTGGCACCCTGCCGATGCGATATACTGGATCGCATCCCACAAGGTCCGCGCCTTGTGCTTGCGCGGGCGTCCCACCTTGGAGGTTCGCCTCAATAATGGCCGGACAACAGCCCATTCCTCATCGGTGCAGTCGCTTGCATAGCGCAGCCCCCTTCTGTCATGCTCGCGCCGAGCGGTTTCAGTCCAGCCCATGTGATCCTCGTGGTCTTCGCAACCCCCGGTGAATCACAAGCTACTGGAATCGCTCAAGTCATTTTTCGGTCGGGCTCTAAGACCCTCCGCTTGTTAAGCTCGCGAGAACACCCGGCCGGAACAGCACGATGATGGGCAGCGCTCAGTTGGCAATTAATGAATCAGGCATGTCCGCAGCAAATTGTCGTTCCACCACGCTACAACTTTCAGCCGAAAACACAGCGTTGGTGTCATGTCTCTACGCTCGGCAAGAAGTTGTTGGGAACTAAGGGTTGCCCCTTGCTGCTCGATAAGACGGTTCAGTTCGGCAACCGCGTCAGAGCGAGAAAGGTCCCGAATACTCATGGCCGCCCCTCGAACTCAACCTTGTATTCGAAGGGAACGGGTGGCGTTCGACCCCAACCATGCTTATCTGAAAGCAGAGCTTCCTCGATAATGGCGATTTGTTTGGCGCTGAAACCCCTTCATAATACACACCAAGTAAGCGTTTTATCAAATCTATTTTGAGTAGCGTCGTCTGATCGAAAATTGAGTCTAGATCTAACATAGAAATGAATTGTTTCATTTTCTCCCACAATCTTTTTTGCCCAGTAGCCGGAAGACCCAGCGGATGTTGCATTGTAGTCCGGCAGGTACTCCAGCCCCCTTTCGGGATCCCACGTTCTCTTCTGCTCGAAGTTGGACACGAAGCTCATCTTCCCCCCTCCACAATCCATCACCTCTCCCTTCCGGCTTCTGTCACCCGACGCTCGATAGGACTAAGCAGGTAGTCAATCACCCGCCGCTCATCCGTGCGGATCTCGGCAGTAACTGCCATTCCGGCGCCAACCCGCATACCAGCCTCCCGCAGTTCAACAGCCGGCGTCTCTACAGCTACGCGAGCCACGTAGACCGGCCCAAGCTTTTCATCCTGGACTGCATCGCGGCTGACGGAAACCAGCTTACCTTGAATTGTCCCATGCCGGGTAAAAGGAAAGGCCTCGAGCTTCACCGTTACCAACTGCCCTGCACGAACGAAGCCGATGTCTCTATTGAGAACCTGCGCTTCCACCTCAAGCTGACCGCCATCGGGTACAACCACCAGGATCGGGTCCGCCGGCTGCAGCACCGCGCCCTCCGTGTACACAGCCAACTGCTGCACGGTGCCGCTAGCCGGCGCCCGGATCACCTGAAGGCCAGCGCGCTGATCCGCCTTGGTGAGCTCCTCGGTAGCAAGCCGAATGTTTGCTTCTGCCTTGGTAAGATCAGCCAGGATCTCGCGTTGTGCCTCTGACCTTGACTGTGCAATCTGTGCATCTACGCCGACGATCGTTGCATCTGCTCGCCCAGCATTGGCGCTTTGGACCGCGATCTGTCGCTCGTGATCGACACGCTGTTGATCGATCTCCAGCTGACCCATCTTGGATGCAAAGCCGCGGTTAGTTAACTCGCGGCGCTTTTCCACCCGCTCAACAAGGAAGGGGAGCGTGTCGCGCAGCCGTCCCGCCTCGGCGGCAGCAGCAAAGTGCTCAGCTTCATGGCGAGTGGCTTTTGCATCGAGACGATGCTGGCTCTTCCCGTCCATACCGCCGGGCCGGCAGGCTGCAAGTTGACATGGTTGCTTACGGGTGGCCTGAACTGTTTACGGTTCCGATCAACAAGGCAACTGGATTGCTCCGCGTCGAACAAATTCAACGGAATCTGGGCGGGCTGGCTGCGCGGGGATCGCTTGCCGTGCGGCTGCTTCGCGGCAGTAAGAGTAAGACCCAATTCCGGTCGTTCAACGTCGCTGAAACGCTTCCCATAAGCAGACGGTTGTTCATGTCGATTGAACGGCAGGTTCCAGGCACGCCGTTGCGTCGGCTGAACGGCACGGCTTGGTGGTGAACGGTCAGGCTGCTTTTGTCAGCCAAGGGCGCTAAGCTGACGCTCTTCCAAAGAGGAGCTTTCATGGTGGCCGTGAACCATGTCGTCCCGAATGTGGGCCTTGGAAGACCATTGAAGTACGGGAAACCGGTTCATAATCGGACCAAGCGTTGAACGTCATTGACATAAAGACGGTCAGTTCTAGCCGCGTTAACCGCGCTTAAGACAGCCGAGCGGCTTGAAGGGAGATCTGACATGAACTTGGGGTTAAAGGCGGTTGCGGTAATCGCGCCAATGCTTTTTGCTGAGGCGGCGGCAGCGGCGCCCCTTACTTTCGATTTCTCCACCTTCGAGCCGTTTGTGGGCGGCAATGTTAGCTTCACTTATGCCGTGGACAGCCCGCCGCCCTTCGAAACATTCATCGAGTCCAGTTCGCTTTCGAGTTTTTCGCCGCGGCTGGCACGCGTCCGCTTTGGTGACACCTGCGTCGTATTTGGCCCGAGCGCCCCTGTTGCGTGCGATCGAGTCGAGGTGATCGTAAATACCTCGTTCGGCAGCACACACGTTGTTAGATATTTCCAGGATGGAGCCTTGGTAAACTCCGGCACATATAGCCAACTAATTGGTTCAAATGCGCAGTTGACGGTCAGCGAAGTGGCAACGGCCGTGCCCGAACCAGCATCGTGGATCATGATGCTCTTAGGCTTCGGGGCCGTCGGTTCCGTGCTGCGCAGCCGCAAACCGGGTAAGGTTAACCTCGTCCAAGCCTGAGCACGTTTGCTTGGTCATTGGGAGCGGCCTTAATCGTAAACGAATGGCGCTCGCCTGCGGCTGCCGTGTCCGATGACCGGATTTAGAAACTGGCAAATCGGTTTGCAACGACTGCAATGGGGCGCCTGCCAACAGGCAGCTTTGCGGCAGCAAGACCCAATTCCGGACGTCCACCGCGGCCTGAGCGCTCCCCAGAACCGGCGGTTCGTTCATCGCGGTCTTACGACCGGTTTTAAGCGTCGGGTCGTCGCGCCTGAACGACAAGCGTGGGTGGCATGCTGCCTGGCGGGCGGCTTTCGGGAAGATGCGCTGACGATAGGCCCACCCCAGAAGGCTAAGCGCTGTTTGCGTTAGAGGGCGAGGGGATATTGGCCCAAGCGTTCTTGCGAGCAGCAACTTCACGGACGGCATTGCTGTCGTATCCCTTGTCAGCCAGCAACGTCGCGCCTACCGGCATGGCCTCCAACAGTGCTTCAGCTTCTTGGCTGTCGTGAAACCTGCCGGCCTGACAGCCACACGGCGACGGGATGACCATCAGCATCAACGAGGGCAATGGGTCTTGCTCGTGAGGCCTCCTGGGGAACGTCCCATGCTGCTATCTCCAGAGCCCCATTTTTGCCCGTCGCACCGTGCTGGTGGAAATTTCATTTACCCAGTCCAGGCAAGGCGGATTCGAATATATTGACGACACCTTGAACAAAATCGCAAATCTTGTTCAGCTCTGGTTCGAGCGGTTCACCATCGAATATTTGGCCCTCCCCGAACGCTAATTCGATAACAATCTCAATATCATTGTCAAATGGCGAGTCTTGGACTAGGGGCGCCGCAAATACTGTCGCGCCATCTCGTAGCGGGAACTGACGGTTCATTGGTCGCAGGAAAATAGTAGGAGACCTGACGATTCGAACGTCCCATCTCCGTTGTTAGGCCGAGGTATTAAGTGGGTAATACCAACGGATTGATGAGCAGATCCTACAGGTATGATCGCCTTGTGCTTATCGAGAATATCGAGCTGGTGGAGACGCCAGAATGCTTCATCTCCACCTCTGTATGGTCTTAAATTCTCAAAGATAGTCCGAACCCCGGTGCTGGCACCTTTTATGTTTTTATCAAGATCGGCTTCAAACTTCTCTTTTGTTTCTCGCACAATTGTAGCTTGCCCTGGCGGGGTCACAATGGCGAACCACGGCGACTGCAAGCAGATCGAGAGCGGCGCGTGCGTTGTGGATGACGTCGCCAATGATGGTGCTGAACTCAGCAGGGACGCATTCCTTTACACGCACCTTCCAAAAGCGTTTTCCCGCCGCGTGATCGTCCTCGATGAAAATTTCGTAAGGATTAGTGGAGAGAAAGGCTGCGGCTTTTTGGGACAGTTCGCCAATGTGGCGTTTGGCCCGGTCAATTTTTAGCCGGTATGGTGCTGTTGGTTGGCTCATGGATGATTTACCCTCGAAAGGAGAAGCCTGCTCCGAGGCGAAATCCGAAGCCCACGTTAATGATGAAGTTTTCTCCGCGCGATGCAATCCGGCGACGGCGTTCGCTGCTGATCGAAAAGGCAGAGCGAGCGCTAAAGTGCTCAACATGCGGCAGGCAGAAGGCGACAATCACCCGGTGATGGTTGATTGGTTAAGTGCGGTCGAGGCAGGGAGACTCCGCAGCTCGCTTACATTCGGTCCTACAAGCGTCGGGGTGATCAACGAGAGCACGGATAAATCGCCCGGGAGTAGCTTACCAATTGCCTTAGCTCGACCTAGTAAGTCGGCTTGAGGCAAGGCCGTCGCTCGAAGCTCAACGGCGATCTCCCCGTCCGGCTATCTCGCGAACAGGGAGATGTTCGACATGGCATATTCCACCCACTCTATTTCAGCATCGGCCGGATCATGGCCTGGAACATCTCGCCCGTCAGCGGGTGTCGAAATCTCCCGAGTTTATCGTAATAGCTGCTGGCATGCCGCAGGGAGCCCCTCTCGCGGCGAACAACCGCACCGATGGCTCCAAATCCGATCAAAAGCATCAGCCACGTCTGGGGTTCAGGGACGGCCTCGATCGTAACCAGTGCGCTCTCAAGTCGCTGTGACGACCCGCTCGGGAAGACAATATCAAAGTCGCCGTAGCCGTCATACAACACGGAGTTTTCTATAGTGTCGAGAGGCGAACTACTTGTTTGAAATGATGCTTGGATAAACGGGAAGTTATCTTTGATCAGAAATGCAGATATGAAAGGAGCATCATCGAAAAGCGATCCAATGCTCCCTTCTACGAAATGATACGGGATCGCTGTGTTGCCGATCTTGCCGGAAACGGCCCTAATAGGCACACTTTGCGCTCGACAATCATACACGCAATCGGGGCTCCAGTCTGGACCCGGGAACTGACTGCCCGTCGTCACCACCATCCTCGGATCATAGATATACCTGTAGAGAACGCTGATTTCGCGAGCATTTGAATCTTCTGACAAGCTGTATTGCCCTGTGATCGTGATTACGTGCGCAGCCGAGGCAGGTATTGCCATGCTGGACAGGGCAACAGATGTGCAACACGCCAAGATCTTGAAAGATGTCATCGATCCACTCCATGCTGAAGAATCTGAATCAGGCCATATGGTCCTGAACGCGCGCCGGTTCTGCGAGAAGTCTTCTTTTCTCACCAGAGTTGCAAGTGCCTAAATGGCACTCCGAGCCTTTTTTCGAGGTTCGCTTTGTTGAGGGTGTAAGTAACTGGCTGCACATCGAGCAGCCCGATAGGATCAACACCGGTATTGTCGAGTTCTTGGCGGCTGCATGACGACCCATAAGCGGTTGTTGGGGCCACGCTTCCCGCTTCGCAACTGCGGAGTCGGTTCATGTGCCTCTTGCGACCGGAACTGGGCCGGTTGCGGCCAGGCATCTTCCAAGTGGCTCGAAGCAGAGAGCGGACCTTCGTTCAGGATGCTCGCGAAGTCCTAAACGCCCCCATTGCGGACATCCGACTGAGAGTTGCGAAGCGAGCTACGCTCTCATCATCTGACGGTATGCGGCTCCATAAGCGCAAACCCAAAGAGTGTGGCGCAAAACAGGACAGCCACAACAAGACCAAGGATCATCTGCTGGCGCACGGCGCGTTGGCGAACATCGTCGGCAGGGTAGTAAGCCAACCCAACTGCCAAGAGCACCACCGCGTCTGGAAGAGCAAACATCATAAGCTCTCCGCGAGAAGCGGGTCGATCGACAAGAGGCGTGAAGAACAGACCTACATTGACGATGAGAGCACACCAGAAACTAACCCGCAGCCACCGCTCTCCGGGAGGCTCCAGACCCAGCTGATGAATAAAGGTGAGGCACGCTGCCGAGCAGCCAATGCGATAGGTCGTGTCGATCGGCAGGCCGAATTCGTCTTCGAGCGCGACGCCGATGATCACGAAAGCAATCACGCACAGCAGCAGCAAGGCGGCCGGCCGTAGCTTCGATTTAGGCGGCTCCACTGGACAGCTGGTCACGTTGCGGCGCTATCAGTCTTAGTGTCCGGTTCCACCCACTGACGGCATTAATGTTCCCTGCTCCGTTACCTGAACGAAGGTCCGCTTGCGCCGAGTCTTCGCCTGAAAGCGGACGTGCCGCTTTCCACCACATCCTATTGCTGATCCACGACGAAGGCATCGCCGGCATCGCGGCGACCTGGACGTTTGCGATCACCGAAGCGACCGGAGAACCGCACGGCCTCGCGGCGCTCAAATCCGACGACACCTTGAAACCGTCGCACAGTCCTTCGGACTGGAGGCCGAGGCGATGCGCCGTTCGCCTAGCGCAGCAACTCGGCTTCTCCATCGGCCCGACGCTGCGACCGCTCATTGCAGCCTAACCTCCCAGGAGCCAGTCATGGCGAACGATGATCTGCAGACCGCCTTCGCGATCACGGCGCATCCGTACCACGAGCTCGCAGTCCCCGCTTAGCGACCTGCCCTGAAACAATTGAGCGCGCTGCCCAGTTGAGCCGGCCAACCCACCACAGATCGAAGTTGGACGTCACCTTGGCCAACGCCCAAGTCACCACCGCGGTCGCCAAGCCGGCCACAAGGATGCTCGGCCAGCCATACCCCAACCCCAGAACAATGCCGCTCGCCAACGATCCAATGACGGGAACATGCAAGACGTACACTGCAAACGACAACTTGCCCAATTCGCGGGCCCACGGCCAATCCGCCGCGGAAGACCGACGCCACCGATGAACACCCAAGAAGACCATGATCGCACCGACGCCGTGGATAAGCCAATCTATGCGCAAAACATATTGCCTAAACCCCGGGTCCGTGGCCATCGACTCCGGGAAAGGTTTGTAAGTGCATCCAATGATCAAGCCGCCAACAATCAGCGCTATCGCGGTTTTCGGCGAAAAGGTCACATCCGAAGTGCAAAGGTACTTCGTCAAAAACACAGTGCCCACGCAAATGGCGCAAAGGCCGTGAATGCGCAGTGCAAACACGCCCAAAACAAGAGTGATCGCAAAGTCGGAAAATAGGCGTTGTCGTCCGGCAATCAGCAGCGCGGTAAAGAGCGCGAACAGGCTGCCAATCAGCTCGTAACGCATGGTCCAAAGGACCGAATTATACGGACTTCCGCCACCAAAGAGCCTGACGCTGTCAACCACAGCCCCTGCAAGAGAGGGTTCAGGGCCACTCTCCTGCGGGAAGATGCCGCCATACAGTCTGAGCCACCGGGAGCCGGTCAGCGCGGCGACCTCATCATTGAACATCAAGCCAAGCACGAACAGCATCGCCGGGAACACAGTGCCGATCAACGTCAGAGGAAGCAATCGCGGAAAGCGCTTCGCCATCGCCGTAAGGACAGCCGCCGGAGAGCGCTGTTCCACAAGCTTCAGCGTCAAGGCAAAACTGGATAGAACAAAGAAGATGGTCACCATAAATGGACCATTGATCGGCGCGAGAACAAAAGGCCGTTCGATACCAAACCCCAAGGCACCGGCAAAAGGCGAGATCGAATCCGCAGGCAGAAATGCCTGAAGAAAGTGGTAAACAACGACAGCCAGCGCCGCTAGGCCACGAAGCATTTCTAGATCATCGTAGCGTGAGACCTTCTGCATCCGGGATCCAATATACAACTGCAAGGAACGACTAAGAGACCGCGAGCGCACGCGCTAGGCGGAGTGCCAGCCACGTGCAAGTCTGAGGAAAAAATCGTACCGCTTGGGAGCAAGCTCCGGCAATCACCCTTTTTTACATCCACATTCGCAGGGCAGAGTAAATTATGTCCGTTAGGGTCAGGATTCATTTATGTGGGAGGTGCGCCCGGCGCACAATGATTGTGCGGTGCAGCGCACCGGACTGTGGCTAGTACGATTTAGCTGACGGCTACCGGTGCAGTTCGACCACGCCCGACAGTTCAGGCCATCCAGCCATGAATCCCGAGGAGCAGTCCCCGCGGGGTGCGGTAGCTTCGCTCTCGATCATCCAAGTTTCCCATCTTTGACAGCGAAGATACAAGCGCGGTGCGGGGCATGAATTCGCCTCCGATCACATCGGGTCCAATGGCGGTGCGCTCCTGCTGCGGCCGCGCGTATTACTGGCAATAGGGCGCATTGTTGCCAACCACCTGATTCTGAACGAAGGGCTCCTCATGTTGGTTTGGTGCTCGAAAGCGGACAGGCCGGCTTCCACCAGATCAGGACCTTCCCGCTGCCCCCCCCTGCTACATGACAGATGTCCGCTTTCGGGAATGACAGAAGCTAGCCTGAACGGCTGAGACCGGCGCAAAGCGCATATCGTTGGGACGGCTGGATACAGGCGCTCAGGCACTGATGTGCTTCAGCCCCCACGACTTAGATCGAAAAAAGCCAGTGAAACAGGGGGGCACCTATGGGGGCACAGATTATCCGGTTCATTTACCGATGTAATCGAATCAGAAGGTTAGGACGCAAATCTGAATTCCGCCAAAGATCTCGAATAAACAGAGAACTCCTTTGTATCTCCTTTGCGATGCTCGCTCCGGTGAGGCGGATTGGCACGACCGTGGGCGAGGCAGGAGCGAGTGCGCAAGTGACGGATAATGGGGTAAATTCCTCGGCGATCCGTGCTTAGAACCGACATGAGATTACTAGACGATTGCGTTGAACGATCAGACCGGGCCGAGGGCGCTGGCCTGATTATCCCAGGGCAGCGTGCGATAACGCCCGTGGGGTCAGGCGACAGAGCGAGCGTAAGCCGCCTTTGCTAGCTTTAACCAGGCACTCGGGATAGCGCGATGCCGGAGAATGGACTGTTTCGTTGACACAAGAGGCCGAACCCGACAAATGCGGGACTTAACGTGATATCATATCATGAAAAGCTTTGGCTCTTACGATCAGGTCTGTGATGCTCTCAAAGAAGTTAAGCTCGTCTCTGGTTGCCAGCGCGGCACCGATCATCTTCCCTTTCTTCTGCACTCCGGCCGTGGCGCAAACAGCGGGCGAAAGCGAAATCATCAACGATGGCGAAGGCGCTGGCGAACGAAGCATCGTCGTCTCCGGCGTGCGGCAGGCCTATCGGGGTAACTTCACGCTGCGCGAAATCCCTCAGTCCATCGATGTCATCGAGGCGGAGACGTTGCAGGAGAACAATATACTGCGGCTGACCGACGCGCTCGATCTCAATGCTTCGGTCGCGCGGCAGAACACACTGGGCGGGCTTTGGGACGCCTTTGCCGTTCGCGGTTTCGCGGGGGATGAAAACCTGCCGAGCGGCTATCTCATCAACGGCTTCAACGGCGGACGCGGCTTTGGCGGGCAGCGCGATGTCGCCGGTATCGAGCGGGTCGAGGTCCTCAAAGGGCCTGCCGCAGCGCTGCTCGGCCGCGGGGAGCCCGGTGGTACGATCAATCTGGTCACCAAGCAGGCGCAACTGGGAGAAACCTTCGGCACAGCCTCGGTCCAGTACGGCAGCTTCGACAGGCTGCGCTCCGAGGCTGATGTCAATCTTGCGCTGACAGACGGCCTGACCGCGCGTCTGATCGGCTATGCGGAAGATTCAGACAGCTTTCGGACCACGATAGAACAGCGGCGGATGGGGTTTCTCCCGTCGATCGGCCTTGCCATCGGGGATGCTACCCGGATCACCTATGACATGGAGCTGACCCGCACTGAAGTTCCCTTCGACCGCGGCATGATCGTCCTGAACGGCGACTTCGATACCGTTCCGCGCAGCCTCTTCCTTGGCGAACCTGGCGATGGGGACACTGTCGCCACCGCAACCGGGCACCAATTGCGCCTGCAGCACGATTTCAGTGACCAATGGAGTCTGCTCCTGGGCGCGAGCAAGCGCGATACACTGCTGACCGGATCCTCGTCGGACCCCGAACTTGCCACGTCGCGACAGGAGCTTTTTCGGGATGGCCGGTCGCTGTCGCGCCAGCGCCGCTCGCGCGAATACGATTCCGAGCACTTCGTCATCCGCGCCGAAATTGCGGGTGAATTCGTGACCGGGTCTTTGCGCCACCGCGTCCTTTTCGGCGCCGATCACGACGAGTTCGAAACCTTGCAGAATTTCCTGCGATTCCGGCCGCCGGCTTTGGCAACGGAACCGACCGAACAGCAGGGCTATGTGTTGGACATACTGAACCCGGTTTACGGTCGCTTCCCGCTGCCGGCTCCCGGACCGGAGTTCAACAGGCTCGACACACAGCGTGCGACAGGCGTGTACATTCAGGACCAGATCGAGCTTACCGATCGGCTGCAGATCAGGCTGGGCGGGCGTTATGACGATTTCCTGCTCCGGACCGACAATTACCTCACCGGCGTGCTGAGCGAACGCAGCGCCGGCCGCTTCAGCCCGCAGGCGGGGATCGTCTACGAACTTGCTCCGCCCGTTACACTCTATGCTGCCTACGGCCAGGGCTTCCGCGCCAATATCGGCACCGATTTTGCAGGAGCCATCTTCGAGCCTGAAACGAGCACATCGATAGAGGCGGGCGCTAAGCTGACCTTGCTGAACGGTGCGCTGACGGGCACCCTCGCCGTGTTCCAGCTGGAGAAGGACAATGTCCTTGCCACGGACACGAACAATCCTGGCTACGCCGTCGCGATCGGGCAGGCCCGAAGCCGCGGGGTCGAGTTGGACGTCACTGGCCGGCTTCCCGGCGACGTCGACCTCCTGCTGAGCTATGCCTATATCGATGCCGAGGCGCGCTCGAGCGTGCTCGATGCCGTGTTTTCCTTCGAGATCCGGCCGGGCGATCCGCTGATCAACATTCCCGACCACAATTTCAACGTCCAGCTATCGAAGAGCTTCGTCCTTCGCGGGCGATCGGCCGAGGTGGGAGGTGGAATGCAATATGTGGGCGAGCGACTGGGGGCGACAGGCACCGATTTCACCCTCCCCGACCATGTCCTCTTTCGCGTCTTCACCGAGGTCGAACTTACGGACAGTATCGACGTGTTCGCGAGCGTCGCCAATCTGTTCGACGAGCACTGGTATGCCAGCAGCTATTCGGCACTCTGGGTGCAGCCAGGCGCTCCGCGAACTGCGGCAATCGGCTTCAGGGCCAGCTATTGATCGCGAGCTCTGTCGTGTGCGGCGAACCCGAGCGGCTTCACGGCGGCGATAATGCTGACGAGCCCATCGGATGATGCTCGATCTCACCCCCGCGTTTTTCATTCGCGTCCGCAGGCTCGCTGCCGCGATCGGCCTCGGTGCCGGGTGCAGGTAACGTAAAGGAAGCTATTCCAGATGCTTGCTCGTCCTCTCCTCGTTTTGCTCGCTGCCTTGGCCGCGCCAATGACCTCCGCGCAAACCACCGCGCCAGGCTCTGTCGCCCCGCTGCCGCCCGCTCTTCCCTGGTCCGGCGCGAGCGAGCGTCTGATCGTCGAGGCCGATGACCCCTGGATCACTCCGGCTGAGCGCGACGGTTTCGCCCTCACGCCGAGCTATGCGGAGACGCGCGCCTATGTGGAGCGGCTGGTCGCCGCCTCACCCCTGCTGTCGCTCGAGAGCTTTGGCACCACGCCGGAGGGGCGCGATCTCTACGTCGTCCGCGCGAGCCACGGCGGTGCCGCCAAGCCAGTGGTGCTGATCCAGGCTGCCATCCATCCGGGCGAGATCGACGGCAAGGATGCAGGGCTGATGCTGCTGCGTGACATCGGTCTGCGCGGAAAGGCGGATCTGCTCGACCGGATCGATCTGGCTTTCGTGCCGATCTACAATCCGGACGGACACGAGCGGACAAGCGCCTTCAACCGCCCCAACCTGCGCGGACCCGCCAATCCGGGTATCGGCACCACCGCGCAAGGGATCAACCTGAACCGCGACTACGCGAAGGCCGATGCCCCCGAAACGCGCGCGATGCTGCACCTCATCCGTCGGCTGGACCCGGTGCTGTATCTCGACATGCACGTCTCTGACGGGTTCGACCACGGCTATGACGTGACCTATACCTATGCCGGCTGGGGCCGCTACGTTCAGTCGGAGGCGATCACTCGTTGGCTCAATGGCGCGTTCGAAGGCGGCGTAAATGCCTTCATCCGCGCGATGGGGCACAATCCGCACTTCTACCCGAGTGCCATAGATGACCAGGATCTCAGCAAGGGTCTCCGGGTGTCCGCCGAGGGGCCGCGCTATTCCACCGGTTATGGTGATTACACGCACATCCCGACCGTGCTGGTCGAGATGCATAACCTCAAACCGTACCGCCAGCGCGTGCTGGGCGCTTATGCGATGATGGAAGGCGCGCTGCGCATGGCAGCAGCCGATCTCGATGGGCTGCAGCAGGCCATCGCCGCCGACCGCGCCGCGCGGCCGGAGACGCTGACGGTTCGCTGGGAGCGCGACGAGACGCCGGTCGAAACCATTGCGTTCACCGGCATTGCCTTCGAACGCTATCTTTCTCCGGCATCGGGGGCCGAGGAAATCCGCTATCTCGGGCGAATCGAGCCCTGGCGCTTGCCTGTTGTCGGGCAGCGCCCGGTTCAGAGCGTCAGCTTGCCTAAAGCGTGGTGGGTGCCCGCGGCCGCAACTGACGTGATCGATCTGCTTGACCTTCACGGCGTCGGATATGAGCGGACCGATGCGCCACGCACTCTTCAATTGGACATGGTGCGTCTGTTCGAGGCCGAACTTGGCCCGGTCTATGACACGCGGGTGTTGATGTCAGGTGACATGCACCACGAGATGCGAACCGAAACCATGCCCACCGGTTCGCTCCGCGTGCCTTACGATCAGCCGCGTGGCCTGCTCGCGGCCGCGCTGCTGGAAGCGGAAGCCCCTGACTCTCTGCTTGCATGGGGCTTTTTTCCCGAAATGCTGGAGAAAACGACGAGTGGCATGGACCGCTACATCGCTGCGGCAATGGCCGACGCCATGTTGGCCGGCGATCCCGAACTACGGCAAGAGTTTGACAAGAAGCTTGCCGCTGATCCCGCTTTCGCGGCTGACTCGCCCGCCCGCCTGGCCTGGTTTGTCGACCGATCGCCCTATCGAGACGAGAGACGCTTGCTCTATCCGATCGGACGGGAACTCTGATGATGCGGTCGCCAGCGCTGCCCGCGCCTCTGCTCATGTCGAGCGGACCGAAGTCGGTGCCTGAAAACACGGCGCTGTTCGCCTGATGCCCGAAGGAACTACCATGCAGACCGATCCGATCGCCATCGATGCGCTGACCTTTGCCTATGGCGAGCACCGCGTGCTGGATAGCCTATCGCTTCACGTACCGGCCGGCAGCATCACCGCGTTGCTGGGCGGCAACGGGGCGGGCAAGTCGACGACACTGTCGGCGCTGCTCGGCTTCGTCCGAGCCGAGTCGGGCCGGATCGCGGTATGCGGGATTGATCCCGCCGCCGATCCGGACCGCGCGCGCCGCAAAATAGCGTACCTTCCCGAAAACGTCGCGCTGTATGAACACCTGACCGCAATTGAAAATGCCGATTACCTGCTCGCCCTGTCGGGCGAGCACCATGGGCGCGGCGCAATCACGCAGGCATTTTCCGCTGCCGGGCTTCAGGAACGGGCGTGGAGCGAGCGGCTGGGCGGCTTTTCCAAAGGCATGCGTCAGAAGGTGGCAATCGCCGTCGCGCTGATCCGGCAAGTCCCGGTGCTGCTGCTGGACGAGCCGACCTCGGGCCTCGATCCGCGCGCGACCGCCGACTTCAACGGCCTGGTCGCCGCAGTGCGTGACCGCGGAACGGCCGTGCTGATGGTAACGCACGACCTGCTGTCCGCCGCTGACGTCGCTGACCGCATCGCCTTCCTGGAGGCTGGCCGGGTGGCGCATGAAGTCACAGCGACCGGTCCCGACCGGTTCGACGTACGCGCGTTGCACGCCCGGTTCCAGACCGGCGGCGAGCAGATCGCGGCATGAGCGCCACCCGCCTCATCGCTCGCGACGAACTGCGCTTGATGACCCGCAACCGGGTGGCGGTCATCGCCTTTGTGCTGCTGCTGCTGCTGACGATGGTCGCCGTGCTGAGCAGCCGCGCGCATCAACAAGGGATCGCGGATCTGCGTGCACGGCATGGTCGTGCCGCGGATATGGCGTTCGATGCCCAGCCCGACCGGCACCCACACCGCGTCGTCCATTACGGCCACTTCATCTTCCGCCCGCTGGGGCCGCTCGCCGCCTTCGATCCCGGTGTCGACGCCTTCACCGGCAACAGCATGTTTCTGGAAGGGCATCGGCAGAACACCGCCAATTTCGGCGACGTCCAGCAAAGCTCGCTACTCGTCCGCTTCGGCCAGTTGACCCCCGCCTTCGTGCTGCAGGTGGTCGTGCCGCTGCTGCTGATCTTCCTCGGCTATGGCGCGCTTGCCCGTGAGACCGAACACGGCACGCTTCGACTGCTGATGCTGCAAGGCGTGTCACAGGGCCAGTTGGTGCGCGGCAAGCTGGCGGCGCTGGGCATTGTCGCGGGGTTTGCCGGATTGCCGGCAATGATCGGCTTTGTCCTGATTGCGGGGCAGCCCGGTGCGCTTGCGTTGCCGATGCTGGTCATCGTGGCAGGGTACGCCGCGTATCTGATATTGTGGATCGTACTGATCCTGTTGGTTTCCGCACGCGTCGGGCGCAGCCGCGAAGCGTTGCTGGCGCTGGTTGCGCTCTGGGCGGTGACTGTCGTGCTGCTGCCTCGCGCCGCGCCCGATCTGGCGAATGCCGCCGTGCCGCTTACCAATCGGTTTCAAACCGACGTGTCGATCGCACGCGACCTTCGCGCGATGGGCGACAGCCATAATCCCGATGACCCGCATTTCGCCGCGTTCAAACAATCGGTGCTCGATCGCTACGGCGCTACGCGGATCGAAGACCTGCCGGTCAACTACAAGGGGCTGGTCGGGATCGAAGGGGAGCGGATGACCACGCAACTGTTCGATCGTTACGCCGACATCAGCTACGCCGCGCAGGAACGGCAGAACGCGCTGGTCGACAGCGCCGGTATCCTCAGCCCAGCCATCGCGTTGCGGTCGATGTCGATGGCGGCGGCGGGTACGGATTTCGCCGGTCACCGTCGCTTCCTCGAACAGGCGGAAGCCTATCGCTACGCACTCGTTCAGAGGCTGAACCGGCTGCAAGCTGAAACCGTCAGCTATGCCGACGATACCGCCGTCGATCCCGGCGCCGACCGCCGTAAGCGCATTGCGACCAGCAATTGGCAGGCGATGCCTGACTTCGCCTTCGTGGCCCCGACAGGTACAACTCTTGCCGCAAGCGCGCTGCCTGGGCTGTTTGTCATTCTGGCATGGCTGGCGGGCGCTACGTTGCTGCTGGCCTATGCCACCCGCCGGCTTGGAGCGCGTCGATGACCTTGTGGGCGCACGAGATGCGGCTGTTGCTACGCCAGCGCCTGACCGTCGCTGCACTGTCTCTGCTTGGCCTGCTTACGATAGCTGCGCTGACATCGGGCATGGCCGAAATAGCGCGCCAGCGTGCCGCGATCTCGGCCATACCAGCCGCACAGGCCGAAGATATCGGCGCGATCGCAGCTTGGATCGACATTGCGAAGGACCCGGGCAGCGCAGCCTATTACAGCTTCCACCCTACCTGGAACGGGCCCTCCACCCTCGCCTTTGCCGCGATCGGCATGCGTGACGTCTCGCCCTATATTCTGCGAGTGCGCGCGCTGGGGCTCGAGGCGCAGATCTATGACGGCGACACCTATAACCCCGAACTCGCCCTTCCGGGGCGGTTCGACTTTGCATTCGTGCTTGTCTTCCTGGCACCGCTGTTCGTTATCGCGCTGTTCCACGATCTTGTTTCAGGGGAGCGAGAGGCCGGGCGACAGCGAATGCTGGAAGCGCTGCCATGCGGCGGCAAGGCGCTGTGGCGACGACGCACCGGGCTGCGGCTCGCGCTCCTCTGGGCCATACTTGCGGTGCCGTTCACGGTGGCCGCGATCGTCGAAGGGGTCGGCCTCGCGACCATTCTGATCACACTCGTTCTAACCGTCGCCTATCTGCTTTTCTGGACGGGCCTTGCTGCGCTGGTGGCCCTGTTGCGCTGGTCGTCGGTCGCCAACGCCGCGACGCTAGCGGCAGCTTGGCTGGTGCTGGTGTTGGTGCTGCCGACGCTTGCCAACGTCGCGATAAATAGCGTGGTACCGGTCGACCAAGGCGCCGAGATCACGCTCGCCCAGCGCGAGGCGGTCAACCGCGCGTGGGACATTCCGCGTGAAGACACGATGCAACGCTTTTATGCCAACTATCCCGAATGGGCGGACTCGGCCCCGCTGGGCCCCGAGTTTCATTATAAATGGTATTTCGCTTTCCATCAGAATGGTGACCAAAGCGTAGCGGACCAGGTGTGCGGCTACCGGGTGGGCCTTGAACAGCGTGATAGGCTTGGCCGCGCGCTTGGTTGGGTGCTGCCCTCAGTTGGGGTGCAGGCACTACTGACCCGACTGGCAGAGACCGACTTGCGGGCGCAGATGGCCTACCAGGACCGTATACGTGCCTATCACCAAGAGTTACGCGAGTTTTACTATGGCTATCTCTTTCGCGACCGTCCGTTTGGCAAAGCCGACTTCGCCCGCACTCCCCGTTTCGTGGATCCATCCGATCAGGCCTCGTCTCGCGCAACGACTTGATCTCGCGCTCGTATACCTGCGCCTCGTATTCCTCTCGATGCCATTCATGATGGTCTCGATTCGAGCCGGCGGCGAAGCGGGGTCAATCAAGCAACGTCTCACATCCTCCAAGGTTCGAATGACACATGCGGAAGCCTGAGCATCTGACGAGTGCTCGAGCAGGACTGGATCTGAACCGCTGGGGCAGCGACCTCATCTCTCCCGTTAGCGGACGAACCGGTTCCTGAGTTCGCCGCGATGCACCTATCCTGTCATTGCATGGCTTACCGCCCGGCCGTGTTCGAACGCAGACGCTTCGAAAGCGGTTGTTAGCGAGATCCAGCAGCAGTGCCCAAAAAGCCTTTCTTTCGCGGTACTGACCGCGGATCTCCGACGCGATCCTATCTGACGCACTTTCCGAGATGAGCTACTTCGCTGGCCGCTTCCTCCGCTTTGTGGCGAAGAGCGGCAGCTCGGCACTCGGCCAGATTTGCTAAGCGCAGGGCCATTCTGCGCTTCTTCCGTCAAACTGATTGGACCTTCCTCCCCTCTCAAGGATTAGGGCTCCATGCAGGTTCTCTCTTCAGCCAAACCAGGCGCGAGCCGCCTCGTGGCGGGTGTGATCGTGGCGGGGGTGCTCGGCGCCAGTGCCATTCTCGGCCACCGCAACGCGCCCGAACCGGGCAACCCGTCCGTGGAGCGCTGGTATCACCGCCTCCGCAAGCCCGCCTTCACACCGCCAGATCCGGTGTTCGGCGCAATTTGGCCAACTTTGGAGACGGCGATCGCGGTCGGTGGCTACCGCCTGCTCCGCCATCCGTCCACGCCGGAGCGCAATGTCGCTCTCGCTCTCTGGCTCGGAACGAGCGCGATGATAGGCGGCTGGACCGAGCTGTTCTTCCGGCGCCACGCTTTGGCTGCGAGCACCGCGGCGGCCGCTGGAATGACGGGGGCGAGCGCCGCCTATGTCGCTGCCGCCGCACGGGTGGACCGGGCGGCTGCGGTGGCCGGTGTCCCGCTCACCGCCTGGCTCGCCTTCGCGACGGTGCTGGCCGAAGGCGTCCGCCGACGCAACCGGCAGGAGCCCTCAAGCCGGTGATGCGGAGCGGCCCCCGCTGCTCGCACGATTGACTCAGTCCGCGCGACTTGCTCGGCCAGGTGGTTGAGGCGGAGCAGGCGGACTTCGCCAGCGCGGCCGATCACTTCCTGCAAAGTGTCACCCGTCCACCAGGTGCGCCGTTCCAGGTAGAACCGCCAATTTCTTACGCGAGCGCAATTCGCCCCCGAGCGAGGAAACCCGATCGAGCACCTTGAAATCGGTGAGCCACCGCTCGCGATTGACATCGCAGACAACGTATCCCCGCTGGTTGTTGTTGAACTTCAGCTGCTCATTGACGGCCTGTATTTTCGCCATGTCCAGTCGCTGATCCTCGCCGTCGCCACCACTGGTGATGGAGGTCGCGACGAATTCCACCGCCAACGGTGAGCGTTCCGGCCGGCTGCCGTCAATGTGCACCTCGCCGGCGTAGTTCTGATGCTCGTCCCCGGTAAGCACGATGGCATTCTCGACCTTGCGCTCGCGCAGCCCTGCAAGCATCCGCTCGCGCGGAGAACGATAGCCTGCCCAGCTATCGAGGTTGTAGCTGACACCCACGTCGGGGTTGCGATCCAGGTCCATGACCATGACCTGCTGCGCCAATACCTGCCAAAGGCTGCTTGAGCGGCTCATGTTCTCCATCAGCCATTCGTGCTGCTGTCGCCCGAGCACCTCGGCATCGGCACGCGTCACCTCTGCGCACTCGGCACCCCAGCGATCGTCGCATGGCTGGTCGCTGCGATATTGGCGCGTATCGAGGAGGTTGAGATCGAGAAGATCGCCATAGCTTGCCTGGCGGTAGATCTGCATGGCAGAGCCCACCGGCAGCGCATACGGGCGCAGCGGCATGTTCTCGTAATAGGCTTGTGCGGCCGCCTGCCGGCGCAGATTGAACATTGCCGGCGGGGTGCCGTCCTGGTCAGCATCCGAGACCCAATTGTTATCGGTTTCGTGGTCATCCCAGACGGTGAACCAGGGTGCGCTGGCATGCGCCGCCTGCAGATCGGGGTCCATCTTGTACTGAGCGTAGCGGCGGCGGTAATCTTCGAGCGTGTAGATTTCGTCGCCGAAGTGCTGACGGACGTTCTCGACTGGCCCGGTTGAAGAATTGCGCAGCCGGTTGCCGCGCCCTTCATAAATGTAGTCGCCATAACAAAAGGTGAAGTCGACCTCCTCGGCGGCCAAATAGCGATGCGCAGTGTAGTAGCCTTGTTCGTAGTTCTGGCAGCCCGCGACGGCGAAGCGCAGCTGGTCAAGCCGGGCGTCAGGTGCGGGAGCCGTCATAGCCCGCCCCGCGAGGCTCCGCTCGCGCCCTGCGACGAAGCGATACCAATAGGGCCGCCGGGGCGCGAGCCCGTCCACCTCGACATGGATGGCGTGGCCAAGCTCAGGCCGGGCAATTGCAATGCCGCCCCGCACGACCGACCTGAAAGCTGGATCTTCAGCGACCTCCCACTGAACCTCGACAGCAGCCGCCGGCATGCCATGGCCAATTTCCAGTGGCTCCGGAGCCAGTCGGGTCCAGATTACGAAACCATCCGCCACCGGTTCGCCCGAGGCAACCCCAAGCTGGAATGGATAGGTCGAGAAGATCGGGTTCGCGAGCGCCGGCCGCGCCAGCGGCATCGCAAAAGCAGCTACAGCGCTTGCTCCGAAACAGCGAAGGAGGTGACGGCGTGAGAGGTCGAGGCGGGCCTGGCGTATCCTGTCACTCATGGCTTGTACTCCCTGGGGCGAATTCGAACTGGGCGGGTTCGCCCGGCGGCTCGCAATTCGCGACTAAGATCAGAACGAGTAGTTTACTCCGAATTGGACCCGCCAAGCGAAGCCGAGGTCGTGATGAAATTGTCATCGCTCGGGTTGAAGTTGGCGTAGACATACCGGCCCTCCGCATCGGCCCGCCGGTCACGAGAATCTGGTGCCGCGGCTCCGGCGGACGTTCCGGGATTTGTCGATCCGGTTGAGGAAGTTGTCGATGGTCGCATAGATCCGGATCCGATCCTCCAGGCCGAAGAAGCGCCCCGGCCCCGACAGTTTCTGACTGAGACGAAGATCGAGATCGTAGTACCAGTCGTTCCGGCAAGTGTTGCGCGCGATGCTCTGGCCACGATATTGTGAAAGACACGCATCATCGGCGATATAGGCGTCAAACAGGGCACGGATTTCTTCCGCGCCGGGCTCACAAACAGATTGTGGCGCACGTTGGGATCCCAAAGGCTGATTGCGATAGCGATCGACCGGTGTCCGCCTCGTCGGCCGCCCCACTGTAGAGGCTACGTTACCGCGTCGTTACAACGCGTGATTTTTGTGCGCTGCGAAAAGAGCGGGCCATGGTCCGGTGCCATCTTCATTAGGCGATCATTCACCGCATCCCAATGTACTCCGCAGGACGCTGGTTTGCGGGCGGGGGGCCATGTCCAAGGCCGATCGCACTTTGCGCGATAGGGCTTGCCGCATACAATCGCCGTACGCCGATGCCCTGGCGCTGCTCTGCGAAGCGCTCGCCTCGCACCCGCTCGATGGTGGCCTGCTGATCTCGGACGCCACGCTAAGTCAGGAGACCGGCAGCCGGAGGCGCTGTCCCGCGTTCCTGGATGCCATCGGGGGCGCCCTCGCCGTACTGCCCAGATATGCCGGCTTACGGATGAATTCAGAGGCACTCCCTGTTCTGGCCGATACACTCCAAACCATGCGCGACGAGCCTTGGCCCTCACTCGGGCAGGGCGTGCGCGACGGAAACCCGGACGCGCGGCGACCTGAGGCTGAGGGGCAAGCCCGAAATCCGCAAGTTGTTTGTACAGCTGCAAGCCGCGATCGAGAGCCATCTTGCCATGCTGCCGCGTGCGAAAGCCGACCATCCCCTCGCTTGCCCACCGCGACCAGCCACTCGCGATCGTGGAGGTCTGCTTCCAGAACTAGGGCTGCCGGTCGGCATTCGAGCCAGAGTCGGGTCATCCCGAGCACCTTCAACGCCGCCCGAAAGCGGGCCTTCGTTCAGGTGGCGCTTTTGGCCCAAGCTGGGTCGCCCGCCCGGTTCTGCGCGAGGTTGGGAAAGCGGGCGAGCGGATTCGGTCAACAATAAGCCTGCACCACGCGTTTTTTTGGTGAGTGACGGTCCCGGATGGAGTCCGAGTGTCTTTGGTGAGCAATGATAGGTGGTCCGCGTTCGTGCATCTCGCGCCGCTCCGATCACGTCAACGTGGGGCCGCGGGAGCAGATCCGGTCGCAGGGTTGAAGGCGGGATTATCAGAGTCGAGCGGAGCGGGCTTCACCTCGATGGGCGGGTCGGCACTTTCCGCCCAAGCACGGCACAGCATGTCGCGCAGCATCGCGGCCCCGGCGGCGGTGCGTTCATAGACCGTTTCGCGAACGTCCGGATCAGCGAAATCGGCAAAGCCGTCGCGCTGTTCAAGGCGGTAGACTTGCTGAACCTTGTCCCCGGATCGGTCGAGATACGCGAGCACGAGATCGAACATGTCGCCCTCCAGCCGACCAAGAGCCCCGATCCGCGGGAGGATGTCGCCAGCGGTCAGTTCGATACCATCGACGAAGCGACTTTCGAACCGCCCGTGAACAGTCCGATCCGTCGTGAACCCTTCGGGATTGTCACCGCGCCAGCCGTCCGAATGAATGGAATCGTGCATCGGGTTTGCACCATCCCCGACATAGTGGCCAAGGCGGACAACATCGAAGGCGCAAGTCTGCTCGGCGAAGGTTGGATCGCTGCCCGCAGATGCAAGTTGCCGCACCTGGCGCATGCACACGACGATCCGGTCATACGCCTCGATCGCGGCATAGGGCAGAGTGCCCGTCCAACGCACATTGGTGCGCGCGGCTGTCTCGGGATCGCTGTCCTTGATCTGGAGATAGCGGTCATACAGAGCCAGCACGAATTCGTAGCGGCTGCGTGGGATCGGCTTCAGAAACGTGAACTGTTCGCGGAACCAGCCGTGATTGGGATCCTCGATGATCTTGGAGAACCCCTCCGCATTGCCGCGCCAGTTATCTGGCTGGGATGCCGATGCGACAATATAGCCGACATGTTTCTTCAGGAAGACCGGCCCGTCCTCCGGTATCGCCTCGACGGCGGCCCGGTCGATCACCGCATGGCCGCGTTCGCCCCAGGCGAGAGCGGCATGGGGGCTCATAACGGCGAGAGCGGCGGCGAGGATCGCGACGATCGGGCGCATGGCTTGGTCCTGTTCTAGGGGTCGAGCGGATCGCGCGGATCGATCCGGGCGGAGGTAGCGGCGACGCGCCATTCCAGCGCGGTGGGGCTGATCCGGGCGCCGGCCGTGCCGGGTACATAGCCGAGCTCGCGCATGTTGCGCTGCACGAAGGCCGGGCTTCCGATGGCGGCGCTCTGCACCGGATTGCAGACGATCAGCGTGGGCTGAGCAAGCGGCGCGCCCATCTCCATCAGCAGGCGCGCGGCATTTCGCATGTTGGTGGTGGTGTGGCGGGCGTGCGGATCAATCACGATGCGATCGGCGGGGATCCCATAACGTTCGATCAGCGCCGCGCGCATCTCAACCGCCTCCGCGAAGGGCGTGTTGAAAGGATGGGCGCGACCGCCGGATACGACGATAAACCCCGCCTCGCCCTTCGCGAACTGTTCCGCGGCCAGCCGCAAATGGTACTTGCTACCGGGGCTGAGCGGCATCCGCTCCAATTCCGGCCCGATGCCAGTGACGATCAGCGCGCTGTAGCGGAAGTGATTCCAGTCCGTCCGCCGGGCGCGGGCAAAGGCGGCTTCGTTCATGCCGCCTTCCAGCGGCAGGAAGCCGATCGCATCGGTGCGGGTGCTGCCGTCCAGCAGGGCCAGCGCGAAGTCGAAGGCGGGATCGAGTGGCTGGATCGAGCCAGCGCGCGGCAATTCCGATAGCCAGAGCGCGGCCTGCAGCCAGTCCCGGCGTTCGGCCGGGTCGAGCGTGCCCGCCCCGTCGATTGCGGGATAGGCCGGCACCTGGCCGAGCCCGTATGTGCCGAGGATCACATTGACACCTTGCAGTTCACGCGTGACCTGCGCAACCACGCCATCGTCGAATGCAGGCAGCGTCGCTGGAGCCGCGGCCGAGAGCGTGGCGATCTCGTCTTCCGACCACATCAGCGCCTGCGCATTGCAGGCCGGTTCCTGCCGACAAGCCGCCCGCCGGGCGGCGCGCGCTTCCATCAGCGCCCCCACCGCAGGCTGCTGCTGCACCGCATTCATCGCGACCCGGTCCTGCCCCAATGCGGTGAACAGCGGAAACAATCGCTGCGACAGGGCAGAGAACGCGGCATCCTCCACCATCGCGGGTTGAGCCGTCTGCGCGACAGCCGCGGGGGAGATGGCGCAGGCGACGGCGAAAACCGCCGCGTGCATCAGGGATCTCACCAGTCGAAGCCGAGCACGAGGCGGAAATTTCGGCCGAAGATCGGGCGGCCGTAGATCGCTTCGCTGCTTCCCTGCCCGGCCAGCGAATCTGTGCGAGTGTTGCCTTCGGTCAGGCCCCGCTCGTTGAACAAATTGTCGCCCACGATCTGCATATGCCAGCGGCCACGGTTCAGCGTGACGCCGGCACCGACCGTGCCATAGGCCGGCAGGGCGGTATTATTGTACAGATCGACCTGGCGCTCGCCCATGTAGGTGTAGCGGCCATAGATCGAGACCTCCGTGTCGCCCGCCGCGAAATCGAACGAGGGGCGGATATTGCCGTAGACCTTGGGCTGGCGGACGATCTGGTTCCCTTCGACCTGCTCGGGATCGGCACCTGTCGCGCTCTGGAAATTCTTGTACTTGGGCTCGCTGATCGTCAGCGCGCCGTTCAACGTGAACCATGGGGTCAGCGCCACCGCGCCGTCGAGTTCCACGCCAAGTATCTGGGCCTCGCCGATGAAGGGCACGTTCACGTCGTTGCGGCCCGTTGTCGGGTCAAAGGCGAGGAACGAGGCGTTCAGTGGGTCGAAGTTTGAGTAGAAGCCGGTGGCATAAAGATAGGACCGGCCCCTGGCGAGCTTCAGCCCGACTTCGTACTGGTCCGCGATAGTGGTGATGTAGACCGGGTTGGGGTTCACATCCATCGCCGACTGCACATTGGGGGGCGTTTCCAAATGGGAGGCGCGAGCGTAAACGCCTACGCTGTTGCTGAAATCGTAATTCGCGCCGACGGTCCAATTAGTGGCTTCGGTGTCGAGATCGAGATTGACGATCACGCCGGTAAAGCCGCGTGTCGCGTCATCGGCCAGGGTCGCGGGATCGCCGAGATCGACCTGTTCGGTCAGCGCGCCCCACCCCTCGTAATCGTAGCGTTCGTGCCGGATGCCGGCATCGATCCGCAGCCCTTCGACAATCTCCCAGGTGTCGTTGGCATAGATGGCGAACATCGATGCGTCGGAATCGCCCTGGTTCAGCGTGGCGGCATAATTGAGCACGCCATTGTCCGTGACCTGGCCGATTCCGGCGCCGGCGGCGTCGTAGGCCACCAGGTCCAGCGTGCGCGGCGTGCCGGCGACTTCGATCAGGTAGTTCTGGTAGGCATAGAAGCGATCCTCGCCATAGAGGCTGCCATACAGGCCCACGGTCAGGTCGTGACTGCCGAGGCCGGTTTCGAACCGCTTCGCGACGGACAGATTGCCTTGCGCCGAGTAGAAGTCGGACGCGATGTCGCGATACTGGCCCTGCATGACGAGACCCGAGGCGCTGTCGGGATCGTAGGCGGTGTCGGTGCCCGCCAGCGTGTAGCCGAAGGAGGCAATCGGCCCGAACGCCGCCGTCGCGCGGGCGAGATAGCCGGCGGCAAAGCTGTCAGCATCGGCCGGGTTAGTGGTGGAATAGAACGCGGTGAAACGGTTCTTGCCCTGCGTATAACCCAGCCTGGCGGAGAGGAGCCAGCCGTCGTAATCCGCTTCGTACTGCGCGCCGACATTGAACATGCGCATGTGGCGTCCGTCGGCGAGATCGGTGGTGCGGCTTTCCGCCAGACCCTGCCCGTTGCGGAACGGGATGGTCACGTTGCGGAAGGCGGGCGAGTTCATCGTGCCTTCGAAATAGTCGATATAGGGATCGAGGCTGACCGACGGATCGCGCGGATCACTGATCGGGATCGGCAGATAGAACACGTTCTTGTCGTTGACGTAATTCGCGCTCAGCTTGACGAAGCCATTGTCCAGGTCGTGCCGGATATTGGCGCGGATCTGCCCGCCGCGATCGTTGGGGAAGCCGTTGTCTCGATAGCCGTCATGATGGCGGATGAAGCCACCGATGGCATAATACGTGTCGCCGCCCAGCGGGCCGGACTGGTAGGCGTCCAGGCGATAAAGGCCGGTGTCGCCCAACGTCACCTGCGCACCACCTTCCGGCGTGTTCCCGCCCTCGCGGGTGATGGCGTTGATGATGGCGCCCGAATAGCTCGAAAAGACCGGCGCCGGGCCGCCGCGCACGACCTCCAACCGCTGCGTCATCAGATCCTGCTTCAGGATCGCGTCGCCGCGGAAGAAGACGCCGTCATTCTCGTGGAACAGCGGCAGGCCATCCTGCTGGAAGGAGACGAAGCCACCATCATTGGGCAGGCCGCGGATGCGGTAGATGTTCTGCACCTCGCCGCCCGTGATCTCCGTCTGGAAGCCGGGCAGTTGGCCGATCAGGTCGGCGAAGTTGACGGGCGCGATCTTCTCGATCGCTTCCTGCCCCAGCGTGTTGATCGCATAGGACGCATCGAAGCGGCGCTGGGCGCGGGCGGAGCCGGTGACGATGATTTCCGACCCGGCAGGGCCGTTCTCGATGCCGGCAGCCTCGTTGTCAGGCGCGGTACGCGGCGAGGAGGTGGTAGCTTCCTGCGCGAAGGCTGGCTCAATGAGAAACGTGCAGAGCGCCACGGCCGTGGCGCCCATCAAGATACACTTGCGCATTATACCCCCTGGTTCAGGATCTGGCCTGTTTCTCGTGCGACCGATGTGCGGGCCTCTGCCGCAAGGATGTGACACTTTGGGGTAGGATTGATCGGGGAGCTTCTGCACAGAGCGACCGCTCGAGGGATGGGGTGAGTTTTGGCAATCGATGCCCGTCCACGGATCGGCTCGCCTCTGCAGGCGCTAACGCTTCTTCACGCCGTCGTCGGAGGTCTCGTTACCGCAAAAGACGCATGCGGCCGCGATTCACAAAGCGCTCTTAACGGGAGTCGGTCTGCCCTACCGGAGCAGCGGAATCCTCGCTATCGTTCTAGCGCTGGTCGGCGAGACCACCGACGATGTCAGCAACTAGGATTATCACCGGCGACCTTGAACGACGGCAATGGCACGGATTGCTATAGGACACTCAGGGTTCGGCAGGACGGCTCAGTTTCAGCAAAAATGATCCACCAGAGCCCGCGAGGATGAAGTCATCGTTACGGCCGCCCCCATCCTCATTCCAATATTGTCGAAGACAATCGGGCTCATAGCTGCCGGGCGGAGGCAATCGACTTAAACGTCCGCTTCACCGGCCTAGCTTCCGCAAAGCGGACCGGGCGCTCTCCACCATTCCTTGCCGTTCACCGGCTCCTGCTTGCTCGTTGAACCTGAAACTTGCCATTCCGCTGTGAGTGCCGAAAGCCGCCAACAATGGGGGCGCTACAGCTACCGGAGTCCGTTATCCTGCCGCGTTTGTTGCCGGTCGCGCGCCACCACCTTTGCCGCTGTCACGCCGAGCCAGGCGCCGGCTTCAACACAATCGACGAATGCCAGTCATTCCGAAGCTGCGCTAAAAGCGTCTGCTCGTGGCCAAACCGCCATTCGCTTACCCGAGTGTCTTACGCAGCCAACCGCTCGTTTGTGTGGTTAGCGGCCTAAACCAGCCATCAACGGCTTGGTGCTGAGCGGTCGGGCGGGCCAGCTCAAAAAAAGACTTGCCGCTCGTCCCGGGAGATGGCCCAACGCGAGACAAGGAGAGTGTCTACATGGTCATCAGGAAGGAAGTGAGGAGACTCGCGGACATTGCGGAACTCGCCGGAGTGACCCCGGCCACGGTGTCGCGCGCCCTTTCAGGCCACGCGCAGATCAGCCCCGGCACCAGGCGCAAGGTGCTGAAGATCGCCGACGATCACGGCTTCCGCATCAACCAGGCCGCGCGCAACCTGCGGCTGGGGCGCACCCAAGCGGTTGGGGTGGTGATCCCGCTCGGCCATGAAAGCGCGCAGCGGGTGTCCGACCCGTTCTACACCACGATGATCGGCCATCTGATGGACGGCCTCGCCCAGCGCGACCATGCCATGCTGCTGTCCACCGCGACCCCGCACGATCCCAACTGGCTGGACAGCCTGACCCGCAGCGGACGTGTCGACGGCGTCATCGTGCTGTGCCAGTCCGATCAGGAAGCAGCCCTGCGCCATGTAGGCCGGAGCTACAAGCCGCTGATCGTGTGGGGGGAGACCGCCGGGGTGGACGGCGATTACTGCTGCGTCGGGACCGACAACGCCACTGGCGGGCGCCTGGCGACCGACCATCTGCTGCGCTCGGGCAAGCGCCGGATCGCCTTTGCCGGGATGACCGACATTCCCGAACTCGCCGCGCGCCATGCCGGATATCTACAGGCGCACCAGAACCGCGGGATCGCCCCCGGGCCACAGATTCCGGTGCCGCTGTCTTTCGATCCGCAGCCGGCATCGCTCGAACAGGCGCTGGCCGACATTCCAGACATCGACGCCGTGGTCGCCGCGTCCGACGTGATCGCGATGGGCGTGATCCGGGCGATCGTGGCAAGCGGCCGGCGGGTGCCCGAGGACATTCCGGTTGTCGGTTACGACGATGTCACCCTGGCCGCGCATATCGTGCCGGCACTGACCACCATCCGCCAGGATCTGGGTGCCGCGGCGGGGGTCATGCTGGACCTGTTGTTTCAACGAATCGCGGGAGAGACGACCAGTTCCGTTTGCCTGCCGCTGGAACTGGTGCACCGCCAGTCCGCCTGATGCGAGGGCGCAAATCGCCGCAGCAGCGAACCGCGGCACGCAACGGGGTTGTTGCCCGCCGCTAACCACTGTAATCGATTGCATCGTTTCAGCGCGAGACCGGACCGGTCCGCGCCACAGGGAGAGAGTGAAGTGTTCCGCATTCGCAAAGCCGCGCTGTTGTGCGCAGGCCTGACTGCAACCGTGCTGGCGGCCGCCGGAATGCCCGCGCAGGCCCAGGCCCAACCCCGAGGCAAAGACCAGGCCGCTGCCAGTGTCACCGCCCAGCCGGGAGGCATGGAGGTCGCACGTGCCGACATGCGCATGCGCGTCATTGCGCTCACCGACGATATCGTGCGCGTCACCCTCGGGCGCGACGGCACCATGCCCGAAGATGCAAGTTGGGCCGTGCCGCCCGAAATGCGCGAGCGGCAGGCACGCGTCACGCCCATGGCCGACGGCTTCGCCACTGCCACCATGCGCGTATCTTTCGCGGATGGGCGCCTGACCGTCACCGATCCGTCGGGCGCGATCATCACCCAAGACGCGCCGGACGCGCTGAAGCTGGACGGCAGCGCCTTCACCCTGCGCAAGGCCATGCCGCAGGCGGAGCATTATTTCGGGCTGGGCGACAAGACCGGAGGTCTGGACCGCCGGGGCAAGAGCTTCGTCAACTGGAACACGGATGCCTTCGGCTTCTCCTCCGCCGATGATCCGATCTACAAGTCGATCCCGTTCTTCATCGGCGTGGGCGGAGCCGGCGGCAGCTACGGCATCTTTCTCGACAACACCTGGCGCACTTGGTTTGATTTCGGCCACCGCGAAGAAGGCGTGCTGTCCTTCGGCGGCCCTGATGGTCCGATCGACTATTACATCATCAACGGCCCTTCCACGGCGGAGGTTGTGCGCCGCTATACCGACCTTACGGGCAAGGCGCCGCTGACGCCGCAATGGGCACTGGGCTATCAGCAGTCCCGTTACAGCTATATGTCGGCGCAAGAGGTGCGCGAGGTCGCTGCCCGGCTGCGCGCGGATCGTGTGCCGACCGACGTGATGTGGCTGGACATCGACTTCCAGGATCGCAACCGGCCGTTTACCGTCAACACCCAGACCTTCCCCGACCTGCCCGGGCTGATCGGCGATCTGGGCGAGGACGGCATGAAGGTCATCACGATCACCGACCTGCACGTCGCCGCCCTGCCGAACCAAGGCTACACCCCGTATGACAGCGGCGTCGCCGGCGATCATTTCCTTAAGCGCGCCGACGGGCAAACCTATGTCGCGCCGGTCTGGCCAGGCCCGTCGGTCTTCCCCGACTTCACTCGGGATAGCACGCGCGACTGGTGGGGCACACTGTTCAAGGAACAGGTAGACTGGGGCGTCGCCGGCGCGTGGAACGACATGAACGAGCCGGCGATCTTCGAAACGCCGACCAAGACCATGCCACTCGACAATATCCACCGCATCGACAGTGATGGCTTTGCGCCCCGCACCGCGAGCCACCTGGAGATGCACAATGTGTACGGGATGGAGAACACCCGCGCGACCTTTGATGGCTTGCGCGCGCTTCAGCCGGACGAGCGCGCCTATGTGATGACCCGCGCCAGCTATGCCGGCGGGCAGCGTTACTCGGTTACCTGGACGGGCGACAACAGCGCCAGCTGGGATCACCTGAAGCTGTCAATCCAGCAGATCATCAATCTTGGACTGTCGGGGTTCTCCTATTCGGGCGCTGATGTCAGCGGCTTCGGTGGCGGCCCGAGCGCGGAGCTGCTCACCCGCTGGTTCGAGATCGGCGCCTTTTACCCCGTGTTCCGCAACCATTCGGCCAAGGGCACGCCCCGGGTGGAGCCCTGGGTCGACGGGCCGGAGCATCTGGCGATCCGCCGCCGCTTCATCGAGGAGCGGTATCGCTTGATGCCGTATCTCTACGGGTTGGCGGAACTGAATGCGCGCACCGGCGACCCGATCCTGCGCCCGGTGTTCTACGACTACCCCGCAGCGCTGAACGCGGGTTGTGACCAGAGCTGGACCTTTACCCTCGGCGGCAAGGTGCTTGTGGCGCCGCCGCCGCGCCCGGAATCGCCGCAGGCCTATGACGTCTGCCTGCCGGCCGGGGGCTGGTACGATTACTGGACCGGCCTCCCGGCGGGGGAACCGGAGGCGGATCGCGGGGACGAGCCGATCCTGTCGGCCACCCAGGCGACCGGCGGCGCGCGATCGACCGGCAGCATCGTCACGGAGACTCCGCGGCTCGACTATCTGCCGGTCTTCGTGCGCGCCGGCACCATCCTGCCCCGGCAGGACGTGGTGCAGAGCTTGGCCGAGACGCCGGAAGGTCCGCTGATGCTGGATGTCTATCCGGGCGAGGATTGCCGCGGCACGCTCTATGCCGATGACGGGCACTCCATGGCCTTCCAGCAGGGCGGCTACATGCGGCAGGAACTGACCTGCGCCGCTACGGCGGATGGCGTCAGCATCGATATTGGTGCGCGCGAGGGCCGGTTCAGCCCGTGGTGGCGGCAAATCGCCGTGACTGTGCATGGCTGGGACGGGGCGGCGGATGTGCGCCAGGGTGGCCGCGCGCTCGCCAGCCGCAGCGATGCGGCCGGGCAGACCGTCACCTTCACGCTTGATGCGCCGAGCCGGGCGACCACCATCACCGTCGCCCGCAACTGACCGGCACAGCGGGTCGGCGGGCGCTGGTCCGCCGACCCGCTGTTGCGGGGCTGCAACGCTTTTTTTACAGATTGGTGACAGTTGGGCATGTTCTTGCCTGCTGCCGCCGCTCCGCTGTAAACGATTACATAACGACCAACGCATGCAAGGAGTCGGCGGCCCCTGACGGGGGGGCCTCGCCTGACCTATGAGAGGATGATCCGTGATTAAGCCTAACCCGACCGGGAATATTGTTGTCCTGTCCGCCGCCCGCACTCGCCGCGCTGCTGATGGGACCAGCATCTTGGCACTCGCCGCCTCGCTGATGCTGGCGACGCCTGCCTTCGCGCAGGCCGGCCAGGCCTCCACCAACGTTCCCGACCCCAATGCCAGCTCCGCCACACAGGCCAACCCGAACGAGGCGCCTAGTGCCGCCGAGAGGCAGGCCCAGAACGAGGCGGACGCAGACGAATCGTCTGTGATCGTTGTCACCGGCTTCCGCGCCGCGCTGGAGAACGCCGTAGCGGCGAAGCGCGCGCGTGACGTCGTGGTGGAATCGGTTTCGGCGGAGGACATCGGCAAGCTGCCCGATGCGTCCATCGCCGAATCTATCGCCCGTCTGCCCGGCCTCACCAGCCAGCGGGTCAGCGGTCGCTCCAACCAGATCTCCATCCGCGGCTTCGCGCCCGATTTCTCAACCACGCTGCTGAACGGCCGTGAACAGACTTCCACCGGCGACAACCGTGCGGTGGAGTATGACCAGTACCCGTCCGAAGTCGTCAATCAGGTGCTCGTCTACAAGACCGCCGACGCCTCGCTGATCGGGCAGGGCTTGTCGGGCACGGTGGACCTGCGCACCATTCGTCCGCTGGAATATGGCCGCCAGGTCGTCTCCATCGGCGCGCGCGGCACCTATGCCGATGCGGGCAAGTTGAATGCGGGGTCGCAGGACCTGGGCTACCGGGTCAACGCAACCTATGTTGACCAGTTCGCCAACGATACGCTGGGCGTCGCCTTGTCGGCATCCTACCTAAACGAGCCCTACCAGATCCAGGAATATAATGCCTGGGGCTTTGACGCGGCGAACCCGGCCGCGCCGGGCGCGGCGGTGATCGGCGGCTCCAAATCCTATGTCACTTCCACCACGCTGAAACGCCTTGGCCTGCAGGGCACGGTGGAATGGCAGCCGATCGACAACTTCACGACAACGCTGGATGCGTTCTATTCCGATTTCAGCGACGATCAGATCAAGCGCGGCATCGAATTGCCGCTGAGCTATGCCGGCACGATCACCGACGCCGCCGGCAACACCGTGCCCAAGTCGCCGCTCACCAATGCCGTGATCACCGACGGGCTCGTAACATCCGGCACCTTCAACAATGTCGAGGCCGTGGTCCGCAACGATTCATTCGAACGCAACGCCAAGCTCTATTCCTTCGGCTGGAACGGCCGCTGGGAAGGCGACAATGGCTGGAACGCGCAGCTCGATGCCAGCTATTCGCGCAGCGATCGCAACGAAATTGTCCTCGAAAGCTATAGCGGCACTTCCTACGGCCCCAATAACGGCGCCACCGACACGGTGGGCTTCGTCACCGGGGAGGAAGGCACCGTCTTCTCGCCCACGCTCGACTATTCCGATCCCAACCTGATCCTGCTGACCGACCCGCTGGGCTGGGGCGGCGCGACCAAGCAAGCCGGCTATTACAACGACCGCGACATTACCGACGAGATCAAGCAGTTCCGCGCCGAGGTCGAGAGGGAGCTGAGCGGCAGCTTTCTTTCCGGTGTCATCGCGGGCGTCAATTATACCGACCGGTCCAAGAGTCTGACGCCGACGCAGAATTTCCTGGTGCTGGGCGACAATGCTGATTCGCAGGTCATCCCGTCCGAATTCGCGCGCGAGCCTACCGACGTGTCCTATCTCGGCCTCGGCCCCATCCTCAGCTACGATCCTCGGGACCTGGTGGAGGGCGGCGTTTACAGCCTGGTGCCGAACGTCAGCAACGATGTGATCTCTTCCGCCTTCCGCGTCGACGAGGACGTCATCACCGCATACATGCAGGGCACTATCGACCAGCAGCTGGGCGACATGGACCTTACCGGCAATATCGGGCTGCAGGCAGTGTTCACCGAGCAGCAGTCGTCTGGTCTTGTTTTCAACGGCGTCACCTTCAGCGACCTGACGCGCGGCGATGATTATGTCGACGTGCTGCCCAGCATCAACCTGTCGCTGCGTCTGCCAAGCGACTGGGTATTCCGCGCCGCCGCTGCGCGCCAAATGCAGCGTCCGCGAATGGACGACATGCGGGTCGCCAATGCATATGGCTACAACACGCAGGAAGAAATCATCACCGGCAGCGGCGGCAACCCTTATTTGCGCCCCATCCGTTCCAATTCCTTCGATCTCACGGTGGAGAAGTACTTCGGTAATAGCGGCTATGTTGCGGCGCAGGGGTTCTTCAAGGACCTGAAGAGCTTTGTCTATAATCTGGAAGTGCCGTTCGATTACTCCGGCTACCCGCTGCCAACCGGCGCACCGGTCGGCACGACGACCGCCGGGCGCAACACCATCCCCATCAACGGCGAAGGCGGCAGCATCTACGGCATGGAGCTGGCCGGCACGATGCAGCTGGGCGAGCTGGTCAGCGCGCTGGATGGGTTCGGCGTCACCGGCGGCGGTTCGTACACCAAGACGCAGATCACCCCCACGCCGGACGGTGATGCGGAGGACATCCCCGGCTATTCGCGCTGGGTGCTGAACGGCACCGCCTTCTTCGAACGGTGGGGCCTGAACGTGCGCGGCTCGGTCCGCTACCGCTCAACGTTCGTGGGCGAGCTGTCGGGCTTCGGTGCCGCCCGTACCCGCCGCCGCGCGCTGGACGAGACGATCGTGGATGCGCAGGTCGGCTACGATTTCTCGTCGGGCACGCTCGAAGGTCTGTCCCTGTTCCTGCAGGGCCAGAACCTGACCAACGCCCCGTTCGTGACCATCAATGGAGAGGAACGCGCCCAGGTGATCGACTACCAGACCTATGGTCGCCGGTTCCTGGCAGGGTTCAACTATAAGTTCTGACCATCACCCTGCCCGGCCGGCGCTCGCGCCGCTGCGGGCATCGGGAGGGATCATGCATGACTTCGTGATCGTCGGCGGGGGTACGGCGGGGTGGATGGCCGCCGCCGCCCTCGCCCGCTTCCTGCCGCGAGGGCACAGCGTCGCGCTGGTGGAATCGGATGCCATCGGCACGGTCGGCGTGGGCGAGGCGACGATCCCGCAGATCCGCCTCTTCAATCAGAGCCTCGGCATCGACGATGCCGAACTGATCCGGCAGACCAGCGGCACGATCAAGCTGGGCATCGAATTCGTCGACTGGTCGCGGCCGGGCAGCCGGTATTATCATGCCTTCGGCACCATCGGCCGCTCGCTTGGCCTCACCCCCTTCCACCATTATTGGCTGCGTCACCGGACCGACCATCCCAACAGCGACTTGTGGGCCTGGTCGACCAGCGCCCGCGCCGCCCGTGCGGACCGCTTCGCGCCCGATCAGGGCCGGCCCGACCTGCCAACTGGCCTTGCCTGGGCGTTTCAGTTCGACGCTGCGCTCTACGCCGCCTTCCTGCGCCGCTATGCCGAAGGGCGCGGCGCGCGGCGCACCGAAGGCCGCGTGACCGACATCCGGCGCGAGGGCGCCAGCGGCCGGATCGAGGCGGTGCAACTGGATGACGGGCGCGAAGTCGAAGGCCGCTTCTTCATCGACTGCACCGGCTTCGCCAGCCTGCTGCTGGGGCAGGCGCTGGGAGTCGGGTTCGACGATTGGAGCCGCTGGCTGCCATGCGACCGGGCGCTCGCCGTGCAGTGCGAAGCCGTCCGCCCGCTCACCCCCTACACCCGTGCCACCGCGCGAGCAGCCGGCTGGCAATGGCGCATTCCGCTCCAGAACCGCACTGGGAATGGCCTGGTCTATTGCAGCAGCTTCATGGAGGACGGGGAGGCAGCGGACACTCTGCTAGCCAATCTAGACGGCGCAGCCCTGATGCAGCCACGCCCGTTGCGCTTCCGTGCGGGAAGGCGGCACAGCGCATGGGCCGGCAATTGCCTCGCGCTGGGCCTTGCAGCGGGCTTTCTGGAGCCGCTGGAATCGACCAGCATCCACCTCATCCAGTCCGGCATTGCGCGCCTGCTGCACTTGCTGCCCGGCACGGACATCGCCCCTGAACTGGTGGAGGAATATAACCGCCAGACGGAGCGCGAGTGGGAGGCCGTGCGCGATTTCCTGATCCTGCACTATCACGCCAATGACCGGCCCGAACCGTTCTGGGCCGAACGTCGCGCCACTCCCTTGCCCAGCCGGCTACAGCACCGGATTGACCTGTTCCGCGCCAGCGGCCAGATCGCCCGCGATGCCGACGACCTGTTCACCGAAGTCGCCTGGCTGCAGGTCATGATCGGCCAGGGCATCGTGCCCGAACGCTACCACCCGCTCGCCGACGGCCTCGCCGCAGCCGAACTGGCCGAATTCCTCTCGCTCGCCCGCCGCCATTCGGCCGGGGTGGTCGACCGAATGCCCGGCCACGACGCCTTTCTCGCCAAATTGGAGACAGCCCCCGCATGATCCGCCCTCGCATGATTGGCAGGGCCCTGCCCGCCCTCGCCATGCTCCTCTCTGGCACCGCCGCCACCGCGCAGGACGCGCCCCCTGTCAGCGCCGTGCAGCAGCGCCTGCCGCAGGATGAGGTGATCTATTTCCTGCTGCCCGATCGGTTCGAGAATGGCGATGCCGCGAACGATCGCGGTGGGCTCACGGGCGGCCGCTCGGTCACCGGCTTCGATCCGGCGGATACCGCCTTTTATCATGGCGGCGACCTGAAGGGCCTGACGCAGCGGCTCGATTATATCCAGGCACTCGGCGTCACCGCGCTGTGGGTCGGGCCGATCTTCCGCAACAAGCCGGTCCAGGGCCCGCCCGGGCATGAATCGGCCGGTTATCACGGCTACTGGATCACCGACTTCGAACATGTCGATCCGCATTTCGGCACCGATGACGAATTCGCTGCGCTGGTCGATGCGGCCCATGCCCGCGGGTTAAAGGTGTATATGGATATCGTCATTAACCACACGGCCGACGTGATCCGCTATCGCGAATGCGGCGACGAAACGCCGTGCGATTATCGCAGCCTCGCCGACTATCCCTATACCACCGCCGGCGAGGTTGGCGGTGCGTCGATCAATCCCGGTTTCACGGGGGACGAGGACCCGGCACTCGCGAATTGGGCACGGCTGACCGATCCCGCCTATGCCTACACGCCATACATCCCCGCAGGTGAGGAGACGGTGAAAAACCCCGCCTGGCTGAACGACCCGCACCTGTACCATAATCGCGGCAACACCACCTTCGCCAACGAAAGCTCGACCATGGGCGATTTCTTCGGCCTGGACGATGTGATGACCGAGCATCCCCGGGTCCTGTCGGGCATGATCGACATATTCGGCGGCTGGATCGACCGCTTCGGCATTGATGGTTTCCGCATCGACACCGCGCGCCATGTGAACCCGGAGTTCTGGCAGGCCTTCGTGCCGGCCATGCTCGATCGCGCACGGGCGCGCGGCATTCCCAACTTCCACATCTTCGGCGAAGTGGCGCTGCACTCGCTCGATCCCGGGGGCCTGGCCAAACACACCCGCGTCGACAAGTTGCCCGCGGTGCTCGACTTCGCCTTTCGGGAGGCTGTGATAGAAACCGTTGCCGGCACGCAAGGTACTGACGTGTTCGAGACGGTGTTCGACGGCGATGCGCTGTACGAACATGGCTACGACACTGCGATCACCCTGCCCACCTTCACCGGCAATCACGATGACGGTCGCTTCGCCTTCCAGCTGCGCCGCACCTTTCCCCAGGCGAGCGAGGCGGAGCTGCTCGATCGCGTGATGCTGGCCAATGCCATGCTGCTGACGATGCGCGGCGTGCCGACGATCTATTCGGGCGATGAGCAGGGCTTCACCGGCGATGGCGGCGATCAAGGCTCGCGGGAAGACATGTTCACCAGCAAGGTCGCCAGCTACAATGACAATATTCTGCTCGGCACCGCTGCCACCACGGCCGAGGTCAATTTCGATGACCAGCACCCGCTGTTCCGCCAGATTGCCACGCTGGCACGCATCCGCACCGGCAATCCCGCGCTGACGCGCGGGCGGCAGGTGCTGCGTGCCCGGGGAGATAGACCGGGCCTGCTGGCGATCTCCCGCTTCGACCCTGTCACGGGGCGCGAAATGCTGCTGGCCTTCAACACCTCAACCGATCGTGTGACCCAGCAGGTGCAGGTGGAGGTCGGATCGACATCCTTCCGCCCTCTTGCCGGCGATTGCACCGCCACCGCCAGCGCACCGGGCAGCGTTACCGTCACCCTGCCTGGGCTCGGCTACGCCATCTGCGCAGCGCAATAGCCCTCCCGCTCACAATCAGGTTGCACCCATGGCTCTCGCCCCTCTGAATACCGCCGACAGTTCCGCCACCCCGCCTGTGGAAGCGCCGGGGCTGCAGGGGTTCGTCTTCGCGCTGTTTTTCATCTTTGGTGGGATCACCAGCCTAAACGACGTGATCATCCCCAAGCTGAAGGAGCTGTTCACGCTCAACTACACGCAGGCGATGCTGGTGCAGTTCTGCTTCTTCACCGCCTATCTGCTGGTGGGTATTCCAGCCTCCCGTCTGGTCAAGCGGCTGGGCTACATGCGTGGCGCGGTTGCCGGGCTGGTGATGATGATGGCCGGCTGCCTGATGTTCATCCCCGCGGCGCAGAGCGCCACTTACCCGCTGTTCCTGTTCGCGCTGTTCGTGCTGGCGAGCGGCGTGGTCATCGTTCAGGTGGTCGCCAATCCACTCATCAGCATGCTCGGCAACCCGCAGACGGCGCACAGCCGGCTAACCTTCGCGCAGGCGTTCAATTCGCTGGGCACCACCATCTTCCCGTATGTCGGCTCCATCCTGATCCTGGGCAGCCTGGCAACGGTCACCGCGGCCGATCTGTCGGGTCCCGCGCTCGACGCGTACCGTCGGGCGGAAAGCCAGGCCATCGTCAACGGCTATGTCGGTCTTGCCGTCGCGCTTGCCGTGGTGGCGCTGGTCGTGTGGCTGTTCCGCAATCGGCTGCAGGGCGAACGGCATGAACCCTCCAGCATGCTCGGCGGCTTCGACCTGCTGCGCCGGCCCCGCTTCGGTTTCGGCGCGCTCGGCATCTTCCTCTATGTCGGCGCGGAGGTCTCCATCGGCTCGCTGATCATCAACTACCTGATGCAGCCGCGCGTGCTGGACGCACCCGAAAGCGCCGTCGGCTGGATGGTCAGCCTCTACTGGGGCGGGGCCATGGTGGGCCGCTTCATCGGCTCCGCCGTGCTGCGCGTGGTCAGCCCGGGCCTGGTGCTAGCCTGCGCAGCCGCCGGCGCGATCGTACTGTTGATGGTGTCGGCCAACAGCGAGGGAACTTCCGCGGCTTACAGCCTGCTCGGCGTGGGGCTGATGAACTCGATCATGTTCCCGACCATCTTCAGCCTCGCCAGCGAGGGGTTGGGTTCGCGCGCGGCGGACGGTTCGGGGATCATCAACGTCGCCATTTTTGGCGGAGCGGTGATCCCGCTGGCGACCGGCGTGGTGGCAGATGCCAGCGGCAGCCTGTCGGTCGCGCTTATCCTGCCCGCCCTGTGCTATGCGGTGATCGCCGGCTTCGGCATCTTCGCTCGCCGTCCTGCCCACACATAGGTTAAGTCGGCCGGACAGTCCTTTGCTGGCGCGCCACGTTGGTCAACCTGGTCCGCGCTGGCCAGAGTCCCACCCGTGACCAGATGGCCATCAAAAGCGTGGGCAGCGTCGGCCTGCGTCTGCAACGCGGGCGCCTCTGCCTCCTCGGTCTCTCGGCCAGCATCGCCTCGCAGCGTTCATGGGAGGCCTGCGTGTGTCGGTAACGCGGAACCGCCGCGAGCGCTCGATCAGCCGCAGGCCCCGCCGCTCCTCCGGTCCTGCGACATGCCGGCTGAGCTCTGACTTCAGCTCGCGCAAGGGCAGGTCCGCCGTCGCGGAGGCGCCATGCGCCACCATCCCAGCGAAACAGGCGAAATCGTTCCAGTCCGTCCGCATCAGCGTTCATCCTGTTGCGCGCTGAGCGCCACATTCGCGCATTACAAGCACCGTGGTTCCAGGCGCGCCTGACGCAGGCAGCGCTTTCGCGATGCACTAGATCGGCCTTGTCGAGGGCGGCGAACATGCAGCCAAGTCTCAAAGTCGAGAGCCGCGCCGGACCCCCTGGGCTTCGGTGCCGCCAGCAGCCTCGCAGCTTGCTGTCGATCGCCGGATCGAACAGCGCCCGATCGCGCGTTCGGCGAGGCTGATCGAGAAAGAACCGGATAGCCCAGTCTGCCGTGGTCAGGGCTCGCTTGGCGCCAATCTTATGTTTACTTCCGATACATGGCGGTCTGCGGAAATCGATCGGTATTGTGCCGCTCTCACTTCCTTTCTCCCGCCGTCATGATGCCGCAGAGCAAACGAACGGGATAAAGCCAGCAACGTGTCGGCCTTGTTGTAGCACCTCGACTTGCATCCAACTCAATCATTTCTCGCCAGCTTTACCAAACGTGAGGAAGCTGTAGACCCGCGAACGTCCACTCCTGATTGCAGTTGCCGCTGACCGCACGTGCCGGGGACAGCCGCTAAGCCGCCTATGACGGCACCCTCCCCTTTCACCGTCATGGGCGAGATGAGCGGACGGCAGCTGCCAGGCTGGCGATCTGGCTATTGAACGTGGGGCATTTGGCTGATCGTTGCCGCCTCGGCGGTGAATTATTTGTTCAAGCTTGGTGACATTGTTGGTTCCAGCGCGACGTAGTCCTTGCAGTCTGCGACACGACCGTGCCCTCGTTTGCGTCGCTGCCGGCCCGTCGCCTCTACAGTCGCAGGGAATCCGGTTGCTGGTCGAGACCCGCGGCGAGTTGATCGAGCAGCGCCTGAAGACTGCGCTGCTCCTCCTGCGAGAGTGCACCAAAAACCTGCTCGATCAATTGTTCGCGCACAGGTTCGGTATTGGCCGCGGCCGCCCGGCCGTCCGGCGTTACGGAAACGAGCTTCGCCCGGCGGTCCTCGGGATCGGGATCGCGACGAACCAGGCCCTCGCGCTCAAGCCCATCAATCGCCTCGGTGACTGTGCGCGGGGATTGGCCAAACACTCCGGCGATTTCGGAGGAGCGGCGCGGCCCGTTGCGCTCGAGCAGAAGGAGCAGCTTGGTGCGGGCAAAAGAGGCGCCTTGCTCGGCCATGCGGCCATCCATCAGCCGCATAAGCCGCAAATATACCTTGATGTAGCTAGAGGCGAGTGCGTCTAGTTCAGTCATAAATGCTGTGGTCCCTCACCATATGGTGTTGCCACATCTTGAAAATGGGAGCAATGGCGATTTGCGCATCCCTCCCAGATACGGTTCGGACAGAATGGACAGAAGCAACAGCATAACCGCGGGAGAAGCCGTACCGCAGGGCGATTCCGGCCTGCCAGCGGGATCATCCGCGGCAGCCAGGCGCTCGCCTCTGCGCCGTAACGGCGTGCGCATCGTGCTCGGGGTGGTAACGGTGGCGATCCTGGCCGGGCTGGCCCTGTGGTTCGTCTATTACCAGAACACGGGTCGATATCTGCAGAGCACCGAGGATGCCTACATCCAGGCCGACGCGGTCGTCGTCGCGCCAAGGATCTCGGGCTATGTCGACGAGGTCTTCGTCTCCGAGAACCAGACGGTGGAGGAGGGAACGCCTCTGGTCCAGATCGATGCGCGCGAATACCGCGCCCAGGCAGCACAGGCCACGGCCCAGATCGATGTGGCGCGCGCGAATGCGGGTACCATTCGCGCGCAGATCAGCGAGCAACGCGCGGCCGTCAATCGCGCGCAGGCGCAGCTGGAGGCGGCGTCGAACGATCTGCAATTCGCGCGCCGAGAAGTCACCCGTTACGAGCCGCTGGTAGAGACAGGCGCCGAACCGCGCGAGCGATTGTCGCAGCTGCGCAACACGGTCGAGCAGGCCGAAGCGAGAGTGGCCACCCAACGCGCCGAACTGGCGAGCGCCCGCCGGCGGATCGGTTCGCTGGAGAGCCAGGTCACCCAGGCGCTGGCGCAGGGCGAGGCAAGCCAAGCGCAACTCGAATCGACCAACCTCGACGTCGGCGCCACGCTGGTGCGCGCGAGCATTGCCGGGCGGGTGGGCAGCAAGAGCGTGCAGACTGGACAATTCGTCCAGGCCGGCACGCGCATGATGTCGATCGTCCCGGTCGAGGAGCTCTACATCGAGGCCAATTTCAAGGAGACGCAGGTTGGGCTAATGCGCGTGGGCCAGCCGGTCACGATCGAGATCGATGCGCTCGATGGTATCGAGTTGCATGGGCGGGTTGCCAGCTTTGCTCCGGGCACGGGAGCGCAATTCTCCATTCTCCCGCCAGAGAACGCCACCGGCAATTTCACCAAGATCGTCCAGCGCATCCCTGTCCGCATCGCGATCGAGCCGGGAGCGGCCACGCGCGCGCTGCTGCTGCCGGGCATGTCGGTGGAGGTGACGGTGGACACGCGCGCGGCCAAGGGCGAGATCGAGCAGATCGAGGAAGAGCAGGCCGGGCGGAACGGACGGGCGGGCGGCTGATGGCGTCTATCGCCGCTCCCTCCCCCGGGGCCCTGACCACTGCCGCACCGTCTGCACCGCAGAACGCCGACTTGGGCGCCTGGCTGGCGGTGATCGCCGGCAATCTGGGCGCGATGATGGCCACACTCGACATCTCGATCGTCAACTCGGCGCTGCCTACCATCCAGGGCGAGATCGGCGCGAGCGGCACCGAGGGCACCTGGATCGCCACATCCTATCTCGTCGCCGAGATCATCATCATCCCGCTCAGCGCCTGGCTCTCGCGCCTGCTGGGACTTCGCACCTTCCTTCTGACCGCCGCGCTCTCCTTCACCGCCTTCTCGGTCGTGTGCGGCGTCGCCACCAATCTCACGGTCATGATCATCGGCCGCGTCGGCCAGGGCTTTACCGGTGGGGCGATGATCCCCACCGCCATGACCATCATCGCCACGAGGCTGCCGCCGCATCAGCAGCCGGTGGGCACCGCCGTGTTCGGCGTTACCGCCATCCTCGGACCGGTGCTGGGGCCCTTGATCGGCGGCTGGCTGACCGAAAGCCTGAGCTGGCATTACGCTTTCTTCCTCAACGTGCCGGTCTGTGCCGTGCTCGTGACCCTGCTGCTGGCCGGCCTGCCGCACGAGCGTGCGCGCTTCGACCTGTTTGGCGAGGCAGACTGGCTGGGCATTGCCGGCTTGGCGCTTGGCCTGGGCGCGATGACCGTCGTCCTCGAGGAGGGGCAGCGCGAGCAATGGTTTGCCTCGCCCACGATCGTGCAACTCACCGCGCTCTCCGTCGTGGGCTTTGTACTGTTGCTGATCGGGCAAGTCCGGGCGGACAAGCCGGTGATCCGCCTGCGCCTGCTGCTCGACCGTCAGTTCGGCAGCGTGGCGCTGATGGCCGTGGTGCTAGGCATGGTGCTCTACGGCACGTCCTTCGTCATCCCCCAATTCCTCGCCGCCATCGCCGATTACAATGCCTTGCAGGCAGGCAAGGTTCTGCTGCTTGCCGGCATTCCCTCACTGATGCTGATGCCGTTCACGCCGCTGATGATCCGCCACCTGCCGATACGCGTGGCAGTGATGGGCGGCTTTATCATCATGGCCGTCAGCTGCCTTCTCGAGAGCGAGCTGACGGCCGCGTCGACCGGTGGCGCTTTCACCGATTCGCAATTGCTGCGCGGCGTGGGTACGATCCTCACCTTCGTGTTCCTCAACCAGGCGGCGATCGCCACGGCCCCGCGCGAATATGCGGGCGACGCCGCGGGGCTGTTCAACGCCGCGCGCAATATTGGCGGCTCGTTCGCCCTGGCCGGGATTGCCACAGTGCAGGAGCAGCGCGTGTGGCTGCATGCGCGGCGGCTGGAGGAATCCTTGCAGGCCAATGCGCTGGCCGTGCAGGATTACATCGGCGGCCTGGCCCAGGCGCTGGGCGGGCAGGAAGCGGCGCTGCGCTCAGTTTCGGGCGTGATCATGCAGCAGGCGCTGGTGATGACTTATAACGACATGTTCTGGATGCTGGCTGTCGCAACGCTGATCGTGGCGCCGCTGGCCTTGCTGCTCCAGCCGCTTCCCAAAGGCGTGATAGCGGCAGCGGCGCACTGAGGCCGGTATTATGCGAAACCTGAAGCTCTTCCCTCTCCTATCCCTGCTGGCGCTGGGCGCGTGCACGCTGGGCCCCGATTATGCCGGCCCGCCCGCCGCACTTCCCCTTCCGGAGGAGGGCGCCGGCTTCGTGCGCGCGGGCGACGCGCCCGTCACGGCGGAACCGCCGCTGGCGCAATGGTGGGAGAGCCTCGAGGATCCGATGCTGGCCGAGCTCGAGCGCCAGGCGTTGGTCGCCAGCCCCGACATTGCCGCCGCCGAAGCCCGGCTCCGCCAGGCGCGCGCCGTGCTGCGGATCGATCAGGCTGACGACCTGCCGACGGTCAGCGCTTCTGGCACCTATCTCCACGCGCGCCTGCCCGGCTTCGATCTGGACAGCGCCGAAGCGGGTGAGGGTACCGACGGGAGCACTGGCAATGGAGGAGCCGGCGGCACCAGCGCGACCGATTTCTACAATCTGGGCTTCATGGCCAGCTGGGAGGCCGACCTGTTCGGCGGCCGGCGGCGCAGCGTGGAAGCGGCGCGCGCCTCGCTTGACGCAGCCGAGGCGAGCCTCGCCGACACACAGGTCAGCCTCACCGCGGCGGTGGCGCAGGCCTATGTCAGCTTGCGCGGCCTCCAGCAGCGGATCGCCTATGCGCGGGAGGGCAACGCGCTCCAGCGCCGCGAGCTGGAGCTCATGCGCCAGCGCTTCGCGCAAGGCACCGTTTCGCAGATCGAGGTCGAGCAGCTGGCGGCGCAGATCGAGAACAGCACTGCGGGCACCGTTCCGCTCGGCGCCGAGGCTGAAGGATATGCCAATGCGCTGGCCGTGCTGACGGGCCAGGCGCCGGGCGCACTGGATGCAGCGCTGATCGCGGATGCCCCCATCCCGCTGCCGCCCGCCAGTGTGGCGATTGGCGATCCGGCATCGCTGCTTCGGCGGCGGCCCGACATCCGCGCCGCCGAGCGCCGGCTGGCCGAAAGCACGGCGCGGATCGGCGTCGCCGAGGCGGCGCGCTTTCCCCACCTCAACTTCCTCGGCATCCTGGGCATCGGCGGGACGGACCCGACGGATCTTACCCGGCTGGACGATTTCGCGGCATTGGCGGCGCCCATGCTGCAATGGACCTTGCTCGACTTCGGACGGGGCGAGGCGCAGGTCACGCAGGCCGAAGGCGCGCGCGACGAGGCGCTGGCGCAGTACCGGGCGGCCGTGCTCGGCGCGCTGCGCGATGCGGAGGATGCCTTGTCACGCTTCCGCTATCGCAGGCAGACGATCGCCAGCCTGGCCCGCGCCGAGCAGAGTACCGCCCGCACGGCCGGGTTGATGCGCCAGCGCTACGAGGCCGGGACCACGACGCTTATCGAGGTGCTTGAAGCCGAACGCGGCCACATCGATGCGCAGGAGAATCTGGCAACCGCCAAGGCCAGCCTCACGGGAGACTACGTGGCCTTGCACAAGGCGCTCGGGCTCGGCTGGGAAAGTACGGGACGATTTAGCCCAGCCCGCATTGGGACTGATGATGGCCCGCAATCCCGCGTCGAGGATAGTGGCCGCTAGGAGCACAATCGAAACCAATTTCAGCTTGAGAAGAGTTCAAAGCGACGCGCGAGTGTCAGGACTCAGGGAGCCTGGCTGCCGACCGGTGCGGAGCGGCTGGATGCCTGTTTTCCAAGTGACCGGGCTTGCAAAACAGTCGAAAGATGCCGTCACGGTCGAAAGGCGGCTGGCGAAGGAACGACCTTCACGCTGTATTTGCCGTGCGCCGGCTCAGACGATCTTAAGGACGCGCGGCCGATCGAGCGGAAGGTCGACGGCACCGGCCTCTGCGTTTTACCGGTCGAGAATGAGGTCAGCGTGAGCGACTTTGCGGCGGACGCGCTGCTGGAACTTGGATACGAAAGCATTCGGGCGCGTGATGCCAAGCAGGCGCTTGCCGAACTCGCGACTATCCGCATCTGCCGCTAGGTCCGACGAGCGGCTACACCCACGTTTTGGCTAGCCGCATTTCAGGCGATCGACTCTCTCACGTGCTGCGCAAAGCGGTTCATTGGCAACCCACCCCTCCCGACGTTGAATGGAAGGGGCAGTTATCTCACCATGGTCGGTCGGACAGACCTCCGAGCGAGCACGGCGAACACATTTGCACTCTTCGTGCCCTTACCTAAGCTGCTCCAGCTTTGCCACAGGCTCTCCAGGCAGCAGCATGTCCGTTGCTTGCTCCTGAAGATACCGCTCTACTTCAGATGCCGGCAAAGGCTTGCTGAAGAAGTAACCCTGCATGCGCGAGCAGCCTTGCGCCCGGAGCAGCGCCGCCTGGCCGGCATGTTCGACGCCCTCGGCCACCGCTCTCATGCCCAAGCTGTTCGCCATGCCCAGGATCGCGCGTACGATTGCCAAGCAGGACTCGTCTCCGGGCAGGCTGCTGACAAACGACTGGTCGATCTTGACCTTGTCGAACGGGAAGCTTCGCAGATAGCTGAGCGAAGAATAGCCGGTCCCGAAATCATCGAGAGCGATGCTGACGCCTGTCTCGCGAAGCTGGTGCAAGCAGGCCAGCGTAGCGTCGCTCGCGTCGAGGAAGATCGTCTCCGTCAACTCCAGCTCCAGCCGCGCCGGCGGAAGCCCGCTCTCCGCCAAGGCGCTACGTACCAGGTCAAGCAGCCTTGGGTCGCGGAACTGCACGGGCGACAGGTTTACCGCGACCTGCGCGGGAACGGGCCAGCGCATTGCCTCTTGGCAAGCACTGCGCAGCACCCATTCTCCGATCGGCACGATCATCCCGGTCTCCTCCGCGACGGGGATGAATACGGCCGGTGAGACACTGCCGCGCTGGGGATGCGTCCACCGCAGCAGGGCTTCGAAAGTGACTACACGGCCGTTCGACGGGTCGACGATAGGTTGAAAGGCGAGTTGGAACTCCTCGCGCTCAATCGCGTCACGCAGCCCGCTCTGGAGCAGGCTTCGTTCTTTGGCGACTGCATCCATTTCTGGATCGTAGAAGCGCCAACCCCCGCGACCGTCGTGCTTGGCTCGATACAGCGCCAAATCCGCGTTCTTCAACAATTCTTCCGGATTATCCCCGTCCTCAGGGGCGAGTATGATGCCGGCAGTAACCCCCACGCTGGCGCGCACCCCGTTTTCAAGGTGGAATGGTTCCCCGACCCTCTCGCCGACACGCCGTGCCAGCGCGGCTGCTGCGTTCGCGTCGCCCCCGATCTGGAGGATGGCGAATTCATCGCCGCCGAGGCGCGCGACTGCGTCTTGAGCACCGATGCATGCACGAAGCCTTTTCCCAACCTCGACGAGGAGAGCGTCGCCCACGGCGTGCCCCAGCGTGTCGTTGACAGCCTTGAACCGGTCCAGATCCAACCACAAAAGCGCGAAACGCGAACCGGGCTCAGCCATGGCGGCCTTGATGGCATTCTGGAACAGGGCCCGGTTGGGCAAGTCGGTCAGCACGTCATGGCTGGCCAAGTGGGCAACTTGAGCCTGCGCTTCCATGTTGGACGTGACATCGCTGGCGACGCCGCGATACCCGTTGAACATCCCGAGCCCGTCGAAAACGGGCTTTCCAGTAAGGCTCCACCAAGCCGTGCGGTCGTGGGTTTGGACCGGCGTAACTAGGTCGCGGAAGGGCGCCTGCCGGTGGACATCTCGGACAAGCGCCTCGAACCCAGCCCGCTCTCCCGAGCCGGTTATGGCCTCCAGCCACTCCAGAAAGGGTCGGCCATCAAGCTCGGCGGCCGGGACGCCGGCGACCTGCGCCATGCGGGCGGACGTGTCATGCAACCGCCCCTCACCGTCAGTTTGCCACAGCCAGTCGCTCGAGTTCTGCTCGAACTCGCGAAGCAGCAGCCCAACTACCTCCTTCTGCTCGTGCAATTCCATGTTGCTCACCGCCCGCAGTACGAAAGACCGGTAACTGTGAGCGGCGGTGACAAGTACGAGGCTCGAATAGACCAGCACCACCGAACCGAGCAAAATTCCATCGTTATCGCTGGTGGTGACTAGGGAAATCAACGTTGCTGTGGTCACCGGGGCGGCAATCAGCAAAGCGGCCAGCATGGTAGGCGCGATCGCTACTGCCGACGCGATCAGCCCGGAGCTGACATAAACGATCAACAGCCGCTGGTTGCCCGTTGCAACCGGCATCAGCATGGCCGGCATTGTTGACCAGAGCAGGCCGATGAACCCGACGTGCAGGCATCTAACGACATATGCCCGCCTGCTCAGTTCCAGCGGTTTCACCTGTTTGCGCCAACGAATGCTTCGGCGGAATCCAGCAGCGTAGATGGCCACGAAAATGACTAGGAAGGTCATCAAGTAGGCACGCGATCCATTGTGCCAGAACGAAGCAACCACACTCAGCGCCGCCAACACCCCGACACAGGCGATCACTCCACCGAGCTTGGCCAGCGTGTCGACCTGTTCGACGCGTAGCCTGCCTCGGCGCTGATCCGGTATTCGCGGCGGGCTGATGGTCCCGAAAATCGATGATGAATTCGAGTCCACGTCGCTGCATCCATCTCACAAGCAGCTCGGGATACCGCCCCTACCCTTCCGAGTGATTAAGAGGCTCGTCTAATCGGCTCTTCGGAAGGCAACCATGTCGCCGGATTGAAGCTGGTGAGCGATGAGAAGGTCCGCCAATGAGGCTCAACCGGCCTATCTGCCCTGCATAGGCAACCGATCCGCTGCTCCGCGCCGTCTCGTCGAGCCCGCGCGAAAAGGGCACAGCACTCTGCCTTCTCAGCCTTGAAGAAGGCGTTCCGCCTGCCCTGCCCCGCCGCGCCGATCCCACCGCAGTGCCGCTCCACGACAGTTCACCCGAACAGGTCAGTGCTCAAGACAAGCCGATGGTTCCCCGGCGATGTTGAAGGCGATCGCAATCCCAGCAACCGCCCGGTCGAGCAGTGCATCGGCTCCGCCCTCGCCCCCTGCCCTGCTTGCCCTGCCCTGCCCTGCACAGATATCGTGCAGATCGGCCTCGGCCCTGCGGCCCCGCACACAGCCCGCGACCTTTCGGTTCGCGCCAGCAGCTTGAGCGGTGCAAGCATTTCCCGCATCGCCTCATAGCTGCCGACATCCTCCATGTGAGGAGCCTGAAGCGGGGATTTTACGGCTCCTCTGACCGCGTGGACACCATATTCGCCCCGGCCGGACTGAGTCAATTGGGCGTATCGATCAAATCCGCGAGCCGCGGCGCGACTGCGAACGCTGCCGTCCATCTCAAGCTCTGCGCGGCTGAGGAGAGAGGCCTCTTCGCTTCCTCCTCCTCCTCCTCCTCCTGTGATCCACGCTCCCCAGATCGGCCTGCTTATCAGCCGATCAGGAGGCGAGCTGATCGCTGATCCGCCGCTGCACCAGCCGCTCCAGGATGGTGAGCGGCACCGATCCCTGCAGCAATACCTGATGAAAGTCGCGAAGGTCGAAGCGAGGGCCGAGCTTCTCCCGCGCCTCGCTCCGCAGCCGGTCCCAGACAATGTGGCCGACCTTGTAGCTCGTCGCCTGGCCCGGCCAGACGGTGTAGCGGTCGATCTCGCCTTGGCTGCGCCCGCGGGCAATGCCGGTGGTCTGCACGAAATAATCGGTCGCCTGCTCGCGCGACCAGCGCTTGGCATGAAGCCCGGTGTCCACAACCAGCCTGGTTGCGCGGAACAGGAAGGATTGCAGCATTCCGGCACGGCCCAGCGGATCGCCCTCATACATGCCCATCTCGTCGGCGAGTTGCTCGGCGTAAAGCGCCCAGCCCTCGGAATAGGCCGAGTAACCGCCCAGGCGGCGGATCAGCGGGATCCCCTCCGATTCCTGCGCCAGGCTCACCTGCAGGTGATGGCCGGGAACCGCTTCGTGATAGGTTAGCGTCGCCAACCCGAATTTCGGCCGGTCGAATGTGTCGCGCAGATTGATGTAGTAAATCGCAGCGCGCGAGCCATCGAGCGGCGCGCTGTCGTAATAGCCGCCCGGCGCTCCGGCCTGGATCAGCGGGGGAACGCGCCGCGCCTCGACCTCGGCTTGCGGTAGCGTGCCGAAAGCCTCGGGCAGGCGCGGGTAGATGGCCTCGATCTGCCGATTCAAATGGGCGAGCAGCGCGGCGCGCCCTTCATCGGTGTTCGGGTAGAGTTGCGAGGGATCGCGGTTCAGTTGCGCCAGCCGCTCGCCCGCCGTGCCGTCGGTGAGCCCATGCGCGCGCAGGATCGGGTCAAGCTGCGCCTCGATCTCCGCCACCTGTTGCAGGCCGAGTTGGTGGATCTCTTCTGCGCCCATCTCGGTGGTGGTCGCCGCCTTCAGCGCGCCGGCGTAATATTCCTCGCCCCGCGGCAGGCGCCATACGCCCGCATCATGCGTCGCGCGGGTGCGAAGCTCGCTGACCAGCGCGATCTGCCGGTCGAGTGCTGGGAATACGTCGGACTCAACGATCCGCTCCGCCTGCGCGGCATAATCGTCGCCCAAGCCGATCTCCCGTGTCCGGCGAGCCAGTGAGGCGACCAGGATCGTATCGGCGGCCGGCTGTTCGCGCAGCGCGCGAAGCTGCGACAGCGTAGTGTCGAGGATGTAGTCGGGCGCGAACACACCGATAGCGGCGTCCTGTCGCTGCCGTTCGAGGCTCTGGTCAAGCGCCTGGTCGAACTGGTCGAGCCGGGCGAGATAGGCGTCGGCGTCCGCCGCGTCGCGGACCGGATGGTTGCTGTCGAGGAAATCCGGCACGCCGCGATAGGGACCGGTGAGCTGGCTGATCACGTAGGGCGCATAGCGTCCACCCGTCGAGCCGTAGGAGAATTGGGCGCCGTTCAGCGCGCGCGTCAGATCATATTCGACAACTTCGTAGTCGAGCGCCGCCGCGGGCGACAGGCGCGCGGCGTCGATGGTGCGCAGCTGCCCCAGTTCGGCCTGGCTGCGGGCGAGATCCTGCACGCGCCCCGCGGCGCTGTAATCGTCGAGCCGGCTGCGCAGATAAGCCAGTTCCCCCACGTCGAGGCCCAAGCCGGTCGCGCCTTCGGGATTGTCCTTAAGCCGCTCGTTGAAGAAGCGATCAAGCAAGGCGCGCAGCCGCGCATCCTCGCCCGAACTACCGGCGATCTGCGGCGCGATGGTAGCGCAGGACGGCAGCGCCGTTCCGAGCGCCATCGCGCCGGCGGACATCATCAGCGAGCGGCGATCCATCTATTCTGGTCTCCTCATTGTGCGGCTACGTCAACTTGCCTGAGACCCGCCATAGGGCTGCCCACAACCCTGAAGCAAATCTTCCGACGAACGATCTTGAGGACAATGTCCGAGCGCCGATCACTGTAGGAATAGCAGCCGATGTCTCGAGCAAGCGACTGGAGAGGGCAGATACTCGATCGACGCCCTATCCGTCTAACCGCGCATTTCTCGAGCGGCACGTGCCAACGGATCACCTGCTTCGCTCGATCGACCAGTCTGAACCCGTCCAGTATCCACGAGCACCCGAGGCCGTTCTCCGGCGAGACCGGCACTCTCGCCGGGGCACCGGACCGCTATGCTCGCACGCACAGCGGGCACGACACCGCTTCGGCGACGAATACGTCGGTTTAAGTTCTCGACCAAGTTGATCTCGTAAGAAATCGTTCGGCAAGGTGAAAATCTTTAAAAATAATCAGGCAACTATTGGCAGCACAAATGACTGTACTGAACAAAATCATGCATGAACAGGCCACGATATGCTGTCACTTGGTATATCAGCCAGCGAATGTGCTGAAAAAGTGCTAACGTATGGCTCTTGCAGGGGGCCTTCGACCGAAAAAGGCTCGCCTAGAAAAGCGACAAGGCAATCGTACGCGCTATGACTGAAGTTTCTCCAGCAATGCACAACAACGCCATAGTCCGGCTCAATCAAAGCCTGATCGTTCACCATAATAGAAAGGCGAACCAATGTACCGGGACGTAGGAAGCGATCTTCTTCAACTCCGCGCAATACGGTCATACCTCACCTCAAAAGCAAATCTTCAGCTGCGCAATCGCAGAATTTTTCTAGTGAATTTATTCGACGGTAACCGTTTCAATGATAACCGTCATTAGCAAAAACAAGAGACATTATACTACAAATATCTTCGCATCATCATGCTGAAGCAGCGATATTTAGAGAAAATCAGGTGATCTCCCAAGACCAAGTCGACCGCATCGCAGAGCTGCCTGAGCCGCTGCGTTGCCAGAACATCCGTTTGACTTGGAGAACATTGCCCGGACGGGTGGTTGTGCGCGATAATCAAATTGACCGCGCTCAGTTCGAAAGCACGCGACAGCAGCCGCCGGCTATGAATGGTGACGGCCTCGTGCGTCCCCTCGCCAACGTTCTCGTCCGCGATGTAACGGCCTTGGCCATCCAGGAAGATCGCGTGCATGCGTTCTTGGCGAAAATCGCCGAACTGGCTGCGAAGGTACCGCCCGAGCGCCGGATCCGAGCTGTCGACCTGCGTGCCGACTACCTGCTCGCGATATGCGGCTTCTATCATGACGCGGGCGGCATGAATGATCGGTCCGGTCTGCTGCTCGCCGCACACCTCATTCAATTGCTCCAACGGAGCTGAGACGACACGGGACAGCGAACCGAAACGCTTGATCAAGGCTCCGGCTAAAGAGCGCGCTCGTTCGCCCGTGATCGGTGCGAGGAGTTCCTCCAGGATCTGTACTGCCCGCTGCGGCGCACGCGCTGTGCATGCAGGTGCGTGCCCCACAGGAGCAGCCCGACCTGAAAATACGAGGGCAGGATGTACATAATCGTGAAGGGGAGATGCAGCACCTCCCCGTCCGTCATGAACCGGACGAGATGTGCGCTGAGCGCTATGATCTGGAATGAGCCAATCCATAATGTGTAAGTCCGATTAGCGAACAGACCGATGCCCACGAGTGCGATGCAAGCAGCGCCGTCGAGCAAGAAATGCCAGAGGATCGCCGCTGATTGCGGATCCAATTCGTGGTAAATCCGGTCCGTTAAAGCCATTCCCAGCAGGGTTCCGGCGACTGCCCGCTCCGGTCCGGCTCCTCTAACTAGGCTGTAGAGGAGCCCGATTGCAAAAACTGCAAACTGGAGGAGCGGGCGGTACTGCCATGCACTGCCGAGAATATCGACAATCAAGGATTCAGGTCATCCACCTGCGCGATCACCGGCGATCCGTGCGATTCAGCGCTAGTCAATCTGTTCAGAGACGCTCTCCTTTCGGTGCGGATATCTTCGTCGACACCCGCCGTCTCTCGCGCCACGTCGTTGAGCGCACGGTGCGTACGCAACAGGCGATTGCTTGCCCGGCTGACCAATTGCTCCGCCTCTGTCAGGTGCAGCAGCGCTTCCTGTCCTGTATGAACCTCCACTTCGGGGTTCTGCCGAGCCTTGAGCATCTCGGTCTTTAGCGCCGAGAGGGCGAGCAGCATCTCGTCGTTGACTGCTTCAGCCTCGCGCATGAGCTTCCTGATCTTCCATGCGTCCTGATTGACCCGATTGAGCATCTGCATTCTCCGCCATGCCGCGCTCAACGGCAGGGATGGTGTTTGCTTCGGGTACGTACCAGCTTGGATCGAGCATTTTTCCGAGGCTCAGAAGCGAAGTCAGGAGCAGGACGAGAATGGACACCATCCCTACTGCAACTCCCATCATCGCAAGAAGCCTCGCCGTCACGAAGTGGTGGCCGTCGAGCATCCCGGGAACGACCGCCGGCTCGATTTGCCCATCCCATGGCGCTTCAACCGAGAAGGTCAGTGCGTCCGAGAAGGCGATCTCAGCGGTGTCGTTCCGGGATGCTCTTTCGCCGTTTTCCGGGCGGGGCGGGAATTGATCTTTTATCCATGCATATTTTATGAAGGGGGCACATTCTGCCGTTTCCCCGCCAGCGCTTCCGCCGCTCGCCACGTCGGAGTGCTCGCGGAAGTTCTCAACCAACTCCCCCAGGCTGTTAACTCCATAAAGATCCTTGATTGCGCGAACATGCTGATTGACGCGAGTCGGCGAGATGCCGAGCTCAACTGCGATCGTCTTGATAGGAACACGCCGCTCGATCCGCTCGAGCACCGCACGTTGGCGCGCAGTCAACTCGCTGCTGCCCTCAGACATGGTCGCCTCCAATCATAGCGGCAAACTAGTGCGGCGGTCGCAACTTTCAATCGCAATGCGGCTGGCCCGGCCTGGCTTTCGCGGCGCATAGCAAGACCTCACGCAGCCGCAATGCCGGGGTGACGGGCACGACCAGGTTGCGGACGCGGATTATAGCCGCTTCAGCCCTTCTTTGGTGAACCCGGCTTTATCGGGCGTTCAATGCGCCCGAGATCAAGTCCGCGTATCGATCTCCAGCTCGGAAAGCTTGCGATACAACGTCGAGCGGCCAATCCCCAGGCGCCGTGCCACTTCGGACATGCGCCCGGAATAGTGGCCGATGGCAAGCCGAATGATGTCCGCCTCGATCTCTGCAAGCGGCCGAAGGTGATCGTCACTTGTGTAAAGTTCGATCTCGCCACGCAAATCATGCTTTTCGCTCAACGCGTCGGGTTCAAAAACCGAACGCGCATCCACGCCTCCCCGACCATCGCTAGGGCTCGCTGTTTGGCCGCCGACAGTTTCGAGGCCATCTTTCCGAGGCGGATCAGGATTCAATTGTTTGGATAACCAAAAATCTCACGTGCCTTCCGGCCCTCGATTGCCGCCGATGACCGGCTGACCGGCAATCGGCTGCATTGATGCCAGCGACGAGCCGACAAACTTCCTTGCCCCAACCTTCCGCGATCGATCGGCGGTGGGACTCAGGCTAGCCTAATATACACATAATCACAGCGCTCAAAGATAATCGTACCTTAGCACTCATCCCGGTATGCTCTCCACTTCCCAACATCTAGCAAGGACGGGCCCCCGGGTCCGACGGCGCGAAAGACACCAGCGTAGCTTCCGGGCATCGAGGCGGCGAGCGGCCAAAGAAGCTTGTTCAGGCAATCATCTAGCTCTTAACCTCGAGGCCCGATCGCTCCGCCACGCCCCTTGCCGATTGCCTGAGCCGACCTAGGCGCCAAGCCCGCACGGTGAGGCGAGGGAAAACGGACGGGTGGATCGGGAAAATTGGCCGCCTGGGCACGCTAGAAGGATAAACCAGCGGCCAGCGATGTCGTTCAGCTTGCTCCCAGGCGACTGACCACGAACGGGTGAATCTCGCCGTAGAAGCGAATAGTTGCTCCCATGGCGTCCCGCGAGGCGACGTATCCATTCACTTGGATTGACTGGGCGATGCGCAACCGGACGAAATCCTCGGCTTGCGCGCCGAGGGGCAGGTTATCGATGACGCAGCCACCAGTCAGAAGGTCGGAAATCCTGACCTTCCCCACCTTTCCGTCATGGTAGCATTCACCATCAAGCGGACGCGACGTGGACCTTCGATCGAGCATATGAGAGACACCAGCGCTGGATTGCACGAGGGCGCCATTGCCCCAATTTCTCGAAGGATCGGTTAAGAACGCGACGGCTCGCCTCCCAAGAGCTGCCAAGCTCGCCCGCGCTAAGGGAGATGTAGACCGTTACAACGATCCGGCGCGATCAGCTTCCATCCGCCGCTACCGATCCAGCCAAGCCGCCAGCATCCAGATGAACCGGGCGCACTGTGAGAGCGAAGGCCGTCCAATCCCAACCAATGAACGCACGTCCCTTGTCGCCCGACCTTTGTACCCAGGACTGCGCCCGCATTCCGACGCTAGATCACTGCATTGCTCAAAAAAGGGGATCACTTTCAGAGTCTCGCGAGTTTCAGCATCGAGGGCGCATTTTGCTCCTATCCTTGAGCGAAACGAGACCCCTTGTTCGGCTTTGACCCCTATCACGTTTTGCTGGCCGCCTCGGGCGCTGCAATACTTGCATCCTATTGGTGGCCCCGATTTCTCTCGGGCCGGGAGCCTGCGGCTTCCGCGCTTCTGGTGATTACCGGCTTTGTCGCCTTTGCCTGGGTGCCGGGCATGCCCGCCGCAATCAACCCCGTGGATTCCCCTCGGATCTGGGAAGTAACGGCGGAATTATGCGTCATCCTCGGGCTGTTCGGCACAGGCCTGAGGATCGACCGGCTGATCGGACACGGGCTGTGGAAGCCAACCATCCGCCTGCTCACGCTCGCCATGCCCTTCACCATCCTGGCGCTGGCGCTGGTGGGCTGGCAATTTGCCGGCATGACCCTTGCTGGCGGTCTGCTCCTGGGCGCTATTCTTTCTCCGACCGACCCGGTGCTGGCGGGAGACGTGCAGGTGGGTCCACCGCTGGAAGGGGGCGAACATCCCGTCCGATACGCGCTGACCACCGAGGCTGGGCTCAATGACGGGCTGGCATTCCCATTCGTGCATCTTGGTGTTCTCGTCGCCACCGCAGGAGTGCTCAGCACAGGTCTCCTGGCCGAATGGGCGGTGCGCGATGTCGCGTATCGCGTTCTCGTGGGAGTGGCAGGAGGAGCCGCCAGTGGGTGGTTCCTGGGTAAATTGCTCTTTGATTGGCCGCGAGAGAATGCCCTATCCAACACCCAGACCGGCGTCGTCGCTTTCGCGGGCGTCATCTTCGCCTACGGACTCACGGAATTGCTTGAGGGCTACGGCTTTATCGCCGCCTTCGCTGCCGGTCTGGTCCTGCGCCGGGAGGAATCGGAGAGCCGCTTTCACGAGCGACTGCACGATTTCTCGGAATCGCTCGAGCACACGCTGACTGCCATCCTGCTCGTGGCCCTAGGCGCCGCGCTGCCGAGCCTTTGGCCCTATTTCGGTTGGCCTCAGGCGTTGATCGGGCTGGCCCTGATCTTCGTCATTCGTCCGCTCACCGCATGGCTGGCGCTTACGGGAACGGGTCTTGCTTGGCGACCAAGAGCGGTCGTTGCCTTCTACGGCGTTCGGGGGATCGGCTCGATCTACTACCTCGCCTATGCGGGCCATCACGTCGAGCTCGATGACGAGGGTGCCTTGTGGGCGATCGTCGCCTTCACCATCGTGCTTTCGACCGCGATCCATGGCCTGACAGCCGGCATTGCAGTCGAACGCGCGACAGAGGATGAAGATGGGGACCTGGATTCCGCTGCGCGTATGTGACCGGCTTTCGCGTGAGGTGACCGGCAGCGTGGCATCCATGCCATGTCGGTCCGAAAAGCAGCCAAATGATCGATAAGGTAAGCGCCTCTTCATCCCTCGACGTCGGCGAGTTCGATCCAGACAGGCGCGTGATCGCTGGTTTTCTCCTGTCCGCGCACATGTGAATCGACCTGCGCATCAAGGAGACAGCCTGCCAGCGAAGGGCTGAGCAGTAGGTGATCGATGCGCAAACCTGCATTGCGGGCGAAGGCGTTTCTGAAATAATCCCAGAACGTATAGACCGTCTCATCAGGATGGATGGCACGAATGGCGTCCGTCCACCCCTGTTGCACCAATCGTGCAAAGGCGGACCGGACTTCAGGAGCGAACAGGGCATCACCGAGCCAGCGCTCCGGCCTATAGACATCGTGCTCGTTTGGCATGACGTTGAAATCGCCCGCAAGCACGATCGGAGCGCCCGATTCCAGCAGGAACGCCGCATGCTGGATCAGCCGGTCGAACCAGGCGAGCTTGTAATCGAACTTGGGCCCCGGGCGCGGGTTGCCATTCGGGAGGTAGAGACAAGCGACGATCACGCCGTTCACCGCCGCCTCGATGTAGCGGCTCTGTGATGGATCGGGGTCATCGGGCAGGCCGCGACGCGTCTGGTAGATCGCGCCGACACGGCTGAGGATGGCGACTCCGTTCCATCGGGGCTGGCCATGCCACAGCGCGTCGTAGCCAAGATCACGAAAGGCCGATGCTGGAAACTTGTCCTGCGGCGCCTTGAGCTCCTGCAGGCAGACCACGTCCGGCTGCGCCTCCGCCAGCCATCGCAGCAGGACGGGCAGCCTGCCGTTCACCCCATTCACATTGTACGTTGCGATCTTCACGACGGCAGTCGTTCCTTGTCGGCACGTGGCGCGAGCAAGCGGGTGAGAGTGACAGGCGTGTACTCGTGAACATCCACGCCGACATCGAACTGGCGGAGCATCGATTTAAGCCGGCCGTGGCTGTGGCCATGAAGGTTGATGGCGCCGCGATGCTGACCGTTCCATGAGCGGAACGGATAATGGCACAGGACTAGCTTGCGCCCGTCGATCTCAAGCTCCGCATAATCGCGAACGCTCGACCAGCCGCTTGCAGCCAGGCTCTCATCCGGATCGTTATTGCCGCGCAGCAGGTGCTTGGTGCCGTTGAGCCGCGCCAGGAAGTGCGGCACGTCGGCCGCGCGCCGGGCGAAGTCCCCAAGGTGCCAGACCTCATCGCCAGCGCTCACGGCCGCATTCCAGCGCTCGACCAGCAAATCATCCATCTCGGCGGTGTTGGCGAAAGGACGCCGCCAGATATTGATGGTGCGGTGATCGCCGAAATGAGTGTCGGCGGTAAAGAACATTGTCATGTCCAGTAGAGGATCCGCGCGGCGGGCAGCGCCTCGCCAATGCGCTGCTCGAAAAAGGACCGGAGCGCGCGCATCGTCGGGGCATCATAGACCTGCTTCTCGCCACCGAACTTGGTCCGCTTGGTCGTGCGGTTCCGGGCACTCATGTCGAGGGCGGAGCCCGGATACCAGCTATCGAGCACCGCTTTCGAGCCGGGCGTGAAGCGGTGGGTGATGAGCTCCACCGTGAGGTCCAGTCCCGCCGCACCGCCCAGGATCGCGCCTGCATCATCGATCAGCGTGCCATAGGCCTGCTGCCAACCGTCGGCGGCAATGATGGGCGCTACGGTGAGCCCTACCGGATAGCCGGCATCGGCCATGCGCCGCAGCGCCCTGAGCCGTTCCGCCACGCGAGCCGTGCCGCCTTCGAAACGGGCGAATATCGGCGGGTTGATCGAGGCGCGCATCCGCGTGCGCCTTGCATGATCCAGCCCCAGAAGCGGCTCAACATCGGCAAACTTGCTGGTAAAGCGCAGCTGCGCATCAGCATCCCAGCGACCGAACCAGGCGATCGCGGCCGAAAGCGAGCCGGTCAGCGGCTCGATCGCGAGCGGATCGGTGTAGCAGGACGCTTCGTATGTGGTGCCCTCCTGCGCGCGGGCGGCGCTGCGCGAGGTGATGGTGCCCTGCCCAAGATAATCGGGCAATCCGTCCAGGATTTCCTCCAGATTGGCATAGACGCGCGTGATCGGCGGACCTTTGAGCGAGCCGGCGAGATAACAATAGCCGCAATGCGCCGGGCAGCCTTGCGCCAGATCCACCCGCCAATCGGCACTCGGCGCAATGGGCTGCAGCCGCCGCTTGGAGGGCGGCGCCACCACCACCGCCAGCGTCGCCTTGGCCTCGACATAGGCTTGGCGGGGGTCATCAGGAAGATCGAGGCTCAGCCGGTCACCGGACAGCTCGACGATATCGATCCCGGCCGCGGCTGCCCGACCGAGGATCGCGCGACCATGCGCGAATTCGCGCGCAGATCGAGTGACGAGCACGCGGCGCGGTCGCCATAGGGCCCCGGATCGGCCCTCTGCTGCCTGAGCGAGTTGCATGACGAGCAAACGAGCAGCGGCCACTCGGGGTTCAGCCGCGCATGATCTTTTCGCAACATATCGCGGTTGCGAAGCACCGAGCTTGACCGATCCGCTCGTCGCTGTGTTGCCGGGCGATCAGCGGGAGGACGCCATTTATGTCGGTCCGCAATCCGACTGGGACGAGATACTGCCCTTCAGCAAGATGAGCCCGAACAATTTCACGGCCGCCGACGACTTGTCCCGCTACCTCAGCGTGCAGTTACGACCGCAATCGGCCCAGCCGGCGCTCGGATCGGCCGGCATCATCGCTCGAGGCGTTCTGCGTGGCAGTGGTCGCAGGCTTCGCGTGAAGAGCAAATCTCTGGGCGAAGCGGCTAAATCGATTGAGCGATCCTGCCCCGATTGCGGCCATGTTTCTGGCAATGCCGTTGGCGGGTCTCGCCGTTAACCGACAGACGCGCTCGGGGCCCTGTACTTGGGCGGGCTACACATTGGGTCGGAGCTGAGCGCGGTGTTTCGCCGTCCTGGCCGGGCGCAAGCCGATGTCCTGCTAGTCGCCTGACGCCACGACAGCCGATGGATCGAAATCTTCGCCTCGCTCCATCGCCGCGGCACGCGCGGCGCGGAGCGCTTCCATCCGCTTGCCCTCCGGCGTGCTTCTCTGCCAGCGGTCGAACAGCCCTGTCGCAAGTTTGCGGGCTGCCCTGCGGCGCAGCTTTTCGCGCCGGAAACGATCGGGGAAGAACGACAGCAGATCCGGGCGCGCCGGCACATCGAACATGATGTGAATCCGTGCCTCGCCGCTTGAATTGTCCACGCAGTGTGGGAAGGCGAAGTCAGCGTACCACAATCGCCCGGCGGTAAGATGCGTCTTCTGGTGCGCCAGTACCATGGTGGAGTCGCGGTTGGTGACGATCGGAAGATGCAGCCGAGCATATTCAAGGTCCGCGCTTTGGCGCACGTCTCGGTGCCAGTTTACCTTCGCACCCGGCTCCATGCGCGAGATGGAGGCCGCGCGAACGGGTCCTTCGAACATGTCGAAGACGCGTTCGACCGAGGGCAATGCCTTGAGTACCGGTGTCTTCTCGTTTCTCTCACCCTCATGCGGATAGGTCCGTGTTGGATCCCCCCCAGGCGCCACGAGCCCGACCCGGTTCCATTTGCCATTGTGATAAGGCCCCATTTGCGGACCGAAAGCCAGCCCGTCGTCAAGCTGCGCAAGTTCCGCTCGCATTGCCTCGTGATCGACTTGCACGGCGAGCGGAAACACCAGAGACAAATCCGCAACGAAGCTCGGCAATTGCCAATGTTGAAGCAAAATTATGGACCTCCTGGGAAAGCGAGCGATTTTGCGTTTTCTGGCGACCGGCAGACGTGCTTACTGCGCTTGCTGTGCGGCGAGAGTGAGAACTTCCCCCAAGCGATCGAGCGAAATGCTGTCCATAGCTTGGCCGGGGCTCAGGCGGCGCGCTGATTAGCTGCCCGCAAGATCCCTGGCCTGTTGCGCGCGTTGCCCCGTGATGATGCCGTGATGTTCGAAAAAGCGCCGCGGACGTGCATCAAGCAGCAGCGGAGCATGGGCTTGCATGAGGTTGGGATTGGGCAGCGTTGCATTCCCTTCTATCACCACAGGCCCATCCTCGGCCACGGCCAGATCCCATCCAACGAGAACCAGCTCGGGAAAGGTGCGCGCCAGAACAAAAGCGGCGTCCTTCACTGCTTGCCAATGCGGGACCACAACATTCTCGATCGAGCCGCCGGTTTCGGGATGCACACGATGGACGAGACGGCGGTTCCCGGCGCCGACGCCGATGGCTGCCGAGAGAACCCCGCTCTCGGGTTCGATGGCGCTGACGATACCACCCTTCTTGCGGTTGTCGGTCGGCGCTGAAAGCATGGTCGCGAAACGGTGCGCCGCCCCCAGAATGAAGATTTCGCCATTGTCCGGGTCGGTGGCGGTCATGATGCGCACCGTGTTGATCGCCCCAGGAAAAATAGCGCGCGCATAGGGATGCGGCTTTATGCATCGTTCGATCAGCAGGCCGTCGCCATGTGGAACCGGCGAACCGCGATCGAGCCGGACCACGCCTCGCCCTCCGCTGCCCCGGAGCGGCTTGGTGATCAGCGGCTCATCCGCCGCGTCCTGCCAGGTCGCGAAATCACCGAGGGGCGTGAAATGCCCACGCGTGACCAGGCCTGCAAGGGCCGGGCGCCGGACCGGAACGCGCAGCCGGTCAAGCAGCAGGTGGAACAGCAATTTGTCGCCAAGCAGGGGAAGGCTTTCGGGCGGATTGATCCGGCCCAGCCGCCCCTCGATCTCCCAATCGTTGAGGAACAGGTCACGATGAAAGCGGTCGAGCGGGTAGAGCCCTGCGCGGTCTGAAAACAGGCCGTGCGCCCACAATTGCGGATGCGGGCGCCCGCGCGCATTGCGCCACTCCATTTGCCCCAACCGGGCGACCAAGCGGGGGATGGAAAGTGAAGAGAGCAGGCGAGACAAAGGTTCTACCAAAAGCGACGTGAGAAAAGCGGCTAGTCGAGCCGCAGCATATCGCCAAGTTCGCGTTCGAATTCCATCGGCTCGAACGGGCGGTAGCCGGCTTCGGGATAGAAGGCGATCTCGCCGAAAAAGATCCGGTCGTCCACGTCATACAGATCGACGCGGCAGAAGCGGAAGGGCTCGGACAATTTGCGGGCGATCTCGATCATGCTCGCCAGCGAGGCGGGCCGATCGTGGGAAGAATTCGTGCGCGGCCGCCCTCGCCGCCAGACCGGCAGCAAGGCCCAGTCGAGATCATACATGGTCCAGGTCGGCCATCCGTCGCGCCCGTCCACCACCTGGATCAGCAACGGCTCGCCATGGAAGCAGAAGATCTTGTAATCCTTCGGCAGACCGCCGCCTGCAGCCTCGAGGAAGGTTTCGACGATAATTCCGCGCGGAATGTCCTTGTAGGCCCGCTCGCGAAACCGCTTCCAGAATGGTGTGCGCAAATGCGCCTCGAGCTTGGCACGGGCCGCATGCCAATCGAAGCTGGCGCGGTCCCGGCAAAGGACGACCCCGCCCCAGTCATGATTGGTCTTGGCAGCGAAGCGGTCGGCGCGAATGGTGTCGGGATTAACGTCCCGGGGGCTATCAGAGATGAGCAAAGCCGGGATGAGATGCTCCTCACCCACCCGCTCCCGCACGAAGTCACGGGCCCGGATCTTGTCGGAGCAAATTGTGTGCAGCGGCGTCACGTCATTAAGCTTGAGCCACTGGATCTTCTCGCTGAGCAGGCGCGGCTGCTCGAGGTCGAGCGGTTCTCCCACGAAGGCTCGGTACTGTCGCTCGATGCACTGACGATCGGGAAGGAGGTTCTCATATTGGCGAATGGCTGTCCGGCCAATCCGTTCGCTCAGCTGGACGAGCTTTGGCAAGCGCCGGCGAAGCGGGCTGTCGGCCGGTAGCAGCCGCCCCCTCTCCGCCGGATTGAAAAAGGCCTTCGCCGGAACAAAGGTCATCAAGAGCTCCTAGGCACTTCGATCGCGCGGGCAGCCAGGAACGCTGCAACCCTGGGATCGGACAGCAGCGAACGGTAGAGCTGGAAGAAACGCAGGCTCGGGTGCGAATTGCCTTCGATCACGACCGGGCCCTGCTCGGTTATCGCGACATCCCATCCGACATAATCGAGCTGTGGAAGCATGTCGCACAAGCGCAGGACCAGCGCCTTCGCCTCATCCCACCAAGGCACATGCACGCCTTCTATGCACACGCCGCTATCGGGATGATCGGGGCCGAATTGCAGGAGGTTCCCAGGGCCGATGCGCGCCGCGCTGCTCAGCTCGCCGCTGTTCAGGTCGACTTCGGCAACCAGCCCACCGGCACTGAAATTGTCGACCGGCCCGGTCGCGGCAGCGCCGAACCGGTGCATTGCGGCCGCCACGAACGCGTCCTGATCTGCGCCCGGCCTGATCGTCAGCAGCCGTATCGTATTGAGGCTTCCCGCATGGATGGCGCCCGCGTAACCGGCCTGCTGAACGAAAGCGGTCGCGATCATCTCACCGCGTCCCCCGCGCTCGAACGCGCCCATGTCGCGAATGATGCTGACCTCGGAGCCCTTCTTGCCGAGGTTCGGCTTCAGGACCACCCGGCCGCCATTGGCCAGATCGCGCTCGAGAGCCTCCCGCCCGCCATCAAGCCAACGCCACCGCCCGTCCCGCGCAAGGCCGAACAGGCGGGGATGAGGAATGCCGAGCTGCTCAGCGACGAGCGCAAAGAGGTACTTGTTGTCAAGAACGTGGCCGAACTGGCCATTCACCCCTTTGAGATATTCCTCACGGTGCAGGTTGGAAACGCAGCCTCCGACATGACCGCGCGCTTGCACATACCAGCCTGCCTCGAGCGGGTCGAAGCCTGCAAGGAGCTGGCGCAATCGCTCACCGCTCGGCACTGCGGGCGCTTTCGCCGCCGCTTGGCGCCACAGGCCAGGCCCGTACGAGGAAAGAAAATGCAGCCGTTTCGCAACGTGCAACGCACGGCGCGCTGCCTTCGGCAACGCCGCGTGCCTGGTGGCGGCCGCGCGGCCGAGAGTGCGAATATCATCAATCATGAAAGTGTTTGGTCCTCGACATTCATCTGCCGCTTTTCCGGCGCGCACTAGACACCCATGGCAAATGCGACAAGTTCGCAAACGTCAAATCCACGCAAATCGGGGGTCATCGCCGTAACGATCTGCTTGTTAGTCAAAGGCCTAGACGAGGTTGCTGAAAGAATTTCTGGGCACGACACCCGCGCGTCGCCGCACCGCATGGCTGCGTCTAACAGTGCTGATGCAGACGATAGCCAAACGACGACCGGGAGATCAGTTCCTCCCGCACCAGCCCTTCTGCGCGGCGATCTTCGCAACAGTTGGCGCAAGCGCCGCCCTGTGCGCCGCTGATAAGCTCCCGATTTCGCGAAGGAGAGGGGGCACGCCACAAGAGGGAGTGAACGATGCTTATAAGAAGCATCTGCTCGTTGGAGCCTTTCGCGGGCCAAAGCATTCTAGTGCGAAACGAAGGAGCTTACCATGTTGAAACTCGCCGCCCTCGGGGCTCTCGGCTATGCCGGATACAAGTACTATCAGAAGAACAAGGGTGCGACCGGTAGCAGGGGCGGCGTTGCTCGCACGAATGCCGTGGCGGGCGGCCCTTTGAGCAGCCAGGCGACGCTCCAGCACACTCCGGATAAGTTTCCCGCCTAAATACCAGGGGCTTATCAGCAACGGCATATCCTGCCGATCCAGCTCCATATGGAGGCGAAGGATCGGCAGGCATGCGCTGGTAATCGCAGGGAGGCGCGTCGCCCCGGTGCCGCACGTCTTTCGCCAGCGGCGTACGCGTGTGCAGCGCCGGACGGCGCTAACGAAGTACGGGACGCCCGCTTCGTTCGCCCGGAGATCATGTCACCCCTTTGCCGGGCGCAGCAGGCCTTTTCGCGATCGGCGGCTGCGATCAAACCTCCCCCTCGCAGCCCGCGAGAACTACTCTCTCGGGCCCTGTCGGGAGTGGAAAGTGAGGCCGCTGGTCTTCATGCCAGAGGCTAGCTTTTGCCACGCGCATCACCTCAATCGCAGGAGCTTCTCGCGCCAGCAATCCAATCAGGGCCACGGTCCGCTCCGTCATCCAGCCAGAATAGAGCCGGAGACGCAGAAGTCCGCCGATTGGAAAAGTTGCACTCCATGCGGCCCGATGCTCCAACTCGTGCGGCAGGGCGGGCCTGACTGACTGCGACTGGCGCTCACGCCGCTGGCCCGCATGTGTGAGCCAGGTCGCGGTGAGCCGAGGCTATCTGGCTCGCAACCATTGAGCCCAGCCGGAGCCGAAAGCAGCTTTGCTGCATTGCGAAAAGCGCGCCGATCGTTCAAGAACCCAATCGCTGATGCTATCGATCTATTCGCGAATATGGCCCTTGATGTCGGGCAAGCAGCGCCAGCGCCTGTTTCCGCTGTTGGCGCTGATGCTCGTATCCGGCTTCCTCGAGCTTGTCGGGGTGGCCTCGATCGTTCCGTTCCTCGCCGTCCTGGCCGATCCGGGGGTGATCGAAAGCCGGCCAGCCTTCCAGAATATGTACGACTGGGTTGGTGCCGGCTCGACCTTCGCCTTCCTCCGGCTTTTGGGTGTCATCGTGTTTCTTGCCACGTTGACCTCCATCTCCGTGCGCGCGGCCAGCCTCTATTTCGTCACGCATTTCGTGCGCGGCATGGCGATCGATCTCGGCGTGGCGAGGCTCCGGAGATATCTCGCCCAGCCCTATGAGTGGTTTCTCGCCCAGCATTCGTCCGATCTGGGCAAGTCTGTCCTCGAAGAGGTGCAGCAGATCGTCAACAACACGATCGCTCCGGCCGTGCGCTCGATTTCGAATGTCGTCATCATTACCGTTCTCGCCGCGTTCCTCATCTATCTGGAACCGGTGGGCACAATTGCCGCGGCAGGGCTCCTGGGGGTAAGCTTCGCGTTTATCTACGCCCAGCTCCGCCGCCGGCTGAGTGCTGCCGGACACGATCGCCGCGAAGCTGTTCGCGAGCGGTTCCAGGTTACCTCGGAGGCGATGAGCGGGATCAAGGACGTCAAGCTGCATGGGCTTGAGGAAACCTACGTACAGCGCTTCTTCGGCCCGTCGATACGGCTGGCTCGGCACCTCGCCCGCTCCGTCATGTTCAGCGAGATGCCCTATTTCATCCTCGAGGCGCTGGCGTTTGGCGGCATTCTCGTATTCGTCCTGTACCTGCTGTGGTCTCGGCCTGGAGGCTTCGAGGAGTTCTTGCCGATCATCGGCGCGTTCGCCTTTGCCGGCCTCAAATTGATGCCTCTGGTGCAAAATCTCTTCAAGGACCTGTCGCTGATGCGGTTCGGCGATGCCGGCCTTGATGCCCTCGCCGAGGATATGCAAGGCTACCGGCCCGAAACGGCCGACGCCGTAAACGGCCCGCCGGTGAAGATGCGCAGCACACTTGCGCTGCGCGACGTGAGCTACCGCTATCCGGGTGCCGCTGGCGATGTTGTTGGAGATCTGTCGTTCGAAATAGCGGCCGGAAGCAGCGTCGGCTTTGTCGGCCCGACGGGCGCGGGCAAGACGACCGTGATCGACATCCTCCTCGGCCTGCTGGTGCCCAGGGCCGGGTCGCTGCTCGTGGATGGGGTGGAGATCACCAATGCCAACCGGCGCGCCTGGCAGCGCGGCATCGGCTATGTTCCGCAGGACATCTATCTCACATCCGCGAGCATAGCCGAGAACATCGCCTTCGGTGTTCCCCGTGAAGAGATCGACTACGAGCAGGTTCGCCACGCCGCCACCCTCGCCAATGCCGATGAGTTCGTAAGCCGGCTACCCGACAATTACCGGACCGAGATCGGGGAGAACGGCGTGCGCCTTTCCGGCGGCCAGCGCCAGCGCCTGGGCATCGCCCGCGCGCTCTACAAGGATCCAGACGTCGTCGTGTTCGACGAGGCCACCAGTGCGCTCGACACGATTGCCGAGCGCGCGGTCACCGAAGCCGTGCGCCGGCTCGAAGGCAAGAAGACGGTGCTGATGATCACGCACCGGTTAAGCACCGTCGCGCGTTGCGATACGATCCTGGTGTTCAAGGATGGCCGGCTCGTCGCATCCGGCAATCATGATGCGCTGGCTTCAGGGAGCGAATTGTTCCGCAGCCTCGTCGCTGCAGCCGAAGATCCCGAAGTCTTGCCAACCGCGTAATCTCGCCTGGATATGTCGAAGTTGCGGGCGTAGCTCGCTGCCGACGCGAACAGCCTTGCTCGCTCCAGCGTAGGCGCCTCTCTCGCGCCAGCATTTCAGAGCACCCGGCCGGCTGCCGATCGCCCAGACAAAGGCATGGGCATCATCCACCTGGACCAGCTCGCTCGCGCCATCAGCCATCACCTGGGGCGCACCACGAACGGCGGTTGCAATCACCGGAGGCCCGTTGCCATGGCCTTGGACGGGACGAGCGGCATCCTTCCTGCCGCGATGGCAGCACGAGGTCCCACAGCTGACCGCGATCGAAGCGGCCTGCCATCTCGACCCGATCTTCAAGGCTGAGAGCGGTACCGCCCAAAGCGAAGCGCCGCATTGCGCCGCGACAGCCCGATATGATCGTCAGTGCCCGGCGGATGCCATAAAAAGAAACGTCTCGCCGACGGGAAACGACAGCTCACCCAGCGATATGCGTCCGCTTTTGCAGCGCTGGCTTGGATCGTCTCGTCGCGGCTCTACCCGGCGCGAAGGCAAGCTCGCCCCCCATCGAGAGCGGCGGCCCACAACAGGCAGTCGAAATCGCCATGGCGATCGAGCTTCTCGTCAAAGCTGTTCAGGCCTTCGCGCCGATCTTTACCCATCCTTGTCTTTTTTGCGGCAATCAGAGCGGAATAGGGATGCTAGAACCTTTGGCCGTCACCGCAAATCGACAAGAGCAGACAGCCGCCGCCAGCTATGTAACGGCACTGGTCGAGCAGGCGACGCCGGTGCTGCTGGTCAATAAGGGCGCAACGGTCGAATTCGCGAACCGCGCAGCGTGCACCATGCTCGGCTGCAGCGCCGCGCCGCTGGTGATGCTGGACGAATTGTTCGCCGCAGCTGGCGTCTATGGCCGTATCTCGCTTCCGGACGGCACGACGCCTGAGAAGATGACCCAGATTCGCCTCAGCGATTGTCGCGTGGTCAATGTCGAAGGGCGGCACTTGCCGGGCGGCGGGGCGATCCTGACCCTGGACGACGTCAGCGCCTTCGTGCGCGAGGCAGAGCGCGCGCGGGCCGATCCATTGACCGGACTTGCCAACCGCGCGGCGCTGCACGCTGCCCTGAGCGGCTTCCTGGCCTCGGGCACGGCAGTCGCGGTCCTTTATATCGACCTGGACCGCTTCAAAAGCATCAACGACACGCTCGGTCATCCTGTGGGCGATGCGCTGCTCCGCAAGGTGGCAGAGCGGCTCGGCTCCGTGGCTGGGCAAAACGACGTCGTAGCGCGCCTGGGAGGCGATGAGTTCGCCCTGGTCAGACCCGATGCTGTTCGAGAAGAGGTGAAGAGCCTCGCGGCGCGGATCGTGGACCTCATCGGGCGAGCGTACGTCCTGGAGGGCCACATGATCAATGTGGGTGCAAGCGTCGGCGTCACGCTTGCACCCTTCGACGGGAATGACAGCGACGTGCTGTTCAGGAATGCGGACCTGGCGCTCTATCGCGCCAAAGCGGAGGGGCGCTCGCGCTTTCGCTTTTTCGAGCCTGAAATGGATCTGCAAATGCAGGCGCGGCGCGCGATTGAGCTCGATTTGCGCAGGGCCCTCGCGCTCAAGGAATTCAATCTGGTTTACCAACCGCAGGTCGATCTCGCGACCCACGAGGTGGTCGGGTTCGAGGCGCTGCTGCGCTGGGACAACGAGAAGCGCGGGCCGATCTCCCCCGCTGAGTTCATTCCGATCGCCGAAGAGACAGGGCTGATCGTCTCGATCGGCGAATGGGTGCTCCGCACCGCCTGCGCCGAAGCGGCAAGCTGGGGCAAGCCTGTGTCCATCGCGGTCAACCTTTCCGCGATCCAGTTCCAGGATCGGAGCCTCGTGCGAACGGTCACCTCGGCGCTCGCCCATTCCGGGCTGGATCCCGGACGCCTGGAACTGGAGATCACCGAAAGCGCCCTGATGAGCGACACGGAGGCGGTTGTCAGCACGCTACGATCGCTGCGCAATCTCTCCATCCGCATATCGATGGACGATTTCGGCACCGGCTACTCGTCCCTCAGCTACCTGCAGAAATTCCCATTCGACAAGATCAAGATCGATCAATCCTTCGTGCGGGGCATGGCCGACAATGTTGAAGCGGGTGCCATCGTGCGAGCGGTCGCGCGGCTCGGCAGCAGCCTCGGCATCGAGACCACTGCTGAAGGGGTGGAAACCCAAGAGCAGCTCGCCGCTGTGCGGGCCGAAGGGTGCAGTCACGTACAGGGGTACTTCATCGGGCGGCCGATGAGCAGCAGTGACGCTGCCGCGCTGGTGACAAGAAACGCCGTGTGATCGGCAGGATGGAAGGAGAAATGATGTGAGCGAAGACCTGTTCCGGTTGGTTTACTACAGCCGCAACGAGATCCCGGGCGGCGCGGCTGCGTTTGCATCCGAAGTGCAGGCTATTCTCGCTGCGAGCCAGCGCAACAACACCCGTGCGGGCGTGACCGGCGCGCTGCTGTTTAACTCAGGCTGCTTCGGCCAGGTGCTTGAAGGTCCGCGCCGAGCAGTCGAGACTACATTCGAGCGTATCCAGCGCGACCCGCGGCATGGCGAGGTTTCCCTGCTCGCGTTCGAGCCGGCTGAACGCATGTTCCCCAATTGGTCCATGGGCTTTGTCGGCACAAAGACGCGCGATGCAGAACGCTATGAAGGGGTGGCGGATGAAAGCGGGTTCGATCCCGCAAGGATGGGCGCCGACCGGCTCCTCGCCAGGCTCCACAGCCTTGCACTTGAAGAAGAGGGCAGCTTGGCAGGCTGATCTGGCACCATGATGCTCTTCAGCTGCCGTAACTCTCGCCTTGAGGAGATCCGGCAACGCAGGGTGCATGTCAGGGCTCTGCCGGGTAGGCACCGCCGGCCACAAGCCCCCGCCCGAGTAAGCGTCGCCGCGCTCAGCGCCAGGTGTATAGCGGCTCGGCCAGAAGGGGGGGCTCGTCATGCAAGACTTGCGGGCCGGTGAGATCGTGCAGGAAAGCCTCCTTCCAATGATCGAGGTCTTCCCGGCAGATGCCATTGTATAGTGCCTTCCAGCGGACGATCCGTTCGCTCAGAGGCATGTCGAGCGCCTGGCGAATGGCATCGGCCACATCCTCGCGGCTGTAGGGGTTGACGAGCAACGCCTCGCGCATCTGCTCTGCCGCTCCGGTGAAGCGCGACAGGATCAGCACGCCCGGGTCGCTCGGATCCTGGGCGGCGATGAACTCCTTCGCCACGAGGTTCATGCCGTCGCGCAGAGGCGTCACCAACATAACGTCAGCTGCCTGATAGGCGCCGGCCAAGGAGTCGCGGCCCAGCGATTGGTTGCGATAGCGTAGCGGGCTCCAGTTGAGCGTGCCGAATTCCGCATTGATTGCACCGGCACGCGCCTGAAGCGTTTCGTTGAGCTCGCGATAGGCATCGACCTCTGTGCGGCTCGGTTGCCCGATCTGCAGCAAGGAAACCCGTCCGCTACGATCGGGGTTGTCCTCGAGGAACTGCCCGAAGGCATCCAACTTCTGCGGCAATCCCTTGCTGTAATCGACCCGGTCGACACCAAGCAGCAACGAGGTCGCAGGATCCGCCGAGCTCATGGCCGTGCAGGCTTTTCGAGCCGGCTCGGACCCGACCAGCTCCCGCATCTCGGGCACGTTGAGGCCGATGGGGTATGCGCGCGCCAGGACATCGCGCCGGGGTGCCTCGATCATCCCGTCGTGACCGACCGGCAAATTCAACTCACCCGTCACATAATCATTGAAGGCCCGCAGCCAGCACGCGCTTTGAAAGCCGACGACGTCGTAAGCGAACATCGACTCCACGAGCTGGTGATGGCGCGGCAGCGTGGTGAACAATTCGCGCGCCGGCCACGGAATGTGCAGGAAGAACCCGATCCGGTTTGCAAATCCGAGCTCGCGAAGCGCTGCGCCCAACGGGATGAGGTGGTAATCGTGGACCCAGATCGCATCGTCTTCGCGCAAGAGCGGCGCAAGCGATTTGGCGAAGCGCTCATTGACCCGCAGATAGCCCGAATTGAACGCCCGCTCATATTCCGCCAGATCCATTCGATAATGGCAAAGCGGCCACAAGGTGCGGTTGGCGAAGCCGTTATAATATTCGTCGACATCCTGCGGCTCGAGGTCGAGCTGCGCGATGTTGACCCCGGCAATATTGTCCTGCCGCGGCTCGATCTTGGCCTGCTCGACTCGCTCGCCGCTCCAGCCAAACCACAATCCATCCTGCTCTCTTAGGGCGGACTGAAGAGCCATTGCCAGCCCACCAGCGGAGGGGGAGCCGCGCTTCTCGATCTTCGCCACCCGGTTCGAAACAACAACCAGCCGGGCCATAGACATTCCTCTCGATGCAAGAACGCCCGATCGAGGAAAATGGTTCAACATTGTTACATGTTGGTTCTCGCTCAGTCGGCTGCTCTTGGCCTGCCCCCAGCCGCCGCGTTGGTCAACTCGACGAATCGACGAAAACCGGCGATGCGGCGAAGCAATCGCCGGCGGGAATCGTCCGGCCACCCAATTCGACGACGGTATCGCCCCACCAGGCTGCTTCCGGCACCGGCTCCTCACGGTCGAGAAGCGCACCGCCGCAGCGGATAGCGACTGCGCAGACGAGGCTTTTTCCGTCGTGGTTCCGGCTGAAGGCGAGGATCCTGTCGGCTTTTTCCCCGGAGGCTTCGATGGGGCGATAATCGCCGGTGAGGAACAGGTCCGGCTGCTGGCGCCGAAGTTCCAGCAGGCGATGCAGCATTCGCATCTTCGGCTCACGGTCTTCGCCACTCGCAAGGCCCTGCTCGCGCATGGCAAAATCGACCGGGCGGCGATTGTCGGGATCGACGAGGCTGAGATCCTCGAGTTCGGTGCCCTGATAAGTGTCCGGCACGCCGGGGACCAGGCAGCGCAACGCGACCTGCACCAGAGAATTCGCGATGGAGGCTGCCCGGGTACGCTCGACGAAGCTCCGCAGGCTTGCGAGGAACTCGCCCGAACGATCCGCATCGAGCAATTTCGTCAGGAAGTCGCTGCAGCGCTGTTCGTACTCTGTGTCGGGCGCCTCCCAGGACGAGCGCAGCTTCCCTTCGCGCAAGGCCTTCTGCTGCCAGGCTGCAACCCGCTCGGCATAATCGTGCAGCTCCGAGCCCTGGTCCGGCGACAGGCCCGTGGGCCACGCGCCGTAAAGCGTCTGGTAGAGCACGTAGCGATCGGCGGCGTGCACTCCGCTCGCCTCGCCGGCCGCCTCTGCATCCCAGGCCTGCACCTCCCTCGCCCAGATCTCCGGAATGGCGCTGAGCACGGCCAGGCGCGCGCGCACATCCTCCCCACGCTTGTGATCATGCGTGGCGGTGGCGAGCATGGAGAAGGGAAATTGCCGCGCGCGCTGATCGCAGGCGCGGTGGAATTCGTCCGCGGGCATGGCGAAGCATTCCGGGTCGAAGCCGACATCGGTTCGCGAAAGCAGCGCACCGTAGCGGTAGAAGGCGGTGTCCTCGACCGCCTTGGCCGCGATGGGCGCGGCGAGTTGCTGGAACCGGCGCCGCGCTTCCAGGAGCAAGGCGTCATCGGCATTATCCTCGCGCAGCCAGGCGAGCACCTGGTGCAGCATCTCACGCTCGGCCGGATGGAGGAAGTCCTGCGCGGCCTGCGCCACCTCCTCGAGCATTGCCGCCTGGCCCGGCACCTCGTCCTCCGGCCCATAGGTGCGGTATACGGGGAAGACCCACAGGACGCTTTTCAGCGTCCGCTTGAGCATCGGGCGCGTCCATCCGGCGCTTGCCGCTCGCGAGCGGGAGAGCCGGTAGAATGCGTCGACGCAGGATTGCAACTGGCCGTCGAATGCCCAGGCGAGCATGTCCTCGCGGGCCTTCAGCGCCTCTTCGGAGTAGCTCATCTCGCGCCCGGAAAACGCGTGCCAGAGCGCGGTGAGCTTCTGTTCGCCCGCAGGATCGTGAAGCAGTGCTGATGCCTGCTCCATGAAGTCGTAGCCGCTGGTGCCGTCCACGCCCCAATTCGTGGCCAGCTGTTCACCCGGGCCGAGGATCTTCTCGAGCACGATCCACGCTGGACCTCCGCCGCCCTGGCGGTCCTCGATTTCCCTGAAACGGCTGCGCAGCTTGCGGCAATAGCTGCCCGGATCGGTGAGGCCATCGACATGGTCGATCCGCACGCCGTCGATCAGGCCTTCCTCGTAGAGCCGGAAATAGAGCGCGTGAGTCTTCTCGAAGACGTCTTCGTCCTCGATCCGCAAGCCGACCAGCTCGTTGATCGTGAAGAAGCGCCGCCAGTTGAGCTCGTCATCCGCCGTGCGCCACCAGCCGAGCTGATAATGTTGACGCTCGAGCAAGGCGGCGATGGCCTCGCGGTCGTCCGCTGCCGGGAGGTCATGGTGATCCTCGGGCCTCAGCGGGAGCCGGTGCTCGCCATAAATGACGAGCTGCGGCTCCCCGCCGGCCTCGATCGCGACCTGGCCTTCGCCAAGCACCTGCTCGAGAGGCGCGCCGAGGATCGGCAGGAGCAATTTGCGGCTCCAGTCGATATCGAAAAAATGCGCGAACGGGCTCGCCTGGCCGTGCTTGAGCACGTCGTTCCACCACGGGTTCTCGCCGCCGGCCACGCCCATGTGATTGGGCACAATGTCGATGATGAGCCCCATGCCCCACCCCTTCAGCGCAGCCACCAGGCTGCGCAGCCCCTCCTCGCCGCCGAGTTCCGGGTTCACCTGCGTCGGATCAACCACGTCGTAGCCGTGGGTCGATCCCGAGCTGGCAGTGGTGATCGGCGAGGCATAGAGGTGGCTGATCCCGAGCTCATCGAGATAAGGCACGATCGCTTCTGCGCGGGCGAAGGGGAAGTCCTTGTGAAACTGCAGGCGATACGTGGCAGTCGGGATCATTCGCGGGCTTTCTTGATGAAACACATCCGACGGTGAACAGACTCATCATCGAGCAGCGCTTGTGTCGTGCCGGGCATGCGGCGGCGCCAGTTGGGGTGCTCATCCGTGGTGCCGGGGATGTTGGGTTGCTCTTCGAGGCCGAGAATGTCCTCGAACGGGAAGATGGCGAGCTCGCAGGCCGAAGAGGCGACGTGGGCCGCGGCGGCGTCCAGCACCGGGGCGGTCTCGGCGGCCTCGGGGCATGGTCCGGTTGCGGCACCCGATTTGGTGAAGCCGCGCCAGAGTTGCTCGCGGTCCCCCGCCCTCTCCTCCCGGTCCGATTCTTCCTGAGCTGCGCTCGGCATGCGTCCGAGCCGGCTGGCCCAGTCGAGGTCCCGCTCGCGCCACCAGCCGGCGACGGTGGGCAGGTCGTGCGTGCCGGTCATCGCGACGGCGGAGCGGCGCCATTCGGAGGGGGGGACGAAGCTTCCGTCCTCGTCGCGCTCGAACCAGAGCACGTCCATGCCGAACACGTTGCGCTTGTCGAGCCGGGGGCGCAGGTCTTCGGGCACGGTCCCCAGATCCTCGCCGATGACGATGGCCTGGGAGCGCTGCGATTCGATCGCCAGGACGCGCAGCAGGTCATCGACCGGGTAGGACAGATAGGCGCCTTCGGCCGAACTCGCGCCGTGCGGCACCAGCCACAAGCGTCGCAGACCGAGAATGTGGTCTATGCGGATGCCGCCCGCATGGTCGAAAGCCGCACGCAACGTGTCGATGAACCCGGAAAAGTTCGAGCGCCTGAGCCCCTGCGGCGAAAAGGCGGTGAGGCCCCAGTTCTGGCCTTCCGGGCCCAGAAGATCGGGCGGCGCGCCGACGGACAGTCCTGAAAGCAGCTCGCCAGGGCGGCTCCAGGCATGGCTGCCGCCGCCATCCATGCCCACCGCCAGGTCCGCGATGAGCCCCACGGCCATTCCGGCGTCTCTTGCGGCCTGCTGCGCTGCATCGAGGCTGGTTTCGGCCAGCCATTGGGCGAAGGCGAAGAAATCCACCTCCTCGGCATTCTGCGCGGCGAACCGGGCCACCGCGTCCGCATCCCGGTCGTGGAACGCCTCGGGCCAGTCCTGCCATCCGCACGCGCCATCCTCGAGGAAGAAATGCGCATGCAGCGCGTCGAACACGCAATGGTTCTCGAGCTCCCTGCCCGATTTGGAGCGATAGGCTGCGACCTGATCCTTGACCCCGTCGTCACGGCCCGCGAACGCCGCTCGCAGCGCTTTCAGCTTTGCCGGCACGGCCTGCTTCCAATCGATCAGCTCCGCCGACGGGGCCGGCGCGGGCGCTGCGCCGATCATTCCCGGGTCGGCGAAGAGGATGTTCAGGAACAGCCGGCTGGACGGGCCATAGGGACTGGAGCGGCTCGGATCGGACGGAAACAGCGCATGCGTGGGGCTGATGGCCAGGGCGTCGGCGCCGGCAGAACCAAAGGCCTGTGCGGCATCGCGCAGCGATCCGAAATCGCCAAAGGCCGTGTCGTGCTGCCCCCTGAGCGCGGGCACCTGCACCGCCGCGCCCCATAGCCGCCGCCCGGGTGCCGCATCGCCGACACCGAAGCAGCGGCGCGGAGCAAGCGCCAGCCTGTATTCCTCGCCGCCGAGACGCAGCGCGTGGTAACCGGGCGCATCCACGCCCGAAGTGACCACGCGGAGGCGGTCGCCTTCACGGCGCGCCTTTAGCGGCACGTTGCGGCCATCTTCGAGCGTCAATTCAACCGTGCCGGCCGGGTCCCCATCCAGCGGCAGGAAGACATCTTCCCCTATATCGACCGAAACGAAGCGGACATCCCGCTCCTCGGCCCGCTGCTGATCGAGGCTGGCGGCGATCTCGGCCTCGCTGCCGGCGGGATAGCCGATGGCGGCGAGCACGCGGCGCAGATCGTCATCGGCCACGCGCTTTGCATCGCCGGCGGCGTCGGTCCAGTCGACCTGCAGGCCGACCTTCTCGGCCAGGTCCTTCAAGCTGTTCATTTGCTCAGCCAGGCCTGGAAGCTTGCCGGCTGCCCGGCCTGGAGCAGCTCGAAGATGAGCTCCCCCTCGGGTTCCGGAAAGCGCACGGGCTCGCTGCCCAAATTGAACGCGATCCCCAATATCGCCCCGTCGGCCAGCGTCCATCTGGCGGCCACCGCGCCTTCCCCGAGCACATCGGCCGGCAATCCGCGCGCCTCGCTCAGCCGGGGGACCACCTCGCGGTGACGGATTGCCAGCAGGTCCGCGTAGAGCGTCCGCCATTCCTCGGCATCGGAGCCCGGAACGGGCGTCGAATTGGTGAAGGTCGATTCGGCGTTCGGATCAGGAATGCGCGCGCGTGCATCGGCGCTCGCGAAGGCGGAAAAATGCGCGAATTCCTTGCGGCGGCCATTGCGAACGGCCTCGGCCAGCTCGTCATGGAAGTCGGTGAAGAACAGGAAGGGAGAGCGGCTGCCGCTTTCATCGCCCATGAACAGCAGCGGGATTTGCGGGCTGAGGAGGAGCAGCGCGGTTGCCGCGCGCAAGGCGGCGGGATCGGCCAGCAAAGTGAGCCTCTCGCCCATCGCCCGATTGCCGATCTGGTCATGGTTCTGCAGGAAGCTGACGAAGGCGGTGGTCCGCAGATGCGCGCTCGGCTTGCCCCGGCCCTTCTCTCCCTGGTAGATGAAGCCTTCGCCGAGGCAGCGCGCAAGCCGTTCGGTCGGCTTGTCGGCGAAGGACTGGTAATAGCCTTCATGCTCGCCGGTGAGCAGGACGTGCAGCACGTTGTGGAAGTCGTCATTCCACTGCGCATCGTAGAGCCCGGGCGCGAGCCGATCGGCATCGTTGTGCTCGTTCTCGAGCACGAGGTGGATCTGCCGGTCCGGCAAGGTGGCGCGGATCTCCCGCGCCATGTCATCGAGAAAGCCGTCATCGGCAATGGCGTGCACGGCATCGAAGCGGAGACCGTCCATGCGGTACTCCTGAAGCCACATCAGCGCGTTCTCGATGAAGTACCGGCGGACCGGCTCCTGCGAGACGGCGACGGCACCGCCCCAGGGCGTCTCAGAGTGATGATCGAAGAATTCGGACGCATAGCTGCCGAGGTAATTACCCTCCGGCCCGAAATGATTGTACACTACGTCCAGCAGCACCATGATGCCGAGTTCGTGCGCACGGTCGACCAGCGCCTTCAGCTCGTCGGGCGTGCCATAGGCCTCCGCGACGGCATAAGGCAGCACGCCGTCATAGCCCCAATTGCGCGAACCGCTGAACGCGGCAATCGGCATGATCTCGATCGCGGTGATGCCGAGTTCGGCAAGCCGCGGCAGGTGCTCGGCAATGCCCGTGAAGCCGCCGAGCACGCCCGCATGGACTTCCTGGATGACCGCTTCTTCCCAGGGGCGGCCGCGCCATTCCTGCGTGCGCCATTGGTAGGCTGCGGGATCCTCGACAACGCTCCAGCCGTGCACGCCGCCCGACTGGCGACGCGACGCGGGGTCGGGCACCGCGAGATCGTCCTCCACCCGGAAGCGGTAGCGCGCGCCGGGGCCCGCCTCGGCTTCGCAGCCGAACCAGCCGTCTTGCGATTGCTCCATCGGCCGGGCGTCACGCCCGTCGATCTCCAGCAGCACGTCGCTTCGATCGGGAGCCCACAGCGCGAAGCGCGTGCGGCCATTGGCAAGAGGGTTAGGACCCCACGACATCATCACCAGCTCCCCTTCCCACGATGATCATCACCGCGTGCGCTTCGACCTCGATGGTATCGCCAACGTCCAGTTCGGGTGCCAACGGATTGGCGCTGTCGATGACCAGCTTGCGCTCGAGCTGAGGAGGAGGCAGGCGGAAGGTGAGCGCATCTTCCGACGAGTTCATCAGCATGGAGACGACTTCCAGCGAGCCGTCCTTCTTGCGGCGAACCCGGCGCATGACGAGCGCGCGCCCTTCCGGATTGTGCCAATCGTCCTGCGAGAGATGCTCGCCACGCTCGTCGAACCAGTCGATGTCGAGGATGCCTTCCGCGGGTTGGTAATCACCGTGCAGGAAGTGGTTGGCCCGGATCAGCGGGTAGAAGCGCCGGGCGGCCGTCAGCCTGCGGACGAAATCGCTGAGCGCGTGGCCGCGTGGACTTTCCAGCTGGTCCCAATCGAACCAGCTGAGCGCATTGTCCTGGCAATAGGCGTTGTTGTTGCCGTTCTGCGTGCGGCCGAACTCGTCCCCGCCAAGCAGCATCGGCGTGCCGAGCGAGCCGAGCAGCGTCGTCAGCATGGAGCGGGTGACGCGGTCCCGGATCTCCTGCGTCTGAGGGTTGTCGGTCGGCCCTTCCTCGCCCCAATTGCGCGAATTATTGTCCGAATGGCCGTCATTATTGTCTTCGCCATTGGCCTGGTTGTGCTTGCCTTCGTAGCTGACCAGGTCGGCGAGCGTGAACCCGTCATGCGCCGCGACGAAGTTCACGCTGGCCCATGGCCGCCGGGCGCGCCGGTCGAACAGATCGGCCGAGCCGGCGATGCGGTTGGCGAATTCGGGCCGCAAGCCGCTGTCTCCGCGCCAGTAGCGGCGGGTGGAATCGCGGAACTTATCGTTCCACTCGGCAAAGCCGGGGGGATGATTGCCGAGCTGGTAACCGCCCGGGCCGATGTCCCACGGCTCCGAGATGAGCTTGAGCTGGTTGAGCACGGGGTCCTGCCGCAGCACGTCGAAGAAGCCGCTGCGCGGGTCGAACCCGTCGTTTCCGTCGCGCCCCAGAGTCACGCCGAGGTCGAAGCGGAAGCCGTCCACGTGGTAGCTTTCGGCCCAGTGGCGCAGCGAGTCGGCGACCATCTGCAGGACGCGCGGGTGGCTGAGGTCGAGTGTGTTCCCCGTGCCGGTGTCGTTGACGCAATAGCGCGGCTGGCCTTCGACCAGGCGGTAATAGCTGGCATTGTCGAGCCCGCGGAAGTTGAACGTGGGGCCCAGCTCGCTGCCTTCGGCGGTGTGGTTGTAGACCACGTCGAGGATCACCTCGATGCCCGCCGCGTGAAGCCGCCTTATGGCGATGCGCAACTCGTCGGCGCTGTCGCTCGCCATGTATCGGGGCTCGGGAGCGAAGAAGCTCAGCGTATTGTAGCCCCAGTAATTGATCAGGCCCGCTTCCTGGAGACGCCGGTCCTGCACGAAAGCGTGGATCGGCAGCAATTCGAGCGTGGTGACGCCGATCCGCTGGAGATGGGCGATGACCTTGGGATGCGAGAGCGCCGCATAGGTGCCGCGCTCGGGCACGGGAACGTCGGTGAGGAGCTTTGTTAGGCCCTTGGCGTGCGCCTCGTAGATCACGGTGTCCGGCCATGGCACGCGCGGCCGCACGTCTCCGGTCCAGTCGAAGCTGTCGGTCGTGACGACCGATTTGGGCATTGCCGAGGCGCTGTCGCGCCGGTCGATGCTCAAATCCTTGCGCGGGGAGGCGAGACGGTAGCCGTGCAGCGCATCGGTCCAGCGCACTTCGCCCGCGAGCGCCTTGGCATAAGGGTCCAGGAGCAGCTTGGCGGGGTTGAAGCGATGGCCGTTCTCGGGCTCATGGCGGCCATGGGCACGGAAGCCATAAAGCAGGCCGGGCCGGGCGTAAGGCAGGTAACCGTGCCACACCTCGTCGGTCCATTCGGGAAGCTCGAGACGGGCGATCTCCCTACGGCCGGTGGGTTCGAACAAGCACAGATCCATGCGGTCGGCATTGGCCGAGAACACGGCGAAATTGACGCCAAGTCCATCGAACGTGGCGCCGAGCGGATAAGGTAGGCCGGCTTCGAGCCGATCAGGCATCGCCATCATGCATTTGTTCCTTCAAATTTCAGCATGATGGCGGCGAGCGGCGGAAGCGTCAGCTCGGCGGAACTGGGCTGTCCGTGCTGGGCAGACCCATCAGCCATCACCGTACCGCCATTCCCAACATTGGTTCCCCCGTAGCCCGCTGCATCCGTGTTGCAGATCTCCCGCCAGGTGCCGCGATGCGGCAGGCCGATGCGGTAACGCTGCTGGGGCTCGGGCGTGAGGTTCAGCACGACGGCGATGGGCGCGCCGCCACCGCCGGTCCGGAGAAAGGCCAGGACGCTGTTATGGGCATCATCGGGCACGAGCCATTGGAAGCCACCCGGCTCCACGTCCAGCGCATGCAGCGCCGGCTCCTCGGCATAAAGGCGGTTGAGATCGCGCACGAGCACCTGGGTGGCCGCATGGTCCGCCTGATCGAGCAGTTCCCACGGCAGGGGCGCATCGTGGTTCCATTCCTTCTCCATGCCGAGCTCGCAGCCCATGAACAGGAGCTTCTTGCCCGGATGAGTCCACATGAAGGCGAAGTATGCCCGCAGATTGGCAAACTTGCGCCAGCGGTCGCCCGGCATCTTGTTCCACAAGGAGCCCTTGCCATGAACCACTTCGTCATGGCTGATGGGAAGGACGTACTTCTCCGAATAGGCGTAGACCATCGGGAAGGTGAGCTCGCCATGATGCCACTGCCGGTAGAGCGGGTCGCGCTCGATGTAATGCAGCGTGTCGTGCATCCAGCCCATGTTCCACTTGTAGTTGAAACCCAGCCCGCCTTCGTGGACCGGTCTGGTCACGCCCGGCCAGGCAGTGGATTCCTCGGCAATCGTCATCGCGCCGGGGCAGCGATCGGCGACGAGCTGGTTCATGGCCTTGAGGAAGCTGACGGATTCCAGGTTCTCGCGGCCACCATGCACGTTGGGCACCCATTCGCCGGGCTGGCGGCTGTAGTCGCGGTACAGCATGGACGCCACGGCATCGACGCGCAGGCCGTCAATGTGAAACGCCTCGATCCACCACAGCGCTGAAGCAAGCAGGAAGCCGGAGACCTCGCGCCGCCCAAGATTGTAGATCAGCGTGTTCCAGTCCTGATGGAAACCCTCGCGCGGATCGGAATGCTCGTAGAGATGGGTGCCGTCGAAACGGGCCAGGCCATGCGCATCTGTCGGAAAATGCGCCGGAACCCAGTCCAGGATGACGCCAAGCCCCGCGCGATGGCACGCATCGACGAAGCCGGCGAAGTCCGCGGGCGTGCCGAAGCGGGCCGAAGGCGCGAATTGGGAAAGCGGCTGGTACCCCCACGAGCCACCGAACGGATGCTCCATGATCGGGAGCAGTTCCACATGGGTGAAGCCCATCTCCGCCACATAGGGCACGAGCTTCTCGGTCAGGTCGCGCCAGTCGAGCGCCCGGTCGCCCTCGCCTTCCGGCTTCATCCAGGAACCGGGATGGACCTCGTAGATGCTGATCGGAGCGTCGGGCGCATGGCGCCTCGCCCGTTCTTCCATCCAGTCGTCATCGCTCCAGCGGAAGCGCGGCGGCGCGGCGATGATCGAGGCGGTCGAGGGCGGCGCCTCGGTCTGGCGAGCAAGCGGGTCCGCCTTCTGCACGATGCTGCCATCGGCGCCTGCGATCTCGAACTTGTAGCGCTCGCCCGCTTGCAGCCGCGGTACGAACAGCTCCCAGATCCCGGCCGAGTGGCGCAACCGCATGGGATGGCGGCGGCCATCCCAATTGTTGAAGCCGCCCACGACCGACACGCGGCGCGCATTCGGTGCCCAGACCGAGAAGGTGACGCCTTCGATCCCTTCGACAGTGGTCGGCTGCGCGCCGAACACCCGTCCAAGCTCAAGATGCCGGCCTTCCACGAAGAGGTGGAGATCGAAATCGGACAGGATCAGCCCGAAGGAATAGGGATCCTCCGTCTCCTGCGTCGCTCCGCCCGGCCAGGTAATCCGCAGCGCATAGGGCACGTCCTGCGCGAGAGGGCCGGCGAAGAGGCCGGGCCCGACCTCGTCGAGCGTTCCCAGCTGTGCCCCACCTTCGCGGGCGATCGCCGCCACGCTCTGGGCTCCCGGCTGGAAGGTGCGGATAATGGTCCGCTCTTCCTCTCGATGCGGCCCCAGCAGCGCGAAGGGATCGTCGAGACGGCCTTCCAGCAGTGCGGAGGTGGCGGCACCGAGCACGTTGTCGATCGCGCTCATCGGCTTGTTTCCTCCAGAAGATGTTGGGCAGCGCGGGCAAGCCCGGCCACGGGTACGGCAATCCAGTCGGGCCGGTTCGCTGCCTCGTAGGAGACCTCGTATGCGGCCTTCTCGAGAATGAAGAGGTTCAACACGGCATCTGGCTCCGCGGCCTGGCTGTACCCTTGCAGGAATGCTTCAACCGCTTGAACCTGGAACTTGCTCGCGGCGTCCTGAGCCTGCGCCTCCCAGGTCTCGGCGCCGGCCGGGCGGGTACGCTCGGCGACGGCTGCGGCGTAATCGAAGGAGCGGATCAGCCCGGCCACGTCGCGCGCCGGCAGGTCCTTGCCCCGCCTCTCCGCAAGCGGGCGGGTCGGCTCCCCCTCGAAGTCGATGATCATCACGTCATTGCCGGCGACAAGCACCTGACCCAGATGCAGATCGCCATGGATGCGCGTGCGCATCTGCCCCTCGGCCGATCGCGCCACGCGCGAGATCTGCTCCATGAGGCGATCACGGTTCTCGAACAGATATTGCGCCTGGTTCGCCCCCTCGCCGTCAAGCTGCGCCTCACGCAACCGGCCGAGAGCCTTGTCAACCTCGCCCTTGATCCTTCCGCCGAGCTTGTCCGCATCTTCCAGCGACATCTTCTCCGGCGCGAAGTCCGGATCGTCGGTCTCGCGGGCGAGTACGACGTGCATCTCCGCCAGACGGCTTCCGAGGTTCGCGGCGAAGTTCGCGTAGTTGGAAAAGCTGGAATCGGTGTCGCTGCCGAGCCTCTCGAGCGAGCCCAGCGTCCATTGCCAGCCATCGCCCTGATTGTAGACGAAGGCCTGGGCCATCATGAGCAAGGTCTCTTCGCCATTCGCCACGCGCGTCACCGTGCCGAGCATCGGGGGAACGTTCGCAAAGCCGTTATCGGCCAGGTAGCGAACCATCTCGGCATCGGGATGGATGCCGGGCGAGACATGGCGCAGCAGCTTGAGCACGGCCGCGCGGCCTATGATCATCGTGCTGTTGGACTGCTCGGCCGCGATCCATTCGGGCTCCGCATCGGGCGAGAGATCGAAGTGATCGGTCGCGTTGAAGCGCAGCTCTCCACCCTCGGTCGGAACCACCACGCCGTCGCGCATGCCCTCCAGGGTCGAGCGAGCGAAATTGGGCAGAGCGAAGCCATCGGTCAGCAGACCCACATGCCGCTCGCGCCTGACCCTCGCCAGCGCGAGATTGGTGGCGAACGGGCCGTGGCCGCCGCTTTCCCACGCTATTCCCAGGGGAAGCATGTAGGTCGCCTCACCGCCCGCGGTGGTCACGCCGATCTCTGCCAGCAGCAGGTCATCGACCTTGGGCATCGGCGTGGAGCGGAGCAGGCGCACCTTCTCGATGGTCTGGTCCTTGGCGCCGAACCACCGGCGGTGCGCGACATAGTCGGGCAGCAGGTCGTTCTCCAGAACGTGGCGGTTCTGGCCGCCTAGAATGTCGCTCAGCCGCGGGCGAAGCACGAATGTGTGGCGTTCCGCCTCGATGCTGGGCGCACTGGTGGACCATTCGGGCGCGCCTGCCGCGCTGTGCAGCTCGAACCAGAGGAAGCCGTATGGCGGCAGCGTCAGCAGATAAGGCAGGTGCCCCACCCGCGGGAACAGGGCCCCGCCGGAAAGCTCCACCGGCGTGTGGCCCTCGAATTCACTGAGGTCGAGCTCCACGGCCTGCGCGGTGCGGCCCAGATTGGCGACACACAGGATGGTCTCGCCCTCGAACTGGCGCAGATAGGCGAGGATGCGCCGGTTGGCCGGCCGCAGGAATCGCTGCGTCCCGCGGCCGAAAGCCTGGTGCCCGCGCCGCACGGCGAGCATGCGCTTGACCCAATTGAGCAGCGAATGCCGATCACGCTCCTGCGCCTCGACGTTCACGGCCGAGTAGCCGTACAGCGGATCCTGCACGAGCGGCAGGGTGAGCGAGGCCGGGTCGGCGCGGCTGAACCCGCCATTGCGATCGGGCGACCATTGCATCGGCGTGCGCACCCCATCCCGGTCTCCCAGGAAGATGTTGTCGCCCATGCCGATCTCGTCGCCGTAATAGAGCACCGGCGTTCCGGGCATCGTCAGCAACAGCGCGTTCATCAGCTCGATACGGCGCCGGTCGCGCTCCATCAGCGGTGCGAGCCGGCGGCGGATGCCGAGGTTGATGCGTGCGCGCCGGTCCGCCGCATACGTGTTCCATAGATAATCCCGCTCGGCATCGGTCACCATTTCGAGCGTCAGCTCGTCGTGGTTCCGGAGGAAGATCGCCCATTGCGCGTCCTCGGGAATATCCGGCGTCTGGCGCATGATGTCGGTGATCGGGAAGCGGTCTTCCTGCGCCACGGCCATGTACATGCGCGGCATGAGCGGGAAGTGGAAGGCCATGTGGCATTCGTCGGTGCGGCCGTCGCGCTCGCCGAAATATTGCTGCGTATCCTCGGGCCACATATTGGCCTCGGCCAGCAGCATCCTGCCCGGATAATGGACGTCGAGGTCCGCCCTGATCTTCTTCAGGACATCGTGAGTCTCGGGCAGGTTCTCGTTCGACGTGCCGTCGCGTTCGATCAGGTAGGGAATGGCGTCCAAACGAAGGCCGTCAATCCCGGCATCCAGCCAGAAGTGCATGACGGAAAGCACTTCCTCCAGCACCTTGGGATTGTCGAAATTGAGGTCCGGCTGGTGCGAGTAGAAGCGGTGCCAGAAATAGGCCTGCGCCTCCTCGTCCCAGGTCCAGTTGGACTTCTCGGTATCGAGGAAGATGATCCGCGTACCCGTATAGAGCTGGTCATTGTCGGACCAGACGTAGAAATCCCGCTCGGGGCTGCCAGGCGGCGCCTTGCGGGCCGCCTGGAACCATGGATGCTGGTCTGACGTGTGATTGATGATCAGTTCGGTAATCACCCTGATCCCGCGCGTATGTGCCGCGTCGATCAGCGCCCTCGCCTGCTCCATCGTGCCGTAATCGGGGCTGACATTGCAATATTCGGAGATGTCATAGCCATCGTCCCGGCGCGGACTGGGATAGAAGGGCAGCAGCCAGACCGCGGTGACGCCAAGGTCAGCGATGTAGTCGAGCTTCTGCATCAGCCCGGCGAAGTCACCGACCCCGTCATTGTCGGAATCAAAGAACGACTTGACGTGCAGCTGGTAGATGACCGCGTCCTTGTACCACATCGGGTCGTCGCTGGTCGAAATCATTGCCCCGTGGCTCATCGGCGTGGTTTCGTTCATGCTGCGCTTTCTGCGGTGCTTAACCGCCAAATACGATATGGCTCATCGGGCGCCAGACGGATGTGCTGGGTCTTGCCACTCCAGGCAAACCTGTGCCCTGCCGCCAGGTCCTCAACCTCGATGCTGGCCTGATCAGACAAGCCGAACTCCCATAGCGGAACCTCAAAATCGCATTCATGCGTGTTGTGGGGATCGAGATTGACCATCACCGCGATCATCTCGCCGCCCGAAGGCGACAGCTTGCCGTACCAGATGATGTTCTCGTCATGCGCGAGGTAGAAGCGCGTGTTCAGATGCGTCTGCAACGCAGGATGCGCGCGCCGCAGCCGGTTCAGCAGCGTGACGTCCACAACGATGTTGCCCGGCATGTTCCAGTCGCGCACGCGGACCTCGTACTTCTCGGAATCGAGATATTCCTCCTTGCCCGGGCCGAGCGGCTCGCTCTCGCACAGCTCGAAGCCCGAATAGACGCCCCACAGCCCTGACAAGGTAGCAGCAAGGACCGCCCGGATGCGAAAACCCGGCCTGCCCGACGTTTGCAGGAAGATCGGGTTGATGTCCGGCGTGTTGACGAAGAAGTGCGGCCGGTAGAATTCCTTGGGCGCCGTCGTCGTCAGCTCGATGATGTAGTCGATCAGTTCCTGCTTGCGGTCGCGCCAGGTGAAGTAGGTGTAGCTCTGCGAGAAGCCGGCCTTCGCCAAGCGATACATCATGGTCGGCCGGGTGAAGGCTTCCGAAAGGAAGATCACTTCCGGATGCCGCGCGCGCACCTCGCCAATCATCCATTCCCAGAACGGCAGCGGCTTGGTGTGCGGGTTATCGACACGGAACGTCTTGACCCCGTGCTCAACCCACAAGAGCACCACGTCCCGCAAACCCTCCCACAGGCCCGGGACGGCATCCGGGCCGTAGAAATCGACATTGACGATGTCCTGATACTTCTTGGGCGGGTTCTCGGCATATTTCATCGACCCGTCCGGCCGCCAGGCAAACCAGCCCGGATGCTCCTTGAGCCAAGGGTGATCGGGCGCAGCCTGGATTGCGAAATCCAGCGCGATCTCAAGACCGTGCTCCGCCGCCGCTTTCACCAGCCGGTCGAAATCTTCGAACGTGCCCAGCTCGGGATGGATTGCGTCATGTCCGCCTTCGGCGCTGCCGATGGCATAGGGGCTGCCCGGATCGCCCGGTTCGGGCGTCAGCGTATTATTGGGACCCTTGCGGTTGATCGTGCCGATAGGGTGGATCGGCGGGAAATAGAGCGTGTCAAAGCCCATATTCCGCACCCGCGGCAGCTGCTCGATCACGTCGGCAAATGTACCGTGGCGCCCCTTGTCGTCGGTCATCGAGCGCGGGAACAGCTCGTACCAGCTGGAGAAGCCCGCCTCGACGCGTTCCGCATCGACGGCCTGAGGACGCGAAATCAGCTTGTGTGGCCGATCATCGGCCGATCGCATGACTTGCGCCAACTCATCGGAAAGCAGGAGGGCAACCGCTTCGTCCTCACCGCTTATGCCTAAGGCCGTGCGCTGCTTTTCGAGCGCCTGGCGCGTCTCCCCGCTCGCCCGCTCTGCCGCTTGCTCCACCAGCAGCCGACCCTCGGCCACGTCGACGGATTGGGCGACGCCCGCATCCACCTTCTTGCCAAAGTCCCGCTGGAAACCGCCGAACCGGTCAAGCCAGGCCTCTACGGCGAACTCATGCCGGCCCATCCGCTGAAGCGGAAAGCGCGCGCCCCACCGGTCATTGCCGAGCGGCGCCATCTCAGTTCGGTTCCACGCATCGCTATCGATCGCGCGCCAGCAAAGCTCGGCGGCGAGCTGCTCATGCCCGTCCGCGAAGACGGTCGCCTCCACTGCGACGATGTCGCCAACAATGCGTTTCGCGGCAAAGTTGCCACCCTCAACGCAGGGGGCGAGATCCTCGACCACCAGCCGCGGCCAGCTGGCCAATCTCTCGTCTGCCTGCGGCGTGCTGCCGATCACCGGCGCCGTGCGTGTAACGCGCTCCACGCGGACCGCGCCGGCCGGCAAGTCCTCCGCCTTTTCGGGACCATTGGCTTCGTCGTTTGAAAAGGCCGCGCCTGCCGGCGAGAGCTGGGACTGATCGGGCACTGGCTGCGGCTCGGCATCCCTGTTGATGAGGACCAGCGCTCCGCTTTGCGAAAGCCTCAGATCTGCTCCATCAGCCCTCAGTACAGCCGTCACGGGGGAAACGCTGTCTGATAGGCAGCGGATCTCACCTCCCAGTGCACCCAGCGCGTTTGCAAGCCCGATCGCGCCCGAGGCCGCCGCCTCCTTCGCAAGTTGCACCGGCACGATGATGCCTGAACCCAGAGCGCCCGCTGCCTGCAATCGCGTGCGCAGGATTTGCGGATCGACCGTCGCCTGGCCGGCCTCGATTTCGCACAAGACCGGCGCGAACCGCGCGAGCGCCCTGAGCTCGTCCATAAACCACGGCGCCGCCAGATCCCACGAAGCGAAGGAGGAGACCAGATAATCGCACCCGCTCGTCGCAAGTGCGCCTGCCGCCGCGGGTTGAGCCGCCGGCGGACCGGCGATGAACTGGAGGTCCTGGTTGCGCGCACGAAGCTGGCTGATCAACGAAGCCAGCCAATCGGCCGGCACCTGCGAACCCGCAGCGATGCGGAACCCGCCGGCGCCCAGTTCGACGAGCCGATTGAGTGCATCGACCAACTCGGCGGCGAACGTTGCTTGGAACTCCTTCATCCGGAGGCGGGCAGTGGCGCTCCCGGTGGGCGGCAAGCTCTTGCGGGGATCGACCGGGCGTCCGCGCTCACCCGAATGGCGCACGGCAAAGGCCTGCGGATGCCGGCCCACGAGCGGATGATCGAGAGGGAACCGCGTGAGGTCGGCCTCGAAGATCAACCTCAGACCGGCGTCGCGACAACGGCTCGCGACCGCAACGGCTACCTGCCGCTCCTTCTCAGAGGGCCACAGCGGTAATGCCCACACCAGGCTGTCGAACCCTGCTGCCTTGGCGGCCCGCAGATCCGTGCGGTCCAGCCAATCCTCCTCCACGAGCGCCGGTCGTGCTGCGGAAAGGATGCAAGTGACAGGTGGCAAGGTTTTCTCCGGTCCGATGGTTTGCCCTCTAACCCGCAGGTTGAAGGCATCGTTCCAAGCCGATTGCAGGATATGGCTGAATGGTGCCGATCGACCGATCAGGCGTCGGGCTTCTTTCGCGAAGAGGACGCACCGGATCTGGCGGCGGACTTGGTCCCACTCGCGCGCCCGGCGCTCGCCTGCTTCGGCCGCGGGGAGCCAGCCGCAGCAGACTTGCCCCGCGACGTTTTGCCAGCTGTTTCTGAACTTGAAACCTCGACCTGGCGTTCCTCTTGCTCCGCCTCTGCCGACGCGTCGCCGAACTCAGCGCAAGCCTGCCTCCAATGGTCGTCCGACCTGCCTTCCGGCTGGCCTTCACTTTCCCAGATCTCGAATGCCCTCTCGCGGATGCGCTGCTCTAACTCGCCAATCACGTTTTCCCTCCTGTGAGATGTTCAATCGATGTGCTCACAATGAGCGAACCACCGAAAGGAGCCCACCGCGCTGATGTGCACTCAGGCGGCCATGGGCTGATTGCTGAACCGGCTCGATTGATGACCAGCGCACGTATGCAGCCATTCCGCGCCACCTGCACCCATAATCGGCGTGCTGGCTCTTCCCCCCCCCAATACACGCATGGCGCGGATTATGCCGGTCGATGCGCTGCGTCGCGGTGTGGCTCGAGGAACGGCGCAACGGAAGCGGTGGCGGTTTGCGTGTTTGATCGTTAGCGTGGCGCCGGATGGTCAATCTGCAGCCACTCACAGCCACCGAACTGCCCAACGGCCTGCTAGCGAATTTCGATCCAGGCCCGGTGCGTCGGTCAGGCGATTTGCTGGCGCCGAGCCCTTTCCTGCTGTTGGGCGACCACGCGGGACGCGCTGTTCCTGCATCCCTAAACGGGCTTGGGCTCGATGCCAGTGCGCGTGGGCGGCACATCGCGGTCGATATTGGAGTCGAGGAACTCGGGCTTGCTCTTGGCGAAAGGCTGGGCGCGCCATTCCTGCGCCAGGCATATTCGCGCCTGGTCATTGACTGCAATCGCAATCCGGCCCGAGCCGATGCCATTCCGCATATTAGTGACGGCACTCTGATTCCCGGTAATGCAGCCCTTGCAGGCTCAGCACGGCAGGCGCGCGTGACAGCGATATTTGAACCCTATCACCAAGCTATCACGGCGGCGCTCGATGCGCGGGAGGCGGCCGGCCGCGAGACGATTCTCATTGCGCTACACAGCTTCACGCCCGTGATGGGCGGCCAAGCCCGCGCCTGCCAGATCGGCGTCCTGCATGGCGGCGGCAGGGGGGCATTCGCCCTCGCGCTATTGGCACGCCTGCGTGAACAAACCCGCTTCCGCGTGGCCGACAACGAACCTTATGCGCTGGACGATACCGACTACACCGTGCCAGCCCATGCCTATGCGCGTGACCTGCGCTACGTGGAGCTGGAAATCAGGCAGGATCTCATTGGTCCGAGTTCGGCCCGCGGCGTGGAGCGCCTGTCTGACCTGCTCGCCGAAGCGCTCGCCTTCTGCGCCCGCGATTAGGCGCCCAGTGGCAGGCGATCGAGCCTTCGCGTCTCATCTTACAAGCCGGCCGTCGCGGATCTCGGACAGGTCTTTTCTCCTGTCCCGGGCCGGCCAGCTCTGGATGGCTTGGCCGACCACGGACCCCGGAGAAGCAGGCAGACGGGGCCGAAGACGAAGTCTCTCGTAAGACTTCGCCTCGCGCACCGCCCGCCCCTCAGCTTCAGCTGGTAGCTTGCCGGCGCCCATCGTTGCGGGGCGACCGGCGGCGGTTCGCGCCGCGCGGCGGCTGACCCGCCGGCTTGTTGCGCGGGGCAGCCTCAATGCGCCGCTCCTTGGGCCGCGCTTCGGAGCCGGACTCGCGCTCATCTGCGGCGATTTGACGCGCTTCGGAAACGAAGGAAGCAGGCAGCGGCACCTCATCCAGCGTGACCTTCGTCAAACGCTGGATGTCGCGCAGATAGGTGCGCTCGTCGGAAGCGCAAAATGCGACCGCAACACCTGTCGCTCCGGCACGGGCCGTCCGGCCGATGCGATGCACATATTGCTCGGGCACATTGGGCAGCTCGAAATTGAACACGTGGCTGACCTCGGGCACGTCGATGCCGCGCGCGGCAATGTCCGTCGCCACCAGGATGCGCACCCGCCCGCTGCGGAAATCGCCCAGCGCGCGCTCGCGCTGCGGCTGGCTCTTATTGCCGTGGATCGCATTGGACTGGATGTTCGCCTGCGCCAGCTTGCGCACCACGCGGTCCGCGCCATGCTTGGTGCGCGTGAACACGAGCACGCGGTTCATCTCGCCGCTCTCGAAGCCCTTGCGCAGCGACATGGTGAGCAGCGCCTGCTTCTCGGCGGCGTTGATAAAGCAGACGAACTGGTCCACCCGCTCGGCCGTGGTGGCCGCAGCAGCGACCGAAACCTGCGCCGGATTGGTCAAAAAACGCTCGGAGAGCTGGCGGATGGCAGGCGGCATGGTGGCGGAGAAGAGCAGCGTCTGCCGCTGCTTGGGCAGCAGCGACACGATCTTGCGCAGCGCATGGATGAAGCCGAGGTCGAGCATCTGGTCGGCTTCGTCGAGCACCAGAACCTCGACCGAATTGAGGTCCATCGCGCGCTGGTCGATAAGGTCCACCAGGCGGCCCGGCGTTGCGACGAGAATATCGACGCCGCGCGCAAGCTTCTGCCGGTCCTTGCCGACCGAGGTTCCGCCAACGATGCTGGTGACCGTGAGGCCCGACAGCGCACCGTAGTCACGGGCGCTCTCGGCGATTTGCCCGGCGAGTTCGCGCGTCGGCGCGAGAACCAGCATGCGGCAGGACTTCTTGGGCGTGCCGCGCCCCGAAGCGCGCAGCCGATCGATAGAGGGCAGAACGAAGGCCGCGGTCTTACCGGTGCCGGTCTGCGCAATGCCAAGCACGTCGCGCCCCTCGAGCACGATCGGAATGGCCTGCGCCTGGATCGGCGTGGGCTCGGAATAATTCTTCAGCGCAAGCGCCTGGCAAACGGGCTGCGACAGCCCGAGTTGTTCGAATGTCATGTAGGTGTGTCAAACTCGCGAATAAGCGCGACGCGCACGGCAACCGAGCGCGTTGAGCGGGTTCTGAACGACCCGCGTGAAAGGGGAAGCTCTGGGGGATAGACCCTGGCGCAGCTGCGGCGGTCGTACCGCCGATTCACGCTGCCTTGCGCCTTGTCTGCACCACATTTGGGAGCGGAGTGCCGAAAAGTCAAATCTTCTTGACCATTGTCACAAGCCAGCCGGCTCAAGCCGGCGAACCTGCCAAGGACGACGCGGGGACCGATCGCCAGGTCTGGCTAGCCCGGGATCGGCGCCCGGACATTAGTCTGCCCGACGCTCCACTCGGCTTCTGCGAACGCCCCCCTAGCTGGAATGCGCCTGGTCAAGTGCCTTCAGAAGATCATCGAAACGCCTGTCGTCCGTGATCGGAATGACCTTTCTCAGGCTTTTGCCAAGCGAATGGACGTTCTTCTCCGTCAAGAAACCGATGGCGACAATCTTTTCATTTTCCAAACCGGAGCATCCTTGTGAATGATCGCTCCCGACCAAGACCCGTGTTGGCAAATCTAACGAACCGCCAAGCCGATGTTTCCGCGTCAGGTTAGGCCCAAAGCTACACTGGCCAGCTATGGGTCGTGATGGGAATGCCGGTCACCACCACCGGGATTGACAGCAGCGCACTCAGTTGCGCAATCGCGCAAGGAAGCAGCGCGGCATTCTCGAGCTGCGGCACGAGGTAAGACACGCTCGCTCTCGCTGTCGCTCAGCGGCTAATCGAAAAACAGGGGAACGCAAAGCCGGACCCCGCTGTTGGCGAGAGATCATCCGGAGGAGCAGCGCAATGCGAATCTTCAGCCTCGCCTCGACCAGACACTTACTCGCACAGAGCGCCCGGACGCAGCGCGGCGAGCGGATGCCAAGTAATCTGCAATCCGTTCAGCGCCCTGCGCGCAAGTTCGGCTGAGTGGCGGTTCGATGCGCATCCATTATCTTCGCTGCGGCACCGATTGCCCGCTCGGCGGCGTCCTCTTCGACGGCTTCAGCAAAGGGCCACTGGCGCTGATCCCCTGCACTGCCCAATTGGTCGAGACAAGCGAAGGCCTCGTCCTGATCGATACCGGTTATGGCATGCAGGACGTACGGCAACCGCACCCGCGGCTCAGCAAGTTCTTCCACGCGCTGCTCAACATCCGCTTCCGCGAAGAAGACACCGCTCTTCATCAGATCAAGGCGCTCGGCTTCTCGCCCGCCGATGTGCGGCATATTGTCCTGACGCATCTCGATTTCGATCACGCGGGCGGCCTTGAAGATTTCCCGCAAGCGCGCGTCCACGTGATGGAGGCGGAGCGGGACGCGGCCGAGCGCAAGCGCCGCGGCTTCATCGCGCGGCGCCGCTACCGGCCCGCACAATGGAACGACGTGCGCGACTGGCGTACTTACCGTGGCGCAGGCGAGAAATGGTTCGGCTTCGACAGCGTCCGCTCCCTTGAAGGTCTGCCGCCGGAGATCCTCATGGTGCCGCTGCCCGGCCACACCTGGGGGCATGCCGGCATCGCCGTGCAGAGTGCCGGTGGCTGGGTGCTCAATGCGGGCGACGCCTATTTCTTCCGCGGCGAAATGGATAGCGTGCGCCATCACTGCACGCCGGGCCTGCGCTTCTACCAGACGATGATGGAGGTCGATCGCGAGTTGCGCCTAGGCAACCAGCATCGGCTGCGCGAGCTCAAGCGGGACCATGGGCGCGAGGTGACCATATTCTGCTCGCATGACGAGAAGGAGCTCGAGGCAATGCAGCGGGCAGACCAGGCGCTGGTCCGGCCGAGCGTCTGACAGGGGCGCAGGACACGGCCTTAGCAAATTGCGGCCGAGCGCCGCTCCCGAAAATCGGGCGCAGGTCAGAAGCCGTAGACCAGCGTCAGGCGGCTCATCGTATCGGTGGACCGGGCATTGGGCGGTGGGTTGCTGTCGTATTCAATTGCGTAGGAAAAACGCGCCGTAAGCGAAGCGATAAGGCTCGTCTCCAGCCCGGTGACAAGGTTGATAGTGGTGGTGTTGGCATCGATGATCGCAACGGCCGAACCACCACCCTCGGCAACGAGGTCGGTGTCCTGGGTGACCTTGATATTCTCGGCCACCTGCCAGTCGAAGTCGATGCCGGCCAGCGCGGCGAGGCTGTTCTCGTCTCGGCCATCGACGAATTGCGTGCGGCGCCAGGCCGGTCCGGCCTTGAGCGAGAGGCGAAGATCCTCTCCGCCGAGCACCTGATAGCCCAGCCCTCCCGACACTGCGAAGCGGGAATCGAAGCCCTGGAACTCATCCTTGTCCCATTGCGCGAGGGCGTAGGCGAACAGGCCTGGATTGATATCGAAACGCGGTTCGTAGGACGCAAAGTATTGTTCGCGCGTGGTGATCTGGTTGGTCTCCTGATAATCGACCGAGGCGCGTAGCCTGTGCCGCCAGTCGATCCCCACGCGTTCGATATTGAGCGACGCGGTCACGCCGATATTCTCGGAATTGCCGGTGGCCATGAAGCCGCCGAGCTGACCCTTGCCCTCCCACCGATCGAACAGGCCTGCCTGGCGGATCTCCCTGCGCTCGGCATCGCGCCGCGCGTCTGCAAGCTCGCGCTGTTCCTCCCGGAAGGCGCCGAGCATCGCGTCGATTTCGGCCTTGTCATCGGGGCTGACCGCCTTGGCCGCCTCGACCACCGCGGCGACCTTGTCCTTGTCGTGCGTGGCAATCGCCGCATCGATCATGGCGCGCACCGGCGGAGGCAGTTCGGCGGCAGCGGGCGCGGCCACAACGCTCAAGATGATGGCCGCGGCGGATCGACCGAGCCACTTTGTCAACATTTCGAGACCCATTGCGGGGCGACTAGCCAATCAGTCGCGCAATCGCCAGCCCGTCTTGAAGATGAAAGCGATGATGCCGATGCACAGCGCCAGGAACGCGAAGGTCATGCCCAGCGACAGGCCGATGGGGAAATCCGACGTGCCGGTGAAGGTCCAGCGCAGCCCGTTCACCAGATAGACGATCGGGTTGATCATGGCGATGGAACGCCACGGCTCGCCCAGCATGTCGATCGAGTAGAACGTGCCGCCAAGGAAGGTAAGCGGCGTTAGGATGAGCAGCGGCACGATCTGCAATTTCTCGAACCCGTCCGCCCAGATGCCCAGGATGAACCCGAACAGCGAGAACGCGGCGGATACCAGGATGATATAGCCCACCGCCAGCAGCGGGTGGACGATGGTATAGTCCACGAACAATGTGGCGGTGACCAGGATTATGGCCGCCAGGATCAGCGACTTGGCGGCGGCCGCGCCCACGAACCCGATCAGCGTCTCGGCCGTCCCCACGGGGGCGGAAAGCAACTCGTAGATCGCGCCGGTGAACTTGGGCATGTAGATGCCGAAACTGGCGTTGGACGTGCTTTCGGAAAGCAGCGTCAGCATCAGCAAGCCGGGCACGATGAAGGCGCCGTAGGAGACACCATTGATCTCGTCGATCCGCCCGCCAATCGCCGCCCCAAATACGATGAAGTAGAGCGAGGTGGTAATGACCGGCGCCAGAATCGAGCCGAACACCGTGCGGAAGGCCCGCATCAGCTCGTTCTTGAAGATCGCGTAGGCACCCCGGAGGTTGAGCCCGCCAGTGGCCTTGCCGCTCGCACTCATGCCGCCCGCTCCTCCTGCCGCGCCGGGCCTGGCGTATGATGCACCAGATTGACGAAGATATCCTCGAGCGAGGATTCCTTGGCGTCCAGCCCCACATAGCGAACCCCGCTGCGGGTCAGGTCCTGCGCCAGTTCGGCGACTTCGCGCTTGCCCCGCCCGGTGCCGTCGCCGCCGCGATAGGCGAGCACCATGCCATCCTCCTCGATGGTCACCGGATAGCCGGCGATCGCGGCCGGCACCTGGAGCATGGGCTCTGCCAGGATGAAGCGCGCCTCGGTGGTGCCGAGCTGGCGCATGATGGCGTCCTTGTCGTCCACCAGCAGGATCCGCCCCTTGTCGATCACGCCCACCCGGTCGGCCATTTCCTCGGCTTCCTCGATGTAATGCGTGGTCAGGATCACGGTGACGCCGCGCTCGCGCAGCAGACCGATCTGGTGCCACATGTCGCGCCGCAGCTCGACATCGACGCCGGCGGTGGGCTCGTCGAGGAACAGCAGTTCCGGTTCGTGGGCGAGCGCCTTGGCGATCATCACCCGGCGCTTCATCCCGCCAGAGAGCTTGCGGATCGGCTCGTCCCGCTTGTCCCACAAGGTGAGCGAACGCAGCACTTCCTCGATCCGGCCTTCATCGGGCGGGCAGCCGAACATGCCGCGCGAATAACGCACCTGCCGCACGACCTTGTCGAACATGTCAAAACTGAGTTCCTGCGGCACGAGGCCGATCCTGCGGCGTACGTCGCGCCAATTGCGGTTCACATCGATGCCGAAGGCGCGGATGGTGCCGGACGTTGGCCGCACCAGGCCGCATATTGCGCCGATCAGTGTGGTCTTGCCCGCGCCATTGGGGCCGAGCAGCGCGAAGATCTCGCCCTTGCGGATCGTGAGGTCGACCCCTCCAAGCGCGGTGACACCGCCCTTGTAAGTCTTGGTCAGACCTTGGATTTCAAGAATCGGGTCGGAAGTAGCTGCGCTCATGGGCCGCGGTTTGCGCGGGGGCGCTTGTTTTTACAAGAGCACTGGAGCCCAAGCGCAGCTCAGGCTTCGCCGACGCCCGATCAGGGCAGCAGCAGCGAGGAATCTCCGTAGCTGTAGAAACGATAATCATGCCCGATCGCGTGAGCATAAGCGGCCTGCATGCGCTCCAGCCCCACAAGCGCGCTGACCAGCATGAACAAGGTGGAGCGAGGAAGATGAAAATTGGTCATCAGCCCATCGACCGCGCGAAAGGTGTAGCCAGGGGTGATGAAAATCGCCGTGTCGCCGGCGAACGCGCGGATTGTGCCATCCGCATCGGCCGCGCTCTCGAGCAGGCGCAGCGCGGTAGTGCCCACGGCGATCACACGGCGGCCCTGACGGCGTGCGGCGGTCAGGCGGGCGGCCGTGGCCTCATTGATGCGGCCCCATTCGGCGTGCATTGCGTGCTCGGCGGTGTCCTCGGCCTTCACTGGCAGGAAGGTGCCCGCGCCCACATGCAGGGTGAGCGTCTCGCGGACTATGCCGGCCGCGTCGAGCGCCTCGATCAGCCGCGGGGTGAAGTGCAGCGCGGCGGTGGGCGCGGCGACGGCACCTTCCTCGCGTGCGAACATGGTCTGGTAATCCTCGCCATCGGCTTCGTCGGCAGCGCGGCGGCTCGCGATGTAAGGCGGGAGCGGCATGGTGCCCGCGCGCATGAGCAGCGCCTCAACCGGTTCCTCTCCCTCGAATGCCAGGGTGAAGCTGCCATCACCGTGCCGTGCCTCGGCGATAGCCGCCACGCCTTCGGCAAACTGGATGCGCTCGCCCTCGCGCACCCGCTTGGCGTTGCGGATGAAGGCCTGCCAGCGCCTGAGATCGATCCGCTTGTGCAGCGTGGCGCCCACCCTCGCCTCTCCGCGGCGCCCTTCGAGCTGCGCAGGGATGACGCGCGTGTCGTTGAACACCAGCACGTCGCCGGGGCGCAGCACCACCGGCAGGTCGGCCACCGTCCGGTTATCGAACGGCCCCGCGCCCGGCACCACCAGCATTCGCGCAGCATCGCGCGGCCGCGCGGGACGCAACGCGATCCGCTCTGACGGGAGATGGAAATCAAACAGGTTGACGCGCATCGTGTGGGCTTAGCGATGATTGCGCCTGATGGAAGCACGACCCTTCGGATCGCGTGTGGCGAGAGAACACACACATGGGTGTTTTGATGGTTTCCGGCCTCCGCTCCGGGCGGCGAAGGCGCGGTTGGCGAACAACCGCAGTTAGGCCTTCAACCCCAAGTAGCCGCAGCGGCCTGTTCCAACTTCTAGCTGGCTGAACAGGTTCTAGATCAGCGCCCTGGTCAGGAGCCGACCTCCCACCGCCAGCCGTTCATGGCGGCGGAGCGCCAAGGGCGTGATTGGCGCGGCCAACCCCCAGGCGCGCTATTCGCTGGGCGAGTTGCTGAGCATGTCGGCGGTGGTCGCCAGCGGCTGCGCTGTTGGGGCTGCTTGCGGGAGCGCTTGCGGCTTGCGGTCGGCGGCGATGGAGGCCTGCAGGACGCGCGTCGGATTGGCCGGCGGCTCGCCCCGCTCGATGGCGTCGACCGCAGGCATGTTGGAGATTACGCGGCCAAGATTGGTGTAGCGCCGGTCCAGCGCGAAGCGTGGGTAGAAGACGACGAAGAACTGGCTGTTCGCGCTATCCTCCGATTCCGAGCGCGCCATCGAAACGGTGCCGCGCACATGCGGCATGGCGTTGAACTCGGCGGCGAGGTCGGGAAGCTCGGAGCCGCCCCGTCCGGTGCCTGAAGGGTCGCCGGTCTGCGCCATGAAGCCCTCGATCACGCGGTGGAAGATGACTCCGTCATAGAACCCCTGACGCGCGAGCGACTTGATCCGCTCGACATGGTTGGGGGCCCATTCCGGCATCAGGCGGATGGCCACGCGCTCTCCCGTGGACAGGTCGAGATAGAGGATGTTGTCCAAATCCTCCTGCACGTTGAAATTGACTGCGGCCGGAAGGGCGGCGGTAGAAGCGGTCTCCGGCTGCGCCTGCATGTCGAGCGGGGTTGCCGTGGTCTCCTCCTGCTGCGGCGATTGCGCGGCTGCGGGAGAGGCGAGGATCGCCGCCGCCAAGGCGGCTGGGGACGCGAGACGGGCGATGGAGTTCATCATGATGCGGCGCTCAGGTCCTAGAGGCTCGGGGGAAGCGGCGCGCGTAGCGATCCGCCAATGACATTTCAATGAACGCCGCGACCGGGCGCCCTAAAGCTCGCCCCGGCGACCGATCGCAAGGACACGCGCCTCGACAAGCCCGCGCACGTCCGGGCTGACGAAGGGCGCTATGTTTCCGCCGAACAGGGCGATCTCCTTGACCAGCTTGGAGGCGATCGGCTGGAGCGATACGTCGGCCATGAGGAAAACGATCTCGATCGCGGCATTGAGCCGCTGGTTCATGCCCGCCATCTGGTATTCGTATTCGAAATCGGCCACCGCACGCAGGCCGCGGATGATGCAGTCCGCCCCTTCGCTCTCGGCGAATTTCATCAGCAGCGCATCGAAGCCCTTCACCTCGACATTGACGAGGCCCTGCCGCGCGACTTCGGCGCGGACCATGTCGATCCGCTCCTCGGGCGTGAACATCGGGTCCTTGGAAGGATTGGTGGTGACGCCGATCACCAGCCGGTCGACCAGCTTGGATCCGCGCCGGATGATGTCCGCATGACCGAGCGTCACGGGGTCGAACGTGCCGGGATAAAGGCCGATGCGGGCGGTCATGGCCTGCTGCTCACCGATCCCGCTCGACCACGAAGCGCGCCAGCGCCCGCAGCAGGTCGGCCTCCTCGCCATGGCTGACCAGGTGGCCGATAGCCTGCTCGGACAGAGCGAGCGCCTGCTCGCGCGCCTTTTCAGGTCCCATCAGCGAGACGAAGGTGGCCTTGCCTTGGCCCGCATCCTTGCGCAGCGCCTTGCCGGCCTTGGCCTCGTCGCCCTCATGGTCGATGAGGTCGTCGGCGATCTGGAAGGCGAGGCCGATGTCGCGGGCATAAGCGCGCAGATAGGTGCGGTCGTCCTCGACAACCCGGCCCAGGATCGCGCCCATTTCCACCGCCGCGCCCAGCAGCGCGCCGGTCTTGAGTTGTTGCAGCCGGGTTATGGTGTGCAAGTCGCATTCGCGGCCCTCGGCAGCAAGGTCCATCATCTGCCCGCCGGCCATGCCGTTATGGCCGCTCGCACAGGCCAGCGCGGCAACGAGCTCGGCCTGCACATGCGTGTCGCGCGCGGTCTCGGGCGCGGCGAGAAGCTCGAAGGCAAACGCGTGGAGCGCGTCGCCCGCAAGCACCGCCGTCGCCTCGTCGAAAGCCCGGTGCACGGTAGGCTTGCCGTGGCGCAGATCGTCGTCGTCCATGCAGGGCAGATCGTCATGGACCAGCGAATAGGCGTGGATCGCCTCGATCGCGCAGCCTGCCCGCAGCGCCGAGGCGCGCGAGGCGCCGTACATCTCGGCCACCGTCACCAGCAGCAGCGGGCGCACCCGCTTGCCACCGCCGATCACCGCATGGCGCATCGCCTCCACCAGTCGGGCGCGCCCGTCATCGGGCAGCGGGAGGAAGGCGTCGAACGCATCGTCCACCTCGCGCTGGATGCGCTGGAAGCCGCGGCCGAGCGTGTCATCGGCAAGGACCAGGCCCATCAGGCAGAGCCCATCAGCGCAGGAACCGCCGGCACCGGGCGGCTCCACGGCAAGCGATCACGCGCTCAGGCCGCATCGAAAGGTTCGGAATCGAACGGCTCGGTGCGCGCGACCCGGCCGTCAGGCCCGGCGACGATCTTCTCGATCCGTGACTGTGCGGCGTCGAGCCGCGCCTGGCAATGGCGGCGCAAGGCCTCGCCGCGTTCATACAGGTCAATCGATTCGTCGAGCGGCACCTCGCCTCCCTCGAGCCGACGGACGACCTCCTCGAGCGCGCGCAGCGCGTCCTCGAAGCTCATGGCGGCGATCGGGGGCGCATCATCTGGCATGGCGCGAGCAATGGCCGCGCGCCGGGCCGCGGTCAAGCGCCGCCACAATCGGCGCGCTTGTGGCCGTGGACCGCAGGCTCTGCGCAGGGGACTGGCGGCGCGGCGAGCGAGGCGCTAACGGGCAGGCATGTCCGAGATCACCCCGCAAATCGTCGAGGCGCATGGCCTCAGCCCCGAGGAATATGAGCGCGTGTTGAAGGCGCTCGGGCGCGAGCCGAACCTCGTTGAACTGGGCATCTTCTCGGTCATGTGGTCCGAGCATTGCAGCTACAAGTCGAGCCGGCTGCACCTCAAGAAGCTGCCGACCGAGGCGCCCTGGGTGATCTGCGGCCCGGGCGAGAATGCGGGCGTCATCGATATCGGCGATGGCCCCAATGGAACGCGCTTGGCGGCGATCTTCAAGATGGAGAGCCACAACCACCCCTCCTACATCGAGCCCTACCAGGGCGCGGCCACCGGCGTCGGCGGCATATTGCGCGACGTGTTCACCATGGGCGCGCGCCCCGTTGCCAACATGAATGCGCTGCGCTTCGGCCGGCCCGATCACCCCAAGATGAAACATCTGGTGCAAGGCGTGGTGGCGGGCATCGGCGGATACGGCAATTGTGTGGGCGTGCCCACGGTGGGCGGCGAGACCAATTTCCATGCCGCCTATGATGGCAACATCCTCGTCAACGCCATGACAGTGGGCGTCGCCGAGCAGGACAAGATCTTCTATTCGGCCGCCACGGGCCTCGGCAATCCGATCGTCTATGTCGGCTCGAAGACCGGGCGCGACGGCATTCACGGCGCCACCATGGCGAGCGCCGATTTCGGCGACGACATCGAGGACAAGCGCCCGACCGTGCAGGTGGGGGATCCCTTCGTCGAGAAGCTGTTGATCGAGGCCTGCCTCGAACTGATGGCGACCGATGCGATCGTGGCCATCCAGGACATGGGCGCGGCGGGGCTCACCTCCTCCAGCGTGGAGATGGCTAGCAAGGGCGGCGCGGGGCTGCGGCTCGACATGGACAAGGTGCCGATCCGCGAGGAAGGCATGACGCCTTACGAGATGATGCTTTCCGAGAGCCAGGAGCGGATGCTCATGGTGCTCAAGCCCGGGCGCGAGGGGCAGGCCGAGGCGATCTTCCGCAAGTGGGAGCTCGATTTCGCGGTGATCGGCGAGGTGACCGATACCGGCCGCATGGTGCTCGAATGGCGCGGCGAAGTGGTGTGCGACATTCCACTCGATCCGCTGGCCGACGAGGCGCCGCTTTATGACCGCCCAGTTATCGGCCGGGACGAATACAAGACCTGGGCGCAGGTGAAGCCGCTCGATGCCGACGAGGTGTTCGAGAGCACCGATTTCGGCGCGGACCTGCTGCAGCTCATGGGCTGCCCCGACCTCGCCAGCCGGCGCTGGATCTGGGAGCAGTACGACAACCAGGTAGGTGCAGACACCATTGCGGGACCCGGCGGCGATGCGGCGGTGGTACGGGTGCACGGCACGAGGAAGGCGCTTGCCATCACCACCGACTGCACGCCCCGCTATTGCGCCGCCGATCCGTTCGAGGGCGGCAAGCAGGCGGTGGCCGAGGCCTATCGCAACCTGTCGGCCGTGGGGGCGACGCCGCTGGCGATCACCAATTGCCTCAATTTCGGCAACCCGCAGCGGCCCGAGATCATGGCGCAGTTCGTGGGCTGCGTGGAAGGCATGGCAGAAGCGTGCCGGGCGCTCGACTTCCCCGTGGTGAGCGGGAATGTCTCGCTCTACAACGAGAGCAAGGCCACTGGTGGCGGATCGGCCATCCTGCCCACCCCGGCCATCGGCGGCGTGGGCCTGCTGGAAGATTACGGCGCCCGCGTGGGCCTCGCCGCGCGTGACGGGCAGGAGATCCTGCTGCTGGGCGATCCGATGCGCTCGCTCGGCCAGTCGCTGTGGCTGCGCGAGATCCACGGGCGCGAGGACGGGCTGCCGCCACGCGTGTTCCTCGAGGAAGAGGCCAGGCATGGCACTTTCGTGCGCAGGCTGATCGCTGAAGAACTGGTCATGGCGGTGCACGATGTCAGCGATGGCGGGGTGCTGGTGGCGCTTGCCGAGATGGCGCTGGCGGGCAATATCGGCATCGAGTTGCTCGGTGATCACGACACCGATTTCTGCTTCGGCGAAAGCCAGGGCCTCTATCTGCTCGCTGCGGATGGGCACGGCGCATCGGTGCGCATCCGTGACCGGGCAACAGCCGAGGGAATCACCAGCGCAGTGATCGCCCACACTGCGGGCGATGCGGTGCACGGGCGTGGCTGGTCGGTGTCACTGGCCGATCTGCGTGCGGCGAACGAGGCGTTCTTCAGGAACTGGATGGAGAGCTGATCGCCTGCTCGCGCTCGCCTGCGCGCCCTCGCCTCTCCACCCCGTTCCGGCAAGCCGCTCCGGCAGCCGGGTCGGGCCAGATGCCTAGCCTGCCACCCAATCGTGCTCGGGAATATCGAGCAGCTTGAGGATGGTGGTGAGGTCGCCGCGATCCACCCAGCCATTGGCCGCAGCGCGCGCGACCGGCTTGCCATGCGCGGCAATGCCGTAAGTGGCCGCTTCGAGCATCGGCACGTCATTGGCGCCATCGCCCGCCGCCATGCTCACCGCCTCCGCGCCGAAGGGTTCGAGCTCCTCGCCCAGCACGCGGGCCTTGACCGAAGCATCGGTGATCGCGCCGACGAGGCTGCCGGCAAGCCGTCCGTGCTCGACCGCCAGGCGATTGGCGACCACGCGATCGAAGCCGATGCGCTCGCCGACTGGATCGGCGAAGTGATGGAAGCCGCCGGTGACGAGCACGGTGCGGCAGCCGCGGTGCCGGAGCGTGTTGACCAGCGTGCGTGCGCCCGGGCTCGGCGCAATGCGCTCGGCAAGGCAGCGCTCGATGGCGCTTTCCTCCAGGCCGGCGAGCAGCGCCACCCGCTCGTTCAGCGCGGCGGCGAAATCGAGTTCGCCGCGCATGGCCCGCTCGGTAATTGCGGCGATCCGGTCCTTGAGCCCGGCATAATCGGCCAGCTCATCGATGCATTCCTGCCCGATCATCGTTGAATCCATGTCGGCGACGAACACGTTGGGCATGCCGATCGTATCGCGCGCGACGAGCACGTCGGACGGCCGGAAGTGCTGGTCGAGCACGCCCTTGAGCAGCGCCAGATCGTCGCCCGGCAGTTCGAGCTGGAGCACGTCGCCGCAATGCTCCAGCATTTGCGCGTGCGCCATCGGCAATCCGGCCGATGCCAGCGCGGCGCTCGCGGCATCGAGGCTGGTTTCGAGCGTGGCGGGGTCTGCTATCACGCGGGCGATGAGCACCGGCATTTCTCCTGACATCAACGCGGTGGCGCTCATCGCAGGGCCCACTGCCAGCGGCAAGAGCGATCTGGCTATCGACCTGGCGCTGGAGATCGAACGGCGCGGTGGCCTTGCACTGGTGATCAATGCCGACAGCGCGCAGGTCTATGCCGATCTGCAGGTCCTCTCCGCCCGGCCCGCCGAAGGAGAGATGCGCGGCATCCAGCACCGGCTGTTCGGCGCCTGGGACGGGGCGGAGGCCTGCTCGGCCGCCGATTGGGCGCACGCTGCCAAGCGCGAGATCGAAAACGCGCATATGGCGGGGATGGTGCCGATCCTCGTCGGCGGAACCGGGCTCTACATCCGCACCTTGCTCGACGGGATCGCCCCAGTGCCGCCGATCGATACGCAGGTGCGCGAGGCCGTGCGCGCCATGGAAACGCCGCAGGCCTGGGAGGCGCTCCGCAATGAGGACCCCGATTATGCGGCGGCGCTCAACCCCGCCGATCGGGCGCGTGTGTCCCGAGGGCTCGAAGTGGTGCGCTCGACCGGCACCCCCTTGCGCGAATGGCAGCAACGCAAAGTGGGCGGCATCGGCGATGCGATCGATCTGCACCCATTGATCCTGCTGCCCGATCGGGAGGCGCTCTATGCCCGTTGCGACGCACGGTTCGCGCATATGGTGGAGGCCGGCGCCAGGGAGGAAGTCGAGCGGCTGCTTGCCCGCGACCTCTCTCCCGCCGTGCCGGTGATGCGCGCGATTGGCGTGCGCGAGATCGCCGGATGGGTCGAGGGGCGCTGGACTCGCGACTCCGCTATCGAGCGCGGCGCGCGCGCCACCCGCAACTATGCGAAACGGCAATTCACCTGGTTTCGCCACCAGCCGCCAGCCGGCTGGCCTCGCACCGATCCAGAAGGTTGCAACATCCAAGAGCAGTTTGAAACATTATTGCTTACTTTTGGGTTGACATGATATTTAATTTCTCCTAACGGACCTGCGAGTTTGGGCCATCGCCCGGCGCGAATTGGAGAGGAGAGACCCGGCGCGATGACCTCGCGGCCGGGTCCCGTTTTTCCAGAGGACGGCGCAACGCCAAAAAGGACCTTATAAAGTGACCGAGGAACGTAGCGGCGCGGCAATCTTGTGCGAAATGCTGGTTCGCAAGGGTGTCGAGATCGTGTTCGGTTATCCGGGCGGCGCGGTGCTGCCCATTTATGACGAGCTGTTCTCCGACGAGCGCATCCGACACATCCTGGTGCGGCACGAGGCCGGCGCGGCTCATGCGGCGGAAGGCTATGCGCGCTCCACTGGCAAGCCAGGCGTGGTGCTCGTCACCAGCGGCCCGGGCGCGACCAACGCCATCACCGGGATAGCTGATGCGTACATGGATTCCATTCCGCTGGTGGTGATCACCGGGCAGGTGGCGACCAACCTCATCGGCACCGATGCCTTTCAGGAGGCCGATACGATCGGCCTCACCCGCCACTGCACCAAGCACAATTACCTGGTGAGGGACCCCGAGGACCTCGCCGCCACCATCGATGAGGCCTTCGAGATCGCCACCACCGGGCGACCGGGGCCGGTGCTGATCGACATTCCCAAGAATGTGCAGGTGGCGACGGCCACCCTCCCCGCGCAGGTACCGCAGCGGGCCAAGCGCTATGCGCCCGTAACGCGTGCGCCATCCGAAGAGATCGCGCGAGCGGTCGAGATGCTTGCCGCCGCCGAGCGGCCGGTTTTCTACACTGGCGGCGGGGTGATCAATGCGGGGCCGCGTGCTTCGGAACTGTTGCGCGAATTGCAGCGCCTGACCGGTGCGCCCGTCACTTCGACGCTGATGGGCCTCGGCGCCTTTCCCGCCGATCATCCCGATTGGCTGGGCATGCTGGGCATGCACGGCACGCTCGAAGCTAACATGGCCATGAACCAGAGCGACGTGATGGTGAATATCGGCGCGCGGTTCGACGATCGCGTGACCGGGCGGCTCGATGCCTTCGCGCCCGATTCGCGCAAGATCCACATCGACATCGACCGTTCGAGCATAAACAAGGTGGTGCCGGTGGATCTCGGCATCGTAGGCGATTGCGCCGAGGTCCTCGAGCAGCTGATCGAGGCTTGGCCCGGCGATCCGGAAGGCGCGCACAAGCGCCCCGGCCTTACCGAATGGAAGGCGCGCGTTGCCGGGTGGAAGTCACGCGACTGCCTCGCCTTTCCGCACCGCACGGACGCGCTTATGCCGCAATTGGCGGTGCAGCGGCTTTACGACGCCACGCGCCACCTCGACCCGATCATCACCACCGAAGTGGGCCAGCACCAGATGTGGGCGGCGCAATATTTCGGCTTCATGGGGCCGAACAAATGGCTGACCAGCGGTGGCCTCGGCACGATGGGCTACGGCCTGCCGGCTGCGATCGGCGCGCAGCTGGGCAATCCCGACACGCTGGTGATCGACATTGCCGGCGAGGCGAGCATTCAGATGAACATCCAGGAGCTGGGCACGGCGAGCCAGTTCCGCCTGCCGGTCAAGGTGTTCATCCTCAACAACGAGTACATGGGCATGGTGCGGCAGTGGCAGGAGCTGACCTATGAGAGCCGCTATTCGAATTCCTATTCAGACTCACTGCCCGATTTCGTGAAGCTCGCCGAAGCCTATGGCTGGAAGGGCATCCGCATCCACGAGGAGAGCGAGCTTGATGCCGGAATCGCGGCGATGCTGGCGCATGACGGGCCGGTGATCGTCGATTGCCAGGTTTCGAAGGATGCCAATTGCTTCCCGATGATCCCTTCGGGCGCGGCGCATACTGACATGCTGCTCTACGGGGACCAGCACCAGGGCACGATGGCCGACGAAGCCAAGGCACTGGTGTAAGGACGCTCCAGGACATGAAGATCGAACAACGCCAGTCCGAGCGGCACGTGCTCACCATCATGGTGGACAACGAGGCCGGCATCCTCGCCAAGATCGCCGGCCTGTTCACCGCGCGCGGCTATAATATCGACAGCCTGACCGTGGCGGACATCAGCGAGGACCACGCGGTCAGCCGCATCACCATCGTCACCAACGGGCCGCCGCCGGTGATCGACCAGATCATGGCGCAGCTCGATCGGCTGGTGCCCGTTCACAAGGTGACCGACCTCACCGATGAAGGCCCGCATGTCGAGCGCGAGCTGGCGCTGGTGAAGGTGGCCGGCAAGGGCGATTTGCGCGTGGAGGCGCTGCGTATCGCCGACGTGTTCCGCGCCAAGGTTGTCGACACCACGACCTCGAGCTTCGTATTCGAGCTGACCGGCACGCCGGACAAGATCGACAGCTTCGTTGCGCTCATGCGCGAACTGGGGCTGGTCGAGGTCGGACGGACCGGGATCGTCGGGATGATGCGCGGGCCCGCGGGCATCTAGCCGGCCGAAGGCACGGATATTATCGGGCGGCGCTCCACTGGTAGCGCCGCCGCACAGAATGGGGAATTTCAAGTGAAGGTCTATTACGACGCCGATTGCGATCTCAACCTCATCACCGGCAAGAAGATCGCGGTGATCGGCTATGGCAGCCAGGGCCACGCCCATGCGCAGAATTTGCGCGATTCGGGCGTTAAGGAGGTGGCGATCGCGCTACGCGCCGGCTCGGCATCCGCGAAGAAGGCCGAGGGTGCGGGCTTCAAGGTGATGAGCAACACCGCGGCGGCCGAATGGGCCGACATCCTCATGATCCTCGCGCCGGACGAGCACCAGGCGGCGATCTGGAACAACGATCTCAAGGGGCGGATGAAGCCAGGATCGGCGCTGGCCTTCGCGCATGGCCTCAACGTGCATTTCGGCTTGATCGAACCGACCGACGACATCGACGTCATCATGATCGCGCCCAAAGGGCCCGGCCACACGGTGCGCAGCGAATACCAGCGCGGCGGCGGCGTGCCCTGCCTCATCGCCATTCACCAGGATGCCAGCGGCAATGCGCATGACATTGCGTTGGCCTATGCCAGCGGCGTCGGCGGCGGGCGCAGCGGCATCATCGAGACCAACTTCAAGGAAGAGTGCGAGACCGACCTGTTCGGCGAGCAGGCAGTGCTGTGCGGCGGCATCACCCACCTCATCATGGCTGGGTTCGAGACGCTGACCGAGGCCGGCTACGCGCCCGAAATGGCCTATTTCGAGTGCCTGCACGAGACCAAGCTAATCGTTGACCTGCTGTACGAGGGGGGCATCGCCAACATGCGCTACTCGATCAGCAACACGGCCGAATATGGCGACTACCACACCGGCCCGCGCGTCATCACCGATGAGACCAAGGCCGAGATGAAGCGCGTGCTGGAGGACATCCAGTCGGGCAAGTTCGTCCAGCGCTTCATGCTCGACAACGCCGTGGGCAATCCGGAGATGAAGGCGGCGAGGAAGCGCCAGGCCGAGCATCCGATCGAGCGCACGGGCGAGCAGCTGCGCGCCATGATGCCATGGATCACCGCCAACAAGCTGGTGGACAAGGAGCGCAACTAGCTCCTTGGGGGGTAGTGGCGTCTTCCGAGTAGACATTGTCAAGCCGGAGCGGCACAATGCCGCGATGAGAAATCCTGGGAGACTTTCTACTATGCATCACTGGAAAACGCCGCTTCTCGCCATTGGCGGGGCCGCTCTGCTTTCGCTTGGAACGCTTCACGCGCAGGACGGCCCGCCGCAGCTGCCCGGCCAGATGGACCCGAGCCGGGTGCAGGCCGGCACCTACGCCCTCGATGCCGGCCACACGCTGGTCGGTTGGCGGCTCAACCATTTCGGCTTCAACGATTATTTCGGCCTGTTCGGCAATATCCAGGGAAGCCTGACGATCGATCCGGCCAGTCCAGAGGCCGCCTCGCTCGATGTCACGATCCCGATTGCCGAGGTCACCACGGCCAGTGAGGGGCTCACCGGTCACCTGCTGCGTCCCGGAGCCGAGGGCGCCGATCCCGATTTCTTCGGCGCCAATCCCGAGCCTGCCCACTTCGTCTCGACCTCCGTCGAGGTGACTGGCGAGACCACCGCCAACATCGTCGGCGACCTGACGATGAACGGCATGACCCATCCGGTCACGATCGCGGCCGAGTTCGTGGGCGCGGGCGCCAATCCGATGAGCCAGACCGAGACGATCGGCTTCGAGGGCACGACCACGATCAACCGCTCGCAATGGGGCCTCAACAGCTTCGCGCCGATGGTTGGCGACGAGATCGAACTGACGCTCACCGCCGCGTTCGAGAAGCAGTAAGGCGCACGTCCGCAGCCCGAGCCCGCCATGCAGCGGGCCTTGGTCGCCCTGCTGAACTGGCGGAGCGCGCGGACCTTGCAGGTTCGCGCGCTTCTTCGTTGTGCCCCCATGGTGCCCGCGGCACTTCGGCTCGGGCCGGGGGCTTCACACAGCGGCGCGAGTATCCTGCCGCTGGACAAGCGGGCCCGTTTGCGCGTACGTGCGCCCGATGATCGTCCGCGAGCTCCTGCCGCTGCTTCGACTTACGCGCCCTTAGGCGCGTTGCTTGCCCCTGTGCCGCCGCCAGTGCGCGACAGAGGGCCACTCCGCCTAAGGGGTTTCGTCACGAGATTGCGAACTCGCCCCGCCGGCCTTGCCGTGCGGAGGCAAAGCGATAAGGCTTCAATTGCCATGCCGATGCTCAAGGATCCGAGCCGCAAATACAGCGCATTTCCTCCGGTCGCTTTGCCCGACCGGCAATGGCCCTCGCGCACCATCACCCATCCTCCACGCTGGCTCTCAACCGACCTGCGGGACGGAAACCAATCGATCATCGACCCGATGGACCAGGTCAAGAAGAGCCGCTTCTTCGACCTCTTGCTCGAGATCGGCGTCAAGGAAATCGAGGTCGGCTTCCCCGCCGCCGGGCAGACCGAGTTCGACTTCATTTCCGGCCTGATCAGGTCGGACCGGGTGCCGCGGGACGTTCTCGTCCAGGTGCTCACCCAGTCGCGCGCCGACCTCATCAAGCGCAGTTTTGAAAGCTTGGAGGGCGCGCATTCGGCGATCGTCCACCTCTACAACGCCGTCAGCCCCGCCTGGCGCGAGATCGTGTTCCGCATGGGGCGCGACGAGGTACGGCAAATCGCGATTGACGGCGCACGCATGCTGCGCGACGAGGCGGCGAAGCGCCCGGGCACCGACTGGCACTTCCAGTACAGCCCGGAGACCTTCTCCACCGCCGAGCTCGATTTCAGCCTCGAGGTGTGCGAGGCGGTGATGGGCGTGCTCGCCCCCACGCCTGAGCATCCGGTGATCCTCAACCTGCCGGCCACGGTCGAGGCGGCGACGCCCAACGTCTATGCCGACCAGATCGAATATTTCTGCCGCAACCTGCCCAATCGCAAGAGCGCGGTGATCTCGCTCCACACGCACAATGATCGTGGCACCGGCGTCGCGGCCGCCGAGCTGGGGCTGATGGCCGGTGCCGACCGGATCGAAGGCTGCTTGTTCGGCAATGGCGAGCGCACGGGCAATTGCTGCCTCGTGACGGTGGCCCTGAACATGTACACGCAAGGCATCGATCCGGGTCTCGACTTCTCGGACATCGACAAGGTCATCGAGACGGTCGAGTATTGCAACCAGTTGCCCGTGCACCAGCGCCATCCCTATGGCGGCGAACTGGTGTTCACCGCCTTTTCCGGCAGCCACCAGGATGCGATCAAGAAGGGTTTCGAGGCGCACGAACAGCAGAATGATCCGCACTGGCGCGTGCCCTACCTGCCCATCGACCCCGCTGATCTGGGGCGCAGCTACGAGGCGGTGATCCGCGTCAACTCGCAGAGCGGCAAAGGCGGTTTCGCCTGGGTGCTGGAGAAGGACCAGGGCCTGAAACTGCCCAAGAAACTGCAGGCTGACTTCTCGCGCGCCGTGCAAAAGCTGGCTGACGAACTCGGCCGCGAACTTAATGCAGAAGACATCTGGCGCTGCTTTCGCGAAGCCTATTTCGTCGGCGGAGCGACGGGGGACGGTGCGGGCCGGCACTTCTCGCTGGTCGATTACGAGGAGAGCAAGACGAGCGACGGCGGGCGCATCTTCACCGGTACGATCGAAGTGGACGGGGAAACGCAGCGCATATCGGGCCGCGGCAAGGGCCTGCTCTCGACAGTGCTGGCCACGATGCGCGAGTCCTACGGTCTCGATTTCGAGGTGCTCGATTATGTCGAGCATGCGCTGGGCTCCGGGATCGACGCCAAGGCGGCAGCCTATATTGAGTGCGCGCTTCCAGACGGGCGCAGCGGCTGGGGTGTGGGCATTGACGAAGACGTGGCCACCGCCAGCGTGCGTGCGATCCTCAGTGCCGCGAACGGCGCCTCGCCGGGCGCAGCGCAGCCGATCGCGGCCAGATAGAACGGCGCCACCTTCGTCTAAAGGAACAATGGCAAATTTCAGGCGGGAACCGGGGCCATGTCCTCCGTTCCCGCCCACAGCGCATCGGCCATTGCGTCCAGCTCGGTGAAGTCGACGCCGCGGCCGAGCGGATCGTTCTTGTTGAGCCGCAATCGCCGCCGCTCCGACAGCAGCCGCCGCCGCAGCGCACGCTGGAGCAGGCCGATCCGCATCAGCGCCTGGTCGAGCGCCACTTCGGGCGCCTTCACCCGCAGCGCGGACCAGTCTGCCTCGATCTGACCGATGCGCTCGCACACCAACTCGTTATAGGCGCGGTGCGGCCCGCGATGCAGCGGCAGGCCAACCCGCATCGCCGCATCATCGCGCGCGGGCAGCAGCAGGCCGTTGTGACGAAAATCGTCGAAGCCCACACGCTCGCGGCCGACCGCGTCGAACAGCGGCCCCAGACTCCTGTGACTGAGCAATTGGCGCGGCAGGAGGTGATGACGCTGCATGCCGGCATGGTAATCAGGCCGGTCACGCCGATTGACAGCTCGAAACGCGAGCTTTTTCCTACGTGCCAGAACCTGTTCCGCAAGGGCGATCTCGGCTATGCGGACTCGTGAATTTACGTTTTCCACACCTTGATTAAGCGCCGATCTTTGGCGGGTTCAAGCCGCAAGTGCTCGCCGCTCGGGCCGGTCAATATTTCCTCGGTTTCGAGCGCTCCGTTTTCGACCAGCCAGTGCATCAAGCGCAGCGCTATGCGCGCGCCTGCCGCACGATCGCCGGTGAGGCCGGGCTCGAGCATCAATTCCTGACCGGTGAACAGCGACAGACCCTCGCTGACCAGCCCTCCCCCCGCAGTCGGCGTCAACGCAGCCAGGCCGAGCCCGGGGAAAGCACCGCCGTCAAGCCAGCGTAGCACGCTGGTGCGGAAGTAATCGGGCGCGCTCCAGCTGCGCGCCGGATGCCAGGCAACGGCGACAACGCCCGGCAGCGCCGTGAGGCGCGCGGCCAGGAGGGCGTGCGAGCGCAGCACTGGCAACAACATCCGCCCGCCGGCAAGGTGCGGCCCAGGCACCAGGGTCACCGCTTCGAGTGCCTGCCTGGTAAGATCACGCGGCAGGCCGAACAGGTGTGCCGCTTCGGGCAGGAACGCATCCTCGCGGGGGGCGAGACCCGCCAGGTCGAAGGTGAGGCCGTGCATCACCAGTTCGAGCCACTCGGTGCGGCCTTCGGGATCGGTGATGGGAGGGAGCTCGGGCTCGAGGCTGACGGCGAATTCAGCGTCACGCGCAGCAAGTTCGCGCAACTCGGCCCGGCCGGGACGCGAGCCAGCGCGAAAAAGAAGCGAGGCGGCCGACATTACGCCGTCCAGTTCAGTGTCTTGCACCCCGAAGATCGCTGTGCCCATTCCGTGACCTTGACAATTCTCTGGCCTGAAAGCGCCATTAGGTCGAGTCCCGCCTCGAATTCGTCCCAAAAGCAGCCATTGGTATCGGATGAATAGGTGTTGACGCTTTTTTTGCCCACCTTTCAAGCCGATCCGCTGCGCGGTAAATGGATTGCATGAACATCAAATCCGCAGTTCTGGGGGTCGAGCGCTCGCTATCCGGCAAGGTCTGGCGCTGGCGCGCGGGCAACATGCACCTGCCCGGCGGCGCCGGCGGGCTGGAGGAGGACATCGTCACCCAGCTGCTGATCGCCCGCGGAGTGGCGCGCCACGAGCTCGATCGCCATCGCAGCCCCACCCTGCGCAGCTTCCTGCCCGATCCGAGCGATCTGGCCGACATGGACCTCGCCGCTGCGCGCATCGCCGAGGCGGTGATCGCCCGCGAGCCCATGAGCGTCTACGGCGATTATGACGTGGACGGCGCCACCAGCGCGGCGCTGCTGATTCGCCTGCTGCGGATGCTGGGCCACGATGCGCGCGCCTACATTCCCGACCGCCTGCTCGAAGGCTATGGACCAACCGGCGAGGCGCTGGTCCGCCTCGGAGCGGAGGGATCCAGCCTGGTCGTCACCGTGGATTGCGGTGCAATGGCGCACGAGGCGCTGGCAGCGGCGCATGACGCGGGGATCGACGTCATCGTGGTCGATCACCACAAATGCGCCGCAGACCTTCCGCGCGCCTACGCCCTGGTCAATCCCAACCGGCTGGACGAAGGCGCCGTCGGCACCGCGCACGGCCATCTTGCCGCCGTGGGGGTCGCCTTCCTTCTCGCCGTCGCGGTGGTGCGCACGCTTCGCCAGCGCGGTTTCTTCGATGGCCGGGCGGAGCCGGACCTGTTCTCGCTGCTTGACCTGGTGGCATTGGGCACCATTGCCGATGTCGCCGCGATCCATGGCCTAAACCGCGCCTTCGTGGCGCAGGGCCTCAAGGTGATGGGGCGACGCGGCAATGTCGGCCTGGCTGCGCTGATCGATGCCAGCCGCCTCACGCGCGCGCCCGTGGCGAGCGATTGCGGCTTTGCGCTGGGCCCGCGGATCAATGCGGGCGGCCGGGTGGGCGAGTCCAGCCTGGGCGTGCGCCTTTTGACTACCGAGGATCCGTACGAGGCCGCCGCGCTCTCCGCGCAGCTATCCGCGCTCAACGAGGATCGCCGCGCCATCGAGGCGGCGGTGCAGGAGGCCGCCGAGGCGCAGGTCGCCGCCCAGCACAACCGCGCCGTGCTGGTGCTTCATGGAGCCGGCTGGCACCCGGGCGTGATCGGCATCGTGGCCGGCCGCATCAAGGAGAAGACCGGCAAGCCCACTCTCGTGATCGCCATGGAAGGGGACAGTGCTCCCCGCGCAGCGTCGGGCAAAGTCGTTCTGGGCAAGGGATCGGGTCGCTCGATCACCGGCGTGGATCTGGGCGCTGCGATAATCGGCGCGCGTGAGCGTGGCCTGCTGGTCGCGGGTGGTGGCCACGCAATGGCGGCGGGGTTGACCGTGGCGGCGAACCGGCTTGAGGAATTCGCCAGCTGGATCGACGGCCAGCTTACCGGACCGGTGTCACGCGCGGGTGCCGAGCGTGCCATGCTGCTCGACCTCGCCGTGGCGCCGGGCGGGATCACGCCCGAACTCGTCCACACGCTCGAAGCCGCGGGGCCTTATGGCGTGGGTTGGCCCGGGCCGCGCATCGCGGTGGGTCCGGTGCGGCTGGTAAAGGCGGACATTGCGGGCACCGACCATGTGCGGCTGATCGCGGCGGGCATGGACGGCGCGTCGCTCAAGGCCATTGCCTTTCGCGCGGCGGAGAGCGACATGGGCCAGGCGCTGCTCCATGGGGCCCGCGGGCGCACCGTCTGGCTGGCTGGCCGGGCGAAAATCGACGATTGGGGTCCACGGCCCGCCGCCGAGTTGCGTTTGGAAGATGCCGCTTGGGCCGATTGACGGCACGTAATGCCTGCGCCAGCGCGGCCGCTGCCCTTTCCCAGGCTGCCTCGCTCTCCCCTTGGCTACGCGGGGGGCTTGACCGGTGCCTTACACCTGCCTAAGTGCGCCGCTCGCCTTCGCTGGCCCCTTCGTCTAGCGGTCCAGGACGCGGCCCTTTCACGGCTGAAACACGGGTTCGATTCCCGTAGGGGTCACCAGTGGTGCGAGCACCGGAACCGTGTTAGCGGCTTCGGCAATACAATTGTCTGACCGGCCCCTTCGTCTAGCGGTCAGGACGCGGCCCTCTCACGGCTGAAACACGGGTTCGATTCCCGTAGGGGTCACCAGGCAGTGTTCCAGCGAACGTCTGCTGTCATTGCGCTGGCGCGTGTCGTTGCAGGTCGTTAGACGCGGTCTGGTGACAGACGGGCGTACGATACCGATAACGGCTTGGGCCCTGGCCATCGGCACCTCGGCCGCGTTGGGGCTGCTGTTGGCGAACCCCTGGCTCGCCGCGCTGGTCCTTGCAGCCTGGGCTTTTTCTTTCTGGCTCATCCCGCGGAACGAACTTGTCGAGCCGACGCCGGAACCGGAGGGCGTACAGCTCACCCGCACCGGCATGCGCGAGATGATCGAGCATTCGGGCCTCCCGGTTCTGATGCTCGATGGTGCGCGCATCATCGTTGCCAATGCGGCGGCGCGCGAGGCGATCGGCGCGCATGTTCTTGGGCAGGATGCCCGGGTTGCCTTTCGTCACCCTGTCGCGGTTGATTTGCTGTCCCGCCCCGGGCGCGGCAGCGAAACCGTGCAGAATCTGCTCGGCCCGCGTTCTTCCTGGCAGATGACCCGCCAGCCGATCGACGATCGCTACAGCCTGATCGAGCTCATAAACCGCACGTCCGAGGCTGATGTCAGCCGCGCGCATACCGAATTCGTGGCCAATGCCAGCCACGAACTGAGGACGCCGCTCGCCTCGATCATCGGCTATATGGAGACGCTGGCCGATGCGGGCGACACGATCCGCCCAGAACGCGCCGCACGTTTCTATGGTACGGTGCTGCGCGAGGCACGCCGGCTGCAGACCCTGGTGGACGACCTCATGTCGCTCTCCCGCGTCGAAGCGGAAAAGCACGACCACCCGCGCGAGCGCGTGGAGCTTGGGCTCCTCGTGCGCCAGGCCTCGAATGACGGTGCCGGGCCCGAGCGGCAGCAGCGGCTCGACTTCGACGTCACCAATGCGAAGCTCACCGTGCGCGGTGATCGCAAGCAACTCGAGCAGCTGGTGCGCAACCTCGTTGACAACGCGCTCAAATACGGTCGTACCGATGCGCCGGTGGCCATCTCGCTGGCGCCGGGGCCGCGCGACATGGCGGTGCTGACGGTGCGCGATCACGGAGAAGGGATCGCGCCCGAGCACCTGCCGCATCTCACCCGCCGCTTCTACCGCACCGATCCGGGCCGCAGCCGTGCCGCGGGCGGCACGGGCTTGGGCCTTGCCATCGTCAAGCACATTGTCGAGCGGCACCGGGGCCGGCTCGACATATCGAGTGAAATCGGCGTGGGAACGACAGTTACCGTGCGCTTCCCCATCGTGCGCGAAGATGCTGAGGCCCCTTCAGGAGCAGCCAGCCGGGCTTTGTCATGAAGTTGTCGCAAATATTCCCAACGGAAGGCGTAGAGCGCTTGTATGGGCAGCTGCTTGATCTGAGGCGGCGGAGGCATGCGGCTCGTCCTCGGCAAAATCGACCATCTTCACCGGAGTAGCGGATTGATGAGAAGCGGCATACGATCGGCAATGACGGCGCTTGGCGTGCTCGCCCTCGCCTCGTGCAGCGGAAGCGGAGGAGGCGGCACGCGCGACTCCATCCGCGCGGTCGGCTCCTCCACGGTCTATCCCTTCGCCAAGCTGGTGTCCGAGAGCTTCGTGCGCTCGAACCCGGACTTCCAATCGCCGATCATCGAATCGACCGGCACAGGCGGCGGCATCAACCTGTTCTGCGCGGGCATCGGCGCGCAGACTCCCGACATCGCCAACGCCTCGCGGCGGATGAGCGCCGAGGAATTTGCCACCTGTCAGCGCAACGGCGTGGAGCAGGTTACCGAGGTTCAGGTTGGACTCGACGGCATCGCCTTCGCCTCGGCACGAGGCGGCATCATGCTGCAGCTGACGCCCGAGATCGCCTACCGCGCCCTCGCTGCGAACCCCTATGGCGAGGAGCAGACCGCGCGCACCTGGGCCGATGTCGATCCTTCGCTCCCCGACGTGCAGATCCTGGTCTACGGCCCGCCCTCCACCTCGGGCACGCGCGATGCGGTCGAGGAGCTGGTGCTGCTGCCCGGCTGCGAAACCGGCCCGGGCATGGCGGCCCTGAAGGCGAGCGACGAGGAGCGCTTCGACCGGGTTTGCACCGAGATCCGCAACGACGGAGTTTATGTCGACCAGGGCGAGCAGGACAACCTCATCGTCCAGAAGATCGAGGGCAATCCTAACGCGGTGGGCGTGTTCGGCTATTCCTACCTCGAGGAAAATCTCGACAAGGTTCAGGGTCTGCCGATGAACGGGGTGGAACCCACTTACGAGAACATCGCCACCTTCGCTTATCCAGGTGCGCGGCCGCTCTTCATCTACGTGAAGAACGCGCATCTCGATGCCATTCGCGGGCTCCGGGAATTCGTCGGCGAATGGGCGCGGATGTGGGAGCGCGACGGACCGCTCACCGCTATCGGCCTGGTTTCCAATCCCGAAGAGCAGGCTGGGCGAAGCGCCGCCGCAGTCGCCCAGTTCACCCCGCTGACCACTTCAGACTTCGAGTAGGCGCGAGCCCGCCATGACGCCCCTTCTCGCTCTGTTACTGGTCGCCGGACTAGGCTTGGCGGGATGGCTGTCCGCGCGCGCCAAGGCAGCAGGCTTCCGCAAGCAGCAGCCAGGACAGCGACCCGCCGCGCTCCCCTCCCATTACGGCTGGTACGTAGCGCTGTGGATCGTCGTTCCCGTCGGGCTGTTCCTGGTGGTCTGGAGCGCCGTGGCGCCCGAGCTCGTGCTGCGCTCGGTGCTGGCGAGCCCGGCCGGCCAGGCGCTGCCCAATTTCGACCTCCAGCGCCAGACGCTGCTGGCGGAAGCGCGGGCAGTGGCATCGGGCGATGCGCGCGCGGTGTTCAACCCTGATGCGGCTGGCCTGGTGGAGCCGTTCCGCGCAGCGTTGGCGCGCTACAACTGGATCGGCTCGTTACTGGCACTGCTGATCGCCTTTGCTGCGGGCGCTTGGGCTTTCCTGCGAGTAAAGCCCGATTTCCGCGCGCGCCGTCCGGTGGAGCGGTTGGTCATGGGACTGCTACTCGCCGCCTCGCTCGTGGCCATTCTGACGACGCTCGGTATTTTCGGAAGTCTTGTGTTCGAGACCGCGCGCTTCTTCAGCATGGTCAATCCCCTCGATTTCCTGTTCGGCACCATGTGGGGTCCGGACCCGATGTCGAGCGCGGACAATCCCGATCCGGACCGCTACGGCGCCGTGCCGCTGTTCTGGGGCACGATCTTCATCGGCGCGATTATCGCCATGATCGTGGCGATCCCGCTGGGCTTGATGAGCGCCATCTATCTCACGCAATATGCGGACCGTCGGCTGAGGCGCTGGGTCAAGCCCGCGCTCGAGATCCTCGCGGGCGTCCCTACCGTGGTCTACGGCTATTTCGCCGCGCTTACCGTGGCTCCGTTCATACGCGACGCCGCGCAGATGCTGGGGATGAACAATCCCTCGAGCGAAAGCGCGCTGGCCGCCGGTCTGGTGATGGGGGTGATGATCATCCCCTTCGTCTCCTCAATGGCCGACGATTCGATCGCCGCGGTGCCCGGGTCGATGCGTGACGGGAGCCTCGCTCTGGGCGCCACGCAGAACGAGACCATCCGCCGCGTGCTCATCCCAGCCGCGCTCCCCGGCATCGTCGCGGGCGTGATGCTGGCGGTGAGCCGCGCCATCGGCGAGACGATGATCGTGGTGATGGCCGCCTCCACCGCTGCCAATCTCACCGCCAATCCGCTCGAGGCGATGACCACCGTCACCGTACAGATCGTTGCGCTGTTGACCGGCGAAGGCAGCTTCGACCACCCGGCCACGCTTGCCGCCTTTGCGCTGGGCTTCGTGCTCTTCCTGGTGACGCTGGCACTCAATTTCATCGCCCTCACCGTCGTCAAGAGGTTCCGCGAAGCGTATGAGTGAGCATATCGCCCCCACCCGGACCGATGCCTTTGCGCGGCGGCTGAAGCGGCGCTACCAGGCCGAGCGACGCTTTCGCCTCGCCGGGCTTGCCGCCATCATCTTCTCCATGCTGGTCCTGGTGATCCTGCTCGCCAACATGGCGGTGAACGGCATAGGCGGCTTCCAGCGCACGGAGATGCGGGTGCCGGTCGACCTTTCGGGCGTCGCGCTGACGCTGCCGCCCGGCATCGATGATGAGGCCGCCGCAATCCGTTCGCTCGAGACGCAGGGCCTGTCCGAAATCGTCGAGTTCTCCGCCGAGCGCGCGCTGGGCGAGGACGCCGCCGCCGAGCTCGGCACCGATGTCTGGCGGATCGTCGGCCGCGCCATTGTCGCGGACCCGACACTGATCGGGCGGCAAACGGAATTCGTCCTGCCGGTCAGCGAGGCGCTCGCAAGCGCGCATTCGGGCGATGGCGCCGCCGACCTCCAGCCGCTGGCACGCACATTGTCCGAGCGCGGCGTGCTCAGCGACCGGCTCGACCTGGGCTTCCTCTCACGCTCGGACGCGACCGACCCGCAGATGGTGGGCATCTGGAGCGCGCTCAAGGGCTCCATCCTGACCATGATCGTGACCCTCTTGCTCGCCTTCCCTATCGGCGTGCTCGCGGCGCTTTATCTTGAGGAATACGCACCCAAGAATCGCTGGACCGACGTGATCGAGGTATCGATCAACAATCTCGCCGCAGTGCCATCGATCATCTTCGGCCTGTTGGGCCTCGCCGTGTTCCTGGCGGTCTTCCCCAATATGCGCTCGGCCCCGCTCATCGGCGGCATGACGCTGGCCTTGATGACCATGCCGGTGATCGTCATATCCGGGCGCAACGCGATCAAGGCGGTGCCGCCCTCGATCCGGGGCGGCGCACTGGCGCTCGGCGCTTCGCCCGTGCAAGTGGTGTTCCACCATGTGCTGCCGCTCGCTTTGCCCGGCATTCTCACCGGCACCATCATCGGCATGGCCCGGGCGCTCGGCGAGACCGCGCCGCTGCTGATGATCGGCATGCGCGCCTTCGTCGCCACGCCGCCCGATGGCTTCACCGATCCCGCTACCGCGCTGCCGGTGCAGATCTTCCTCTGGTCGGACGAAATCGACCGCGGCTTCGTTGAACGCACCAGCGCGGCGATTATCGTGCTATTGGTGGTTCTGCTATTGATGAATGGCTTGGCCATCTACCTGCGCAACAAATTCGAGAAGACATGGTGAACGATCAGACATTCAGCTCGCCGCTTTCTAGTGCGACCGCCCGGACCGCCACGGCAGAGGAGGCGCCCGCGTCGGAGGCCAAGATGTGCGCGCGCGACGTCTCGGTCCTCTACGGCAACAATAAGGCGGTCGACGAGGTCTCGATCGACATCCATGCCGAGCATGTCACCGCCTTCATCGGCCCCTCCGGCTGCGGTAAATCCACCTTCCTGCGGTCCTTTAATCGGATGAACGACACCATCCCATCGGCCCGGGTGGAGGGCTGCATCGAGCTCGACGGCGAGGACATATACCGTTCCGACATGGATGTGGTGCAGCTGCGCGCGCGAGTGGGCATGGTGTTCCAGAAGCCAAACCCCTTCCCCAAGACGGTTTACGAGAACATCGCCTACGGGCCGCGCATCCACGGGCTGGCGAGCGGCAAGGCCGAGCTCGACCAGGTGGTGGAGAAGAGTCTCAGGCGCGCCGGCCTTTGGGAAGAGGTCAAGGACCGGCTCGAGGATTCAGGTACCGCGCTCTCGGGCGGCCAGCAGCAGCGTTTGTGCATCGCGCGCGCGATCGCCGTCGATCCGGAGGTCATCCTGATGGACGAGCCGTGCAGCGCGCTCGACCCGATCGCCACCGCCAAGATCGAGGAATTGATTGACGAATTGCGGGGTCGTTACGCAATTGTTATCGTTACCCACTCAATGCAGCAGGCCGCCCGTGTGTCGCAGCGCACCGCGTTCTTCCATCTTGGCAAGATGGTCGAATATGGAGAAACCTCCCAGATGTTTACCACTCCGCGCGAGGAGCGCACCAAGGATTACATCACGGGCCGTTACGGCTGATGACCGATCACACCGTCAAGGCGTTTGACGAGGACATCACCCGCTTGCGCGGCCTCATCGCCGAGATGGGCGGGCTCGCCGAACTCGCCATCCAGGAGGCGCTCGATGCGCTGGTGACGGGTGACGAGGAACTCGGCATGCGGGTGGTGATACGCGACAAGAAGCTGGATGCGCTCGAGACCGAAGTCGATGCCATGGCGGTGCGCATGCTGGCCTTGCGCGCGCCGATGGCCGACGACCTGCGCGAGATCATCGCCGCGCTCAAGATTGCCGGCGTCGTGGAGCGGATTGGCGATTACGCAAAAAACATTGCCAAGCGCGTGGGCCGGATCGAAGGGCGTGCGCGCTTCGAGCCTCTGACCCTGCTGCCGGCAATGGGCGAGCTGGCGGGCGACATGGTGCATGACGTGCTCACCGCCTACGCCGCGCGCGACCCCTTCACCGCGCGCGAGGTGATCGAGCGCGATGCCAAGGTGGATGCCTTTTACGACAGCGTTTTTCGCAATCTTGTCACCCACATGATGGAGAATCCTTCCACCATTTCGAGCGCGGCGCAATTGCTGTTCGTGGCGCGCAACCTCGAGCGGATCGGCGATCATGCCACCAATGTCGCCGAGATGGTGCACTTCGCCGCGACCGGCGCATATCCCACCGATATCGAGCGCTAGTTTGCGCTGCGGGAGGATGCGTTTTGCCCGCCCGATGTCCGCTGAAACAATTACGTCGCAAAGCTGTAATATGGCGCTGTCTGTCGCACCTGCGGATTGCCGCCGGGCGAAAGGGAATAAACCATGTCCGCGCCGAAATTGCTGCTGGTGGAGGACGATTCCGCCCTCGCCGAACTGCTCGAATATCGCTTCGAGTCGGAAGGCTATGACGTGCGCGTCACCGCCGACGGCGACGATGCGATGGTCTACGCCTCGGAGGATCCGCCGGACCTGGTGATCCTCGACTGGATGATCGAGGGCACCACCGGCATCGAGGTCTGTCGTCGCCTGCGCCGCGACAAGGCGACCGCGCACGTGCCCATCATCATGCTCACCGCGCGCGAGGCAGAGGACGACCGCGTGCGCGGCCTCGAGACCGGCGCGGACGATTACGTGACCAAGCCCTTCTCCCCGCGTGAGTTGCTCGCCCGCGTCTCGGCCGTGCTGCGCCGCGTGCGCCCCGCTCTGGCTGGCGAGACGATCGAGGCTGGCGACATCAGGCTCGACCCCGTCGCGCACCGGGTGGAGCGGCGTGGCCGCCAGCTGCAGATCGGCCCTACCGAATATCGGCTGCTGAAGTTCTTCATGGAGCATCCGCGCCGTGTGTTCAGCCGCAACCAGCTTCTCGACGCGGTCTGGGGCACCGGCAGCGAGATCGAGGAGCGGACCGTCGACGTGCATATCCGCCGGCTCAGGAAGGCGATCGCGCTCGACAATAGCAGGGACCCGATCCGCACTGTCCGTTCGGCCGGCTACGCGCTCGAGCCGGTCTAGGCCTCCCGGGCCGATCGCATCGGGAGTAGCGTGGATCATGCAGGTAAAGGGGTTTTCGTGGCTCGGCGTGGGGGGTCGACGATTTCCCCGCCGCGCTGGCCTTCTTTCGTGATGTTCTCGGCATCCGCGTAGCCGTGGAGGATGCGCGCGGCGTGGCCATGCTGCAGGTGCGCGAAGGCCAGGTGCTCGAGATCTTCGGTCCCGGCACGGCGGGCCATGCGATAACCGATCCGCCAGTGATGGCCTTCGAAGTGGAGGACGTGGCCGAAGCGCGCGCGGAGCTGCTGGCGAACGGCGTGGAGCTCCTAGGCGATATCGGCTCGTGGAACGGCTTTGCATGGCTCTACTTCGGCGGGCCGGGCGGCCATGTCTCCGCGATCAAGAAAACGCCGCCCCACGGCTGGGAAATGGCTGCACAGCAGCAGGATTAGCGGGGACCAATCCCCCCCGCCATCTGGTGCTGGTCTATTCGGTGGGTGCCGCGGCGGGGCCGATGGCCGCCTTCGGACCGGGCGGGCTGTCCTGTATATCGGTGCCTGCGCGGTGCGGACGCTCGCCTTCGCGCTGTGGCGACAGATGGCGCGCGCCGCCGTGCCTGGCGAACTCCGGCAGCCCTACCAGATCCTGCCACGCACCACGCCAATGGCGGTCTCGCTCGATCCGCTGTCGCCCGAGAAACGCCCGCCGATTGAGCACGGTAGTCGCGCCGACGGCTTAACGGCAGAACCCGCCAAGGCCGCGCGCCGCCTGGTCGAGATGGAGGTGATTGGCGTGGGCAGCGTTGTAGTCCGGCGAGAGCACGGTGCCGAACACGTCACACGCCGCATCGCGCGCGGCATGCAGGAAAGCGCCTTTCTCGTCCTCATTCCAATCGTCCAGAACGCTGATCCGCCGCCCGTCTTCGAGCACGAAGGCGGCGATGTCGATGGCGTTGCCGGTGGCGTGCTCGCTCCAATTGCCGCTCGAGCCGCCATAGATGCGCCGGCAGCTGTAAATTCCGAGATGCTCGACCCGCGCGACGGGCGAACCGAACATGTCCTGCGCGGCCGGCTGCACGCCTTGGCGCAGCCACAGCTCGGTGCCTGCGGCCACCGGGCAGGTGGATGGGCGACCCGCAGGGCTCAGCATTGCGTCGGTCAGCACCGTGCGATCGGGCCGCGCGCATTCGCCCTCGCTCGTCGGCGGCAGCGCGGTGAAGGCGATGCCGCTCCGCTCGAGCACCGCGCGGCATTCGTCCGGATCAGCACGCAATGCAGCAAGCTTGGTCTGCGTCGCCCAACCCGGCGGATCATTGAGGTCGAGCGGCGCCCATGGATCGTGCTGCGGATTGTCCGCCAGCCAGGCGCGACCTGCCAGGAACAAGGCGAGCATGACGAGAAGGCCAAGTATCGTTCGGTCTAGTGTGAAACTCTCGATTGTGCGGGAGATGCGCATCCTCAATGAAAGTCGTGCGATGAGGGAATGATCCTGAAGTCTTTCGGATGGCCTTGCAGAGCGCTGCCACTTGGCTCGTTCGAAGACGGCGTTTTCTCACTCGAACCATTCAGGGTTCTGGCGGGCGATGTCTCGCACCGCAAATTCTTGGACTGGACCGCGATAGCTTCAAGCAGGCATAGCTGCGATAGCTTCAAGCCGGCGGCGTCCTCCGTTCGGTACGCCAAGCATGTGCGTCACCACACGGCATCTCCGGCCAGAGCATCAAGCGACAGGGCCAGTAGTCGCCCGCCGACCGGCGCCCACCGCCCACCGCAGTGCGATCAATGGAAATCGCGCGACTTGGGAATGACCCGCACGTCGCGCGGATGGCCTTGGCTGAGGAAGCCGCATTCGCGGTTTCCCGAGGGTGGCGGCTCCCACGGATCGATCGGCTTGGCATGGGGATCATCCTCGCCCTCACGCATCTGGCTCGGGCCAAATCTGGCCGGCAGCGGGCTGCTGACATGGTCGGCGCGGGCGACGGGCGCGCTGAGCAGGTCGTCGGACAGGCGGTGCAGCTCGTGCGTGGCATCCACCATGTGCGCGGCGATGACGTGGATCACCTCGTCATCATATTCCACGCGCCCCCTCACCTCCATCAGCCGCGCGCCCATCACCACCTTGCGGTACTTCTCCTTGAGATCGGGCCAGACGACGAGGTTGATCACCCCGGTCTCGTCCTCGAGCGTGATGAAGCACACGCCTTTGGCGCTGCCCGGCCGCTGGCGGATGAGCACCACGCCCGCGACATGGACCATGCTGCGGAACTTGCGCTCCCGAAGGTCGCAGGCACGCACGAAGCCGCGCTCGGCGAGCGGCGCACGCAAAAAGGCCATCGGGTGTGCCTTCAGGCTGAGCCGCGTGGTCTGGTAATCGGCCACGACCTCCTCGGAGAGCGGCATTATGGGCAAGCTGGTGCGCACCTTCTCCGCGCCCTCATCGCGCTCCGCGGCGGCGCGGAACAGCGGCAGATCAGGCGCACCGATAAGGCTGCGTGCATCCCACAGCGCCTGGCGGCGGGAGAGGCCGAGCGTGCCGAAGCAATCGGCACTGGCGAGCCGCTCGACATGCGCAGGCGACAGCCCGGCCCGGTCGCGAAGGGCCGCCACATCGGCAAACACCCCGCTTGTTGCACGCGCGGCGAGGAGCTTGGCGGCGACATGAGCAGGCAGCCCGTCGATCTGGCGCAGGCCCAGGCGCAGCCCAATGTGGCGATCGAGCCGGCCGTGCTCGTCCTCCCGCCCTCCTTGCGACTCTGGGCCGATCTCCTCCAGCGTGCAGTCCCACTCGCTGCGGTTCACGTCCACCGGCAGCACCGCCACCCCGTGCTCGCGCGCATCGCGCACGATCTGCGCCGGCGCGTAAAAGCCCATCGGCTGCGAATTGAGCAGCCCGCAGCCGAAGGCGGCCGGGAAGTGGCATTTGAGCCAGCTCGATACATAGACTAGGTGCGCGAAACTGGCCGCGTGGCTTTCGGGGAAGCCATATTCGCCAAAGCCGCGGATCTGGTTGAAGCAGCGCTGGGCGAAGTCGCGGTCATAGCCGCGCTCCACCATACGCTCCACCATCATGTCCTGAAGCTCGTCGACCATGCCGCGGCTGCGAAAGGTGGCCATGGCCTTCCTCAACCGGTTGGCCTCGGCGCTCGAGAATTTCGCCGCGTCGAGCGCGATCTTCATGGCCTGCTCCTGGAAGATCGGCACGCCGAGCGTGCGCTCGAGGATGCTGGAGAGTTCGTCCGGCGGGCCGTGCTCGGGCGCGGGCGCGGGGATGACCACCTTCTCCTCACCCCGGCGCCGCTTGAGATACGGATGCACCATGTCCCCCTGGATCGGCCCTGGCCGCACAATCGCCACCTGGATGACCAGATCGTAGAATTCGCGCGGGCGCAGGCGGGGAAGCATGTTCATCTGGGCGCGGCTTTCGACCTGAAACACGCCCAGTGAATCGCCCTTGCGCAGCATCGCGTAGACTTCCGGGTCCTCGCGCGGGACGGTGGCGAGTTGCAGCGACCTTTCATGATGGCTTTCAAGCAGATCGAGGCACTTCTTGATGCAGGTCAGCATGCCGAGGGCGAGCACGTCCACCTTGAGGATGCCAAGCGCGTCGATATCGTCCTTGTCCCACTCGATGAAGCTGCGCTCGGGCATGGCGCCATTGCCGATCGGCACGGTTTCGGTCAGCGGCCCGTCGGTAAGGATGAAACCGCCGACATGCTGCGATAGATGACGTGGCATTCCAATCATCTGCTCGGTAAGCTTGAGAACCCGGATGAGGTGTGGATCGGCGACGTCCATGCCCGTTTCGGCAACGTGGCGCTGGCCGATCTCCTTGCCCCAGCCGCCCCAGACGGTGCGCGCGAGCGCGCTGGTGACATCCTCGGAGAGCCCCATCGCCTTGCCCACCTCGCGAATGGCCATGCGCGGGCGGTAATGGATGATTGTGGCGGCCAGACCGGCGCGGTGGCGGCCATATTTGCGGTAGATGTACTGGATCACCTCCTCGCGCCGCTCGTGCTCGAAATCGACGTCGATATCGGGCGGCTCCTTGCGCTCTTCCGAGATGAAGCGATCGAACAGCAGCGCGTGCTTGGCCGGGTCGACGGATGTGATGCCCAGGCAGTAGCACACCGCCGAATTGGCCGCCGAGCCGCGCCCTTGGCACAATATCGGCGGATCGACCGAGCGCGCATAATCGACGATATCCTTGATGGTGAGGAAATAGCGCGCAAGGTCGAGCTTCTCGATCAGCGCCAGCTCGCGTTGCAGCGTCTGCTCAACAGAGTCCGGCAAGCCATTGGGATAACGCCATTTTGCGCCCTTCCAGGTTTCCTCCACCAGAAATTGCTGCGGCGTCTGCCCGTCGGGATGGATCTCTTGCGGGTAATCGTAGCGCAATTCTTCAAGGCTGAAGCGACAGGCATCGGCCACCTCGCGCGCGGCGGCAATGGCATGCGGCCAGCGGGCGAACAGCGCCTGCATTTCGAGCGGGCTCTTCAGGTGCCGCTCCGCATTGGCGTGGAGCAAATGCCCGGCCGCCGCGACCGTGGTCTTGTGGCGGATGGCGGTCATCACGTCCTGCAAGGGCCGCCGGTCGGGCGCGTGATAATGCACGTCGTTGGTGGCGAGCAGTGTCAGGCCATTGGCGCGGGCCAGCGCATCGAGCCGGTCGATCCGGGCAATGTCGTCGCCAGTGTAAAGATAGCTGGCGGCAAGATGGCGCAGCGTAGGAAGCTGGCGGGCGAGATGCGGGACGATGTCGGCAAAGGAGACGGTCATATCCCACGCGGCAGCGGAAACGGCTTCGTCCTTCTCCTCGGCATGTTCGCCATCGGGTTGATCCGGAGCGGAGCCATCATCGCGGGGACGGGACGAGCTTCGTCCTCCTGCAAAGACCTGCGCGCGTGGAGATGAGGCGGCAGACGCTCGGTCCCTCCGCGTCTCTGCCCCTCCGCGCGATCCCCCCGCGGAAAACGGGATGACGTTGCTCGGGACCGCGATGGTGAATTGCGCCTCCAGCTCGCGCGGGGGCAGGAGGATGAGCTGCACATCGCCCTCGCCGCCCCCCGAGCTGTGGGCGGCGAGCATGGCGAGGCTGATCTCACAGGCGCCCTTCTCCTGCCATTCGCCGTCGAGCGTGCTCATGCGCCCGGCCGAGATCAGCCGGCACAGGCGGCCATAGGCGGCACGGGTCTCCGGATAGGCAAGAAAGGCGAGGCCCTCCACCGTCTCGATCCGCGTACCGATCACCGGCCGCAGCTTGAGCGTGCTGGCCTCGGTATGGATGCGGACCACGCCGGCCATCGAATTGGCATCGGCGATGCCGATCGCGTCATAGCCGAGCGCTCGGGCGGCGAGGACGAGGTCCACCGCATCCGAGGCGCCGCGCAGGAAGCTGAAATTGCTGGCGAGGCCAAGCTCGACGAAGGGTGCCCGCTCGGGCGGGTCGATCAGGTCCGGATCAAGCTCGATCCGCCGCTTGTCGGGCGTAAGCGGAGCGTCGGGCATGGCACTCTTGCCCTGTCATACCCGCGATGGCGGGGAGCCAGGCCGGCGGAGCGCCGCCCACGCGAAAGCGCCCCAGCTTTTCGCGTTCTGTCTGCGGCAGTGCTTCGCATTTGCCGGAATGATGCGGGTTTGACGGACAATCACCCCGCCAGCTCCTCCAACCGTTCGGCCACGGCCGCGAGGTCCGCGTGGAAGAGGCGCTCCTGCTCCTCCTTGGCGGGGCCGTCGAGCCGCAGCAGGTAGGAAGGATGCGCGGTGACCCACAGCTCGCTACCGTCCTCGAGCGGGATCGGCTCGCCGCGAGCCTTGGAGATGCTCACGGTCTTGCCCAGCAACCCGCGGGCGGCGCTGGCACCCAGTGCCAGCACCAGCTTGGGCTTGACGATGGCGCGCTCGGCCTCGTTCCACCAGCGGCAGATATCGATCTCCTTGGCGGTCGGGGATTGATGCAGCCGGCGCTTGCCACGATGCACGAACTTGAAATGTTTCACAGCGTTAGTGACGTAAGTTGAGCGCCTGTCGATCCCGGCGCGCTCCAATGCCGCATTAAGCACCTGCCCGGCGGGGCCCACGAAGGGGCGGCCCTGCACATCCTCCTGGTCGCCAGGCTGTTCACCCACGATCATCAGCGGCGCATCGCGCGGCCCCTCACCCATCACCGCCTGGTTGTCGAGCTCGCCGATCGGGCAGCGGCGACAGGCGTGGATCGCCTTGTCGATCGCCTCGAGCGTCTCGGGCCGCTCCTCGAACTCCAGTGCGCCTGCCTCGACCATCTTTGCCTCGCGTGCCTGCGCCCCCGCCACGAGCTCGGGAATGAGCGCGGCCTCGGGCATGTTCTTCCAATATTTGCGGGGCATCTCCTTGAGCATGGCCCCGGTCTTCAAACGCGCGGGATTGAAGATGGACGCGTAATATTTGCGCCACAGATCCTCGGTCGGGTCGCCGCTGGGCGCGTCGGAGCGCTGGGCGGGCGGCCCTTCACTGAGCGTCTCACGATCCCAGTGCAGCGAGCCTTTCGGCGTCAGGATCGACCAGCGCATATTGGCGAAGCGGCGGACGAAGAAGCCGGCATTGGCGCGCAAGATGTGATGCTCGGGCTCGAACCAGGCGACGAAATGCTCCTGCGCCTCGAGCTCGGGAGGCGCGCCTTCGCCCGCATCGGGCACTTCGACCAGGCGGAAGCGGACGAAGGCGCGCATCTTGTGAATGTCGCGTCGGACTTGGCGGGCGAGCTCGTCAAGCCGGCGCACATCGGCATCGGCGCGGTCCTCGAGCACCTTGGAATTGGACTGATGGCGCCACAGCAAGCGATAGAGCAGGCCGAACCGCTCGGGCTCGGAGTGGCAGATTGCCGACTTGGCGAGCGTGACGAATTGCTTGCTGGCGCGCACCACGCGTGCATCGGCCGGCGGCACCGGCAGGCGCGTATCGCCATGGGTGAAGAGCGAGCCATTCATGCCCGGCCCCACCCAGGCAATGCGATCGGGCGGCACGTCGCATTGGACGAGCTGGCGCGCCCGCTCGCGCCAAAAGGCGAAATCGTCCGCCTCGGGCAGCTGCACCACATAATAGGTGCCTAGCTTGACGTGCTGGAGCGCGGTCATCCCTAACCCCTCATGCGGCAAACAGCTCAAGCTGCTCGGTCTTGGGCGCGAGCAACGCGCGCAGATCGGCGCGGTCGGTCAGCAGCGTGGGGCGCCAATCGGCCGTGGTAATGAACGCGCGCACCTTGGTGACCGAGACGGTGAGCTTGCCCACGTCATCGAGCCGCAGCGTGCGGTGCCGGCGCGAGGCGATGATCTGGTCGACCGCACGCACGCCCAGCCCCGGCACGCGCAGCAGCTCCTCGCGCGGAGCGCTGTTGACATCGACCGGAAAGCGTTCGCGGAACTTGAGTGCCCAGGCGAGCTTGGGATCGATGTCGAGCGGGAGATTGCCATCCTCGCCGGTCGCCTGCATCACCTCACCCGGCGCATAGCCGTAGAAGCGCATCAGCCAGTCGGACTGGTAGAGCCGGTGCTCGCGGATCAGCGGCGGGCGCTTCAAAGGCAGCACGGCGGAAGCGTCAGGGATCGGCGAGAAGGCCGAGTAATAAACGCGGCGCAGGCGGAAATTGTCGTAGAGCCGGCTGGCCTTGCCGACGATATCCGCATCGCTCGCCGCATCGGCGCCGATGATCATCTGCGTCGACTGACCGGCCGGAGCGAAGCGCGGCGCATACTTGAAGCGCTTCTTCTCGTCCTTAGCCTGCACGATCGCCTGCTTCATGCCGCCCATCGCGCCCTCGATCCGCCGCGCATCCTTGTCGGGCGCGAGGCGGGTGAGCCCGGCATCAGTCGGCAGCTCGACATTGATCGACACCCGGTCCGCATAGAGCCCGGCCTGGTGGACGAGCTCGGGATCGGCATCGGGAATGGTCTTGAGGTGGATATAGCCGCGAAAATCGTGCTCCTCGCGCAGGATACGCGCGGTCTCTACCAGCTGCTCCATCGTGTGATCGGAGCTCTTGATGATCCCTGACGAGAGGAACAGCCCCTCGATATAATTGCGGCGGTAGAAGCTCAGCGTGAGGTCGGCCACCTCTTGCGGCGTGAAGCGCGCGCGACGCACGTTCGAGCTCTTGCGGTTGATGCAATAATGGCAGTCGAAGATGCAGTGATTGGTCAGCAGGATCTTCAGCAGCGAGATGCAGCGACCATCCGGCGCATAGGCGTGGCAGATGCCCATGCCCTCGGTCGAGCCGATGCCTTTTTCGCTGCCTTTCGAATTGCGCTTGGCCGTGCCCGAGGAGGCGCAGGATGCGTCATATTTTGCCGCATCCGCCAGCACTTCCAGTTTCTCGATGATCGTCAGCTCGGCCATTCGTTCCTTATATGTTCGCATGTAGGATTCGCCAAGCCCTCGCTCGGGAATTTGCACGCTGAGCGCTACGGAGGGGAACGGGTCGCCCGGCCCTGCGATTTAGAACGGGAATCGTAACCGCACGAAAGACCCTCATGACCGGCAAGAATTTCATCGAGACTCGCGACGGCACTCGCCTGTTCTACAAGACACTCGGCGAAGGCCGGCCGGTCGTGCTGATCCACGGCTGGCCGCTCTCCGCCGATAGCTGGGACCCGCAAATGATCGCGCTCGCCGAAGCGGGCTACAAGGCGATCGCCTACGATCGGCGTGGCTTCGGCCGATCCGACCAGCCGCCCTCGGGCTATGATTACGACACCTTCGCCGATGATCTCGCCGATGTGATGGCGGCCACGGGCGCAAGCGAGAACGTGGCGCTGGTGGGCTTCTCGATGGGTGGCGGCGAGATCGCCCGCTACATGTCCCGCCATGGCGGCAAGGGTGTATCGCAGGCCGTGCTGGTGAGCTCGGTCGTGCCCTACATGCTCCAGACCGACGACAATCCCGACGGCGTGCCGCAATCCACCTTCGACCAGATGACCGCCGGCATGCGCAAGGATTTCCGGCACTTCTTCAAGGACTTCTTCAAGACCTTTTACGGTGTGGGCTACGTCACCCAGCCGGTGAGCGACGAGCAGCTCGAATGGGCCTGGATGACCACGATGATGGCCGGGCAATATCCCACGATCCAGTCGGCCAAGGCCTTCGCCACCACCGATTTTCGCCCCGATCTTGCGCATTTCAACGTGCCGACGCTGGTGATCCACGGAACCGCCGACAAGACCGTGCCGATCGACGCCACCGGCCGCGTGGTGGCCAAGCGGGTGCCGGGAGCCGAGCTCATCGAATATGACGGCGAGCCGCACGGTGTGTTCGCCACGCAGCAGGACCGGCTGACGCAGGACCTGCTCGGCTTCCTCGGCGGAGGCATGCGCAGCTAAAGGGAGCAGCTGCGAAGAGCCCTCGCAGTCGCTAGCCGATCTGGGGGTCGGCTAAAAGGAGGTGCGCCCGAGAGGGGGCGCGTGCCTCCTTCGAAGGTGACGGCGTGGCAGCGGCCATTGGATCGCGTACCTGCTCTGGCGTGCCGTTGTGCTAGGCGCGTCCTTGGCGCCGCTTCGCTCCTGCCACTGCCATCAGGCGCACCGTCACGCGCACAGGCCCTGCAGGAACCAGTCGGGCAGGCCGCCGCGCCCGTCCCCGGCAAGACCGGCGCGGTAGATCCAATAGCGGCGGCCCTGGGCATCCTCGATGCGGTAATAATCGCGCAGGCGCGCCGAACCCTTTTCGCGCCACCATTCGGGGGCGATGCGTTCAGGGCCCTCCACCCGCACCACTTCGTGCAGCGCGCCGCGCCAGCGGAATTGCTTGGGGTAACCATCGGGCGTGGCATAGAGCACCGCGATCTTCTCGGGCTGGTCGAGCATTTTCAAAGGCCTGGCGTGGAAAGCCAATTCCTCTTGTGAAGCCGGCTCGGGCGCCAGCGGTCCCTGCCAGCGCTGGGCACGCTCGGGGATGTGGCTGGCGTGGAGCACCGGGCGGCGCACCGCACCCTCGCCCAGCCGCACCGTCAGCCGGTCGATGCAGGCGGAAAGTGAGGTGCCGTGCTGCTCCGCCGCCGCCTCTAAATCGGTCTGCGTGAGGCCCAAAGGCTCGGCCCAGGCGGCGCGCAGGCGGACCATCTCGATCCCGAACCCGGCCTCGACATCGTCCAGACGCATGGCGAACAGGCGGCAGATATGCGCCGGATCGCGCGTGGCGGCGGCCATCTCGAGTCGGCGCACCACCACCTCCCCATCCACGCGCCACATGCCGAACTCGAGCCGGCGTGCGCCTTCGCCCCGCCCCTCGAGCTCGCGTGCCATGTCGACCGCAAGGTCGCGTAATACTTGGTCGAGCAGGTCCCGATGGCGGATCGGTTCCATCAGCCGGCGCTGGACCAGCGGTGCGGTTACGGCCACCACCGGCAGCAGCGGCTCGGGCACGCGGCCGAGCAGCTGGTCGAGCCGGATCAGCGGATTGGCGGCGGGCGAGCGGCGGTTGCGGAAGCGGCGCTGGATGGCGTCGCGGCCGCCGGCCCGGCCCTCACCTCCACGCCCGTCCTGCCCGCTTTCAATGCCGGCCAGCTCACCCAGCCGCTTGAGGCCGAGGCGCTTCAGCACCAGCAGCACGTCATCGTCAAGGCGCAGTGCGGCGATGGGAAGCTCGCCAAGCGCGCGCATCATATCTTCGGCACCCGCATCATGGCGGGAGCGTTGCGGCGATCCGAAGCCTTGCGATGACGAGGGAAGGATGCTGCCCGCGGGCCCATAATGCGCGAGCGCCCAGGCAGCCCCGGCGGTGGGCGCGATGGCGGCGCGAGCGCAGAGACCTCCGCCACGGCCACCGCCCCACTCGGCAAAACGCGCCGAGACGTCGGCCAGCAGCCGCGCCTCGCCGCCGAACAGATGTGCCACCGCGGTGACATCGACCAGCAGCCCGTCAGGCGCGTCGAGCGCGGACCATGGCCCCCAGCGCTGCGTCCACATCGCCAACCTTTCCAGGAAGGCGAGGTCGCCCGCCGGATCGCTCGGGACGGCCCTCAGCTGCGGGCACAGGGTGCGCGCATCCGCCAGCATCATGCCTTTTGCAGCCCCGGCGGCCCGGCCGGCATCATTGGCCGCATCGATCCGCGGGCCGTGCGCGGTCTCGGTGATCAGCGCCGTGGGATGGACGGCGGCATGGGCGTCAACGCCCAGTTTGCAGCCTTCAGAATGCCGCCAGCGGTCCACCGCCAGCCGCACCAGCCAGATCGCCATGATTCGGCGGGGTGGCGGGGTCAGCGGCGGGCTTTTCGGCGACGAGCGAGCCCCAGCCATTTCGAGGGTCATCGCGAAGGATCCATTCTCCGGGGGCGTGGTTGCGGGCACGGAACAGCTCTGCCTGCCAGGCGGGCGCGCCTGGCGCAGCCCTGTTCCACAGCGGCGGCGAAGACGGCGCGGCCGCTACCCGCCAGCGCATCCGCGCCGAGCTGAGGTCGGGCCGCGCATCGAGCCGCACGAGGAACAGCGGCACGCCGTGCCTTTCCGCCGTGAGGCTGAGCCGGCGCGAGGCGGTGAAGTCGAACGCCCGGGGATTGCCGGCGATTTCCCCGATCACGCAGGCGAGGTCGCGGCAGCGCACGCCCTCCTCCAGCGCGAACAGCGCGTCGCCCGCCTCGCGCGCGGCGACATGGATGAGGCGGCGCCGCAGCGGCTGGGGCAGCCCGGCGCGATAGGGGCGACCGGTGAGGCGGATCGCGGCCTGGTCCTGCACCCACAATACGGCGCGCTCCTCCTGCCGGCCAAGCTCACTCGCGCGCATGCCGTCGAGCGCCAGGGCAAGCGCGACGGCCGCCCCGCTTGCCTCCCGGCCCGAGGCGAAGACCTCGCTATGCAGCGCGCCGCCGCCGAGCTCCGGCAGCCAACGCGGCGCCTGGCTGCCGAACGCGGACTGGCGGGCAAGGTCCGCCGCCTTGGGTAAAGCTGCCATGTCCATGGCGAATCGACTCCTTAGTTCTTCTTATGTTCCTGCCAGGCTGGTTTGGCAATTCGCTAGGCATGCGCCGACTGGGCAGGAGCCATCACGGAACCGAAGCGCGCCGCGCCGTGTTTTAAGCGCCGAAGGAGACGCGACCACATGACCGATACGCCCGAACTCAAGCAGCAATTCTGGAAAAGCCTGGCCGACAGCCCCTTCCTGTTTCTCCAGCTCGACGCCGATCCGCATACCGCCGTGCCGATGACGGCACAGCTGGATCCGGAGGCTGACAGCGCGATCTGGTTCTTCCTGGCGAAAGATCACACCTTTGCGCGCGGCGGGCCTGCCACGGCCACCTTCTCCAGCAAAGGGCATGACATGTTCGCGCGCTTTTCGGGCGTGCTGACCAACGAACTCAGCCGCGAGCGCCTTGACAAGGAGTGGAGCCGTCAGGTCGAGGCCTGGTTCCCCGGCGGCAAGGACGATCCCAAGCTGCTGATGCTGCGCATGGACCTGACCGGCGGTGCCGAGATCTGGAACGCCGATCTGGGCATGGTCGATGGCATGAAGATCAATCTCGGTGTCGACGTGCGCGATGATGCCGCCCAGGAGCACACCGAAACCACGCTCTGACCGCTGCAGGCGATTGAGCGGCGCCAAAACGAAGGGGCCGTCCTCCCAAGTGAGGGCGGCCCCTTTATTATGCCGTCATGTGAGGCGTGCTCCGCTCAGGCGTCCTTGCCACCTGGCGTGTGCGCCCCTGGCATCGGCGGCACCGGAAGCGGCGGCACGCCGGCATCATCCTCATGCGTGTCGATGATGCCGCGCCCCACATGGCTCTTGCGGTGGCCATAAAGGAAATACACCACCAGACCGACCGCACCCCAGACCGGCAGCACCATCTTGGCCTCGAACGGCAGGTTCCAGTAAAGCCCGAGCGTGCCCAGGATCGCCAGTGGCGCAACCACCCACACCAGCGGCGTCCTGAACGGGCGATGCCGATCAGGCTGCGTGCGGCGCAGGATCAGCACCGCCAACGCCACCATGAAGAAGGCGAACAAGGTGCCCGAGTTGGAGATGTCGGCAAGCTGACCCACGGGCAGGAAGGCGGCGAACACCGCCACGGCGACACCCGTTATCATGGTGACGATGTGCGGCGTCTTCCAGCGCGGATGGATGGTGGCGAGCTTCTCCGGCAGCAGCCCGTCGCGCGCCATGACGAAGAAGATGCGCGTCTGGCCGAACAGCATGATGAGGATCACCGACGGCAGCGCCAGGAAGGCGGCGAGCCCGATGAGGTTGCCCAGCGCCGGATAGCCGATCTGGCGCAGCACATGGGCAAGCGCCTCGCGCGAGCAGACCAGCGGCTCAGTACCCATCGCCGCAAGGCTCTGGCAGCGCTCGGCGAAGGCCGTGCTGCCCGGTGCGAGGATGGCACCGCCAGCTGTGGTGATGGGCTGGGCGCCCATCGTGCCGATCGCCCCAGCGGCAACGAGCAGGTAGAACACGGTACAGATGCCGAGACTGCCAAGAAGGCCGATGGGTACATTCTTTTGCGGATTGCGCGTCTCCTCGGCGGCGGTGGAGACCGCATCGAAGCCCACATAGGCGAAGAAGATCGAGGCCGCCGCGCCCACCGCGCCGAAGCCGCGTTCGGTGCCGAACCAGCCATTGGGCATGAAGGGCTCGAATTCCTCGCCCCGCATCATCGGAATGGTCAACGCGATGAACATGGCGAGCGCAGCCACCTTGATGGCCACCAGCACCGCATTGACGCGCGCGCTCTCACGGGTGCCGATCATCAGCAGCAGGGTGACAAGTAGCGCAATCACCAGCGCAGGAAGGTTGATGAAACCGCCCGGAGCATAGCCGCCGACGGTAAGCGCGGTAGGAAGCTCGATCCCCGCATTGGCGAGCAGGCCGACGAAATAGCCCGACCAACCGACCGAGACCGCGCTTGCCGCCACCGCATATTCGAGGATCAGCGCCCAGCCCACCATCCAGGCAAGTAGCTCGCCCATCACTGCATAAGTGTAGGTGTAGGCCGAGCCCGAAACCGGCACCATCGAGGCGATTTCGGAATAGCACAAAGCCGCCACGCCGCAGACGAGCGCGGCGATGACGAAGCTCCACATCATGCCCGGCCCGGCCTTTTGCGCCGCCTCGGAGGTGAGCACGAAAATGCCGGTGCCGATGACGGCGCCGACGCCCAGCAGCGTCAGCTGCACCGGGCCGAGCGACCGATGGAGCGATTTTTTCTCCGCGGTCGCCAAAATGGCGTCGAGCGGCTTGATGCGGTCGAAGATCATTCAGGATGGCCCCACCAGGCCCGCAGCGGGACCCCCCCGCCCTGCCAGCCGTATGACGACCTTATCGCGTTTCAACGGTGTTACAATCGGCTTTTGCAGTTGCGAACTCCCTTCGATCATCCAATCAAATTCGCGCATTTTCGCGAAATTGTCTTTCCGCACGGGCGCCGCTAGAGGTCGGGGCCCAGAAAGGCTCCCGATCAGACCGCCATGTCCACCACCTACACGCTCGACACCGCCACCAGCCGGGCCAATCTTACGCCGCAGCCGATGAAGCGGTTGACCATTCCTGCGCTTCGCCGGCGCAAGCAGGACGGTGTGACGGAGGAGCCGATCGTGGTGCTCACCGCCTATACCGCGCGTCAGGCGCAGCTGCTCGATGCGCATTGCGACATGCTGCTGGTGGGGGACTCGCTCGCCCAGGTGATCTACGGCCTGCCGTCCACCCTGCCGGTGACGATGGAGATGATGGCCGCGCACGCTGCCGCCGTGGTGCGCGGCAGCTTTCATGCGCTGGTGGTGGTGGACATGCCGTTCGGCAGCTACGAGGCCTCCCCGCAGGCCGCCTTCGCCAGCGCGGCGAAATTGCTGAAGGAAAGCGGCGCAGCGGCGGTGAAGCTCGAGGGCGGCGAGGCGATGGCTGAGACGGCCGCATTCCTGAGCCAGCGCGGCATCCCCGTCATGGGCCATGTCGGGCTCACTCCGCAGGCGGTCAACATGCTCGGCGGCTATGGCGCACGCGGCCGCGGCAAGGCCGAGGCGAAGAAAATCCTCGCCGATGCCGAAGCTTTGTGCGACGCAGGCGCCTTCGCCATCGTGGTGGAGGGGGTATTGGAGCCCATCGCGATCGAAGTGACACAGGCGGTCTCCTGCCCGGTGATCGGTATCGGCGCCTCGGCGCAGTGCGATGGCCAGGTGCTGGTTACCGAGGACATGATCGGCATGTTCGAGCGGGTGCCGCGTTTCGTGAAGCGGTTCGGGAACGTTGCCGACGGCATTGCCAGCGCCGTACAGACTTATGCTGGAGAGGTGCGCGCGCGAAACTTCCCCGGGCCCGACCATATCTACCCCGCGCCCGAAGGCTGACCCGGAACCGGACGCAGCCGCCGCGCCTTTGCCAGCCACAGACCCTACGGCGATGCATCGCCCATCTTGAGGACACGCGACCCGCATGGATACGTTCAGGCGCTATTACGGCTTCTCCTTCATCTTCACGCTGGTGTGCTTGGCGCTCGGCGCCTGGTACGGCTGGTCGAGCACGGGCAGCGTGGCGGGCACTGCGGCGATGCTGTGGATCATCCTGGTGCTCTCGGTGCTCGAGATTTCGCTCAGCTTCGACAATGCGGTGGTCAATGCCAGCGTGCTGAAGGAGATGGACAAGGTGTGGCAGCGCCGCTTCCTGACCTGGGGCATCGCCTTTGCGGTGTTCGGCATGCGGGTGGTGTTCCCGCTCGCCATCGTGGCCATCGCCGCGGGGCTGGGCCCCGTCGAGACAATCAACCTCTCGCTCAACGAGCCGGCAGAATATGAGCGCATCGTCAGCTCGGCCCATGTGGGCATAGCCGGCTTTGGCGGCGCGTTCCTAGCAATGGTGGGGCTCAAGTTCTTCTTTGATCGCGAGAAGGACGTGCACTGGATCAAGGTCATCGAGCAACAGCTCTCGCGCTTCGCCGCGCTGCCTGCAGCCGAGATCGGCATCCTGCTGCTGGTGCTCTGGGGCGTTTCGAGCCTGCTGACGGATGAGGAAGCGCTGACCTTCCTCGTCGCGGGCATTCTCGGCCTCGTTACCTTCATCGCGGTGGAAGGCATCAACACCATTCTCGAGCTGCAGGAGGAGAAGCAGCGGCTGGCGGGCGCTGTGGTGAGGAGCGGCCTTGGCGGCTTCCTCTATCTCAACGTGCTCGACGCGAGCTTCAGCTTCGACGGCGTGATCGGCGCCTTCGCGCTTTCCAACAACATGATCGTCATCGCGCTCGGCCTGTCGATCGGCGCGATGTTCGTGCGTTCGATGACCATCCACCTGGTCGAGAAGGGTACGCTGGCGCAGTACCGCTTTCTCGAGCATGGCGCGTTCTGGGCGATCATCGCTTTGGGCGCCATCATGCTGCTGTCGGCCCGGTTCTACATCCCCGAGACGATCACCGGCCTCATCGGCGCGCTGCTGATCGGCATCTCGCTATGGTGGTCGATGCGCTTCAATCGCCGCCACGTTGGCGACAAAGCGGAGGGCGCAGCCGAATAGCGCCTGCTCTGCCATCGCCACCGTTCGGTGGCGGTGGCGGTCGCGGTGGCGCCTCACTTGCCGAGCCGGCTCGCCGCAGCGCCCGATTTCACTCACCTCGCAGCAGCCAAGCCCACTTCGCCGACCCCGCTTGCAGGCTGAGCATCAGAACGGCGAGGCGCCCAGAACCGGCAGCGCAGCACGATGCGCGGCGGCCGCACGGTTCGTCCGAGACAACGACAATGGGGGTGTGCGTGCCTGCGCCGGGCGTCTCCACTCGGGTGGCAGGTTCTCCGGCCATCATGTCCTTCCGGACGGAATGGCGGCAGAACCAGCCCTGTTCTCGTCCGGCACGGGACGCCGAAAGCCAAGCTGATCTATGCCGGGACAGGCGCTCAACCATGTTTTGATGGTTAGCGCTGCAAAGGGGCGCACCTCAATCACATGTCGTACGTGACCACAAGAAGCAGGCTCAGCGTCACCACCATCAACAACACCAGCGGAACGCCAGTGCGCAGGTAGTCGCCGAACGTATAATTGCCTTCCGCCATGATCAGCATGTTGGTCTGGTAGGCGATCGGCGTCGCGTAGCACAGATTGCAGCCGAACAGCACGGCGAGGATCAGCGGCTCCTGCGGCAGGCCGAGCTGCGAGGCGATGGAAAAGGCGATGGGCGTGCCCACCGTTGCGGCTGTGGCGTTGGAGGCGAAATTGGTGAGCAGCGTCACGAAAATCATGATCGCTGCCAGCACGCCCGCAGGAGGCAGATATTGCAGGCCCGAGGCCATCGCCTCGCCCAGCCAAGCGGCCGCGCCGCTCTCGAGCAGCACGCGCCCGATGGCGATGCTCGCGGCGACGAGCACGATCACCTTGCCCGAAAGCGCGCGCCCCACCCGGTCGAACTTCACGCAGCCGGTCACGAACATCAGGATCGCGCCGGCGAGCGAGGAGATCGCGATGGGCACTTTGAGCAAATAGAGGCCGCCGCCCACCCTGATCATCGGCACTCCGACGGAGGCAAGCGCCACCGCGCCGAGCATGATCGCACCCGCCAGCACCGCCTTGGAGCGGCGCGGCACCACGGTGGCGCCCTCCAGCCGCAGGAGGCTGTCGGTCTGGCCGAACTCCTCTATGCTTGCGGGAAGGCCCATCACCAGCAGCACGTCACCCTCGGCGAGGCGCAACTGGCGCCGGTCCCGTGGCGTTTGCGCGGCGCCGAGCAGCCGGTCGGGCTTGTATATGCCGAGCACCACGACCCCGTAGAGATCGGCGATGCCAGAAGTGGCGAGCGTGCGGCCGACGATGCGCGAATCGGCGGTGACCACCATCTCCACCACTTGGATATCCTCGCCCAGCGTGCTCGCATTGGCGCCCATCTTGTCGATCACCCAGGCGGGCGCGAGCTGGCCCTTGAACATGCGAATCGCCTCCTCGAGCGCGCCTTGGGTGCCCGAGATCAGCAGGCGCTGGCCCGCGGCGAACGTCCCCGCCGGCCGCTCCTCGAAGCGGAAATCCTGTGGCAGCTTCGCCTCGATGTCGTCGACCCTGCGGCCGATCATGTCGCTGCCGGGCGGCACCCGTAACCGCGCAAGAAAGCGCCGCGCGGCCAGCGCATGGCCGGGCGTGTTGTCCTTGAGCAGGCGCGGCATGACGAGCCAGAGGTATGGGAAGGCGACGATCGCGGCCACGATCACGATCGGCGTGAAGTGGAACACGCTCATCTCGGGCATGCCCAAATCACGCGCGATGGAGGCGACCAGAAGGTTGGTCGAGGTGCCGATCGTGGTCGCCATGCCGCCGATCAGCACCGCGGCGTTAAGCGGGATCAGCGTCTTGGAGGCGGGCATCGCCCCGCGTTGCGCGAGCGCGACGAAAATCGGCAGCAGCAGAACCAGGACGGGCGTATCATTGACGAACATGGACAGCCCAAAGGCGAGCAGCAGCGACACCGCGAGGCCGAGCTGGTGATTGAGCTTCCAGAGCTGTTCCAGCACCCGGGCGGCAGGCTCCAGCGCGCCGGTAACGACGAGCCCGCGACCCAGGATCATCAGCGAACAGATGGTGATCAGCGCATAATGCCCGAAGCCTGAGAAGGCGAGCTCGAGCCCATCGGTCGGAAGCGTCTGCGGCAGCGGGAAGAAATAGAGCCCCACCGCGATCACGGCGATGACCATCAGCGAGACGATCTCGGTCGACATGCGCCCGCGCGCGAAGGCGACGAACATCGCAGCGGTGAGGATCAGCGCGGCAAGCGCGTGAAAGGACGGCGCTTCGATCATGACGGGGGCACTAGCACGCGCTCAGTATCGTGAAGCTAGATCCGGCCACCGCAAGGTTGCGCAATAAACGCTGCCACATTGCCGCCGCTACCGGCGCGAGAATAGCCGATGATGCCGATACGATCGCCGCCGGGAGAGACAGCGCCGCTCCCGAGTCGCCAGGCAAGGCGAACGCGAACGCACGCCTGCTGCCCGCGACAGGTATGGTGCCCCCGGCCGGAGTCGAACCGGCACTTCCGTAGAAACTCGATTTTGAGTCGAGCGCGTCTACCAATTCCGCCACGGGGGCTTCGCCACATTCAGGGGGGTTAGCCGCGCGCCTCCGCCGGTTCAAGCGAATGCGCGCGAATACCCGGCGCCAGCGAGCCGCATGTCAGGCCTTGATCGCGTCCGCGACCAGCTTGTGCAGGCGCGAGTGGAGCGGATCGTTGCCGGCAATGACCTGCTCGTGACAAACCGGCAGGGAGCGACCGCGGTAATCGGTCACGAATCCCCCCGCCTCGCGCACCAGCAAGCAGCCAGCCGCGGTGTCCCAGGGCGAAAGGTCGCTCTCCCAGAAGCCGTCGAAGCGCCCCGCGGCCACCCAGGCGAGGTCGAGCGCGGCCGATCCGAACCGGCGGATGCCCGCAACGTTCGGCCCCACGGCGGCGAAGATCTTCGACCATTCGGCAAAATTGCCGTGTCCCTGGAAAGGCATGCCGGTGGCGAACAGCGCGTCGTCGAGATGGCGGCGGCCGGAGACGCGTAGTCGCGCATCCTGCAGCCACGCGCCGCGCGCCTTCTCGGCCCAGAAGCTCTCATCGGTGATCGGCTGGTAGACCAGACCGGCCGTGACTTCGCCCCACGGATTCCCGTCAGGTCCCGGCCCGCCGAGCCGCGGCTCCTGCACCGCGATGGAGATGGCGAAATGCGGGATGCCGTGCAGGAAGTTGCTGGTTCCGTCGAGCGGGTCGATGATCCAGCGCGGGAGGTTCGGATCGCCCTCGATCGTGCCGCCCTCCTCCAGCACGAAGCCCCAACCGGGCCGTGCCGTCCTGAGTTCGTCCCATAAGGTACGCTCTGCCTGCTGGTCCGCCCGGCTGACGAAGTCCGATGGCCCCTTGCGGCTGACCTGCAGATGTTCGACCTCGCCGAAATCGCGCCGCAGGCGGCCGCCCGCCTTACGTGCAGCGCGCTCCATCACGCGCATCAATCCGGAAATTGCTGCCATCAGGCGTCAGCCAGCCTTGCCGACATAGGTACGCTCGTAGACATCGACGACGATGCGCGTGCCGCTCTCGATATGCGGCGGCACCATCACGCGCACGCCATTGTCGAGCACGGCCGGCTTATAGCTGGACGAGGCGGTCTGCCCCTTCACCACCGCATCCGCTTCCACGATCGTCGCCTCGACCTGTTCGGGCAGCGCGACGCTGATGGGCTTATCGTCCCACAATTCCAGCGTCACGTCCATGCCGTCCTGAAGGAACTCGGCCGCACCGCCCAGCAGGTCGGCCGGCAAGTTGATCTGTTCGTATGTGTCCTTGTCCATGAACACCAGCATGTCTCCCTCGGCATAGAGGTACTGGTAATCTTGGGTGTCGAGCCGCACTTTCTCGATCGTGTCGGCGCTGCGGAAGCGCACGTTCGTCTTTCGCCCGTCCTGCAGGTTCTTCATCTCCACCTGCATGTAGGCGCCGCCCTTGCCCGGCTGGGTGTGCTGGATCTTGGCGACCTTCCAGATGCCGCCTTCATATTCGAGAATGTTGCCGGGACGGATGTCCACGCCGCTGATCTTCATGTGCCGGATGCCTTTGTGCGTGAGTTCGCTCTCGGGAATGAGGCGCGCCCTAGCCGCCCGCGGCGGAATCGGCAACCACCTCGCCCCGAAGGCATGCAGATGCGGTTCATTGCCAGGCAAGAGTCAAATGCTATGGTGCTGGGCATGGCCCGGGCCTTCCTTCATGCACTTGCGGCACTGGCGCTTGCCATGCTGGCCTTTACCGCTTTCCCTGCGGCCGCGCAGGGCCGCATCGGCACGCTCGCGCATGGCGCCTATATCTGCGAGCTACCGGGCGATGCTGCCGGCCATGCGGGCATCGAGCAGGCGGACAGCAATTTCACCATCGCCAGCGCCTCGCGCTACAATTCGCCGCAAGGCCCCGGCACCTATCTGCGGCGCGGCGACGTGGTGGAGATGACCTCGGGACCGCGCAATGGCGAGCGCTACCAGCTGGTTTCGGAAAACTTCCTGCGCAAGCTGGAAGATGGCCGCCCAGGCCGCCTGCGCTGCGTCCGACGCCGGGATTGAGCCACGCCACTGCGCGGAGCTGCCGACGCCTGAAACCGAGGCAAGTGTCAGGTCTGCCGCTTACTGTGCGGCGTCGTTGTACTAGCCGGCCGACCCGTCATCAGCCCCCGCCTGTTGCAAGCGCTCTGAAAACGCGCGCACGCCCGCTGCCTCATCGCCCGACCAGATGGCGCCGCATACCGCTAAGAAGTCGGCGCCGGCGGCGACCAGCGGCCGGCAATTTTCGGGCGTGATCCCGCCGATCGCCACGCACGGAACCTCGAACAACTTGCTCCACCATTCGAGCAGTTCGGGTTCCGGACGGTGTTCGCTCGCCTTGGTGACACTGGGGAAGAACGAACCGAAGGCGACGTAGTCCGCGCCCGCATCGCCGGCCTCCATCGCCAAATGGCGGCTGGCATGGCAGGTGACACCGACCTGCGCTTCACGGCCGAGCACCTCGCGCGCTTCGCGTATATCGCCGTCCTTCTGACCCAGATGCACCCCATCGGCGCCGATGCGCTTGGCCAGCGCCATGCTGTCATTGACGATGAAGGCCACCTCGCGCGCGGCGCAGATCTCCTGCAGGGGCGCTGCGAGCCGTGCCGCCGCGTGCTGGTCCATGCCCTTCACGCGAAATTGGAAAGCGGCCACCGGCCCTGCGGCGAGCGCATTCTCCAGTCGCGCGGGAAAAGCGCCCGAAACGTCGAGCGGGGAAATCAGGTAGAGTTGGCAATCGGGCATCCGGCGCTCTTAGCCGCACTGCGCCGCAAGGCCAATCGCACGTTCAGCATGGCGCAACTGCCGCTCGCCGAGGAGAACCGGATGCTGCGCGCCGCACTCCTCGCCCCCGCCCTGCTCTCCGCCTGCGCTACCTCGACAGCCGAGCCCCTTGCGGAAAGCGGCCGCCGCTCGCAATTGCGCTGCTGGGCGAGCGGGTCCCTGTGGACGGTCCGCAAGTGACCCCGCTCGATGTGCTCGAAGACAGCCGCTGCCCCGCGGAGGAGACCTGCGTCTGGGCTGACCGCGTGCGGATCAGCGCATTGATTCATCTCGGAAGCGGCGATCACACACGCGAACTCGTGCTCGGCGAGCCGGTGCAGGTGGCCGACGGGGCGCTCGAACTGGTCGAGGTGCGCCCCGCCCGCAGCACCGGCGGAGACATTGCAGCCGCAGACTACGTCTTTGCCTTCCGCCTCGACGGCGGGCTCTAGCTGCGCTGCAAGCGAATCTTCAGGCGGCGACCTTTTCCGTGCTGGCGCAGTGAATGACGTCGATCGCCTCGCCCAGTTCAGCGTCGAATTCGGCATCGTTCATCTGTGCCCTCAGGCCGTCGAGCAAAGCCCGGCTGAAGCTGGCGATCATGCCCGGGTTCCTCGACAGCTCCTGGCAGGCCTCGTCGCGCGCATAGCCGCCCGACAGCGCCACCACCTTGAGCACATTGGGATGCTCGACCAGCTCGCGGTAAAAGCCCGGGACGACGGGAATGGAGAGCTTGAGCATCACCTTCTTGCCGTCATCCAGCGAGTCGAGCCGCTTGAGTATCTCCCCCTTGAGGATCGCCTCGCCCTCTGCGCGGTCGGAGGCCAGGATCGAATATTCGGGCTCGAGAATCGGCATCAGCCCATGCGCCAGCACCTGCTCGCCGATCTCGAATTGCTGCGCAACGACGGCTGCGATGCCATCCCGGTCGGCTGCGTTGATCACCGAGCGCTCCTTGGTGCCGAACACGCCGAGCGCCTTGGCGCGCTCAAGTAAAGCGTCGAGCTCCGGCATGGGCTTCATCAGCTGCACGCCGTTCGCTTCGTCCTCGAGTCCCTTATCGATCTTGAGGAACGCGACGACGCCCTTCTCAACCAGCGCCGTCGGTACGGGCGTACCATCGACGCCGCCGTTCATGGTCTTCTCGAACAGGATCGCGCCGACCACCTTGTCGCCCGAAAAGCTCGGCGAGCGGATGATGCGGCAGCGCATTTCGTGAATCTGCGCGAACATCTCGTCCTCGCCACTCCATTCGTCATCGGAAACGCCATAGGCGCGCAGCGCCTTGGGCGTGGACCCGCCCGACTGGTCGAGCGCAGCGATGAAGCCGTTTCCGGCGGCTATTCGTTGAGTCATGTCCTGCTGATTCATGAAGATCTGTCTCCCCTGCCAAAGGTCTTCTTCCATTGCGTCGGCCCTGCCCTAGCGAATGCGTGGCCTTGTCACAATCAACGCCGCTTTTGCGTACCGCAATGCACCAAAACTACTCGCGCATCTGCATAAATCCCGGGCGCTTGGCGAGGCAGCCGGTCACTCGCGCGCATCATGGCTGAGGCGATGCAGTGTCAGGAAGATAGCGAAGATATAATCGGCCGCCGCCGCAAGGTCCCCGGCAGGCGCAAGCGCCAGGCGACCGGCGATTGCAGCAGAATCGGCGTGCGCATCCGCCAGCGGGAAACCGCCACTTCCCGCCAGCAAGTCGAGCAGGAGCTTATGGCGCCCTTGAAGATCGCTCGCACCTTCGAAGTCCTCGGGCACGATGGTGCGGATTGCAGGCCAGACTATAGCCATCCGCTCCCGCAGCCGGCCTTCGCCGGTCGCCAGGCACTCGACGGCTTGAAGGAATTGTTGGTGCGCGTAGCGCAAGCGCGGCGCCATCGCCTATCGGCCGAGCGCGGCCACTCCCGGCAGCACCTTGCCCTCCATCCACTCGAGGAACGCGCCGCCCGCAGTCGAGACATAGGAGAAATCGTCCGTCACGCCCGCTTGCGCCAGCGCCGCCACCGTGTCGCCACCGCCGGCGACCGAAACAAGCGAGCCCTCCTTGGTGAGCGCGGCGGCGGTCCGGGCCAGCGCCACCGTCGCAGCGTCGAAGGGCTGCGTCTCGAACGCGCCGAGCGGACCATTCCATACCAGGGTACGGCAGGTCTTCAGCACGTCGGCCAGCGCCTCGGTTGCCTGCGGGCCAACATCGAGGATCATCTCGTCCGCACCCACTTCATGCACATTGCAGGTGCGCAAGCTGGGCGGATTGGCGGCAAATTCCTTGGCGACCACCACATCATAGGGGAGGTGCACGGTGCAGCCGGCCGCATCAGCCGCCTCCATGATCGTGCTCACCTTGGCGGCGAGGTCGTGCTCGCACAGCGACTTGCCGACGTCGACGCCCCTCGCAGCGAGGAAGGTGTTCGCCATGCCGCCGCCGATGATGAGGTGCTGCACCTTGCCAGAGAGGTTCTCGAGCACGTCGAGCTTGGTTGAGACCTTCGCCCCGCCCACCACCGCGGCGACCGGCTGCTGCGGATTGCCCAGCGCCTTGTCGAGCGCCTCGAGCTCGGCCTGCATCGCGCGGCCGGCAAAGGCGGGCAGAAGATGCGCCAGGCCTTCGGTCGAAGCATGGGCACGGTGCGCAGCGGAGAAGGCGTCGTTCACGTAAAAGTCGCCATTGGCGGCGATACCCTCGGCGAAAGCGGCATCGTTTGCCTCCTCGCCGGGCCAGAAGCGGGTATTCTCGAGTAGGCCGATATCGCCCGGACGCATGATGCCGAGCGATTGCTCGACCACCGGCCCTGCAACCTCGGAAATATACATCACCTCGCGGCCGAGCACCTTCTCCACATCGCCCTGCACCACGCTGGTCGACATGGTCGAGTGGCGCTGCCCCTTCGGCCGGCCGAAATGGGCGAGCAGCAGCACCTTGGCGCCCGCATCGGCAAGCTCGAGAATGGTGGGCGCCACCGCGCGCACGCGGGTGAGGTCGGTCGCCTCGCCGTCCGCCATCGGCAGGTTGAGATCGACGCGTACCAACGCGACCTTGCCGGCGACGTCGCCGATCACTTCACCAAGGTCGTCCAGGGTCCTGAATTGGCTCATCGCTCGATCCTTATCGCGTCATCGATCCTGCTGGTGCCCGGCTCCCTCGGAAAGCCGGGCGCACCGCAGCGCCATCCGCCCCGCGAGCGCGATCCCGCGTCGCAGCCAGGCGCGCGCTGTACCCGCTCTTAGAGCAGGCCGGCCATCACCATGGTCGTGTCGATCATGCGATTGGAGAAGCCCCATTCGTTGTCGTACCAAGAAACCACGCGCACGAGCTTGCCCTCGAGCACGGCGGTCTCGAGGCTGTCGACCGTGGAGCTGGCCGGATAATGGTTGAAGTCCGAGGAAACGAGCGGCTGGTCGGTATAGTCGAGCACGCCCTTCATCGCACCTTGGGCCGCCGCCTTGAGCGCGGAATTGATCTCGTCCTTGGTGGTGTCCCGTCCGGGCGTGAAAACCAGGTCGACCAGCGAGACGTTGGGCGTGGGCACCCGCACCGAGGAGCCGTCGAGCTTGCCCTTCAGCTCGGGCAGAACCAAGCCCACGGCGCGCGCGGCCCCGGTCGTGGTAGGGATCATGTTGAGCGCACCCGCCCGCGCACGGCGCAAATCCTTATGGATCTGGTCGAGAATACGCTGATCGTTGGTGTAGGAATGGATCGTGGTCATGAAGCCACGCTCGATGCCCACCGTCTCGTGCAGCACCTTGGCCACCGGCGCGAGGCAATTGGTGGTGCAGCTGGCGTTGGAGACGATCAGATCATCTGCCGTGAGCACGTCATGGTTCACGCCGTAGACCACGGTGGCCGAAACGCCGGTCGCCGGGGCCGAGATGAGCACGCGCTTGGCGCCGGCATCCAGATGCGGCTTGGCGGCGTCATGGCTCTGGAAGAAACCCGTGCACTCGAGCACGATATCGACGCCCATCTCCTTGTGCGGCAGCTTGGCGGGATCGCGCTCCTTGGTGACCGCGATGTCCTTGCCGTTGACCTGCATGGAATCGCCGTCGCTGGTCACCGTGCCGGGGAAGCGGCCATGCGTGCTGTCGTAAGCAAAAAGCAGCGCATTGTCCTTGGGCTCGGCAAGGTCGTTGATGGCGACGAGGTCGAGATCGTGGTCGTCACGCTCCAGGATCGCCCGCGCGACGAGGCGCCCGATACGCCCGAAACCGTTGATCGAAACCTTCGTCGCCATGCCTTGTGCTCCTGTTTACTTGGAAATTCTGTCGGTGATCTGCGGCACGATCGCCTCGACGGTAAAGCCGAAGCGCTCGAACAGGTCCTCAGCCGGAGCCGACGCGCCGAAGCGATCGAGCCCGATGTTGAGGCCGTTTGTCATCGTGTAGCGCTCCCAGCCGAAGGTGGTGCCCGCTTCAATGCTCACGCGCAGGATGTCCCCGGGCGGAACATTAGGCAGGATGTCTGCCTTGTAGGCCGCGTCCTGCTCGTCGAACAACTCAGCGCACGGCATCGATACTACGTCGGCGCCGACGCCCTGGTTCTCCAGCGCATCGGCCACATTGACAGCCAGCTCGACTTCCGATCCGGTGGCAATGATGATGACCTTGCGCTGCGCCTTGGCGGCGCGCAGCCGGTAGGCACCCTTGGCGCTCAAATTCGCCGAAGCATCGTCGCGCAAAGCTGGCAGGTTCTGGCGGGTGAGCGCGAGCACGCTCGGGCGCTTGGCTTCACCGATGGCGAGCTCCCAGCACTCGGCGCATTCGAGCGCGTCGGCAGGACGCATCACCAGCAGGTTGGGCACGGCCCGCAGGCTCGCCAGCTGCTCGATCGGCTGATGCGTTGGGCCGTCCTCGCCCAGCCCGATCGAATCGTGTGTCATCACGTAGATGACGCGCACCTGCTGCAACGCCGAGAGGCGAATTGCCGGCCGGCAATAATCGGAGAAGATCAGGAACGTGCCGCCATAGGGGATGATGCCGCCATGCAGCGCCATGCCGTTCATCGCCGCGCCCATGCCGAACTCGCGGATTCCGTAATAGACGTAGCGGCCGGCATAATCCTCGGCGCTAAGCGGCGTGGTCGACGGCGTCTTGGTGTTGTTCGAGCCGGTCAGGTCGGCCGAACCGCCGACCAGCGCCGGAATTTCCTGCGTCAGCACGGCGAGCGCCGCCTCGCTTGACTTGCGGGTCGCCATCTTGGGCTTCGCGGTGGCGAGACTGGCCTTGTAGGCCTTCCAATCCTCGGAGGAAGGCAGGTCGCCCGCCATGCGCGCTTCGAGTTCCTGCCCACGCTCGTGGGCGGCGACGCGCTGTTTCCACTCCTGGTGCGCGGACTGGCCCCGCGCCCCGGCCTCGCGCCAGTCGGAGAGGATGTCGTCGGGAACCTCGAAAGCCGCGTGCTCCCAGCCCAGCGTCTGGCGGGCGGCGGCGACTTCCTTCTCACCCAGAGCAGCACCGTGCGTGGCGCTGGTGCCCTGCTTGTTGGGCGCGCCCATGCCGATGATCGTCTTGCAGGCGACCAGCGAAGGGCGCGGATCGGCCAGTGCCTCGTCCAGCGCGCGGCGCACGTCGTCGGTGTCATGGCCGTTGCAGCTCACCACGTGCCAGCCGGTCGCCGCATAGCGGGCGCGTACGTCCTCACTGGTGGAGAGGTCGGTGCTGCCATCGATGGTGATGTTGTTGTCGTCCCACAGCACGATCATCCGCCCGAGCTTCAAATGGCCGGCGAGCCCGATCGCCTCATGGTTGACGCCTTCCATAAGGCAGCCATCGCCTGCGATCACCCAGGTGCGGTGATCGACCAGGTCGTCACCGAACTCGGCGTTCAGGTGCCGCTCGGCCAATGCCATGCCCACCGCCATGGCGAGGCCCTGCCCCAGCGGACCGGTAGTGGCCTCGATACCGTCGATCAGGAAGTTCTCGGGATGACCAGCGCACGGGCTGCCAAGCTGGCGGAAATTGCGGATCTCGTCCCGCGTCGGATGCGCGAAGCCCGACAGGTGCATCAGCGAATAAAGCAGCATCGAGCCGTGGCCCGCCGACAGCACGAAGCGGTCCCGATCGGCCCAGAAGGGCGCGGCGGCATCGTATTTCAGATATTCGGACCACAGCACCGTCGCCACGTCGGCCATGCCCATCGGCATGCCAGGATGGCCTGAATTGGCCGCTTCGACAGCGTCCATCGACAGCGCCCTTACCGCGTTGGCCATGGGCGAAAAGCGTGCGGGGGCGGGGCTCATCGTCAAGGCTGTCCTCTCGTGGGAATGCGTGCGCGATTCGGTGCGTGCGCTCCTTGGGGGAGCGCCGCCCTGCCCGTCAAGCGCGCCGCGCCATCCGCCGAATGCGCCCAATTACCTTCCAGGGCCTGCCCTTGGCACCGCTTTTCTGCTTATTCACAGCTACGGCGCGCCACGTTTTTGCGCCGCAGCAGGCTTTGCCATTACTGCGCCCGTTCATGAACCCACATCGCATTGACGCGGCGCTGGAGCGGATCGAAGCCGCGGCCGAGCGGATCGCCTTTGCCGCGCGCCAAAGTGCCCGTCCCGCAGCCAATTCCGAGCTCGCCCGGCGCCATGAGAAACTTCGCGCGGAAGCGGGCGCCGCGCTGGCGCAGCTCGATCAGTTGATCCTGGAGCTGGAGAATTGAGGGCGGCGCGGAAGCGCGCGATGGTTACGGCGCCATGAGCGACGTCACACTCTCGATCGGCGGACGCCGCTACAAGCTTGCCTGCGCCGCCGGAGAGGAGGAGCATATCGCCATGCTCGGCCGGTCGATCGACAACAAATTGTCCGCACTTCCGGGCCTCAGCCGGCAAAGCGAGACGCAGACGCTGCTCTATGTGGCCCTGCTGCTGGCCGACGAGCTGCATGATCGAGCGGACACTGCACAAGCGGCAGCCAGGGCCGAAACCGTGCTGGAGAGCGAGCAGGACGGTGCAGCCGTCGCCGAACCACTCGAAAGGTTGGCCAAAAAGCTCGAAACCATCGCCGCGGAGCTTGAGAGCGCAGCGCTCAGCTCCTAGATAGGTCTTGGCGGGACTGCCCGGCACGAGCTGCTACGAAAATCCCTGGGGCTATAAGCAAATCTAGGGGACTGTCCCTGTCCGGGCTGGTGGGTTTGTCCTGCGGTCCGAGGCACATGGTTCCCACCTGACGTCGAGGCGTCAGAGGATTTCCCGGCAAACGACCCATGGTGGTTCCGCCACACCATTTCTGTCGCGGCAGGCCGTCGAGCAAGGACGGCGGCGGCGATACGGTTGCGCTCCAGGTAACCCCGGCGCAAGGTGCATGTCGGTGGTAGGGGAGCGGGGCGATGATCGGAATTGTTGCTGAAGAAAAGCAGGCGCTGCGCAAGCGCCTGCGTCAGGCGCGGCGCGCGCATGCGGCCAGCCTTCCGCCCGAGGTGAGCGCGCTCGTCTTCCGGCGGCCGCCCAAGCCGGTGCTCGATCTTGTGCCAGCGGGTGCGACGATAGGTCTCTACCGCGCCGATCCGGGTGAGGCGCCGACATCGTCCTATGCCCGGTTCTTCTTCGAGACAGGACACCGGATCGCGCTGCCCCGCGTCACCGAACTTGGCGCACCAATGACCTTCCACGTCCACATCGATCCTTTCGCGGAAAGCGATCTTGAGCGGGGGCGCATGGGCCTGATGCAACCGTCCGCCGAGGCCGAGGAGGTGATCCCGCAAGTGCTGTTCATGCCGCTCGTCGGCTTCACCGAGCGGGGCGATCGGATCGGTCAAGGCGGCGGCTTCTATGACCGCTGGCTCGGCGCACATCCGGACACGATCGCAGTAGGCATGGCCTGGGACGTGCAGCGGGTCGAAGAGCTGCCGGTCGAGCCGCACGACATGCCGCTCACCGCCCTTGTGACCCCCACCCGGCTCTATGGCCCGTTTTGATGCGTGATCAACCGACCTGGCGCATTCCGGCGGGCATCCTCCTGCTGCTGGCGGGGCTCATCGTCTATGCGCTGGCCGTCATGCTGCTCTCGCCGGTGATCGAGCGTCTGCCCGTCTGGGCGCAGGCATTGGTGTACCTGGTGCTCGGCCTCGTGTGGCTGCTACCGCTGAAGCGCTTCCTCGTCTGGATGGAAACCGGGAGCTTCTCCCTGCCCTCCGGCGATTAGCGCCCGCCGATCGGAGAAATTGCAGCTTCACCACGCCCGCTCGCCCGCAGGACGGGGCTCGAAGCCAACACTGCCGGCACCGAGATCTATTGCCGCGGTGCGGTGGAAGGATCGACTCCCGAAGGCGGGAAGTCGAAGGGGCCATTCTTCCGCACGCACCAACATAGGCGCTTGCGCAAGAAATGGCGCGAGTGACGGGACTTGAACCCGCGACCTCCGGCGTGACAGGCCGGCGCTCTAACCAACTGAGCTACACCCGCTTGAACCGTGCAGTTCGCTCGGGAAGCGGGCCTCTAAGACAGGGTCGGCGGGCTGTCAATGGCATGAACCGCCGATTGTGCACACCGCGCGAAAAGGCCAGCCACGCGCCTGTTTCAACGCGCCAGAATGAGCGCAGGCGCTTCGATCAGCCGCTTCAACTCCTGCACAAAGGCGGCCGCGTCATAGCCGTCGACCACGCGGTGGTCGCAGCTGATCGACAAGTTCATGAGCTTGCGCTTGGCAAGCCGCTCGCCGCCCAGGCCATCGGGCACGAAAGCTGGCCGCTCGACAATGCGGTTCGGCGCCAGGATCGCCACTTCCGGCCGGTTGATGACGGGCGTCGAGGCGATGCCGCCGAGCGGGCCTAGCGAGGTGATGGTGATGGTGGAGCCCGACAGCTCCTCCGACTTCGCCCTGCCCTCGCGCGCGGCATCGGCAAGGCGCACGATCTCGCGGGCGAGCTGCCATAAATTCTGCACCTGCGCATCGCGGATGACGGGCACCATCAACCCGGCGTCTGTCATCGTCGCCAGGCCCATGTGGACGGCGCCATGGCGGGTGACGACGTTCGCCTCGTCATCATAGCGTGCGTTGAGCATGGGATAGCGCGGCAGGGCGCGGCAGATCGCACTGATCAGCAGCGGCAGCAGCGTGAGCTTGGGCCGGCCGGCCTGCTCGGCGTTGAGGTCCGCGCGCAATTGCTCGAGCCGGGTGACGTCGCACTCCTCCACATAGGTGAAGTGCGGGATGTGGCGCTTGGAAGCGGCCATATTCTCGGCGATGCGGCGCCTGAGGCCAACGACCTTGATGGTCTCATCCGGCAAAGCGCGCGAGGCGGACGCATAAGCTGAATTGTAGGACAGGAAGGCGTCGAGATCGGCATGGCGAACGCGCCCGTCCGCTGCCGGCTTTACCTGCGCAAGGTCGATCCCGAGATCGCCCGCCCGCTTGCGCACTGCGGGGCTGGCGAGCACCTGGGCGGCAAGCGTCTTTCCGGTTCCGGAGGTGCCGGACGACTGTTGATCGCCCTTTCCGGCCGGCTCGGCCTTGCCTGCGTGCGCTGTGAGCAGGTCTTGCGGCCCTCGTGAGGCGCTGCCCTCCTCCGCTGGCGCATCGCGCCCATCTGCTGCGCTCGTTGGCTCGGAAGCCTTCGGCGCAGGCGATGGTGTCGGTGTTTCGTCGGCCTCTTGCCCCTCCTTCACCTCAGCGGCGGTCTCGATCACCACGAGCGCCGAGCCAATGGCGATCACCTCGCCTACCTCGCCGCCGACCTCGAGCACGGTGCCGGCGACCGGGCTTTCCATCTCTACGGTCGCCTTGTCGGTCATCATGTCGGCGAGGCGTCCGTCTTCCTCGATCGTGTCGCCCGGCTTCACGTGCCAGGCAACGATCTCGGCTTCGGTGATGCCTTCGCCGATATCGGGCAGGTTGAAGGTGTAGCGTGCCATCTATGTCCTCAATTCGCGTGCAGCAGCCGGTCAACCGCCTCGCCGATGCGCACAGGGCCGGGGAAATAGGCCCATTCCAGGCTGTGCGGGTAGGGTGTGTCGAAGCCGGTCACGCGCTCGACCGGCGCCTCCAAATGGTAGAAGCACCGCTCGGTCACCAGCGCCGAGAGCTCGGCGCCGAAGCCCGAAGTGCGCGTCGCCTCATGCACGATCAGACATTTGCCGGTTTTCTGCACAGACTTTTCCACAGCCTCGATGTCGAGCGGGACGAGCGTGCGCAGGTCGAGGATCTCGGCATCCACCCCCTTCTCGCGGCATACGCCCTCGGCCACGTGAACCATCGTGCCGTAAGCGAGGATCGTCAGCGCCTCGCCCTCGCGCACCACGCGCGCGGAGCCCAGTGGCACGCGGTAGTGACCCTCGGGCACCTGCGCACCGGGATGGCCTTTCCAGGCTTTCACCGGGCGATCGTAATAGCCGTCGAACGGGCCGTTATAAATGCGCTTGGGCTCGAAGAAGACGACCGGATCATTGTCCTCAATGGCGGCGATCAGCAGGCCCTTGGCATCATAGGGCGTGCTCGGCACCACGGTCTTGAGCCCGCTGATGTGCGTGAAGATCGCCTCCGGGCTCTGGCTGTGCGTCTGTCCACCGAAAATGCCGCCGCCAAACGGACTGCGCACAGTGATCGGCGCGGTGAATTCGGCTGCCGAGCGATAACGCAATCGCGCCGCCTCGCTCACGATCTGGTCGAGCCCCGGATAAATGTAATCGGCGAACTGGATTTCGGGCACGGGGCGCAGGCCATAAGCGCTCATGCCCACCGCCACGGCGATGATCCCGTTCTCCGAGATCGGCGTATCGAACACGCGCGTCTTGCCGAACCGCTCCTGCAGGCCGGCGGTGCAGCGGAACACGCCGCCGAAATAGCCGATATCCTCGCCCATCAGGATGACGTCGGGATCGCGCTCGAGCATGGTGGCGAGCGCATCGTTGATCGCCTCGATCATGGTGAGCTCGCGCGTGGCGGCCTGCTCGCCAGGCATGTCGCGGCCAGCAGCCTGGTCGGGGATTTGCGTATCCATCAGCGGCCGCCCTCCGCCTGCGAGAGATCGGCCGCATGGCCTTCCGGATACTTTACCGCGCGCTCGTGCATCGCCTGCGCCGCCTGTTCGCGCAAATGCCAGGGCATGGTCTCGAACACGTCCTCAAACATGGTACGGTCGGGCTGGTGCAGGCCGTGGCCAAGGATGCCGTTCTTCTCGGCCTGCTTGATCGCCGCCTTCACCTCTGCATCGAGCTCGGCAGCCATCGCTTCATGCGCCTCATCGCTCCATTCGCCGAGTGCGATGAGATGGCGCTTGAGCCGCGCGATCGGGTCGCCCAGCGGCCATTCAACGCCCTCCTGCGTGCTGCGATAGACGCTCGGGTCGTCCGACGTGGAATGGCCTTCCGCGCGATAGGTGAAGAACTCGATCAGCGTGGGGCCGGCATTCATCCGCGCCCGGTCGGCCGCCCACCGCTCGGCCGCGTAGACTGCCAGCGCATCGTTACCGTCCACCCGCAGGCCGGCAATGCCATAGCCGATCGCCCGCGCGGCGAAGGTCGTGCGTTCGGCCCCAGCGAAACCCGAAAAGCTGCTGATCGCCCACTGGTTGTTGACCACGTTGATGATGCAGGGCGCATTGTACACCGCGTTGAAAGTCAGCGCGGAATGGAAGTCGCCCTCGGCCGTCGAGCCCTCGCCCACGAAGGCAACGCCCAGCTTGCTGTCGCCACGAATGGCGCTCGCCATGGCAAAGCCGGACGCCTGGGGCACCTGCGTCGTCAGATTGCCCGAAATGGTGAAGAAGTTCACCTCGCGCGCCGAGTAGAGGATCGGTAGCTGGCGCCCCTTCAGCTTGTCGGCGCGGTTGGAATAGATCTGGTTGATCATCTCCGCCAGCGGATAGCCGCGCGCAATAAGGCAGCCTTGCTGGCGGTAGGAGGGGAAAATCATGTCCTCGAAATCGAGCGCAGCCGTGGCGACGACGCTGGTCGCCTCCTCGCCCGTGCATTTGAGGTAGAAGCTGGTCTTGCCCTGCCGCTGCGCGCGATACATCCGCCCGTCGAATGTGCGCACCAGCGCCATCTGCCGCAGGAAGCCGCGCAGGCGATCGGGTGCAAGGTGCGGATCCCAGGGCCCATGCGCGCGATCATCCTCCCCGAGCACGCGCACGAGATCGGTGCATAACGGCCAGGTTTCCGAAGCCGCGCAATTCTCGTCAGGCCGCATTTGCGCACCCGCCGCGGGCAGGTTGAGATGCGAGAAATCAACCGCAGCGCCGGGCCGGAATCGAGGCTCGGGAACGTGCAACGAAAGACGCGGGCGGTTGCGCCCTTGTCCAGCTTCCTCGTCGGCCATCGCTCACTCCCGATAGGTGTTCTTATACGTAGCTGCGATACTTGGTTGCACCTGAAACCGTCAAGCGGTGCCTACACCGCCACCGGCGCACGGATCGCGCCCTGCGGCGCGTAGCCGTGCACTTCGAAATCCTCGAACCTGTAGCTGAAGATCGAGTCCGGCTTGCGGGTGATGGTCAGCACCGGCTCGCCCTCCGGCTCGCGCGCGAGCTGTTCGGCAACAAGGTCCGCATGGTTGAGGTAAAGATGCGTGTCGCCCCCGGTCCACACGAGCTCGCCCGGTTCGAGATCCGCCTGCTGCGCCAGCATCCTGGTCAGCATCGCGGCGCCGAACAGATTGAACGGCAGGCCGAGCGCCACGTCGCAGCTGCGTTGGTAAAGCAGGCAATTGAGCCGGCCCTTCCCCTCACCTTTCGCCTGCCCCTGGCCCGCGACATGGAACTGGTAAGTCTTGTGGCAAGGCGGCAGGGCCATGCGCGGCAGGTCCGCCACGTTCCAGCCCTCGATGATGTGGCGGCGGCTGCCCGGCTGCTCGCGCAGGCTCTGAACCACTTGCGCCACCTGGTTGATGCCCGGGCCGGCGCGATAGAGACCCTCGCCACCGGCTTCACCCGCTTCCTCGTAAGTCGGCCAGTCCACCCATTGCTTGCCGTAGACCGGTCCCAGATCGCCCCATTGCGCGGCGAATGCATCATCCTCGACAATGCGGCGCTCGAAATCCGCTTGGGCCATGTCCTCGCCCGTCTCCCGGCGGTAATGCGCCAGCGGCCAGTCGGTCCAGATCGTCACGCCTTGTTCGAGCAGCGGGCGGATGCTGGTGTTGCCGGTCAGGAACCACAGCATCTCGCGCGCCGCGGCCTTCCAGAACACGCGCTTGGTGGTCAGCAGCGGAATGCGGCCGCCGGACAGGTCGAAGCGCAGCATGGTGCCAAACAGCGATCGCGTGCCGATGCCGGTGCGATCGATCCGCTCGTCCCCTTCCTCCCATATCCGGCGCATGAGCGCGAGGTAGTGCCATTCCCAGTGCCGGGCGGCTCCGTCATGGCGAAGCTTTGCGGGCGATGCTTCGGCGGTCGTCATGGCTGGCGTCATTGGCGGCGGCTAGCACCCCAAAAGCCCGCTTGCCAGCCCATGGCACCCGCCCTATAGGCCCGCTCCTGCCTCACCCGCCCCGGCCAGCCGGCGCGCGGGCTCCGGTCGGGGAGTAGCTCAGCCTGGTAGAGCACTGTCTTCGGGAGGCAGGGGCCGGAGGTTCGAATCCTCTCTCCCCGACCATTTCGGCCGTAAGGCCTTGAGAAGAAGCCGCTTCCGCTAACTAGCGGAACTGCGCGTCACATACAGTTCCACCGACCTGGTTCGCGATTCCCAGCTGATGCCGAAATTCCCTTCACCGCCGACGCGATGACCGGTACCATTTCCGCCGTCGCGCCCGCTGGCAAAATGGCAACGATTTCTTCGTAATTATACCGCTTTCGACCTGCAATGCGCAACAGCGCAGGTGCCAGATCAGCGGCATTCGCGGCGCATTCCGATAAGGCAAAGAGCGCCGTGGGCGCATATCTCCACCTCGGTCGGACGCTTGAGCCCGAGATGTCTAGGGCTTGTTCGAAACCGAGCTGCGCAGTTGCCTTGCCTGATAGTTGGAAGAGTTTCACGACCCAGCCAGTGGCCCGGAAACCCTGGCGGCGCAGGCACGCACGCGCGCCGGTGCATACAACCTCGCCCCACCCCCGTACGGATCGTCGAGCTGACCGATGCGCACCGCCAGAAACTCGCCCAAGCGGGCCATAACTAAGACGCTATCGAATGGTTCGGCTGCGGTCTCGCCCGCTATTGCGGCAAGAAGCGCAGATTCAACGGCGAGACGCTGTCATTCGCGCGCCCTGAGGAGGCGGCGGTGCCTTCCTTATCGATTAGCTCACCTCCGCGTAGTCACGGAGAGAAACGGTGCGGGGGTATCGACCTGGGTTTTCAAGAAGTATTCTTACAAGCGTTTCAGCGAAATCATCCCGAAGATCCTTAGGCTTGCTAAACTGGCGGGGCATCGTGCTGCGGATCAAGGCCGGCGGTCTCGAGGTTGATCACCGCGATCTCCATGAGCGGATCGCCATCGCTGATGGCAGGCCACTCTGCGCGCGGCGTGATGCGGTGCAGCACGCGCGTCTCTTCGCCCCCACTCACGCGGGCCTGGTGTCCTGGGTGTTCGTCATTTCGGTGTTCCTCATCGCCTATTGGCAATGAGGACGGAGCCGGGCGGAGGCACTTTTCCCTTCTCATCTCATCCTCGCCAATGCGTCGGCGAGAAGATTTCCAGCTGCGCCGGCCGACGCCGTGCTTTTCCCAGTGTGGGTCCATCTCTGGGCGGGCAGAGCGCAGTTCGGAGTGGCCGTTCGGACCGAACCGGCGGAAAAGGGCAGAACCCAGCAGGGGGCAGGTCATCGCACGGTCATAATGGAGTGCGAGCATCCCTGATGCTGTACGCTCGTCGCTCGATCGCAAGCCCCGCATTCCGGGCGATCCTCACAGTCGCGGCGCTGCTTTTGGCGGGCTCGGCGGCGTTGGCGCAGGAGGAGGGCGGCGCGGGCGAGATCGACTGGATCGCCGTTGCCATGGGTGCGCTCGGTGGGCTGATCCTGTTCCTCTACGGCGTCGACCTGCTGGCGAAGGCGCTGCGCGAGGGACAGGACGACCGGCTGAAGGATTGGCTGCGACGCGGCTCCAGCAATCGTTTAGCCGCTTTGGGAAGCGGCACCGCCGCGACCGTGGTACTGGATTCCTCTTCAGTCACGATCATCCTGCTGATCGCGATCGTCGATGCCGGCCTGATGCCGTTCGCCAGCGCGGTGCCGATAATTCTGGGCTCAAACATCGGCACGACCATTTCCAGTCAGGTGTTCGCCTGGAGCATCGACGCCTACGCGCCATTGCTGATGGCCGCCGGGCTGCTGTGGCGCGTGCTGATCAAGGGCGCGGCAGGCAAGAGATGGGCCACGATCCTGTTCGGCATCGGGCTGGTCCTGTTCGGCCTCAGCGTGATCGGCACTGCGGCAGAGCCGCTGCAGGACGACCCGCGTATCCTCGCCTGGCTGCGGGAGCTGGAGAACCCGTTCTACGGCGTGCTCGCCGGCGCAGCGGTAACGGTGGTGATCCAGTCCTCCTCCGCGATGATGGGGATCGTCATCGCGCTGGCCAGCGACGGGCTGGTCACCCTGCCCGCCGGGATAGCGATCATGCTGGGGGCGGAGATCGGCACCTGCGCGGACACGCTCGTGGCAACGCTCGGCCGCAGCCGCGCGGCGGTGAAGGCGGGGGTGTTCCACCTGCTGTTTAACGTCGCGTCGGTCATCATCGGCGTGCTGCTGATCGGGCAGTTGACCGCGTTCGGTGAGGCGACTGCCACCGATACCGGGCAACGCATCGCCAATACGCATGTGCTGTTTAACCTGCTCGGCGCCTTGGCAATGTTGCCTTTCGTGGGGATCGCGGCACGGCTGCTCGACCGGGCGATCCCCGATAGGGCGAGCGCCGGGTCAGAGTCGGCGCCCCCAATCGGCGATGAGGTCGCCGCTTAGACAGTTCTGACCCGATCGGGGCGGATCGACCGCTCCGGTTTTTCTTCCAACCGAGCTGCTCGGCCAAGCCGGTCGCGCTACCTGCTGAAACGTTGCTCTCCTCGCAGCCAGATAAGCCGGCGGTCGCTATCAGGGAGTGGCTAGTTCCCTTGCGATCGCGGCGATTGGGTCACGTTCCGACCAGCTGCTCCCACGGGCCGCTCATCCTGCGGCGATCCGCGGCAGGTTGCAGAAAGGAGAACGTGGCCGTCATCTCAACGTCAGATCTTAAGCAAATCAGACCTGCGGAGCCGTGCTGATTTCAGCAGATTTGGATCAGCATGCGGAACGCCGGATCGAAGTCGCAATTGGCCAGCGACAAGGGCTCCGAGGTCGCCGGGCAGTTTCGACAGCTTGTGATCAGACCGAGGTTTATCGAGCCTCCGCGCTCACCGGCTTGGCGGCGTCGAACGCGTCCCGCGCCGCCCGGAACTGAATACGCGCCATGATCCAGTCGGTGACGCCGGTATGCACCTCCAGAAAGGCGTAAGCGGCGACTAACCCAGCACCTGAAATCAGGGCGTCTGCGACCTGCCGCACCGGCGCGAGGTCGGAAGCTGAAGGAGCTAGTGGTTCTGGGCAGCCAGCATTGTAGCCTGAATGAAAAATTTCGGGGCGCTTACTGACGGGCAGCTTCTGCGGCAGCGATGACCCAGATTCTGACGCTCAGACCGCCCTTCCCCGCTCCCCCAAACCCTCATTCATTCGGCATGCGTCCTGGATACGAATTGCCGCTGCCACCCGGAGGTCATACTGGTCCCCATGTTCTGGGCGAGCGCGCTGGAATGCGCCAAGCTCGCGAAATGAAGGTCTTCCTGGATTTCGAAGCATCGTCGCTGTCGAATTGCAGCGATCCTATCGAGGTCGCCTGGGTGCTGGCGTCGTAGCACTGCTCCTACGGTCAGGGAGCGATCTGCTTGACAGGGCGGATCAGGATTTCCTCGACCAGCACGCGCGGATGCTGCGCAAAGGCATAGACGAGTGCTTGTGCGACATCCTCGGCATGAAGCGCGTCAACGGTTTCGCGGCGCTCGCGCATCGCTTCGTCCGGCACGTTGTGGCCCCATTCGGTCCACACCGCGCCCGGCTCGATCACCGACACGCGGACACCGTCCGGCCCGAGCTCCTTGCGCAGCGCGTCGTGGAAACCGACCACCGCAAACTTGGTGGCGTTGTAGACCGACCAGCCGGCAATGCCGTAGCGTCCGCCGACGCTGGACACCGACGAGATCATCGCGCCTGTCCGGCCGCGCATCAGCGGGATCGCCGCATGGGTGCAGTTCAGAACGCCGTACAGATTGGCGTCAATCTGCGTCTTCCAATCTTCTGGCCTGGTTTCCGCGAACGGACCGTTGATGCCCATGCCGGCATTGTTGAACAGCAGATCGAGCCCGCCGAACCGCTCACGCACCGTATCGAACAACGCCGCAACGCTTGCCATGTCGCCCACGTCGCAGGCAACCGCAATCGCGTTGTCGCCAAGCTCTTCCGCCAGCGCGTCCATGCGCTCCTTGCGGCGCGCGGCGAGCACCACCTGAACGCCTTCCTCCACAAGCAGCCGCGCGGTGGCCTCGCCGATGCCGCTCGAAGCGCCGGTGATCACGGCAACCTTGCCGGTCAGGTCCTGCATTTTCATCGTTGTTGTCCTTGTTCGAGCGGTAGCCGAGAGCGGCGACCGGTTCTGGATGATGTTGGGCTCAGGCGGTCCGATACCGGTCTAGCCAATGGGCGTAAGGTGCCGGCAGAACCCAAGCTGATCGCTCGATCCCGAGCTTGCGCGCGGCAGCATAAGGCCAGTGCGGATCCGCGAGCAGCGGCCGACCAAGCATCACGAGGTCTACCTGCCCGTTGCCGATCATCGCGTTCGCCTGCTCGGCATCGCTGATGTACCAGCTGGTGGAGCCGGGCAGCCCCGTCTCCTGCCGCACGCGCTGGGCGATAGGAGCCATGAAATTGGCGCCCCACGGAATCTGCGCGTGCGGGGTGGAAAAGCCGATGCTGACGTCGATGAAGTCCAGCCCGCCATCCTTGAACCGGCGAACTAGATCGATCGACTGGACCAACGTCTCCTCGTCGCGGCCGTCGAATTCAAGCACGCCGAAACGCGCGGTGAGCGGCCGGTCCTCCGGCCAGACGTCGCGCACGGCCGCCAGCGTCTCGAGCAGAAAGCGGCCGCGGTTTTCGGCGGAGCCGCCATAGCTGTCGTCGCGCTGGTTGGAGTGATCCGACCAGAAGCTCTGGCCGAGATAGCCATGCGCGAAATGCAGCACGAGCCACTCGAAGCCGATGTCGCGGGCACGTGTAGCGGCGGCAACGAAGTCGTTGCGGATGCGGGCAATATCCTCGACCGTCATCGCCTCCGGTACACGCGGCAGGCCCTCGCCGAAAGGAAGCGCCGACGGCGCGATCGTCTGCCATCCTCGCGGATCGCCTTCGGGGATATGGTCGTCGCCTTCCCACGGGCGGTTGGCACTGGCCTTGCGGCCGGCATGTCCAATCTGGATACCCGGCACCGCGCCCCAGCGCTTGATCGTCTCCACCACCGGACGAAGCGCGTCCGCTTGGGCCTCGTTCCACAGGCCGAGATCGGCCGGCGTGATCCGGCCTTCGGGCGACACGGCGGTCGCTTCCACCACGATCAGCCCGGCGCCGCCCCGCGCGAGCCCCTCATAGTGAACGCGATGCCAGTCGTTCACCACGCCGTCCTCGGCCATGTACTGGCACATCGGCGATACCGCGATGCGGTTGCGCAAGCTCGCGCTCTTTAGCGTGAATGGGTCGAACAAGGCAGGCATTGGCATCTCCGTAACGGGCACGCACGGTAGGTAGGATACCGACTGTTCGAATACAATCGTACAATGGCGCCTGACGCTGACATGTGCTACAGATCCATCCGTGAGAGGCTTCCAACACCCGAACATCGATGAAGTTGCCCTGGAACACATATTCCAGGCACTTAGCGATCCCGTGCGGATCGAGATCGTGCGTCAACTGGCGTCCATGCCCGAGGCCAGCTGCAACGCGCTGAATGGCGGGCGTCCTAAATCCAGCATGTCGCATCACTTTCGGGTTCTGCGCGAAACCGGGTTGGTCAGAACGCGCATCCAAGGCGCCGCCCACGCCAACGCGTTGCGACGCGCTGAGTTGGACCAGCGCTTTCCCGGATTGATCGACGCATTGCTGAAGGCAATGGCGGCAGAAGATCGTGCGGGTGCTCAGGGCCAGTCGGAAGAGTGATGCCGCACGCCGGCAATCGTACCCTCGCGTATACTGGCGGGCCCGTCGCAACCGGCGGAGATTAGCGGATCATGGATCGCCAATTGTTCGAGCTGACGACGGCGGACGGCTGCTCGATCAGCCCCTATGTCTGGCGGACCAAGTTCGCCCTTGCCCGCAAGGGGCTTGCCTATCGCTCGGAGCCGGTCGGCTTCAACGAAATCGGCACCATCGGACCGGGAGCATTTGCGACCGTACCCGTCCTTCACGACCAGGGCGAATGGATTGACGACAGCTGGAAAATTGCTGACTATCTCGACCGCGCCTATCCCCAGCAGCCCTTGTTCCACTCCGCGGCGGAGCGCGCCACCGTGCGCTTCTTCGACCATTGGCTGGCGGTCGAGGTCGTCGCCCATCTCTTCCGGATCTGCGCGCTCGACATCCACCACCGACTGCGCGAGGCGGACCAGGCCTATTTCCGGGCAAGCAGGGAGCAGCGCCTGGGCCGGTCGTTGGAGGCGGCCCACCAAGAGCGCGATCGCTATCTACCGGTCCTGCACCAGCGCCTTCAACCGCTCCGCCTCCTCCTGCGGGACCAGCGGTTCGTGGGCGGCGAGGAAGCGGGCTATGCCGACTACATCGCGGCCGGAGCGATGATCTGGGCCGGCAGCATCGCCACGGTCCCGCTTCTGTCCGAAGACGACGAGCTGCTCGCGTGGCTGAGCCGATGCCTCGACCTTTATGCCGGCGTCGGCGCTCATCTGGCGCTGCCTGCGCTTCCCGGCTTGCTCCCTGCGCAGATCAGCGATGAGTGATGACCCTTATACGCCCGCCGGCTGTCTGGACGTCGGACATGGAAGAGCGTTCGGCGGCTCACTTCGGCAAACATCGAATGAAAAGCCATTTGCCACGGCTGCAAGCGACGGGATGTGGGTCGATTCAACAGACCGGCCGCTTCAGCAAATGCATCGACAAGCAGGTAACTTGTGGATGAAGGACGCTCGCCGCGCATAATCATGACAGCCGAGGACTCCCGACCCCCGGCTGGCGGGCACCGATTTTGGGCACACGCTGAACCGTGGCAGAGTTGATAGGTTCTTGAAGGATACTCAAGCCACTAGACGAGGACACCATGGCCTGCCCCGATGATCTGCTCCAATCCGGATGGCGCGAGACTAGGCGCACCATCAATGGCTTGTCGCTTCATATCGTCGAGGCGGGAGACCCCGCTGACCCGCTGCTCATCCTCCTCCACGGGTTCCCCGAGTTCTGGTGGGCCTGGCGTCACCAGATCACGCCGTTGGCCACGGCCGGCTATCACGTCGTCGTTCCCGATATGCGAGGTTACAACACCAGCGACGCGCCTCAGGAAGTCGCCTCCTATGACCTCGATACGCTCGCCGCAGACGTGGTGGCGATTGCCGATGTATTTGGCGCCGAGCGCTTCCAACTCGTCGGCCATGACTGGGGCGCCGTGATCGGCTGGTGGCTGGCAGCTCAGCACGGCAATCGTTTGAACCGGGTCGTGCTGATGGATGGTCCGCACCCGGACATCTGGGGCAAGCAGGCGCTGAAGCACCCGACGCAGGCACTGCGCAGCACCTATGTGGCCTTCTTCCAGCTGCCCTGGGTTCCGGAGGCGACGCTCGGCGCCTTCGACTTCGCCGGGCTCAAGACTATCATGCAGGGCAGCGCCAAGGCGGACACTTTCGAGCCGGGCGCGCTCGACCGCTATGCCGAGGCGTGGGCGCATCCGGGATCGCTCACGGCGATGCTCAACTACTACCGTGCGTTACGCGAGCGGCCGCAGGACAGGGAACCTGCCCGCTTGTCGCCGCCAACGCTGATCCTGTGGGCCGATGACGACCGCTTCCTGGAGCGCCATGTCGCCGAAGCTGGGCTTGCGCTGTGCGACGACGGCGAATTGGAGATTGTGGAGGGTGCAAGTCACTGGCTGCACATCGAGCAGCCCGATAGGATCAACGCCCGTATTGTCGAGTTCTTGGCGGGTGCATGAGGACCCAATCTCGGTCACTCAGCGGAAATTTGCGGCTTCCCGAACTCGACTGTTCGTTCATCTTGCCGCCGCGCTGAGTCTGCGCTCGTGCCCTCTGCCTGCCTAGCTATGCTTACAAGCGGTCCTTCGATGGTGCAGCTGCTGATTATCGTTGCCCCGGCATCGGAGAAAGTGGCTACAGCAATTTGTCCAAGGTGATCGGCAAGTCGCGGATGCGCTTGCCGGTTGCGTTGAAGATTGCGTTCGCTACCGCCGCGCCGACCCCGGTGATGCCGATCTCGCCGATGCCGCGCGCGCCCATTGGCGCGTGCGGATCGGGGATGTCGGTCCAGATCACCTCGATCTCCGGCACGTCCATGTGTACGGGGATGTGGTACTCGGCGAGGCTCGGATTCATGATGCGGCCCAGCCGTTCGTCGAACTGCGTCTCCTCCATCAGCGCGAGACCGAGCCCCATGATGATGCCGCCGCGGAACTGGCTGGTCGCCGTCTTGGGGTTCAGGATCCGGCCGCAGTCGAACGAGCCGAGGAAGCGCCGCACGCGCACTTCGCCGGTGACCGCGTTCACGCCGACCTCGCAGAACATCGCCCCATGGCTGTGCATGGACCAATGCTGCAGTTCGATGGGCGGCGGGGCGCTGGCTTCTACCACCAGTTCGTCCCGCTGCGCACGCGACAGGATGGAGGCATAGCTTTCGCGGCGGCTAGGTTCATCGAGCTTGGCGACCCCGCCATCCATGCCGCCGACCTCGTCAGCCTTTAGCCCGGCGAGCGGTGAATCGTTGCCCGCGAGCTTGAGCAGCTCGGTCACCAGCTCCCGATGCGCGGCGATGACAGAGAAGCCGATCGACGCGGTCTGCTGCGAACCGCCGGCCATCACCACGCCGGGCTGGAAGCTGTCGCCGTAGCGGAAACTGACCTTGTCGAGCGGCAATCCGAGCCGGTCGGCGACGACCTGAGTGTGCGCGGTCATGGTGCCCATGCCCATTTCATGCGCGGCGATCTCCACGGTCACGCTGCCATCGCGCGCCAGCGTCATGCGCGCCGCACCGCCGGGCATGCGGTGATAGGGATAGGTCGCGGTAGCAACTCCCATGCCGATCTGCCACTCACCCTCGCGCCGGCTGCCAGGTGCGCCCCGCTTCGACCAGCCGAACCGCTCGGCGCCGTCGCGATAGGCTTTCTCCGTATCGCGCTGCGACGGCGGAGCGCCGGTGACCGGGTCCTTCTCCGGCTCGTTCTTCAGCCGCAGCTCGATCGGGTCCATGCCCATCTCGACGGCGAGTTCGTCCACCGCGCTCTCCAGCGCGAAGGTGCCCACCGCCTCGCCAGGTGCGCGCATGAAGGTGTTGGCGAGCATGTCGATATAGGCGACCTCGAGATCGAACTTGAGGCTGCGGCTCGCATAGGCGCTCATCACCGGCAGGATGAACGGCTCGGGCATGGTGTTGTGCGGGCTGATCACCACCGTGCCGGTATGGACCAGCGCGTCGAACGTGCCATCGGCCCGGGCAGCGATCGTCACGCGCTGCTCGGTCGAGGTGCGCCCGCCGACCATGCGATAGACGCCCTCACGCGAGAGCATCAGGCGCACGGGGCGTGCGGCCAGCTTGGCCGCCGCGGCCGCGAGCACCTGGTGCCACCACAGGCCTTTGCCGCCGAATCCGCCGCCGACGAACGGCGAGGTGACGCGAACCTGCTCCTCCCCGATCCCGAATACCTCGGCGAGGCTCCAGGCGGTATGCGCAACCATTTGCGAGGCATCGTGCACTTGCAGGACGTCGCCATCCCACGCCACGGTGCAGGCATGCAGCTCGATCGCGTTGTGGCTGTGCCGGGGCGTCGTGTAGGTGGATTCGATCTTGTACGGCGCGGCGGCGAGCGCCTTGTCGGTGTCGCCGCTCTCCATCTTCACCGGCTGGCCCATGAACTGGCCGGTCTCGGTGCCCTTCGCCTTGGCCGCGGCGAAGGAGGTGACAGCGGGCTCGGTCTCGTACTGGAAGCGGAGCAGCGACCGGGCGTGGTCGGCTTGTTCCTGCGTCTCGCCCAGCACCACCGCGATTGGCTGCCCGCTCCAGTGTACGCGGTCGTCCTGCATGATCGGCAGGTCGATGCCGCCGGCCGCCTTGGGCTTGGTCATCAACAAAGGTACCTTGGTCATCTTCGGCGCATTTAGGTGTGTCATCACCAGCGCCACGCCCGGCGCGGCCTCGGCGGCGGCCGCGTCGATTCCGGTGATGCGGCCCTTGACCACGCTGCTGAACGCGACGGACGCATAGAGCATGCCGTCGAGCGGGAATTCGGCAGCGAACGGCGCCGCGCCGCGCACCTTGAGCGGGCCGTCGAGGCGGGAGAGCGGCTTACCGATATTGCCATGCTGCTCGCGGATCAGGGGATCGGGCCGACCACCGGGCATGAAGCCGTCGGGCGCGAGCTGGACGGCCTTCCGGATCGCCATCTGCGCGATGCCCTGGACGGCGTTTTTGGCGTCCTCGAGGATATTGCTCATGCGTCCGCTCCCGCCAGCCCGGTCAGCACCGCGGTGATCGTCCGCGCCGCCAACTCGATCTTGAACCCGTTTTCATTAAGCGGCTTGGCATTGGCCAGCTCGGCCTCGGCTGCGGCGCGGAACGCCCCAACGGTCGCCGGGCCGCCCCTCAGCAACCCTTCCGCCTTCGTCGCGCGCCACGGCTTGTGCGCCACACCGCCGAGTGCGAGCCGCACGTCGCTGACTCGACCGCCCGTCACCTCCAGCGCGGCGGCGACCGAAACCAGCGCAAAGGCATAGCTCGCCCGGTCGCGCACCTTGCGGTAGGTGGAGTGCGCGGCAAACCCCAGCGCCGGCAGCTCCACGGCGGTGATCAGTTCGCCGGGATCGAGCACCGTCTCTATGTCCGGCCGATCGCCCGGCAGGCGGTGGAAGTCGGTCACCGCCACCTGGCGATCGCCACCCACGCTCCTGATGCGCACCGTCGCATCGAGCGCAGCGAGCGCCACGCACATGTCCGACGGGTGCGTCGCCACGCAGGCGTCGGAAGCGCCGAGGATCGCGTGGATGCGGTTGAAGCCGCCGATCGCGTCGCAACCCTGGCCGGGCTGGCGCTTGTTGCAGCGTGAACCTTCATTGTCGTAGAAATAGGTGCAGCGGGTGCGTTGGAGTAGGTTGCCGCCGACGGTCGCCATGTTGCGGATCTGCGCGCTGGCGCCGGCCAGGATCGCACGGGCGAGCATCGGGTAGCGCGTGCGAACCGCACGATGCGCGGCCAACGCGCTGTTCTTCACGCCCGCGCCGATCAGCAAGCTGCCGTCCTCCCGCTCCTCGATCGCGTCGGACAGGCCGGTGACATCGATCAGCGCGGTTGGCCGTTCGATTGTTTCGCGCATCAGATCGACGAGGTTGGTGCCGCCGCCCAGGAACTTGGCGCCCTGGGTGCCCGCGAGGTCAAGCGCCTGCGCTGCATTGCCGGCACGCGAATAGCTGAACGGGTTCATTCCGCCGGGTCCTCGACCAGGGCGAAGTGCTCCGGCGAGCTCCGATCCTTACCATAAACCTCGTTGATCGCGTCGATGATGCCGTTGTGCGCGCCGCAGCGACACAAGTTGCCGCTCATCCGCTCCTGGAACTCGGTGCGGCTGACGGCGATGGTCTCGGCGGCGAGGTCTTGCGTCACATGGCTCGGCATGCCGCGTTCGATCTCGCCCGCCATGCCGATCGCGGAACAGATCTGCCCCGGCGTGCAATAGCCGCACTGGAAGCCGTCATGATCGACAAAGGCGGCCTGCAGCGGGTGCAACGTGCCGCCCTCGGTCAAACCCTCTACCGTCGTGATCTCGCGACCGTCATATTGCACAGCCAGCGCCAGGCACGAAATGATGCGCTCACCGTCGACCAGCACGGTGCAGGCCCCGCAAGCGCCCTGGTTGCAGCCTACCTTGGTGCCGGTCAGGTGCAGCCGTTCGCGCAGCAGGTCGAGCAGCGACACGCGCGGATCGTCTGGGACGGACACCGCTGAGCCATTGATGTGGATAGGCATTGGTCCGCCTCCTTTTGTATCAGGACACTTACGCTTTCGTTGGACCGCTCACAATGAGCGGCTTTCCACCGGCAACTGCAACTGCATTCGCCCGGTGACCGACCGCGCTCTGTGGAAGCGGGCCGCTTGCACGCACCCACCAGCCACCAGCCGGGCTGCAGACCCACTGCTCGGCGAACTTGCGCGGGCGCTGAACCGTCGGGCAGCATGACCAGATGCGGTCACCCAGAGCTGCTACACCGCTTCCTGAAACGGGGCTTCCATTCATCGAGGTAGGACGACAGGTTACGCCCGCGCTCTTGCCTCGGTCGGTCAGGGACGAACTAGCAGGATTGAACACCGCAAGGTCGGTGCAGGTTCGCTAATGTCACTTGCCTGGACCGTGGCAAGTTGATGGCGCCGCGCTACGGCGCTCTATTGTCACACCGGGCTATCGATCGAGGCTGGCGGCGTACTGAACCATTTCGGTCCCGTCTCCGTCATGTAGAAGCAATCCTCCAGCCGCACACCGAAGCGGCCCGGAAGATAGAGGCCGGGCTCGTTGGAGAAGCACATTCCGGGCGCCAGCGGCGTCACCTCCCCATGGACGAGATTGACAGGCTCGTGCCCATCCATGCCGATGCCGTGTCCGGTGCGATGCGAGAGGCCGGGCAGGCGATAGCCCGGCCCATATCCCGCTTGTTCGTAAAAGGCGCGCACCGCATCGTCCACCCGGCCCGCCGGCTCGCCGAGACGCGCCGCCGCGAGTGCCACCTGCTGCCCCTTCGCCACCGTCTCCCAAACCCGCATCACTTCGGGCCGGACGGAACCGTAGGAGAAGGTGCGCGACACGTCGCTCTCGTAGCCGTGCACGGCGCAGCCGCAATCCATCAGCAGCACCTCGCCATCGGAGATCCGGTGCGTTTGGCGGCTGCCATGGGGATAGGCCGAGGCCTCCCCAACCAGCGCCATCGAGAATTGCGGGGTGCCGCCGAGCGCTTGCGTCGCGGCGCTCATCAGTGCGGACACGTCACGCCCCGCCATCCCAGCCTCGACCCTTTCCCAAGTCCAGCGATAGGCGGCGATGGTGACATCGGTGGCAACCTGCATCAGCGCGATCTCCGCCGGCGTCTTGCGCATGCGGAGAGCGCGCACCACCGGATCGGCGGAGACGACCGCCATGCCTTCGAGGCGCTGCGCAAGCCCGTCCGCGACGAAGAAGCGCGCGGTCTCCTCGATCCCGAGCCGGCCTTTCGCCAAGCCGCGCTCGCGCAGCCAGCCGGCGATCAGGTCGAGCGGACTTTCGTCCTCCTGCCAGACGCGCAATTCGGCCGGCACGTCCAGGGTCTCGCGCACTGAGGGTTCCTCGAAGAAGGGAGTCACCACCAGGACTTCGCCCTCCCGAGGCAGGATCGCTGCCGTTACGCGTTCGCTTCGGCCCCATTCGATGCCGGTGAAATAGGTGAGCGACGCGCCCGGCTCCACCAAGACGGCGGCGATGTCGTTTTGCGCCATCAGTGTCTGTGCCCGGCCCATCCGGGCCAGCCGCTCGGCTGCGTCGATCGGGCGGGCCGCACCGGTCATGTGGGAAAGCGCCGACAGATCCGGCTCGGCCGCGCGCAAGATCGGCGCGGATAGAAGCGCTGGAAGAGTGAGCGAAGCGCCGAGGAGTGTGCGGCGGGATAGGGTGAAGGACATAGAAAGCGGACTGCAGGGATTTCAAAAGACCCGCAAGCTATTGCGATCAGCGCCAGTTCTCCCGAACGGCTGCAATCGTCAGCAGCAGACATTCGAGCGCAGCAGCACCGACGACCGAAATTGGCGCGGGAACCGACCGTCAGCTCGCAACCGCAAGTGCCAGCCACAGACGTAAACCGCCGCCTTGCCGGATCTCATCTATGTTCGAGGGATGCTCCGGTCCTATGGAGACGAGCAATGGGGCACTCGTCGTTAGACACCGCCTCTCACGAACTCCGTCCATGGAACCAAGGCCGCTTCATCGCCGCCAAGCGCGCGCTCAAGCCACAACAACATCCTAGCGGGTATCGGCCTGCAAACCCGAGGCGTACGGTGCTCACTCGCTTGGTCGCACGAAAGCATCCACCATCTACAAGGCGACAGGTAACCTGCGGGCCGTTCAGATCCTGCTTAGGCATGCGAAGATTGAGAGCACCGTCACCAGAACCGCGTGCTGCTGCAAGGACAACGGCACGGAAGAGGGGCGTGGAACGGCGCACGCGCATACTGGTTCGATACCAGGCAATGGGAGATCGGCCGTGCGTGTCACCGCTTCAGTCATGCAGAAGTCAGATGGCCCCCCTCGCCGTCGCAAGATCGCGCTGGAGGAGTTGGAACTCGATCCAGCCTGTAGTGAAATTTCGGTCCGCCTCACCTCGTGCTGGGTGTGCGGTACCAATCACGACGCGATCCCGGTTTCACGCATTTGCCGGCATAGTTCAGGCAGTCGGCGACAGCGATGCGAGCGCGTTGGTGAAGCGGACCCTATGCATCCCGCACACCTGATGGATGGCGCAAGCTCATGACCAGATCGCTCGCCAGTACCATACGGGCAAACATCGTGCTGTTCGGTGCGCTGTTCGCGAATCTCGGCATTGCAATTGCCAAATTCGTCGCGGCCGGGCTAACCGGATCCTCCTCCATGCTGTCGGAGGGGTTCCACTCGCTGGTGGACAGCGGCAACCAGATCTTGCTGCTGTACGGCCAGCGCCGCGCCCGCAAGCCGCCCGATGTGCAGCACCCGTTCGGGTATGGGCGCGAGCTCTATTTCTGGGCCTTCGTCGTCGCGATCCTCATCTTTGCGCTCGGCTCCGGCATCTCGATCTATGAGGGCTGGCAGCACATCGCCGCACCAGAGCCGCTGAGCGATCCCACGGTCAATTATGTCGTGTTGGGGATCGCCTTCCTGCTGGAAGGCACCTCCTTCAGCATCGCGGTGCGGGAATTCGTCGCAAGCAAGGGCGAGACCGGCTGGTGGCAGGCGGTGAAGGAGTCAAAGGACCCGGCAGCCTTCATCGTGCTGTTCGAAGATTCGGCCGCGCTGGCCGGTCTGGCCGTCGCCGGGGCCGGCATCTGGGCCAGCCATGCGTTCGGCGATCCGCGGATCGACGGGGCGGCCTCCATCGTCATCGGCAGCATACTTGCAGCCGTCGCCGTGCTGCTGGCGCGGGAGGCGAAGGGGCTGCTGATCGGCGAGCGCGCGGACCCGCGCGTGGTCGCCCGAGTCAAGTCGCTGGTCGCCAACTGGCCGGAGGTCACGGGGGTCAATCATGTGCGCACAATCCACACCGCGCCCGACGCGGTATTCGTCGCCATCAGCGCAGATTTCGACGACCACCTGACCATGGGCGAAGGCGAAGCCCTGATCGAACGGATCGAGGATGGCCTGCGCGCCGAATTCCCGCAGATCTCTTCGATCTACTTGCGGCCGGAGAAACGCGAGAACGCCGTCATGGTGACCGACCCTGGCGACCACTTCCAAGCCGGACGATCAGGCGGGCGTTGATGCTGTCGAGCCCTCGACGTGGAGCCAGTGGCTGACGCGGGGCACCACCCCCAGCCGCCCAGCATTTAAACGGGCCGCCATAAGCCATCGGGCGAGGCCGAAACTTCCCCCGCCCTGTTTCGTTAAGTTTGCTCGTGCCCGGAAGCGCTGGAGTGAACAGCATGAAGATGCAGGACCTGAGCGGCAGGGTCGCCGTCGTCACGGGCGCGTCCAGCGGCATTGGCGAAGCGGCGGCGCGGCTGTTGGTAAAGGAAGGCGTACACGTCGTGCTGACCGCGCGCCGCAAGGAGCGGATCGACGCACTGGCCGAGGAGCTGGACGGCAAGGCCGTGGCCATCGCCGCTGACGTCGGCGATCACCGCGACGTGGGCGAATTGTTCGATCAAGTCCGACAGCGCTACGGCGGTCTCGACCTGCTGTTCAACAATGCCGGCATGGGAATCAACGGCCCGTTCGCGGATACCCGTCCGGAAGATTGGAAGACGCAGATTGACGCCAATCTTTACGGCGTCCTCAATTGCACGCACGCCGCAATTCCGCTTCTTAAAGGGCGCGAAGGGGCGATGATCTCGTCGGTGTCGAGCGTCGGCGGCCGATACGGCATCGCGGGCTGGAGTGTGTACAACGCGACGAAGTTTGCGGTGGTCGGCTTTCACGACGCGCTCCGCAAGGAACTCGGGCCGGAGGGCATCCGCGTGGCGCTGATCGAGCCGGGCGCGGTTTGGACCGAATGGGGCCATAATGTGCCGGAAGACGCCATGCGGGACCGACGCGAAAGCGTCGACGCGCTGACCGCCGACGACGTCGCGCAGGCGCTCGTCTACTCTTTCGCGCAGCATCCCCGCGTGCTGGTCGAGGAAATTATGGTGCGCCCCGTGAAGCAGGTCGCACCATGAGCGTGCCGGCGCTGTTCCGTCCCCTGACGGTAAGCGGGCTCGAGCTGGCCAACCGGATCGTGATCGCGCCGATGTGCCAGTATTCGGCACAGAACGGCTGCATGACCGATTGGCACCAGATCCATCTCGGCCAGCTGGCTTTGTCGGGCGCGGCATTGCTGACCATCGAAGCGACCGCTGTCGTTCCGGAGGGACGCATCACCTATGCCGATGTCGGCTTGTGGGACGAGGCGACCGAAGCAGCCATGGCGAGCGTGCTGGAGAGCATCCGTCGCTGGTCCGACATGCCGATCGCGATCCAGCTCGCCCATGCCGGGCGAAAGGCCTCGACCGAGGTGCCATGGAAGGGGGGCGCACAGCTGCCGCCGAGCGACGCCCATGGCTGGCAGACGGAGGCACCCTCCGCACTTGCCTTTGCGCCAGGCGACGCACCGCCAGTCGCGCTCGACCACGACGGCTTGGCCCGAATTCGCGACGCTTTCGCAGAGGCGGCCATGCGCGCGGCTCGGCTGGGCATCGATGCGGTCCAGCTGCACGGCGCTCACGGCTACCTCCTTCACGAGTTCCTGTCGCCGCTGTCGAACCAGCGCGATGACGATTACGGTGGCAGCCTCGAGAACCGGATGCGGTTTCCGCTGGAGGTGTTCGACGCGGTTCGCGTCGCCTTTCCGCCCGATCGCGGCGTCAGCATGCGTGTATCCGGTACAGATTGGGTGGAGGGTGGCTGGGACGTGGCGGGCACTATCGCTTTCGCACAGGCGCTGGAGGCGCGGGGTTGCGCCGCGATCCACGTGTCGAGCGGCGGGCTCGACCCGCGTCAGGACATTCCCGTCGGGCCCAATTACCAGGTCCCGCTCGCCCGCGCCGTGAAGCAGGCGTGCGGCATGCCGGTGATCGCCGTTGGCCTGATCAGCGACTACGAGCAGGCGGAGGCGATCGTCGGTACAGGCGACGCGGACATGGTCGCGCTCGCCCGCACGATGCTGTATGATCCGCGGTGGCCCTGGCACGCGGCGGCGCATCTGGGTGCACAGGTCAAGGCGCCGCCCCAATATTGGCGGTGCCAGCCCCGGCGGTTCCAGGATTTGTTCCCCTCCCCATGACGGGGGCGTCGTCGAAGGGGTTTGCACCGCCTCGATCATAATCCCACCACCTATCTTAATAAACATCAGGGCATGTATTATTATGCTCTAATATACATCACTTTACAGCGATGGTTCGTTAGTAGATTTCTTCAATCCGCGGAGGCCGGTCAGGCATTCGAGAACATGCATTCTAGGGCAGGGAAGTCACAATATCATGGCTGATACGACCCGGTCCGGCCCGGCGCACGCAACGCTTCTGCGCATTACCGGACTTGTTCTCGGACTGCTTGGGCTCGGGACGGCGGCAGCGGGCCTTTACCTCGTGACCCTCGGCGGCTCCTGGTATTACTTGCTGGCTGGTCTTGCGATCGCTGCCACCGCCATGTTGCTGTGGAAGAGGCGCGTCGAAGCCCTGTGGCTCTATGCTGCGATCGTGCTCGGCACCGTGATCTGGGCGGTGGCGGAGATCCGGTTCGACTGGTGGCAACTCGTACCTCGCGGGGACATTATCTTTCTGGTCGGCCTGTTCCTGCTGACGCCGTGGATCACGCGGCGCCTGCATGCGCGCGGGGCGCCGGATGTTCGATCTCACTGGCGCACCGCGGCGCTTCCGCTCGCAGGTTCACTCGGCATTGCTGCCTTGGTGGGCGTGATCGCGCTGTTTTCCGAGTATCATGATCGCCCGGGACAGCTTGCCGGTCCGCGCGCGTCAGTGGCGGCCAACTATGGCGGCGTACCCGATGGCGACTGGTCGGCTTATGGCCGTTCCTGGCGTGGCGACAAATGGTCGCCGCTCACGCAGATCACGCCCGCCAATGTCGACCAGCTCGAGGTCGCCTGGCAGATCCAGACCGGTGATACGATGCGCGAGGGCGACCCGCACGAGACCACCTATGAGGTGACGCCGATCAAGATCGCGGACACGGTCTATCTGTGCACACCGCACAATATCGTGCTTGCCCTGGATGCCGAGACCGGGCGCGAGCGCTGGCGCTTCGATCCCAGGATCCGGGTCTCTCCGCACCTTCAGCATCTGAGCTGCCGGGGCGTCTCCTACCACGATGCCCGCGTGGCCGGCGCCACCCGCGCCGCCAATGGCGAATGCCCCGAGCGCATCCTGCTGGCGACCAACGATGCGCGGCTGATCGCGCTCGATGCGCGCACCGGACGGATGTGCCCCACCTTCGGGCGCGGCGGCCAGATCGGGCTGAACCTCGATGCGCCCGCGTACAAGGACGGCTGGTACCAGTTTACCTCCGCGCCGCTCGTCACCCGGGGCCTCGTGGTGCTTGGCGGTGCGATCTACGACAATGCCGCCACGCAAATGCCCTCGGGCGTGATCCGCGCCTTCGACGTCGCAACGGGGCAGCTGGTGTGGAACTTCGATCCGGGCAACCCGGACGATACCGCGCCGATCGGACCGGGGGAGCGCTACACCCCCTCCACGCCCAACAGCTGGAGCACGTCCGCCGCCGACGAGGCGCTGGGCATGATCTACGTGCCCATGGGCATGGGTACGGTGGATCAGTGGGGCGGCCGCCGGCCCGCCACGACAGAGCGGTTCGCCAGCTCAATCCTCGCACTGGACATCGCCACCGGACGCCCGCGCTGGGTGTACCAGACAGTGCACCACGACCTGTGGGACATGGATGTCCCGGCGCAGCCGGCGCTGGTCGACCTCGACCTTCCCGGTCGCGGCCGGGTTCCGGCGCTGGTCCAGTCGACCAAGACCGGCAACATCTTCGTGCTCGACCGGCGCACCGGCCGCCCGCTCCACCCGGTACATGAACGACCGGTGCCGCAAGGCGCCGCCGCCGGTGACTGGACTGCCCCGACCCAGCCCTACTCCTCGGTAACCCTGATGCCGGGCCGCGTGCGCGAGACCGACATGTGGGGCGCGACGATGTTCGACCAGCTCGCCTGCCGGATCGCCTTCAAGGGCTTGCGGTACGAAGGCCCGTTCACCCCGCCTTCCACTCAGGGCACGCTGGTGTTTCCGGGCAATTTCGGAGTGATGGATTGGGGCGGCATGGCGATCGATCCGGTCCGTCAGGTCGCCTTTGCCCATCCCAATTACATGGCCTTCGTCGACAAACTCACCCCGCAGGCTGCCCAGGCCCGGAACTCGGCCACGAGCGACGGGTCGGGCGCGGCCGGCGGATCGGACCGCGAGGGCGGCGACGAGCATGGCCTCAATCCGAACAAAGGCGCGCCGTTCGCGGTCTATCTGAACCCGTTCCTGTCCAAGCTGGGCCTGCCGTGCCAGGCGCCGCCATGGGGCTATGTCGCCGGGCTCGACCTCGTCACGGGCAAGGTGGTCTACAAGCACAAGAACGGGACGATCCGCGACGAATCGCCGGTCCCCGTGCCGATCAAAATGGGCGTGCCGACGCTGGGCGGGCCGATAATGACCGCCGGCGGCGTGGCTTTCCTGTCTTCCGCACTCGATTATTATGTCCGCGGTTATGATGTGACGACGGGCGATGTGCTTTGGCGGGCGACGCTGCCGGCGGGCGCGCAGGCGACCCCCATGTCCTATCGCAGCCCCACGAGCGGGCGCCAATTCGTGCTGGTCGTCGCGGGCGGCCACGGCTCGCTCGGCACGAAGCTAGGCGATCACGTCATCGCTTATGCCCTGCCACGCACCTCAGGCAGGTGAGGATCGCCCCGGCTGCGCTCGCAGTCCCGGACGCTCGCGGCGGTGGCGCCGGCGGCCGGCCAGACGAGCCTGAGCGAACAAGGAGCCGGGCTGCATGGAAAGGCGGAGACCCAGAATACGCCCCAGCACGAGGATCTGACCGGCGACCGGGGTGGTCTGCGCACCCGTCCGCTTGACGCCAGGGTGACGGTGACCGGGCGCTACACTTCAGAAAGCGCTTTCAACGCCACTGCCGGCAACCACGGCGACGTGACGGAAGCGGGCCAGCTGGACGTGGGGCACGCAGATCGATACCGACCGGCTCGTCCTATCCCCGGCGGAACGGTCAGGGCGACCGTCAGCTGGCGTCGTGCACGATCTCGGACGTGCGGCGGACCTGGGCGGGCTGCAGCAGGTGCAAGAGGTCTACGCCGTGGCCAGACCTGGCGACTGACGCAGTTCTGGTATGAGCAGAGCCTGGGCGCCGCTCGCCTCAAGCTTGGCCGATCCGCTCCGAGTGAAGACTTCGTCGCCTTCTCGTGCAACTCCCAGAAGCTCAGCCTCTGCGGCACCCCGCCCGGCAACATTGTCGGCGATTACTGGTACAATTGGCCGATCAGTCAGTGGTCAGCGACGGCCCAGCCTATCCCCAGCTCGGCGTCTGCGAGGTAAACCCCCGCAACCTGGAGCGGGATTGCACGCCCGGCATCAAGCGCTCGAAGTAAAGCGACACCATGGCCGATCTTGCCTGCTTGCCCATGAAGACGATCGGCGCCATCGATGGTGAACGACAACCCGATCTCCTCGGCACTGAGTCCGAAGAATCGGCCGGAAAAGCCTCGTGCAGAGGAGGTCGGCATCTGTCGAGGCATGACGTCGCCGATCGGCTGTAGCAAAGGTCCCGAAGACGTTTTCCATCCTTGCTCAGTACGGCATCGACGTCGGCTGGAAGTCTGATGTCGCCGCCGGACCGTGGAGCGGTTACCATGAAGATCATTTCGAGACCTTCGAAGCACACCGTTTTCTGGTCAAACTACCAGCTCGAACTGCCCGGGCCGCTTGGTCTTCTGCTGTACCGCGATAGCGCGATCACGGATGCGCCCGCGCGCTACCCTGCCGTGATATCGAGCTGAACGATCGTCCGGTTCTGGGGAGCGCTGGGGTCGCGCTGAGCGTCTGGAATTGGTCCAAGCGGGCTCTCGCTCGAGCGTAGGTCAGGCCAGTACTTGTGTGCCTTGCGACAGGTCGTCCAGCTAACGTTGCGGTCGCAGTTCACCTGCCGGTGAGAGCGCGGGCTGGCGTTAACCGCTCTTTGAGAACTCATCCCCTACATGGTTAACGCGCGGCCGCCACGGTCCGCCTGACCAGACCTGCAGGGAAAGAAGCGGGGCTGGTGTGACCGTCCTCAGCTAAGTGAGGCCATCATGGCTAGATCGCGATCCGGTGCGCGTGGGGCGCACCGCTCGAATGTGTTTGTCCGTGCCCTGAGCCTGCTCGCTGTCGAGCGCCGCGCCGCCTGGTCGATCGCGGCGGCGAGCATGATCGTGGGCTTGCTCCAAGTCGCCGAGCCGCTGCTGTTCGGGTCCGCGGTCAATGCGCTCGCTCGCGGAGCCGATCCGCTTCGCTATGTCGGTATGTGGTCGGCCTTGAGCTTCACGGTCTTCGCGGCCGGGATCGTCGTTGCGCTCACGGCCGACCGATTGGTGCACCGGCGCCGGCTCGCCGCCATGGCGAATTTCGTCGAGCACCTGCTGGCCTTGCCCCCCTCTTTCCACACGGAGGCGCGGTCGGGTCGCATGCTGCGCGTACTAAGCTCAGGAACAGACGCGCTGTTCAACCTCTGGCTGCCCGTTCTGCGTGACCAGCTGACCAACATTGTCTGTATCGCCGCGCTCCTGCCGGTGGCGATGGTGCTGAACTGGCGGCTTGCTATCGTGCTCGTGGCGTTGATGGGGGCCTATGTCGCCGTGGCGGTCCTTGTCGCGCGCAAAACCTCGTTGGGACAAAAGCGGGTGGAGGAAAACTTCACCAACGTTTCCGGCCACGTCGGAGACCTGTTCGGTAACGTCTCGGTGCTGCAGAGCTTCCTTGCGGTGCCGGGCGAGCTGAGCACGGTTCGCGGTTCGCTCCAGCAAGTGTTGGCCGCACAATACCCGGTGCTCAATTGGTGGGCGGTCGCCAACGTTCTGACCAAGGGCGCATCATCCCTTTCCATCGTGATCATCTTCGCGACAGGCGCCTGGCTGGCAGCGCATGGACAGGCAAGCGTGGGCGACATCGTGTCGTTCATCGGCTTCGCCACGCTGCTGATCGGGCGCTGCGATCAACTCACCGGCTTCTTCATGCGGACACTCCTTTGCAAGCCGACGCTCGAGCTGTTCTTCGGCGTGCTCGACCAGGAGTCCGCTATTGTCGAACGGGCAGACGCCCGCCCGCTCCAGGTGACGCACGGGCATGTTCGCTTCGAGCATGTCAGCTTCCGTTACCCGAGCGGCTCGGGCGCGGTGCACGACCTCACCTTTGAAGCTCGCCCGGGCGAAACAGTGGCGATCGTCGGGTCCACGGGCTCGGGCAAGTCGACCGCTATGGGCCTGTTCCAGCGCGCCTACGATCCCGAGCGCGGCCGCATCCTGATCGACGGACAGGATATTCGCGAAGTGACGCTCCCCTCTCTTCGCGCATCGACTGGCGTCGTGTTCCAGGAAGCCGGGCTGTTCAATCGCACGATCGCCGAGAACATCGCCATGGGAAATCCGGCCGCCACGCCGGAACAGATCGAGGATGCCGCGCGCCTGGCCGGAGCCTATGACTTCATCATGCGCAGGGAAGGCGGCTTCCAGAGCCCGGTGGGGGATCGCGGCCAGGGCCTCTCCGGCGGTGAGCGCCAGCGCATCGCGATCGCCCGGGCGCTGCTCAAGAACGCGCCCATCTTGCTTCTCGACGAAGCGACCTCGGCGCTCGACGTCGAGACCGAGGCCAAGCTCCAGGTCAGCCTTGACCGCCTTCGGGCCGGCCGCACTACTTTTGTCATCGCGCACCGTCTGTCAACGATCAGGGCGGCGGACCGGATCATCGTGCTCGAACAGGGCCGCATAGCCGAAACGGGCACGTTCGAAGATCTGGTAGCCGCCGGAGGTGTGTTCGCGAAATTGGCCCAGGAAAGCGGCATTGTCGCGGCGTCCCCACCTGCTTCGGTGTCCCATCGTCTGGCCGCCTGAGCCGGCCGGTATAGAAATGGCGGCTCTCGATATCGCTCCGCCTTGCAACTGGTTGTCGAATATCCAGCGCCTCAAGTCGTTGTTCGGCTGACGCGTCCCACTGCTTGGAGCCGGCTAGGGGACTTGGATAATTGAGCGTCCGTTTATGAGAAGCGGCTGGGCAACTCTGAATGGGCTTGTGGGTCCTCGTCGCCTGCCTCGAAGGCGGCAATCATCGCCTGTCCGCGATGGCCGCGAACCGTTCGATTTGCTCTATGGTCCCGGAAACGATGAGAATGTCGTTCGGATGCACCAAGGTGTCGGGCACAGCATAGACGAAGTCCTCATCGGTGCGCTTTATTCCCACGACCGTAACGCCATACTTTTTTCTGACGTCGCTGAGTTCCAGCGTGACGCCGACGATGGAATGCGGTGCCTCCAGCTTGGCTATGGCAAAGCGGTTGTCGAACTGGATGAAATCGAGGAGCCGGCCATTGAGGAGATGTGCCACTCGCTCGCCCATCCGCGCTTCAGGGAAGACGATATGATGGGCGCCCGTCCTTTGCAGGATGCGGCCGTGATTGTCATTCGTCGCCTTCGCCCAGATCGAGGGCACTTGGAGGTCAGAGAGACCCAGGACGGTCAGAACGCTTGCCTCGATATCGGTGCCGATGCCCACGACAGCCGATGAGAAGTCGCCTGCCCCAAGCGAGGTGAGAGCATCGATGTCGGTCGAGTCTGCCTCCACGGCCTGCGTGAGTTCAGCTGCCATAATCTCTACCAGGCGGGGATCGGCATCGACGCCCAAAACCTCGTGGCCCATGCGCATGAGCGAGTTGGCCACCGCTCCTCCAAACCGCCCGAGTCCGATGACGAGCACTGGCTTCCTGCGTTCACCCGACAATGGGATTCTCCTCCGGATAGCGAAACGGTTTCCGGCTCTGGCTCAGGGCCAGCGCGGTCGCCACGGTGATGGTTCCCACCCTGCCGACATACATCAGCACGATCAGCACTAGCTGCCCGGATACAGGCATTTGACCGGTAATCCCCGTTGACAAGCCGACCGTGGAGAAGGCCGAGATGCACTCGAACAGCACTTCTGAAAGGGGCGCGTCGGTCACCGAAAGCAGGATGATCGTGCCGACACCGATAAGCAGGCTGGCGAGGACCACAACGGTCAGCGCCTGCCGTCCGACCCGATTGCCAATTCTGCGGCCCATCACCGTCGCATCGCGCTGTCCCCGGATTTCGCTCCAGACGACCAACAGCACGAGAACAAAGGTGGTGATCTTGATTCCGCCGGCAGTTCCAGCGCTTCCCCCGCCTATGAACATCAGGATGTAATTGAAACTCAGCGTTTCGGCCCGCATTGCGCCGACATCCAGGCTGTTGAAGCCCGCAGTGCGCGGCATGACCGAATGGAAAGCAGCGTTGAGGATCTTGTCGCCCCAGCTCATCGGACCCAGCGTGCCCGGATTGCTCCATTCAGCCGCGAGGATCGCGACAAAGCCGAAGATCAGCAGGACTGCCGTTCCGATCAGGGTAATCTTGCTGTGGATCGTCCAACCGCGCAGGGTGAAGGGCCTGTTTCGCATCTCCTGCAAGACGGGAAAGCCGAGCGAGGAGACGACCACCGCCAGCATGATCGTCCCCAGGATCCACACGTCGCTCTGGAAACCCATCACGTTGTCAGAATAGCTTGAAAACCCCGCATTGTTGAAGGCGGAGACTGCGTGGAAGAGGCCATGCCAGGCGGCTTCGCCCCACTCCTCGTGGTAAACAGCGCGAAATCGCGAGGCGAGGATGAGCGCGCCGAGCCCTTCGATGACCAGCGTCACCTTGAGCGCGAGATAGAGAACAGAGCGAGCGTCCCCGGCTGCGAGGCGGCTGCGCTCCACCTGGGTGAGCATCCGGTCTCGAAGCCGAATGTCCCTGCCGGCAACCAACCCCAGCACAACGGCCGCCGTCATGATCCCAAAGCCGCCGATCTGGAACAACAGCAGGATCACCGCCTGCCCGAACGGCGTCCAGTAAGTGGCAGTATCGACGGTGATCAGCCCGGTCACGGCGACGGCGGAGGTGGCCGTGAAAAGGGCGGTGATGGCAGGGGCAGAGCCGGGGCCAGTCTTGGCGACAGGGAGCAACAGAAGGACAGTCCCGACGGCTATCGCGGCTAGGAACAGCAGGGGGACAAGTCGAACGGGGTTGCTGAGCGGAGCTGAAATTCTCACCGATCTGCGGTTAGTCTGGCAAGCCGCGCAAGCCAAGTACTGGCACCTTTGCGATGCCGCGGAGGGCTCGATGAGCACTCTTCAGGGGTTCGTGTCTCTGAACCTCCGCTTTCCCGGTTCGGCTTCCAGAAAGCGGGCCGGGCGCTAACCACGGGTCGTTGGACAGCTTGAGAATAAGGGTAACGGCATCCTCCTGAACTGTGGTCTTCCGCTCACAGCTGCTCAACCGTACTCTGGGCATCGCGGCCAGACTGCTCCTCCGTCTTACGATGCTGACCGGCTTGCCCCGTCTCACCCTGGCGCGGCGGATGATTTGCCCGGCGGCGACACCACTCCACTGGCAAGGGCAGTGGTATTCTTACCGTAGATACTCATGGCTTTGACCTTGAATCTGGCGCAACGGTCACGCGGTCGGAGCCGAAAAAGCTGCTTGCACCTGGCTTGATTCGAGGATCAGCTCGGCATTGAAAACCAGCCCTTGCAACGCCGCACATGACAGGACGCATGATGGTGCACACGGGCTATCGGGCCTGTGATCACCGGCGGTGCTTTCAGGGCCATCCAAATGGTCGAGAAAGAGGATCCGCATCCTCTCTCCCCGGCCACTGTCTTGGTATAGCACGGCCGCAGGTTCAGTCCGGCCAGGTCCTCTCTCCGGGAGAGGCGGTAGGGAAGCGCACGGGACCAATCGGGATCGCTCTGGCCTGCACACACCCATGAAGCGGCAATATGCTCGGGAGCTCACGCTGGCGACCCGTTCGCCCGCCCCTCACCGTCTCAAGTGAACGCAACGGGCCCCGTGCCGCAGCCTACCTGGCACCGCCCGCCAGCGCAGAAGCATCCGCCACCGCTTCCCCGCGGCGGGCCACCAGCCGCGTGACCGCAAGATCGGCCGTCACATTGCCGATCGTCCGGAAGATATCGGGGATGGTCTCGATCGCCAGGAGCAAGGGCAGCAGGACAATGGGCACGCCCATCGCCAGGCACACCGGGCCGATGATGGCGAAGAAGGAGACCTGCGCCGGCAAGCCGACCGCGGCGACGCTCACAGCGGCGGCAACCAGCGCGCCGGTCACCAGCGTACCCGGCCCGAGCGCCACGCCGTGCAGGTGAGCGAGGTAGATGGCCACGGTGACATTCGCCGCAGCGCTCGCCGCCTTGAAGATGGAGACCGCGAGCGGAAGCACGATGCCTGCATCCTGCCGGTCCACGCCGAGCGGTTCGGCAGCCTCGATCATCGCGGGCAGCGAAGCGAGCGAGGATTGCGTGCTGGCGGCGACCACTTGGGCCGGCAATGCTGCGCGGGCGAAGGCAATCGGCGACAAGCGCCCCAGCACGGCCACCAGCACGTAGGCCAGCAGGGCCGTGATCAGGCACGCGCCCACCACCAGTACGACATATTGCAGCAGCGTACCCGCCGCATCGAGACCGGTCCGCGCACCGACCGCAAACGCAAGAGCGAACACACCGAGCGGCGCGACGAGCAGGACCCAGTGCACGATCTGCAGCATCGCCTGCACCACCGCGCGGAAAAAGCTTTGGACGCTCGTCCGCAGCTCGGGCTCGATCCGGCTGACGGCCAGGCCGAACACCAGCGCGAAGATCACCAGCGGCACCATCGCGCTGTCGGCGGCAGCCTTCAGCGGGTTGGTGGGAATAATGTTGGCGAGCCAGTCAGCGCCTGACGCGATCACCGGGACCTCGCCTCCGGTGGGGCGAAGCGCTTGTGCGCCCGCGGGAATGGGCCACAAGTCGAGCGCGAGCGGGACGAGCAGCGCGCTGACCAGACAGGCGCCGACCAGCAGCACCGCGAACCACAACAGCGCCCGTGGCGCAGTCCGGCTTCCCGAAGCGCTGTCTGCCGCCGAGACGATGCCCGTCACCAGCAGCGAGAACACCAACGGCACCACCGTCATGGTGAGCGCGTCGAGCCACAATTTGCCGATCGGCTGGGCCACCAGCAGAAGCGGACCGCTGGCCTGGGTCCCGCCCAAGGCCGCGCCGGCGAGCAGGCCCAGGATCAGACCGGCGAAGATCCGCGCGGACATGCCCGTCACGCGCGCAAGACCGCCCGATGCTTCATTGCCCCTCCGCGCGCGTCACGCATGCGCCGACCGCCGCGATGCGCTCGACGTTGGCATAGGCTTCCTGCTCGAGATCTTCGCTGAAAATGTCGGGATCGAGCTCATGGTACCACAGGTTGCACCCGAGCGCTGGGAGCGCTTCTTCCAGGTGCGAGCGCAGCACGTCCTGTCCATCCACGATCGAGACGCCCGTGTGCAGGACCAGGCGCCCACCCGGCGCAAGCTTTTTCGCGCCCGCAAGCACCCAGTCGAGCGAAAGCCGCGCGCCATAAAGATCGCCGCCATCGCGATAGGCGCGGCTCTCGGTGTCGATCATGAAGGGCGGGTGCGTGACGATCAGGTCGAAATTGCCGTCCACAGCGCTCGGCGTCGTCGCCTCCACCGCTTCGGCGTCCAGGCCGGCATGCGCGGCATTGATCGAGGCGAGGAACAGCGCCTTGGGGTTGATGTCGGCCATGGTCAGCCGCGCCTGGCGCTGTTGCCGGGCCGCAACGATTCCGCCAACGCCTGCGCCGGCCGCGTAGTCGAGGATGCGGGAACCCGACCCGAGATCCTGCATCTGCGCCAGGATCAGATCGGCGAAGCGGTAGCTGTCGGGCCCCAGAAAAACCGAATCGTGCGCAGTGGTGGGGTAGGCTGAATGGAGGAACAGCGCCTCGCCCACCGACGAGACTCGCACATTGCTCAAAAGCATCCCGTCCGACCGTTCCTCCAGGACCTCCGCGGCTCGCAGCAACTCCAGAATATCGCCGGGAAGCACGTCCGGCGTGAATGGGAGGCTCCACCCCAGCACGTCGCGCAGCGATCGCGCGACCTGCCGGTCGGGCCGGGCCACGACCCGTGCGTGGGTGCCGGGCGTGGCGGTAATGAATCGATAGCCGCTCGCATCGAGAGCCACGAGCAGATCGCGCAAGGCCTGCCGGCGCGATGCAGTTTGCGCGACGCCCGGCCCGCTGGTGGTGTTTTCGGCTAGGTGGAAGGACAAGGCAGGAACTCTCATGGCTGTTGTGGCCCGTCCTGAACGGCCTTGCCCGAGGGCTGTTCCAATCCCGAACGGCAGGCACGCTCGCCCGCATGGCGCGCCTGCATTTCGAGGCCGGGACCCTCGCTGCTCACCAGGACCGGCCGATTACCCGAACCAACGGATCAGGCCGGTTCGGGAAGCCAGCGCGGTGCGACGACTTTCCACCTGGGAAGTCCCGCGAGCTTTTGCAGCCCATCGATATCCGCAATGCGCAGGGAACCGCGCTCCGATTCGATCAGTCCACCCTGCACGAATTTTTGGATAAGCCGGTGAATGTAGACCGGCGTCACCCCGATCACTTCGGCGACTTGCCTCTGCCTGAGTGGAACGCTCATTGCGCCGCCACTCGCCCCGTTAAGCTTTTCCAGACCCTCGCCGATCCGGAAGAGAAATCCGGCCAGTCGCCTTTCAGCCGATGCGGAATGAAGGCAGTTCCATTCATTCTTCGCCGCGCGCTCCTCCTGCGCCACGAGCAGGATCGTCGCCGCCAAGCGCGGAAAATGCTCGAAGATCTCGCGCAGTGTGGTCCCGTGGATCGGCCGCAAGGTCACCGGCGTGAGGGCATAGGTGCGGTCGAACGGCGTCGCCATGACGAAGCTGGCCATGCCGAGCATGTCCCCTGCCAGGTTGATCGAATTGATCCGCTCGTCGCCCTCGGCAGAGATCATTGCGCTGGCCGCCCACCCGTCGAGCAGGAGGTACAAGGCCTCGCCCTCGTCACCCGAGCAGACGACCTCATTGGGTTTCGCCTGGACCTCCCGCCCCGGAATGGACGCGAGAAAATCGATCTCCGCGGCCGTTGGCTCGATAAAGGATAACAGGCGCAAGATCGCACGCGCTTGGCGATTGTCCGTCACGTTGCACCTCTCCGATATCACGCTCGAGATCCGGCCGGATCGCCCCTCGAAAACCTGTATTCTTGCGCAAAGTTAAACTCGCTGACTTGAGATTATCAAGAGTTAACTTGAGAAAGCAAAAGAATGGCACAAGCACTCCGAACGAAGCACCGATAAACCGCCGGTTGTGTCCACGGATTGACAGGTTCGTCCTGCATAATTCCCAAGATGGCGCATAAATTATTGAACTCGTCATGGTCGTGAATTCGAAAATTGTTCCGGAAGAGGACACTTCCGAATTCTGTCGACGAGGCGCGTTTCGCGGCTTTTGCCATAGGCATGGCCATCGCCTGAAGCGTGGCGGTATCATCATGAAAACACGACGACCTCGCGCCAGTTCGGCAAGGAGCAGCCAGCCTGCCGCGCGCATGTCCGGTGAAGCAAACCCGGCGATCCCCGCCCGGATCGAAGGGTTGCTGCCGCTGGTAAAGGCGTTCTTCGCGCAATGGCTGGCCACCAAACGCGCGCTCGCCCGATGCAGAGCCTCACCCCGGGCAATCGAACCGAGCGATGGCGATCACCATGCTCGGCGGTGAGGCGGATGGAACCGGCAGGGCGCGCCTGCATGAGCCCGTTGATGCATCGACCCGTGAGGTCAGCGATCCCGCGCACCGCTGGCAGGGCAAGCGCTGGCGGCGCAAGCGACTACACGGCAAGCGTTGACAGGGCGCAAGCCGCGGGGCCAAAGCCCTGCCCTTCTGGAAATGTACGAGGCGAACGCAACCAATGACCGCCGGCGAACGCCTGCTCGAAAAGCTTCTTTCGCGCCTGATGAGCAAGGGCACGCTCGCGCTCGTCTGCTCTGACGGCACCACGCGCCGCATCGGCACGCCCACGCCCGGCTTTCCCGACGTGGCGATCCGGCTGGCCGACGAGCGTGTCGCGCGCGACATCCTGACGGATATGCGGCTCGGCTTCGGCGAAGCCTACATGGACGGGCGCATCATCATCGAGCGTGGCGATGTCATGCAACTTGTCTCGTTGATGCGCGCCAACAATTCGTGGGAGGAAGGGCGCGACCTCGCCCCGCCCTCGCTCCCGCGCAAGATCGCCAACCGCGTGGGCCATTTCGCGCGTTCGTTCAACAAGCCTGGCAAGTCGAAGCAGAACGTCGCGCATCATTACGATATCGGCAACGATCTCTACCGCCTGATGCTCGATGCCGAGCACATGCAATATAGCTGCGCCTATTGGTCGCGGGACGACATGAGCCTGGCCGAGGCGCAGGAGGCCAAGCTCGCCCACATCGCCGCCAAGCTCAACCTCAAGCCCGGCAATCGCGTGCTCGATATCGGCTGCGGCTGGGGCGGCATGGCGATCTTCCTCGCCCAGCGCACGGGAGCCCGGGTGCTGGGCATCACGCTCAGCGAGGAACAGCTCGCCCTCGCACGGGAGCGCGCCGAGCAGGCGGGCGTCTCCGACAAGGTGCGCTTCGAGCTGGTCGATTATCGCGACCTCGCCCGGCGCGGCGAGACCTTCGACCGGATCGTGTCGGTCGGCATGTTCGAGCATGTCGGCGTGCCCCAGTTCGAGACCTTCTTCCGCGCCTGCGCCACCATGCTGGCCGAAGACGGCGCGATGCTGCTTCATACGATCGGCCGCATGGGCAAACCCGGCCGCACCGATGCCTTTACCGACAAATGGATCTTCCCCGGCGGCTACATCCCGGCGCTGAGCGAGACCGTCGCCGCCAGCGAGAAGGTCCGCCTCATCGCCACCGATGTCGAGACCCTGCGCGTGCATTACGCCACCACGATCCAGGAATGGTACCGCCGCTGCATGGAGAATCGCGAGCGGATCGTCGCGCTCCATGACGAACGCTTCTTCCGCCTGTGGACCTTCTACCTGGCCGGGGCGGCCACCAGTTTCGATTCCGGCAGCATGTGCAATTACCAGATCCAGTACACGCGGGACCGTTACGCGCTGCCACTGACGCGCGATTACATCGAGAAGGCCGAGCGCGCGCTGCTCGGCGGCTGAGCCGTCCAGCGATTTGTCCTCGGCGGTCGATGGCCGCGCTTGCCTGCTGAAGCCGCGGTGACGATGGACAGAGCGTGACCTCCGCCGCTCCCTCCAGCAAGCCGCTCACCCGCGCCTCGATCTTCGCGCAGGCCTGGCCGATCATGCTCGGTCAGGCCGCGATCCCGCTGGTCGGCCTGGTGGATGCAACCGTGATCGGCCGCACCGGCAATGCCGCCGCGCTCGCCGGCGTGGCGCTGGGGGCGACCATTATCGGCCTCGTGTTCTGGAGCTTCGGCTTCCTGCGCATGGGGATGACCGGCCTCACCGCGCAGGCCGATGGCGCCGGCGACCGCAGCGAGGTGGAGGCGCTGCTGCTGCGTGCGCTGCTGATCGGCGCGGGCATCGGCCTGGCACTGGTGGTGCTGCAATACCCAATCCGCCAGCTCGCCTTCGTCCTCCTGGCCGGCGGAGAGGATGTCACCGCTGAGGCCTCCGCCTATGTCGGCGCGCGCTTCTTCGGCGCGCCAGCGGCCTTGTGCATCTTCGCCATCAATGGCTGGCTGCTGGGGCTCGGCCGCACGCGCGCGGCTTTGGCGCTGCAAGTGGTGATGAACGGCGCCAATATCGCGCTGGACCTGCTGTTCGTCTGGGGCTTGAGCATGGGCGCAATGGGCGTGGGCCTGGGGACCGCCTGCGCCGAGTGGATCGCGCTCGTCACCGGCCTCATCGTGGCCGGCCGCGTCGCCGGCGGAGGCATGATCGCACTCATCCGCCGCACTGCGTGGTCCATTGTGATCGACAAGGCCGCCCTCGCCCGCCTGTTCGCCGTCAATCGGGACATCATGATCCGCACCCTGGCGCTGCTCATGATGTTCACCTGGTTCGCCAATGCCGGGGCGCGGCTCGGGGCCGAGGCGCTGGCGGCCAACCACGTCCTGCTGCAATTCATCAACGTCGCCGCCTTCGTGCTCGATGCCTTCGCCTTCACCGCCGAATCGCGCGTGGGCAATGCCATCGGCACGCGCTCGCGGGCGGATTTCCTGCGCGCGATCAGGCTCACGGGCGAGTTCTCGCTCGCCGCCGGGCTGGTACTCGCCGCTTTGTTCCTCGCCGCCGGGAGCCCGGCCATCGGCTTCATCGCGACCGATCCCCAGGTACGCGCCGAGGCGATGCGCTTCCTCCCCTTCGCCGCCGCCGTGCCGGTGCTCGGCATGCCCAGCTGGCTGCTCGACGGCATCTTCATCGGCGCCACCAGCGGCAGAGCGCTGCGCAACGCCGCCCTCGCCGCCACGCTGCTCTATCTCGCGCTCGATTATGCGCTGCGGCCGCTGGGCAATATGGGCGTGTGGATCGCCATCTCGGCCAGCTACCCGCTGCGCGCCGGCTTCCTGGCGCTCTATCTGCCCGCGCTGCTCGCGACCTTCTCTGGCGGAGGGGCGCAAGCTAAGCCTTGACGAATCCTCATCATTTCCCTTGCGTGGCGCGTATCATGCCGCGCCATCTCCTCAGCACCGCCCGCTTCCTCGCCGCGCTCCTCGCCTTCGCCGCCGCGCTGCTCGCCGCGCCCGCCTCGGCCGAGGTGCGCGCGCATTTCCACAGCTTCAACGGCTCGGTGCTGTTCGGCCGCTATCCGCACGCCTTCGTGGTGTTTGACGGTACGCTCGACGGCACGGGCGAGCGGATCGAGGAGAATTTCGGCTTCTCCGCCAAGAGCGCCGGGCCCGCCGTGCTCGCCGGCCCGGTCCAGCACATCGTCATGACCGAGCAGGACAAGTGGATCACCCGCACCAACCGCCACTTCTCGATTGCCCTCACCGACGAGCAATACCAGCGCCTGCGACGAGAAGTGTTCGCCTGGCGCGACCAACCGGGCAAATATTACGACCTCAACACGCGCAACTGCATCCACTTCGTCGGCCGCCTCGCCGAGCTTGCCGGCCTGCGGGTGGACTACCCCAAGAACATGCTGCGCAAGCCCAAGGCCTGGCTCAACCACATCGCCGCGCTTAACCCGCAGTTGGGCGCGGCGTCGGTGAGTTGAGAGCTTCGGAACGGGGATGGGGCGAGCGGCACTTCTGTTGGGGAGCAGACTGGCAGCTTTGGGCTCCGCATCATGCTGAGCGGCCGCGGCATAGTTTATAAAATCGCCGGTGAGGGGCGCATCAAAGAACCCTCGGGGCTGCGATGATCGGCTCGAGCGGCGGCATGTCCTGCTCCGGTGTGTAGATGCCGCGCGTGGCGTCACTGTAGGTTTGGTTGGCAAGCCTACAGAGGTAGTCCGCCCATGGCAGGAGATGAGGCAGGTCTCGCATCCAGACTTGATAATCGTTCCGTAGATTGATCGCCGATGGATGTAACTCGGCTTCGCTGGTGAAGCCGTGCACGAGAGTGTGACGGGCATCGCTGACATGGGAAAAGCCGTTCTCAAGGCCGTCCAATTGTTGATCCAGACGGGAGCCATCGCAAGCGATCAAATTTCGCAGTTCCGAGAGCTTTTCGGCCATCGGTGCGCGCTGCACCTTCTTCGTTGTATGCTCGACGCCTACCGAAAATGATTGATGCCACCATAGCTTAGCGATCACGCTTTCTGCTGATGCAATCGTAGTTATGAAACGTCCGATCCTTGCATAGTCAGAGTCGCGCAGCATTTCGGATCCTTTCTGAGCAAAGTCTGGCTAGCGAGCTACACATAGAAGCGTCGAAACACACGACCGCTCTCAAGCGACAATGACTGAGCCAGAATGTCCGCACTTGCGACGCAACCAGCCGCCGTCACCGCCGCTCGCCATTGCCGCCCCCGCCCGCTGCTGATAACCGCCCGCGCGACACCACGCAGCACCAGGACCCCCGATGCCAGACACCAGCCGCCCCGATATCAAGCGCGTCGTCCTCGCCTATTCGGGCGGGCTCGACACCAGCGTGATCCTCAAATGGCTGCAGGTGACCTACAATTGCGAGGTCGTCACCTTCACCGCCGATCTCGGCCAAGGCGAGGAACTGGGCCCCGCGCGCGCCAAGGCGCAGGCGATGGGCGTGCCGGACAAGCACATCTATATCGAGGATCTGCGCGAGGAATTCGTGCGCGATTTCGTCTTTCCGATGATGCGCGCCAATGCCCGTTATGAAGGCGATTACCTGCTCGGCACCAGCATCGCCCGCCCGCTCATCGCCAAGCGCCTGGTCGAAATCGCGCGTGAGACCGGCGCCGATGCGGTCGCCCACGGCGCCACCGGCAAGGGCAATGACCAGGTCCGCTTCGAGCTCAGCGCCTATGCGCTCAACCCCGACATCCGCGTCATCGCCCCCTGGCGCGAATGGGACCTCACCAGCCGCACCGCGCTGATCGACTGGGCGGAAAAGCACCAGATCCAGGTGGCCAAGGACAAGCGCGGCGAGAGCCCGTTCTCGGTCGACGCCAACCTCCTGCACACTTCGTCCGAAGGCAAGGTGCTCGAGGATCCGTGGGAGGAAGTGCCCGATTACGTCTTCTCGCGCACGGTGAGCCCCGAGGACGCGCCCGACACGCCCGAACACATCGAGATCGGCTTCGAGCGCGGCGACGGCGTGTCCCTGAACGGCGAGCCGATGAGCCCCGCCACTCTGCTTACGGCGCTCAACGAACTCGGCAGCAAGCACGGCATCGGCCGGCTCGACCTGGTCGAGAACCGCTTCGTGGGCATGAAGTCGCGCGGCATGTACGAGACGCCCGGCGGCACGATCTACGCCGCCGCCCACCGCGGCATAGAGCAGCTGACCCTCGACCGCGGCGCCGCGCATCTCAAGGACGAGCTGATGCCGCGCTATGCGGAGCTCATCTATAATGGCTTCTGGTTCGCCCCCGAGCGCGAGATGCTGCAGGCGGCCATCGACCACAGCCAGCTCAAGGTGAGCGGCACCGTGCGCCTCAAGCTCTACAAGGGCGCCGCGCATCTCGTCGGCCGCCGGTCGGAGAACTCACTCTATTCCGAACGCCACGTCACTTTCGAGGACGATGCCGGCGCCTACGACCAGAAGGATGCAGCGGGCTTCATCAAGCTGAACGCCCTGCGCCTGCGCCTCCTCGCCCAGCGCGACCGGCGCTGATCGGGCGCTGATCCGCCGCTGATCCGCCGCGGTTCGCGAGGAGACCGGCCGATCCGGGGGCGGAACGAGCGGCGCTCATGTCCATCGGTCCTGCCGCCAGCGGGCGCGCTGCCGAATTGGTGGAAGCCGCCTCCGCCCACCTACGCCCACGCGGCCGCCGCTGGAGCAGCAGCAGCGGGACCGGCGCGATGGCCACGAGGCTTGCAGTCCCCCCGCCGTTCGATGCGGGCCACGCATGCCGCCGAGCCCGCTGCGGCACGGCATGCGCAAAGCCGGCAGCGATGCCGGCCCACGCTGTTCAGGCCGCCCGCCGCACCCGTTCGCCGCTTCGATGAGCCTGGAGCCTCATTCGCTGATCGGACCCGATTCGCTCCCGGGCGCGCCATAACGCACGGCCCGCCACTTCGTTTCACGACGAGGCGAAAAGCTTACGGGCCGAGCGGAGCGGGCGCGGGTGGCCGCCCGATCAGGGGCTGTTTAGGGCGTCAGCTCAGGATCAACGGCGTACAAGGGTCATATGGACGGGACAAAACGGGCGCTCACGGTGCGCATTGCGATCGCCGGCGCCGCCGGCCTCGCGCTCGCCGGAGCCATGGGCGCCGGTCATGCCGAGCCGATCGCAGCGCAGTCGATGGTGGAGATCGTGAAAGCCGAAGACACCGGCGCACGCTTCACCCCGTCCACCCAAGCCGCCTTCGAACAAAGCTTCGTCCCCTTCTCCGATGATGCACCGGCCTTCGCCGTGCCCGATCCTGCAACCGACATCACCAGCGTCGCGGCGGCCGAGCCCGAAGCAGAGTTGCTCGGCAGCGGACTCGCCAGCTTTTACAGCCGCCGCCTGGCCGGTCGCCCCACCGCCAGCGGCGAAGCGTTCGACCCGCAATTGCTCACCGCCGCGCACCGCACGCTGCCTTTCGGCAGCCAGGTGCGGGTGACCAATGCCCGCAACGGCAAGTCGGTAATCGTGCGCATCAACGATCGCGGTCCGTTTTCCGGCGGCCGCCTGATCGACCTGTCGAACAGTGCCGCCGAGCAGATCGGCATCGTCAGCGCAGGCCACGGCACGGTCAAGCTCGAGCTGCTGGCAGGCTGACGCCGCTTTCCGGCCGGACGCCGGGGACCGCCGAAGCGCCCGGGCCACAAAGCGCCACACCCCGAAGCACCCAGTCCCCTAAGCGGCAGGCGGCAAGGCTGACCGACATATCCAGAAGGAAGACTGCGCTCGCCGGGCGGCAACCCAGCGCCCCAGCAACAAGTCGTCCCGCGGCCCGCGCTTGCGCCCCGTATCAGCGAAGTCGACGATCGGCTCGCCATCGGTCGCGAAGCGCTGGCGGTAGCCCTGACAGATCGCCGCGGCACCAGCTCGTTCCACAGCAGCGTGCCGAAGGACGGGCGATCCCAGGCCTGCCCTCGCTCGGGAAAAATTGCACCGCGCCCGGTTGCCGCTGCGAGCCGGCCGCCCGCCTGAACCCGGCACGCGCAATCGCAACCTGATCAGCGCGTTGCGCATCGGTGCGAGCCGGGCGTCCCCTCCCGGCGTGCCAACCCGGCATGCCCCGCGCGCCGCGAGCGCCTTGCGCTTGCACCCCGCGCATCAGGCTCTACCCCAAGGCATGACCGACGCCCGCACCATCGAGGCCGATCCCGCCTGGCTGCCGCACCGCATCGATGCGCCCACCCGCCGGGTCGAATTCCTCCGCATCCCGCGCGCGCAGCTCTCGGCCGCGCAGTTCCTCGCCGAGCGCACACCCGCCAGCCCCGCCGACCACGCGGCGCTCAGCTTCGAAGACGTGCTGGCGATGCGGCCGCGCACCGGCCCGCTGCACTTCATCTTCCACACCGCCTTTTGCCGCTCCACCCTGCTCACCCGCGCGCTCGCCATTCCGGGCGTCTCGGTCGGGCTCAGCGAGCCGGGCATCATCGGCAGCCTCGTCCATGCAGGCGAAGCCGGCGCGCGACTGATGCGCCCGCTGCTCGACCTGCTCTCGCGTCCCCACACGCCCGGCGAAATGGTGTTCGTCAAGCCCACCAACCACGCCAACCGCCTGATCCCCGCGCTGCTCGCCGCGCGGCCCGATGCGAAGGCCGTGCTGATGACCAACACCCTCGCGCCCTTCCTCGCCGCCATCGTGCGCCGGGGCATGCTCGGCCGCCGCTGGGGACGCCAGCTGTTCCTCGAGCTGCAATCCTATGCCGGCATGGATTTCGGCATGGATGCGCGCGAGAGCTTCGCCCTGACCGACCTGCAGGCCGCCGCCCTCGCCTGGTTCCTCAGCCAGCGCTGGTTCGCGATGCAACTGGCCCGCGAGCCAAGCGCCCCCGCCGCCCCGCGCCTGCGCACGCTCGACGGCGACCACTTCGCCGCCCATCCCGCCCAAACCTTGCGCGCCATGCTCGCCCTCGCCGGCACGGACCTGCCCCAAGTCCGCGCCGATGCGGCGGCGACCAGCCCCCTCTTCGCCACCCACGCCAAGCTCGGCGGCGATTTCGCCGATCAGCAAACCCAAGCCACCGCCCGCACCGCCAGCCCCGTGGTCGAGGAGGAAATCGGGCAGATCACCCAGTGGATCGGCCTGATCGCGCAGCAGGCGGGTTTGGAGGTGCCGGTGACAAAGCGGAGCGGGCTCATCGATGCGCGCTAGGGCAGGTCACCGATCGGCAGCCGCTCGTCCTGCCATTCGGCTAATCAACTGACCCGAAGCGATCTTCCACTTGCTTTGCCCATTAGCACCAAAGGGGGATTTTCGGATGGCAAAAACGGAAACTGTAGATGTGGCGCCCGGTGGGACAGCTAGGTTCAAGCTTTCCTTGGAACAGCTTGGAGCACCCAGCTCAAATCGGATCCTTGAGTCTACACCGAATTTCGCTGACCCCAACGGCGGAGAGCCAAGACCTAGAACAGTCTCTTCTGAACGCCGGTTATTTGAGGTCAAGGGTAAAATAACCCGCACAGCCAATGTCGCGGAGATTGATTCATCCTACGGATCCGAAGATGGGTCATCCTATCTGAAATGTCCAAAGGATGCAGTGTTTGTAGAGATTTCACATGAGCTTGGAGATTTCCGTTTCCACAAAAATGGGGCCAACGAGATCTCCATGGCCAGTAGCGAGGTGCTCGCGTCAGATGCTATCGAAGCGCGTTACAATTTCGAAAATGTGGTTTCCGTCCTGGTTGACAGGTTAGCATACATTTCTGAGGCTCCAATGTATCTTGGGTCAACTGTCGTGGATGATCCCTCAACAGGCAGCCAGACTCTCTTTTTCGTCGCGCCTCCGCGACAAAGAGTACTAGAAGAGCGCCGAATTATTTTAGATAATGAGCTTATCCCTGTGTACGCTCTCTATAGAGAGGCGCTTAATTCAAGTAGCCCATACTATCGTGTATTATGCTTCTTCAAAATAATGGAGGGTCTTCTGGGGCCGCTCGAAAAGTCCTTAGCTGAGAAGGCGAAGGAATCCGGCGGGACCTACGAGATTCCGCAAGCCTGCGTTCCCGATCATCCAGATATCGCCGACGCCCTTCGTCACCTAGTAGGGAAACAGATCAAACATGTACGAAAGACCTTTCTTCGAAAGGAGTTCCGTAATGCGATGGCCCACTTTGTGGTAGATGATTATAAGCCACTGAATGTAAGCATTTCGGAGAACCAATCCCGTTTCGTAGACGTAGCCTTTGTTGCAAGTCTTTGCGCTCGGATCCTGATAGACAGGCATCAAATGGCGTTGACAACTATCAACGGTGAGTATCAGGGCGTTACCATTATATCCGAAGCTTAAGTTTGTTGGCTTGCTTGAACGAAGGTCCACTTTGTCGCGTCGCGCTCGAAAGCAGACGGGACGGTTCCCGTTAACGTGGGCCATTCAGACCTGTGGGCGAGATTGTCGAAACCCGCACAGCCGAGCTGCCATTGTTCCGCCATCAGGCAAACCAAGAGCTTCGCCAGCTTGTATCTGCTCCTGATCCATCCAACATGGCGGATCGACCTCCCCACGCTTGCCGCCTGTGCCGTTTGCAACACTGACAGGTCTCGCATTCCTTGACCCACCCGAACATTTGCGGAACAGCTTCCCCCCATGGCCCTTACCCAGATCTCCGTCCGCGGCGCGCGCGAGCATAACCTCAAGGGTGTCGATATCGACCTGCCGCGTGACAGCCTGATCGTCATCACCGGCCTGTCCGGCAGCGGCAAGTCGAGCCTCGCCTTCGATACGATCTATGCCGAGGGCCAGCGCCGCTACGTGGAATCGCTCTCCGCCTATGCGCGGCAATTCCTCGAGATGATGCAGAAGCCCGATGTCGAACATATCGACGGCCTCTCTCCCGCCATCTCGATCGAACAGAAGACCACCAGCCGCAACCCGCGATCCACGGTCGCCACCGTCACCGAGATCTACGATTACATGCGCCTGCTCTGGGCGCGCGTGGGCGTGCCCTATTCGCCCGCCACCGGCCTGCCGATCGAGGCGCAGACCGTCTCCAACATGGTCGACCGGGTCATGGCCCTGCCCGAAGGCACGCGCCTCTACCTCCTCGCCCCCGTCGTGCGCGGCCGCAAGGGTGAGTATCGCCGCGAACTGGCCGAATGGCAGAAGGCCGGCTTCACCCGCGTGCGCATAGACGGCGAGATGCACGCCATCGAGGATGCCCCCGCGCTCGACAAGAAGTACAAGCACGACATCGAAGTGGTGGTCGACCGCCTGGCGGTGAAGGGCCCGGACGACACCAATGTCCAGACCCGCCTCGCCGACAGCTTCGAGACCGCGCTGCGCCTCGCCGAAGGCCTCGCCTATGTCGACCTGGCCGATGACGCCATCGTCCCCGGCCGGGAGGGCGAAGCCGCCTCCAGCGGCGCGCTCAAGGGCGCCGGCCTGCCGCCCAACCGCATCGTCTTCTCCGAGAAGTTCGCCTGCCCCGTCAGCGGCTTCACCATCGAGGAGGTCGAACCGCGCCTGTTCTCCTTCAACGCCCCGCAAGGCGCCTGCCCCACCTGCGACGGCCTCGGCGAAAAGCAGCTGTTCGACCCCCGCCTCGTCGTCCCCAACGAGGAGCTCAGCCTCAAGAAGGGCGCCATCGTGCCCTGGGCCAAGTCCAACCCGCCCAGCCCCTATTACATGCAGGTCCTCTCCAGCCTCGCCGCCGCCTACGATTTCACCCTCGACACGCCCTGGCGCGAACTCGCCCCCGAGCATCGCGACACCATCCTCAACGGCACCAAGGGCAAGCGCGTCCCCCTCACCTTCAAGGACGGGCGCAAGCAATACACGGTCGACAAGCCGTTCGAGGGCGTCATCGGCAACCTCAACCGCCGCCTGCTCCAGACCGAGAGCGCCTTCATGCGCGAGGAGCTCGCCCGCTACCAGGCCGCCCAGCCGTGCGAGACCTGCCACGGCGCCCGCCTCAACGAAAAGGCCCGCGCGGTAAAGATCGCCAGCCGCGACATCTCCCAGCCCGTCCGCCTCTCCGTCTCCGACGCGCTGGCCTTCTTCCGGCAACTCCCCGAGCACCTGACCGACACCCAGAACCAGATCGCCAAGGCCATCCTCAAGGAAATCACCGAGCGCCTCGGCTTCCTCGACAATGTCGGCCTCGATTACCTCACCCTCGACCGCACCTCCGGCACCCTGTCGGGCGGCGAGAGCCAGCGCATCCGCCTCGCCAGCCAGATCGGCTCGGGCCTCTCAGGCGTGCTCTACGTGCTCGACGAGCCCTCGATCGGCCTCCACCAGCGCGACAATGACCGCCTGCTCGAAACCCTCAAGCGCCTGCGCGATCTCGGCAACACCGTCATCGTCGTCGAGCATGACGAGGACGCCATCCGCGCCGCCGATTACGTCGTCGATCTGGGCCCCGGCGCCGGCATCCATGGCGGCGAGGTGGTGGCCGAAGGCACGCTCAAGCAGATCCTGAAATCCAAGACCTCGCTCACCGCCGCCTATCTCAACGGCACGCGCCGCATCGAAGTCCCCACCAAGCGCCGCAAGGGCAATGGCAAGAAGCTCACCGTCCACAACGCCACCGCCAACAACCTCCAGGGTGTCACCGCCGCCATCCCGCTCGGCACCTTTACCTGCATCACCGGCGTCAGCGGCTCGGGCAAGTCCAGCTTCACCATCGACACGCTCTATGCCGGCGCCGCCCGGGCGCTGAACGGCGCGCGCATCATCGCCGGCCCGCATGACAAGATCACCGGTCTCGACAATTGCGACAAGGTCATCGAGATCGACCAGTCGCCCATCGGCCGCACCCCGCGCTCCAACCCGGCCACCTATACCGGCTCCTTCACCCAGATCCGCGACTGGTTCGCAGGGCTCCCCGAGGCACTGGCGCGCGGCTACAAGCCGGGCCGCTTCAGCTTCAACGTCAAGGGCGGCCGCTGCGAGGCGTGCCAGGGCGACGGGCTCATCAAGATCGAGATGCACTTCCTGCCCGACGTCTACGTCACTTGCGAGGAATGCCACGGCCGCCGCTACAATCGCGAGACGCTCGAGGTGAAGCACAAGGGCCTCAGCATCGCCGACGTGCTCGACATGACCATCGAGGATGCCGAGGAGTTCTTCAAGGCCGTCCCCCCCATCCGCGACAAGATGCACATGCTCAACGAAGTGGGCCTGGGCTACGTCAAGGTCGGCCAGCAGGCGACCACGCTCTCGGGCGGCGAGGCCCAGCGCGTAAAACTCGCCAAGGAACTCTCCCGCCGCTCCACCGGCCAGACGCTCTACATCTTGGACGAACCCACCACCGGCCTCCACTTCGAGGACGTGCGCAAGCTCTTGGAAGTCCTCCACCGCCTCGTCGACCAGGGCAATTCGGTGGTGGTGATCGAGCACAATCTCGACGTCATCAAGACCGCCGACTGGCTCGTGGACCTTGGGCCCGAGGGCGGCGTGCGCGGCGGGGAGATCGTAGCGGAGGGGACGCCGGAGGTGGTGGCGGCGACGGAGCGGAGCTATACTGGCGGGTATCTACGGGGGATGTTGAACTTGTAACCAGAAGGAGCCCGAATCCGAACTTGATCCGGGGGCGCAGCTGGTGATGCAGAGAGATCGGATTTTTACGAGACGGCATCTTCTTGAAACACCTCCTCGCTTCTAAGCCTTACCCTGCATTCGGTCGAGGACATTATTAATCCCTATGTTAAACTTCTCAGAAAAATTGATTGTCACTTGCTCGGATAGCACTTGCCTAAAAAAGCGCATCACTTGTTTCTTATTTGGCCTGCGGGATAGCCCTAACTTGTCCTTGATGATCTCATAATCACTATCGGCAAGCAGCGCTTCGGGCTCTTTCTTCCCAGTCAAATGCTGAAAATCAAGAAACTGCTCCTCGGACAGATCGAAGCGCGCGTAGCGGCTTTTGGCATCCGCACCAGCCTGATCAGAGTCAAGAAGCACGTAAAATTTACTCGCCAACCCCATAAGTAAAGGAATAAGCGTCTCGAAGGTCGTTGATCCAAAGGCAGGAACTACGACAATGTTTCTGTCATTCCGATCCGCCATATATCTTAAAATGTAAAAGTCTGATTTTCCTTCAACTAGGGTTGCACCATCTCGCAATTCAAGAAGGCTGGGTTTCACCTCCAACCTGTCAAGCACCGGTTGGTAATAAGATGTCTTCCCCGGATTTTCATTCACAAAAGATTGATAACGAACTGCTCGAATATCGGAGTTATTTGATGTTACTGATTTAAAGCTCGCAGATTTTTCATAGTTTACCTCAGTATTCTCCACAATATACGAAAAATCAATCCAAGACGGGTTTATCATATGCTGACTATGCGTCGAGTAGATCAACGCATTATCACCCTTCGAAATATCGGCAAAACTTCTAAGCAGCCGCTCTTGCGCCTTGGCGTGCAAATTAGATGCGGGTTCATCAAACAGGAACAGCGTGCCTTGGCCAGTTTTGCGATGGCTCCTAAATTGAGTGAATAGAAGGAAGCAGAAGAACCATCTAAACCCTAATGAACGATCGGAAATGTCAAATAGATCGGTACCCTGGCGAACTTTAAACTTCACATATAAAGAGTGGCGCTGAGACCCCGATTTCGCCTCCGGCTTCCATTCAAGTTCTATCTTCTTATCGGTGATCTTTTCATTAAAAATTTCATGCCATGCACGAATAATAACATCGGTAAGCGTTGCAGAAGCCAAGTCCATTGCATGTGTAACCCGTTGCTGCGCTGACGAACCCCAAAAATTCTGAAGGAATTCACCGAAGGCGGTAAGAAATTCTTTTGACTGGATGCGCGCCAGGACATGATCTTCAATAGTTAGCCCATCGCCTTGGTAATTAAAAATATCTGAAATAATGGTGCGATAAAAGACGTTTGTTGGATCATCGTCATGACCATCAAGGTAAATTTTTTCGGGTAAGTCGAACACAAAGGTAGGAAAATACGCTATATCAGGTAATGTGCCCCTCATGTATCGCCAAATGATGGCCCACTCTTCGTCGGAATAGCGGCGAAACTTTTTCTGATTCCCGGATTTAAGACGTAGGTGAATATTCCAGATTGTTTTATATTCAACGTGTTCTCCCGCATTATACGTGTTCACGTTTTTGATTGTAAATCGATCGGGTATTGAAGAAGGGTCAACTTGAATGGCTGCGAGCTTAAGATGACGCGTTAATGCGTCTTTGTCGCTGCTATTTATTTCAATGGTGGCTTGAACGGTGACATCGCCTGTAAAACTAGATATCTTTCCCCTAGGTATGATCTCTATATCGGGTTTAGCTGGCTTCTTATCTCTTTCAAATAGCACTTTGCTTTCGTCGTTTGGAGAAAAACTGTATATCGCTTGGAGAATGGTTGTTTTTCCGCTCTCGTTTAGTCCAATCAGTGCTACAGCAGTGGAGTCGTCCGGCGGAAGCACTATTTGAGCACTTTTGATCCCCTTGAAGTTCGTAATTTGGAACTTGCTATAACGCATTGTGCCTCCAAACTGCTTGCGCGGCAGTGTATATCTGATCGCTGCGTCGACTTGGACCCGCCGTTAACCGAGTTACCACCTAATTGCGCCGACTCAAGCAACGGAGACCAATTCGAACAAATGCCGCCTCACACCGCACGCGGAACCACCTTTCCTACACCCCGCCCTCGCCCTATCCTCGCCAGTTATGCCCGCCGCGTCCGCCCCGATCCGTCCGCCCTTTGGACACGCTAATACACCCCGCCAGGGATGCACTTCATCAACTAAACCCCTCCGCCAGCGCGCCGAGGCCGGCGCGGGCACCGGCATTCCCCCGCTCCGATCGACCCGCCACGCCGCACCCGTTCCACCGCCGCACGGCCCCGCTGAAATGCCTTGCCACCAACCGCCTGCGCCTGATTCCAGCATCGCAAACATGACCAGCGCCTCGCGGGCCGAAAGCGATCCGGACGGGAGCGACGCCATGCACAGGCACGGATCATCGCGGCACGGCACTGCAAGCGGCATGGATGCACGCGCAATGCGCGCCTATATGGTCTGCCATGCACCGCCTGTTCGTCGCCCTGCGCCCGCCGGAAGAGGTCCGCGATGCGCTGATCGATACGATGGAGGCGCTCGACGGCGCCCGCTGGCAGGATGACGAGCAGCTCCATTTGACGCTGCGCTTCGTGGGCGAGGTGGATGCCCGCGCGGCCGACGACCTGGTCCAGACGCTCGCCCGCGTGCCAATGCGAACCTTCGACATCGAGCTCGACGGCATCGGCCATTTCGAGCGCAAGGGCACGCCAAAGGCGATCTGGGCCCGCATCCGCCCCTCCCCCGCCCTCCTCGGTTTGCGGGGAAGCGTGGAGCGCGCCTGCATCGCCGCCGGGCAACGGGCCGAGACACGCGCCTTCCTGCCGCATGTCACCATCGCCCGGCTCGGCCGCGGCACCGGGCCGATCGGCCCCTGGCTGGCGCGCCACGGCATCCTGCGAGCCGGTTGGCGCGCGACCGGCTTCTCCCTGTTCGAGAGCCATCTCGGCCAGGCGGGCGCCACTTACGAAGAGATCGTCCACTATCCCGCAGAGGACGCCGAGCCCGATCTGCCGGACATGGATTGAGGGCGAGCCCACCGCCAGCCGGGCACCAGCCGCCAGCCACGCACACCGGCCGGCGAGGGTCGGGCCGGATTGCCCCTTGTGACCGCGCCCAGACTGGGCGAGAGGTGCTGGCAATAATTGCCGATGAAACCGGCTGTCCATCTCTCCGCTGGAGTCCCCGCATGACCGCCCGTATGCTCGCCCCCATCGCCCTTGCCGCCCTTCTCCCCGCCTGCACCGCCATGAATGCCGAGCCGAGAGCCACCGCCCAGATGCAAACAGCCCTGTCGCCAGCAGCCCCCGTGCCCGAGGCCACAAGCCTGTTCGCGCAGCCGAGCACGCTCCCTTTCCACGCGCCCGATTTCTCCGCGATCGAGGATGCTGACTACCAGCCGGCGATCGAGGAAGGCATGGCCATCCTGCTGGCCGAGTCCGAGCGGATCGCCACCAACCCCGAGCCGCCGACCTTTGACAACACGCTGGTGGCGATGGAACGCGCAGGCCAGGTGTTCAGCCGCGCCTATTCGCCGTTCAGCCAGGAAGTCTCCGCCAACACCAATCCCACGCTCGACGCGGCGGACAGTGCGCTCGCCCCGCAGCTGGCAGCGATGCGCGATGCGATCTATCTCGACGCGCAGCTCTTCTCCCGGGTGAAGGCGATCTATGACGAGCGCGCGGCGCTCGACCTGACCGGCGAAGATGCCATGCTGCTCGAGACTAGCTATGCCGATTTCGTCCATCGCGGCGCGCTGCTGAACGATGCGCAGAAGGAAGAGCTGCGTACGATCAACAGCCGCATCTCCGAGCTCGAGACCGAATTTTCCCAGAAGCTGACCGCCGCCACCACCGAGAAATCGCCCGTGTTCGACACGCGCGAGGAACTCGCCGGCCTCAGCGAAGCGCAGATCGCCACCGCTTCGGCCGAAGCCGAGGAGCGTGGGCTGGCGGGCAAGTACGTATTGGCGCTGCAGAACACCACGCAGCAGCCACTGCTCACCAGCCTCGACAACCGCGCCACGCGCGAGAAGCTGTATCGCGCCAGCATCGAGCGCACCTCCAGCGGCGGCGAGAACGACACCCGCGAGATCGTGCGCGAGATCATCACCCTGCGCACCCGCAAGGCGGCGCTGTTCGGCGAGCCCGATTATGCGACCTGGCAGATGTACGACCGCTTCGCTCGCGACCCGGCGACCGCAGTCGGCTTCATGGAGGCGATGGTCCCCGCACTCGCCGCCACCCAGGCGCGCGAGGCCGAGATCCTCAACGCCCGCATCCGGCAGGACGGGCACAACTTCACCGTTGAGCCGTGGGACTGGGAATATTACGCCGAGAAGGTGCGCCAGGAGCGCTACAGCCTCGATGAGAACGCCATCAAGCAGTACTTCGTGGTCGACCGCGTGCTCGAGGACGGCGTCTTCGAGATGGCCAACAAGCTCTATGGCCTGACCTTCACCAAGCGCGACGACATCCCGGTCTATCACCCCGACGTGACAGTCTACACGGTGCGCGAAGCCGATGGCAGCGAGCTGGCGCTGTTCTATTTCGACCCGTTCCAGCGGCCCAACAAGCAGGGCGGCGCATGGATGGGCAATTTCGTCGAGCAGAGCCACCTCATCGGCAACAAGCCGGTGATCTCCAACACGCTCAACATCCCCGCGCCGTCCGAAGGGCAGCCTGCACTTGTCAGCTTCGATAATGTGCAGACGATGTTCCACGAGTTCGGCCATGCGCTGCACGGCATGTTCGCGAACCAGAAATACCCCTCGCTCTCCGGCACCAACACGGCGCGCGACTGGGTGGAGTTCCCGAGCCAGTTCCACGAGAACTTCGCCACCGTTCCCGCCATTCTCAACAATTATGCCAAGCACTACCAGACCGGCGAGACCATCCCGGCCGCGCTGATCGAGGCGATCGAGCAAGCGGGCAATTTCAACCAGGGTTATGCCTTGGGCGAGACGATGAGTGCGGCGCTGCTCGACATGAAGTGGCATGCGCTGCAGCCCGGCGAGGCGCCGGAGGACGTGATGGGCTTCGAGGCCGCCGCGCTTTCCACGCTGGGGCTCAATACCGAGCTGGTGCCGCCGCGCTACCGCACGCCCTATTTCCGGCACATCTTCAGCCATGGCTATGACGCGGGTTATTACGCCTATTTGTGGACCGAGATGCTCGATCACGATGCTTATGCCTATGTGGAAGAGCATGGCGGGATGAGCCGCGAAATGGGCGAGCGGATCCGCGCGACCTTCCTCGGCCAGGGCCATTCCAAGAGCTACGAGCAGATGTTCCGCGACTTCACCGGGCGCGACCCCAGCGTGCAGCCGATGCTTGAGGCGCGCGGCCTGGTGCCGGGCGATGCGCAGCCTGCGGGCGCAACGGGCGATCTGGGCGTGGTCGAAAGCGCAACGGGCGGCCCGGCGGACTAATCCGCCGGCGGCAACTTGCGCCGCCAGCGCAGGGAGCGGGCGTTGAGCAAAGCGAGATCCGCCTCGCCCGCCAGCGCCGCTTCCCCGAGCGCGATAGCGTCAGCCAATTGGTCGCCGCGGGCATGGCGCCACGCGGGCGCCGCGATGTGTTCGCGCCAACGGCCGCTTACCGCATTGTCGAGCAGGATGCGTTGGAAGCAATGGTCCAGGCGGACAGGCCAGCGCCGCGCGCGTGCCGCATCGGGCATTTCCCGGCGGGTCAGGTCGAACCAGCGTTCGGTGAGCTTGTCGCGCGGCACCATGATCGTGCAACGCCGCAGGGTCAGGCCGGCTCCGCAAGGGGGAGCAGGAGCGTTGCTGCGATTGCGAACTGTTAGCGAATATCAAATCTATTCGCGGTTGCAATGGTAGGGCCCCGGGCCTAGGGCGAGCGCGTTTAACAGCGCCGCTCCAGCGCAGGATGCAGGGAGCAGCACCGCCGTAATGCGAAGGCGCACTCAGCGCGACGCCGAAAGGACACGACGACACTCATGGCCCGCAAGAAAATCGCACTCGTCGGCGCCGGGATGATTGGCGGCACCCTCGCCCACCTCGCCGCGATGAAGGAAATGGGCGATATCGTCCTGTTCGACATTGCCGAGGGCATGCCCAGCGGCAAGGCGCTCGACCTCGCCCAGGCCGGTCCGGTGGAAGGCTATGACGCCAAGCTCAAGGGCACCAGCGACTATGCCGACATTGCCGGGGCGGACGTGATCATCGTCACCGCCGGCGTGCCGCGCAAGGCCGGCATGAGCCGCGACGACCTGCTCGGCATCAACCTCAAGGTGATGAAGGCGGTCGGCGAAGGCATCAAGAGCCATGCGCCAGACGCGTTCGTGATCTGCATCACCAATCCGCTCGATGCGATGGTGTGGGCGCTGCGCGAATTTTCCGGTCTGCCGCACAACATGGTGGTGGGCATGGCGGGCGTGCTGGATTCCGCGCGCTTCCGCCACTTCCTCGCCGACGAGTTCGACGTCAGCGTGGAGGACGTCACCGCTTTCGTGCTCGGCGGCCATGGCGACACGATGGTGCCGGTGATCGAATATTCGACCGTGGCCGGTATCCCGGTGCCCGACCTCATCAAGATGGGCTGGAGCACGCAGGACAAGATCGACGCCATCGTCAAGCGCACCCGCTCAGGCGGCGGCGAGATCGTCCAGCTGCTCGGCAACGGCTCGGCCTTTTACGCGCCCGCCACCAGCGCGATCGCGATGGCCGAGAGCTTCCTGAAGGACAAGAAGCGCGTCTTGCCCTGCGCGGCACATCTCACCGGGCAGTATGGCGTGAACGACCTTTACGTCGGCGTGCCGGTGGTGATCGGTGCGGGCGGCGTGGAGCGCGTAGTGGAGATCGCTCTGAACGACGAGGCGAAGCAGGGCTTCCAGGTCAGCGTCGACGCGGTCAAGGAGTTGCTCGAGGCATGCAAGGGGCTGGATAACAGCTTGGGCTAATGTTCCTGATCCTGTATCCCGTCATATGGTTCATATCACTCATTATCTTTTTACTTTCCGAAAGCTCGCTAAGAAAAGGTCGTTTCCGGAAAGCACTAGCCATCTCTTCTCCGGTGCACTTATTAGAAATGATCAGTGTCGTTTTCGCACTATCAGGCGACGAATACGGTGATTTTCATCTGTTCCTTCTTGCACCACTGCATTTGTTTGAGATAATATTTGTATTCGAATTTGTCTGGGAATTAATAGAGGTTAGACGGAAGGGTCGTTTTTCGGGCGTCGGTGAGACGTTTCTCTAACGCCCCTCAGATCCAGCCCTATTCTTTATCGATCTGCGGAGTCCGGAAAATGTCCATTCTCGTCGACAAGAACACCAAGGTCATCACGCAGGGCATGACCGGGGACACCGGCACGTTCCACACGCAGCAGGCGCTCGATTACGGGACGCAGATGGTTGCGGGCGTGACGCCGGGCAAAGGCGGGCAGACGCATATCGGCCTGCCGGTGTTCAACAGCGTGGCCGAGGCGAAGGACGCCACCGGCGCCACCGCCAGCGTCATCTACGTGCCGCCGCCCTTTGCCGCCGATTCCATCCTCGAGGCGATCGACGCCGACATTGAGTTGATCGTCGCCATTACCGAGGGTATTCCGGTGCTCGACATGGTGCGGGTGAAGCGCGCGCTGGCGGGAAGCAAGTCGCGGCTGATCGGCCCGAACTGCCCGGGCGTTCTGACGCCGGAGGAGTGCAAGATCGGCATCATGCCGGCCAACATCTTCAAGAAGGGCTCGGTCGGGATCGTGTCGCGCTCGGGCACGCTGACTTACGAGGCGGTGTTCCAGACCACCAATATCGGCCTTGGCCAGACCACTGCCGTGGGCATCGGCGGCGATCCGGTGAACGGGACCAATTTCATCGACGTGCTCGACCTGTTCCTCGACGATGACGAGACCAAGTCGATCATCATGATCGGCGAGATCGGCGGCAGCGCCGAGGAAGAAGCCGCCGCTTTCGTCAAGGCCGAGGCTGCCAAGGGCCGCCGCAAGCCGATGGTCGGCTTCATCGCCGGCCGCACCGCGCCTCCGGGCCGGCGCATGGGTCATGCCGGTGCGATCGTCTCGGGCGGCCAGGGCGGCGCCGATGACAAGATCGCGGCGATGGAAGATGCGGGCATCCGCGTCTCCCCCTCGCCGAGCGAGCTTGGCACCACGCTCGACGCGCTGCTCAAAGAACTCGCCTGATCTTGCCGCCGTTAGCCTCAAGTTAAGCAAGGCTGGCCCTTAAGCCAGCGCCATCTCACGCAGCAATCGAGTGCCGGCCATGGGTGAACAACCGCAATCCTTCGTGCCCGAGTTGACGGGCCAAGATGGCCCGCAGCCGGGCCCGAGCTGGCAGAAAGCCGGCTGGCCGCTCGATGACAGCGGCGATCTGACCGACGCGCTCGATCCCACGCGCATGAAGCTGGCGATCAAGCAAGCGGCCGAACAGGCCGGCAAGAAGGTCGACGCGGCGGCAATCGAGCAGGCGGCGGACGATTCGATCCGTGCGATGCTGCTCATCCGCACTTATCGCGTGCGCGGCCATCTCGCCGCCGATCTCGATCCGCTTGGCCTCTCGCAGCGCGAATTGCCCGAAGACCTGAAGCTTGAATGGCACGGCTTCAGCGGCAAGGCGCTGGATCGCAAGGTGTTCCTCGGCGGCAATCTGGGGCTCGACTGGGTCACGCCGCGCGAGCTGGTGCAGATCCTGCGCAAGAATTATTGCGGGGCGGTCGGCCTTGAATACATGCACATTTCCGATGTGGAGGAGCGCCGCTTCCTGCAGGATCGGATCGAGGGTCCGGACAAGGTCATCACCTTCTCACCCGAAGGCAAGCGGGCGATCCTCCAGGCGGTGATCCGCGGCGAGGAATACGAGAAGTTCCTCGGGCGCAAATATGTCGGCACCAAGCGCTTTGGCCTCGATGGCGGCGAGAGCATGATTCCCGCGCTCGAGGCGGTCATCAAGTATGGCGGCGCGCTCGGCATTCGCGAGATCATCTACGGCATGGCCCATCGCGGGCGGCTCAACGTGCTCGCCAACGTCATGGCCAAGCCTTACCGGGTGATCTTCCACGAATTCTCCGGTGGCAGCGCCAACCCTGACGACGTGGGCGGTTCGGGCGACGTCAAGTATCACCTCGGCACCAGTACCGATCGTGAGTTTGACGGCGTGAAGGTGCATATGAGCCTGGTGCCCAACCCCTCGCATCTCGAGGCGGTGAACCCGGTTGTGCTGGGCAAGGCGCGCGCGCAGCAGGCCATCCGCGACGATCTCATCAAGCACGAGCAAGTGCTGCCCGTCCTCATCCATGGCGATGCCGCCTTCGCCGGCCAGGGCGTCGTGTGGGAGTGCCTGGGCCTTTCCGGCGTGCGCGGCTACAATACTGGCGGCTGCATCCATTTCGTTATCAACAACCAGATCGGCTTCACCACCAGCCCGCAATTCGCGCGCTCCTCGCCCTACCCCTCCGACGTGGCGAAAGGCGTGCAGGCGCCCATCCTGCATGTGAATGGCGATAATCCGGAAGCCGTCACCTTCGCCTGCAAGCTGGCCATCGAATACCGCCAGCTTTTCAAGCGCGACATTGTCATCGACATGTGGTGCTACCGCCGGTTCGGCCACAATGAGGGTGATGAGCCGAGCTTCACCCAGCCGCTGATGTATTCCGCCATCAAGGCCCATCCGCGGGTGAGCGACCTTTATTCCGAGCGGCTCAAGGCCGAAGGGATGATCGACGAAGGCACCGCATTGGCGTTGCGCGACGAATTCACCGAGCTGCTCAACCAGGAGTTCGAAGCCGGCAAAAGCTACAAGCCCAACGAGGCGGACTGGTTTGCAGGGCGCTGGAGCGGCCTGCACAGGCCCGCCGATCCCGAGACCGCACGGCGCAATGTCGAGACCGCGATCGACAGGAAGCTGTTCGACAGTCTCGGCCGTACGCTGACGACCGTTCCCGGCGATCTCGAAATCCACAAGACCTTGCAGCGCGTGCTCGATGCCAAGAAGGACATGTTCGAGAGCGGCGTCGGCTTTGATTGGGCGACTGCCGAGGCGCTCGCCTTCGGCAGCCTGGTGACCGAAGGCTTCGGCGTCCGCCTTTCGGGGCAGGATTCGAGCCGCGGCACGTTCAGCCAGCGGCACGCCATCTGGGTCGATCAGGGCAACGAGAACAAGTACATCCCCCTTGCCACCCTCCCCCACGGCAAGTTCGAGGTGTACGATTCCACGCTGTCCGAGTTCGGCGTGCTCGGATTCGAATACGGCTTTTCGGTCGCCGATCCCAAGACGCTGGTGATGTGGGAGGCGCAGTTCGGCGATTTCGCCAACGGAGCGCAGGTCATCATCGACCAGTTCATCGCCGCGGGCGAGGTCAAGTGGCTGCGCGCCAATGGCCTGGTCATGCTGCTGCCGCACGGCTTCGAGGGCCAGGGTCCCGAGCATTCCTCGGCGCGCCTCGAGCGCTTCCTCCAGCTGTGCGCGAACGACAACATCCAGGTCTGCAACATCACCAGCCCGGCCAATTACTTCCACGTTCTGCGCCGGCAGATGCTGCGGCCGTTCCGCAAGCCGCTGATCATCATGACGCCCAAATCGCTGCTGCGGCACGCGCAAGCGAAGAGCGATGTCGACAAGTTCACCGATGACAGCCACTTCCAGCGCATCCTGTCGGACAAGAAGGCGCTTCCTTGCGAGAAGGTGCGCCGGCTTGTCCTGTGCTCGGGCAAGGTCGCCTACGACCTCATGGAGAAGCGTGACCAAGAGCGGATCGAGGACGTCTCGGTGGTGCGGGTCGAGCAGCTCTACCCCTTCCCGGGCGAGGCCCTGGCCACGCGCCTGAAGCGCATGACAGCGCTGCAGGAGATTGTGTGGTGCCAGGAAGAGCCCAAGAATAATGGCGCCTGGTTCTTTGTGGAAAGTCGCATTGAGGAGGCGCTGATCGCCGCCGGGCATGCGGGCATGCGGCCCACCTATGCAGGGCGCGAAGTCGCCGCTTCGCCCGCCACCGGCTTTGCGAAGCGCCATCAGGTGCAGCAGGAAGCGCTCGTGGCAATCGCGCTCGGCCTGGCCGATGGCGGCCGGGTGCCGGCAAGCGGCAAGCCCAGGGTTTGAGAGGACAGTAAGAGATGGGTACGCAGGTCAAGGTCCCAACGCTGGGCGAATCGGTCACCGAAGCCACGATCGGCGAGTGGCTGAAGAAGCCAGGTGAAGCGGTTGCGCTCGACGAGCCCATCGCCAGCCTTGAAACCGACAAGGTGGCGGTCGAGGTGCCGGCGCCAGTGGCGGGGACCATGGGTGAATACGCGGTCGAGGTCGGCACCACCGTCCAGGTCGGCGCAGTGATCGCCACCATCGAGGACGGCTCCGCGGCCGGCGAAACCACGCAGATCAAGGAACGAGAGGGCACGCCGCCAGCGGACAAACCGCAAGCGGCTGCTGGTGCGCAAGCCGCGCCTTCTGCGTCCACGAGCGATGACGATGCGGGCGACCACGCCGCCACTTTATCGCCTTCGGTGCGGCGCGCCGTGCTCGAGCACGGGATCGATCCCTCCGCCGTCAGGGGCACGGGCAAGGACGGGCGGCTGACCAAGGAAGACGTGCTCGCCGCAGCCAAGGCCAAGGAGAGCGCGCCTGCGCCCTCCATCCAGGCCCAAGCGCCCGCGCCGGCACCGGCGCCTTCCTCCGCAGCGTCCGGCGAACGGCGGACCGAGCGCGTGAAGATGACCCGCCTCCGGCAGACCATCGCCCGCCGCCTCAAGGGCGCGCAGGAAGAAGCGGCGCTGCTTACCACGTTCAACGATTGCGACATGAGCGCGGTGATCGCCGCGCGCGAGGCCTACAAGGACGTGTTCGCCAAGAAGCACGGCATCAAGCTCGGCTTCATGAGCTTCTTCGCCAAGGCCGCGTGCCTGGCGCTGAAGGACGTGCCCTCGGCCAACGCGCAGATCGAAGGGGACGAGATCGTCTACCACGATTTCGTCGACATTTCCGTCGCGGTGAGCGCGCCCAACGGGCTGGTCGTGCCCGTGGTCCGCAATGCTGATGCGATGAGCTTCGCTCAGATCGAGCAGGCGATCGCCGACTTCGGGCAGAAGGCCAAGGCCGGCACGCTGACCATGGACGACATGCGCGGCGGCACCTTCACCATCTCCAATGGCGGCGTGTTCGGCTCGCTGATGTCGACGCCGATCATCAACCCGCCGCAAAGTGCCGTGCTCGGCCTTCACCGCATCGAAGACCGCCCGGTGGCGGTGAACGGCGAAGTGGTGATCCGCCCGATGATGTACCTGGCGCTCTCCTACGACCACCGCCTCATCGACGGGCGCGAGGCGGTGACCGCGCTCAAGATCATCAAGGATGCGATCGAGGATCCCATGCGGCTGCTGATCGACCTTTGAGGGCCAATAGCCCGCCAGAAATAGCGCCTTTCCGCTCTGGAAAGCGGGAGCCGTGCACCCTAAAGGTCGGGCAAGCATCCGGAACGAAGGAAGAAGCCGCTCATGGCTGATTACGATTACGACGTCCTCGTCATCGGCGCTGGCCCGGGCGGCTATGTCGCTGCGATACGCGCCGCGCAACTCGGCCTGAAGACCGCCTGCGCGGAAAGCCGCGAGACGCTGGGAGGCACCTGCCTCAATGTCGGCTGCATTCCGTCCAAAGCACTGCTGCACGGCTCCGAACTGTTCGAGGAGGCCGGCGGACATTTGGCGAAATGGGGCGTGAAGGCCGACAATGTCAGCCTCGATCTGGCGACGATGCTGGCCGAGAAGGACAAGGCGGTGGGCGAACTCACCGGCGGCGTGGAATATCTGTTCAAGAAGAACAAGGTCACCTGGCTGAAGGGCCGCGCCACCTTCCAGGATGCGCACACGCTCCAAGTGGGCGGCGAGACCGTCACCGCTGCGAACGTGGTGATCGCCACCGGATCCTCGGTCACCCCGCTGCCTGGCGTGGAGATCGACAATGAGGCCGGGATCGTGGTTGATTCCACCGGCGCTCTGAAGCTGCCCAAGGTGCCGGAAAAGCTGGTGGTGATCGGCGGCGGCGTGATCGGCCTGGAGCTCGGCTCGGTATGGCGGCGGCTCGGCGCGCAGGTGACCGTGGTCGAGTTCTTCGACCAGCTGCTGCCGGGGATGGACGGCGAGGTGCGCAAGGAAGCCGCCAAGCTGTTCGCCAAGCAGGGCATGGAATTGATGCTCTCCACCAAGGTCACCGGCGTCACGGTCGAGGGTGAGCGCGCCACGCTGACCCTCGAGCCGGCCGCGGGCGGCGAGAGCAAGGTGATCGAGGCCGATGCGGTGCTCGTCGCCATTGGCCGCCGGCCCAATACCGAAGGGCTGGGGCTCGAGGCTATCGGGCTCGCCCCCAACAAGCGCGGGCAGATCGAGACCGACCATTCGTTCCGCACCAGCGTGGACGGCGTGTGGGCCATCGGCGATGTCATCCCCGGACCCATGCTGGCGCACAAGGCCGAGGACGAGGGCATCGCGGTGGCCGAGAACATTGCCGGGCAGACCGGCATCGTGAACCACGCGGTGATCCCCAGCGTCGTCTACACCATGCCCGAAATCGCCGGCGTGGGCCTCACCGAAGAGACGGCAAAGGAGGCGGGCCACGAGGTGAAGGTCGGCAAGTTCCCGATGATGGCCAATAGCCGCGCCAAGACCAATCGCGACACCGATGGCTTCGTCAAGGTGATCGCCGATGCCGCGAGCGACCGTGTGCTCGGCGTCTGGATGATCAATTCGCTCGCCGGCACGATGATCGCGCAGGCGGCGCAGGCGATGGAGTTCGGCGCCACCTCCGAGGACATCGCCTATACCTGCCATGCCCACCCCACGCATTCCGAGGCATTCAAGGAAGCGGCGATGGCGGTGCAGGGCAAGCCGATCCACATTTGACGGCCATGGCGGCGCGCGACTGGCCGGTTGCCCGCCGCCGCCTGCCAGCGCTCCTCGCCCTTACACTGCCGGTGCTGGCTGGCCTCGGCTATCTGGCGGGCTTTGGCGCACCGGGAGCCTATATGGCCGTCAACGCCGGGGCCCTCATTCTAGGCCTTGCCTGGATTGGCGTGGGCTGGATCCCGAGCGGATCGCGAGCGCGCCGTGCGCTGGCGATCGCCCTGGTAATCCTCTTCGCCGTGCCACTGCTGACCGGGCCGCAGGTCAACGGCATCGCCCGATGGCTGCCGCTCGGGCCGGTCATCCTGCATGCCGGCATGCTAACGCTGCCATTGCTTGTCGTGCTCGCGGCCCGCGCGGAGGACGATGCGCCGCTTTTATTGCTCGCGGCCTTGTTGGTCGCGGTTCTCCAGCCTGATGCGGCGAGCGCCCTTGCCGTGACCATTGCTTGCGTGGGCCTGCATCATGTGAGCCAGGACTGGCGCATGGGATTGGTGGCAATCATCGCCTTTATCGCCACGATCGCAGCGGCGCTGCGCGGCGAATTGCCCGCCCAGCCCTTTGTCGAGCGCGTGCTGGTGGGAGGTGGCACTCGCCGCGCCGCTCGCCGCTATCGGCTTGCTTGCGGCGCTCTTGGCGGGGTTCTTCCTCATCCTGTTCGCCGTGCCGATGGAGCGTGCGGCCCGGTTCGGGTTAGGCGGCTCGCTGTTCGGCTTCTCGGTCGCGGCGATGGTATCGAATTATCCGAGCGCGCTCATCGGCTTTGGCGCCGCGCCGATCCTGGGCTATGCGCTGGCGCTCGCCAACAACCAAGAGCCTGCCCGATGAGCCTGCCACCGTTCCATCTCGCCTTCCCGGTCGACAATCTCGACGCCGCGCGAAGGTTCTGGGGTGGCACGATGGGCTGCCCCGAAGGGCGCAGCAGCGCCGAGTGGATCGATTTCGACTTTTACGGTCACCAGATCGTTGCCCATCTCTCCCCTACCGCCGCCGCGCAGAACGCCGGCGCGTCCAATCCGGTCGACGGTCATGACGTGCCGGTGCCGCATTTCGGCCTGGTGTTGGCGCTGGACGATTGGCAGGCTCTTGCCGACAGGCTGACCGAAGCGGGCGTGAACTTCGCGATCGCCCCGCACATCCGCTTCAAAGGCCAGCCGGGCGAACAGGCGACGATGTTCTTCCGCGACCCGGCCGGCAACGCAATCGAGATCAAGGCCTTCGCCGATATCGGGCAACTCTTCGCCACCGGCTAGCAGGGTTCGCGCGGCGCGGCTAAGGGCCGGGCATGGCTCGACAGCGGATCATGCGCCGCCTGGCGCGATGGCATATTTGGATCGGCTGGCTTGCCGGCGTGCCGATCCTGATGTGGACAGTGACGGGCCTGGTGATGGTGGCCCGCCCCATTAAGGAAGTGCGTGGCGAGCACTTGCGGGCCCCCGACCTCCCGATCGCGCCCGAAGGGCTGGTGCTGCCCCGCCTGAGCGCGCCCGTGCTCTCGGTCGAGCTGGTCCACCAGCCGGATGGACCAGCCTGGATCGTCAGCGAGGGGGATGGAGGGCGTTACCGCTACTCGGCGCATGCGCCGGGCAATGTGCTTCCCCCGGTCACCCGGGCAGAGGCGCGCCGCATCGCCGAGCACGCCTTCACGGGCCCGTCCGCGCTGTCAGCGCTGACCTACTTCCCCGCCGACGCGGCGCCGCTCGACCTGCGCCGCGGGGCGGCAAGCTGGCAGGCCCGCTTCGCCGACGGCACCAACCTCTATATCGAGGATGCAACGGGCGAGGTGCTGGCGGTGCGCACCTCGTATTGGCGGGTGTTCGACTTTATGTGGGGCCTGCACATCATGGACCTGGAGACGCGTGAGGACACGCACCATCCAATCTTGATCCTGTTCGCCGCGCTCGCCGTTATGGGGGTGCTGCTCGGCTGCGTGCTCATGTTCCGCCGCCGCAGCGCGCGGCGCGCGCCATGATTGCGCCGGACCTGCCCGCCCTTCGGCCGCTGCTGGACCTTGCGGGCACCGCGGTCTTCGCGCTGTCCGGGGCACTGGTCGCCGCGCGGCTCAAGCAGTCCTTTGTGGCCATGGCGTTCTTCGCGCTGCTGACGGGAGTGGGCGGCGGATCGGTGCGCGACGTGCTGATCGGGGTGCCGGCCTTCTGGCTGCGCGATCCTTGGGTGGCGCCCGTGGTGTTCGGGACCGCGCTCATCGCCTGGTTCACGCCGCGCCGCTGGATGGAAAGCCACGCGCTCGAATGGGCCGATGCAGCGGGGCTCGCCGCTTTCGCCACGCTGGGCACGGCTAAGGCGCTCGCCTTCGACGTTGCCCCGCTGCCCGCAGTGGTGCTTGGCGTGATAACCGGATGCGTGGGCGGCATCATCCGGGATGTGATCGCCGGCCTCCCCTCCATCCTGATGCGGCCCGAACTTTACGTAACAGCGGCGGCATTGGCGGCCGCGCTGTGCGCAATCCTCATCGCCGCGGGCCTGCCGCAAACGGGCGCGATGGCGATCGCCGCCCTGACCGGCTTTGCCCTGCGCGGCGCCGCGATGATCTGGCAGATCGAACTGCCGCCCTATTCGCGCGAGGCTTGAGGGCGCAAGCCTAGCCTACCTTGCCAATTAATATCTTGCCTCGTCAGGCGAGCCAGCGCCGACATAATCATCATAGCCTTCCTCACCCGGGAAGGGACCGCCGGGATAAGCGGGTTGCGGGTCTCCGCCGACGGTGTCGCCATCCATACGCACGGAGCGCCGATCCTCGGGCGTTCCGGCCTGTGCGGCGCGAAGGCGCGTGTAGACGGCCTCGCCATATTGCCGGTCTTCGCCGGTGCTGCTGGACGCGTCGTAGCGCGTTCCTACGTTAATCTCATCGATGCGGCCGTCATTGCCGATCCGGCAGGTGAAACCCTGGCCCGATTCAAGCACGCCGGAGACAAGCCATCCTTCGGCATTGCGCAAGCCCTCATCCACGCCGGCGACCCGATCGCGGCCGCGCTCGATCTCATTGACGCACATATCGACGGCGCGCGTGATGCCGCGGCTCTCGAAGGACTGGCCGCGCTCGCGTTGCCGATCACGATCGCGCTCCGCGTCACGGGCATCCGCCGGGTAGCGCCGGGGCTGGTCGTCGTCCCTGCTCGCGGCACTGGCGACGGCGGCGATACCGCCCAGCACCAGGATGCCGGCAATGATGTCCCCTGCGTCGATCCCGTTATTACGGCGACGATAGTGGCGGTAATGGGCCGCGTCACTCACCCCGGCATCGACCGCAATGGGCGCGCGGCCTGCCCGCCGTGGCAGGTCGAGAGCATGCGCCGGCGTCGTGGCCATCACGAACGATGCGACCAAGGCCGCGGCGATGCCTTTTGGGCCGGATTTAAGCGTCATGGATCGATCTTTCAGCTGCACGGGGGACTAGGGGTAGGCGGTCCAGCATTGCATCGGCCTGAACCGCCTCGAACCGCTGCTTCGACCTTTAAAGGCCGCGAATGCCGCTATAGTCGAGATCGACCACGCGGCCGCGTTGTACCTCGCATGTGAACTTGCCCTCGTCCCACTGGTCGCGACGGTAATTGCGCCCGCGCTCCTGTACTGCGATGCGGCCCTTGACCTCGAAGCCGTTGCGCTCGCGATCGACGTCGCGGATCTGGTAGACTTCGGCCCGCGTACCGTAATTGTAGCGGGCGGCGGTGCGCTCTGCCGCGCGCACGCACAGGTCGACCGCATTTTGCTGGTAGGATGCGCGAACATCGCGCCGATCGCCGCGACTGCCGTTCTGCCGGTCGTAGCGGCGATGATTCCCGTCATTGTCACTGGCAATGGCCGCGACTGCGGCGATCCCGCCGAGAATGGCGGCGCCTGCAAGAATGTCGCCAGTGTCGATCCCACCGCGGGCACGGTCACGGTCGCCGCCACGGTTAAGCGCGAGGGCCGGGCTGGCGGAGCCTAGCACCATCGCCCCAGCTGCCAATGTGGTCGCCAGTGACTTGGATAGAGATTTCATAGCACCCTCCTTGCGAGCCGACGGAGCCAGGCTGCGCCGTCGATGGGAAAGGTCTATGTCAATGCTCTTGAGGAGACGCTGAACCCATAGGTTAGCGCACGTTCATGTACAGCCGCTACTCCATGAACAGCAACAATCCTGCCGACAAAGCAAAGGCGGCCGCGACTCCGTGTCGCGACCGCCTCTGGTCTCGATTATTCGGGATAGAGGTCAGGCGCCCTCGTACTCGTCCTCCACCATGACCGGGCCGCTGTCCTGGCCCTTGGCCGCCACATCACGGTCGACGAACTCGATGATCGCGATTGGCGCAGCGTCCGAGGCACGGATGCCAGCCTTGACGATGCGCGTGTAACCGCCCTCGCGCGTCGCATAGCGTTCCGCCAGCACGTCGAACAGCTTACGCTCCTGCGCATCGTCCATCATCCGGCTATGCGCCAGGCGACGATTGGACAGGCCGCCGCGCTTGGCCAGCGTGACCAGCTTTTCGACATAAGGCCGCAGCTCCTTGGCCTTGGCCGTAGTGGTGGTGATTTGCTCATGCTTGATGAGCGCGGCCGCCATGTTGCGGAACATCGCCGTGCGATGCTGCGATTTGCGGCTGAGCTTGCGACCAGCGATACCGTGACGCATTTCATTTCACTCCGTTCGTATGGGGGCCGTTGGCGCATGCCGGTACCCCGATCCAGGCGGCGTTTTCTGGTCACCGCCCTCAACCATTCCAAGCTGCAGCGTTTAGCCCAGCAGCTCCTGCTCGAGCTTCTTGGCCATTTCCTCGATGTTCTCAGGCGGCCAGCCGGGGATGTCCATGCCCAGGCGCAAGCCCATGCTCGACAGCACTTCCTTGATCTCGTTAAGCGACTTGCGCCCGAAATTGGGCGTGCGCAGCATCTCCGCCTCGGTCTTCTGTACCAGATCGCCGATATAGATGATGTTGTCGTTCTTGAGGCAATTGGCCGAGCGTACCGACAGTTCGAGTTCGTCCACCTTCTTGAGCAGATAGCGGTTGAGCTGGTTGGCATCGGATTCGGTCGGCTCGGCGGCCACGCCGATCATCTGCCCGGCAGGCTGCGGCACGCCGTCCTCGAAGTGGACGAACAGGGTCAGCTGGTCCTGCAGAATGCGCGCGGCATAGGCCACCGCATCCTCGGGCGTGACGGTACCATCGGTCTCGACCGTGATCGACAGCTTGTCGTAATCGAGCTCCTGGCCAACGCGTGCGTTCTCGACCTTGTAGCTGACCTGCTTGATCGGCGAGTAGAGCGAATCGACTGGAATGAGGCCGATCGGCGCATCGACCGGGCGATTGGCCACGGCCGGCACGTAACCCTTGCCGGTATCGGCGGTGAGCTCCATGTTGAGCGTGGCGCCTTCGTCCAGATGGCAGATCACGAGCGTGGGGTTGAGCACCTCGATGTCGCCCGAGACCGCGATATCACCGACAGTAACCTCAGCGGGGCCGCTGGCGGAGAGCTGCAGGCGCTTGGGGCCCTCGCCTTCCATCTTGAGCGCGATCTGCTTCACGTTAAGCACGATATCGGTCACATCCTCACGCACGCCGGCGAGCGAGGAGAATTCGTGTAGCACGTTCTCGATCTTGATCGAGGTGATGGCGGCGCCCTGAAGGCTGGACAGGAGCACCCGACGCAGCGCATTGCCAAGCGTCAGGCCATAGCCGCGCTCGAGCGGTTCGGCCACGAAAGTGGCCTTGCGCCGCTTGTCGCCGCCTACCTTGACCTCGAGGCTGGTGGGCTTCTTGAGTTCCTGCCAGTTCTTCATGTTGACGGACATGGGCTTCCCCTAAAGGTGGTGTTTCGACAGCATCGGCCGCGGAGCGTGTGGCACGCCGCGGCCGATGCGATTTGCTCGTGCGGCTCCCCTGTCGCGATCAGGAGTAGCCACGGCAGGTTCGATCAGACGCGGCGGCGCTTGGAGGGCCTCACGCCATTATGCGGAATGGCGGTAACGTCGCGGATGGATGTGATGGTGAAGCCCACAGCTTGCAAGGCCCGCAGCGCGCTTTCGCGGCCAGAACCGGGCCCCTTGATCTCCACCTCGAGCGTGCGCACGCCGTGCTCGGCGGCCTTCTTGCCGGCATCGTCGGCGGCGACCTGCGCGGCATAAGGGGTCGACTTGCGGCTGCCCTTAAAGCCCATCGCGCCGGCCGAAGACCAGCTGATGGCGTTGCCCTGCGCATCGGTAATGGTGATCATGGTGTTGTTGAAGCTGGCATTCACATGCGCAACGCCACTGGAAATATTCTTCTTATCGCGGCGCCTAACGCGGCCGGGTTCGCGTGCCATATTGCGTTTCCTGTCCTAAATCCTGGGAGAAGCAAGCTGCGCATCCATGCGCGGCGGCTTACTTCTTCTTGCCGGCGATCGGCTTGGCCTTACCCTTGCGGGTACGCGCATTGGTGTGCGTGCGCTGGCCGCGGACCGGCAGGCCCTTGCGGTGCCGGAGGCCGCGATAGCAGGCGAGGTCCATCAACCGCTTGATGTTCATCGCCGTGTTCCGCCGCAGGTCACCTTCGACCGTGTGGTCAGCATCGATCGCTTCGCGGATCTGCAGCACCTCGGCGTCGGTGAGGTCCTGCACGCGGCGCGTGTGGTCAATGCCCAGCTTGTCGGCAATCTGCTTGGCCGTGGTGGGGCCGATGCCGTGGATATAGGTCAACGCGATAATCACGCGCTTGTTGGTGGGGATGTTCACCCCTGCAATACGAGCCATTTGTTCTCCATGCTCCACAGGACCGGCCCATAGGCTTGGGCCCTATCTCATAGCGTCTAGCCTGATCGTCCAAATCGATTACCGGACCGAAATGACGAAGGCCCGCCAGAGCGAGCTTACAAGGCTGCTGCCTGCCGGACCGGATCTCGATTGAGCGAACGGAAAGGCGCACCTAAGGTGATTCGCCTACCAGGTCAAGGGCACACAGGCGCAGGCGGGAATCATCCCGCAGCGGCCCGGTGGTTGGCAGCCTATAGCGCTTGGCGGATGGCTCGTCAAAAACTCGCTTCGGAAGATGCCTTGCGCAGCATTTGGCCTGAGATCGCATAAATTATGCGCATGTGCTTGATGGCGACCGGCAATTGACCGAGCACGCCTCATGGCCTGTTGGAAGCAACCGCTCGGCATCACCGCCAACGTCGCACGCGCAGTGCCGTGGAGCAGGTGAACTTCCGGGTCAGCCATTCGCCGCACGCGGCATTGCCTTCTGAGCCCCTCAGCTAGGCGAAGGAACCTGAGCCATCCGCCACCGGCGTGAAACCCACATCCCGGGAGGTGACGATCTCCCGGACAAGGCAGGAGGTCGATTGATACCGGCCTCGCCCCTGAGGCTTGTCGAGAAAACCCTCCCGCACCAGGCAGGAGAGTCCGCCGTTAGCGGGAAGCCAGCACCGCTTCGATGCCGGTCGTCACTTCGTCGATAGGCGCCATGCCGTCCACCCGCGAAACGATTCCCCGCGCCTCGTAGAGCGGCAGAATGGGCGCGGTCTTGGCGCGGTATTCCGCCATGCGCGTGCGCACAGTAGTCTCGTTGTCGTCGGGCCGGCGCTTGAACTCGCCGCTGCCGCATTTGTCGCACGTGCCAGCCACTTGAGGCAGCTTGAACCGGTCGTGATATCCAGCGCCGCAATTGGCGCACGTAAAGCGGCCGGTGATGCGCTCCACAAGCGCGTCCTCGTCTACATCAAGTTCGATCACGTGGTCGAGCCGGCGGTCGTGTTCGGCCAGGATAGCATCGAGCGCTTCGGCTTGCGCGGCGGTTCGAGGATAACCGTCGAATATGGCCCCCGCCCCGCCCTCCATCGCGGCAAGTTCCGCGTCGATCAGGGCGGACACGATCTCGTCGGATACGAGCTCACCACGGTCCATGACGGCCTTGGCCTTGAGTCCAATGGGTGTCTGAGACATGACCGCGGCGCGCAGCATGTCGCCGGTGGAAAGCTGGCGCATACCGTGATGCTCCACCAATCGTGCGCTCTGCGTCCCTTTGCCCGCGCCAGGGGGACCTAGAAGAATAATGTTCATCGGCTCCCCCAGACGTCCGCCCTGTCGGCGGACTCTTGCCAGCGGCCCATCTGCCCTAACGCAGACGGCCTTTCAACTTCGCCTTCTTGATCAAGTCGCCATATTGGTGCGCCAAGAGGTGCGATTGGATCTGGCTGATCGTGTCGACCGTCACATTAACAACAATCAGCAGGCTGGTGCCGCCCAGGAATAGCGGAAGCCCTGTCTGCGCGATCCCCCATTCAGGAATGACGCAAACCAGCGTGAGGTAGATCGCGCCCACGGCGGTGATGCGGGTCAGCACGTAATCGAGATAGTCCGCCGTGCGTTTGCCCGGCCGGATCCCCGGGATGAAGCCGCCATTGCGCTTCAGGTTCTCCGCCGTTTCCTCCGGATTGAACACCACTGCTGTGTAGAAAAAGCAGAAGAAGATAATCCCCGCAGCGTAGAGCAGCATGTAGAGCGGGGCGCCGTGCTGCAGATATTGGTTGAGCGTCTGCACCACGCCGTAGAACGCACTGTCTGTGTCGGTCGCGTTGCCCGCGAACTGACTAATCGTCAAAGGCAGCAGCAGCAGCGAACTGGCGAAGATCGGAGGGATGACGCCGGCCGTGTTAAGCTTCAAAGGCAGGTGCGAGCGATCGGCCTGCATGCCGCCGCGCTGCGTGGCGCGTTTGGGATACTGGATCAGCAGCCGTCGCTGCGCCCGCTCGAAGAACGAGATGATGAGGATCAGCAGCACCACCATGACTATCAGGCCGCCGATCACCACCGGGCTGATCGAACCGGTGCGCCCGCCTTCGAACAGATTGGCGATGAAGGTGGGGAACTGGGCGACGATGCCTGCCATGATGATGAGCGACACGCCATTGCCGATGCCGCGGCTCGTGATCTGCTCGCCCAGCCAGAGAAGGAACATGGTCCCGCCGACCAGATTGATCACCGCCACGATGCGGAAGGTCCAGCCCGGATCGACCACCGCCTGCAGCCCGCTCTGTGCACCATAGGCCTCAAGCCCGGAAGCGAGGAACCAGCCCTGCACCGCGCACAGGAACACCGTCCCATAGCGCGTGTACTGGTTGAGCTTCTTCCGCCCAGCCTCGCCTTCCTTCTTGAGCGCCATCAGCGCCGGGTGGAGCGAGGAGGCCAGCTGGACAACGATCGAGGCGGTAATGTAAGGCATTACCCCCAGCGCGATCAAACTCATGCGCTCCAGCGATCCACCCGAAAAGGTGTTGAACAGGTCGAGAATGCCGCCGCGCGTCTGATCGTAGAGCGTCTCCAGGATCAGCGGGTTAACGCCCGGAAGCGGCACGAAGCTCAGGAAGCGGAACACGATCAGCGCGCCGATCGTAAACCAGATGCGCTGCCTGAGCTCGGTCGCCTGACTGAAATTGGAAAAGCTCAGCGAGCTGGCGAGATTGTCGGCGCGTGATGCCATCGAAAGATTAGTGCCTTGACTGTGGACGCCGGACAGTCCGGCGTCCGGTCATTTAGGAGGAGAGTTCGCCATTGTCGAACCCCCCGGCCCCCGCATTTCCCCGCCCCGCCCGGACCGCTCCCAACCGGAAGTAGCCCCGCAGGGCGCGAGTGGATCAGCCGGCGGCCTTGTTGGCCGCGCGGCGCGCATCCTTCTTCTCATGTTCCGGCGGCCCAAGGTCGATCACCTCAACCGCTCCGCCAGCCTTCTCGACCGCCGCGACCGCGCCCTTGGAGGCGCCGGCCACCTTGAACCGCACCGCGGTGGAAATCTCGCCCTTGCCCAGCAGGCGCACGCCATGCTTGCCGCCACGTGCCACGCCAGCGGCCTTGAGCACCGCATGGTCGATCACGCCGGCGGCATCGAGCTTGCCGGCTTCGATCAACATCTGCACCTGGCCGACATTGACCTCGGCATAATCCTTGGCGAACGGGTTGTTGAAACCGCGCTTCGGCAACCGCATGTGGAGCGGCATCTGGCCGCCCTCGAAGCCCTTGATCGAGACGCCTTCGCGGCTCTTCTGACCCTTCTGGCCACGACCCGCAGTCTTGCCCTTGCCCGAACCGATACCCCGGCCCACGCGCATCCGGCTCTTGCGGGCGCCGGGATTGTCACGAATGTCGTTGAGTTTCATAATGTCTGCACTCGCTTTCGCTGTTATCGCGCTGGATGGAAAGCGCGGGCCTATAATGGCAAGCCTGCCGCTTGTCACCCCTTTCACAGGGTCGCCCGGCTGTTCTTCGATTCCCCGCGCGACTGATCAGCACATCGCAGGCCTGTTGCACGCCTCAATACGCTATCAGCCTGGCGACAAAGACGCACACGATTGAGCCTCGTGGCTGAACGAGAACGGGCGGGCCCGATCGCTCGAGCCCGCCCGCAACTTCATTGCAGCGTTTGGAAGATGGTCAGCCTTCGAGAACTTCCACAAGGTGCGGCATCTTGGCGATGGCGCCACGCACCTCCGGGGTGTCCTGCAGTTCGACAACCTTGTGCATCTTGTTCAGCCCCAGACCGATCAGCATCTTGCGCTGAACTTCCGGGCGGCGGATCGGACTGCCAACCTGCTTGATCTTGATAGTCGCCATCTTGCTTACTCCACGACCGCCGTGGCTTGCGCCTCGGCCTCGGTCTCGCTGGCACCACCGCGACCCAGCAGGTCGGCGACCTTCTTGCCACGCCGCTGCGCCACTGATTTGGGGCTCGTCTGCTCGGTCAGAGCATCGAAAGTGGCGCGGATCATGTTGTAGGGGTTGGAAGTGCCGATCGACTTGGTAACCACGTCGTGCACACCCAGGCTCTCGAACACTGCACGCATCGGACCGCCGGCAATGATGCCGGTACCCGCTGGCGCCGAGCGAAGATTGACCTTGCCCGCGCCGAAGTGACCCATCCCATCGTGATGAAGTGTGCGACCTTCCTTGAGCGACACGCGGATCATCTTCTTCTTGGCGGCAGCCGTCGCCTTGTTGATGGCCTCGGGCACTTCACGAGCCTTGCCGTGGCCAAAGCCGACCCGGCCCTTGCCGTCACCCACAACCACCAAGGCCGCGAAGCCGAAGCGCTTGCCGCCCTTCACCACTTTGGCGACACGGTTGATGTGAACGAGCTTCTCAATGAGCTCCTCACCACCATCGTCATTACGGTTGCGATCACCGCCACGGCGATCATCCCGGCCGCGGCCGCGGCCACGGCCACCGCCGCCGCGATCGTCACCACCACGGCCGCCGCGTCCGCGGCGGGGTTCGGATGGATCAGCCGAATTGGTCGACTGGGTCTCGCCCGCAATGCTCGGCGACATGCTCGGCGTTGGCGTCGATCCCTGGTTGTCCACCACAACGGTCTCGTTGCTGTCGGTGTTTTGATTCTCGGGCATCATCAGAACTCCAGCCCGCCTTCACGAGCGGCATCGGCCAGCGCTTTGACGCGACCATGGAAGAGGAACCCGCCGCGGTCGAACACCACATTGGTCACGCCCGCATTCCTGGCGGCCTCGGCAATACTCTTGCCCACCTGCGAGGCGGCATCGATGTTGGCGCCCGTGCTGCTGGCGCCCAACGTGGACGCGGCAGCCAAGGTACGGCCGTCCGCATCGTTGATGATCTGCGCGTAGATGTGCCGACCGGTACGGTGAACCGAAAGCCGCGGCTTGGCCCCGCTGCGCTTCTTGAGCGCGGTGCGCACCCGGCGGCGACGGCGATCGAACAGGGATAGCTTGGCCATGACTACTTCTTCTTCCCTTCCTTGCGGAAGATGTACTCGCCGCGATATTTGACACCCTTGCCCTTGTAGGGCTCGGGCTTGCGCCACTCGCGAACTTCGGCGGCGAACTGGCCGACAGCCTGCTTGTCGACGCCGCTGACCTGGACCGTGGTCTGGTCGGGCGTCTTCACCTCAATGCCCTCAGGCACGTCAAGGTCGACATCGTGGCTGTAGCCGAGCTGGAGCTTCAGCTTGCGACCCTGCGCCTGTGCGCGATAGCCAACGCCCGTGATTTCGAGCGTCTTGGTGAAGCCCTCAGTCACACCTTCGACGAGGTTGGAGACCAATGTGCGCTGCATGCCCCAGTGGCTGCGGGCCGCCTTGCTGTCATTGGCCGGCTGCACGTTGATCGCACCGTCCTCGACCTGGTACTCGACCAGATCGGACAGGCCCATGGCGAGCGTGCCCTTGGGGCCCTTCACACTGAGCTGTCCGGCCTGGATATTGGCAGTGACGCCATTCGGGATGGCCACGGGCCTCTTACCGATGCGGCTCATCAGAATACCTCCGCCAGCACTTCGCCGCCGACATTGGCGGTACGCGCCTCGGCATCCGAGAGCACGCCGCGCGGCGTCGAGACTATGGTTATGCCGAGGCCGTTGCGCACAATCGGCAGCTCGCGACTGGCCGAATAGACGCGCCGGCCGGGCTTGGACACACGGGCAACATGCTTGATCGCAGGCTCGCCCTCGAAATACTTCAATTCGATCCGCAGCGCCTTGTGCTTGCCGGAGCCATCTTCGGAATAGCCACGAATGTAGCCTTCGCGCTGAAGCACCTCGAGTACGTTGGCGCGCAGCTTGGAAGCGGGCGAGAGGACTGAATCCTTCTTCGCCTGCTGCCCATTGCGGATGCGGGTGAGCATATCACCCAGGGGATCGGTCATAGCCATCGGTCAGCCCTTCACCAGCTCGACTTGGTCAGGCCGGGAATCATTCCCTTATTGCCCAGGTTCCGGATCTCGATCCGGTTCAAGCCGAACTTGCGATAAACGCCGCGCGGACGGCCCGTCGTGGTGCAACGGTTGCGCACGCGCGTCGGGTTCGCATTGCGCGGGATCTCCGCCATCTTGAGACGCGCCATCAAGCGCTCTGTCTCGTCGAGCGATTCATCGCCAGCAATCGCCTTCAGCTTCTCATACTTCGCAGCATATTGCTTCACGAGCTTCTTGCGCCGCTCATTCTTGTTGATGGAACTCAGTTTCGCCATGGACTTAAGCTCTCTTCCTTAATTCATCACGCGGAGAGCGGCTCACGCCGCCTCCTTCTGTTCAGCGCTCTCCTGGTTCTCAGGCGCCGGGAACGGAAAGCCGAACAGACGCAGCAGCTCGCGCGCCTCATCATCGGTCTTCGCGGTGGTGGTAACGATGATATCCATTCCGCGGACCTTCTCGATCCGGTCATAGCTGATCTCGGGAAAGATGATCTGTTCCTTGAGACCCATCGCGTAATTGCCGTGGCCGTCGAACGAACGCGGGTTGAGCCCACGAAAATCGCGAATGCGCGGCATGGCTACGGTCACCAGGCGGTCAACGAACTCGAACATGCGGTCGCGGCGCAAGGTTACCTTACAACCGATCGGCATGCCCTCGCGCAGCTTGAACTGGGCGATTGACTTCTTGGCCTTGGTGATCACTGGCTTTTGGCCCGCGATCAGCTGCATTTCCTCGGCGGCTACCTGGACCTTCTTCTTGTCCTGGCTCGCTTCGCCAACGCCCATGTTGAGCACGACCTTCTCGATCCGCGGAATCTGGAAGTTGTTCGCGTAGCCGAACTGCTCCTTCATCGCCGGAGCAATGACCTCGTTGTAGCGCTGCTTCAGGCGCGGCACATAGTTCTCAGCCATCGATCGTCTCCCCTGACTTGACGGCAACACGCACCTTCTTCCCGTCGCGCTCTTCAAAGCGCACCCGGGTGGGCTTGCCATCCTTGGGATCGGCGACCGCCACTTTGGCGATCGCCATCGGAGCGGGCACGCGGTCTATCCCGCCTTGCGGATTGGTCTGGTTGGGCTTGCGGTGCCGAGCCATCACGTTGATGCCCTCGACGAGAACCTTGCCATCCTTGGGAAGAACCTGGCTCACCGTGCCGGTGCGCCCCTTGTCCTTGCCCGAAAGCACGACAACGCTGTCGCCCTTCTTAATCTTCGCGGCGCTCATCACAGCACCTCCGGCGCGAGGCTGATGATCTTCATGAAGCCCTTGCCGCGAAGCTCACGCACCACCGGGCCGAAGATACGAGTGCCAAGCGGCTCCTCATTCTTGTTCACCAGCACCGCGGCGTTGCTGTCGAAGCGGATCACGCTCCCGTCGGCGCGGCGCACATCCTTGCGGGTGCGCACGATAACCGCACGATGGACGTCGCCCTTCTTCACGCGAGCGCGCGGCTGCGCCTCCTTGACGGAGACGACGATCACGTCGCCCACGCTCGCGGTACGCCGCTTTGAGCCGCCCAGCACCTTGATGCACTGGACGCGCTTGGCGCCGCTATTGTCCGCAACGTCAAGCGTTGACTGCATCTGGATCATCGATCCGGTTCCTTCTCATTGGCTTGCCGGGACCTTGGCGTAAAGCTGCCCGGCAGTTCCTAAATTCAAATTCGCTAAGCCACGCGTTCTATTCGGCTCTTTGCGCGCCCTCGACCTCGATATCCGCGTCGACTGCAATGCCGCGGCTGGCCTGAAGCCGATCGATCACCCTCCAGGACTTGGTCTTGGATATAGGGCGCGTCTCCTCGATCCGCACCTGGTCGCCGACAACGAATTCGTTCGTCTCGTCATGCGCGTGGTATTTCTTCGAGCGGCGGATGATCTTCCCGTAAAGCGGGTGCCTCACCTTACGCTCGACGAGCACAGTCACCGTCTTTTCGGTCTTGTCGGAGGTGACGGTCCCGACCAGGATACGCTTGGGCATCGTTGTCTCCTCAGGCCTTCTCGGCCTCGCGGGCGCGCTGGCCCTGAAGCGTCTTGATACGCGCTATCTCGCGGCGCACTTCGCGCACCCGGGCAGGGCGTTCGAGCTGGTTCGTCGCTGCCTGGAAGCGCAGATTGAACTGTTCGCGCTTGAGATCCAGAAGCTGCGTCGTGAGCTGGTCGTCGGACCTGGTGCGCAGGTCTTCCACTTTCGAGTTCCCGGCCATCACTCGGCTCCCAGATGCGAGGTGTCACCCAAGCGGGCCACAACCTTCGTCTTGATCGGCAGCTTCATCGCCGCACGCTCGAAAGCCTCGGCCGCGAGTGGGCCCGGAACGCCATCTAGCTCAAACAGGATGCGGCCCGGCTTTACCCGCGCAGCCCAGTACTCGATCGCACCTTTGCCCTTGCCCTGCCGGACCTCGGCCGGCTTCTTGGATACCGGCACGTCCGGGAACACGCGAATCCACAAGCGACCTTGACGCTTGATGTGGCGCGTGATCGCACGGCGCGCCGCTTCGATCTGGCGCGCGGTAATCCGCTCCGGCTCCAATGCCTTCAACCCGTAGGAGCCGAAGTTGAGCGCCGTGCCGCCTTTGGCGACACCGTGGATGCGCCCCTTGAAGGCTTTGCGGTACTTGGTTTTTCTCGGTTGCAGCATGTCTCGTTACCTCAGCGAGCCGGGCGGACGCCGGAAGTCTGCGCTTCCATCATCAGCCGGTCCTGCGCCATCGGATCATGGGCGAAGATCTCGCCCTTGAAGATCCAGCATTTGATACCGATGATGCCGTAAGCGGTCAGCGCCTCGGCCTCGGCGTAGTCGACATTGGCGCGAAGCGTGTGCAGCGGCACGCGGCCCTCACGATACCACTCGACGCGCGCGATCTCGGCCCCGCCCAACCGGCCGGCGCAGGTGATGCGAATGCCTTCGGCACCGAGGCGCAACGCGGACTGAACTGCCCGCTTCATCGCCCGGCGGAAAGCCACGCGGCGTACAAGCTGGTCAGCAATACCTTGCGCCACAAGCTTGGCGTCGACTTCAGGCTTCCTGATCTCGACGATATTGAGCTTCACTTCGCTCTTGGTCATCGACGCGAGCTTGGTGCGCAGCTTCTCGATATCGGCGCCCTTCTTGCCGATGATCACACCAGGGCGCGCGGCAAAAATCGAGATACGGCACAGCTTCGCCGGACGCTCGATCACCACTTTCGAGATCGCAGCCTGAGGCAGCGATCCCATGATGAACTTGCGGATCTCGATGTCTTCCTTGAGCAGCTGGCGATAATTGGCACCCTCGGCGTACCAGCGTGAGTCCCACGTCCGGTTGATCTGCAGCCTAAGGCCGATCGGATTGCTCTTCTGACCCATATCAGGCCTCCTCAACTTCGCGCACGACAATCCGCAGCCGGCTGAAGGGCTTGAGGATGCGCGTCGACTTGCCGCGTCCACGGGTGGCGAAGCGCTTCATGGTGATCGACTTGCCAACGCTCGCCTCTGCCACGACAAGCGCGTCCACGTCGAGATCGTGATTGTTCTCCGCATTGGCAATCGCCGAGGCGAGCACTTTCTGCGCATCCCGCGCCATCGCACGCTTGGAGAAGGAGAGGATGTTCATCGCCTCCTCGGCCTTCTTGCCACGGATGAGGCCGGCGACGAGATTGAGCTTCTGCGCCGAGCCACGAATGGTCGTGCCCACGGCGAGAGCCTCGTTCTCAGCCACGCGGCGGGGGGACTTTTCCTTGCCCATCAGCGCTTGCCCTTCTTGTCGGCGGCGTGACCCGGGAAATTGCGCGTGGGCGCGAATTCGCCGAGCTTGTGGCCAACCATGTCCTCGTTGACCGCGACCGGGATGAACTTCTGGCCATTATAGACGCTGAAGGTCAGGCCGACGAAATCGGGCAGGATCGTGGAGCGGCGCGACCATGTCCTGATCGGCTTGGTGTTGCTAGCGTCCTGCGCTTCCTGCGCCTTCTTGAGCAGGTGAAGGTCAACGAACGGACCCTTCCAGACGGAACGTGCCATCTTGCCTTACCTCTTCTTCTTGGCGTGCCGCGAACGGATGATCAACCGATCCGTCTGCTTGTTATTGCGCGTGCGCGCGCCCTTGGTCGGCTTGCCCGTAGGCGTAACCGGATGACGGCCGCCGCTGGTCTTGCCCTCACCGCCACCATGCGGGTGATCGACGGGGTTCTTGGCCACGCCGCGGGTGAGCGGCTTGACGCCCATCCAGCGCTTGCGCCCGGCCTTGCCGAAATTCTGGTTCTGGTTGTCGGAGTTCGACACCGCCCCGACCGTGCCCATGCAGGCTGCCGGCAGATAGCGTTGCTCACCAGAGTTGAGGCGCACGATCACCATGCCGCGGTCACGGCCGACAAGCTGGACGTAAGTCCCTGCCGATCGCGCAATCTGACCGCCTTTCGCGGGCTTCATCTCGACATTGTGGCAGATCGTGCCAACAGGCATGTTGCCCAGTGGCATGGCGTTACCCGGCTTGGTGTCGACCCGCTCGCCGGCGATCACCTGATCACCCACGGCAAGACGGCCCGGCGCGATGATGTAGGCGAGTTCGCCGTCCTCATACTTGACCAGGGCGATGAACGCCGTCCGGTTCGGGTCATATTCGATCCGCTCGACGGTCGCGGGCACGTCCCACTTGCGGCGCTTGAAATCGACAATGCGATAGCGCTGCTTGTGCCCGCCGCCCTTGCCGCGGCTGGTCACGTGACCCTTATTGTTGCGCCCACCAGACCGGTGCTTGCCCTCCGTCAGCGCCTTGACCGGCCCGCCTTTATGCAACGCCGACTTATCGACGAGAACCAAAGCGCGCCTAGCAGGGCTGGTGGGGTTATAATTCTTCAGTGCCATCGGGTCAGCTCACGCCTTCGGTGATGTCGATCGGGTTCTCACCCTCTGCCAGAGTAACGATCGCCTTCTTCATGTCGGAGCGCTGATACGGCTTGCCCTTCCAGCGCTTGGACTTGCCCTTCACGACGATCGTGTTGACGCCCTTCACCTTACGGTCAAAGAGCGCCTCTACGGCCTCCTTGATCTGCGGCTTGGTCGCATCATTCGCCACCTTGAAGACGACCGCATTGTGCTCGGAGAGCAGCGTCGCCTTCTCGGTGATGTGAGGCGAGAGGATGACGTCGTAGTGACGCGCATCGATATCCTGCTTCTTAGCCATTGAAGCGCGCCTCCAGCTTCTCGACCGCAGCCTTGGTAAGGACCAGCGTGTCGTGGTTGAGAATGTCGTAGACATTGGCACCCATGGCCGGCAGCACGTCAATGCCAGGCAGATTGCCCGCAGCGCGCTTGAAGCCGTCATCCACGGTTTCGCCGTCGATCACCAGCACCTTGCCGCTCCAGCCATTCTGACCGAACACGGCAACCAGCGCCTTCGTCTTGGCGTCCTCAAGCGCAAGGCTGTCGACAACCACAAGACCTTCACGGGCCTTGCTCGACAGCGCCATCTTGAGGCCGAGCGCGCGAACCTTCTTGTTGAGCGACTGCTCGAAATCGCGCTTGCGCGGACCATGCGCCTTGCCGCCGCCGATAAAGATCGGCGCCTTGCGATCGCCGTGACGAGCACCGCCGGATCCCTTTTGACGCCCGAACTTCTTGCCCGTGCGCGCCACGTCCGCCCGCTCACGCGCCGGACGCGCCGTGCCACGGCGGTTCTCGAGCTGCCAGGTGACCACCCGGTGTAGGATGTCCGCCCGCGGCTCGACCCCGAACACAGCATCGCTGAGCTCGATGTCGCCGCTCTCAGCGCCGTCGATCTTCTGGACCTTGACCTTCACGATCAGGACTCCCCTTCATTCTTTGGGCTCTCGGCAGCAGCGGCTGCAGAGCCGGCGACATCGCCATCCTGATCTTCGGCCGGCGTAACCTCGTCACCGGCGCCGGCTTGCTGCTCGTTCAGCAGCTGAGCCTGGTGCTCGGCATCTACCTCGGGGCGAACCTCGTGCTCGGCAGCGCCTTCCACCATGCCGGCGGGCGCTTCCTCGTGCTCGGGAGCCGAGCTTGCCTTTTCGAGTACGGCACCGGGAAACGGCAGGCCTTCGGGCATCGGCAGCTTGACCGCATCACGCACCAGCAGCCACCCGTTCTTGGAGCCAGGTACTGAGCCGCGCACGAAGATGAGGCCGCGCACCGCGTCGGTCCGCACAACTTCAAGGTTCTGCTGGGTGCGCTTGCGGTCGCCCATGTGGCCGGCCATCTTCTTGTTCTTGAAGACCTTGCCCGGATCCTGGCGCTGGCCGGTCGAACCGTGCGAACGGTGGCTGACCGAGACACCGTGCGTGGCGCGCAGGCCGCCGAAGCCCCAGCGCTTCATCGCGCCAGCGAAGCCCTTGCCCTGCGTGTGGCCGGTGATGTCGACCTTCTGCCCGGCAATGAAATGCTCGGCCGAAATGTGTGCGCCGACAGGCAGCAGGCCCTCGGCATTCTCGAGCCGGAACTCGGCCACGCGCTGCTTAAGGCCGACTTCGGCCTGGGCGAAAGCCTCGCGCTGCGGCTTGTTCACATTCTTCTGCTTGGCCTCGCCCGAACCAACCTGGAGCGCGACATAACCGTCGCGGTCTTCGGTGCGGTGCGCGGTGACCTGACAGTCCTCGAGCGCCAGAACGGTGACCGGCACGTGGCGGCCATCTTCCTGAAACAGACGGGTCATCCCGACCTTCTTCGCGATCACGCCGGTGCGCATGATCCATACTCCTCAAAACAGAGGCCTGCCGGGACCATCCCAACAGGCGTGCAGGGCACCTGCCGAAGATTGCCTTCGCCAGTACCCAATTCAGCCCCAAATGTCGATGCATCGCCCCGTCCGGGCTGAATGCCCTCCCATAGGAGAGCGAGACGGGGGACGCAGGCCCGGAAGATCCGGCGGTATCCCTATGTCGTCGCGCCGGCCCATACGGGCAGCGCAAATTCATCTCGGCCATTTACCGTCCGCCAAGAGGACGTCGACCCCGGCTTTCACCGGAAGTCGATAATCAAGCGAGCTTGATCTCGACGTTCACGCCAGCGGCGAGATCGAGCTTCATCAGCGCGTCTACCGTCTGGGCGTTAGGCTGCACGATGTCGAGCAGCCGCTTATAGGTACGTACCTCGAACTGCTCACGCGACTTCTTGTCGATGTGCGGACCGCGGTTCACGGTGAACTTCTCGATACGCGTCGGCAGCGGAATGGGGCCCCGGATCAGCGCGCCGGTGCGGCGAGCGGTGTCCGCTATCTCACCCGTCGCCTGATCGAGCACGCGGTGATCGAAGGCCTTGAGGCGAATGCGGATATTCTGAGCGTCCATGTCCAACTACCGATGCGAAAGAGCCAAGGAAGGTTTTCACCCTCCAACCAAGAGAGCTGCCCGCCCTTCCGTTTATCCGGCGATCTCGCCGTTTGTCCGGAAGAGAACTGGCCCCCTCGAAAGAACAAGGCGGCAGGGACGAATCCCCGCCGCCAAGCGTCGCCTATATTACTTCGTGATCTTGCTGACAACCCCAGAACCGACCGTGCGGCCACCTTCGCGGATGGCGAAGCGCAGACCTTCATCCATCGCGATCGGCGCGATCAGCTTGACGCCAATCGCAACGTTGTCGCCGGGCATGACCATTTCCGTACCCTCGGGAAGCACCACTTCACCGGTCACGTCCGTTGTGCGGAAATAGAATTGCGGCCGGTAATTGGCGAAGAACGGCGTGTGACGGCCGCCTTCGTCCTTCGACAGCACGTAGACCTCGGCCGAGAACTCGGTGTGCGGGTTCACCGAACCGGGCTTGGCCAGCACCTGACCGCGCTCCACGGCCTCGCGTGCCACGCCGCGGATCAGCGCGCCGATATTGTCGCCTGCCTCACCGCGATCAAGCAGCTTGCGGAACATCTCGACGCCGGTCACGACCGTCTTGGCCGTGTCCTTGATGCCCACGATCTCGACTTCATCACCGACATTGACGATGCCGGTCTCGACGCGACCGGTCACCACCGTACCGCGGCCGGAGATCGAGAACACGTCCTCGATCGGCATCAGGAACGGCTTGTCGACCGGACGATCGGGCTGCGGGATGTGCTCGTCAACGGCAGCCATAAGCTCCATGATCGAGCTTTCGCCGATCTCAGGATTGCGGCCTTCAAGCGCAGCCAAAGCCGAGCCCTTGACGATCGGAATGTTGTCGCCGTCGAAATCGTACTTCGAGAGCAGCTCGCGCACTTCCAGTTCGACGAGCTCGAGGATTTCCTCGTCGTCCACCTGGTCGACCTTGTTCATGTACACGACCAGAGCCGGCACGCCGACCTGACGGGCGAGCAGGATGTGCTCGCGGGTCTGAGGCATCGGGCCATCAGCCGCGTTCACCACCAGAATGGCGCCGTCCATCTGTGCCGCGCCGGTGATCATGTTCTTCACATAGTCGGCGTGGCCCGGGCAATCGACGTGAGCGTAGTGACGCGCCTCGGTCTCGTACTCAACGTGAGCAGTCGAGATCGTAATGCCGCGCTCGCGCTCTTCGGGCGCCTTGTCAATGTTTGCGAAATCGACGGGGGCACCCATCACCTTGGTGATCGCAGCAGTCAGCGTTGTCTTGCCGTGATCGACGTGACCAATCGTGCCGATGTTGCAGTGCGGCTTGTTCCGCTGGAATTTTTCCTTCGCCATAGTCTTTTCTTACAACCTCTGTTCTTCGAAAGCGATCTCGTGGAAGCTCGCGGTTATCGGGCCGGGAGATCAGGCGGGCATCCGCTGAATCAGGCGCCCGCCCCTAAACGCTTGCCCAACCTTAGGCAAGCTTCTCCTTCACGTCCTGAGCGACATTGGCAGGCACCACATCATAGTGAGAGAACTGCATCGAGTACTGCGCCCGGCCCTGACTGAAGGAGCGCAACTCGTTGACGTAGCCGAACATGTTGGCGAGCGGCACATTGGCCGTCACCACCTGCGCGTTGCCACGGCTGTCGGTTCCCTGGATCTGCCCACGCCGCGAGTTAAGATCGCCGATGACATCGCCCATGAAATCCTCCGGCGTCACCACCTCGACCTTCATGATCGGCTCGAGGATGTCGATGCCGGACTTTGTCGCGCCTTCGCGCATTGCACCACGCCCGGCGATCTCGAACGCCAGTGCCGAGGAGTCGACGTCGTGGTACTTGCCGTCGAGCAGATGGACCTCGAAATCGACGATCGGGAAGCCGATCAGAGCGCCGGTCAGCGCCGTCTCCTTCATGCCCTTCTCGACCGACGGGATGTATTCGCGCGGAATGTTGCCGCCCTTGATCTCGTCGACGAACTGGAAACCGGTGCCACGCTCGCCAGGAACCAGGCGCACCTTCACCTCACCGAATTGGCCCGAGCCGCCCGACTGCTTCTTGTGGGTGTAAGTGAGCTCCACCTCGCGCTTGAGGTACTCACGATAGGCCACCTGCGGCGCGCCGACATTGGCCTCAACCTTGAACTCGCGCCGCATGCGGTCGACGAGGATGTCGAGGTGCAACTCGCCCATACCCTTGATGATCGTCTGGCCGCTCTCATGGTCGGTCGAGACGCGGAACGACGGGTCTTCCGCAGCGAGGCGATTGAGCGCAACGCCCATCTTCTCCTGATCGGCCTTGGTCTTGGGCTCGACGCTGAGCTCGATGACGGGTTCAGGAAACTCCATCCGCTCGAGGATGATCGGCTTGGACGGATCGCACAGAGTGTCGCCCGTGGTCGTCTCCTTCATGCCCGCAATGGCCACGATGTCGCCGGCAAAGGCCTCATCGATGTCCTCGCGGCTGTTGGCGTGCATCAGCAGCATGCGGCCGATCTTCTCGCGCTTGTCCTTCACCGAATTGAGCACGGTGCCCTTGGCCAACCTACCCGAATAGATGCGGGTGAAGGTCAGCGAGCCCACGAACGGATCGTTCATGATCTTGAATGCCAGCGCGGAGAACGGCGCCTCGTCGCTCGACGGACGGGTATCCTCCTCGTCGCTGTCGGGCTTGACGCCCTTGATGGCCGGGACGTCGAGCGGGCTCGGCATGTAGTCGACCACGGCGTCCAGAAGCGGCTGCACGCCCTTGTTCTTGAACGCCGAGCCGCACAGCACGGGCACGAATGCCTGTTCCATCGTACCCTTGCGGATAAGGCTCTTCAGCGTGGCGACGTCGGGCTCCGTCCCTTCGAGGTAGGTCTCCATCACCTCATCGTCCTGCTCGACGGCGAGCTCGACCAGGCGCTGGCGATAATCGGCGGCCTTGTCGGCCAGCTCGGCGGGGATCTCGACGTAATCGAAGTTGGCGCCGAGACTCTCATCCTGCCAGACAATGCCGCGCATGTTGACGAGATCGACCAAGCCCTTAAGGTCGCTCTCCGCACCGATCGGGAGGTAGAGCACGAGCGGCTTGGCGCCGAGACGTTCGACGATGCTGTCCACGCAGTAATAGAAATCAGCGCCGGTGCGGTCGAGCTTGTTGACGAAGCACATCCGGGGGACCTTGTACTTGTCGGCCTGACGCCAGACGGTCTCGGATTGCGGCTCCACGCCCGCGACGCCGTCGAACACGGCCACGGCGCCGTCCAACACGCGCAGGGAGCGCTCGACTTCAATGGTGAAGTCCACGTGGCCGGGGGTGTCGATGATGTTGATGCGGTGCTTGGGGCCCTGGCCATCCTCGGCCTGCCAGAACGTGGTCGTGGCGGCGGAGGTGATGGTGATCCCGCGCTCCTGCTCCTGCTCCATCCAGTCCATCGTCGCGGCGCCATCATGCACCTCGCCGATCTTGTAGGACTTGCCGGTGTAGTAGAGGATCCGCTCGGTCGTGGTGGTCTTTCCGGCGTCGATATGCGCCATGATGCCGATATTGCGGTAGCGTTCCAGCGGAAGTTCGCGGGCCATGGTATTTCCTCGAAGATGTCAGGAGCGAAACAGGATCGCGTCCCATATAGTAATTTGTGTGACCGCTTGAAGACCCGGGCCGCGGCGCACCACCGCCGGCCCGGGCATCAGGCGCGCAATCCTACCAGCGATAATGCGAGAAGGCGCGGTTGGCGTCGGCCATGCGGTGCGTGTCCTCACGCTTCTTGACCGCGTTGCCGCGATTGTTGGCGGCATCCATCAGCTCGCCCGACAAGCGCGCGGCCATGGTGGTCTCGGCGCGGCCGCGGGCAGCGCTGATCAGCCAGCGGATCGCCAGCGCCTGGGCCCGCTCGGGACGGACCTCGACCGGCACCTGGTAGGTGGCGCCACCGACGCGGCGGCTGCGCACTTCGACGGCCGGCGCGATGTTCTGCAGCGCATCGTGGAACACCTGGATGGGATCGGTCTTGGCGCGGGTCTCGACCGTGTCGAGCGCACCGTAGACAATGCTTTCCGCAACCGACTTCTTGCCGTCATACATGAGGTTGTTCATGAACTTGGACAGGATCTGATCCCCGAACTTGGGATCAGGCAGGATTTCCCGCTTCTCGGGACGACGACGACGTGACATTTCTTTGAATTCCTTCGGAATGCGGTCACCCCGTCCGGGGCGACCTTGGCGCTGCCGGCCCGCTCCCCCACCCGGCCACCCCACACGATACCCTCGAAGGGTGACCGGGCGGGGAGCGGGCCGCGAGCGGGCGTCGCGCTGGAAACCTTACTTCGGGCGCTTGGCGCCGTACTTGGAGCGGGACTGGCGGCGATCCTTCACGCCCTGCGTGTCGAGCACGCCGCGCAGCACGTGGTAGCGCACGCCGGGAAGGTCGCGCACCTTGCCGCCGCGGATCAGCACCACGGAGTGCTCCTGAAGGTTGTGCCCCTCGCCCGGAATGTAGGCGATGATCTCGCGCTGATTGGTGAGGCGGATCTTGGCCACCTTGCGCAAAGCCGAGTTCGGCTTCTTGGGCGTGGTGGTGTAGACGCGCGTGCAGACGCCGCGCTTCTGCGGGTTCTGCTCCATCGCCGGGACCTTGCTCTTGGCCTTGACGGGATCGCGGCCCTTGCGGACCAGCTGGTTAATCGTGGGCATTAAATCACTTCACCTTGTCTAGTGGCGCTGGCCGCTTCAGGCGAAGTATCCTGGGATCGTGCGCGGAAGCCGAAAGCCCTGCACGGCAGGGCAGCGACACTGCGCACGAGCCGAAAACACTCCACCCGGGCTGGCGAGCACCGGGTTACTTTGACGGCTGCCCCAAACTTTTTGCAGGCCCGAGCGAGTCGCCTCGTCAGACCTGCGGGACATTGCCGGCAATGTTCAGCTCTATGGTCGCGGGATGGGGTGCGCTTGGCACGGCCGTCCCGTTGTGGTTGGGCCTGTAGGGGAGTGTTGGATTGGGGTCAAGGTGATGCGTCGCCGGGCGACGATTCACATATATGTCGTCGGCGACGACCTCTTCACTGGCGTACCGAAGTGCTTCTTACGTGGTCCCCATAACCTCTGCTAATCATAAGCTTAATGATGCCTCGCCACAAGATTAATCACAGCGGGTGATAATTAGCTTAGCTGGCCCTTACCCTCGATATCTAAAATCACTGATGAGATGCTTTGGGCGATGCATCTGAAGCTGCGTCCCGTTGTGTTCGGCGCGCACTTAGGCGTGGACGGCGCAAAGGGATCGGATGCAAGTATTTGTCGGGCAACGCCCCTCCAGAAGCGAGGACTCTGCTAAATCCCATAGTCTCGCTAATTAGATGCTGTACATCTTCAGCCACTTCGAAAACGTCCCTGAGGTCCATGTTGCTGCGGCGCGGTGTAGCGCCTGATAGATACTCTTTCAGAGCTGGACCTATCAGAGGCACTGCTTTGGCCCAATCTTCCGTACTTGGATTGTTCTGGAAACCATGCGCGGTTATCGGTGTATGTGCAACGAAGTTCCGATCGCCAGAGATCTCACTCATCAAGTCTGCCCAGCTATTGAGATAAGTCTGATCAGTTAAACGCGCTGCACAGACAGACTTGGTGAAATCAAGTGTGAGGGAGAAAGTCCTAAACGCATGACATATCTTGGCAGTGCTTTGAATGTCTGTTTTGAGCCCCCAAGCCGTGAGACTTAGCATTTGCGCTTCAAGGTTTGCCCAAAGGTCCATAACACGCCCAACATTGGCATGCAAAGCGGCCAACTTTCTCGAGTAGACGTCAAAATTTAGAGCCATGACAAATCTCGACAAGAGTGAAGAATGTATTCTGGAGCGGACACAAAAATGTGCAAAGAGACAGTCTTTAGAAAGGCGTGAATAGTCACAAAGGTAGCAATCATGTCAAGGATGATCATCGAGCTGCAATAGTAGACCGCCGATTCAGCTTGCTACAAAAGCTCATTTAGATGAGGCCCTGGCACCCTGTCTTGCCGAAACCGAGTCACCCAGCGGTGGATGAATAAACTCTCGTGAGTTCGCCGCCGACTCTATGTGTCTTTCCTACTCCCCTCCCCCCATGCCACCATCCCGGCATGACCGACGACACCCCCTCCCCCAACGACCGCCCCATCATCCAGGCCGAAGAGCTCCGCTGGCAGGATTGCGTGGACCCGCCGGCCGAGGAGGCGCCTGCCGCCCCTCCCCTCGCCGCCACGCCCAAGCGCAAGAATGCGCGGCAGGGCACCAGCTACATGGCGTTCCGGGGCGAGGCGCCCGACGGGGATGATCCGCTGCTCGCCTTCACGCCCGTGCCGCATGTGGCGCCGCGCCGGAACTCGATCACCGCCGCGCGGCAGCGGGCGTTCATCGCGCATCTGGCGGCCACGGGCATCGTGACCGAGGCGGCGCGGCATATCGGGGCGAGCATGGAGGCGCTCTACAAGCTGCGCAGGCGCCCGGGCGCCGAGGAGTTCGACGCCGCCTGGGACGCGGCGATCGACCGGGGCGTGGCGCGGCTCGAGGACACAGCGCTCGCCCGCGCGATCGAGGGCGAGGAACTGCCGATCGTCTCGGCCGGCAAGATGCTGGGAACATATCGGAAACACAACGAGGCGCTGGTGATGTTCTTCCTGCGCCACCGGCGGGCGGAGCGTTATGGCGCGGACGTTGGTCCCGGCCATCCGCTCTACGAGCGCATCCGCGCCGAGGTGCTGGCCGAGGTCGCCCATGTGGACCAGCGCAGCGAGGACGAGATCTACGCCGCGCTCGACGCCAAGCTCGAGGCCTTTCGCCGGCGGCATGAGGCGGCGCAGCGCCTGCTGCTGGAGGATGGCGGCGTGCGGGAGGACATGCGCGGGGAGGGTTGAGGGGGCGGCTGGTTCCGCTGATGCTGCCCGGTTCGCGACCAGCGGACCGCAAGGCCGAACGGCCGCCCGAGCTTATGCGAGGAAGCCAAGGCCACCGGATGGGGGCCGCCCGGCGTTTGAGGGTCTAAACCCCAGTGAGATGCGCGATGAGGGCGCGGACCTTCTTCTGGCGCCATTGCGGGCGCGGGGCGACGAGCCAGTAGGCCCGGCGGCTCTCCTCCGGCTCGCCGAGCGCGACGAGACGGCCATCGCCCAGCGCCTCCTCGACCAAAGGCAGCGGCATGGTGGCGCGGCCCAGCCCCGCGAGCGCGCTGGAGAGCGCCTGGCCGGCATTGCCGACCTGGAGCAGCACTTCCACGCTGTGGGGCTCGGCATCGGCCGCGGCGTCGGGATCGGGTTCCGGCGGGGGGAAGGCGGGCCAGGCGATCCACCCCTCGGGCGCGCCGGGCGCGGCGACGGTGACCTTGCGGCCGGGGGCGAGCTGCACGCCTTCCAGATCGTCCGGCCCTTCGACCAGGCGGATGGCGACGTCGAGATTGGCCTCGGTGAAGTCGGCATCGTCGTCGGCGATGAGCTGGTAGCGGATCTCGGGGTTGATCTTGCGGAACTCGGCCAGGCGAGGGGCGAGCCATTGGCCGTAGAACTCGCGCGGGACGGCGATGGTGTAGGTGGAGGAGGCCTGGCCGGCCTGCATGGCCTGGACGCTCTCCTCGAATTTGAGGAAGCCATCGCGCAACGGATCGAGCCCGGCGGTCGCCTCGTCGGTGAGCTCGAGGCCCTTGGAGGTGCGGCGGAACAGCACAACGCCGAGCACATCCTCCAGCGCGCGGATCTGCTGGCCGACGGCGGCGGGGGTCACTGCGAGCTCGTCCGCCGCGCGGGTGAAGGAGAGGTGCCGGGCGGCGGCATCGAACACGCGCAGGGCGTTGAGGGGGAGATGCGTGCGCTTCATGGGTCTTGCGAGCGACCGTCTATGCGCGTGCGGCCCCGGCGGCAAGCGGGGGCTGCAGGTGGCGGTCGTTAGAGGGAGCGCGCGGTGCGCCTGGCGCTGGCGGGAGAAGCCTCCTGCTGGCGCGGGGCGCCGCGGCGACGCGGGGCTGCGCGGCCCGCGACCGAAGCGCCTGCCGGGCGGATGCGCAGGCTGCGGTGCCGGCACGAAATGGATGCTGCGATTTCGTCCACTGGCTCGGCTTCAGGCAGGTGAGAGGCGGCCCGTTCCAGCGAGCCCGGCCATGCAGATGCTGGCAGACAGCATCTGCGGGCGGTTTTGACGCCCAGCCGCAATGCGAAGCAGCGTTGCTAGCTGGCGGCTGGGGCTGGGGCGGTGAGCGGGAAGAAGGGGATGGCGACATCGAACAGCTCGCCCGATTCGCGGGCGAACGTGTAATGGCCTTCCATGGCGCCGCGGTGGGAGGAGAGTTCGCAGCCGGAGACGTAATCGTGCGTGGTGCCCGGCGCGAGGCGCGGCGTCTCGCCGACCACGCCTTCGCCGTCCACGATGTTCACCATGCCGCGGGAATCGGTGATCCGCCAATGGCGGGTGCGCAGCTGGACGATGTCTTCGCGGTGATTCTCGATGCGGATGTGATAGACCCAGAACCAGCGGCCGGCCTCGACCCGCGAGTGCTCGGGCATGAAATTGACCGACACGCGCACGGTCACGCCCGCAGTCATGGCGGCGTGTTGGAAGAGGCTGTGCATCGCATCCTGCATGTCACCGACGAGAGTAGCGTGATTGCCGGTGCCGCCACAAGGGGCATGGGCCCGCAGACCCCCGCAATCCGCACAAATCATGGGCCGGGTGAGAGGCTTCGCGTGTTGCAGCCGAAAGGATCACGGCACGAAGGTACGCTGCGGTCGATTATGAGGGCACGAGATCTTGCCGGCTCGTGGCCGGCCCGGGTGAGCCGGCGTGGGTAATGCGGGAGCCGCGGGCGATCACCAGCCGATAAAGACCGCAATTGCCGGTCCGCAAGCGCCGTCCCAGGCTGTTCGTGCGATCAAGGGGCGCATGTCGAGGTGTGGCGGCGGGACAAAATTGTCTGCTGCAAGCGCCACGCAGGCGCGCGAAGGGATGCTGACATTCGCCAACGGAGGGAGGCTACGGCCTGCATGGCCGAGGATGCGGGAACCGATTGGGACTGATGCGCCGCGATCCCTGCCGCGGTTATGGTGCTAGCGCTAGGATCCACCGCAAGCCGGCATGGTGCGCCGTACGATCGCCCTCAGGAGCCCGGAAGCGATGATGGTCACGGCGCCGCGGTGGCCGGCCTGCGCAGGACCTGCCTATCGTGTCAGGCTACGGTGCCCGGAGGACGCGATACCGCTTCGCACGGGCAGGTAATCTCCCAACTCACGCCTGTGGGCAGGTAATTGAAACTGACTTCGGCCTCCAGATTGTGCTTGGGAACTTCGCGGATCAGGCGACTGCCGAAGCCCGCATGGCCGGTTTCCACGACCGGCGGCCCGCCATTTTCGCGCCACCACATGCTGAACCGCGCCCCTTCCTTTGCCTCCTCCACCCGCCAGCCAATATCGACATGGCCGCCTTCTACCGACAGCGCGCCATATTTGAGCGCGTTGGTGGCAAGCTCGTGCAGCGCCATGCCGATCGTCTCGGCGGCGCGGGGCAGGATCAGCAGGTCGGGCCCGGCGATGACGAGATCGCCCGGCGCCTGCTCGATGTAGGCAAGCTGCGCCTCGGCCAGCTCACGCAGCGGCACCTGGCGCCATTCGCGCTTCACGAGAATGTCCTGGTTGACCGCGAGCGAGCGGATGCGGTCCTCGAACCGCTTGAGGAAGGCGGGATTGTCGGGCGCGGTGCGGCGGGCGAGCGCCTGGACGGTGCCGAGCAGGTTCTTGGAGCGGTGATTGACCTCCATCAGCAGCAGGCGGATCTGCTCGGCCTGCTCGCGCTCCTCGGTGATGTCGGTGTCAGTGCCAAACCAGTATTCGGGCTTGTCCGAGCCATCGCGGATGGGCTTGGCGCGCGAGAGAAACCAGCGCCACTGGCCGTCATGCCGCCTGATGGGAAAGGTGTCTTCCCACTCGGTGCCGTTCTCGATCGCCTCCCGGTAATGGCTCTTCACCCGCTCGAAATGGTCGGGATGATGGAACTTCTGCCATCCCCCATCGCGCATGTCCTCCGGCGTGGCGCCGGTGTAATTGTACCAGCGCTGGTTATACCAGTTGATCGATCCATCCGCCTCGGCGATCCAGGCGAGCTGCGAGATATTGTCCGCCATCATGCGGAAGCGGTGCTCGCTCTGGCGCAGGCGCCGCTGGTTTTCGAGAAGCGGGCCGACGTCGCGCGCGATCTTGCTGGCGCCGACAATGCCGCCCTCCTCGTCGCGCACGGGCGAGACGGTGATCGAGACGTCGATCAGCCGGCCGGATTTGTGCAGGCGGCGGGTGAAGAACTGCTCGATGCGCTCCCCACCGCGGATCCGCGCGAGGATGAGATCCTCCTCGTTCTGCCGATCGGGCGGAAGCATCCGGCGGATGGACTGGCCGACAATCTCGGTCGAGCTGTACCCGAACAGCCGCTCGGCCGCCGGATTCCACGACTGGACGATGCCGTCGATGTCCTTGGCGATAATCGCGTCATCGCTCGATTCAACGAGGGCCGTGTAGAGATTGTGGATGTCGATCAAGCGGCGGCCATTAAAACCGGGACAATCTGTAGGAAAGAAAAGATGCCCTTGTCCATCAAAGGCCTGCGGCGGCCAGCGCCCGGTCGAGATCCTCGATCACGTCATCGGGATCTTCCAGGCCGACATTGATCCGCAGCATGCCTTCGGCAACGCCCATCTGCGCCCTGCCCTCCTCCCCCATATTCGCATGGGTGGTGCTGGCCGGGTGGCACATCAGCGACTTGGAATCGCCGATATTGTTGCTGAGGTCGACCAATTCGAGAGCGTCGAGCACGGCGTGGGCCTGCGCGCGGTCGTCGAGCACGAAGCTGAAGATGGGGCCGCCTGCATCCATCTGCTTTCTGGCCAGGTTCATCTGCGGGTGGCTGGGAAGAAAGGGATGGAGCATCACCGGCACGCGCTGCTCGATGGCGCGGGCCACCTTGAGCGCATTCTCGCTCTGCCGGTGCGCGCGCAGCTCGAGCGTCTCCAGGCCCTTCATCACCACCCAGGCGTTGAACGGCGAGAGATTGGGACCGGTGTTGCGCTGGAACGGCAATAGCACCTCATTGATGAACTCCTCGCTGCCGCAGACCGCACCGGCCAGAACACGGCCCTGCCCGTCCATCAGCTTGGTGGCCGAATAGGCGACGATGTCCGCCCCGAACTCGAGCGGGCGCTGGAGCACGGCGGTGGCGAAGGCATTGTCGACCACGGTACGGATGCCATGCGCACGGGCCAGACCGCAGATAAAAGCCAGATCGGCCACGTCCATGGTGGGATTGGCCGGTGTTTCGAAGAAGAACACCTTGGTGTTAAGACGGATCGCTTCTTCCCAGGCCTTGTTGTCGCGGCTGTCCACGATCGTGGTCTCAATGCCGAAGCGGGGCAGGAGATTGTCGACCAGCCAGCGGCACGAACCAAAGGCGGCGCGCGCGGACACCACGTGATCGCCGGTCTTGAGCTGGCACAGCAGCGCGGCGGTCATCGCCGCCATGCCGGTCGCCTGCACGCGGCAGGCCTCGGCGCCTTCCATCGAAGCGATGCGCTCTTCGAGCATCTGCACGGTGGGGTTCTGCAGGCGCGAATAGGTCATGCCCTCGGCCTCGCCGGCGAAGCGCGCGGCGACGGTGGCGGCATCGTCATACGTATAGCCGCTGGTGAGGAACAGCGCCTCGCTCGTCTCCCCGTGCTCGGAGCGCCAGGTGCCGGCGCGCACGGCGCGGGTCTGCGGGCGCCAGCGGGAGGTGACGGAGCGATCGAAGCCGGCGGTCTTTTTCATGGCGCTGCGCTTTACGGGCGCGACGGGTCCGGGGCAAGCGGATCGGAGTACGAGTGCGATGGCGGAGGGCGGCAGGACCGCCGCTTGCCGTTGGCTCCGGCGCCGCCTAAGCGCCGCCCGCATGCGTGCGCCGCCCGTCCACCCTCGCGATCCGATCGGCTGGAGCGCGATCCTCGTCCTCGCCTTTCTGGCGCTCGCCGCGGTTCGGCTGACTATCCCGAGCGAACTGTTCTTCGACGAGGTGCATTACGTGCCCGCCGCGCGCGCGATCCTCGACCTTTCCGCGCCGCGCAACGTGGAGCATCCGCCGCTCGGCAAGGAGCTGATCGCGCTCGGCATGGCGCTGTTCGGCGACCAGCCGCTCGGCTGGCGGATCATGCCGCTGCTGTTCGGCGCGCTGGCGCTGTATTCGGCGATGCGGGCGATGTGGTTCGCCTCTTGCTCGCGCGCGGCGAGCCTGCTGACGGGCTTCTACCTCATCACCGGGTTCCCGCTCCTCGTCCAGGCGCGGATCGCCATGCTCGACATTTTCATGGTCGGCCTCCTCATGCTGGCCTTGTGGATGTGCGCGGCCGCGGTGCGCGAGGCGGAGACCGCGCGCTGGCGGCTGGCGGTGGCGGGCGCGGCGCTGGGCGGAGCGATGGCGGCCAAGTGGAATTGCGTGCCGCTGGCGGTGCTGCCGGGCCTCACCTTCCTCGCCATCCGCTGGTGGTGCGCGCGCGGGCGATGCCTGTGGGCGCGGCGCGGGGCTCCGGTGCCCGGCATGACGCTCGCCGAGGCCTTCGTGTGGCTCGGCCTGCTGCCGCTGGTGGTCTATGCCGCGGCCTATTGGCCGTTTCCGCTGTTCGCCGATGGCGGGCCTTATTTCGAGGAGCCGTCCTTCCTCGCTGGCCTCGTGGCGCTGCACGAGCGGATGTTGGCGTTGCAGACCGGGCTGCTCACATCCCACCCCTACCAGAGCACCTGGCCGCAATGGGTGCTGAACTGGCGGGCGATCTGGTATCTCTACGAGCCCATCGACGGCGCGCAGCGGGGCGTGCTGCTGGTGGGCAATCCTTTGACCATGCTGGCCGGGCTGCCGGCGCTGGCGTGGTGCGCATGGGCGGGGCTGCGGGGATTTCGCCGGCGTGCTGCTGCTGCGGCGGGAGCGCTGGATGATGGGATGCGCGGAACAGGCCCGGCTCGCCCCGCGGCGCTGGCCGTGGCGCTGCTCTACGCGGTGAGCCTGGGCATGTGGATCGTGGCGCCCAAGCCCGTGCAATTCTACTATCACTATTTCCTGCCGAGCTGCTTCCTGCTGGCGGCGCTGGCGCTGGCGACCGAGGCCTTGTGGAAGCGCGGCTGGCGCGTGCCCGGCGGGGCTCTGGTTCTGGGATCGGCGGCGCTGTTCGCCTGGTTCTACCCGATCCTCACCGCCGCGCCGCTCGATGGCGAGCTGGCTTTCCTGCACTGGAGCTGGCTCGACAGCTGGCGCTAGGCTGCGCGGCTTGGTGGCGGGTGCGGAGCCGTCCCGGCAGAGTGGAGCTAGCGGAAGCGGCCCCAGACGAAGCGGCTCGAGAGCGCGTAGTTCCACACCGAAGCGAGTGCCACGCCCGCCAGCGCCGAGGCGACCCAGTGCACGCCCTGGTCGTTGAGCAGAGTGGCGGCGGCGACATTGGCGAAGGCGCCCACGGCGCAGGCACCGCAGAAGCTGAGCCAGCCGCGGAACAGGTCGCGCGGGCCCGCAAGGCGGCGATCGCGATAGGTCAGCAGATTGTTGAGCCAGAAGTTGAAGGTCATCGCCGCCATGGTGGCGGTGGCCTGTGACCAGGAGAATGCCAGCCCCGAGCCCATCGCCAGGGCGAGGACGCAGAAATGGACGAACACGCCCAACACGCCAACCGTACCGAACAGCGCGAAGCGCGTGGGCACGATGCGGCCGAGCCAACGCTCGTACAGCCCGGCGAGGAAATCGAGCATGACGCCATGGTCGAGCTTGGAATCGCCTGCACGGCGCTCGGCGAATTTCAACGGGATCTCCCTGACTCTCAGCTGCGGGCTGGCGGTGGCGAGGATATCGAGCATGATCTTGAAGCCGATGCCCGAGAGAGAGGGCGCCTGGCGGCGTAGCTGCTCTGCGCGCATGAGGAAGAAGCCGCTCATCGCATCGGTGAGCATGGTGCCGGTGAGCTTGCGGGCGAGCGCGTTGGCGAGGCGTGAGCCGGTTTCGCGCGCTTCGCTCGACAGACCGGCCGCGCTTGCGCCTTCGGCAAAGCGGCTGGCGTAAGCGAGATCGCATTCGCCCGAGCGTACAGCCTCGAGCATGGGGACGAGCAGAGCCGGATCATGCTGGTGGTCGGCATCCATCACCGCCACGAACGGCGCGGCGGTGGCGCACATGCCCTCGATCGCGGCGCTGGCCAGGCCGCGGCGGCCGATGCGCTGGATCACCCGCACGCGCGGATCGGCGCGGGCGATGGCGCGTGCCTCGTCCGCAGTGCCGTCGCGGCTGTCATCATCGACGATGATCGCTTCCCAGCCGGCCGGGCCGAGCGCCGCCTCGAGCCGGGCGAGCAGCGGCGCGATATTGCCGCGCTCGTCGAGCGTGGGCAGGACCACCGCGAGTTGAAGTGGGGCGAGCTCGAGAGGCGCAAGCTCCAGTGGCGCAGGGCCGCTCTGCTCGGCGGCGGCTACCGCGCGACTCAGATCGGCATAAGTCATGTCCATGCGCTAAGCCGGTACCGGGTCACGGTAAACGACGGGTTTCCGCCAGGCTCGCCGGGTGCTGCGCGAGACGCGGAAGCTGTGGCGAACGGGGCTAGAGCCGAGCGACGACCGCGTCCCCGACTTGCCCTGTCGAAGCCGTACCGCCGAGATCAGCGCCGTTCACGCCATCGGCAAGCGCGCGCGCCACGGCAGCCTCGACGCGCGCGGCTTCCGCCTCGCGGCCGAAGGAATGGCGCAGCATCATGGCCAGGCTGAGGATCATCGCCATCGGGTTGGCCTTGCCCTGCCCCGCAATGTCGGGCGCGCTGCCGTGGATCGGCTCGTACAGCCCCTTGGTACCGAATTCGCTCTGCGTCTCGCCCAAAGCGGCGCTGGCGAGCAAGCCGATCGAGCCCACGCACATGCTCGCCTGGTCGGACAGGATGTCGCCGAACAGATTGCCGGTGACCACGACATCGAACTGGCCGGGATCGCGCACGAGCTGCATGGCGGCGTTGTCGACATACATATGGTCGAGCGCCACATCCGGATATTCGGCCGCGATTTCGGTCACCACATCGCGCCATAGCTGGCTGGTCTCGAGCACATTGGCCTTGTCCACGCTGGTGAGCTTGCCGCGCCGGCCCTGCGCGGCGCGGAAGGCGACATGGGCGATGCGGCGCACCTCGTCCTCCGCATAGGACATGAAGTCGAAACCCTGGCGCCGACCGTCATCGAGCGTGCGGCGGGCCTTCTCGCCGAAATAGACGTCGCCGTTCAATTCGCGCACGATGAGCAGGTCGATGGAGCGAGCGATCTCGGGGCGCAGGGCCGAGAGGCGCTCGAGGCCGGGGAAGAGCTTGGCCGGCCTGAGATTGGCGAACAGGCCGAGGCTTGCCCGCAGGCCGAGGATCGCCTGCTCGGGGCGCAGATGGCGTTCGAGATTGTCGCAATCCGGATCACCGACCGCACCGAACAGCACGGCATCGGCGGAGCGGGCCATTTCCAGCGTCTCTGGCGGGAGCGGGTGGCCGTGGCGGCGATAGCCGGCGCCGCCGACATCGCCTTCCCACAGGACCAGCCCCGGCAGATCGAGAACGCGCAGGACCTTGAGCGCCTCCTCCATGATCTCGGGGCCGATCCCGTCACCCGCCAGATATGCGATCTTCATCCTAGACCTCGATATTGTGTCGTTTGGCTGTGCGGAGAGTGCCGACGTCACAGGCCCAAGCGGCGCCGGAGATCCGGCGCGTCAGCCGATCCGCCCCAGCAATTCGCGCAGCCGCTGGCGCGCCGCCATAACATCGCCGCGGCGGTCGGCAAGAAGGTACTGGTCGAGCGGGGCAGCAAGGCGGTCCATCGCCGCCAGGATTTCGGCAAGCTCGCCATGCGGCCGGCCGGGGCCACCATCGCCTTGCGTGCCCCACGTGCCATAGCCAAGATCGCGCAGCAGCAGGCTCTCATAGCCCACCAGCGCGCCCACCCAGGCGCGTGCCGCAGGGGCATGGCAGATCGCTTCGAGCACGCCGCCCAGCGCCTGGTAAAGCGGCGGATAGGGCAGACGCTCGGGCAAAGCGGTGGCGGTGAGCGCGCAGGCCCAGGCGATGGCGGCGGCGGGCAGCGGCTCGGCCAGCCAGGGCCCGCGGCTGGCTACGAGCTCGGGCTTGGCGAAAGGCAGCTGGCTTTCCGAGCGCGCCGCAAGCGCCAGGTCGACAATGTTGCCGGGGATGAGCACCGGCCGGAGCCGCCGCCCACGTCCGCCCGCGACATAGGCCGCGACGATGCCATATTCGCTGGTGAGGAAGCGCGCCACCACTGCCGTCTCACCGTGCTGGCGGGCGGCGAGGACGATCGCGGGGGCGCGGACATGCATCGCGCTTCTATCTGGGGCGAAGGGCGCGAGCGCGCAATGCGCTGTACGCCAGGCCATGCGGCGGACCGGATCGCGCCGGTCCACACTTCAGATCAGGGATGGTCGACTTCAGAGGAAGCGGCAATGGCCGACGCCGTTCCCGCGCGCTTGAGGGACCGGATGGTCGGCTCGGGCCGGATCGCTCGTGCCCTGTGCTACCTGTCGGAAAGAGGACCGGACAGCGCCAGGACCTATCGGCTAGCCGATGACGGTGGACGAAGAACCGGCGGGACCGGAGGACGCCGCTCCATCCACTTTCGCTTCGAGGGCGGCGAGCTTCGCTTCGAGGATCTCGACCCGTTCGCGCGCAATGGCGGCCATGTCCTTCACAGCCTCGAACTCCTCGCGGCTGACGAAGTCCATGCCGCCCAGCGTTTCCTTCATCTTCTCGCGGGCGCTGTCGCGCGCCTCGCGGGTCATACCGGCGAAGGTGCCGGCCGCGCTGTTGGCGAGCTTGACGAAATCGGCGACGAAGGGGTTCTGGCTCTGCATGGGCCGAAGATGATGCGCGGGGCGGAGAATGGCAAGGGCTCCCGCGCAGGGTTATGCCGTCGCGCGGGCCATGGCCTCGGGGGTCGGCGCGCCATCCATGCGGGGATTGTCCTGGAGGATCTTCCAATTGAGCCCGGCGGCGAAGGTCACCCACGCAATATAGGGCACGAGCAGGTAGGCGGCCACGCGGTTGACGCGGGCGAAGGCCACGATGGTGTAGAGGAGCGCCGCCAACAGCGCGAGGATCACGATCAGCGCTCCGGTGATCGAATGCACTGCAAAGAACATTGGCGACCAGGCGAGATTGAGCGCGAATTGCACCATGAAGGCGATGACTGCCCTTCCCCGGGCAAGCGAAGGCGGCCCGGCGAGGATGGCAGCGAGCGCGATGGCCATGAGAAGGTACAGCACGCTCCAGACGACTGGAAAGGCGATCGGGGGCGGATAGAGCGCCGGCTTGACCAGCGCGGCGAACCAGGGATTGCCTTCCCCGCTGCCGGACAGGTAGCCCGAGGCCGTGCCCAGGACCAGCAGCAGCGGCGCGAGGATCAGGCTGAAGCGAATGAACCGGGCGCGCCATTGGGGAGGTCTGTCGTGGCGGTTCATGCGTAACTCCCTTGTCTCGCGAGCTGGGAGCCGACCGCTCGGGAGCCGGCCAGCGGGGATGCCGCCAAGCGCGAGATCACCCGACGCCGCTTTCGCCCGTGCGGCGCGCGCACACAAGAAATTCGACGTTCCCTTCGGCGCCGGTAATCGGGCTCGGCGTGATGCCGACGATCTGCCATCCTGCGGATTCGAGCCATTGCGAGACCTCCTCGCAGACCCGCTCATGCAGAGCGGGATCGCGCACGATGCCGCCCTTGCCCACTTCCTCGCGCCCGACCTCGAATTGCGGCTTTATGAGCGCCACCAGCGTGGCCAAGGGCGCAGCCAATGCGAGCGGCACTTCGAGCACCTTGGCAAGGCCGATGAAGCTGGCATCGCACACCACCCAATCGCAAAGCCGGTCGATCTCGGCGCGGGTGAGTTCGCGCGCATTGGTCTGCTCGAGCACGGTGATGCGCGGGTCTTGCCTGAGGCTCCAGTCGAGCTGGTTGGTGCCCACATCGACGGCGAAGACGTGCGCGGCGCCATGATGGAGCAAGACCTGGGTGAAGCCGCCGGTGGACGAGCCGATGTCCATGGCGATCGCACCTGTCGGGTCGAGGGCGAAATGCGTGATAGCGTGGGCGAGCTTCACGCCGCCGCGGCCGACCCAAGGGTGGTCGCGCCCGCGCACGTCGAGCGCGGCATCGGCCTTGACCTGCTGGCCGGGCTTGTCGATCCGGGTTTCGCCGCTGAACACGAGCCCCGCCATCACCAGCGCCTGCGCGCGGGCACGGCTGGGGGCGAGGCCCCGTTCGACGAGCAGCTGGTCGACCCGTCGCCGGGCCTGTGCCGTTTTGCTGGCAGAGGCGCTCATTCGCGCCGCTCGTCGATGCGGTGATTGACAGGCCCGTCCATGGCTTCCAGGCAATAGGAAAATGGCAGGCTTGCGGCCAGCGCCTTATTGGCGGGCGCGTGTGTCGTCTGGCCGGCCGATGAGACCCTGCGCGAAGAAGGCCTGCGCGAAAAAGGCCTGTGCGAAGAAGGATTGTGAGGCGATGACTATGCGATCGATGTTCGTGCTTGCAGGCGCTGCCTGCGCCCTGGCGGCGGGCTGCTCGTCGCCCGAGGATGAGACGGCGGCACCCGCCCCCGAGCCGGTGCTGACCGGCAATCCGGTGGCGACCCAGGCGTCCGACGGCGGCCCGATGACCGCGGGCGAGTGGATGATCGGCGAGGATGCGAACGGTGCCCATGCCCGCTTCGGCCCGACGAACAGCGAGCCGCTCCTGGCGATGGAGTGCGATGCGGCCTCGCAGGTCCTCACCCTAACGCGCGCCGATGAGGCAACGAGCGGGCAGACCTACATCCTCGAAGCGGGCGGGATGAGGGCGAGCTTGGACATGGTGCCGGCGGGCGGTGATCTGCCGATCCAGATGGCCGAGATCAACCGCACGATGCCGATTTTCCAAGCCTTCGCCCAGCCGAACGCTATCATCACCGTGAGCGGCCCCGATGGCGGGGCGCTGCGCCTGCCGGGCGCGCCGGGCATTGCGCGGGTCATCGAAGCGTGTTCGCGCGGATGAGCGCGCAAAAGGCACTGACGGCCGCGATCCTCGTCACCCTGGCAGCGGGCTGCGTGCCGAGCGCGCCCGAACAGACCCCCGCGCCCACGCCCGCCGCGCCCCCGCCCCCCGCGCCGCCGCCGCCGCCCGTGGCCGCGCTGCCCGCCCCCACTTACGACAATTGGCTGGACGCGCCGCAGACGCCCGGCGACTGGCGCTACACGGCCCAGGAACCCGCCACCCAGGCCACCTTCGTCGCCGGGGCCGGTGCGTCGACGGCGCGCCTCACGATCATCTGCGATCTCGGCACGCGGCGCGTGGGCATCGCACGGGCGATGGAAGCAACGGGCGTGGGCGATCGCGGGCCCGCGCAGATGCGCATCCGCACCGAGACGGTCGAGCGGCTGCTGCAGGCACAGCCGCAACCGCAGCCCCGCGCTCAGATCCAGGGCAATGCGCTGCTGGCGGAACTGGCCGCGAGCGACCCGCTGTTCGATGCGATGGCCTTCACCAAGGGTCGTTTCGCGGTGGAGACGGCCGGCGAGCAGACGCTCTACGTGCCTGCCTATCCGGAGATCAGCCGCGTGATCGAGGATTGTCGCGGCGGAAGCTTGTAGGCCTTTGCAGGAAGAAGCGGCAGGCCCGAATCCGTCCAATGCGGGGCCGACCGTCGCCATTGTCGGCGCTGTTTCAACCCGCTCGTGCAAGGTAGCTTCGCGTCTTTGTGAAAAAGTTGAATTCAAGCCTTGCGTTCGGCGAGGCGAGAAATCAGATTACCGCCAAGGCCAGCGGTGAACGCGGCCTTCGCCCCCCTATGAAACGGCGGGTGTTGGCGATCTAGCGCGAAAGGAGGTGATCCGATGTCTCATGGTTCAGCAAGGGGGTCGGTTAAGTCCATCGCGAGGCATTATCGGTAGTCTGATCATTCGCCGGTAAAGGTTTCGTGAGCGGCACTTCCGGCCGCTGACCATGCGAAGGGTCGTTTTGGCAGCCTGCTTGCAGGTGCGCCGAGGCGGCCCTTCTCATTTGTGCTGTCGAAAGAAAGACGGGATGGGTTGCTGCACCGCCTGTTCCAGGTGCGCTCGGACGTTTGGAAGTGCCGATATGAGCGCTTGGATCTTCCTTGGCATGGCCATTACGCTCGAAGTGACCGGCACCTCCCTGCTCAAGCTTCCGAACGGCTTTTAGAAATGGCACTGGGGCGTGCTGTCTATCCTATGCTACTCGGCGTGCTTCTGGGTTCTCGCCCCCGCTATGAAGGTTCTTCCGGTGGGCGTCGTCTACGCGGTCTGGGCGGCATTGGCAGCGTGGCCGCGACGCTGATCGGCATTGCGGCCTTCGACGAACGATTGAGCGCAATCCAGAACATGTGCAGCGCCTTGGTGTTGATCGGTGCGGTGGGGCTGCAGGTGGCCAATGCGGCCTGACCCGTCCGATAACGCGCCGGATTGCCGCCGCTAATCACCGCCGCGCTTCATTGAGATCGACTGAGCTGGCGCGCCCTCTTGCCTCTCTTGCACGCGCGCCTTAACCGCTGGGCCAAGGAGAGACACGCCCATGGCCGACGCGCCCGCACTCGATTTCAGCCGCATCCCCCACCCCGCGCCCGTCCCCGGTGCCAGCCGCGAGCAGGCCATCGCCGATCCGGGCTTCGGCAAGGTGTTCACCGACCACATGGTGTCGATCGACTGGAGCGAGGGGCGCGGTTGGCACGATGCCGTTTTGGGCCCGCGACGGCCAATCGAGCTCGATCCCGCCGCTTCGGTGCTGCATTACGCGCAGGAGATCTTCGAGGGGCTCAAGGCCTATCGGCTTGACGACGGCTCGATGGCGCTGTTCCGCCCGCAGGAAAATGCGCGCCGCTTCAATGCTTCGGCGCGGCGCCTCGCCATGCCCGAACTGCCCGAGGACGCCTTCATCGAGGCGGTGCGCCAAGCGGTGGCCGCTGATGTCGACTGGTTTCCCAAAGTGGAGGGCGGCTCGCTCTATATCCGGCCGTTCATGTTCGCCAATGAGGCGTTCCTGGGGGTGCGGCCGGCCTTGCAGTACAAGTTCCTGGTGATCCTCTCGCCGGCGGGCAATTACTTCAAGTCGGGCGCGCCGGCGGTGAGCATCTGGGTATCGAGCGACTACACCCGCGCGGCGCCTGGAGGCACGGGAGCGGCGAAGTGTGGCGGCAATTACGCCGCGAGCCTGGTGCCGCAGGCCGAGGCCATTGCGCACGGCCACGACCAGGTCGTGTTCCTCGACGCCACCGAGCACAAGTGGATCGAGGAGTTGGGCGGCATGAACCTGTTCTTCGTGTTCGATGACGGGACCATGATCACCCCGCCGCTGGGCGGCACCATCCTGCCCGGCATCACCCGGGACAGCCTGCTGACGCTCGCCCGCGAGGAAGGGCTCAGCGTGCGCGAAGAGCGTTACAGCCTGCAGGACTGGCACGCAGATGCCACCAGCGGGCGCCTGGTGGAAACCTTCGCCTGCGGCACCGCAGCGGTGGTGACGGCGGTCGGCCGCGTGGCCGGACGTGATCTCGACTTCGCCATCGGCAGCGGCGGACCCGGGCAGCTGACCAGCCGGTTGCGCGATCGGCTGGTGGGCATCCAGCGTGGCACGCAGGCAGACCGGCACGGCTGGGTGATGCGGCTTTCCTGAGCCATGCGGCCGGGGCTTACGCCTTGGCCGATGATCCGCATAAGGCTCGCTTGCGGGGCGCTGTGCGCTGTTCGGGAAGGCAGGCGCGAGCACCCGGTACAGCATCGCCGGCGCATGCAAGGACAGGCCCGCACTAACGGACAAGGGGGAGGTCGATCGCGCGCTCCGAGGATAGCGCATGGCTAGGCCCGGTGAGAGGATCGCAGCCAGCGCTAGAGGTTATCGGCCACTTGGCGAGACGCGGGTTCCGGTGACGGGACCAAGCGCAAATGGGATGCTTCCGGTAGAGCGTATGAAGCGCAATACACGAAGCATACTCTGCTGCTGCCGGCAGAGAGGGTCCGTTCGTTCAGCCCGGCGGTGATCGCATGCGGCGTCGCTTTACCGCTACGGGCGCTACGGGCGCACCTCGCCGCGCGCCCTGCGCTCCTGCCGATCGGCTGCACTCTCGCCCGGCACGAAGCTGTCGGAGGTTACGCCCAGCCAGATGAGAATCGGCGCGGCCATGTAGATCGAGGAATAGGTGCCAACGAAAATGCCGAGCGTGATCCCTGCGGTCAGGCCGAACAGGCTTTCAGGCCCGAACAGCAGAAGCGGGATCAGCGCCACCAGCAGCGTCAGCGAGGTCATCACAGTGCGCGCCAACGTTTCGTTGACGGACAGGTCGAGCAATTCGGATAATTGCATCTTGCGGTATTTCTTCAGATTCTCGCGAATACGATCATAAACCACGATCGTGTCGTTGAGCGAGTAGCCGATGATGGCGAGGATCGCCGCGATGATCTGCAGCGAGAACTCGAGCTGCAACAGCGCGAACATGCCGAGCGTAAGCGAGACGTCGTGGAACAGCGCGAACAAGGCGCCCACGCCGAACTGCCATTCGAACCGCACCCAGATGTAGATCGAAATGGCCAGCATGGCCGCGAGCAGCGCGTATAGCGCAGTGGTGCGAAACTCGCCCGCCACCTTGCCCGAGACGGTCTCGTTGGCATCGCGGCGGACATTGCCGAACTCGCTCTGGACCTCGCCGATCACCCGGTTGCCGATCTCGGCCGCGGCGCCGGGCCGGTCCTCCGTGCCTTCAGGCAGGCGAACGCGGATGGAGACCGAATTGGCTTCGCCGAAGCGCTGGATGACCGCTTCGCCCAGGCCCATCCCGCCGATCTGCTCGCGCAGTTCGGCGATCGGCGCCTCGTCGCGGCCGACGAAAGTGACCCGCACTTCCTGCCCGCCGGCAAAGTCGACGCCATAATTGAGGCCCTTGTAGACGACCAGGCCCCAGCTCGCTGCGATGAGCAGCAGGCTGACGATGTAGAAGGGCACGCGCCACTTCAGGAACTTGATGTTGGTGTCTTCGGGGACAAGCTTGATGAGGCGCATCTTCGCGCTCCTAGATGACGATGTCGGTCGGGCGCTTCTTGCGCAGCCAACCGGCAACCCACATGCGGGTGAGCGTGACCGCGGTGAACACGCTGGTGAACAAGCCGATGATCAGCACCACCGCGAAGCCGCGAATGGGGCCCGAGCCGAACAGGAACAGCAGCACGCCGGCGATGAAGTTGGTGACGTTGGCATCGTAGATCGCGCGAGAGGCTTCGCGATAGCCATTTTCTACCGCGGCAACCACGCGGCGCCCCTTCTTGCGCTCCTCGCGAATGCGCTCGTAAATGAGCACATTGGCATCCACCGCCGCGCCGATCGTGAGCACGAAGCCGGCAATGCCGGGCAGCGTGAGCGTGGTGTTCATCACCGCCATGATGCCCAGGATCATCAGCACGTTGAGAGCCAGCGCCGCGGTCGCGTAGATACCGAAACGGCCATAGGCCACGACCATCAGCGCCACGACGAGCAGCGAACCGATCGCCATTGCGATGATGCCGCTGCGGATCGAATCAGCACCAAGATCGGGACCGACCGTGCGCTCCTCAATCACAGTAAGGTCGACCGGCAGCGCGCCCGAGCGCAGCGAAATGGCGAGCTGGTTGGCAGTTTCCACGGTGAAGCTACCCGAAATCTGCGCCTGCCCGCCCAGGATCGGCTCGTTGATATTGGGCGCGGAGAGCACCTCACCGTCAAGGATGATCGCGAACTGACGGTTGACGTTCTGTGTCGTCAGATCGGCAAATCGGCGTGCGCCTTGCGAATCGAATGTAATCGAGACGACAGGCTGGTTGGTCTGCGGCTCGAAACTCTGCGTGGCGTCCGTCAGTGAGTCGCCCCGAATGCCGCCAAGGCGCCGCACGGCGAGCGCGGTGCCCTGATAGTCGCCGCCTGGCGCGCCGGGAACTATCTCGCTGCCCGGCGGGGCGATGCCTTGCGCCACGTCAGCCGGAAGCGCGGAGGTGTCGACCAGCTTGAACTCGAGCTCCGCGGTCTGGCCCAGCAGGTCCTTGAGCGCGTCAGGGTTTTCCAGGCCGGGCACCTGCACCACGATTCGGTCAATACCCTGCCTGATGATGGTGGGCTCGCGCGTGCCGAGTGCATCGATCCGACGGCGCACGACTTCGGTGGCACTCTCCATCGCCTGCGTCACCGCAAGCTCGAGCCCCGCCTCGGTCTGGCGCATGACGACCCGCTGACCGTCGACGATGCCGATCGTCCAGTCGCGCTGGCCGGTCAGCCCGGCACCCTGGGTCATCGGCTCGAGAAGATCGCGCGCGGCATCGACCTGGCTCGCATCGTCGAGCAGCAGGCTGAGTTGCCCGCCCGATGTGGAGACGCTGCCGAAATCAATATCGGCATCGTTAAGCGCGCTGCGGACTGCCTCTTCCATGACCTCGAGCCGCTGGCCGGCGACCTGGGAGGGATCAGCCTCGAGCAGGATGTGGCTGCCGCCCGCAAGGTCGAGGCCCAGATTGACCTCGGGATCAGGCAGGCTGCGCGGCCAGGCGCCTCCGCCCAGCGACACCATCGAAGGTATTGCCGCCACAACGAGCAGTGCCGTTACGGCCCACAGGAAAATGCGCTTCCAGCGCGGAAAATCGAGCATCCGGTCCGCAGCCCCGTTCAGTCGTTGGCCGGCTTGCCGCCGGGCGGCAGGATGTCGCCAATCGTGCTCTTGATCGCCTTAACGCGGACGCCCTGTGCGATCTCGAGCTCCGCATAATCGTCATCCACGCGCACGACCTTGCCCAGGAGCCCGCCCGCCGTGACCACCTGATCGCCCTTCTTGATCGCAGCGATCCTGGCCTGGTGCTCCTTCTGCCGCTTCATCTGCGGACGGATGATGAGGAACCAGAAAATCGCGATCATGCCGACGATCGGCAGGAACTGCACCCAACCGGGAGGAGCGGAGGCACCACCGGCGGCAAGGAAATCAAGCATCGAAACGACCCATCAGGAAGGAGTAAGCGCTCACGATCGAGCATGGCGGAGCAGGCGGCAAGACCCGCTCCGGATCGTGGCGCGTGCGCCTAGCAGCAATGACTGGCACTGGCAATCGGACGGCAAACCGTATGGCTTGCCTTGCTGACGCGCCATGCCTATAGGCGCGGCTCCACTGGATCGGGACGTAGCGCAGCCTGGTAGCGCATCACACTGGGGGTGTGGGGGTCGCAGGTTCGAATCCTGTCGTCCCGACCAGTGGTTTCCCTCTTTCTACACCATCCCTGGCCGCGCTTGGCAAAGCTGGCCCATGCGTTGCGATGTGGCCGCGCTATGCTTGCCGATCCGCTCGGCGTGCGGGGCGCAGGAAGATGATCTTGCAATAGCGCGATTTTGCGAGGTGCCGCGGCGGCTGCCACTCGCGGCCTATGCTCGCATGGGCGTTTGCGAGCCTTCATGCGCAATGGCGAGGCCATGGTGACCTAGCTCGCCGAGCCGGGCGGGTCTCCCCGGCCGAGCGACCCGTGCGGTCCCCCGCATAGTACACGCCGCGCCGGATGCTTGCTGTGCAAAACCTCGATGGCAGCGTGCATGCACGGGACGGGCGCGAGTCGCCTGGTCTAGGTTAGGTCCGAGACCCCCGCTTGATGGCGCCCCACGGCACCAGAGTGACATCGCGAGAACGCCACTTTGCTTATGTCAACTTTCCCGCTAGCAGACGTATGGGAAGAGGAGCGCCTCCGTGGCAACGAACGAGCAAAGCCAGGCAGCCCGCCGCTACACTATAGTTGCAATCATCCTGCACTGGCTGATGGCGCTGCTGATCGTGGGGCAGATCTGGATCGGCATCTGGATGAGCGGCGCGATCGATGATCCTGCCTCACAGGGCGCCGCTTACGAGGCGTTCCAGTTCCACAAGTCGCTCGGCCTCACGCTCCTGGTGCTGGCGGTGCTGCGGCTGATATGGCGCCTTACGCACCGTGTGCCGCCGGAGCCTCATGACATTCCTGCCTGGCAGAGGGTGGCAGCACGCGCGTCACACTTTCTCCTCTACGCCTTCATGGTGCTGATCCCGCTCACCGGCTGGCTGTACGTATCCACCGGATGGAACAGCGATACGGGCATGGCCTTCGCCATTCCCACCATCTGGTTCGGCATATTCAATTGGCCGCACATTCCGGGTATCGACGGCAACGGCCCTCTGGCGGATCTCGCCGTGGAGATGCACGAATTGCTCGCCTACGCGCTGATCGCGCTCCTCGTCGTGCACGTGGCGGCGGCGCTCAAGCACCATTTCGTCGATCGCGATCGCGTGCTGTGGTCGATGCTTCCGCTCATCAAACGCCCACCTCATATGGAATAGCTGACCTCATGACCCAGTCGCTGCGCAACATCTTTGCCTTCTTCGCGGTGGCCCTGCTGGGGCTGGCCCCGGTCGCACTTTCGGCGCAGGCCGCCGAATGGAACGTCGACCGGGGCGCCAGCGCGATCCGCTTCTCAGGCACGCATGCCGGACGCGAGTTCAACGGCCGCTTCGCCCAATGGACCGCACGCATCAGGTTCGATCCCGAAAACCTCGAGCAAAGCCGGCTCATCGTGGTGATCGACACTTCGAGCGCCACGACTGGGGACCGTGTGCAGGAGACCACCCTGGTCAATCCTGAATGGTTCGACAGCGCCAATCATCGCTTCGCCAATTTCCGCAGCACCAGCATCACATCACTCGGGGCGAACCGCTACAGCGCGCGCGGTATGCTTGAGATCAAGGGCAAGGAAACGCCCGTCACCCTCCCGTTCACCGTGGATTCCAGCGGAAATCGCGCGCGCGGCACCGGCAGCCTCACGCTCGACCGGATCGCGCTTGGCCTCGGCACCAAGTCCGATCCGAAGGCCCAGTGGGTAGGCCAGAAGATCAACCTGTCCATCAGCGTGAGCGCGACAAAGGGCTGATATCGACCGGGCCGCACGTCCCGTGTCGGCCTGCCTACGCCCATCGCTCGGGCGAATATTTCTTTCCTACAGGAACCAAATCGGTTCATGGAGGCGTGGTTCGTCGCAGCCAGGAAGCACGCCCATGCCGCTCATCGAAACGATTATCGGTCCCGTCGCCTCAATCCTCGACAAGATCATCCCGGACAAGGAGGCCCGTGCCAAGGCCAAGCTCGAACTGCTCCAACTTGAGGGCACGCAGGAGCTGAAGGAGATCGAGGCGCGCATCTCGGCGATCGTCGCCGAGGCGAATTCGCAGGATCCTTGGACCAGCCGTGCGCGTCCAAGCTTCCTTTATGTCATGTATGTGATGCTGCTGTTTTCCGTCCCCATGGGCATCCTTTCGGCCTTCGATCCGACGGCCGCACAGAATATCGGCCATGGCATGACCTCGTATCTCAACGGCCTGCCAGAGCCGCTCTACGTGCTCTTCGGCACCGGCTATCTCGGCTACACGGCCGCGCGGCAATGGGGCAAGGTGAAGACCGCCGAGCGTTAAGCCAGGTCAGACGGACTCGGGACTGACGGTGCGCGGCTCGCGGCGCGCGAGGAAGTAGAGCAGCGTGCCTGCGGCGACGGTGAGCGCCAGAACACCGAACGCATCCACGCTCGCCTGGCGCGCAACCCACAGGCAGGCAATGATCGCCAGCGCGGGCATGGCGATATCCACCAAGCGCCACCCTCGCCCGCCACCGGCCATTTCGCGCCGGCGTAGCATCGGTAAGGCTGCTGCGCACAGCAGGTACATCACGATGCGCGAAACAGTGCTGGCGACCGCCAGGAAAGCGAAGGCGCCGCTCAGCGCGAACAAGCTTGCCGTACCGCCGAGCAGCAGGATCGAGGCATCGGGCGTGTGGAAGCGCGGTGAGACATGCGCGAGGACTTTGGGCAGCAACCCGTTCTCGGCCATGGCATAGGATACGCGCGAGGTGTTGATCCCGGCCTCGAGCGTCGTGGCGCAGATCGAGAAAGCGGCGGTGAGCACGATGACGCCTGCCGCCCAAGGTCCTGCCAGCAGCTCGGCCATGCTCGCCAGCGGCATGACGTCTTCGCCCGTCATGCCCGCTCCCAACGCAGGCGCCACGCCGATATAGGTCCACTGTACCAGCATGTAGAGCAGCGCGATGATGCCGATGCTCGCCATGAGCGCGTAAGGAATGGTCCGGCGCGGCGACTTCACCTCGCCCGCCGAGATGACCAGCCCTTCAAACCCCATGAACGTGTAGAAAACCAGCAGCACGACCGATTCCGCCTCGCTGAACTGCGGCAGAGCGAGGCGAAACTCGGGCGGTGCCAATAGCAGGCCGGCGCCGACGAGCGCGAGAATGGGCAGGAACTTGAGCACGGAGATAGCCGCAAGCGCACGCACGGCGCTGCGCATGCCCACGTAATTGACAGCCATGACCGCCCAGAGAATCGCGAGCACGGCCACCGGGCGCGCCACCGGCCCTTCAAGCACGGGAAACAACGCCGCCAGATAGGAGACCATCACGTGCAGGTTGCCGCCAGCCGCCGCGGCCGAGGAGGCGTAGCGCATCCAGCCCGCCTGGAAGCCGAGGAACGGCCCGAAAGCCGCCTGTACGTAAAGCTGCGGCCCACCTGATTCGTCGAAGCGTGCCGCGAGCTGTGCAAAGCACCACACGATGGGGAAGAACAGGATGCCCACGGCCACGAACATCCATGGCGCGAACTCGCCCACACCCGCATAGACCAAAGCGGGGATCGCGAAGATTCCCGATCCCACCATGCCGTTCACAGGCTGCAAACATGCGCCTAACGGTCCGACCACGCGCGGTGGCTTGACAGGCGCCGGCCCATGAGGGCTGCCGCCCCCTGCGGCTCCAGCGGTTCCTGATGAGGGCTCAGTCAAAGCTCGCGCGCAATCCCGAAGAGTTCCGCGACTCAATGCGCGCGCTGCTTGTCGCTGGCAAGTCCACCCGCAGCAGCTTGCACTTTGCCCTCAACGGCCGCAGCCGCTATCAGGCGCGTGCTCATCCACCTCTCAAGAATTTGAACGGAGCAATATCGATGGCCGGCAAAGTCTACGTCCTCAACGGCCCCAACCTCAACCTGCTGGGCCTGCGTGAGCCCGAGATCTACGGAGCCCAAACGCTCGACGACATCGCCGAGCGACTGGAAGAGCGTGGCGGTGAACTGGGCCTGGATGTGGAAATGCGCCAATCCAACCACGAGGGCCATCTCACCGACTGGCTGCACGAGGCGCAGAGCGAAGGTGCGCGTGCGGTCATCCTCAATGCGGGCGCGCTGACGCATACAAGCCTCGCGCTCTACGATGCGATCCGCAGCATCAAGATCCCGGTGATCGAGGTCCACATTTCCAACCCGCATGCGCGCGAAGCCTATCGCCACAAGAGCTACGTGGCGATGGCCGCCCGGGGAACCATCGCGGGCTTCGGCGCATATGGCTACGAAATGGCGCTTGAGGCTGTCTTGAAGCTGTAACGAGAAAGCTTGGCGCCGGCCCATCGGGGTTGCCTTGCCGTGCGGCGCCTTACATAGGCGGCCAGCCTTGCATAATGAGAAGAGGGTTCGATGGCCGACAACAAGGGCAGTGAAGGCCGTGCCGACAGCATGAAGGTGGATACCGCGCTGGTTCGCGAACTGGCAGAATTGCTGAACGAGACGGGACTCACCGAGATCGAGGTGGAGGACGGCAGTCGCAAGATCCGCGTCTCGCGCGGCGGCGGGGTCAGCCACGCGGTGACTGCGCCCGCTATGACCGCTGCGCCCGCTGCTCAGGACGGCCCGGCACTCGCCTCTTCCGAACCGGCGCCCGGTCCCGATTATTCGAACGCCGTCAGGAGCCCGATGGTGGGCACCGCCTATCTTTCGGCCGAACCCGGAGCCGAGGCATTCGTCAGAAAGGGCAGCCAGGTGAAATCCGGCGACACCCTGCTTATCGTGGAAGCAATGAAGGTAATGAATCCCATCACCGCGACCAGCGACGGCACCGTTATCGAGATTTTGATCGAGAATGCGCAGCCGGTGGAATTCGACCAGCCGCTGATCGTGCTGGGCTGACGCGCCGATGGCCATTTCAAGGCTGCTTATCGCCAATCGCGGAGAGATCGCGCTGCGCATTCATCGCGCAGCGCACGAGATGGGCATCAAGACCGTCGCCGTCCATTCGACGGCCGACGCCGAGGCGATGCATGTTCGGCTGGCGGACCACGCCGTGTGCATCGGCCCGCCGGCGGCGAGCGAGAGCTACCTGAACCAGGCGGCGATCATCTCGGCAGCCGAGATCACGGGTGCGGACGCCATTCACCCCGGTTACGGTTTCCTGTCCGAAAACGCGCAATTCGCGGAGATCGTGGAAGCGCACGACATCATTTGGGTCGGCCCCAAGCCCGAGCATATTCGCACGATGGGGGACAAGGTCGAGGCCAAGAGGACCGCCGCTGCGCTCGGCCTTCCGCTGGTGCCCGGAAGCGATGGCACGGTGGAAAGCGTGGACGAGATCGCCCGCATCGCCGAGGAGATCGGCTATCCGGTGCTGGTCAAGGCCGCGTCGGGCGGTGGCGGACGCGGCATGAAGGTGATCCCTGGCCCCGAGCATCTGGAGAGCCTTGTCAGCCAGGCCCGCAGCGAAGCGAAGGCGGCATTCGGCGACGACCGGATGTACCTGGAAAAATATCTCGGCAACCCGCGGCACATCGAGTTTCAGGTGTTCGGCGATGGCCAGGGGAATGCGGTTCATCTGGGTGAGCGCGATTGCTCGCTACAGCGGCGCCACCAGAAGGTATTCGAGGAAGCGCCCTCCCCCGCCATCAGCCCGGAGGATCGCGAGCGGATCGGCGGCATCGTCGCCCGGGCGATGGCGGAAATGAGCTATCGCGGCGCCGGGACGGTCGAGTTCCTGTGGGAAGATGGCGAGTTCTACTTCATCGAGATGAACACAAGGCTCCAGGTCGAGCACCCGATTACCGAAATGGTGACCGGCATCGACTTGGTACGCGAGCAGATCCGCATTGCCGACGGCAAGGCGCTGTCGCTTAGACAGGACGAGATCGAGATCTCCGGCCACGCGATCGAGTGCCGGATCAACGCTGAGGACCCCTTCACCTTCATCCCGAGCCCGGGCAAGGTCACAGCCTACCATGCAGCCGGCGGGATGCATGTGCGCGTGGATAGCGGGCTCTACACCGGCTATTCCATCCCGCCTTATTACGACTCGATGATTGCCAAGCTCATCGTCTACGGACGCAGCCGCGACAAGTGCATCATGCGGCTGCGGCGGGCGCTGCAAGAGATGGTGATCGAGGGCGTAAAGACCTCGATTCCGTTGCATGCCGACCTGATTGAACAGCCCGATATCCTCAACGGCGATTACACGATCAAGTGGCTGGAAGACTACCTCGCGCAGCGGCAGGCGTGAGCAAGCCCACGTCAGGCGCCGAGGCAGCCGACAGCGCCCTGACCCCGCTTCCGCCGCAAGACTTCACGGCAACGGACGGACTTCCAAAGCCGCGCGAACCCGTCGGGCATATCAAGATCGTGTTTTCGGGCAATGCGAGGAACCGTGATCATCCGATCCACGACATCTCCGCCTGCGTAATGGCGGCAGGAGCGCTGTTCGTGGCGGGGGACGAGGCATGTTCGATCGAGCGCCTCACGCCGGCACGCGACGGCACGCTGGCCAATCACCGCTCCTACCCGCTTGCCGGTTTTCTCGACCTGCTCGATCCCGAGGACGAGATGGACATCGAGGGACTGGCCGTGGATGATGGCTGGCTGTGGGTCACCGGCAGCCACTCGCGCACCCGGCGAGATCCGCGCGACGATGGCCCCGAACACGGCAGCATTCACCTTGGCAGGCTTGCCGATCTCAAGGACACCCGGCCACGGTGCGTGCTCGCGCGGATCCCGCTGGTCGAGGATGGCCAGGGCCAACCCGAGCCGGTGCGGCGCGACGGAAAACGCCATGCCGGAATGGTCCCGCGCCACGACAAGCACGGCAGCAAGCTGGCGCTCAAGCTCACCCGTGATGCGCTGCTCGGCCCGGCCACCCGGCTCGCTGCCAAAGAGGGCGGGCTCGACATCGAAGGACTGGCCGTGGAAGGCGACCGCATCGCGCTAGGATTGCGCGGACCGGTCATCCGCACCTATGCCGTGATTCTGGAGCCGGTCATCGAGCCGAAGAAATCGGGCAAGCTGCACGTGCATGGAGATGTCTGCAAACGGCTGGTCGACCTCAACGGCTTGGGCATTCGCGACATGCGCCGACGCGGGAGCGACCTCTACATCCTGGCCGGTCCGACGCAGGATCTCAACGGCCGCTGTGCGATCTTCCGCTGGACCGATTGGGTGGGCGAGCCGCCTGAGAATGGAAGCAATGTCCAGCTGCATGATCCCGAGCACCTGTTCGACCTGCCGGTCAAGTTCAGGCACGACCATCCCGAAGGCATCGACTTCTGGACCGACGATGCAGGCGAGCCGCGGCTGGTGGTATTCTATGACAACCCCAATCCGCAGCGGCTGAATGCCGATGCGGGCACCATCCTCGCCGACCTTTTCGCGCTCGACTGACGATCGCGCGTCGGTCTGCCGATATTCGAGCGCGAAGGTGGTATCATTCCCCAAGGCGCAACGTTCGCAGCGCTGCGCAACCTATTCCAGCGGCACGCCGGGCAGCTGCTTGGCGGTTCGGATCGTGAGTGAGGTCTTGACCGAGGCAACGTTGGGCGCAGGCGTGAGTTGGCTGGTCAAGAATTCCTGAAAGCTCTGCAGATCGCGGCTGACGATCTTGAGAACGAAGTCGATTTCGCCGTTCAGCATGTGACACTCACGTACTTCGGGCAGCGTCTTGATGTGCTCCTCAAAAGCCTTCAAATCCTGCTCAGCCTGGCTGCGCAGGCTCACCATGGCAAAGACGGTGATGGCAAATCCGAGCTTGGAAGCGTCCAGATCGGCATGATAGCCGCGGATGACTCCCTGTTCCTCAAGTGATCTCACTCGACGCAGGCAAGGCGGTGCGGTAAGTCCAACGCGCCGCGCGAGATCGACATTGGTGACCCGCCCTTCCGCTTGCAATTCTGCGAGCAGTCGTCGGTCGATGCTATCCAGCGCCATCATGCGACAACCTTCATAAAGTCGGGGCCTTCCACAGCGTATTATTTATAAAGGTTCGCCATCTGGGTCGAAACTTTGTTACGTATGACGCGCATGTCGACGGTTGGCAACGCGCGAATCGCCTGATTAACCAACCCTGCCCTGCCGCAGCACTGGAATCGGCGACATAGGAAGCAATTGCTGCAATGATCGGTCATCACGGCTGGTGATCAAACTATCGTCTCCACCCGGTTGATCCCGGCACCGCCAATTCCACATGCTTGCCAGGCTGGCCGCGGCCGGCTACCGGCCTATTTGCAAAACGTAGGTTGCCGATATGTTGGTTTGGAGGGCCTGTAGCTCAGCGGTTAGAGCTGGCCGCTCATAACGGCTAGGTCGCGGGTTCGAATCCTGCCGGGCCCACCACCCGCGGCGATCGTTTGGCAAACCCCGGTCGGGGAGTAGCGCAGCCTGGTAGCGCATCTGCTTTGGGAGCAGAGGGTCGCAGGTTCGAATCCTGTCTCCCCGACCATTTTCGCATTTATGACGTCTGGGCCGCAGAAAATTGGCCATTTTCCTTCAGCCCAGGAAAGTGGTTGGGAATCTCTCAAGGCGAATGTGCCACAAAGTGTGCCACAGATCGTGCTCATACTGTGCCCGGTCCTGCCCCTCGCGGCCAAGATTGCATGGCATGGCACTCTATCGCCGCGGCACCGTCTTCTGGTGGAAATCGCGTCTGCGGAACCAACTCGCCAGACCGTCGGCCTCATACGCCTTGTGCGTAAGCACGATGGTGCGCGTACCGAGATGATGATCGACAAAGACTATGATCTGGAGCCCTTCCCTTGCCGACGCAGCCTGCTGGCGCGCACGGATAGTCGATCATCTGGGATTTGCCCACGGGCGGCGCTGATCGCGTCCATCGGGTAATCGCGCACTCCCTCGATCTGGGAGTCGGACGCACGAGCGTGCTGAATTAGCGCCGCCGCGCCTATGAGCGCTACGGCACCCCGTTGGCGGGGCAATCGCTCGAGAGTCTGCTCGGCTAGGCCGGTCCGCTTCAGTTGCCGTCACGGCAGCTTGGCCTTTTCAAACCGGGACCAGACTTCGTCGTAATCGGGCTGCAAGCTTGGCGAGCGAGCCGCAAGGTCGCTGATGCGGATGACGTGGCGCGTCTCGAACATGAAGGCCATGGTGTCCTCGATCTTGTACGGGATAAGATCGGCCGCAACCGCCTTTTCATAACTCGCACGGTCGGGGCCGTGGCCGTTCATGCAATTGTGCAGCGAGGCTCCGCCGGGCGCAAAGCCGCCCTCCTTGGCATCATAGGCGCCGTGGATCAGCCCCATGAACTCGCTCATCACGTTACGATGGAACCAGGGCGGACGGAATGTATCCTCCGCCACCATCCAGCGCGGCGGGAAAATGACGAAGTCGCAATTGGCAGTGCCGGGCATCTCCGAAGGGCTCGTCAGCACGGTGAAGATACTGGGATCGGGATGGTCGAAGCTCACCGTGTTGATCGTGTTGAAGCGCCGCAGATCATAGCGATACGGCGCGAGATTGCCGTGCCAGGCGACCACGTCGAAGGGCGAGTGGTCGAGCGTGGTCGACCACAGCCCGCCCTGGAATTTCTGCACCAGTTCGCACGGCTCGCCTCGATCTTCGAACCAGGCGACGGGCGTTTCGAAATCGCGAGGATTTGCAAGTCCATTTGCACCGATCGGTCCCAGGTCCGGCAGGCGGAACAGCGCACCATAATTCTCGCAGACATAGCCGCGGGCGCGCGGACCGCCGAGTTCCACCCGGAAGCGCACGCCGCGCGGAATCACGGCGATCTGCAGCGGTTCGACCGGCAGGATGCCCTGCTCGGTCACGATCCGCAATGATCCTTCCTGCGGCACGATCAGCAGTTCGCCATCGGCATTGAAGAAGGCGCGGTCGCGCATGGAGGCGGTGCAGGCGTATAGATGGACCGCGACGCCGCTGCCAGTGCCCACATCGCCATTGCCGCCATAGGTCACCAGCCCGTCCAGCCAATCTACCTTGTTCTGCGGAAAAGCGGGCGGGTCCCAGCGGAGCCGGTTGGGCGAGACAGGTGCCTGGTCGAAGGGTGCCGAATGCAGCGCCCGATGGCTTAGCGGCTTGAAGGGCGCGTGCTCGGCCGCGGGGCGCAAGCGATAGAGCCAGGCTCTCCGGTTCTCGGCTCGCGGCGCGGTGAATGCCGTGCCGGAAAGCTGCTCGGCGTAGAGGCCATAGGCCACCTTCTGGGGCGAATTGCGCCCCTCCGGGAGGGCTCCTGCCACCGCTTCGGTCACGACATGATTGCCAAAGCCCGCGATCACCCGGATCGCCTTCGCCTCTCCGCTAATTTCATCGCCTTGAGGCAAAGCCCGTCTCCTTGCGCTAGTCCCATTGCCGAGCACCTAAATCACCGGAGGCCGAAGCTCTGTCCCGGAACATGGGGACAAGCCCGACCCCCGCCAGAGGCATTCCGTGCGGAGTGATCAGTACCGCGCAGTCAGCGTCACGCCCAGAGTGCGCAGACGCAGCGTGAACGATTGAACAAGGTTCGGGCCGGTGCCGCTGAATGGCGCTACCGTCTGCAAACGACCAGGTTCAGGATGCATTGAACACGTTTTTCGCGAAGACCAACAGATCGAACCAGGCAATGTTGATGCCCGCACGCATGATGACGAGGTGGCATCGGCCTGGAAGGAGAGGCCGAATTTGGCCGTGATCGGCGTTTCGTTCTGCTCGCAGCATCCGTGACCTGCGGAGGCGGCTCTGCAGAAGGTGAGCACTCCCGAGGCGACACTCGCCACCAGCTTGCGATAACGAGAAGAACGACGAGCGGTAGTCTCCCCCCCTGGTCATCCAAGGCCCCTTCGGCTTCGAAGTCGGCGCCGGATTTAATCTCGCCGCGTAACCACCGTCCGCTTCTGGCTATTCGGCCGACGCCGTGCCCAGTTCCTTCATCGCGCACGTAAAACAGCTTGATCTCGACAGTTCTCATCCCGGGGCTGAAGGCGGCCGGTACTCAATCGTCCGTTATCCGGGGGGGCGATCGCCGCCAATCCGTCTGCCTTGCCCCGCTGCGGATTGCCCTCTATCTCGCATGAAATCCAACGCACATTCGCCAGACTGCTTTTCACGAGGACACTCGATGGCCGCCCAGTACGCCTATGTCATGAAGGACATGACCAAAACCTTCCCCGGCGCGCCCAAGCCGGTGCTTTCAAACATCAACCTGCAATTCTACCAGGGCGCCAAGATCGGCATCGTGGGCCCCAACGGCGCGGGCAAGTCCACGCTGATCAAGATCATGGCCGGGATCGATACCGATTATACGGGCGAAGCCTGGGCCGGCGAGAACATCACCATCGGCTACCTGGAACAGGAGCCCGAACTCGACCCGACCAAGAATGTGCTTGAGAACGTGAAGGACGGCGCGCGCGAGACCGCCGACCTGGTCGAGCGGTTCAACGCCGTGTCGGCCGAGATGGCCGAACCTGATGCCGATTTCGATGCGCTGGGCACAGAGATGTCCGAATTGCAGGAGAAGATCGACGCGGTCGATGGCTGGACGCTCGACAACCAGCTCGAGATCGCGATGGAGGCCTTGCGCTGCCCTGCGCCTGACGCGGCGGTTGAGAACCTCTCGGGCGGTGAGAAGCGCCGCGTGGCGCTGACCCGCCTGCTGATCCAGAAGCCTTCGATCCTGCTGCTCGACGAGCCGACCAACCATCTCGACGCCGAAAGCGTGCAATGGCTGGAGAACCATTTGAAGGAATATGCGGGCGCGGTGCTGATGATCACCCACGATCGCTACTTTCTCGATAACGTGGTCGGCTGGATCCTCGAGCTCGATCGGGGCAAGTACTTCCCCTACGAGGGCAATTACTCGACCTATCTCGAGAAGAAGGCCGCGCGCATGGCACAGGAGGAGCGCGAGGAAAGCGGACGGCAGAAGTCGCTCAGCCGCGAGCTCGAATGGATTAGGCAGACGCCCGCCGCGCGCCAGACCAAGAGCAAGGCGCGCATCCGCAAGTTCGAGGCGCTGCAGGATGCGCAGGACACTCGCCGGATCGGCAAGGCGCAGATCGTCATCCAGGTGCCCGAGCGTCTCGGCGGAAAGGTGATCGAGGCGAAGAACCTCACCAAGGCCTTTGGCGACAAGCTGTTGTTCGAGGACCTGTCCTTCATGCTGCCGCCGGGCGGCATCGTCGGTGTCATCGGGCCCAACGGCGCAGGCAAGTCGACGCTGTTCAAGATGATCACCGGGCAGGAGACGCCTGATGAAGGCTCGATCGAGATCGGCGAGACCGTGCATCTGGGCTATGTCGACCAAAGCCGCGATCATCTCGACCCCAAGCACAATGTCTGGGAAGAGATCTCCGACGGGCTCGACTACATGAAGGCCAATGGCCAGGACATGTCGACGCGCGCTTACGTGGGCGCATTCAACTTCAAGGGGCAGGACCAGCAGAAGAACGTGGGCAAGCTCTCGGGCGGCGAGCGCAACCGCGTGCACATGGCCAAGATGCTCAAGACGGGCGGCAATGTCCTGCTGCTCGACGAGCCGACCAACGATCTCGACGTCGAGACGCTCGGCGCGCTGGAGGATGCGATCGAGAACTTCGCCGGTTGTGCGGTGGTCATCAGCCACGATCGCTTCTTTCTGGACCGACTGGCGACGCACATCCTCGCTTTCGAAGGCAACAGCCATGTCGAGTGGTTCGAAGGGAATTTCGACGCCTATGAGGAAGACAAGCGCCGGCGCCTGGGCGATGCCGCCGACCGGCCGACCAAGCTGCAATACAAGAAGCTGACCCGCAGCTGAGCCCGGTCAGCGGTGTGCGAACAGCCAAGCGGCTGACGATCAGCGGTAGGGTCCAGGGCGTGTTCTACCGCGATTGGACGGTGGCGACTGCGCGTGAACTGGACCTCGCCGGCTGGGTGCGCAACGAAGCGGACGGTACGGTCGCGGCGCATCTGGAAGGCGAGGTGGAGGCGGTGCGGACCATGATCGGCCGCCTTCATCACGGCCCGCCGGCCGCGCGGGTCCTATCGGTGGCGGAACAGGATGTTGCGCCCGAGCATCTCGCCAGCTTCGACAGGCGGTGATCCGCTGCCGGTTGGCTCCGCGATTGCAAGCGGCGAAGGCTGCGCCCGGTACGGGGAGCGCCCCCCCAGAACTGGCAGGACTTTGGCTCCTCCGGCGCCCGAATGTAGGTGAACGTTAAGCTAACTGGCCGGTTCACTTAACGGACAGGCCGACTCGCTTATAAACACCTGCAATGAGCCGCGTACGAACATGCGGCACGATTGTTCGGGAGATGCTGCAAATGCGACTTGCCAACTTCTTGAAGACCGGCAGCTTCGCGGTGCTCGCCGCGACCATGACCCTCACCGCCCTGCCCGTTCAGGCGGCGCAGGACGGACGCGGGAGCTGGATGGACGCTAACCCACAGCGCGCCCGTCAGACGCGCGGCGAGGCCCCACGCGGCAATGCGGATATCACGCGGGCCCGTCAGCAGGCCCGTCAGATCGACCGCAGCAGCGAGCGTCAGGCCGCGCGAATGGAGCGGGGTAGTGATCGCGCGGCGGAGCGTGCGGGCGATCGCGGAAATTCCGCGCAAACTGTCCGCGTCGACCGCCGGAGCGAGCGTGCCGCGACGGGCCTCGAGCGCCAAGGCGAGCGCCGCGCTGCGCAGGTGCGACAGGAAGTGCAGCGAGACGCCGGCGGGGACCGCAACCGCACAGTGCGTGCGCAAACGCGCGCGCGCAATCAGGTCAATCGATCTGGCGTCACCTATAATGGCGAACGCGGACGCGTTCAGGCGCAGCGCTGGGACCGCAACAACGCAAATGGCGGTGATCGGGCTCGCAATGGCAATCGCGATTGGGACCGCGACCAGGCCAGCAACCGTGCCTGGGATCGTAACAATTCCCGCTACGATCGTGAGAGCCAACGGAGTGATCGCAGCAATTGGCAGCGGGATCGGCGCGATAACAATCGCTGGGACCGTAATTCGTGGCGGACCGACCGCCGCTATGATTGGAACGGCTATCGCGCCGGCAATCGCCGGCTCTATCAATTGGGCGCCTATTACGCTCCCTACCGCAACTATTCCTACCGGCGGCTCGGCGTAGGGTTCAGTCTTGATAGCCTGTTCTTCGGCAGCCGCTACTGGATTGCCGACCCTTGGCAGTACCGCCTGCCGGAAGTCTACGGTTCCTACCGCTGGATCCGTTACTACGACGACGTCCTGCTAGTCGACACTTACAGTGGCGAAGTGGTGGACGTGATCCACGACTTTTTCTGGTAAGGTTCCTCTCCGGCTGGTCCCCGCGCGGCCGGCAACCATTGGCCCCTGCCCGCCGCGGCGGGGGCCTTTTTGGCGGTTGAGGCCCGCCCCATCTTGCCAGGTGCGCGCAGCAATGGGATTAATCGCACCGATGTCGACACGCCCGAAAGCTCACAAGGTACCCGACCAGGCCGGGCTCGAACGGATCGGGCGGCTCGTGCGTGGGCGGCTGGCGGCCAATCCGGCCGTCTACCAGGTGCCGGCCGAGCGGGCCGAGATCTTCGCAATCGGCGACTTCATGAGCGCGGAAGAATGCGAGCGGATGCGCGCCATGATCGATGCCTGCGCGCGGCCCAGCACCGTGTTCGACCTCGACTATTCCTCCGGCTACCGCACGTCCTTCTCGGGCGATGTCGATCCGCATGATCCATTCGTGAAGAAGATCAGCCGCCGTATCGACGACCTGCTCGGGATGGAGGCGGAGTGGGGGGAGACGATCCAGGGCCAGCGTTACATGCAAGGCCAGGAATTCCAGCCGCATCACGACTGGTTTCATCCGGGCACCTCCTATTGGAACCTGGAGATGGGGCGCGGCGGCCAGCGCAGCTACACCGCCATGGTGTTCCTGAACGAGGTCCCCGCCGGCGGAACCACCGACTTCACCGAACTCGACATGTCGATCGCGCCCAAACCGGGCGTGCTGCTCGCCTGGAACAACGCCGATGCCGACGGCGTGCCCAACCCGGCCACGATCCATGCCGGCCGGCCGGTGGTGGAAGGCGTCAAGTACATCATCACCAAATGGTATCGTACCCGGCGCTGGACTTGAAACCTTTTACTCGGCGAGAGTGCTGGCCGGCTGGCGCTGTAGGGCCTCGGCGATCAGGCGCCGCGTGTTGCCAACGCCATAGAGCGCAATGAAGCTGCCCATGCGCGGCCCTTGGCTCGAACCGAGCAGCGTCTCGTATAGCGCCCGGAACCAGTCGCGCAGGGATGCAAAGCCGAAGCCCTCATCCTTGCCGATCTCGTAGACCATGGTCTGCAGGTCCTCGGCCGGAGCGCTCTCGGGCATGCGGGCGAGCTCAGCATCGAGCCGGGCAAGAGCGGCCACCTCGTTCGATTCGGGCGCGCGGCGCACCAGATTGGGTGCGACGAAATCGCGATTATAAGCCAGCGCCTTGTCGACCAGCAGGTCGAGACCGGGATGCGCGGCGGGATTGGCATCGGATATGTAATTGGCAAGATAGGACCAGACCTGCTCGCCAGTCGCCTCCGCTCCAAGCACGCCGACGAGGTTCAGGAGCAGGCCGTAAGTCACCGGCAAAGTGTCGCCCGCCCCGGCCTCGTTCCCGGCGGCGCGCAACAGATGCCAAGCAGGATTGCCCAGCTGCTTATCGAGTTCCTGGCCCGGTATGGCGGCGCGGAACTGCCAATACTCCTCCACGGCGCGCGGCACGATACCGGCGTGCAATTGCTTGGCGCTCTTGGGATCGCGATAGACGTACAGGCCCAGACTCTCCTGCGTGCCGTAGCTCATCCATTCGTCGAAGGTGAAGCCATTGCCCTTGGACTTGGAGATCTTCTCGCCATTGGCGTCGAGGAACAGCTCGTAGATCATCACCTCCGGCATGCGTCCGCCGAGCGCGCGGACGATGCGGCCCGATTGCGTGACACTGTCGGTCAGATCCTTGCCGCACATCTCGTAATCGACGCCGAGCGCATGCCAGCGCATCGCCCAGTCAACCTTCCATTGCAGCTTGGCCTCGCCGCCGAAGATCGATTGTTCGACCATCTCTCCTTCATCCTCGAAACGGATGATGCCATTCTGCGCGTCGACCACCGTCACCGGCACCTGCAATACAACGCCACTCTTGCGGCTGATCGGCAGGACCGGAGAATAGGTCTGCTTCCGCTCGGCCCTGAGCGTGGGCAGCATGATATCCATAATCGCATCGAACCGCTCGAGCACGAGGCGCAGCGCATCGTCGAACGCGCCCGAACTGTACCGCTCGCTGGCGGCGACATACTCGTATTCGAAGCCAAACCGGTCGAGGAAGTCACGCAGGATCGCATTGTTGCGATGCGCGAAGCTCTCGTACTCGCCGAACGGATCGGGGATACGGCTGAGCGGCCGGCCGAGATGAGCCTGCATCATCTCCTGATGGGGAAGATTCTCGGGCACCTTGCGCAAGCCGTCCATGTCATCGCTGAACGCCACCAGCCGCGTGGGTGCGGGCAGCCCATTGCGTGAGGCGACGATCTCGTACGCCTTGCGCACCAGTGTGGTTCTCAACACCTCTTGAAAGGTGCCGATATGCGGCAGGCCTGAAGGGCCGTATCCCGTCTCGAACAGCACCGGCGCATTGCCTGGCTTACCGTCGGGATAGCGCTTGACGAGCTTCATCGCCTCCTGGAACGGCCAGGCCTTGGAGCTGCGGGCGGCGGTGACTAGCGCTTCGTCGAACATGGCCTGCCTTTTGCCGAAGGGGCGGCATCACGCAAGGGCATACGGGCGCGCCGATTCGGCGATCCCTCGCCCAAGGGGTTGCATATCGCGATACGCTCCTGCCAGGGTCCGGCCGAGCAGGAGAGCCCGCCTTGAATTACATCGAACCGATCCGCCAGCAGGTTTACGCCATGGCTCACGGCTTCCTGGCGATCCTGCCCAATCTCGCCATTGCGCTGGTGGTGCTGTTCCTCACCTGGATCGTTTCCAAGTCCGCCGTGCGCATCGCCGCCCGGCTCATCGGCCAGACGGATATCCGCGCCGATCTCAAATCGCTCATCGAGACGCTCGTGCGGGTCGGGATCTGGGTCGTTGGCCTGCTCATTGCCGCGGCGGTCGCGGTCCCCGGCTTCACCCCGGCCGGCTTGATCGCCGGGCTCGGCGTAGGCGCGGTGGCGATCGGCTTTGCGTTCCAGGACATTTTCGAGAATTTTCTTTCCGGCATCCTCATCATGCTGCGCGACAAGATGAATATTGGCGATCTCATCGAAATCGACGGGACAATGGGCCGCGTGGAGAAGATCACCCTGCGTGAGACGCATGTGCGTGCACTCTCCAACGAGCTGACGATCATGCCCAATTCGATGCTGTTCAAGAACTCGGTCAAGATCCTCACCGATGCCGGCATGCGGCGTGACGAGATCATGGTCGGCGTTTCGTACGACAGTGATCTCGAAGCCTCGCAGGCTGCGATCCTGCGCGCTTTCGACGGTCTGGAAGGGCTTGTTCCCGGCCGGCCTGTCGGCATTTTCGCGCGTGAATTCGGCTCCAGTTCGATCGACTTCCTTGTTCAATGGTGGGCCGACACCTCGGCACCGTGGGACATGCGCAACGTGCGCACCGGCGTGGTCAAGGCCATTAAGCGCGAGCTTGACGCCGCGGGTATCGAGATCCCCTTCCCCTACGTCACCAACACCTTCAAGGAGGCGTTGCCGATCAGGCGCGCGGGCCGCGAAAGCTGACCTCATCCGCCCTGAACTACGCTGTTGGCGAGTTCGCGCTGTTGTGGCAGTCTCTTCTGAAGATAAGAAAAGGGGAGAGGGCGTGGCGCGAGAAGCCCATCCGGGCGTGCCGCTGTTCCGGTACGATTACACCAGCCTCAGCCAGGCGAAGATTGCCGCGATGCTGCGCGGGCCTTCGCTCGGCGGGCGGGCAGCGCGGGCCGGCCCGAAACTGCGATGGGCCGACCCGCGCTTCACTGCCGAGGATGGCGGGGCGCTCAGCTGGCGATTCGCGCCCGGCCGGCGGGTCTCGCCCGTGCCCGCCTGGCGAGGACATGTCGCGTCCAGATCGAACGGCAGTTCGAACATGGCAGCACGCTCGAGCGGATGACGCGCTTCCGAGGTCACGGACAGCATCGCCATAGCGAGACGCGAACGCTGCTGAGCGAACTTGCGAAACCGGGTGATGGCTGGGCGATCACCAGCCTGCACCTTGCCTGACACTATCCGGCCTGGAGATACCATTATGCGACTTCTCGCAACCACCGCCCTCGCCACGCTCGCCGCAGCCTGCTCCCCCGCCGCAATGGACACAGCGCCGCGCCAGGCCGTGATCGGTCCGGACGGCTGCGCTTCCATGCAAGGTGGCGAACTGGGCGCCAGCGCCAGCTGGGTGGAGGCCGCCAATGGCCTGCCCGCCTTCTGCGAGGTATCCGCCACGTTGCAGCCTGCCAGCAGCTCCAATATCGGCGTCGTCTACCGCTTCCCCGCGGATTGGAACGGCAAGCTGCTCGGCCTGGGCGGCGGCGGCTGGGCGGGCAATGTCACGCTGATGGCCGCCTCGGAAGGGCTGCAGAAAGGCTATGCCACGCTGCAGACCGATGGCGGGCACGAAGGCACCTCGGTGTGGGACAACAGCTGGTCGGCCAATCCCGAGGCCTTGACTGACTTTTCCTGGCGCGCGGTCCATGAGATGACCGTGGCGGGCAAGCGCCTCGCCGCCGATTATTACGGCCGCGAGCACGAGCGTGCCTATTTCCAGGGCTGCTCCACCGGTGGGCGGATGGCGCTGATGGAGGCCCAGCGCTTCCCGCAGGATTACGATGCGATCATCGCCGGCGCCCCGGTCTACACGCTGCAAGTGCAGACCAGCGCCGTGCTGCGCAACAACACCTTCGCGGCCGGCAATGGCGCAGGCGGCTTCAGCGCGGCCGACCTGCAACTCGCCAAGGACGCAGCGTTGCGGGCCTGCGATGCGAATGACGGCGCCACCGACGGCATCATCGCCGATCCGCGTTCCTGCACATGGCAACCGCGCGCTCTGCAATGCACGGGCGCCAAGACCGCCTCCTGCCTCGCGCCCGCGCAGGTCACCGCCCTGCAGAGCGTATTCGAAGGGACCCGCGCGCCCGACGGAAGCTGGGCGATGTTCCCGATGAGCCGCGGCGGCGAGACCGGCTGGAGCCTGTTCGTAGGAACGGCGGGAACCGGGGAGGATGCAACCGGCGGCGGCGGGCTTGGCGGCCTTTACCCCGTCATTCTCGGCAAGACGTTCAACGCCGCTGGCTTCACCGCAGAACAAGATTACCTCGCAGTGCGCCGCAGCGATTTCGCGCAAGAATACGAGGCGAAGGAGCCCGACCTTTCGGCCTTCTTCGAACGCGGCGGAAAGCTGCTCATGTGGCATGGCGAAAATGATCCCGGGCCGAGCCCCGTCGGCAGCACGGACTACGTCCGTGAAGTGAGCGCCGCCAATCCCGAGGCCGAGCGCCAATTCGCCTATTACCTGCTTCCGGGCGTCGAGCATTGCCGCGGCGGGCCCGGCGCCGACGTCGTGGACACCATCAACGCCCTCGATCGCTGGGTTGAAACAGGCGATGCGCCAGAGCGATTGATCGGCACCAAAACGGACAAGTCGCTCACCCGCCCGCATTGCGCCTGGCCCAACGTGGCCCGCCATGGCGGCAGCGGCGACGTCAATGACCCCTCCACTTGGCAATGCGTCCCGCGCCAGCAAAGCTAAGCCTCCATCCACGTGCGAAGGCCGCTGCCCGGCGGGGGTCACCTTCCTCTCGCGTCTTGCCCGGCCGCGGCGGAATGGTGTGCCCCCGTTAAATCTGGCCGCCCGGGTATTGGCTAAGATTGAACGGTGGCTCGCGTGTGCGAAGTGTGATCGACCGATCGCCTGAAGCAATGCCGCGAGCATTCCAGTCAGGCGCGAAACGTGCGGTAACCTGCTCGCGCTGCTCGCCTCGGCAGGCAGAGCGCCAAGACGCGAATTGATGACGGGATCGGGCGGCAGAGCCAATCTGTGCAACCAGCCCGGCCCGGCGTTTACATTTCGTTCCGCCGCCCGATATGGGCTGGGTGAGCATGCCGCCCTTGCCTCCCCGCCTGCCGCTCCCCGCGCTTTACGCCAGCCATTCCGGTACCTGGCTGGTCGCTAGCGACGGCGAGCCGCGCGCGGTGTCCAAGGGCGAAGCGGTCAACGCCTCCGCCGACACACCGCACATCATGTGCAACGCGCCGCTAGTGGCCAGCCGGCTCGGCTACCCCGACCTTTCCGGGCTCGACCTGCTTGAGCTGTTCGCCTTCATCCACCCCGCCCGCTTCTGCGTGCCGACGCCCAAGGGCCTCGCCCATGCGCTTGGCCTGGCCGAGCCGGCGCGCGATGACGCCGTGCCGGTCTTCCTGCAGCAGGCCGCCTCGATGCTGCTATTGCGCTGCGCGGAACCGGACTGGCAAGAGCGCGAGGGGGCGTGGAGCTCTCTGCAGTCCCTCACGCGTCTGCGCTGGCCATGGGCGCAGGTGCTCGTGCCGCATATCGGCAAGCCCGAGCGCGCCGAAAAATGGCTGTTTTCCCGCCTTCCCGAATGGGAGGAAGCGCCCGAGCGTCCGCAGCCCGGCCTGGTGCTGATGGAGGAGAACGAGATCGACGCGCAGCTCGAGCGCCTCACCGGCACAGGGGCCGAGCGGCGCGAGGGACAGCGCGCTTTCGCCCGTGATGCAGCGCGCGTCTTCGCACCGCGAGCGACGCGCGGAAGTCCGCACATGCTGCTGGCACAGGCAGGCACCGGGATCGGCAAGACGCTGGGCTACCTGGCGCCAGCCTCGCTGTGGAGCGAGAAATCTCAGGGAACGGTATGGGTTAGTACCTTCACCAAGAACCTCCAGCGGCAGCTCCGTCGTGAGAGTGCCCGTGCGTGGCCGGTCCTGCGAGCGGATGGCAGCCGCCCGGTCGTCGTACGCAAGGGCCGCGAGAATTACCTTTGCCTGCTCAACCTGGAAGATGCGCTGCAAGGCGGTTTCGGCGGGCGCGCGGCGGTTCTGGCGCAGCTGGTGGCACGATGGGCGGCCTATTCGCAGGATGGCGACATGATCGGCGGGGACCTGCCGGGCTGGCTCGGCACGCTGTTCCGCTCGCGCGCGATCCGCAGCCTCACCGACCAGCGCGGCGAGTGCATTTACGCCGGCTGTCCGCATTATCGCAAATGCTTCATCGAGCATGCGTCCCGGGCGAGCGCCAAGGCCGACCTCGTCATCGCCAACCACGCTTTGGTGATGATCCACGCCGCGCGCGCAGGCTTCGGCTCGCGCGACCATGCGCAGCGCCCCACCCGCATCGTCTTCGACGAGGGCCATCACGTGTTCGACGCCGCGGACAGCACCTTCGCCGCCGCGCTGACCGGGCGCGAGGCGATCGAGCTGCGGCGCTGGATCATGGGGCCCGAGCGCGGCTCGCGCGGACGCCGGCGCGGGCTCGCCGCCCGCCTTGCGGACGTCGCCAGCTATGACGAGGAAGGCGGCAAGGCGATCGCCGCGGCGTGCGAGGCTGCCGACGCGCTACCATCGGAGAACTGGCTGCAGCGCCTTGCCGAGGGTTTCCCGGCAGGCGCGGTGGAGTTGCTGCTCGCAGGCGTGCGGACGCTCACCTATGCGCGGGACGAGAGCGGCGGTCAGGAAGCGGGCTATGGGCTGGAGACAGAAGCCGCGCAGCTCGACGGGGACTTCGTGGAACTGGCGCAGGCAGCCAGCATCGCCCTTGCTCAGATCCGCCGCCCCTTGATGCGCCTCGGCACGCGGCTCGAAAAGCTGATCGAGGAGCCGCCCGACTGGCTCGATGCGCAGGGCCGCGCTCGGATAGAGGGCGCGCGTCATTCGCTCGCCTGGCGCATCGACTCGCTGGCGGCGTGGGAAGCGCTGACAGGCCGGCTGGGCGGGCCGGCCGACCCTGAATTCGTCGATTGGCTCGCGGTCGATCGATCGGAAGCGCGCGAATTCGACGTCGGCCTGCACCGCCGCTACCTCGATCCGATGAAGCCCTTCGCACAGGCCGTGCTCGAGCCCGCGCATGGCGTAATGCTCACCAGCGCCACTTTGTGCGGCCACGAAGCGGAAGGTCCCGCATGGAATGAAGCGATCGCCCGCTCGGGTGCCGTGCATCTGCCTGGCGCACCCCTTCTTTCGTCCGCGGCCAGCCCGTTCGACTATGCGGGGCGCGCCCGCGTACTGATCGTCACCGACGTGCAGAAGGGCGATCTGGCCGGGTTAGCCGCTGCGTATGCGCGGATCATCGAGGCGAGCGGCGGCGGCGTGTTGGGGCTGTTTACCGCGATCCGCCGCCTGCGCGCCGTGCATGGCCGCATCGCCGACCGGCTCGCCCGCGCCGGCCTGCCGCTTTACGCCCAGCATGTCGACCCGATCGACACGGGCACGCTGGTCGACATCTTCCGCGACGATCCGCACGCCTCGCTGTTGGGAACTGACGCGCTTCGCGACGGGGTGGACGTGCCGGGCCGCAGCCTGCGCTGCGTCGTACTGGAGCAGGTGCCGTGGCCAAAGCCCAGCATTCTTCACCGCGCTCGGCGCGCTGCGCATGGCGGAAAGGCCTATGACGACCAGATCATCCGCGCCCGCCTGTCGCAGGCTTTCGGGCGCCTGATCCGCAGCCAGGATGATTACGGACATTTTATCGTTCTCTCGGCCGCCTTTCCCTCCCGTTTCCTGCCGGCGTTCCCGGTTGGCACACCAGTCACGCGGGTCACTCTCGATGAGGCTTTACAATCACTGGCCTCAGGTGTTTGTGACGGCACGGCGCAGTTGGACGGCCGCGCGGAGGCGCATGACGGGTCGGGGCTCGATGCAGCTGCCACAGGCACTAATGATGAAGGTGCGGCCATGAAGGGTTGCTCGTGAAGGTCTGCGCATGAAGATTCTCGGGCTCTTGCGGCACGCCAAGTCCGACTGGGACGACATGTCGCTGCGCGACTTCGATCGGGGCCTCAATCACCGCGGGGTTCGCGGGGCCGAACTCATGGGTCGTCATATTGCCGCCCACGGCGTTCGATGGGATAGGATACTCGCCAGCCCGGCCAATCGCGTGAAGAGCACGCTCGCGGCTAGCGGCCTTCAGGCGCCGACCAGTTGGGAGGCGGCCGCCTACCTTGCCGATAGCGATACGCTGATGGACCTGCTTCGCGCGCTTGATGGCGATCCCGACCGGGTGCTGCTGGCGGGTCATAATCCAGGCCTGCAGGCGCTCATCCTCGAGCTCGTCACGCCCGAGCAATCGCAGCGGCTCTACGATGAAGTGGCGGCCAAATACCCGACCGCGAGTTTCGCGGTGCTTGAACTGGACATCGATCAATGGGCGGATTGCGTGCCGGGCTGCGGGCGGATCGCGCATTTTGCCCGGCCGCGCGATCTTGATCCTGAACTCGGCCCCGAAAGGGTCAGCCCGTAAGCGCAGAGCTCATGCGTTCTCAAGCGCCCGGGCGAGACGCATCCTGAGTTCCCGCAGCGCAGGCAGGAGCTCTGTATGCGTCTCGCCCGGCTCGCCTCGCAAGTTTGATCCGTACGCCTGCGCTGCCGGCTCGGACGCGGCGACCGTTACCTGGACCGGCAATGCGGCGTCGAGCGCCTGCCTTGCTCCCCTGACCGTGTATCCCTCGTGATTGACGAGCTGGTCGATGCGCCTGACCAGCGCCACGTCTTCGGGCCGGTAATAGCGCCGACCGCCGCTTCGCTTCAGTGGGCGGAGCGTAGTAAATTGTTGCTCCCAATAGCGAAGCACGTGCTGCTTGATGCCAAGCGCCTGCGCAACCTCGCCGATCGTCCGCATGGCATCAGGCGCCTTGCCGTCGGCAAAGGCGGAGTCCGCTATGGAGCGCAGATCGCGCTCCCCGCTCACGTGTTTGCCGCGATTCGGTCCTTGAGCTTATGGCTGGCGCGAAAAGTCATGACCCGGCGCGGCGTGATCGGCACCTCGACACCCGTCTTGGGATTGCGGCCCACGCGCTCGCGCTTGTCGCGGAGGATGAAGCTGCCGAATCCCGAGATCTTCACGTTCTCACCTTCGCTCAGCGCGGTGCAGAGTTTTTCGAGGATCGTCTCCACCAGGTCGAGGCTCTCTGCGCGCGAGAAGCCCACCTTGTGATTGATCGATTCTGCCAAGTCCGCTCGGGTCAAAGTTCCGACGGATCGCATCATGTCCATGCGAGACCCCTTCCATTCATTACGCGCGACCCCTGCGCAAACCTGCCCCACCCGCTGCTTTTAAGCAAGATCAGACCCGCGTCGGGGCTTTGAAATCGTTAGATTCGCAGCAGGCTGGCGCCCCAGGTGAAGCCTCCGCCCATGGCTTCCAGCATCACCAGATGGCCTGGCCTGATACGTCCATCCTTGGCAGCCACGTCGAAAGCCAGCGGAACCGACGCGGCGGAAGTGTTGGCGTGCCGGTCCAGGGTGACGACCACCTTCTCGAACGGCAGGTCGAGCTTGCGGGCGGTCGCCTCGAGAATGCGCAGATTCGCTTGGTGTGGCACGATCCAGTCGATCGACTGCGCCGCGATGTCCACCTGCCCAAGCACCTCCTGAAGAACTTCGGCAAGATTTACCACGGCATGGCGGAACACCTCACGCCCCTTCATGCGCAATTTGCCGACCTGACCCGTGGTAGACGGCCCGCCGTCGACATAGAGCAATTCGCCGTGCGCGCCCTCGGCATGGAGACGCGTGGCGAGCACGCCGGGGCCATCCTGATCCACCTCCTCGGCCCGCAGGACGAAGGCACCCGCCCCGTCGCCGAACAGCACGCAGGTGGCGCGATCCTCCCAATCGACGATGCGGCTGAAGGTCTCGGCCCCGATCACCAGCGCGCAGCGGGCCATGCCGGTGCGCAGCATCGAATCGGCGGTGGCGAGCGCGTAAAGAAAGCCCGAGCACACCGCACCGACATCGAAGGCGGGAAAGCCCTTGCCGCCGAGCAGGTGCTGCACCTTCGTGGCGGTGGCGGGAAAGGTCTGGTCGGGCGTGGCGGTGGCGAGCACGATCAGATCGACCTCGTCGATCGCGATGCCGGCGTCCGCCAGCGCCGCGCGCGCCGCGTCGGTGGCGAGCGTGGCGGTGCTTTCCCCCTCTCCCGCGATGTAGCGGCCGGTGATGCCGGTGCGCTCGCGGATCCACTCGTCGCTCGTATCGAGCATGCTCGCCAGCTCGTCATTGGTGACGAGGCGCCGGGGCAAAGCGGAGCCCGTTCCCTTCAGGACCGAGCGGATCACTTGGCTGCTCTGCCGTTGCCGTTCTCGACGAGTGCCTGCTCGCCCAGTTCACCAAGATCGGCGGCGATGCGCTCGGTGAGCCGTTCCTCGAGAATTCGCGCGGTCACGGTTACCGCGTGCGCGACGCCGGCCGCATTCGCGCTGCCATGCGATTTCACCACCACACCGTTGAGGCCGAGGAAGACCGCGCCATTGTGATTGTTGGGATCAAGGTGATGGCGCAGGAGCTCGGTCGCCGGCCGCGAGATGAGGAAGCCCACCTTGGACCGGATCGATGATCGGAACGCGGTCTTGAGCAGATCGGTTACGAACCGCGCCGAACCTTCAATCGCCTTTAGGGCGATATTGCCCGAGAATCCGTCAGTCACCACCACGTCGACATCGCCGCGATTGATCTTGTCAGCCTCCACAAAGCCGTCGAATTGCAGCGAGAGGCCCGCCGCGCCGCGCAAGGTGGCCGCTGCTTCTTGCAATTCGCCGGTGCCCTTGGTGTCTTCCGTGCCAATATTAAGCAGGCGCACGCGCGGCGCATCGCGGTTCGAGACGATGCGGGAATAAGCCGCACCCATGATCGCGAACTGCACGAGGTTGCGCGCCGAGCATTCGGTGTTGGCGCCCAGATCGAGCATGACCACGTCGTTCTCGCCAAGCGTGGGCATCAGCGCGGCGAGCGCCGGGCGATCAATACCAGGCATGGTGCGCAGGCTGAGCTTGGCCATGGCCATCAAGGCGCCGGTATTGCCCGCGCTGACCGCGGCTCCGGCATCGCCGCTTTTCACCGCGGCTATGGCAAGGCCCATCGAGGTGGTCTTGGCGCGGCGCAGCGCCTGGGTCGGCTTCTCGTCGCCGGAGACCACGTCCTCGCAATGGAGGATTTCGGACGCCTCGGCCATGTTCGGGTGATTGTCGAGCGCCCGCTTGATGCGATGCTCATCGCCTACCAGCAGGAACTTGAAACGTTCGTGGCGGCGACGCGCAAGCGCCGCGCCTGAAATCATCACGCGCACGCCTTCGTCGCCACCCATCGCATCGATGGCGATACGCGGCAGGGTCATGCGCAAGTCTCCCCCCGGAATGCCCTCAGGCGCTCTTCGGCTCCAGGATTGCCCGGCCGTTGTAATGGCCACAATGGTTGCACAAATTGTGCGGGCGCTTCAGTTCACCGCAATTGGAGCATTCGTGAAACGCATCGACCGTGAGCGAATCATGCGAGCGCCGATTGCCCCGGCGATGCGGCGATGTTTTTCTTTTGGGGACAGCCATTGCGGCACCTGTTCCTTGAAACGTCTTGCGAAAATATGGTCTGCCCCTAGGCGAGCGACCCACTCCGTGCAAGCGCGGCGGTCGGCGGCATAGGATGACAGCGAAGGCGCGCCCTATAGCGGTTTTTCTTCAGCGTGCAAGTGTGCGAGCCGTGCCCATGGCCTTGCCCTGAGCGGGCACAGGAATGGTGATCACGCACAAGCGTCCGTGCTCGGCGCGCACCTTTCCGGGCAGGCCGGCACGCGGCGAGGCCAATGAGCGCGCCTTGTGCTCCGACGCCCCTCTGCCCCGGCGCTGGGCCAAGGATGCCCTCGCCTAGCCATTCCGCGCCAGAGCCTCGTCCGAAACGAAGGGATTGGCCAGCCGCTCGCGCCCGAAGGTGCTCGGCGCGCCGTGGCCGGGCACGAAGGTGACATCATCGCCGAGCGGCCACAGCTTCTGCGTGATGGCGTCGATCAGGTGCTGATGATTGCCAAGCGGGGAATCGGTGCGGCCGATCGACCCGGCGAACAGCACGTCTCCGACGAAGGCGAAGTTGGTCTCCCGGTGGAAGAACACGACGTGGCCCGGCGTGTGGCCGGGACAGTGCAGCACTTCCAGTTCGACCTCCCCGAAGCTGACCATATCGCCATGAACCAGCCAACGGGTGGGCTCGAACACCTTGGTGGCAATGCCGAAGCGCGGCCCGTCATCCTCGAGGCGCGCGATCCAGAAGCGATCATCCTCGTGCGGACCTTCGACCGGCAGGCTGAGCTCGGCCGCAAGCATGCCCGCCTGGCCGCAATGGTCAGCATGACCATGCGTAAGGAGGATCTTCTCGAGCGTCACGCCTGCCTTTGCGACCGCGGCCTTGATCCTGTCGAGGTCGCCGCCCGGATCGACGAGGGCACCGCGCATGGTGCGGCTGCACCAGACCAGCGAGCAGTTCTGCTGCAACGGCGTCACCGTGATGATGGCGGCGCGCATAGGTGCTTCATGCAGCGCTCCCGAACGCGCTTGCGCGAAGGCTGCGCCCGGTGTCTCGTTCGTGTTGGTCATCCTGGATGAAGTGACTGCGGGCAGCCCGCGACGCAAGCTCAAAGGCGTCCGCTCTTCCATACGACCCGGCCGACAATCTCAATGTCATCGGCGCCCACGACGATGGGCGGGTAAGCGAGGTTCTGGCTGAGCAGCGAGTAGCGTCCGCCGCCTTGTGCAGCCACGCGCTTGACCAGCAACCGCTCATCGAGGCGCACGACATAGATGCCGTCGCGAAACGGACTCGTCCGCTCGTCGACCAGCACCTCGTCCCCATCGCGCAGCAGCGGCTCCATCGAATCGCCCGAAACGCGGATGGCGGAGAGGCAGGCGGCATCGAAGCCCTGCTCGCGCAGCCACCGGCGCGAGAAGCGGAATGCATCGAAGGCTGCATCCTGGGTGGCAAATGCACCGGGTCCAGCCGACACCTCCACCGCACGGCGCGGAATCTCGGCCCAGTCCCCAATGTCTGTGTAGGAAATTTCCTCCGGAGCACCGAGTTCCATCTCCGACACTTCGAAGAACTGGGCCAGCTTGCGCCGATCGTCTTCCTCCAGCTTACGCGGGCTGCCTTTGGTTATGTATTGTTGCAAATAACTGGCGTTACGGCCCAGCAGGCGGGAGAGCGCTGCCAGCGAAGCGCCCTTGTCCCTTGCAAGGCTAGCCAGTCGCTCACGCGATTCCATGGCGGTTTCCTGCATGTCTTTCATGAGCGGCTCCTACACGTAGGATTTTTCCTAGACAAGTAGGATTTCGCCCTTCAACATTTGTCATGTCGATTCGATCCGACAAGCTGCTGAAACCAAGACCCAGGGAGTCGCAAATGCTCATCCGAAAGATCGAAAGTTTCCTCCGCCATCACAGCATGCCCGCCACCAAATTCGGGCGCCTCGCCACTCATGATCCGCGTTTCGTCCTTGACCTGCGCAACGGGCGCACCCCGCGCGAAAGAACCGCCAAACGGGTGGAACATTTCATGAACACATATCAGGACAACCATCATGCATTTTGACAATTCCGTCGCCTGCAGCCTGCGAGGCAAGTCCCGCCAAAGCTCCGCCGAACGGCTCGGCGCTGCGCTTCTGATGCTTTCCGGTGGCAAGGGGCGGATCACCCGCCAGTGCGAGACCAATTGGGCCAGCATCACCTTCGCGGGAACGCGCCACACCGTCGAGATGGTGTTCGAAGGCGAGGGGGCGATCGAAATCGGCGAAGATTTCATCGCCGAGCTTCCGGAGCACGAATTCGCCATTCGCGGGCAGCTCGTCGGCGATGCCGAAGTGATCAAGGTGGACCACCGCACAGCGCCGCCGTTGATGAAGGTCACCTGCGAGGTGCTGCTGCTGGAGGAGGGTTGAGGCTGAGGCCTCTCGCCCGTTCTTTAAGTACGATCGGGGGGGCTGATGGACAGCGGCGTCAGCCCTAGTACCCGCGCCTCAGGTCCACTGCGGCCTCCAGCGGTTCGCCTCGTGTGAACCGTCCGCAATTTTCCAGAAACCGTTCCGCTGCACGACGCCGGGTCGCCGGGTTGGGCATGCCCGCCTGATGCATCGTGATGTGGACGTTTTGGATCGACCACAGCGGATGTCCCGGGGGCAGCGGCTCGGGATCGGTAAGGTCGAGCAGCGCGGCCGCGGGGCGTCGCCTGGATAGCGCCTCGAAGAGCGCGCCCTGGTCAACGCACTCGGCGCGGCCCACGTTGACCAGCGCCGAGCCGGGCTTCATCGCCGCCAGTTCGGGCGCGCCGATCATGCCCCGAGTCTCCCCGGTTGCTGGAAGGGTGAGAATGATCCAGTCGAATGTGCCGATCCGGCTACGCCATTCGTCGGGACCCAGTGCGCCTTCGCCGCTTCGGCTGCGGACAGGGACCACCTCCGTGCCGAACGCCTCGAGCAGGCTGCCGATCCGCCTTCCGATCGCGCCGTAGCCCAGCACCAGGGCGCGGTCTTCGCCCAGCTCGCGTATCTCCCGCTGCCCCGTGAGCCACTCGCCCCGATCCTGCGCCCGCACGATCGCGGAGTAATCGCGGGCGATGGCGAGCATTCCCATGATGGTAAACTCCGCCACCGTGGCCGCGTTGACGCCCGAGCCGTTGGTCAGCGTCACCCTCCGCTTGCGCAGTTCATCAAGCGGCAGCCAGTCGACGCCGGCGAAGGCGCTGTTGAGCCATTCCAGGCCGGTGGCCGATTCGAGCGCGCGCAAGGCGGGCGGCTTCTCGAACAGGTCGAACCAGCCGATCCGCGCTTCGGGCGCAAGCGCCTCGAGTTCATCGGGCGTGGCCCACCAGCGTGGCTCGATCCCGGGCGGCAGGCGACCTTCCAACAGCGGCCGGAACCGCTCGGGCAATACTGCGACGGTCATAGCTTCCATTCCCAGCCGAGCGGATCACCGTCCATCACCTCCACGCCTTTGCCGGCAAGCGCGTCGCGTATTGCGTCCGATGTGGCGAAATCCCTTGCCGCGCGCGCGGCCGTGCGGCGGGCGAGCTCCTGCTTGATTTGGCTTTCGTCCAAGGATGCCGCCGCGGGTCGGATACGCAGCGCCTCGCGCGTCAAATCGAGTATTCCGAGCCCCAGCACCCGGTCCATTTCCGCCAATGCTGCGCGAATCGCCACCGGATCGACTTTCTTCAAGGCCAGCGCCTCTTCGAGTGCAGTCAGGGCGACGGGGGTGTTGAGGTCATCGCTGATCGCACGATCGAACCTATCGAGCAGCGGCGTCAACGCGGGATGCAAAGCCGCTTCCATCCGCCCACCGTTCGGCTGATCTGCGAGCCGTTCGGCCTGCAGCACCAGCCGCTTCAGCCGCGTGAGCGCCGCGCCCAAGCCTTCCCACGAGAATTCGAGCTCGGAGCGGTAATGGGCCTGCAGGCACATCATCCGGTAAGCGAGTGGGTGGTACCCTCGGTCGATCAGCAACTGAAGCCGCAGAAACTCGCCAGAAGATTTGCTCATCTTCCCAGAGCGTTCGACCAGGAAATTGTTGTGCATCCACAGCTTCGCGCCGCTATTCTCCGGCTGGCTCAGGCCATTGGTGCAGCAATAGGCCTGGTTCTGTGCGATCTCGTTCGGATGGTGGATCTCGCGGTGGTCGATCCCGCCCGTATGAATGTCGAAGGGAAAGCCGAGCAGCTTGCCGCTCATCACCGAGCATTCAAGATGCCACCCCGGCGCTCCGCGGCCCCAAGGCGAATCCCACTCCATCTGGCGCTTCTCTCCGGCCGGAGTCCGGCGCCAGATCGCGAAGTCGGCGGGATTGCGCTTGCCCTCGACGGCTTCAATCCGGCCCTCTCCATCGTCCGTCCGGGCTCGGGCAAGGCGGCCATAATCGGCGACGGAGGACGTGTCGAAATAAAGCCCGCTTTCCAGCTCGTAACAGTGCTGGCCCGCAATATGCTTCGCAAAGTCAATCATCTCCGGGACGAACTTCGTCGCAATCGTCCATTCGGACGGCTGCCGAATGTTGAGCGCCTTGATGTCAGTCCAGAACGCCTCGGTATAATGCTGCGCGATATCCCAGATCGACTGCGCCTTCTGGGCCGCCGCCCTCTCGAGCTTGTCCTCGCCCGTATCGGCATCGTCGGTCAGGTGCCCGACATCGGTGATGTTGATGATATGGGTGAGCTGGTAGCCCTTCCAGCTCAGCGCGCGGCCCAGCACGTCGGCAAAGACATAAGCGCGCATGTTGCCAATGTGGGCGTAATTGTAGACCGTCGGCCCGCACGTATAGACCCGTGCCTCACCGGGATGAACGGGCTCGAAGGTCTCAAGCTCGCGGCTAAGCGAGTTGAACAGGCGCAGGGGAGCGGTCATGAGCGCCCGTTTGCCCGATGGAACGCATGCGTCAAGCCGACCGAAGCCGCGCAGCACCCATCGCGATCAGCGCCGCCGGGAGAGAAAGGATCGCCAGGAACACCACGCCTACAACGATGAGCGGACCTGGCGCGGATTGGACCAGCATGACCGGCAGCTGCGCGAACACGAGGAGGACGCCGGGAAGCCAGGCACCCTTGCCGCTTAGCTAGCCGAACGCTCCGGCGAGCACCAAGGCCAACAGATAAGCAGGCCAATAGCCGGGTGAATCCCACGGTTCCGCTACCTTGAGGATCGTACTGGCCGCCACCCACAGCATGATACCCGTGAGAAGTGCCGCGAGCGAGACGAGGCTGAACCTGCCCGGGGCCCCGCGATGTTCTGCTCGCACCTTCACTCCACTTCGAACAACCCCGCCAGCTGCTCGATAATCGTCCCGCCCAGCTGCTCCACGTCCATGATCGTCACCGCGCGGCGGTAATAGCGGTTGACGTCGTGGCCGATGCCGATCGCCACCAGCTGCACCGGCGAGGACTTCTCGATCCAGGCAATGACCTTGCGCAGATGCGTCTCGAGATAACCGGCCGAGTTCACGCTCAGCGTGGAATCGTCAACCGGCGCGCCATCGGAGATGACCATCAGGATGCGCCGATCCTCGGTCCGGGCGAGCAGGCGCTCATGCGCCCAGAGCAGCGCCTCGCCGTCGATATTCTCCTTGAGCAGCCCCTCGCGCATCATCAGGCCCAGGTTCTTGCGCGCGCGGCGCATGGGCTCGTCGGCCTTCTTGTAGATGATGTGCCTGAGATCATTGAGCCGCCCCGGGCCAGCCGGCTTGCCCCCGTTGAGCCACTTCTCGCGCGATTGGCCGCCCTTCCAGGCGCGGGTGGTGAAGCCGAGGATCTCCACCTTCACCCCGCAGCGCTCGAGCGTGCGCGCCATGATATCGGCGCTGATCGCGGCGATGGAGATGGGCCGCCCTCGCATCGAGCCTGAATTGTCGATCAGCAGCGTGACGACAGTGTCCTTGAATTCCTGCTCGCGCTCGATCTTGTAGCTCAGCGAATGGCCAGGGCTCACCACTACGCGCGCCAGCCGCGCGGCATCGAGCAGGCCTTCCTCCTGGTCGAAATCCCAGGAGCGGTTCTGCTGCGCCATCAACCGCCGCTGCAGCCGGTTGGCCAGCCGGGTCACCACGCCCGCAAGGCCCGTCAGCTGGCTGTCCAGATAAGCGCGGAGGCGATCGAGCTCCTCGTAGTCGCACAGATCCTGCGCCTCGACCACTTCGTCGAACTCGCGGGTGAAAACCCCGTAATCGAAGGCGTCGGGCAGGTCCTGCCAGGGCGCATTGCGGCGCTGGGGAAGGAGCCCTTCCTCGCCCTCGTCGCCGATGTCGCCTTCCGACATCTCCTGCTCCTGGTGCGTCTCCCGCTCGCCCTCGGCCTCGCCCTCGCCTTCGCCCTCGCCGGCAGTCTCCTGGCGGTTATCTTCTTCCTGCTGCTGCTCGGTGCGCTCCTCGGAAGGGGTCTCCTCATCGCCGCTGTCATCCTGATCGGGCGCGTCTTCCGGATTGTCCTCAAGCGATTGCACCGGCACCATGTCGAGGTGGCGCAGCAGGTCGAGCGACAGGCGCTGGAATGCCTCCTGGTCCTCGATCCGCTCGGCCAGCTGCTCGAAATCGTCGCCGGTGCGGCTCTCGACATATTCGCGCACCATCTCCACGCCGGCGCGCGCAGCGAGCGGGATCGGCTGGCCGGTGAGCTGCTCGCGCAACATCAGCGCCAGCGCGCTCTCGAGCGGCACCTCCTCGGCGCTGGTCGCCTTGCTGATGGGGTCGGCGCGGCTGACGATCTCGGTCATGGCGCCCAGATTGTCGCGCATTCCTGCGAAATTGTTCTCGCCGATCGCCTCGTATCGCACGCGCTCAATCGCATTGTAGCAGGCACGCGCATCGGGCTCGGCCGGCAGGCCAGCCTGGTGCAGCGCCGCGTCATGGTGCCGCATCCGGAGCGCGAAGCTGTCGGTGAAGCCGCGGATTTCGCGCGCCTGGTCGGCCGGGATCGAGCGCGCCGGCATGGGCACGCGCAAATTCTTGCCCAGAACACCGGGGGCATCGGCGGTCCAGGACACGTCGGCCTCGGCTTCGCGGGAGATAGCGCGCGCCGCGCCGGTCAGCGCCTGCTTGAAGCGGTCTAGGGGAGATTCGTCCGACATGAATTGCGCTGGCTGCTCGCGTGAGTGCTCCGTATAGCCCGCGCAATGTCTCGCACAACCGGCTTTGCCCTTTTGCCTGTTGCACTCGTGCTTGCGGCCGCTCCGGTCGGGCCGGCGCATGCGGCGCAAGAAGACACACAGTTCTGGACCATCCTCACGCTCGAAGGAGCGCTGGCGGAGGACGTCAGTGCATCGCTGGAGCTTAATCCGCGCTTGCGCAGCGGCAAGGTTGGGGGCGAGCTGGTGCAAATGCGGGTCTCGGTCGATTATCGCCTCACGCCATCGATCGCGGTGGGCGGAGGGGCCCTGTACAGCGAATTTTCGGACGGACACGAATTCCGACCACACCAGCAGGTGACATTCAGCACGGGGCGCTTTTCGTTCCGCACCCGGCTGGCCGAGCGCTTCTTCGATGATGCCGATCGGATGGAGATCCGACTGCGCCAGCGCATTCAGGCGATCTTCGCGCTGGCGGAGCGGACGTCGATGGCAGCTTCAGGCGAAGGCTATTTTATCTTGCGCTCTCGCCGCGCTGGCGGCGCCGCGCAGGTGGACCAATGGCGCGCCAATCTTACCCTTCGACAGAAGGTTGGCTCGGACGTGACCGGCACCCTTGGCTACCTGCTTATCCTCGCGCCCATGAAGAGCCAGCCCGACAGGCTGTCACATGTGGCGCAGATCGGTCTCAGCCTGCGGTTGTAAGCGCGGCTTCCCGGGCCGGTGCGAACATTCCGCTCTGGCGCGCGCGGCGAACCGCCGATCCGACCGCGCCGAAGCCCAGCAACAGCATGAGCCAGGTCGCCGGCTCGGGAACCGCCAGGAGCGGTTGCGGCACGGGCGAAGGTGCCGGCACGTCCGCTGACTCACCGGAGCCTGGAAGCGTCCCGATCTCGCCGGAGGATCCGCCATCGCCCGAGCCGATCAGCAAGGCTGGGAGCATCAGGCCGGCCAGTCCAGCATAGGGCAGCAGGTTCTGCTCATCCGGAACCAACACCGGGCTGATTGAGGCAAACTGGGTTGCGCCGGCGAGCGGTGCCGGGATGTAGCTCGGCAGGGCGATCGGCGCCGGCATCGGCAGCGCGGCGAGATCGGTGATGGTGGCGGTCCTCGCCACCACCGCTTCGGCCTGCGTCGCCGCCCGGACGATGTCGTCATAACTGTCGTTGATCGGGGTGAGCACCGTCTCGCCCTTGCGCCACTCGGTCGGGGCAGCGGACGTTTTCGCCATTGCTTGTGCCGGCAGGGTCGCCAGCACCAATGCGGTCGTGAGAGTTTGCCAAAGGATCTTCTTCACTGGTGGCCTCCTTGAGGGCTGGCCGACAAGCGCGGTCCGGGCGGATCCTCGCGAGTTCATCGGCATAGGCCGTCGCAATGGCTTAGAACCAGATCGGTTTCATACAGTCGACGTTTTATTCCAAAATGTACCACAGCGGGACAGGGCTGCACTCCAGCCAGGACTGCCCTTAATTCCGTGGCTGGCGGACCGCCTCGTCGTCCGGACGCGGAGCGATACCCGGCACCGCCAATCCGGTGCCGGTTCCCTGATTTCATGATCCGGCGACGAAATCCGCGCGCGCAGCGCTTGCGGCCCAGGCTCGCAGCGCCATACAGGTCGAGACCCCATGATCCGCGTCCGCCTCCTCGTCTTCAATGCCGCGCTCGGCCCGCTCGATTACCGCGTGCCTGATGGCATGGTGGTGGTGGCCGGCTCGGTCGTCGCCGCTCCGCTCGGGCCGCGGCAGATCATCGGGATCGTCTGGGAACCGGAACGCCTTCCGGCGAGCGCGGTCCCTGATGCGCGCCTGCGCCCGCTTCTCGCCGTGCTGCCCGTCCCGCCGCTCAGGCCCGAGCTGCGCCGTCTGATCGAGTGGACGGCCGATTATTACTGCGCGCCCATTGCGGCCGTCGCACGCATGGTGCTGGCGAGCGGAGGAGCGCTCAAGGGCCCCTCCACCATCACCGAATACCGGCTGAGCGGCGGCGCGCCCGAGCGCATGACCCCCCAGCGCGAGCGTGCGATCGCGGCATTGGAGGGCGAGCAGGCGACGATGCGCGAGCTCGCCGGCATGGCCGGCGTCAGCGAGGGTGTGCTGCGCGGGCTCGCCAGCCAGGGCGTGCTGGAGCCCGTGCTCGTCGATTGCGACCGGCCCTATGACCAGGCCAAGCCCGATCATGCGCCGCCCGTGCTCAGCCCCGAACAGAAGGCCGTGGCCGGCCGGCTGGTCGAGGCCGTGCGGAAGAACCATTTTCGCCCGTTCTTGCTGGACGGAGTAACCGGATCAGGCAAGACGGAAGCCTATTTCGAAGCCATCGCCGCCGCGCTGGCCGAGCAGCGCCAGGTTCTGGTCCTGCTTCCCGAGATCGCGCTCACCGAAGCCTTCCTCGGCCGCTTCGCGCAGCGTTTCGGCGCGCCGCCGGTGGTCTGGCACTCTTCGCTCAAGTCAACCGAGCGGCGGCGCGCCTGGCGCGCCATCGCTGCGGGAAATGCGCAAGTCGTGGTGGGCGCGCGCTCCGCCCTGTTCCTGCCCTACCGCAAGCTCGGCCTGATCGTGGTCGACGAGGCGCACGAGGTCAGCTTCAAGCAGGACGAAGGCGTGCGCTACAATGCACGCGACGTCGCCGTGATGCGCGCGCGGTTCGAGGGCATAGCGGTGGTGCTCGCCAGCGCCACACCCGCGCTCGAAAGCCTGCACATGGCCGATACCGGCACTTACGAGAAGCTCGTCCTGCCCAGCCGCTACGGCGTGGCGGAGCTGCCGCACATCGACCTTGTCGACCTCACCGAGGAAAAGCCCGAGCGCGGCCGCTGGCTCGCCCCGCGGTTGGCGAGCGAGATGGTGGCGCGGCTCGAGCGCGGCGAGCAATCGCTGCTGTTCCTCAACCGCCGCGGCTACGCGCCGCTTACCCTGTGCCGCCATTGCGGCTTCCGCTTCCAATGCCCCAATTGCAGCGCCTGGCTGGTCGAGCATCGCCTGTCGCAGCGCCTCGCCTGCCATCATTGCGGGCACGAGACGCGCCCGCCCGAGACCTGCCCCGAATGCGGCGAGGCCGATTGCCTGGTCGCCTGCGGACCCGGCGTCGAGCGCATCGCTGACGAGGTGGCCGAGATCCTGCCCGAAGCGCGCGTGGCGCTTGTGACATCGGACACTCTGGGCTCGCCCGAAAAGGCTGCCGAATTCATCGCCATGGCCGAAGGCGGCGCCATAGACGTCATCGTGGGCACGCAGCTCGTCACCAAGGGCTTCCACTTCCCGGAGCTTACGCTCGTGGGCGTGGTCGATGCCGATCTCGGCCTCGAAGGCGGGGATCTGCGCGCCGCCGAGCGCACGTACCAGCAGGTCGCGCAGGTCGCCGGACGTGCGGGCCGCGGAGCCAAGCCCGGCGAGGTGCTGATCCAGACGCGCCATCCCGAAGCGCCGGTCATCGCCGCGCTTGCCGCCGGGGACCGCGACGCCTTCTACGCCGCCGAGACCGAGGCGCGCCGCCATGCGGGCGCCCCGCCCTTCGGCCGCTGGGCGGCGATCATCGTCAGCAGCGAAGACGAGGCGGAAGCGCGCGAGGCCGCCCGCGGCATCGGCGCGACCCGTCCGGTCCAGCCCGACCTGCAAGTGCTCGGCCCGGCGCCCGCGCCGATGGCGCTGCTGCGCGGCCGCTACCGCTATCGCCTGCTCATCAACGCACGGCGCAGTGCGGGCTTGCAGGACGTCATCCGCACCTGGCTCGGCGAGCTCAAATTCCCGCAGGGCGTGCGGGTGAGCGTGGATATCGATCCCTACAGCTTCGTGTGATAGGCCGCGCCCACAATGTGCAACCTCTACCGCATGACCAGAAGCATGGACGAGGTCGCCCATCTGTTTGATGCGGCGGCCGAGAACGGCAGCAATGCAGGTGGCGAGATCTATCCGGGCTATCCCGGCCTGGTGGTGGCGGGCAGCCCTGGCGCAACCCGGGTGCGCACGATGGCTTGGGGCTTCCCGCTGGCACGCAAGGGCGCCAAGGGCCAGCCGCTCAAGCCCAAGCCGATCAACAATACGCGAGCCGACAAGCTTGCCAGCAGCTTCTGGCGAGAAAGCTTTCTTGCGCGCCGCTGCCTCATTCCGCTCGACGCCTTCGCCGAAGCCGAAGGCCCCACCGGCGGCAAGACCCGTACCTGGCTCTCGGTGCCCGACCAGCCAATCAATGTAATCGCGGGCCTCTGGCGCAACAGCGTGGAATGGGGCGCCTGCTACTCGATGGTGATGACCGAAGCATGCATCGGCATGGGGGACATCCATGACCGGATGCCGGTGATCCTCGCACCCGGAGACCACGCAGCCTGGCTCGCCGGCCCGCCCGAGGAGGCGCTTGCCCTCTGCCGCCCCTTCGCGGGCGCGCTGCGGATCGAGCGTACCGGGGAGCCCTGGGCAGGCTCCAGGCAACCAAGGCTCGCACTCTAGCCCGCGCGATCCGCGCCAGCCAAAGGGCACTTTCCCACGCCCGGCTCATTGAGATGGCGATGTCCACAACTGACCGCCGCCCTGTTCTGGTTCCCATCCTCGGCGACCAGCTGACCCCTACCCTCGCCTCGTTACGCGAGCGCTCGCCAAGCGACACAATCCTCCTGATGATGGAGGTGTGGGATGAGGCGACCTATGTCAGGCACCACAAGCAGAAGATCGCGCTCATCTTCTCGGCCATGCGCCATTTCGCCGCCGAGCTCCGCCAGGCTGGCTGGACCGTCGATTACGTGGCGCTCACCGATGACGACAATTCAGGCAGCTTCACCGGCGAGGTAGCGCGCGCGATCGAGCGCCACGGCCCGCGCGCCGTCTGCGTGGTCGAGGCGGGCGAGTGGCGCGTGCAGCAGGCCATTGAAGAATGGCCCGACAAGTTCGCCTGCGACGTCGAGATCCTGGCCGATGATCGCTTCGTCTGCTCCATCGCGGAATTCCGCGAATGGGCACAAGACCGCGACCACCTCACGATGGAGCACTTCTACCGCGAGATGCGCAGGAAAACCGGCCTGTTGATGGAGGGCGGACAAAGCGGTGGAAAACCTGTGGGTGGCCTGTGGAATTACGACAAGGAGAACCGCCGCCCACCCACCGACGACATGGCCCCGCCCGAGCGGCCGAAATCCGCGCCGGACGATATCACGCGTGACGTCATCAAGCTGGTCGAGCAGCGCTTCGCCGGTCATTTCGGCACGCTCGATCGGTTCGAATGGCCGGTCACCCGCGCCCAGGCATTGCAAGCTGCCGATGCGTTCATCGCCGAGCGCCTGGTGAAGTTCGGGCCTTACCAGGACGCGATGGTCTGCGGCGAGGACGACCTGTTCCATTCGCTGCTTTCGACCAGCATCAATCTGGGCCTGCTCGATCCGCTGGACCTGTGCCACCGTGCCGAGCAGGCCTATCGTGACGGGCTTGCGCCATTGAATTCGGTCGAGGGCTTCATCCGCCAGATCATCGGCTGGCGCGAATATGTGCGCGGCTTCTACTGGTACTTCATGCCCGGACTGCAGGATGCCAACGCACTTGGCGCCACCCGCAAGCTGCCCGAATTCTACTGGACCGGCGACACGGACATGCGCTGCCTTGCAGACAGCGTGCGCTCCACCCGCGACAATGCCCATGCGCATCACATCCAGCGGCTGATGGTGCTCGGCAATTTCGCGCTCATCGCCGGCATCGATCCGCGCGAGGTGCAGGATTGGTATCTGGTCGTCTATGCCGATGCTTATGAATGGGTCGAGCTGCCCAATGTGAGCGCCATGATCCTCTATGCCGATGGCGGCCGGCTGGCGACCAAGCCCTATGCGGCCAGCGGCAATTACATCAACAAGATGTCAGATTATTGCGGCAAGTGCGTGTATTCGCCCGCGAAAAAGACCGGCGAAGGCGCCTGCCCGTTCAACCCGCTTTATTGGCATTTCATGGACAAGCATCGCGATAGGCTGGAGAGCAATCACCGCATCGGCCGCATCTATGCCACCTGGGACCGAATGGGTCCCGACAAGCAGCGCGATTACCTCCAAAGCGCCGAGGCCTTTCTGGGCACGCTCCAGCCGCCGGCAAAGCCATGGGCCCGCGCCGGCGATTGAGACCCGGATCGCTCCTGATGGTTCAGGCCAGACCGCTTCGGGAGAAACAGGTCAGCGGCCCCTCGTCCTTTCCTACAGCTGGCAGCTCGGGCAAGCGACGGGCGGCTCTTTGCACTTCGTCAGCTTTGCGCGAAAAAACCCGATCGGGCCATGTGTCAACCGACCGGGGGCGTTCCTTATCGGGGGATTTCTGCCGATTTCCGCTGGTCCGGAGTGCTTGACACGGTGTCAAGTTTGCCAAGTTCGCCGGCGGCGACCCCAGCCCCTCGTCCCTCCCGCTCGCGCCGCAGCAACTCGCCCTTGATCTCCAGGCCATAGGCATAGCCCCCCAGCGTGCCGTCCCCCGCTACGACGCGGTGGCAGGGGATGAGGACGGCGACGTGATTGGCGCCATTCGCTCCGCCCACCGCGCGGCCCGCCTTGGAATTGCCGAGCGCGGCGGCGAGCGTTCCGTAGCTGCGCGTCTCGCCGGCCGGGATCTCCCGCAGCAATGCCCAGACGCGCTGCTGGAAGGCGGTACCCTGGATATCGAGCGGGATCGCATCGCCGCTGCCGGGCTGCTCCACCGCCTCGATCACACGGTCGAACAGCGCGCGGAAATCGGCGCCCGCCTCCGCCAGCTCGGCTTGCGGGAAGCGGCGGGCGAGATGCTCGCGATCCTCGCGGAAAGAGAGGCAGCACACGCCCTTCTCGGTCGCGGCGACAAGCATCGGGCCGAGCGTGGTCTCGATGCGTGCATAATGGATGGTCCGCCCCGCCCCGCCCTTGCGCCATTCGCTCGGATCCATGCCCAGCCTGCCTTTCATATCCTGATAGAACCGCGAGGGCGCCTCGTACCCGGCCTCGTAGATCGCCTCGGTCACACTCGGTGCCGACGAGAGCGCGTCCCTCGCCCGTTCCTGGCGAAGCGCGCGGGCATAGGCCGCGGGCGAGAGGCCGGTGGCGCGGGTGAAGACGCGCTGGAAGTGCGCGGGCGAATAGGACGTGAGCGCCGCCAGTTCGGCGAGCATCGGCGCTTCCTCGCGGCTCCTGATCGCGTCGATCGCCGCGAGCACGGCGGCCTGGTCGCGGGCGATGTCATCGGGCTTGCACCTCAGGCACGCTCGCAACCCCGCCGCCTTCGCCGCCGCGCCGTCTGCAAAGAAGCGCACGTTCTCGCGGCGCGGATGGCGCGCGGCGCAGGAGGGGCGGCAATAAATGCCGGTCGAGAGCACGCCCGTGACGAAGCGGCCATCGAAGGTACGGTCCCGGCGCTGGACCGCAGCCCAGGCCGATTCGGCGCATAAAGTGACCTGGTGCTCCATGCCTGCGATGTAGCGGGCCGGCCCGCCCGGCGCATCCCGCCGCTTGCGATCAAACCGCCCCGCCCATACAGCGGCCGCCGAGATGCCCCGCCCGCTCCTGATGATCCTGGCGCTCTTCGCGCTTGGCCTCGCCGCTCTCGGCTGGCCCGCGCCGGCGTCCGCCGATCCGGCCGATATCAACGCGGCGGCGCGCGGCGTGGTGCGCGTGGTGCTCATCAGCCGCGAGGGCGGAGAGATCTATCCCATCTCGCACGGCACGGGCTTCGCGGTCGGGCCCGAGACGATCATCACCAACGCGCACGTCGTGTCCGAAGTGATCGAGGATTCGCGCCTGTCGCTCGGCATCGTCCCGTCCGATGGTGGCGAGGCGGTGTTCGCGCGCCTGCTGGCGGTGAGCTCGCGCAACGATCTGGCGCTGCTCGAGACGACCTCCCCCATGCGCCTGCCGCCGCTGACCATCTCGGGCAATCCCGCGTCGGATGCAGGCGCGGTCACTGCCGTCGGCTATCCGCAGAACGTCGACCGGGCACAGGGCCTCGCGATGGAAGACATCTTCCGCGCGCAGCCTCCGGTCAAGTCGATGGGCTTCCTTTCGGGCCGGCGGCCGAGCCGGGACTTCGATACGCTGCTCCACACCGCGCCGATCGCGCGCGGCAGCAGCGGCGGCCCGCTGCTCGACGATTGCGGACGGGTGGTCGGCGTCAACTCGTTCGGCGCGGAAAGCTCGAGCGCGGATGCCGAGTTCTTCTTCGCCGTCTCGACGCGCGAATTGCTGCCGTTCCTGCGCGCCAATTCGGTCACCCCGCGGCTCAACGGGATGCCTTGCCGCTCGCTCGCCGATCTCGAGCAGGCCGATCGCACGCGTGAACAGCAGCGCCGCGCGGCGGCCGAGGCCGAGGCTTCGGCTGATGAACGCGCACTCGCCCGCCGCCGCGAGGATGCACTCAGGACGGTGGAGTTCGCCGTTCTCGAGCAGCGGGAGAACCTGATGGGTCTCGCCTTCTTGCTGCTGGTCGCCTCGCTGGGGGCAGGCGCCCTCGCCTTGCATATCCACGAGCGGCGCGAGGAATTGGAGGACGAGCTCGCGGACCCCGCTGCTGAAGTCTCTGCCACTCCTGCCCCGGCAATGCTCGTCGCCGGCGCCATCGCGCTTGCCGCGCTCGCCGGTGCCGCGGGTGCCTGGTATGCGCGCCCCGGCTTCGCCGAGATCGACAGCCGGCTCGAGGACTTGCTGCGCGCCGAGATGGCGGCGGACGACCACGGGCCGATCGCGGTGGAGAGCTCGAACGGCGCGCTCAGCTGCACCCTGGCGCCCGAACGGAGCCGGATTACGGGCGAGGCCGAGCCTGCCATCGATCTCGACTGGAACGAGACCGGCTGCGTCAACGGGCGCACCCAATACGGAGTGGCGGGCGCTGTCTGGACGCGGGTCTTCGTGCCGGCGAACGAGGCCGCTGTCTCGGTCAACCGCTTCGATCCGGCCTCGGGCGAGTTCGTTGTCGAACGCTATCTGCTCGATCGCGAGGCGATGAGCGCCGCCCGCGCCGCCAGGGGGCAGTTCGAGGCGCCCTCCTGCCCGGCCTCGCCCGACGAAGCGCGCATGCTCGGGCGGGAGCAGGATGGCCTGGTCGGCTTGCTGCCCCGTCAGCCCAATGAGCGGCTGGTCTACGATTGTGTTGCAGCGAACTGATCCATCACTGTGCTTCAGCATCGCTCACCGGCGCCCGGCTTGCATCATCGTGCACCCGATGTTAGTCGCGCGCCAGTTCTGCCGGGTGCCTCTCGTGGCGCCGTGTCCGGCATGGGCGTCCCTTAGGATTTTGCGAAGGACCCGAAGCGCGTGGAGCTTTCCGCCGGTATAAAGGCCAGCCTGGCAGGGCGTTACGCCTCTGCCCTTTTCGACCTGGCGTCCGAGGCCGGCTCGGTGACCGTGGTCGAGCGCGATCTCGGCCAGCTCGAGCAGGCGCTCGGCGACTCGGCCGAACTGCGCGCGCTCATCCGCAATCCGGAGATCAGCCGTTCGGCCGTGGGCCGGGTCATGAACGGATTGTCCGATCATCTCGCGCTGTCGCCGCTCACCCGCAATTTCCTGGGCGTACTGGCGAGTAACCGCCGCGTCTCCGCGCTGCCGGCCATGATCCGTGCCTTTACCAGCATCGCCGCCGCCCAGCGCGGCGAGGTCAGCGCCGAGGTCGCCTCGGCCCACGCGCTGACCGACGAACAGCTTTCGCAGATCGAGCAGAAGCTGCGCGCGCGAGAAGGCCGCACGGTGAAGCTGAAATCTCGCGTCGATCCCGACCTTCTGGGCGGGCTCGTCGTCACCATCGGGTCGAAGCGCATCGACGGCTCGATCCGCACCCGCTTGAATTCACTCGCTCACGCCATGAAGAGCGCCTGACAGAACACCCGAAAGGCTGATTGATGGATATCCGCGCCGCAGAAATCTCCAAGGTCATCAAGGACCAGATCGCCAATTTCGGCACCGAAGCCGAAGTCAGCGAAGTCGGCTCCGTGCTCAGCGTGGGCGACGGCATCGCCCGCATCCACGGGCTGGACAAGGTCCAGGCCGGCGAGATGGTCGAGTTCGCCAACGGGGTCGAGGGCATGGCGCTCAACCTCGAGGCGGACAATGTCGGCGTCGTGATCTTCGGCTCGGACGCCGAGATCAAGGAAGGCGACATCGTCAAGCGCACTGGCTCCATCGTCGACGTGCCGGTGGGCAAGGGCCTGCTCGGCCGCGTGGTCGATGCGCTGGGCAATCCGATCGACGGCAAGGGCCCGATCGTGGCCGACAAGCGCGCCCGCGTCGAGGCCAAGGCGCCCGGCATCATCCCCCGCAAATCGGTGCACGAGCCCGTGCAGACCGGCCTCAAGGCCATCGACGCGCTGGTGCCGATCGGCCGCGGCCAGCGCGAGCTGATCATCGGGGACCGCCAGACCGGCAAGTCTGCCGTCGCGATCGACACCTTCATCAACCAGAAGACCAATCATCGCGGCGATGACGAGAGCAAGAAGCTCTACTGCATCTATGTCGCCATCGGGCAGAAGCGCTCGACCGTGGCGCAGATCGTCCGCCAGCTCGAAGAGAACGGCGCGATGGAATATTCCATCGTCGTCGCGGCCACCGCTTCCGAGCCTGCACCGCTGCAATACCTCGCGCCATACACCGGCGCCGCCATGGGCGAGTTCTTCCGTGACAACGGCATGCACGCCGTGATCGTGTACGACGATCTGTCCAAGCAGGCGGTCGCCTACCGCCAGATGTCGCTGCTGCTGCGCCGCCCGCCGGGCCGCGAGGCCTATCCGGGAGACGTGTTCTACCTGCACTCTCGCCTGCTCGAGCGCGCCGCCAAGATGAACGACGAGATGGGCGCAGGCTCGCTGACCGCGCTGCCGATCATCGAGACGCAGGCGGGCGACGTCTCCGCCTACATTCCCACCAACGTGATCTCGATCACCGACGGGCAGATCTTCCTGGAAACGAACCTGTTCTACCAGGGCATCCGCCCGGCCATCAATGTGGGCCTGTCGGTCAGCCGCGTGGGCGGCGCCGCGCAGACCAAGGCGATGAAGAAGGTGGCTGGCTCCATCAAGCTCGAGCTCGCCCAATATCGCGAGATGGCGGCCTTCGCGCAGTTCGGCTCGGACCTCGACGCCTCGACCCAGCGCCTGCTCAACCGCGGCGCACGGTTGACCGAATTGCTCAAGCAGCCGCAATATTCGCCCATGCCGTTCGAGGAGCAGACCGTCTCGATCTATGCCGGCACCAACGGCTATCTCGATGCCGTCCCGGTGAACCGCGTGACCGAATACGAAGCGGCAATGCTCAGCTTCATGCGCGCCGAGCACAACGACCTGCTGCAGGAGATTCGCTCGTCGCAGAAGTTCGAGGGTGAGGTGGCCAGCAACGTGAAGGCCGCGCTTGACGCATTCGCCAAGCGGTTCGCGTAAGTGAGCTACACCGTTTTCGCCACGATCCCGGTCAAGCCGATGGAGGCAGCCTGTGCGGCCGTGCACTCCGTCGTGCCGGGCGCGCGTGGCGAAGACGGCTGTGTGGCTTTTCAACCGCGCCGCGCGGCGGACGGTTCTGCCACCATCATGATTTCCGAAGAATGGGTGGATCGTGCCGCGTTCGACTTCCACCATTCACAAGATTACACCACAAACGTCTTCGCCAAGTATGAAGGCCGGTTGCGCAGTGCGCCGGATCTCGTCGAGGCGGAGCTGCTGAAGAGCTGACATGGCAAGCCTCAAGGAACTCAAAGGCCGCATCAACTCGGTCAAGTCGACCCAGAAGATCACCAAGGCCAAGCAGATGGTGGCCGCGGCCAAGCTGAGAAAGGCGCAGGCCGCAGCTGAGGCCGCGCGTCCCTATGGCGAACGGCTGGCGAGCGTGATGGGCTCGCTTGCCGGCAAGGTGGCGGGGCAGGGCAATGCGCCGCTGCTGTTGCGCGGGACGGGCAATGACCAGCGCCATCTTATCGTGGCGGTCAACACCGACAAGGGCCTGTGCGGCGGGCTCAATGCCAACATCGTCAAGGCCGTGAAGGCCAAGGCCCGCGCGCTGCTGGCAGAAGGCAAGAGCATCGAATTCTACCTCGTTGGCAAAAAGGGCCGCGCACCGATCCGCCGCGACTTCGCCAAGGAGATCGGCGAGCAGTTCGACACCAGCCACGTGCGCCATTTGGGCTTCGCCGAGGCCGAGGCGATCTCCGACGAGATCGTCGGCATGTTCGAGGCCGGCAAGTTCGATGTCGCCCACCTGATCTATCCGGTGTTCAAGTCGGCGCTGGCACAGGAGCCGGTCGTGCAGCAGATCCTGCCCGTTCCCGCGCCTGCAGCCACGAGCGCGCAGACGAGTAGCGGCGCGGTCGTCGCGTACGAGCCGAGCGAGGAGGATATCCTCGACGAGCTGCTGCCGCGCTATATCAGGACCCAGCTGTTCAGTGCGCTGCTCGAGCGCGAGGCTTCCGAGCAGGGCGCATCGATGACCGCCATGGACAATGCCACCCGCAATGCGGGCGAATTGATCGACAAGCTCACCATCCAGTACAATCGCAGCCGCCAGGCTGCCATCACCACCGAACTCATCGAGATCATCGCCGGCGCGGAAGCGCTGTAGCAGCAACCAGGACCCGGAGAAGCGCTATGAGCCCCATTCGCGGAATTTTCGCCCTTGCCGCCCCCGTGCTCCTGCTCGCCGCTTGCGGTACGCCGGACGAGCAGGAACTGGTGCAGGAGGCTAACGAGGTCCCTGTCGCCGAGACGACCGAGACTCCCCTCGAGGACCCGGCGCATTTTGACGACGAGATCGGCCGCCCCGCTTTCGAAGCGGCGATGCGCGCCCAATGCCCTGGTGCCGGCGTCTCCGGCGCCGAATGCCGCGTGACCGACGATCCGACGCAATTCGTCTGCCAATACGAGCTGATCGACGACACACGTCGCGAGCAACGCGAAGCCACCATCGCCCGTCAGGGCGAGGAATGGGTGCTGGTGGAGACCCCCGCCCATTGCTCGGCCAGCGAACTCAAGACCGACGGTTGAAATCCCGACCGATGCAGGCAGGATGACGGTACGCAATTCATAATAACGTATGAGAGGATGCTCAGGCGCGGATCGGTGGCGGTGCCGTCGAGCCGACTTTCGCCGGCTGTTAGCCATTGCCCGAAATGCCAGAACGGATATCGAAACGCGTGAAGAAAGCTCTTAATCTCGCCGCCCTTGCCCCGATCGCGCTCGGCCTCCTCGCCGCCTGCGGCAGCGAACCCGCGCCCGAGCCTGCAGAGACGCAGGCCGCCGCGCCGGCTCCCGAGCCGACCAAGCCGGCCCTGCCCGCGCCCGACGAGGAGATCTTTGCCGAGACCTTCGCCGCCGCGTGCCCCGATGCCGAGCCAGTGGCGACTTCGGTCTGCCGCTCGATGGGCATGGGGCAGACCGACTTCTCGTGCAAATACGGTCTGGGCGAAGACAACAATCTGCGCCATGATGCCACGCTTACTCCGGGCGAAGGCGAATGGACGCTGGTCGACCCCGAAGCGACCTGCGCGCAATAGCACGCGCCAGGCAGCAACCAGATAATTGACAGTCAGGATAGAACGATGGCCACCGCACCCGTCATGGATACGACCACCCCCAACATCACGACCGGGGGAACGATCGCTCAGGTGATCGGCGCCGTGGTCGACGTCACTTTCGTCGGCGAACTGCCGCCGATCCTCACCGCGCTCGAGACCAGGAATGGCGAGAGCACGCTGGTGCTCGAAGTTGCGCAGCATCTCGGCGAGAGCACGGTGCGCTGCATCGCGATGGACGGCACTGACGGCCTCACCCGCGGCCAGAGCGTGACGAACACGGGCGCGCAGATCAGGGTGCCGGTCGGGCCCAAGACGCTCGGCCGGATCATGAACGTGATCGGCGCGCCCATCGACGAGCGTGGCCCGATCAATGCCGAGATGACCGCCCCCATCCATGCCGCGGCGCCCGAATTCGTCGACCAGTCTACCGAGGCGGCGATCCTGGTCACCGGCATCAAGGTCATCGACCTGCTCGCGCCTTATGCGCGTGGCGGCAAGATCGGCCTGTTCGGCGGCGCGGGCGTGGGCAAGACCGTGCTGATCCAGGAGCTGATCAACAACATCGCCAAGGGCCATGGCGGCGTGTCGGTATTCGCCGGAGTGGGCGAGCGTACCCGTGAGGGCAACGATCTCTACCACGAATTCCTCGATGCCGGGGTCATCGCCAAGGATGCCGAGGGCAATGCCACGTCGGAGGGCTCCAAGGTGGCGCTGGTGTTCGGCCAGATGAACGAGCCGCCGGGCGCCCGCGCGCGCGTCGCCCTGTCGGGCCTGACGATGGCCGAGTACTTCCGCGACCAGGAAGGGCAGGACGTGCTGTTCTTCGTGGACAACATCTTCCGCTTTACGCAAGCGGGTTCGGAAGTGTCGGCGCTGCTCGGCCGCATCCCTTCGGCGGTGGGCTACCAGCCGACCCTGTCGACCGACATGGGCCAGCTGCAGGAGCGCATCACCTCGACCAACAAGGGCTCGATCACTTCGGTGCAGGCGATCTACGTGCCGGCCGACGATTTGACCGACCCGGCGCCTGCGGCCTCGTTCGCCCATCTCGATGCCACCACCACGCTGAACCGGGCGATTTCCGAACTGGGCATCTACCCTGCGGTGGATCCGCTCGATTCGACCAGCCGCGTGCTGTCCCCGGCTATCGTAGGCCAGGAGCACTACGACACCGCTCGCCGCGTGCAGGAGACCTTGCAGCGCTACAAATCGCTGCAGGACATCATCGCGATTCTGGGCATGGACGAGCTGTCCGAGGAGGATAAGCTCACCGTGTCCCGGGCGCGCAAGATCCAGCGTTTCCTCAGCCAGCCATTCCACGTGGCCGAGGTGTTCACCAACATCCCGGGCAAGTTCGTGCAGGTCGAGGAGACTGTGCGCTCGTTCAAGGCGGTGGTGGACGGCGAGTACGACCACTTGCCCGAAGCCGCATTCTACATGGTTGGCGGGATCGACGAGGCGATCGAGAAGGCCAAGCGGATGGCCGACGAGGCTTGATGCACTTGGGCACCCTTGCATGCCGTTCCGGGCCGGTTCTCGCCGGCCCGGCACTGGCGGAGGCAGGCGGACACACCGGCCGCTCTCAAGTGCTCGCCACGGCCCCGTTGGAACTGGATTACTGAACCATGCCCCTTCACTTCGAACTCGTCACCCCTGCCCGCCTGGTCCGATCCGAGGATGTGTACATGGTGGTCGTTCCCGGCACCGAAGGGGAATTCGGCGTGCTGGAGGGACATGCGCCTTTCATGTCGACCATCCGCGACGGCGCGGTGCAGATCTACAGGAGCGCAGGCTCCGCGCCTGAGGCCATCGAGGTGCGCGGCGGATTTGCCGAAGTAAACGAGACGGGCCTCACCGTCCTGGCCGAACACGTCGAAGACTAAGCCACACCGGCGGGGATAGCTGCGCCGGGGCCTCCTGCATCAATCACTCACCGGTGCAGGGCACGACATGATCATCATCGCGAGCGTATGTTCGCTCCAGTACCCCCTCCATCTCTAACGCCCGCACCCGGAGCTATCGTTCGCGAGGATGAGCAAGATCCTCCATCGGCGGATCGCCGCCCTTGCGAGAAAGCGCCTTTATCGTGCGGCGCGCTCCGCGCCTCAGTACCGGCGATGACGATCCGCATGGCTTGCCCGCCGGTCAGCCCGGCCGCCGGGGTGCGGTCGAGCAAGTCTCCAGCCAATCCTATGACGGCCTGCCAGCCCCCTGAAGCCGTCGCGGCAGCGCTGTTCGTAATGCGCGGCCGCTCCGGCGAGCGCCGTTGGCAAAGCGGTGCCCGTCTCGAGAGTGGCGCGCGGGAGCAGCCCCTATGGCGCACATCTCACGAGACAGGCCCATCCAGCTATCGCTTCGCTGGCCGCACTGGCGCGTGGAAATCGGGTGGCTTGGTCGCTATCCAGCGCAGGAAAGCGGCCATGTTCGCTACTTCGTGCAACGGGGCGCGGAGCCCCGCCATTCTCGCCAGCTCGGCATTGGTCGCATAGGCGTGGATTGCGCGGTGGCAGATCGGGTGTAGCGGCACAGTCAAGCGGCCGCCTTTACCCTTGGGCACGGTGTGATGCCATTGCACCCGCACACCGAGCGGCCGCTCGCACAGCCAGCACGTGCCGGGATCGTTTTGGCCTGCTTCGCTCATCTTCATCCGCAATGCTAACCCATCCGTAACCATGCTCGCGGCATCCCCAGCCCGGCGGAACGCAAGGGGACACGGCATGGCAAGCATTGCCGCAAGTGTTGGACCAGGCAAGTCATCGGCACGGCTGGCTCGGCCGCCAGACTGGCCGGTATTCGCCGGGCTTGCGGTGCTGATCCTGCTCGTGCGCGGCGGCTGGTTCGGCAATCCGGTAGCCGATATCGACGAGCAGCTCTATTCGTTCATCGGCTGGCGGATGCTTCATGGGGAGCTCCCCTTCGTCGATTGGTGGGACAGGAAGCCGTTCGGCCTGTTCGCCATCTTTGCCTTTGCCCATTTGCTCGGAGGCCCAGGGCCGCTCGCTTACCAAGCGCTCGCCGCGGGCGCGACGTTCGGGGGTGCGGTGCTGACCTACCTGCTCGCCCGTCCGCTCGCCGATCGTGCGGGGGCAGCGATTGCTGGCGCTTTCTACGTCATGCTCATGTCGGCCTATGCCAGCTATTCGGGTCAGAGCGAGGCCTTCCACGTGCCCCTGACGCTCGCCATGCTGCTGTTGGTGCGCGACCGGGTGGCGCCGGATTATGGCAGGCGCGCGCTCGCGGCGATGGCGATCGGTGGTCTGGCACTGCAGGTCAAATACACGGTGCTGCCGCAATGCGCCTTTCTCGGCTGCTGGGCGCTCTGGACCGAATTCCGGCGCGGCGCCGATCCGGTGGGGCTGATTGTTCGCGCACTTGCCTATACCGTGCTCGGCTTGGCTCCAACCGTGCTGATCGCGACGTTCTACCTGGCGCTCGGCGAATTCGACGCCTTCTACTTCGCCAACTTCGTCTCCTTTTTCCAGCGCGCGGGTGCGGGCCGGTTCAACCCCGACCACTGGCTCTGGCTGCTGCCGATCGCCGCGCTGCTGGCGGGCGGGCTCTACTCGGTGCTGCGCGTGGCGCCACCGCGCGATCGCCCGCTATATGGCTTCTATGGCGCATGGTTCGTCTCGGCACTCGCCACCGTGCTGCTGCCTGCGACCCTCTACATGTACTATCTCGCCGCGCTGGTTCCGGGAGCGGTGCTGCTGGCGACGCCGCTATTCGACCGGCGCACGATCATGGGCATGGCGCCGGCCTTCCTGCTGCTCGCCGGGGCGGTCCACATCCTCGCTTTGCCTGACCGCTACAGATCGGCGCAGCAGGAGCGGCGCGACGTCACCCGCTTCGCCGCCGCTATTGCCCCGCATGTCGATGCGCGCGAGAACTGCCTCTACGTCTTCGACGGGCCTACCGTGCTTTACCGGCTGACCGGCGGCTGCGCGCCCAGCCGCTTCGTCTACCCCGACCACCTCACCAATGCGCTGGAGACCGAAGCGTTGGGGGTGTCGCAGGCAGGCGAGGTGGCGCGCGTTCTCTCCACCCGCCCTGCCGCGATCGTAACCACGACCACCCCGACGCAGCGGCAGAACCCGCGCGGGCTCGCCCTGGTTCAACGGGCCATTCGCGAGGAATATGAGCCGATCGCCAAGATCACGATCGGCATACAGGATTTTGTCGCCTGGGCTCGCCGTCCCGGCTGATCAGCGCTGCGCTTTCACGGCAGAGCGCGTCCGGCCCAGATACCAGAGGTAGAGGCCTGCACTCACGATGATCGCAGCTCCCAGCAGCGCAAGAGGACCAGGAACCTCGTTGAAGAACAGCACGCCAAGCACCACTGCCGTCAGCAGCTGCCCATAGGTCATGGGGGCGATGGTAGCCGCGCCGGCGCGCAACGTTCCCAGGTAGATCAGCCAGTGGGCGATGCTGGCGCTGAACGCGATGAACGCGCAGCGCGCAAACACATGCCATTCGGGCCAGTGCATCACGAAACGCGGCGAGCCGCTGAAGTGCCCGATTGCGGTCGCCGCCACCAGGAAGACAGATGCGGTGACCGCGACGTAGGTCTGCATCGCCCAGACCCCTGCCGCGCCAGCCGTCGCGCGGTTGGCGATGACCAACGTCGCCATGCTGAGCGCCGTGCCGAGTGGCAGCAAAGCGGCCGGCCCGACCGCCGCGAAGTTCGGCCTGAGCACCAGCATGACGCCCCCGAAGGCCACGAATGTGGCCACCAGCGCCGCCTTGCGAAGGCGCTCGCCCAGGAAGGCAGCGGCAAGCAGCGCCGTGATCATCGGCTGCGTGAAGGTGATCGTCGTCGCCTCGGCCAGCGGCATGAGCCAGACGGCGGTGAAAATGGTGATTGTCGCCAGCGCGACGCTCAGCCCGCGCAGCCATTGCAAGCCAGGGCGCGGCATGTGGATGAGTGCGCGCCAACCCTCGCGGCGGGCGAGTACGAGGGACAGGACGATGGCAGCCAGCACATAGCGGGTCGCCGCCATGGCCGTGGGCGGCCACATATTGGCCATGCCCTTGATGATCGCATCGCCAAGGGAAAGCGTCGAGAACCCCGCCAGTGCGTAAAGCAGGCCCGCGCGATCCGATTGTTGCATGCGTGCGCCATTCCTTTCGCCTCGGGGCACCACCGCCGGGGGCTCTGCGCTATCCGCGATCAGCAGCCTTTACCAGCCGTTAAACCATCATGCTTAACGAAGCTTAGGACGCCGCGCGCTCATACAGCACCGCGATCCGAAGCGGCAGAATGGAAAGGGCCCTCGTCACTCATGGCTGCATTCGGTCGCAAGTCCGGTGTTGACGGCGTTGCCGCCCCCGCCCGCGCTATGTTCGGTCTCGCCGAGCCCATGCGGGGCGACAACCGGCCGGGCGTTCCCATGCCTGCCCGCGGCGACAAATTCCCCATCGCCGGCGAGGAAGCAGTTATCGCCCGGCCCAATGCGATTGACGGCCATGCCAATGCGATGGCCCGGCTCGACGATCGCGCCTCCGCCCCCGTCGCGGCCGCGCAGGGCCTGCAGGGCTTCGAAGCCTCGGTGCACCGGATCAAGGAGCAGGTGCTGCCACGCCTGCTCGAGCGCGTGGATCCCGAAGCGGCGGCGACCCTGAGCAAGGAGGAGCTTTCCGAGGAATTCCGGCCGATCATCATGGAAGTGCTGGCCGATCTGAAGATTACCCTCAACCGGCGCGAGCAATTCGCGCTCGAGAAGGTCCTGATCGACGAGCTGCTCGGCTTCGGCCCGCTCGAGGAGCTGCTGGGCGATCCCGATGTGTCGGATATCATGGTCAACGGGCCCGACCAGACCTACATCGAGAAGGGTGGCCGGTTGCAGGTCGCGCCGATCAAGTTCCGCGACGAGCAGCATCTGTTCCAGATCGCGCAGCGCATCGTCAACCAGGTCGGCCGCCGGGTCGACCAGACCACGCCGCTGGCCGATGCGCGCCTCAAGGACGGCAGCCGCGTCAACGTCATCGTGCCGCCACTCTCGCTGCGCGGCACCGCCATCTCGATCCGCAAGTTCTCCGAGAAGCCGATCACGATCGACATGCTCAGAACCTTCGGCTCGATGAACGACAAGATGGCGACCGCACTCAAGATCGCCGGGGCGAGCCGGATGAACGTGGTGATCTCGGGCGGCACCGGCTCGGGCAAGACGACGATGCTCAATGCCCTGTCAAAGATGATCGACCCGGGCGAGCGCGTGATCACCATCGAGGACGCGGCCGAGCTGCGGCTGCAGCAACCGCACTGGCTGCCGCTGGAGACACGCCCGCCCAACCTCGAAGGCCAGGGCGCCATCAGCATCGGCGATCTGGTCAAGAACGCGCTGCGCATGCGCCCCGACCGTATCATCCTGGGCGAGATCCGCGGCAGCGAAGCGTTCGACCTGCTCGCCGCGATGAATACCGGCCATGACGGCTCTATGTGCACGCTCCACGCCAACAGCCCGCGCGAGGCATTGGGTCGCATGGAGAACATGATCCTGATGGGCGACATCAAGATCCCCAAGGAGGCAATCAGCAAGCAGATCGCCGACAGCATCGACCTTATCGTGCAGGTCAAGCGCCTGCGCGACGGATCGCGGCGTACCACCAGCATCACCGAGGTGATCGGGATGGAGGGCGAGGTGATCGTCACCCAGGAATTGTTCAATTTTGAGTATCTGGCCGAGAGCGATGACGGCAAGATCATCGGCGAGTTCCGCGCCTCGGGCCTGAGGCCTTACACGCTCGAGAAGGCGCGCCAATTCGGGTTCGATCAGGCATTTCTCGAAGCCTGCCTGTAGCCTGGAGAAGCCGCCGCTCGCGAATATGGCCACGCGGGCAGGCTGCGCCGGCATGCTATCCGCCTCCGAGCCAGCCGCGCACTGCGGCGGTCAGCAGGCCGATACCGCTGACCGCACAGGCGATGAACAGGGCCGTCCACGGCACCCAGCCGACCGCGTCGATGCGCTTGCGCCGCTGGCGATGATGTTCGCCCACCAGCGCCAGCGCCGCGAGCGCCAGCAGCGCCGCCCCGGCCAGTCCGACCAGCGTTGCATCGCTCGCGAACAGGAGGAAGGCCGGCCAGTGCATCGGCCGCCTCGCTATAAGCGGCCGAGCAGGGCGGCAAGGCTTGCCACGCCGCCCGCCGGCCCTATGGCGGCGGCAATGGACGTGTCGATCGCCGAGCCCCGCCCGCTCTTGGCCCTGCTGATCCGTTTGGGCGCGGTTGCCGCATTATCGACCATGGCGGCGCTGATCAAATACGCGCAGGCGCACGGTGTCCCCTTCATCGAGATCCTGTTCTGGCGGCAATTCCTTGCATTGCCCCTCCTCATCGGCTGGGCGATCGCGACAGGCGCAGGCTTCTCCGCGTTCGCCACGCACAGGCCGGGCGCGCATGTCCGCCGCGGGCTCTATGGCCTCACCGGCATGGTGCTCAACTTTGGCGGCGTGATCCTGCTGCCGCTGGCCGAGGCGACCGCGATGAACTTCACCGCCCCGATCTGGGCGGTGGTCCTCTCGGTGCTGATCCTCAAAGACCGGCCAGGCATATGGCGCTGGTCCTCGGTGCTCGTCGGCTTTGTCGGCGTATTGCTGATCGCCCGGCCGGGCAGCGGCGATATCCCGCTCTTCGGCGCACTCGTCTCACTCAGCGGCGCGTTCATGATCGCGCTCATCTCCATCCAGGTCGCCGATCTCAACCGGACCGAGAAGCCGCATACGATCGTCTTCTGGTTCGCCGCGGTCAGCGCGCCGATCTGCGCGCTTGGCCTGCCCTTCACCGGCATCTCGACCAGCGCGGAAGCCTGGATGCTGCTGCTGGCGATCGGCCTGGTGGGCACGATAGGCCAGTTGCTGCTGACCGCGGCCCTGCGCTTTGGCGAAGTGTCGAGCGTCATCGTGATGGACTATTCGGCGCTGTTCTGGGCCACGCTCTACGGCGCGCTGCTGTTCGGAACGCTGCCCGCCGCCGGCACCTGGATCGGCGCGCCGCTCATCGTCACCGCTGGCTGCATCATCACCTGGCGAGAGCACCGGCTGGCCAAGCGACGTATCGCAGACCGGCTCCGGAGCTGACGGAACCGGCTGCAATCCTGGGGATTGTAAGCCTTATCGGTCCGACAAGCGAAGGGAACCGGCATTGACGAGGAAGCTCCTGCTCGCCGTCCTGGCCGGTGCCATGACGTTGGGCGCAACTGCATGCAACACAGTGCGCGGCGTTGGGCAAGATCTGCAATCGGTCGCGAACGACGTGGACGATGCCACTTAAGCACAAGGAAATAGAACCATGCGCAAAGTAATGACAGCAGCCGCCCTCAGCTTCTTCGCCCTGACGGGTGCAGCCTGCAACACGGTTGATGGCGCCGGTGAGGATATCGAGTCCGTCTCGGACAAGGTGGACGAAGAACTTTAAGCGGCAGCAGCCGAACCACGATTTTCAGGGCGCCCGTCGGACAATGTTCGGCGGGCGTTCTGCTATGCGCCCGCGCGGTAGACGAGCATGAGATTGTTGGCCGGCATGGCCTGGCGCCGTGTGCGGGCGAGACCTCGGTCGGCGGCGAGCTCATCAAGCCAGGCAATATTCCGCAAGCCCCAGCGCGCATCGCGCTCGCGCAGGCTGCGATCGAAGGCGAGATTGGGGGGCGCTGTCTCCACCCCGTCCTCCACATAGGGCCCGTAAAGGATGAGCGGCGCGTCGGGCGCAAGCAGCCGCGCGGCGCCGGCGAACAGCCCCTCGCTTGCCGCGGGCGGACTGATATGGACCATGTTGATGCACACGATGGCGTGGGCCTGCGTGACTGGCCAATCGGGTGACCCAGCGTCCAGCCTTACCGGTTCGAGCAAATTGCCCAAGCCCGCCTCGGCGCGCCAGGCCGCGATCGAGCCGAGTGCGCTTTCGTCGGCATCGCTCGCCTGCCAGCGGAGCGACGGAAAGGCGCGGGCGAAGTGGACCGCGTGCTCGCCCGTCCCGCTGGCGATCTCGAGGACCATGCCGTGCGCGGGCAGCTCGTCCCGCAGCACCTCGGCGATAGCGTCGCGATTGCGCAAGGCTGCGGGCGCCGAGCATTTCATGCGCCGCACCCTCGTGCACCGGGCCGCAAGAGCGGATCAGACATTGGACAATCCCTCGGGCACTTCGCCGAAAATGCGCGCATACTGGTCCATGGCATAGCGATCGGTCATGCCGGCGATGAAGTCGCTTATGTGCCGCGCGCCGGCATTACCCTCGCTCGGCAGACGCTCGCGCCAGCCGGGCGACATGAGCGCAGGATCTTCGGTATAAGCGGCGAACAGGCGCGCGATGAGGGCCTTGGCCTTGCGCGCGGTCGCGAGCTGCTCAGGGTGATGGTACAGCCGCTCGTAAAGGAAGGCCTTCAGCCGCCGCTCCTGCGCCGCCATGTCCGGCGAGAAGGCCGCGATTGCTTGCTCCGCCTGGCGTATGTCCTCGGCATCACGGATCCCCGCAAGGTTGGCCCGGGTGGTTGCAAGCAGGTCGTTGACCATGAGGCCGATCTGCCCGCGCACCAGTTCGCGCAGCTGCGCCTCGAGCCGCGCATGCGGGTAGCGCCGCTCGACCTCGCGCCATTGCTCGGCGACGAAGTCCAGCGCGAGCAGGTCGTCAAGGCGGAGGAAACCCGAGCGCAGGCCATCATCGATGTCGTGATTGTCGTAGGCGATGTCGTCTGCCAGGGCCGCCACCTGCGCCTCGAGCGAGGGGTGCCCGGCAAGAGCCAGCGGATAATCGGCATCGAGTTCGGCGAGAGCCCAGCCGGGCGCGACCACCGGACCATTGTGCTTGGCAAGCCCCTCGAGCACTTCCCAGCTGAGGTTCAGCCCTGGGAAGTCGCAATAGGGGCTGTCGAGCCGCATCAGCACGCGCAATGTGTGCTCGTTGTGCGCATAGCCGCCATGCGGTTCCATGGAAGCATCCAGCGCCTCCTCGCCCGAATGGCCGAAAGGCGGATGGCCGATATCATGCGCCAGGCAAAGCGCCTCGGTGAGATCCTCGTCCAGCTGCAATTCGCGCGCGATCACCCGGCCGATCTGCGCCACTTCGAGGCTGTGCGTCAGGCGAACGCGGAAATGGTCGCCATCGGGCGCGATGAACACCTGCGTCTTGCCGGCAAGGCGGCGAAAGGCGATCGAGTGGATGATGCGGTCACGGTCACGCTGGAAGGCGGTGCGCGGACCGCGCGCCCCGTCTGCGATGGCGGCGAACTCGCGCCCGCGCGATCGTGCAGGATCAGCGGCATAGGGGGCACGGGCCATGACCCGGCGCTAGAAGCTGGCGCGGCCTCGTGCAACGTGAACGGATGGGGAACCTACCCTGCCCACCCCGACTGCGGCCCCCCTGCCGCCAATCTCAGGCCTCGGCGAGAAGCCACTCGGCCGCGTATTGGGCGTGAATGCGGGTACAGTCATAGATGGGCAGGACGTTGGCATCCACGTCCACCACCTGCTCGAGCTCGGTGCAGGCGAGCACGATCGCATGTGCGCCCTGCTGCTCCTTCTCGGTGATCATGGTCTTGAGCGCGCGCTGGGATTGGCGCGTGACGCGGCCCACCATCAGTTCCTGGTAGATGATCCGGTCAAGCTCGGCGACGTTGCGGAGGTCGGGCGGCAGCAGATCGATGCCGTGCGACACCAGCCGGCGGCGATAGAAATGCTCGGTCATCACGTTGCTGGTGCCGATCAGCGCTGCGCGCTCCACTTTGTCGGCCGCCATCCGCGTGCCGACGCAATCGGCGATGTGGAAGATGGGCACGCCGACTGCACCCGCCACGTCGTCATAGACACGGTGCATCGAGTTGGCGCCGATCACCAGCGCCCCGGCGCCCGCCTGCTCCAGCCGGCGCGCCGAATCGGCCAGGATTGAGGCGGCGTTGGCCCAATCCTCTTCGGTCTGAAGCGCGTAAAGCCGGGCGAAGTCCAGACTTTCAATCAGCAGCGGAGCGCTCGAGCGATGGTCGAGCCGGCGCTGCACGATGCGATTGATCTGCTCGTAATAGGTGCGGGTGGAGACCCAGCTCATCCCCCCGATCAGCCCCAATTTGCGCAAACCACCAACCCCTTCGCCCGGAATGTCTGCTCGGCTCTTATCTTTAGCGAGCAAGCCCCGTGCTGCACAAGGCTGCGGAGCTGGTGGCGACGGCGAGCACCTCGGGATCATCCACCCGGCGCAGGCGCTCGATATAATCAGTCACGCTGTCCTCGCGCGTGCCCTCCGAGCTGCGCTTGAGTTCTTCCAGCCGGCGCAGCTGTGCAATCGTCAAGCGATCGACCATGCGCTCCGCCATGCACCCGGCCGTCTGCTCTCCCAGGCCCGCATCGGTGAGCGCGCTGCGAACGCGGCTTTCAGCAATCTGTTCGGCACAGCCGCCGAGCAACAGCATCGCCGCAAGCGCCGCGGGTCCGACGCGGTTCAATGCGCCATCACTTTGTTAGCATCTTCCACCATCTTTTTACCATCCGCCAGCAGCATCATCGTCTGATCCATGTAGAACACGTCATTGTCAACGCGGCATACGGCCGTTTCTCCCGCCTCGCGCTTCAACGCCACGATAGCGCCGGGCTTGATGATTTGCCCGCGGTCTCGGGGTCGAGGCCGCGCCGTTCGCCCGCGCGGGATCCCACAAGGTGGCGCTGCGCATGCACCTCACCCCACCCGCGCCCGCTCAGGGGAGTGCGCGTCACTGGATAAGCAAGACAACGAGCAGCACGATCACGGCCACGAGCGGCACCGCCCATTTCAGCGTGCCGATGAAACCGGAATAGGTCTTTTCGGCATCCTTTGTTTCATGAATGGGTGCCATTCTTGTAATCCTCTTGGTTAGGTTAGACCGTCGTTCAGCGGGGCATATCGCCCCATGCCACGTCTCTCAAGCTTAACTGCCCCTTTACCAACCGCTGTTAGCTCGCCAGCACCTTACAATGTGGGCCGGGACGGATGATCAAGTCAGACCAACGCTATCTGCTGCTGATTGACGACAATTCGGCGCAAACCCGGCTCATAAACGCGCTATGCGCGCGGGAGGGGTGGCGCTCAATGGTGGTCAGCGAGGCACATGCCGCGCTCGACACTCTCGATTCGCGGGAGGGACGCAAGCTCTCCGCGATCATCCTCGACCACGGTGTGTCGGGCGACGAGACGGGCGATCTCATCAGGCGGCTCAAGGACCAGCGGCCCGCATTGCCCATCCTGGTGCTCACGGCCAGCACTTCGCCGCAATTGGCGGTCGAGGCCATGCGCGCGGGCGCAACCGATTACCTGGTCAAGCCCGTCGCGCCCGAGCGGCTGATGCAGGCGCTGCACAACACCTCCACCCGGGAGACCCCGCGCGACGAGTTGGTGCCGCTGGCGGAGAAGATGGACGCCGCGCTCGATTTCGACGCGATGGTCGGCACGGCTCCCCCGTTCCGCGCAGCGCTGGCGAAGGCGGCAAAGGCGGCCCGCGGGCGCGGCAACGTGCTGATCGAAGGTGAGCGCGGCACCGGCAAGGAGATGCTGGCGCGCGCCATGCAGGGTGCCTCGCCGCGCGCAAAGGCGCCGTTCCGGATCATCAACATCGCCGGGATTCCCGCGGGGACGGTCGAATCCGCTCTGTTCGGGCACGAAAAAGGCGCGTTCCCCGGCGCTTTCGATAGCGCGCTCGGAGCGCTCCAGCAATGCGACCAGGGCACGCTGATGCTCGACGAGGTGGATCGGCTGTCGATCGACCTGCAGGACCGGCTCGCAGAAGCGCTCCGGACCGACCGGGTGCGGCCGATCGGCGCCGCGCACAGCTTCAAGGTGGACGTGCGGGTGCTTTCGGCCAGCAACCTGCCGCTCGACGACCTCGTCACTGCCGGCCAGCTGCGTGCCGAACTGCTCCAAGTGCTGGCCCCAACGCGCATCCATGTGCCCGCCCTGCGCGAACGCAGCGGCGACATTCGCGCCCTCACCCGCCATTTCCTCGGCCGGATCGGCGAGCAGCCCGGCCTGCGTCATCTTGGGATCACCGATGGCGCCCTGCGCCTGCTGGCGGCGTTCGACTGGCCGGGCAATGTCCGCCAATTGCAGGCCGCATTGTTCCGCGCCGCGGTCTTCTGCGAGGGCGATGCGCTCACCGAGAGGGACTTCCCCCAGCTTGCCGAGATGATCGCCGGATCGCCCGAGACCGCGCCGGCCGGGCAGGAGGCGCACGGAGGCGTGGACATCTACACCGAGGACAACCACCTGCGCCCGCTCTCCGACATCGAGGCCGATGTCATCCGCCTCGCCATCGGCCATTATCGCGGCCGCATGTCCGAGGTCGCGCGACGGCTTAACATCGGGCGCTCGACCTTGTATCGCAAGCTGTCCGACCTGGGCATCGACAAGACCGGCTGAGGCAGCGTCATGCCGGGTGATCGTTGATCGGCTCCGGCGGGGGAGCCTGTTGGTCGCCGCTCAAATATTTGTGCCGGATCAGCCACACAGCTGAACTACTTGACACCCGGCGCAGAGAAACCGGAACCAGCATCTGAGTTGCGCGCTTATTTTAACATGTATCAATCCATCAGGATCGTTCTGCCCGGCTGCTTGTTGGCTCTAGCCGCGTGCGGAGACAGCCCGGTGGGACAGCCTGAAACCCTGGCAACGCCCGAAATGGCCAAATTCGTCGAGCTGTCACCCGATGTTCCGACGATGGGCAGTATCGGTTCGGTAAGGTATGGCTTCGCACCGGAGCGCCTCACGCGCGCAGAGATCCAGATCGAATTGCCGCCCCGATATAGCAGCAGTGTTTGGGCCACCAAGCTTTTCTCCGCAGAGCGCGCGCCGCTGCTTGGCGCCAATTCGTGCCATTATGGCGGCGCCGGCGCGCAGACTTGCACGGCCGAAAGGGAGGAGGGCCTTGCCCTGGCGCTGCTCGAGCGGCCGATCGCCGATTACCGCGAAACGTTCCTTGGAAACGGCATACCCGAAAGCGCCCTCAGCCGCGATACACTGGCCGGTGCTACCGGTTTTTGCTTTGCCGCCGTGGTTACGGGTGGCGGCATGGACTATTGCTATTATGGGGTAAACGAACGCACCTTGCTGGTCGCGCGCCGCTTCTCGGAGCGCGGCGCTCCGGACGATCCAGCACTCGGTGAGGTGCTCGATAATCTGCACATTCCGCCCGAGCCGGGCAAACGCGCGCCTTAAGCGCAATCTCTCGTGCACGCTGGAGCGGCGACGACTTACAGTTCGTCTACCATACTCGAAAAGTCGGTCAGCGCGGCGTCGCGCAGGCCGCGCCAGATATTGCGCGCCTGCACCGTTTCGAAAACGTCATGCACCCGCAGCATTTGCACGCCCGCCTGCATCCCCGCCAGCGCCAGCGCCAGTGATCCGCCGAGCCGCAGGTGCGCCGGCGCCTCGTTGGAAAGCGCGCCGATCGTCCGCTTGCGGCTCGCGCCGAGGAGGATTGGCGAGCCAAGTGCGTGGAACAGCGCCATGCCGTTGAGCAAAGCAAGGTTGTCAGCCAGCGACTTGCCGAAGCCGATACCCGGATCGAGGATGATGCGTTCGCGCGCAACGCCGCCTGCGATCGCCCGATCGCGCACCTCTCGCAGCCAGTCGAACACCTCGAACAGGACGTTCCCGTAGGCTGCCCCGGCGTGAAGGTTTTCACGATCGCCCGGCGCGTGCATCAGGATGACCGGCCCGCCGCTTCCTGCCGCAACCGCGAGGCTGCGTGGATCATGCCGCAGAGCCGACACGTCATTGATACAATGCGCGCCGGCCGCCAGCGCCGCCTCCATCACCGCCGCACTTCGCGTATCCACGCTGACCGCAGCGCCCATGGCTGCGCATCGTTGAACCGCTGGCGCGACGCGGCCTATCTCGTCGCCCTCCCACACCGTCGCTGCCCCGGGCCGGGTGCTCTCGCCACCAATGTCGATGATCGCCGCGCCCGCCTCGAGCATATGCGCGGCATGCTCGGACGCAGCATCGGGATCGTCGAGGAAGCGGCCGCCATCCGAAAACGAATCGGGCGTAACGTTGAGGATCCCCATGACCTGCGGCTGGTCCAGCCTGATCATCCGCTCGCCGCATCGCAGCGGCGGATGCGCGAGCTGCAGATTGGCCCATTGCGCCTCGCCTTCGGCACCGAGCTCGTCGGGCAGGCGCGCCAGGGCCTTTTCAATCCCATTTGGCGTGACGAGCTCGCGTTGCACCACCTCGCCATCGCGGACCACGATCACGCCGAATTCGCGGGCATGAACGAGGCCGCCCGCCAGCCGCACCGCGTCCCCGGCCACAGCCTGCGGCGCGGAAATTGTCGTCAGCGGCTGGATATAAAGCCGGTCGCTCATTGGGCGCCCCATCTGAGGTTGCGGACAAAGATGCCCCGCATAGCGCGCTGCCGGACGGGGGAACAGCCCGGGGTCAGTCCTCGACGCCGAGCAGATAGAGCTGGCGCAGCGCGTCGATCGGGCGTGCCGCACCCTCGTGCTCGATCTGCCAAAAGGTCCACCCATTGCAGCTCGGTGCCGATTGCAGCGCCTTACCCACGCCGTGGATCGAACCTGTCTCTCGCCCGCTGACGATCGAGCCATCGGCGCGGACGGTGGCGGACCAGCGGCGCCGGGCATCGAACAGCTTCGTGCCCGGAGCGATCAGCCCCGCTTCCACCAGCGCCCCGAAGGCCACCCGCTGGGCGGCCTTGCGACTCTGCATCGTCGCCAAAGCTCTCTCGTCGAGCGGAAGCGCGCTGGCGATCCGCGCGCGCGCGATGGCGCGGTAGGGCTCCTCGCGCTCGCAGCCGATCCATTGGCGGCCGAGCCGTTTTGCCACAGCGCCCGTGGTGCCGGTGCCGAAGAACGGATCGAGCACCACGTCGCCCACCTCGCTTGTCGCCAGTAGCACGCGGTAGAGCAGCGCCTCGGGCTTTTGCGTCGGGTGGGCCTTATGGCCGTCCTGCTTCAGCCGCTCCTGCCCACCGCACAGCGGGATGACCCAGTCGCTCCTCATCTGCAATTCGTCATTGAGCGTCTTCATGGCGCGATAGTTGAAGTGATAGCGGGCCTTTTCTCCCATGCTGGCCCAGATCAGCGTCTCGTGCGCGTTGGTGAACCGCGTGCCGCGGAAATTCGGCATCGGGTTGGACTTGCGCCAGACGACGTCGTTGAGGATCCAGAAGCCGAGGTCCTGCAGCATCGCGCCGACGCGGAAGATGTTGTGGTAACTGCCGATCACCCACAGCGCGCCATCGGGCTTCAGCACCCGGCGGCACTCGGTCAGCCAGTTGCGGGTGAAGGCATCGTAATCGGCGAAGCTGTCGAAGCGGTCCCATGCGTCGGTGACCGCGTCGACATGGCTGCCGTCGGGACGGTTGAGATCGCCGCCGAGTTGCAGATTGTAGGGCGGATCGGCGAATACGAGATCGATGCTGGCGGCCGGCAGCGTGCGCATGGCAGTCACGCAGTCGCCCGGCAGGATGCGGCCCACCGGCAGCTCGGCAAGCGGATCGGGCACGGCCCTCGCCCCTCGCGCTCGCGGCGCGCGCACTGTGGTGATTTCGCCCATGTCCCGTGCCCCCCTGGCTTATCCACAGGGTGAGTCCACGCGAGTCGAAGGTCAAGCATCGATTGCTTCAAGCGCCCGCCGCACTCCCGCTCGCGGTGGAGGGCGGACCAGCTTCTCTACATCATCTTGCGGCTACTCACGCTTGCAGCCCCATCTTATAGCGTTGTGGCTTCGCGGACTCGCCTCGTCGCAAACAAGCTCGAGGATGCAAACCGGGAGGCAGAGGCGGCGAGAGGTCACGCATAATAGCGCGGGTCCTCGGTACCGGATGGGGCTGGAGGGGATCGCTGTCGCGCAAAGCTCACGCTGAAGCTAACAGGCTTTGCATGCTGCCAGTACATGAACGTGGCGCTGGCCGAGCCTGCCGCTTGCGGCGCAAGCTCGCCGGCCATCAGCCGCGTGCCAGGGTCATCCGCACTTTGCGCGACCCGGATGCGTAGGTCGATCGGGTGAGCCGGCCGATCGTCCCGCCGCAAAACGCCACATGCATGCGGGTAGGTAGGCCCCTTGCACGGCTTCCTCGACGCGCCCGTGACTGCCGCTTTTTAGCAGCAGGAATTCGATCTCGCCGCGCGCAGAAGTGGCTACGAGCTCACGCTAGAACAGCTCGCGCTGGGCCACCGGCGCGAAGCTGCGGCGGTGGAGCGGGCACGGGCCATGTTCACGCAAAGCGGCCAGATGCTCTTCGGTGCCGTAGCCCTTGTTTCGTTCCCAGCCGTAATGCGGGTGCTCGCGGGCCGCCTCGCGCATCAGCCGGTCGCGCCAGGTCTTTGCCACGATCGAGGCCGCGCCGATGCACGGCTCGCGTGCGTCGCCGCCCACAATGGCGCGTGCTGGCCAGCGCCACTCGTCCCGGCGTCCATGGGGCGTGAGATTGCCATCGACGAGCACGGCGCACGGGTCCTGGCCCAGCGCCTCACACAACCGCGCCACCGCGAGCGTCATCGCCAGCATGGTGGCATGAAAGATATTCAGCCGGTCGATCTCGCCGACATCCACCACGCCGATGCCGAAGGCGCAGCGGCGGCGGATGCGCTCTGCCAGCAGCTCGCGCGTGTCGGGCGAGAGCTTCTTGGAATCGTCGAGCCCTGCCGGGCGCGGCTTGCACAGCACCACCGCCGCGGCCACAACGGGGCCCGCCAGCGGACCGCGTCCGGCCTCGTCCACGCCAGCGATGATGCCGCGCGGTGCGAGCGTGGCACAAAATTCCGAGGAGGGCGTTCCCAGCAGCATGAAAAAAGTGTTCCTTACCGCCGTCACTATTCCCGCCGCCATGCTGTTCGCAAGCTGCAGCAGCGCGCAATCGGGGGACAGCCCGGCGAACACCTCTGCGCTATCGGACTCGGCCGCCGATGAAGTTGTCGATGGTGAGCCCGTTGAATTGCCGGGCGAGGCGCCGTTCGCCGTTGCCAGCCACGGCACATTCGACGAGCCATGGGCGATTGCCGTGCATCCGCAGGACGGCCGGCTGTTCATCACGGAGAAAGGCGGCACGCTAAAGTTCTACGATCCGGTGAGCGGACAGCGGGGCACGGTCAGCGGCCTGCCGGAAGTTGCCTATGGCGGACAAGGCGGCCTGGGCGACATCGTCTTCGCGCCCGACTTTGCGCAATCGGGCACGGTCTATCTCTCCTGGGTAGCGCACGCAGATGGGGACGCGCGCAAGGCCGTTGCTGGCCGCGGCCGCCTGACGTGCGAGGAGGCCGATGCCTGCCGCGTGGAAGGACTTGAACAAATTTGGGAGCAAAGCCCGCCGATTGAGAGTGCCGGGCACTTCTCGCACCGGCTCGCCTTCTCGCCGGACGGGCGCTATTTGTTCATTTCCAGCGGTGACCGGATGCAGGGCGCTCCGGCGCAGGACCTTTCCAATAATCTCGGCAGCGTGGTGCGCCTGCTGCTCGATGGCACGCCTGCGCCCGGCAATCCCTTTGCCGATCGCGGCGCACCCACAGACCAGGTGTGGACATACGGCCAGCGAAATATCCTCGGACTTCGGTTCGACCCGGATGGCGAGTTGTGGGGGCTGGAGCACGGGCCCCGCGGCGGCGACGAGCTCAACCTTCTGAAGCCTGGCAACAATTACGGATGGCCGGAGCGCTCGAACGGCATCAATTACGACGGCTCACCCATCCCGGACCACACGGCGGATGATGGCTTCGCCAAAGCGGCAATTGGCTGGACTCCGGTGATCGCGCCCGGCGATTTCATCTTCTACACAGGCGGCATGTGGCCAGACTGGCAGGGCCAGGCGCTGATTGCCAATCTGGGCACCACCTCGATCTCGCGCGTAGCCATCGCCGATGATGATTCCAGCGCCACCGAGGAGGCACGCTATGCCTTTCCGGCGCGCCTGCGGGACATTGCACAGGGGCCTGACGGATCGCTGTGGCTGATCGAGGATGGCAAGGACGGGCGTTTGCTCCGGCTCGTGCCGGCTGGCGCCTGAGACCGGCAATTCGGCTAAGCGAAACCGGATTGAACCGCCCGCTCCTCGGCTTTATCCGCGCGCACCCATGAGCGAGGTCGTGACGAGTTTGATACCGCTGGCAAATGTTCCGTCGGAGATGGTGGAGGAGCTGCTCGACCGTGCCTTTGGCGAAGGGCGCCGATCGCGCACGGCGTACATTGTGCGCGAAGGCACCGAGTGGCTGCCAGCGCTGAGCTTTGCCGCACTTGATGAAACCGAGCATCTTGTGGGAACCATCCAGGCCTGGCCCGTTGCCCTGACCGATCCGCGCGGCCGCGCCCATCCGCTGCTGATGGTGGGCCCCGTGGCTGTGCTGCCGGAAATGCAGAACCAGGGCTATGGCCGGGCGCTGCTGGCAGCCCTCACCTCCGCGCTCGTGCCCCCTGACGCGCCCGCGCAGCCCGCGCTGCCGCAGGTCCTGATCGGCGATCCGGACTATTATGCACGTTTCGGCTTCTCGGCCGACCACACTGCCGGCTGGCGGCTTCCCGGCCCCTACGAGCAGCACCGGCTGCTGGCGCGGGCGAACAACCCGGGCATCCTTCCGAGAGAGGGCATGCTCGGCCCTTGGCGCGGCTAGGCGGTTCTGGCATCGCGGGCCGATGCCCTACGATGCGCCGCCCGAGCTTGCCTCCCTGTCCTTGGCCCAGATTGCCGAAGCCGTGGCCGCGCGCCGGCTACCGCCGCTCGAGACATGGTGCCCGTCCGAGACCATCGACAGCGGGATGCGCATCGCTGCCGACGGGACCTGGTTCCATGAAGGCGCGCCAATCCGCCGGCCGGCCATGGTGCGCGCTTTCGCCTCGCTGCTGGCGAGGGGCGAGGATGGCCGGCATGCGCTCGTCACGCCGCAATGCCGCCAGCTGATCGCAGTGGAGGACGCGGCCTTCCTGGCGGTCGACATGGCCGTTCGCGATAATGACGGGTACGACATTGCGCTCGCCTTCCGCCTCAATACCGACGAGCTGGTCGTCGCCGGGCCGGACCATCCCCTGCGCGCCGCAGGCGCGCGCGATTGCCCGGCGATCTACCTCGCGGTGCGCCATGGCTGCGAGGCGCGGCTCGACCGCTCGACCTGGCTGCAACTGGCTGAGCACGCCCTGGGGGTGGGCGACAATCTCGCGGTTACCAGCCAGGGCGCGCGCTTCCCGCTGGTCCGCGCATGAGCACGCTGTTCGACCGGCTGGAGCGCCTGTTCCACGATAGCAGTCATGTGGGCGGAATCGGCCTGCGCGACGACAGCGCCTTCGCCCCGCAGACCTTGCGCGATGCGGCGGTGCTGATCGCCGTAACCGATCGGCCCGAGCCCGGCGTGCTGCTGACGCACCGACCGGAGACGATGGCGGCTCATCCTGGCCAGGTGGCTTTCCCAGGCGGTAAGCTCGAACTGGGGGAGGACGCCATCACTGCAGCGTTGCGCGAGGCGCAGGAGGAATTGGGCATCGACCCCGACAAGGTGCGCGTGGTGGGCACGTCGAACAGCTTCGTCACCGGGTCTGGCTATGCGCTGACGCCGGTGCTGGGCGTCGTTCCGGCGGAGCTGGAGATCATGCCCGATCCCCGGGAAGTGTCCGCCTGGTTCGAGGCGCCGCTGCGCTTCGTGCTCGACCAGGCCAACCATGTCAGCCGCACGGGCATGTTCCGCGGGCATGTTCGCCCCTACACTGAGATTGAATGGCAGGGCCATCGGATCTGGGGGATCACGGCCGGCATCCTCAGCAACCTTTCGCACCGCCTCGCCTGGCAGGAACTGGTCGATGGTTGAAGCGAACCCCACCTTTGCCGGTCGCCTCCTCGCGGCCGAGTGGACCCGACGCCCCGACCTCGCGCGGCTTGCCGAAGCGCTGGGCGAGGAGGACCTGCGCTGGGTAGGCGGCGCGGTGCGCGACACGCTGCTGGGCCAGCCCGTCGCCGATGTGGATGCCGCGACGCGGCTCCTGCCCGAGGAGGTGATGCGGCGGCTCAAGGAGGCTGGCATCAAGGCCGTGCCCACGGGCATCGATCACGGCACCGTCACCGCCGTGCTGCCCGGCGGCAATGTGGAGATCACCACGCTGCGCCGCGACGTCGCCACGGATGGGCGCCGCGCGATCGTCGCCTTCGCCACTGACTGGCGAGAGGATGCCTCGCGGCGCGACTTCACCATCAATGCGCTTTACGCTCACCCCCGAAGCCTCGGGATCGAGGATTATTTCGGCGGCCTTGCAGACTTGGGCGCGCGACGCGTGCGCTTCATCGGCGAGGCCGAGCAGCGCATCCGCGAGGACCACCTGCGCATCCTGCGCTATTACCGCTTCCAGGCGCGGTTCGGCACCGGCGGCGCCGATGGCAACGCGCTCGATGCAGAGGCGGAAGATGCCTGCGCGCGGCTGGCGCCCATGCTCAAGGGGCTGAGCCGCGAACGGGTCGCGAGCGAGCTGCTCAACCTGCTTGCCCTGCCCGATCCGCACCCAACGATCGCCCGTATGTTCGCGCGCGGCGTGCTGCAGGAAGTGTTGCCCGAGGCTGGGGAGGACGAGCTTGCCGCGCTTGCCCGCCTGCCCGCGGCCGAGCGCGCGCATGGCGTTGCGGGCAACGCGCTTCGCCGCCTCGGCGCGCTTCTGCCCGCCGATGCCGAACGGGTGGAGCAGGTGGCGGCCCGCCTGCGGCTCTCGACCGCGCAGAAGAAGCGCCTGTCAACGCTGGCCGCACGCGAGACGCTGTTCGCTGGTCCGCGCGCACTCGCTTACCGGATCGGCGGCGACGCCGCGCGCGACTGGCTGCTGCTCACCGGCGGTGATCTTGCCGCGCTCGACTGCTGGGATGTGCCCGCCTTCCCGCTCAAGGGGGGCGAGATCGTCTCGCGGGGGGTCGATGCCGGGCCGGAGGTCGCGCGCATCCTGCAGGCCGTGGAGCGGCGCTGGGTCGAGGAAGGATTTCCCCCGCGAACCAGGGTGGCTGAGCTTCTCGCGGCCGAACTTGCTCGATAGCCAGCTGTTCTCGTCTGCCACGCAATAATGATTGTCGGCAGGCCGCTAGCTGAATTCGCGCTGTCGGCGCCGATTTGGATCAGTTCATGCGAAGTGTTGCACGGGTTAACCAAGGCCGGTTGATCGGTCCTCCGAGCTCGGGAACGCCTCGCGTGAGGGGTCATTCGACCTCCGAGCCTATTAGGCGCGGGTATGCGGACCAATTGTGGTTCACGCTCCGCGTGCCATTCTGACAAGTCGACTGAAGGAATTTGCGTCATGAATCTTGCCAAGCTCGCCACCGCCGCCGCAGCCCTCGCGCTCGTTCCTTTTGCGGCGCAAGCCCAGGATGCCGCCGTCGCGCCTGATGCCGCCACCGCGCCTGATGCCGCCACCGGGTCTGCTGCCGACGCGGCCCAGGCTCCCGACGGGGCGGCTGCATCCGCCGGAGATGCGGCGCCCGGCGCCAGCGCTGCTGCACCCGGCGCCAGCGCTGCTGCACCCGGCGCTTCCGCAGGCGCGATCGACATCACCCAGGGCGCCAGCGTCACCGGCAATGATGGCAACCCGATCGGTACCGTCATGCAGGTGACCCCGCAGGCCGTAGTCGTGGATACCGGCGTGAACCAGATCCCGCTGCCGCGCGATGCCTTCGCGCAAGGTGATGCCGGGCTCACGCTCAACATCACCAAAACCGAGCTGGACACGAGCTACAGCCAGCAGATGGCCGCGCTCGAGGCACAGGTTAGCGAGAAGCTCGTCACCGGCACGCCGGTGATGACCGCTGACTCGCAGCCGCTCGGCACGGTCGACACTGTCCAGGGCGAGAATGTCGTGCTTGCGATGACCGGCGACGAGAAGCTGACGCTCGGCAAGGACGTGTTCGCGGTCGACAGCAATGGCACCCTGATGGTGCGCGCGACCAAGGCGCAGATCGACCAGGCGATGGCCGGCTCTACCGCTCCCGCGCAGAGCTGAGCCAAAAGCCCTGGCTGATAGCCGAAGAAGGGCCGGAGGTTCGCGCCTCTGGCCCTTTTCCTTTGCCTAGAACTTGTTGTCCTTGGGAAAGCCCGTAGGTGGCAGGCGACCGGCGGCGCCGCGCGCAACCTTCCACATGTCGATACCCGTCTCTGTCCGCGTGCGGCCGGTCTCACCGCCCATCGTCCAGCTGAGCCCATCGGCCAGACGGAACGTCGTGGCATCGGACAGCCCGCCGTCGCGATAGCGCTGCAGCGCGATGCCCTGGCCGCGGCTCATCATCGGCAGCTCGTCCAGGGCGAAGACCACCAGCTTGCGGTTCTCGCCAATCGCGGCGACATGGTCGTGCTCAGGCGCAATCGGGCGCGCGACCATCAGCTTCGTCTCACCCCTGAGGTTGACAACTTGCCGGCCTTTCCGCGTCTCGGCCAGCAGCTCGCCCGTGGTTGCCGCAAATCCTTTGCCGTTGCTTGCGGCCAGCAGCAGCTGCTTGCCCTCCTCATGCACCAGCATCGCAAGCACCTGCGCCGAAGCATCCATATCGACCATGTTGCGCAACGGCTCACCAAAGCCGCGCCCGCCCGGCAGCTTGTCAGCCCCAAGCGTGAAGAAGCGCCCGTCATCGCTCGCCAGCAGCAGCTTGTCAGTGGTCTGGGCGTGGATCGCGAAGGCTGGGCCGTCGCCTTCCTTGAACTTGAACTCTTCGCCCTTACCCTGGCTGCCAAGCGGCATGTGCCCGCGCACGGCCCGAATCCAGCCCCGGCTGGAGAGGATCACCGTCACCGGCTCCTTCTCGATCATCGCGTCCATGGTGAACTCCACCGCAGGCGCGGCTTCGGCAATGGTGGTCCGGCGGCGACCCAGCGCGGTGTCTTGCGCATAGTGCTTGCGCAGGCTGCGCAGATCCTTCTTCAGCCGCGTGCGCTGGCGGGCGGGGCTTTCGAGGAGCTTGGAGAGCTCGTCCTGCTCGGCCAGCAGCTTGTCCTTTTCCTGCCGCAGCTGCATCTCCTCCAGCTTGCGCAAGGAGCGCAGCCGCATGTTGAGGATCGCCTCGGCCTGCCGGTCGGTGAGCCCGAACTCGGCCATCAGCACCGGCTTGGGCTCGTCCTCGGCGCGGATGATGGCGATCACCCGGTCGAGATTTAGGAAGGCGATGATGTAGCCTTCCACCAGCTCGAGACGGGCGGCGATCTGCTCCAGCCGATGCCGCGTGCGGCGCTGGAGGATGTCGATCTGCGCGATGACCCAGTGCTCGAGCAGCTCCTTGAGGCCCATCACCATCGGCGTGCGCCCGGAACCGCCCGTCGCGTCGAGCACATTCATGTTGAGACCGAAGCGGGTCTCGAGGTCGGTCAGCTTGTAGAGCGATTCCTTGAGCAGCTCCGGATCGATATTGCGGCTGCGCGGCACCAGCACGATGCGGATATGCTCGTCACTCTCGTCGCGCACGTCTTCCAGGATGGGCACCTTGCGATCGGCGATGGCAGCGGCGATCTGCTCGATCAGCTTGCCCTTCTGCACCATGTACGGGACTTCGCTGATGACCAGCTGCCAGCTGCCCCCCTTCAGCCGCTCGATCCCCGCGGCGCGGTCCGCCTCGTCCTCCGCTTCGGCGGCGTGGAAGCGGCCACGTACACGGAACGACCCCCGGCCCGTTTCATAGGCGGTCGAGATCGATTGCGGGCTGTCGACGATCAGCCCGCCAGTGGCGAAGTCCGGTCCCTGCATCAGCTCCATCAGCCGCCCGTGCCCGACATGCGGGTTGTCGATCAGTTCGAGCGTTGCGTCGATCACCTCGGCCGCATTGTGGCTGGGAATGCTCGTCGCCATGCCCACGGCGATGCCACTCGCGCCATTGGCGAGCAGGTTGGGGAACAGGCCGGGGAAGATCTCGGGCTCTTCCTCCTCGCCATTATAAGTGGGGATGAAGTCGACCGTGCCTTCGTCCAGCCCCTCCATCAGCGCCATGGCGGTGCGCGTCAGCCTGCACTCGGTGTAGCGGTAGGCAGCGGCGTTATCGCCATCCACATTGCCGAAATTGCCCTGCCCCTCCACCAGCGGGTATCGCAAGGTGAAGGGCTGCGCGAGGCGGACCATCGCATCATAGACCGCCACGTCGCCATGCGGGTGATACTTGCCGATAACATCGCCCACCACGCGCGCCGATTTCTTGAAGGCGCTGTCAGGCGCGAGGCGCAGAGCCCGCATCGCCCAAAGCAGGCGGCGGTGGACCGGTTTCAGCCCATCGCGCAGATCAGGCAGCGAACGTGCGGTGATGGTGGAGAGCGCGTACACCAAATAGCGCTCGGAAAGCGCGCTGTCGAATGGCGCATCGACGATGGCGTCGAAGGAATCCTTGTCATCTGAAAGCGTGGCCATGCGCCCGGCCCTATCATCCGCACGGGCTGCGGGACAGGCGGGAACGGGCGGGTTTCAACATTCGTTGAACAGGCAAACGCTCACGCGATCAAACAGACCAGGAGAACACACATGGCCAAACGCATCATGATCCTCGCCACCGATGGCTTCGAGCAGGTTGAACTCACCAAGCCAAAGGCCGCTCTGGAAGAGGCGGGGTACGAGACCGTGGTGGTCAGCCCGCAAAGCGGCAGCATCAAGGGCTGGGACCAGACCGACTGGGGCGACAAGGTCGACGTAGACCTCGCGCTCGATCAGGCCGATGCGGCCGAGTTCGACGCGCTCGTCCTCCCCGGCGGCCAGATCAATCCCGACAAGCTGCGCATGGAAGAAAAGGCTGTGCAGCTGGTCAAGGATTTCTGCGCATCGGGCAAGCCGGTGGCGGCGATCTGCCATGGTCCATGGCTGCTGGTGGAGGCCGACGTGGTGCGCGGGAAGACGCTGACGAGCTGGCCCTCGATCCGCACCGATCTGCGCAATGCCGGCGCCAATGTGGTCGACCAGGAGGTCGCTACCGATGGCAATTTCATCACCAGCCGCAAGCCGGATGACATCCCCGCCTTTTCTCAGGCGATTATCAAAGCCCTGCAGGACGAGCAGGCGAAGCTCGAGAACGCCTGAGCATTTCAGAGTTTTCCGAAACGAACCCCCGTCGCCCGTGCGGCGGGGGTTCTTCGTTACAAGTGCAACTTACGATCTTATGCGCGCGCCTCGTCAGCCCGCCTTCACATCCGCGATCCATTGATCGACCCGCTTTTCCAGCAGCAATAGCGGCAGGGCGCCACCACCCAGCACCGCGTCGTGGAAGGCGCGGATGTCGAAGTCCTCGCCCAGCTCGGCCTCGGCTCGGCTGCGCAATTCCTCGATCTTGAGCATGCCGATCTTGTAGCTGGTCGCCTGACCCGGCCAGGCGATGTAGCGCCGCACTTCGGAGCGGATCGACTCGAGCGGCTGGGACGAGTTCTCCTGGAAGTAGGCGATCGCCTGATCCTCGGTCCAACCCTTGGCGTGAAGGCCGGTATCGACCACCAGCCGGATCGCGCGCCAGAGCTCCGAGCTCAGCCGGCCGAACTCGGCATAGGGGTCCTGGTAGGTGCCGGGCATCTCCTTGGCGAGCTTCTCCGCATAGAGCCCCCAGCCTTCCGAATAGGCGCTGTAGCCGAACTGCGTTCGGAAGGTCGGTACGTCCTCAAGCTCCTGCGCAATCGAGATCTGCATGTGATGGCCGGGAATGCCCTCGTGATAGGCGATCACCTCGAGCATGTTCTTGGGCATCGCCGTCATGTCGGAGAGATGGGCGTAATATATGCCGGGGCGCGAGCCATCGGGCGTGCCGCCGCGGTAATGCTGCGCCGCGCCGTCCTGCTCGCGGAACGGCTCCACCCGGCGCACTTCCAAGGGAGCCTTGGGCAGGATGCCGAAATATTGAGGGAGCTGCGTGCTGATATTGTCGATCGCCGCCGTCGCGTCGGCGATATAGGCTTGCCGCCCTTCGTCGGTGTCGGGATAATAGTTCCAGTCGGCGGTCTTCATGTGCTCGAAGAAGGCCGCGAGATCGCCCTCGAAGTCGACCTGACTCATAACCGCGTCCATCTCGCCGCGAATGCGAGCCACCTCGTCGAGGCCGAGCTGGTGGACCTCGTCAGCCGTCAGGTTGAGCGTAGTGTAGGTGTCCAGCCGGCTGCGGTAATATTCCGCCCCGTTGGGCAGGCTGCCCACACCCGTGGCCGCCGTGGGAGCGTTCGCCCGGTCGCCTTCCATGAAGGCGATCAGCCGCTCGTAGCCGGGCAGGTAGGATTGCTTGAGCGCCGCCTCCAACTCGCCACGCAGCTGCTGCGCGCGCGGTTCGTCTATCACGCCGTTCTCCACCAAAGCGGCGATCTTGACCTTGCCGTCCTCCCACAGGGCAGTGTCGGGCCCGTCGGAGAAGGGCGCACCGGTGATGAGCTTGCGCGATTCGGCGATCACCGCATCATAAGCGAAATAAGGCGGCCGCACGCCGGCGGCAGCATTGGCCTCGGTGCGCTCGACCAATTGGCCGTAGGCACGCTCGAACTGGTTCACCCGCGAGATGTAATCGACCATGTCCTGCTCGGTATCGACCTTGTGCGTGGAAATGATCATCGATGGGATGCCGGTGTGCGGGCCCTGCATCTGCGTGAAGATGTAATCATTGGCGTGCCAGCGGAGCGCCTCGGCATCGCGCTCGTAATCGTACACCCATAGATCGTAGGACAGCTGGTCCTGCGGGCTCAGGCTGTTGTAATCGAACTCGCGGCGTAGCTCGTCCACCGTTGCCTTGTACCAGGCGAGCTGCTTCTCTTCCCCCTCAAGAGAGAGATCGTCGAGTTCGCCATAACGCTCCTTGCGCCCGAGCTGGGTGAGCTGGAGCGGGCTCATCATCACCATCTCCTCGAACTTCGTCTCGAACCACTGGTTGAGGCGCGCGCCCTCGGCCGCCTGCTCCCCGGCCGTGGCGGCAAAGGCCGGCGCCGGAGTTGCGAGTGGGGTCAGCAAGGCGGCAGCGAGGGCGAAGGCGATGGCGGTGCGCATTAGCGAGTCTCTCGATGAGGCGGAAGCGAGCGTCTTCCGGCGATGAGTTTCCTGACCCAGGAGAGCTACCGCTCTGCGCGGGGATGGCAAGTGGTTGGTGTGTGCAACCAGATCCTGCCGCACCGGTGGGCCGATTGCCCGCGATGCGAAAGCTTAGCGGCGCTGCATGTCGCGGCTGTCGCGCGGGATGCGCACTTCGAGCCCGTCGAGCGCTTCAGTGAGGATGATCTGGCAGGACAGGCGGCTCGTCGGCTGCACGTCGGCAGCGAGGTCGAGCATGTCCTCTTCCTCCTCGCTGGTTGCGGAGAGCTCGCCGAACCAGTCGCGCGCCACGATGACATGGCAGGTCGAACAGGCCATCTGCCCCTCGCAGGTCCCCTCGAGCGGCATGCCGGCTGCTTGCGCGACCGCGAGCAGCTGGTCGCCGGGATTCGCCGCGGCCTCGACCCTGTCGCCGTTGCGGGTAACGAAAATAACCTTGATGTCGCGGCTCCCTGCTGCGCGGCAGCAAGGCCCGGGCTAGCCTTGCTGCGCTGCAGCAAGAATAAGGCGATCGGCCGCTTGTGCAAGTTCTTCCATCCGCGTGTAGCGGCCGAAGCCCAGCCTTATCGACGATCTTGCCTGTGCGCGGTCGAGCCCGAGCGCGGTCAGCACATGGCTCGGCCGGCCGGAGCCGCTGGCGCAAGCCGAGCCTGCGGAAAAGGCAACATCGCGCAGATCGCTCATCAGGCGGGCGACGTCGAGCCCATCCTTGCGGATGTTGAGATTGCCGTGCCAGCGCGCCTCTTCACTACCATTGAGCGTCCAGTCGGCGAACTTCTCGCGCGCGCAGCGCCAGAGCGCCTCGATATGCGCGGCATCCTCATCCATCCGCTCGAGGGCCAAGGCTGCCGCCACGCCCATTCCCGCGACGAGTGCCGGGCTGATCGTGCCCGAGCGAAGGCCACCTTCCTGCTTGCCGCCGGTCGACACGCAGGCGAGCTCGACACCCTCGCGCACCCACAGCGCGCCGACGCCCTTGGGTCCGTGAAACTTGTGCGCGGAGATGGCGATCAGGTCGGCACTGCCGATCGGCATCTTGCCCGCCGCCTGCACCGCGTCGCACAGGAACAGCGCGCCCATTTCCTGCGCGCGGGCGTGGAATGCATCGACCTGCTGGATCACGCCGATCTCGTTGTTGACCTGCATCACGGCCACCAGCCGGGTGTCGGCAGGAAGAGCCCCGCGCGGGTCAGCTATCCCCTCTTTGTCCACAGGGATCTCCACAGCCTTGGAAGACAGCGCGAAGGCCGTCTCGCGAACCGCGGAATGCTCGATCGCAGAGACCGCGATGGCGCGCGTATCACCCGGCGCCGCTGCCCCCCGCATGGCGAGGTTGATCGCCTCGGTCGCGCCGCTGGTGAAGATCACGCGGCCTCCCTTGGGGAACAGCGCCGCCACCTGGTCGCGCGCCATCTCCACGGCCGCATGCGCCTGCCGGCCGAGCCGGTGGGGGCTGTGCGGGTTGCCGAAGCCCTGCCCGCCCGGACCGTCGAGCCAGCGCAGCATCGCTTCGCGCGCCTCGGGAGCGAGCGGCGTGGTGGCCTGGTAATCGAGGTAGATCATCGTGGGGCGGCTCTACCCACTCGCGCCGAGCTTGTCGAAGGACGGCTTACCTGCGCCATGCGCCAGGTGCTCAATCCAAGCTGTCCCACGCCTCGGCGAAGGCGTTGAGGTCTTCCGGCGTGGTCGTCCAGCCGATGCTCACGCGGATGGTGCGTCGCCCGACGTCCTCGGGGATGCCGAACGCCTGCAGGACGCGGCTGGGCTTGAGCGAGCCCGAGGAGCAGGCGCTGCCCGCCGAAACGGCAAAACCCATCGCGTCCAGCCTGATGAGCGCGGCCTGCGCGCTGAGCTTCTCGCATGCGACGGCCAGGACGTGAGAGCATTGCGGGCCGGGACGCAGGACATCTCCGCCCCGCCGCAGCAGGTCGCGGAACTCGTAGCGCTCGGGGTAATTGGTGGGCCAGCGCTCGAGACCGCCGACCTCCAGCGCCGCGGCGAAGCCCAGCGCCGCCGGCAGGTTCTCGGTGCCCTGCCGATAGCCCCGCTCGTGCCCGCCGACGGGCTCGAGCATGGCGAAGTCGCGCACCAGCAGCGCGCCGATTCCGATCGGTCCGCCCAGCTTGTGCGAGGCGACCACCGCCATGTCGGCATCGGGCAGCGGCAGCCGGCCCGCCGATTGCGAGCAGTCGGCAAGGAACAGCCCGCCCGCTTCGCGCACCATGGCGAGCGCGGGCGTGCCCTCGTGCGGGATCATGACCGTACCCGTCTCGGAATTGATCGATTGCAGCGCAAACACCGCAGGCCCTGGCGCAGCGAGCACCTTCTCGAGCGCGCCCAGATCGAGCTGCCCGTTTGCGACCGGGACCACTTGCGCTTCGGGCGCGGCGCGGAACACCGCGTCATGCTCCACCGCGCTCGCCACCTGGCGCTCGGCGCGCGAGCGCTGCAGGCCGATCGCCAGCGCCTCGCTCGCACCGGAGGTGAAGATTACCTCGCCCTCCCAGGCAAGCGCCGCCTTCACCCGGGCGCGCGCATCTTCCAGCGCCGCACGCGCCTTGCGCCCTTCGGCGTGGGGGCTGGATGGGTTAGCCCACATCGCGCAGCCCTCCTCCATCGCGGCCCCCGCTTCAGGGCGCAGCGGTGTGGTGGCGGCATGGTCGAGGTAGATGCGGTTCATTCGTTTCCGGGCGAAGTCAGGCGGGAATTGCGAAATATCGGTTTGTCACTATATAGCCCCACACTTCTGGCGCGCCACATCTGCGCTGTCCCCGCTTATTACCGAAGAGCCATACAGCAAACATGCCATCCGTCATCTTTCCCGGTCCCGAAGGCCGTCTCGAGGGGCGTTACGCGCCCGCCACTCGTCCGCGTGCGCCCGTCGCCATGATCCTCCACCCGCATAGCCAAGGTGGGGGAACGATGAACGACAGGATCGTGCAGCGTCTCTACAAGACCTTCGTCGATCGCGGCTTTGCCACCTTGCGCTTCAACTTTCGTGGCGTTGGCCGCAGCCAGGGCAGCTTCGACAACGGTATCGGCGAGCTATCGGATGCGGCTTCTGCACTCGACTGGGTGCAGTCGATCCACCCCGAGGCGCAGACCACCTGGGTTGCCGGCGTCAGCTTCGGCGCGCTGATCGGCATGCAATTGCTGATGCGCCGACCCGAGATCCGCGGCTTCATCTCCATCGCCCCGCCCGCCAACATGTACGATTTCAGCTTCCTGGCGCCTTGCCCGGCAAGCGGCATCTTTATCCAGGGCCTCGCGGACACGGTGGTTCAGCCCAATTCGGTGCAGAAGCTGGTCGACAAGCTGCGGACGCAAAAGCACATCACCATCCATCACGACGAGATTCCGCGCGCCAACCACTTCTTCGAAAACGAGACGGACGAGCTGATGACCTCGGTCGACCGCTATCTTGATTTCCGGCTGGACCCTGCCTGCCCCATTAGCTGACGCGGCGATCCGCGCTCCGTTCTGCAACCCTGCCCGCAACGCCGCGCGGGCCCTGCCCGCGACGGCCCGCGGGTCGCTCTCGTGAGGCCGGCATCGCCGGTTTGGGCGCAGTGCACGCGCTAGCGGCGCTGCCTCTCAATGGACCCGGTGACCAGTTCGCGCTGCAACGGCGCGGTACCGGTCGAATCGGGGACGGTCCACACTGCGACGTTGGCGAACATCACCAGGGCCAGCACGATCATGAGCGTCGCTTGCCGCGTGTTGCCACGTCGCCAGAACACGTATGCACCGGCGAGCAGCGCAACCGCCGTGAGCACAACGAGCGAGAGCACCCAATCCATCATCGCGCCCTGTCAATCTACCAAAGCGCCGCGTTCGTCCACTCCCATGGGGACCTCCTTCCAGGATGGTTCGTTCGGACCGATCAGGCAGACTGGCTGCGATGAGAAGGGAATGGACGATGGGTGTTTTCACATCATTCAAGGAAGCGATTTTCGGCAAGGACAAGAACGACAAGCCTGCCCCAAAGCCGGCGACGACGGGCACCGCAACCAGGCCTTCGACGGGTGCGCAGCAGGGTACCCCTGCCGCCCGGCCCGCAGCACAGGCGAAGCCCGCTGCTCCCCAGCCGATGAGCGAGGTGGACGTCGAACAGCGGCTCGACGGCATGGCAGGCGCGGACAAGCTCAATTGGCGCACCTCGATCGTCGATCTGATGAAGCTGATCGGCGTTGATCCGAGTTACGGCAATCGCAAGGAGCTGGCGCAGGAAATGGGCCGTAGCGACTATGAAGGCTCGGCCGAGGACAATATCTGGTTGCACAAGCGCGTGATGCAGGAACTCGGCAAGCATGGCGGCAAGGTTCCGGCCTCGCTGCGGGACTGAGCTTCCGGGGGGCGCGAGGACCCGGCGCCTCGCACCCCTTCTGGGCTCCGATTGACATTGCGAAGCCCGCTCGGCACACCCGGATCATGGCGATTTCACCTGTAACTACAAACCGGCGCGGGCTCCTTGCGGGGTTCGGCGCCACCACAGCGCTCGTCTCACTGCCCGGCTGTGCCGCTCGCCTCGCCGCTCCAGCGAGTTCGGCTGATACACAACAAGCGCCCGCGCTGCTCGACGATATCGCCTGGAACCTGCTTGAGCACATGCCCACCGGCGCGACCGCCCTTGGCGTGGACACCGCGGAGCACACCTATCTGCGCGGCCGGCTGGGCGATGCGTCTCTAGCCGGCCAGGCGGCTTTGGCTGAGACCCTGCGCGCCGATCTCGCCAGGGTCCGCGCGGCCGATATTGCGAGCCTCGATCCCGTCATGCGCACCAGCTTCGAAGTGGTCGAAAGCAGCTACGCGACCGCGCTCGAAGGCTTCGCTCTGCCCTATGGCGACGTGGCCGTGGGCGGGTGGCGCAATGCGCCTTATGTCGTGATCCAGAATGTCGGCGCCTACATAGACGTGCCGCGCTTCCTCGACGCCGATCACCCGATCCGCGACGAGGCCGACGCTGCGTTCTATCTCTCCCGCGTCGAGCAGCTGCCGGGCGTGCTGGAGGGCGAGCTCACGCGGATCACGGCCGCGCGGGAAATAGGCGTCATCCCGCCGGACTTCCTGCTCGACAAGGCCATCGCGCAAATGGAAAGCTCCATCGCCAACGCGCGTGCTGGCGGCACGCTGGTCGAGTCGCTGACCCGCCGCACCGCCGAGCAGGACATTGCCGGTGATTGGCAGGCGCGCGTCAGCCCCATCGTCACCGGCCCGGTAGCCGCCATGCTAGAACGCCAACTCACCGAGCTCAAGCGCCAGCGTGCCGAAGCCGACAGCGATGCAGGCATGTGGTCGCAGCCCGGCGGGTCCGAATGGTACGCCTGGGCGCTCAAGGCCAGCACGACGACCACCATGTCGCCCGACGAGATCCACGAACTGGGCCTCACCCAGCTTGCCGAGATCCACTCGCGCATGGACCCGATTCTGCGCGGGATCGGCTATACCGAAGGCAGTGTCGGTAGCCGCATGACCGCGCTCTCCACCGACCAGCGCTTCATGTTCGGCGAGGGGGATCCGGGCCGGGCCGAGATCATGCAGTTCATCGAGGAGCGCATCGCCTGGATCCGCGCGCAGATGCCGCGCGCCTTCAACACCCAAGTGGACGCCAGGCTCGAAGTGCGCCGCCTGCCGCTCTCCGAAGAGCCCGGCGCGCCTACGGCCTATGGCGGCGCCGGCTCGAAGGATGGCACCATACCAGGCAAGATGTGGATCAACCTCAGAACCACCGACCTGCACCGCAAGTATGACGTCCCCACGCTCGTCCATCACGAAACCATTCCCGGGCATGTCTGGCAGGGCGAATACGCCAACCAGCAACCGCTGATCCGCTCGATGCTCGCCTTCAATGCCTATTCGGAAGGCTGGGCGCTCTATGCCGAGCAGCTGGCGGACGAGCTCGGCGCTTACGCCGACAACCCGGCCTGGCGGCTTGGCTATTTGCAGGACCAGGCCTTCCGCGCCTGCCGTCTGGTCGCCGACACCGGGCTGCATCACAAGCGCTGGACGCGCGAGCAGGCGATCCGCTTCTTCATGGAGGAGAACGGCAATAAGCGCGAGCAGGTGGAGAGCGAAGTCGACCGCTATTGCTCGTGGCCCGGCCAGGCCTGCGGCTACAAGGTCGGCCATACCGAGATCGTGCGCCTGCGCGAAAGCGCGCGGCAGACGCTGGGCAGCCGCTTCGACCTGAAAGCGTACAACGATGCGGTGGTGACCGGGGGCAATGTCCCACTCGACGTGCTCGCCCGCAATGTGCAGCGCTACATGGCCAACGCCGCCGCCTGAGCGCGATGGAGCGCACGAGGTGCTTGTCCGAAGCTGAGTGCCACCCGGGCAATGATGCCGATGCGGCGCCTCGGCAGACCGGGCGCTTGCACTCGATCCCTCAATTGAAAACACGCTGCTGCGGGCGCGCACACGCTCTTCCGCATGGCCGAGCGTGCCGCCGGTCAGGATCCCGCGTGCACGGGAGCGATGCTGCTGGTCACCGCGCTCAATCGCATAAGACGGAGATCACTTCATCGCCGCTGTTCTACCCTGTGTCGCAACCTCGCTGATGGCCACGCAGACGTCACTGAACTGGCGCGCAGGCGCTGGTACGCGCCGCGGTGGCCTTCGCTCGATCAGAGCACCTGGTGAAACATGCCAACCGTACGCCCAGCGCTGCGCACTAGCTGGCGTGTCATACCTCGAAGCGGCCCGCATTCCGGCTGCTGATTTGGTCGAATCGGGCCTTGGACGGGGACTAGCCCCCCCGATGGCGACGCTTCCAATCGCTTCCCGTCTATTGCAGCGTCGAATCCATTTCGTCGGCTTCGTCCTCGAGATTGTCCTTCAGGTCCTCGCCCTGCTCGCGCAAGTCGTCGGCATACTGATCGACGGCAGCTTCCTCTTGCGTGCCCTCGGCGAGCGATTCCTGGATCTGCGCCTCTGCCTCGAAGCTTTCGTCGATTGCTTCGGCCTGCTGTTCGACCTGGTTCTCCGCAGCGCTGTCGCAACCCGCAAGAGCCATTCCGAAAGCCAGCGTTGCAGCAAGAGGCAAGTACTTGGGTATCATGAGTTTCGCTCTCCTTCTCGCAGGACCGATCTCCTCTGCCGAACAAACTCGCTGCCAGCAAGCTGCGTGAGTGCACCGCGCCAACGATATGTCGATCGGTGCCCTTTCCGGACTGCGACGCCAGCAACGTTTCGGCCAGCGCAGCGGGAGCGGCGTCGGCGTCGCCCAGCATCGGCCGATCAGCAGCTCGTGCGAGTAGACAGGTGGCGAATAGCCGAAACGTATCCGCTTGCCGGCAATCAGAACGCTTGGACCTTTCCGGCGCCCTGGACCGATTCGGCCGACGAACCGCCAGCACAGCAGCGGATCAGGTGCCCTACCGGCGAAACTCTCTCGGGGGCGCGGGTTTGATCGCCCCCGAGAGATTGCCAGGAGCGACTCAGGCGGCTTGCGGTGCGGCCTGGCGCACACCCTCGTCGACATGCGCTTCGAACTGCGCGAAGTTGTCGACGAAGAGCTGCACCAGCTTGGCCGCGCTCGCATCGTACGCGCCCTTGTCAGCCCATGTGGCGCGAGGATCCAGGATCGTCTGGTCGATGCCCTGCTCGGCCAGCGCGGGCACGCTGACTGGCACGTCGAAGCCGAAATTCGGGTCCTTGCGGAACTCGACATCGTCCAGCTTGCCGTTCAGCGCGGCATTGAGCAGCGCGCGGGTCGCCTTGATCGGCATCCGCTTGCCCACGCCATACTTGCCGCCGGTCCAGCCGGTATTGAGCAGCCAGCACTGCACCGAGCCCTTGGCAATCCGCTCCTTGAGCAGATTGCCGTAGACGCTCGGGTGACGCGGCATGAAGGGTGCACCAAAGCAGGTCGAGAAGGTCGCCTCGGGCTCGGTCACGCCGATCTCGGTGCCTGCCACCTTGGCGGTGTAGCCCGAAAGGAAGTGGTACATGGCCTGGTCGGGCGTCAGCCGCGCGATCGGCGGCAGCACGCCGAAGGCATCGGCGGTGAGCATAACCACATTGGATGGCACAGGCCCAAGATTGTGCTCGCTAGTATTTGGAATGGATTCAATGGGGTAAGCGCCACGGCTGTTCTCGGCGAGCGAGTTGTCGTCCAGGTCGAGGCGGCGCGTATCCTCGTCCATCACCACGTTCTCGAGCACGGTGCCGAACATGCGGGTGGTGGCGTAGATTTCCGGCTCGGCCTCTTCGGACAGGCGGATCATCTTGGCGTAGCAGCCGCCTTCGAAGTTGAACACCGCGGTATCCGACCAGCCATGCTCGTCATCGCCGATCAGCGTGCGGCTGGCATCGGCGCTGAGCGTGGTCTTGCCGGTGCCTGACAGGCCGAAGAACACGGCAGTCTTGCCATCGGGGCCGACATTGGCCGAGCAATGCATCGGCATGACGCCCCTAGCCGGCAGCAGGTAGTTGAGAATGCCGAAAACGCTTTTCTTCATCTCGCCGGCATATTTGGTGCCGCCGATGAGGATGAGCTTCTCCGAGAGGTTGACCGCGATCACCGTCTCGCCGCGGCAGCCATGGCGCGCGGGGTCGGCACGGAAGCTCGGCAGGTCGATGATCGTGTATTCGGGCGCGAAGCCTTCCAGCTCATTCGCCGTCGGGCGCACCAGCAGCGTGCGGATGAACAGATTGTGCCAGGCGAGCTCATTGATGACCCGCACCCGCGCCCGGTGCTCGGGCTGCGAGCCGCCGAACAGGTCGGCGACGTAGAGCGTGTCCTTCTCGGCAAGCGCGGCCAGGAAATCGGCCTTCAGCGCGGCGAAGTGCTCGGGCGTCATCGGCACGTTGACCTTGCCCCACCACACGCTGTCCTCTGTCTCGGCGTCGCGGACGATGAACTTGTCCTTGGCACTGCGCCCGGTGTGCTTGCCCGTCTCCACCACCAGCGGCCCCCCGGCGGCAAGGCGTCCCTCCCCGTTCGCCAACGCATGCTCGACCAGCGCGGCGGTGCCGAGATTGGCGTGAATGGTGGCGCTGGATTCAATGCCCTGCGACGAAAGCGAAACGGATAAAGGCTTGGACACTGTGCATTCTCTCCTGGCTGCAACGGCGGCGTGCAAGGCGCGCTCCCCGACGCTCTCATCTGCGCATAATGCGCAAGGATTGTTGCGTCAATTTGCGCAGCGTATCGCGATAGTACAGGCTTCAGGGTGCACAATCGCCATCGGTGGTGCGAGTTGCCTATGCGCGGCCGACGCGGTACGCCGACTGCGATGGCCCTATAACGCCTCCTGGATGACCATGATTGATGACACAGAGGCTGCGCGAAGTGCCGCCTCTCCCGCCCCAGATTCCGCGCCCGGTGCGGCCGACGATGCCGCCGCTGAGCGACAGCGTTCCATCGCGCTGGTGGATGATGACCGCAACATCCTGACCACGCTTTCCATCGCGCTGCAGGCGGAGGGCTTTGCCACGCGCATATATTCGGACGGGGAGGCGGCGCTCACCGCGCTGCTGCAGAATCCGCCCGATCTTGCCGTGTTCGATATCAAGATGCCACGCATGGACGGCATGGAGCTGCTGGCGCGCCTGCGCGAACGATCGGACCTGCCGGTTATCTTCCTCACCAGCAAGGATGAGGAGGAGGATGAGGAAGCCGGTCTCGCAATGGGGGCGGATGACTATATCGCCAAGCCCTTTAGCCAGCGCCTGCTGCTGGCGCGCATCCGAACGATCCTGCGCCGCACGGGGCCGCTGCCGGAGAGCTCCTCGGCTGCAGAAGACCCGCGCGACGTGCACGCTGGGGTGGCGCAGATCGAGCGCGGGCGGCTGGTGATGGACCCTGCGCGCCATCTCGTCACCTGGGCCGACAAGCCGGTCTCGCTGACGGTGACCGAATTTCTTCTTCTCGAGGCGCTGGCGCAGCGTCCGGGCGTCATCAAGAGCCGCAACCAGCTGATGGACGCCGCCTACCCCGACGACATGTTCGTCGACGACCGCACGGTGGACAGCCACATCAAGCGCCTGCGCCGCAAGTTCCGCGTGGTCGATCCGGAATTCGGCGCGATCGCAACGCTGTACGGGGCGGGCTACAGCTTTTCCGATGGCTGAGCGCCACCGGTTTGCGCACCATGGCTGAAACCGCGCCGGAGCCAGCCATGCGGGGTGGGAAGACGGGCGCCGGCCGTTTCGAGCGGCTCGCCTTTCCGATCGGCTCCTCGCTCACCGCGCGGATACTGGCGGTGAACCTCATCCCGCTGATGGTGATGGCGGGCAGCCTGTTCTTCCTCGATTCCTACCGCCGGCAATTGCTCGACGAACGCTTCAAGCTGGCCCGCATCGAGGCGCAGATCACCGCCGAGGCGCTCGCCGGCGCCACGCGCGAACGGCAGGAGGCGCTGCTCATCCAGATCGGCAAGGAGCAGCGAATGCGGCTGCGCATGTACGATCCGCAAGGCAAGCTCGTGGCTGACAGCTTCGTCCTTGCCGAGCCGTCCTTCCGCTTCGATGACCCGGTGGCCGAGCCCTTCTTCGAGGATTTGGCGCGCTGGACCGACGAGGCGGTAAACTTCGCGGTCCGCGCCCCCTCGCCTCCGCGGTTCGCGGAGCCGCCCGAGAAGGAAGGCGCGCGGGGATGGCCCGAGCTGGTGCGTGCGCGCGACCAGGGGCTCACGCAAATCGAGCTGCGCCGCGCGCCCGACCGCACGCCGGTGATTACCGCCGCCGCGCCCGTAGGGCTCGCGGGCGCTACCCTGCTCACCACCCGCAACTCCACGGATATAACCGAAGCAGTTCGCGTCGCGCGCACCTCGCTCATGACCATCATCGCCGTGGCGCTCGCGGTTTCGATCGTGCTCTCGCTCTACCTTGCCAGCACTATCATCGAACCGCTGCGGCGGCTGGTGCGCGCCGCTGTGCGCGTGCGTCTGGGGCGCGAGCGCGAGGTGGAGGTGCCACGCATGCAGGAACGCACCGACGAAATCGGCCTGCTCGCGCGCGCCGTCTCCGACACGACCGCCGCCTTGCGCCAGAAGATCGATGCGGTTGAAAGCTTCGCCGCCGACGTCGCGCACGAGATCAAGAACCCGCTTGCCAGCTTGCGCAGCGCGGTGGAATCGCTGGGCCGCGTCGCGGATCCCGACCTGCGCAGCCAGCTGACCGAGATCGCCGCGCATGACGTGCGCCGCATCGACCGGCTGGTCTCGGAAATCTCCGAAGCGAGCCGCATCGATGCCGAGCTGAGCCGCGCCACGTTCGAAGCGATCGACCTTGCCGAACTGTTCGAGAACATCGTCCAGGCGCGCGAGGATCGGGGCGAAAACCGTGATTGCCGGATCGTGCTTTCGCGCGAGGGGCGTTCGCTGCTGGTGCTCGGCGTGCCGATCAGGCTCGAACGGGTGGCCGAGAACCTCATCGACAACGCCGTCTCCTTTTCGCCACCCGGCGGCCGCATCGAAGTCGCCATCCTGCGCGACGATGATCGCGTCATCGCCCGGGTATGCGACGAAGGACCCGGCATTCCCGAAGAGCAGCGCGAAAAGGTGTTCCTGCGCTTCCATTCGGTCCGCCCCGATGCGGAAAGCTTCGGCAATCACAGCGGGCTGGGCCTGGCCATCGCCCGCACCATTGCCGAAGCGCATGACGGCATGCTTGTCGTCTGCGCCCGAAGCGACGGCGGCCCGGGCGCGTGCCTGTTGCTCGACTTGCCGGCGGCCTGAGGCAGCGGCATGACGGCAATGCTTCACCAGGCGAGTTGCGTCGCGCTCCAAGGCCGCGCGCTGCTGATCGAAGGCCCGCCCGGAAGCGGCAAGTCGAGCCTGGCCCTCGCGCTGATCGATCGCGGCGCCGAGCTGGTGGGCGATGACGGCGTGGCGCTCGTGCCGCGTGACGGAAAGCTCTGGGCGCTGCCCCCGCCAAACATTCGCGGCCTGCTGGAGGTGCGCAATGTCGGTCTCATCCGCCTGCCCGCGATCGAGGCGCCCGTTGCCCTGCTCGTCCTGCTCACGCCAGGGGCCCCGCGCTTGCCTGAAGGTCCAGAAACAATGATCCGCGCGAGCCAGGCCATCCCCGGTATCACGCTCGATCCGGCGGCATCGATCCTGCACTTGCGAGCCGAGGCAGCGCTGCGCGAGCATGGCCTGCGCTGACGTTCCCCTTCACTTTCGCCCGGCGAACGCGCACATCGGCCGCAATGGCCAGCGAGTCGCCCGATAATCACACCCAGAGCCCACAACGCATCCTTCTGGTCACCGGCATGCTGGGCGCGGGCAAGACCACCGTGCTGCGCGAGCTCGAGGATCTGGGCTGGGAGCCGATCGACAACTTCCCCGTTCGCCTGCTCGGCCGGCTGATCGGGCCCGATCCCGACAAAGGCGGCTCCGCAGATCCGCTGGCGGTCGGCTTCGATTGCCGCACGCGGGGCTTCGATCCGGCCAGACTGGTTGAGCAGGTCCGGCAGCTGGTGCAGAGCGAGGCTCATGCGGTCACCACCCTGTTCCTCGATTGTGCGGGCCACGAGCTCGAGCGCCGCTTCGACGAGACACGCCGCCGCCATCACCTCGCCCACGATTTGCCCGTCACCTCGGGCATTGCCGCCGAGCGCGAATTGCTCGAACCCTTGCGCGGCTGGGCCGACATGCTGATCGACACCACGCATTTTTCGGTCAACGACCTCAAGCAGACCGTGCGCGATCGCTTCGCATCCAGTGCCCCGGGGCAGATGACCGTCACCATCTCCAGCTTCGGCTTCGCACGTGGCATGCCGCCGGCCGCCGACCTCGTGTTCGACATGCGTTATCTCGACAACCCGCACTGGGACCCGGCGTTACGCAACCTGACCGGGTGTGACGATCCTGTCGGCGCACGCATTGAGCAAGATCCCACCTTCGCCAGTAGCTATGCGCGGATACGCGATCTGCTGCTCGAGCTGCTTCCCCGCTACGCCGCGCAGGGCAAACGATACGTAAACATCGCGTTCGGCTGTACCGGAGGGAGACATCGCTCGGTCTTCGTGGCGGAGCGGATGGCGCGAGACTTGCGCGAGGGTGGCTTTTCGCCCACTGTGCTGCACCGCAACCTGGGGTTCCGCACCGCCGAAATGATAGAGGCGTCACAGAGCAGCTGATGTCATTGCAGATCGTCCGGGAGCCCCCATCCTGCCCCCAAAATTGCCCCGCCGCATGATCGGGCTCATCCTCGTCACCCATGGCTGCCTCGCCGACGAGTTCGTCCGGGCGATGGAGCATGTCGTGGGCGCGCAGGCGGACGTGGCCACCGTTTGCATCGGCCCCAATGACGATATGGAAGCGCGCCGGCACGAGATTTCGGAGGCGATCGCACGGGTGGATACAGGATCGGGCGCCGTGATCCTGACAGACCTGTTCGGAGGCACGCCTTCCAATCTCGCCATCTCGCTGCTCGAGCGGGGGAAGACCGAGGTGATCGCGGGGATCAACCTGCCGATGTTGATTCGCCTCGCGGGAGCGCGCAAGGATCTAGACCTCGCCAGTGCCGCCGCAGCCGCGCGCGATGCCGGGCGCAATTACATCACCATGGCTTCCGAGTTCCTCGGACAGGAAGCCTGAGCAACGACAATCACGGCAGGAGAGGGGCCTTGGCCGATGCGAGGCGCAAGGTGCAGATCGTCAACAAGCGGGGGCTGCATGCCCGGGCGAGCGCCAAGTTCGTGACCGCCGTCGCGGCGATGGATGGCACCGAGGTCACAGTCATCAAGGATGGTCACAGCGCCTCCGGCGGCTCGATCCTCGGGCTGATGATGCTGGGCGCAGCCCGGGGCGACCATGTCGAGCTGGCGGTCAGCGGCCAGGATGCCGAGGCGCGGCTCGACGAACTGGTGGGCCTCGTCGAAGGCGGCTTCGGCGAGGACTGAGCCTGACGCGAATGCGACGACGGATAACCGGCTTCTCCAACCCCACGGTCAAGTTCCTGCGCTCCTTGCGCGACAAGAAGCACCGGCGGCGTGAGGGCATGTTCCTGGCCGAGGGCCTTCGCCTGCTGACCGATGCGCGCGAGGCTGGCCGCGTCCCGCGCATGCTGGTGATGGCCGAGGCGCGCGCGCCGCATCCGCTGCTTGCCCCGTTGGAGGAGGCGGTGGACGTTGCCGGCGGCGAGATCTTGGAGACCACGCCCGACATCCTGAGCAAGATTACCGGCAAGGACAATCCGCAAGCGCTCGCCGGCGTGTTCGACGAGTTTGATACCTCGCTTGGGGCATTGGATCGCAACGCTGCGCCGATTTGGCTGGTGGCGCAGGCGCTGCGTGATCCGGGCAATCTTGGCACCATGCTGCGCACCGGCGATGCGGTCGGCGCCGGCGGCCTCATCCTGCTCGATGATTGCGCCGATCCGTTCTCGGTCGAGGCGGTGCGGGCCAGTATGGGCGCGGTATTCACGCAAGCCATCGCACGCGCACGGTGGGCTGAATTCATCGCCTGGCTGCGGCACGAGCCGACCACGGGAACTGCCGCTTCACCCGGCCAGCTCGTTGCCGCCTCGCTGCGCGATGCGGTCGATTATCGCGGTGCGCCCTATGCTGCGCCCTGCTTCGTACTTGTGGGCAACGAGTCCCAAGGCCTGCCTGAAGAGTACGAGGCGGCTTGCGACCTTCGGGTCACGATGCCCATGCGCGGGCGGGCCGACAGCCTGAACGCCGCCGTCGCTGCCGCCGTGCTCGCCTACGAGGTGCTGGCGACGCTCGAGCGCGCGCCGGACTGAACAGATAGCAATGGAACGCCAGGCGCGTTCCGCCAGGTCAGTCGCCCGAAAGCAGGCTGATGATCCGCCACCTGCCATTGCGGCTGGCGGCGATCAGGCGATAATCAACCATGCTGCGCGAGGCCCCCTCCGCGACATAGCCTGTCAACCTCTTGCCCTTGGCATCTTTGTCGCTTTCGCCCCCGGCGGCGGCTAGCTGTATGTGGCGATAGCCCTCGATCGCGGGCCCGCCTTGGGCCAACTGCACCACATCCCAGTTGAGGCGCGCGACCACGGGCGCATCCTCGCCGGGCGAGTTGTAGACCGGCACGCTCTCGCCAATGATGATGAAGCTGCTGGAGGGCTCGGCCCCGGGCAGCTGCTGTTCGAAATACCACGGGATGGTGATGCCGCCCTGCGAATTGGCCGCGCAGCCGAGGCCGGTGAGCTCCGCAAGTTCGTTCCAGAGTGCCCCGTCAGACCCGCCAAGACGCCGGCGCAGCTCGGCCGTGCCACTGCCGCCGCCGAAATCGAGTTTGATGTCATCGGCCGCCAGCGCAACGAGTGCGTCTGCGTCGCGGGCGGCAACGGCCTCGTGCAGCTCGCGCAGGAAACTGCCAGCGGCTGGCATCTCGGCACAATCGTTGCGCGGCGCGAACCGCCCCGCTGTCGGCTGCTGCGCGGGCTCGCCTTCGACCACGCGCACCACTTCCTCGGCCGCCTTCTCCACTTCTTCCGACGGCGCGTCGGACTGGCTGCAGGCGGCCAGCAGAAACGGCGCAAAGGCGACCCAAGCGGCAAGTGCCCGTCTCGCGTTCATTCTATCGCCGCGTCCTCTCCCGTCATGCGCGATCAACCCAACCGTACCGGCTCCTGTTCCGCAATGTCAGCCGCGGTGTAGCGGGGCGCGCTCTCCACCAGCGGTACGTCGTCGACCTCGCGCTTGCCCGTCTCGATGCCCTTGTCGCGCAATTTGCGCGCGGCGGAAAGGACGTTTCGTTCATAGCTGCCAACGAACTTGTTGTAATTGCCAACGGCTGTTTCCAGCCCCGATCCGACGCGCTTCAGGTGCTCGCTCGCGGTGGCGATCCGATCATAAAGCTCGGTCGCGAGCCGGCCGATCGCCTTCGCCTCCTGCGCCAGCGCATCCTGACGCCAGACCTGCGCCACGGTGCGGGCGATGGCTACAAGGTTCGTGGGCGTGGCCAGCAATACGCGCTTCTCGAAGGCAAAGTCCCACAGCTCCGGATCGTGCTCGAGCGCGGCAGCCACGAAATGCTCGCCGGGCACGAACATCACCACGTAATCGGGCGCGTCCTCGAACTGGCTCTGATAGCTTTTGGCACCAAGCTGCTGCACATGGTTGCGCATCGAACGGGCATGCGCGTCAAGCGCGGTCTTGCGCGCCTCGTCAGTGTCGGCCTCGAAGGCCTGCTGGTAGGCGTTGAGCGAGACCTTGGCGTCGATCACCAGCTTCTTGGCTCCCGGCACATTGACGATGGCGTCGGGCCGCAGGCGGCCCTCTTCCGTCGTCACAGAGCGTTCGGTGACGAAATCGGTGTGTTCGGCCAAGCCGCAGCTCTCAAGCACGTTCTTGAGCGCCTGCTCGCCCCAGCGCCCGCGGGCCTTGGGTGCGTTGGTCAGCGAATTGCCCAGCCGCGCGGCCTCGCGCCGCACCTCTTCCTGCCCGTCGCGCATCGACTGGATGAGGCCGGTGAGCTGGCCGAAGCTGTCCACCCTTGCCTTCTCCAGCGAGGCGACCTGGTCCTCATAGCATTTCAGTCGCTCACTGACGGGCTTAAGCAGGTTCGCCACGGCCTCCTTGTTGGCCTTCTCGGCATTGCCGAAACGCTCGGCGGCATGCTTGAGGAAATTGTCCTGGGCGCGGTTCAGCACCTCACCCCCAGCGGCCTTGAACTGCGTCAGGAGTTCCTCGCGCGCCTCCACCAGCAGGCGCTTCTGCTCTCCGAAATTGGCGGCATTGGCCTTGTGCGTGGCGAGCTCGGTGGCGTGCGTATCGCGCTGCGCCCGCATCTCCGCCAGCTCCTTCTCCGTCGTCACCAGCCGCTCCAGCCTGTCGCGCGCAGCCTCGAGTTCGGCAAAGGTCTTGAGGAACTTGGCATCGAGTTCCCGCGCGTCGCTGTCGCGTTCGGCGTGGCGGGCTTTCCAGTCCGCAACCGGGCGCCCGCCCGCGAAATAGCCGATCGCTGCACCCAATAGCAGTGCAAGCAGGAATAGGATTGCAAAGACAGGGTCCATCTGGGCACCATGGGCAAAGGAAAGATACAAGAACGAATAGCGAACCTACCTCGCCGCTGCGTCAAGCTCAAGTGGGGCGGCGTGCTCATCCCCGGCCGCATGGCCAGGCAAGCGCACCAAATCGGCCCTTGAGATACGGGTCGGCAAGATTGTAAGAGCCACATACAAATTCAGATTCGCGAATTTTTCGCATTGGCGAAATAGCTGAGCGACTAACCAGCCGGGCCAGAGGGTCCGCCAGAGAGGAAGAGGACGCCCCCTATGCCCACCGATATCGAGATCGCCCGCCAAGCCACCCTGAAGCCGATCACCGAAGTCGCGGAGAAGGCAGGCCTCAGCGCCGACATGCTGATCCCCTACGGCAAGTACAAAGCCAAGGTGGACACTTCCACCCTGCCCGATGCGCCTGACGGCAAGCTGATCCTCGTCACCGCGATCAACCCCACGCCCGCGGGCGAAGGCAAGACCACCACCTCGGTCGGCCTGTCGGACGCTCTGCACCGGATCGGCAAGAAGACGCTGCTGTGCCTGCGCGAGCCTTCGCTGGGCCCCTGCTTCGGCGTGAAGGGCGGCGGTGCCGGCGGCGGCAAGAGCCAGGTCATGCCGATGGACGAGATCAACCTCCACTTCACCGGCGATTTCCACGCGATCACCAGCGCGCACAATTTGCTGAGCGCCATGATCGACAACCACATCTACTGGGGCAATGCGCTCGAGATCGACTTGCGCCGCGTCGTGTGGCGCCGCGTGCTCGACATGAACGATCGTGCGCTGCGGCAGATCGTCGGCCCGCTCGGCGGCGTGTCCAACGGCTTCCCGCGCGAGACGGGCTTCGACATCACCGTGGCCTCGGAAATCATGGCGATCCTGTGCCTCGCCTCCGGCTTGGAAGACCTGCAGAAGCGGCTTGGCGACATCATCGTGGCCTATCGCCGCGACAAGAGCCCGGTCTATTGCCGCGACATCAAGGCCGACAAGGCCATGACCGTGCTGCTCAAGGACGCCATCCTGCCGAACATCGTGCAGACGCTGGAGAACAACCCAGCCTTCCTGCACGGCGGCCCGTTCGCCAATATCGCGCATGGCTGCAACTCGCTCATCGCCACCAAGACCGCGCTCAAGATGGCCGATTACGTCGTTACCGAGGCGGGCTTCGGCGCGGATCTTGGCGCCGAGAAGTTCATGGACATCAAGTGCCGCATTGGCGGGCTGAAGCCCGACGCGATCGTGCTGGTGGCCACGGTGCGCGCGCTCAAGATGAATGGTGGCGTAGCCAAGAAGGACCTCGAGAACCCCAATGCCGACGCCGTGCGCAAGGGTGCGGTCAATCTCGAGCGCCATATCGAGAACGTGAAGAAGTTCGGCATCACGCCCACCATCGCCATCAACCACTTCTACCTCGACACCGACGAGGAGCTGGCGGTGATCGAGGAGATGGCCAAGAAGTACGGCGCGGATGCGGTGATCTGCAAGCACTGGGCCGATGGCAGCGCGGGCGCCGAGGAACTGGCGCAGATCGTCTCCAAGAAGGCCGATGCGGGTGCGCCCGAGTTCAAGCCGCTCTACCCGGACGAGATGCCGCTGGCCGAGAAGATCACCACGGTCGCCACCGAGATCTATCGCGCGGCAAACGTGGTCATCTCTCCCGCCATCAGCAAGCAGCTGAAGCAGTGGGAAGAGATGGGCTACGGCAAGTACCCGATCTGCATGGCCAAGACGCAGTACAGCTTCTCCACCGACCCCACCAAGCTGGGCGCGCCCACCGGGCACGACATCGAGGTGGCCGAGGTGCGCCTCTCCGCCGGCGCCGGCTTCGTGGTGGCGATCTGCGGCGGCATCATGACCATGCCCGGCCTGCCCAAGGTGCCGAGCGCCGAGAACATCTATCTCGACGAGAATGGCGAGATCGAAGGCCTGTTCTGAGCCTGATCGTCTGGTGAAACAGAAAGGGGCCGCTCCTGCCGGGGGCGGCCCCTTTTTTCATTGCGGCGCCTGGCGCCCGCCCGGTGGGCCGACCGTGGCTGATCAGAAATCGTAGCCGACCGTCAGCCCGTAAGTGCGCGGCGCAAGGTAGGTCACCCCCAGCAGGCGCCCCGTCGCCAGCGCAAAGGTGCTGCCGGCGCGGTCCACGTCGAACAGGTTCTTGACCCACAGCTGCACGCCCAATTGATCGTCGAGCGCCGCATAGCGCAGCGACAGGTCGACCATTGTGTAGGCTTTTGAGCTTTCGATCTCGCGCTCGAACTCGGTGAAGTAGATGCGGCTCTTGTACGAGACATCGCCAAGCAGAGTCAGCTCGCCATTAGTGATGCCCGGCAGGTCATACTCGCCATGTACGTTCCAGGCCCATTCGGGCGTGTTGCGCAGCTGGTTGCCCGCGAGCTGGATCTCGCCCCCGCCCGGCGCGCCGAAGGCGGTGGGATCGGGATTGGTCACCGGATTGTACGGCGCCACGCCGGGGGTGAGGATGTTCTGTGCGATCAGCGGATCGAGCGTCAGGTAATCCTCGAACTTGGCATCGGTATAGGCCAGCGCCGCGCTCATCCGGAACTCGGGCGTGATGGAGCCGAACACGTCGATCTCCACGCCCTTGGCGGTGGTCGCCGCGGCGTTCTGGAAAATGGTCGTGTAGCCGGTCGGCCCTCCGGCGATGGTCTTGTTGAGCTGCAGTCCTTCCAGATCATAAGTGTAGGCGGACAGGTTCACCGCGATCCGGTCGAGCACCGTGGCCTTGAGGCCGACCTCGTGGTTCTGGATCGTCTCGGGATCGACGATGGTGGTGCTGCCGGCAGCATTCTCGCCCGAGCCTGCCTTGAAGCCCTCGGCATAGGTGTAATAGACGAGCAAGTCGGGGTTGGGCTGCCATTCCATGCCGAGTTCGGGCGTGAAATCGTTGAAGCTGCGCTCGCGATAAGTGCCCTCGGTCGTATAGCGGATCACCGGTCCGCGCCCGCCGCCCGCGATGATGATCGAGGGGTTGGCGGAATCGATCTTCTCGTGGCTGTAGCGCCCGCCAAGCTTGAGCGTGAACGCGTCGAGCGCATCGGAGAACATGCCCAGGCCGACATTCGCCTGGCCGAACACCGCATAGGCATCGGTGCCCAAATTGGACCTTGTGCACACGCGCTTGGGCGCGATGATCGTGCTGCCGCCGGTCACGCCTTCGGGTCCGTAGCCGCACAGCTGGTAAGCTTCGGCGAGGTCCACGCCGGCGGCCTGCAGCAGCGGAATGTTCGATTGCATGCCGGTGCGCCGCGCCAGGCCCACACTGTCGATCGGCCGCTGCCGTTCGTGGAAATAGAAACCGCCCACCACCAGGTCGAGGAAGTCGGCCGAATAGTTGAACTGGAGCTCGTTCGACCATTGCTCGCTGTCGATCCGCCGCTCCTGCACGGTGGTGGACTGGCCGTTGGTCTGCAGGCTGTTGACGACCGCCGAGAGGTCGAGATCCTGGAACAGCGAGGTCTCGAAATTCCGGTAATTGGCGATGTTGCTGACGCTGATAGTGTCGGTCAGGTCGCTGGTGAACGTGCCGGTGAAGGAATAGCTCTCGGTGTCGGTACCCGGATTGGTCTCCGAGGCGAGATCGCGCTTTTCGGTCGCGTAGCCGCCCACGCCGAGCGGAGCGAGACGCGCGACCCCGGGGAAGGAGGCGCGCAGATAATGCAGCGCGCCCGAATTGTCGTCCTGGCGGAAATATTCGCCGGTCAGCAGCAGGTCGGTCGCCGCGCCGAGCTCGAATTGCAAATGGGCGCGCACCATCCGGCGCTTGAGATCGTCCACGTCCGAGCCCGTCACCGGATTCTCGCCATAGCCATCGCGATCCTCGGTCTTGCCGGCGATGCGGAAGGCGATGCCTTCGGTGATCGGCCCGCTGATCGCCGCTTCGGAGATGATCGCGTTGTAATTGCCGTATGTGAGGCGGGCATAGCCCGAAAGGTCGCGCGTGGGCTTGGCGGTGATGAGGTTGATCGAACCGCCGGTCGCGTTGCGGCCGTAAAGCGTGCCTTGCGGTCCGCGCAGCACTTCAACCCGCTCGAGGTCGAACAGCGAGGTGAGCTGCGCTTCGGCCCGGCTGACCACCGCGCCGTCGACATGCAGCGCCACGCCGGTCGCGTTGCCGGTGGTCGATGTGTTGGCGCCCACGCCGCGGATGAAGATCTTGGCCTGGTTGAAGTCGCTACCGAAATTGACGCTCGGCACCACAGTCTGCAGGTCTTGGAGGCCGTTGACCTGCGCGTCGCTCAGCCGGTCGGCACCGATCGCGGTGATCGCGGCGCTCACGTCCTGCAACGCCTGCTCGCGCCGCTGCGCGGTCACCACGATGGCCGGGCTGGTGCTGCTTTCTTGCGGCGGCGTGGCGGCGCCGGTTGCGTCCGAGCCTTGCGCCATGGCGGCGCTGCTGATTCCTGCAAGCAGGCTGGCCACGACTGGGCCGATTGCGATTTTCATAATATCCTCCCCCGATGTTTCCCAGGTTCCGGGATGATGGACTATCCGCCCGGCGGCACAAGGTGGCTGCGGCTGCGGAAGCGGCGTTCAAGAGCGGCGGAGGCGCGTTATCGCCCCGCTCGTGACCACGAAGCCACACTTTACGGCTCTACCTCCTCACCCAGAGCCGGCTCGTTGCTCGTTGTTCGCGCGGCGAGCGGAACTTGGGTGCCGGTTCGTTCGCTTCATGGGCAAAGCGAGGAGATCCACGAAATGTCGATCAAGGAAATGATCAAGGAGCACCCCGACGTGGGGGCGGACTTCAACGACGCGCTCGGCGAGGCGATCAAGCACGCAATGTATTGCGCGGCGATCTGCAATTCCTGCGCCGATGCCTGCAGCGCCGAGGAAATGGACATGAGCCGCTGCATCCGGCTGTGCATGGACTGCTCGGACGTGTGCACCGCGCTTTATCGCGTGGCGAGCCGGCGCACCTCGGGCAACGTGGCCGTGATCAAGTCGCTGCTGCAGACCTGCATCACCGCCTGCGACGTGTGCGCCGAGGAATGCGCGCAGCACGACAATCCGCATTGCCGCCGCTGCGCGCAGATGTGCCGCGAATGCCGCGAGGATTGCCAGAAGGCGCTCGACAGCATGGCCACCGCCTGACCGCCTGGCGCCGGCCTTTTCGCAACTCCCGCTGCCCCGCTTCCGAACCGGCAGGCCGTCGGTGCGAGCCGGTTCGGACGGCCCAGCCCAACGAGCTTGCGCAATCGGGAGAGACCGAAATGCCCCTCCGAATGAAGCCGCTTGCCGATCAGGTGATCGTCATCACCGGCGCCAGTTCGGGCAACGGATTGTGCGCCGCGCAGATGGCCGCGGCCCAAGGCGCGCGCGTGATGCTCGCCGCGCGCGACGAGGGTGCCCTGAAACAGGTCTGCGCCGCGATCACCGAGCGCGGCGGGACCGCCGATTACCTGGTCACCGATGTTGCGCGGCAGGCCGATGTCGAGCGGCTGGCCGAGCGGACCATCGCACGCTTCGGCGGGTTCGACACCTGGGTCAACAATGCCGGTGCCGGCGTCTACGCCGAAGTGCTCGATTTGGCGGTGGACGATCATCGGCAGGTGTTCGAGACCAATTACTGGGGCACGGTCTACGGCTCGCTCGCGGCGGTGCGCCACCTCAAGGACAAGCCCGGCGGCGGCGCGCTGATCAATGTCGGCTCGATCAATGGCGACATGGCCGCGCCGATCCTGTCAGCCTACAACGCCTCGAAGCATGCGGTGAAGGGGTTCACCGATTCGCTGCGGATCGAGATGCTGATGCACAAGGCGCCGGTCTCGATCACGCTGATCAAGCCCAGCCCGGTCGGCACGCCCTTCCCTCAGCATGGCCGCAATGGAACCGGCTATCGCGCCCGCCTGCCCGTGCCGCTCTACGCGCCCGAAGTGACCGCACGGGCGATCCTCCATGCGGCCCAGCACCCGCGGCGATCGGTCACTGTGGGCGGGATCGGCAAGGTCCAGGTGCTCGGCGCAACGATGATGCCTGCTTTGTTCGACAGAATTGCCGCCAGGATGGCCGGCATGCTCACCCGGCGCGACGAGCCCGTGCCGTTCGAGCCCGGCAATCTGTACCAACCGCGGGGCGACAACGGGCAAACCGAAGGCCACCAGCACGGGCGGCAATTCAGTACGTTCACCGCAGCCGCCCGACACCGGGCGACCTCGCTCGGCCTGCTCGCCGCCCTGACGGCCGCAGGCACATTGGCGGCGAGACGCCGGAGCGCGCGCCTGACGTGAGACCTGCCGAGCGCCGGATGGTGGAGCCGTCCTGCCACTCGCCGCGCTCAGCAACGGGCCATGCAGCGGTCGGAATCAGGTGCCTAGAGACGCACGGCACCAACAATGACGATGCGGCATGGGTACTGCGCTCGCTGCCCCCATGCTTTGCATGATCATCGGCGTGGCGGGCCTTGCGTTCTCCCTCTCCTGAGCGAGGAAGATGCAGGCCAGCCGAGCGCGATCAGGCGGCCTCGCGCAACTTTTTGAGCTTCTTCAACACCATGTTGCGCTTCAAGCGGCTGAGATAATCGATGAACAGGACACCGTTCAGGTGATCCATCTCGTGCTGGATGCAGGTGGCGAGCATGCCCTCCATCGCTTCCTCATGCACATTGCCGTCGAGGTCCTGCCAGCGCACGCGGCAGGCCTTCGGCCGATCGACATCGGCATAGATGTCCGGGACCGAGAGGCAGCCTTCCTGATAGGTGTTGAGGTCGGCGCTGGGATCGAGAATCTCGGGATTGATAAACACGCGCGGATCGTTCTTCACCGGCTGGTGCGTGTGCGCCTCGCCGCCCTCGCCGTGATGCGCGTGGCATACCTCGGGCTCCGCATCGGGATCGGGTTCCTGCAAATCGATCACCAGCACGCGGCTGGGCACGCCAACCTGGATCGCGGCCAGGCCGATGCCTTGCGCAGCGTACATCGTCTCGAACATGTCGTCGACGAGCGTGCGCAAGTCCTCGTCGAAATGCTCGACGGGCTCGGAAATGGTCTTCAGCCGGGGGTCCGGCACCTCGATGATCTCGCGTATGGCCATGGGCACAAGATAGTCCGTTTGCGCGCGAACGACAAGGGAACGGCCAGCCGCCCACCCCTACTGGACCAAGCCTATTGAACTGGCCGCCGCGCCCGCAGCGCCTGCGCCAAGGTCCCCTCGTCCAGGTAATCGAGCTCGCCCCCGACGGGCAGGCCATGGGCGAGCTGGGTGATGCGCACCGCATAGCCCTCCAGCCGCTCGGTCAGATAATGCGCCGTCGTCTGGCCCTCGAGCGTGGCATTCATGGCCAGCACCACTTCCTCCACCCCGCCTGCCGCCACGCGGCCGATGAGCGAATCGATGGCGAGGTCCTCGGGCCGCACGCCGTCGAGCGCGGAGAGCTTGCCGCCGAGCACGTGGTACGTGCCGGTGAACAATCGCGCGCGGTCGAGTGCCCAGAGGTCGGCCACGTCCTCCACCACGCATAGCTGGCTCGTATCGCGGCGCGGATCGGCGCAGACCGAGCATGGGTCGCGCGTGTCGACATTGCCGCAGATCGCGCATTCGACCAGCCTGTCCTGCACCGATTTGAGCGCTTCGAGCACCTGGACGAGCGCAGTCTCCCGCCGCTTGACCAGCCACAGCACCGCGCGCCGCGCCGAGCGCGGGCCCAGCCCCGGAAGCCGGGCGAGCGCCGCTGCCAGCGCCTCGATCTCTTGCGATGCCATGGCGCGGGAGATAGGGCCGCAAGGCAGCGAGTGGAAGGGCAGGCACCCATGCGATCACCCATGCGAATTCCTGGGCGATCCTGGGCCCGATCCTCAGTTCAACCCTTTGGCGGAAGACCGGCATGAGGCTGGTGTTCATGGGCACGCCCGATTTCGCCGTGCCCACGCTGATGGCGCTGCGCGAGGCGGGGCACGACATTATCGCCGCCTACACCCAGCCGCCGCGCCCGGCGGGCCGGGGCAAGCAGGACCGGGCTTCTCCGGTGCAGCGGCAGGCCGAGGCGCTGGGAATGGAGGTGCGCCACCCGGACAGCCTCAAGGACCTGTCGGCACAGGCGCGCTTCCTCGAGCTGGAGGCAGACGCAGCCGTGGTGGTCGCCTACGGGCTGATCCTGCCCCGCACAGTGCTCGATACCCCGGCACACGGCTGCTTCAATGTCCACGCATCGCTGCTGCCGCGCTGGCGCGGGGCGGCGCCCATCCAGCGCGCGATCATGGCGGGCGACCATGTGACGGGCATCACCATCATGCAGATGGAGCCGGGCCTCGACACCGGGCCGATGCTGGCCAGCGCGCGTATCCCCGTTGAGGACAAGAATGCCGGCCAGCTGCACGAGGAGCTGGCCGCGCTGGGGGCGGAGCTGATGGTGGATACGCTGGAGCGGATCGAGGCGCTGCATCCCGAGCCTCAGAATGAGCGCGAGGCGACATATGCCGCCAAGATCGACAAGGCCGAGGCGCGGCTCGACTTCAGCAAGCCGGCCGAGCTGCTCGAGCGCGAAGTGCGCGCCTTCGCCCCGGCGCCGGGCTCCTGGTTCACGCTCGACGGCGAGCGGATCAAGGTGCTCCGAGCGCGCGAGATCGGCGTCAACGGAGCGCCCGGCACCGTGCTCGACGACCAGCTGACCATTGCTTGCAGCCATGCGGCGCTGCGCCTGCTCGTGGTCCAGCGCGCGGGCAAGCCGGCCATGCCCGCGGCCGATTTCCTGCGCGGGCGTGACGTGCCCTTGGGCACGCTGCTGGCGTGACCCGCTTCGCGCTGACGCTCGAGTTCGATGGCGGGCCGTTCATGGGCCTGCAGCGGCAGGATCACGGGCCGAGCGTGCAGCAGGCGGTGGAAGACGCGATCCGCCAGGTGGCGGGCGAGGAGGCGGTGCTGCACAGCGCCGGGCGCACCGATAGCGGCGTGCACGCGCTCGCCATGGTGAGCCATGTCGACATAGCCAAGGAGATCACCACCTTCCGCCTGTCCGAGGCGCTCAATGCGGTGATGCGGCCGCAACCGGTGGCGGTGATCGGCTGCAAGGTGCGGCCGGGCGACTGGCACGCGCGGTTTTCCTGCATCGGGCGACGGTACGAATATCGCATCCGCAACCGCCGCGCGCCGCTGACGCTGACCCGCGGGCGCGAATGGCACGTGTCGCGCGAGCTTGACCACGAGGCGATGCACCGCGCGGCGCAAAACCTCGTCGGCCGGCACGATTTCACCACTTTCCGCTCGGCCCATTGCCAGGCGAAGGATCCGGTCAAGACGCTCGACCGGCTCGACGTGCGGCGCGAGCATGATGCCCATGGCGCATTGCTGGTGATCGAGGCGGCGGCGCGAAGCTTCCTGCACCACCAGGTCCGCTCGATGGTCGGCACGCTGGCACTGGTAGGCCTCGGCCAATGGCGCGAAGAGCAGCTGGCCGAGGCGTTGGAGGCGAAGGACCGCGCCGCGCTCGGCCTCAACGCGCCGCCCGAGGGATTGTACTTCGTCGAAGCGGTCTATCCGGAGCTCTGATCCGGCCTGTCGGTGAAGACCGCTTCCGATGCGAAGTTGACAAACTTGACACCCTGTCAAGCGCATCAAAGGCGCGAATAATGGCGCAAATCCGCAGGAAATCGCGCCTGGTGACAAAGTGACACTTCTCCGCATGGCTTTTGCCGAAGTCCGCGACCGTGAATAGAAACGCCACGGTGCCGAAGGGCTCCGATGTAGGACAGGGGAACGACCTTAGCGACCACCAGCAGCAGACACCTACGATCCTGGACTGACGCCCACCGCGTCCTTCGCGTGCGCTATTCCGGCGGCGGTTCGGGCGGCGGTTCGGGAGGGTCGACCTGTCTCCCCGGGCGGACCGAGAAGCCCTCCTCTCCATCGAGCCGGAGGTCGACCGGCAAGCCCTCGACGTCGAGCGAGATGATTGCCGCGCCCTCGTCAATCCGCATGCTGGTGCCCTCCCCCAGCTCGAACGCGCGCTCGAAATCGCCCGCCTCGACATCCTGGGGCTGGACGGGGCCGCCCGGATCGGGACTGGCCTGCGGGCGCGGCGCGGGCCGGGATTCCTCCCCAAGCGCGCTCGCCATGAAGTCGCGCCAGATCCGCGCCGGCAGGCCCCCACCGGTGACGCCGTCCAGCGGCGAATTGTCGTCATTGCCCACCCACACGCCTACCACGAGGCCGCCCGCATAGCCGACGAACAGCGCGTCGCGGTGGTCCTGCGTCGTGCCGGTCTTGCCGAAATTGGCCCCGCGCAGCATGGCCGCGTGCCCCGTGCCGCGATTGATCGCCGCGCGCAGCATGCGCTCGATCGCCTCGTGGTCGCCCTGCGAGAGCGTGCTCTTGGAACCCCATAGCCAGTCGGCCCAGCCCTGCGGCCGATCGGCAGCAAAGGCGGTCGGCCCCACCGGGAAGGCGTTGGCCGCGACGCCCGCGTAAGCGGCGGTCAGTTCCATCAGCGTGATGGTGGACGTGCCCAGCGCCATGCTGGGATCGCCTTCCGCCAGGGGCGAGACGAGACCGAAATCGCGGGCCGTTTCGATCACGTCGTCCGAGCCCACTTCCTGCATCAGCCGAACCGCCGCAACATTGCTCGATTGCGCGAAGGCATCCTCCAGCGAGATCGTATCCGAATAGCGCCCGCCCGAATTGCGCGGGCGGTAGGAGCCCACTTCGATCGGCTGGTTGGAGATCGTGTCTTCCGGCTCCCAGCCCTCGCGCAGCGCCGTGAGGTAGACGAACAGCTTGAAGGTGGAGCCCGGCTGGCGGCGCGCCTGGGTGGCGCGGTTGAACACGCTGCTGGCGTAATCGCGCCCGCCGATCATCGCCACCACTTCGCCATTGGGGCGCATCGCCACCAGCGCCACCTGCGCGCTGCCGAGCGGGGCGCGGTTGATCGCCCGGCGCGCTGCGGCCTGGAGGTCCGAATCGAGCGTGGTGGTGAGCGTCTGGCGCGCATAGCTGACATCGCTCATCCTGCGCGCCTGCGGCAGCGCCCAATCGGCGAAATAGGTTCCGGTGGGCGGATCGCGCGCGCGCCGCACGTCCAGCCGCGGGGCGGGCATGGCGCGCGCTTCTTCCTGCGTGATGTAGCCGGCATCAACCATGGCGATCAGCACGGTGCGCATGCGCGCCTCGGCACCGGCGAAATTGCTGGTCGGCGCATAGCGCGAGGGCGCCTGCAGCAAGCCCGCCAGCATCGCCGCCTGCTCGGGCCGCAGCTTTTCTGGCTGGCGGTAGAAATAGTGCAGGCTGGCGGCACGCAGGCCATAGGTATTGTCGCCGAAATAGGCGTTGGAAAGATAGCGCTCGAGGATCTCGTCCTTGCTCAGCCACGCCTCCAGCCAGAAGGCGATCAGCGCCTCGCGCGCCTTGCGCCCAAGGCTCTGCTCGGGGGTGAGGAAGGTGAACTTGGCCAGCTGCTGGGTGATCGTGGAGCCGCCCTGCATGCGGCCGGTAGTCAGATTGCTCCATGCCGCGCGCGCAATGCCGCGTGGGTCCACGCCCCAATGGTCGTAGAAGCGGCGGTCCTCGATCGCCAGGAACGGCGCGACGACATGCTCGGGCAGAACGGAGAGGTCCACCGGCTCCTCCACAAAGGCGCCGTTGCGCGCGATCGGCGTGCCGTCACTCGCCAGCAGCGTGATCTGCGGCGGCGCGATCGGCTGCAGTGACTTGGACAGTGGCGCAGTGATCGCCAGCCAGCCGGCGAGCAGGATGAGCACGAACAGGATTGCGGCCAAGATGCGGCTCGCCCACCAAAGCCGCGATCGCTGCCTGGCGGGCGCGTCATGCGGCCAGCGCTCCTCGAACGCGGGATGGTCGCCCTGCCTGGCTTGGCGGGCGCCGGGCGAGAGCCGGTCGTCATAGTGGTCCCGGTCGTCATAGCGGTCCCGGTCGTCATAAAGCGGCGACCAGGGCGCCTCTTCCCAAGCCGCGCCCCGTCGGTCCGGACCGGGCCCGAAATCATCCTGCCTTCGCGATAGCCGGTCGCGCCACTTACCCATTGCGGGGCTGTGTTAGCGCGGCAACACAGCCAAGGCGAGGCCTATTGCTGCGAACCGCCGAGCTTTGTCGACGAGCGTGCCACGCGGATCGGGGCCAGGCCTGCCTGGAGCGCGGGCGTCCAGCACGCCGCAAGCCCCTTGCGCTGATGCGCGGCAGCAGCCACTAAGCCACGCGACGAGAGGGAGAGGATCACCGCAATGACCGCGCACCGCGCAATCGCCCTGCTTGCCGCCGCCGCGGGCTGCGCCTCGGCTACCATGCCCGCTTCTGCGCAGGTGGCGGACGGCATCGTGCTCAACACCCTGCGCGAATGTGCCAGGATCGAGGAAGCGGGTGCCCGGCTCTCCTGCTACGACAACAATATCCGTGCTTCCGCCGCGGGGGAACGCGCTCCTGAGGCCGCCCGGGGGGTGGACGTGCCGCAAGCTGGCCAAGCGGCCCCGCGCGCCGCTGCCGGGCGTGGCGTCGCAGGTTTCGGCGGAGAGGATGTGCGCGTGCCGAGGCAGAGCGCCGGCGCCCAGGCGAGCGCGCCCGCGAGCCAGTCTTCCCGCGTCACGCGGGTCGATCCGCGCGAGCCTGGTGTGTACCTGCTCACGCTGGACGACGGCACCCAGTGGCAGTTCGCCGAAAGCGTCGATCGGTCCTACCGCGTGCCCAGGAACGGCGATGGCATCACTATCAATCGCGGCGCGCTCGGGGGCTATCTGATGCGCTTCAATGACCAGATGGGCATCCGCATCCGCCGCATCCGCTGACACTCACAGGTGCGCCGGGCGGGTTCCGCCCGCGTACCATTGCTCACCTCTTGTCGAGTTCCTCGAAGGCGCGCTCGCGCTCGAGCTGGACCACGGCGTTGCGGCGGATCTTGTCGAAGGTGGCGAGGAACAGGTCGCGATCGGTCGGCGATAGCGGCGCGAGGAGAAAGGCGCTGCGCTGCTGGCTCGCCTCCTGGATGATCTTGTAAAGCTCCTGCCCCTCGCCGCTGAGCGAGAAGCAGCCGTGCCGCCGCCCCGGATTTCCCTCGCGAACAACCAGCCCGCGCTCGATCAGCGCGGCGATCGTGCGGCCCGCCTGGCTGTGGTCGCGGTCGAGCTGCGCCACCAGCCGGTTCCATTCGATCGGCGGCTCCATGCCCACCTCGTTGAGCACCCAGACCTCGAAATTGGAGAGGCCCGTCAGCCGCTTGAAGGTCAGCGCGCCGCTGCGGCTGAAATAGGAACTCAGCGTCATCAGCGGCGAGATGATCCGCGTGCGATCGATCACGATCGGCTCGCCCGTGCGCGCTTCTTCCGCGCGGTGGAGTGGAAAATTGCCTTGCGGCGCCTTCTCGCCGGCCTGACCTAGGCTGCGCTCGCGCTCATACAGGTGCACCGCCCGGTCGAGCAGCGCCTCGATCATCGAAAAGAAGTGCTCCAGCTCCCGGTCGCCGACATCGAAGGTCAGTTCACGATTGCGCAGGTCAGCAAGCCGGGTCAGCCGCTCGCTCAGGGTGATGCCCTTGCGGGTCAAGGTCACGGGCGCGCGGATCTGCTCCCGCTCGATGATCTTGAGCTCCAGCAGCCGCTTGACCGATCGGCTGACCTGCGCCTTGTCCGACCCGACAGCGCCCGAAATGTCCGCAGGAACAAGCGGGCCGACAGTCTGCAGCAGCAGCAATATGCGCCGGTCGAGCTCCACCAGGTCGACCTCGCGCGCATAGGCGAGTTCGGCGCTTTCGCGCACTTTGAAGAGCAATTGCCACAGCTCGCTCTGGATCGCCTGCGGAGCGGACTCCTCGTACCGCCCCCTGTCCGCCGCCGGCTCGAGCCCGTTGAGGATGATGTTGAGCCGAGCCAGGAATTCGGGCGGAGGCTCGGCATCGATGCGACCGCGGGCGTGCAGCTCGCTCGAGCGTGCGCCCAGCGCGAAGGATTCGATGATCCGCAGCGCCTCCTCGGCGAGTGGACCAAGCATGCGGTCGAGCTGCTCGCGATCGCCCGGCTCCATCTCGGCCGCCGGCTGGAAGATGGCGCGGGGATTCGCCCCCGTGCCGTCGACCTCGCTCCTGATTTGCAGTGCGCGCCCGGTCAGCAGGGCTCGCCAGTCGTCCACATCCGGCGTGGCGCCCGCCTCCGGCCGCGCCTGTGGGGCCTCGCTGCCCCTTCCCCTCCGCCCTTTCATCGGCGCGGTTTCTCCTGCGCTTCATGTTGTCCAACAGGCAGATGTAAAGGCGTTTGAATTGCTTGAACAGCCACCCGTGTCGGCAAGCGCATCGACGGGCAAGAATGCAATTGCCCCACGCCATCAGCGGCTAGATTGACGGACATTGGCAACACGCAATGTCCCGTTTAGCACCAAGACGATATTAGGCACGGAAGTTTCGAACTGATGCAGCGAGGCAACACTGGCCTGATGCATGCGCCGCACGTTCAGGGCAGACCCGCCGTTTTCTGCCAGAAACTGGCGATGTCAGGCGAATCGCCGCATGGTCTTGCGGCCAGTCCACACGGTCATCCCGGTGAGCCGCGACTGCCCCTACGGTCGTGCGGCTCTCCTGCCAGTCTAGACACTGTCAACGCCCAGACATAAGAGAGCGAGCACTGTGAGCTTGGCGAATCCGAATTCGCCGGCGGTGCGGGGGAGGAGTGCCATGAGGATAGCGGGTTTCTGCGCGCCATTGCCGCAGCTTGCAGCGGCGATCGCTGCCACCGTCTGTCCGATCACTCCCGACTGGAACGGTACGTCTGTGTTGGAGGCGCAGGCGCACCGTTAAGAGAGATTTCAAGGAGCAATCCGGCAGCGGACGCATAGGCTGCCGGTTATTATTGTGAAGGGAGCACAAAGTGAGGACTTTCAACAAGCAGCGGGTGATCAAGGCCCTGCTTCTGACCGGCGGTGCCGGTATCATCGCCCTGGCGAGCCCCGCCATGGCCCAGCAGGATCCTACCGATGCCGATGCTGAAGTCGGCGCCGACATCCTCGACCAGCCGGCCCCCGGCGACAATGCCGGCCCAAACCCGGGCGCCGCCGAGAGCGGGCGCATCGTCGTCACCGGCTCGCGCATCCAGCGCCGTGACTTTGAGGCGAACAGCCCGATCGTGACCGTCGACGAGGGGCTGCTGGAGCAATCCTCGACCGCAGCGATTGAGTCTAACCTGAACAAGCTGCCGCAGTTCACCCCGGCCCAGACGCCGACCGCCGGCGGCGACATCCAGCCGACCGCGACCAGCACGCCGGGTGCCGCCACAATTGCGCTCCGCGGCATCGGTGCCAACCGCACTCTCGTCCTGCTGGACGGCCGTCGTGCGACGCCGGGCAACGCCTCGGGCGTGGTCGACATTTCCACCATCCCTAGCGCCGCGATCGAGCGTGTCGAAATCATCTCGGGCGGTGCTTCCGCGACCTATGGTGCTGACGCTGTGGCCGGCGTCACCAACTTCATCCTCAAGAAGGACTTCCAGGGCCTGGAGCTCGACAGCCAGTTCGGCATCACGGAGGAAGGCGACGGCTTCGAGTACCAGTTCTCCGGCATCATGGGCAGCGACTTCGATGATGGCCGGGGCAACGTCAGCCTGGCGATGTCGATGAACACCCGCGAAGCCAGCTACCAGCGCGATCGCGACTGGTTCCAGGACCTGTGGAGCAATCCAGACGTCGACGGTACAGGCTTCTTCGTGCGCAATCCGGGCATCGAGTTCGGCTTTGGCAACCCAATCAACCAGGCGGCGATCAATTCGATCTTCACCCAGGCTCCGGTGGCGATTCCCAACGAGAACGTCACGTTCTTCGCCAATCCGGACGGCACGATCTTCACTGGCACTGACTTCAATTCCCGCGGCGGCGCATATCGCCTGCAGGCCGGGGATAGCGAATACTACAAGCTCACCTCCGCCGGTAACATCGAGCCGAACTACGCCGACGCCCTGCTGATCCTGCCGCTGACGCGCTACAACGCGCTCGCCCGCGGCAATTACGAGATCAGCGACAATATCGGCGTGTTCGGGCAGGCAACGTTCAGCCGTGTCGAGACCTTTACCCAGCAGGAAGCCGGCCCGCTGACCGGCGGGTGGGCGACCTTGGTCCCCTACGGCACCGGAACCTATACTGGCGGCGTGCTCAACCAGTACTCGCCCAACATCAGCTCGGTGCAGCTGAACGGCGTTGGCGGCTACGTCGATCCGACCCCGGGCATTCTGACCGACAATCCCACCAACCCCGCTTTCCAGGCGGCCTATGGCAACCAATATGCCTGCGCCGCCGGTGCCGTCGGCGGGTGCACGAACAACGACCTGTTCGCCGCCAACATCCCGGCAGAGATGCAGGCGTTGCTCAACGCTCGGGCCGATCCGAATGCGCCCTTCATGCTGCGTGGCCTGCTGCCGGACGATCGGACGACCGAGACCAACGTCACCACCTACAACCTTCTGGCAGGCTTGGAGGGCAGCATTCCGGGTACCGACTGGAGCTGGGAAGCGTTCGTCAACCACGGCGAATCGGATACGTTCGCCAATCAGCAGGGCATCACCTCGCTGCAGCGCCTGCGCACCGTCCTGACGGCTCCGGGCTTCGGCCAGAACTTCTCGCAGCAGGGCAACGCGGCCAACAACGGCTTCGGTGCCTCGACCGGAACGTGTACGACCGGCCTCAACCCCTTCGGCAACTTCCAGAACATCAGCGAGGACTGCCGGGAAGCAACGGCGGCCGACTTGAGGAACCGGTCCACGGTTCGCCAGACGATCGTCGAAGCGAACGTGACCGGTTCACTGATCGAGCTGTGGGCGGGTGACCTGCAATTCGCAGCGGGCGCCAGCTATCGTGAGCTCGACTTCGAGTTCCTCAACGATACGCTGACCACTCAGGGTCGTTCGTTCCAGGACCAGGCGCTTGGCATCTATCCGAGCGGCAACGCGGAAGGCTTCATCGAAACCAAGGAGCTTTACGGCGAGTTGCTGATCCCGTTAATTCAGGACAGCTTCGTCAATTCGTTCAACCTGGAGTTGGGCGGCCGTATGTCCGACTACAGCACCACCGGAACCAGCTACACCTACAAGATCCTCGGCGATCTTGAGGTGACGGATTGGCTGCGTTTCCGCGGGGGCTTCAACCGGGCGGAGCGCGCGCCGAACATTGGCGAACTGTTCCTCGCGGCGCAGCAGACCTTCGGCGTCAACAACCGTGGCGACGTCTGCTCCACCGGAAACCCGAACTCCTTCTCGGCCAACCCGAACGCAAACCCGAACGCCGCGGCGGTTCAAGCGGTCTGCCGGGTGCTGATGGAGCAGTCCGGCGATCCGACGGCGGACGAGCAATTCTATGCCGGCACGCAGCCGACTGGCGGCTTCGGCTTCGCCTTCCCGACGCTGGTCGGTAACGAGAACTTGTCGCCGGAAGTTGCGGACACCTGGACCGCTGGCGTGGTGCTGTCCTCACCCTTCACGGGTGGCGCCCTGTCGGCGCTGCGGCTGACGGTCGATTACTTCAACATCAAGGTTGACGATGCGATCGCTCCGCAGACAGTGGGTTCGGCCCTGCAGCAGTGCTTCGACCCAGCGCTCAACCCACTGGTGTTGGCCGATCCCACGGCGGCGGCGAACACCCAGTTCTGCCAGAACGTGCCGCGCAACCAGGACGGCCAGCTCGGCAACACGTTCATCACCTTTGTGAACAGCGGCCGGTTCAGGCTCTCGGGCATTGACGCCACGCTCGACTGGTCGCACGATGTGGGTCCGGGTACGGTGACGCTCAATTCGGTGTTCAACTACATGCTCCACTTCAAGTCGGCTGACCTTCCGACGAACCCGCTGGTGGAATATGCCGGAACCTTCGGCACGACGGAGAACGGGCTGAATAACGGAGCGTACGAATACCGGGCGCTGACGACCCTGGGCTACCGTCTTGGCGGTACCAGCCTTGCGGTGCAGTGGCAGCATCTGCCCAGCGTAGAATCGACGGAATCGGCGCTTATCGAGGGCAGCCAGACCACGGGTGCGCCGTCCTACAACCTGTTCAACCTGAATGGTTCGGCGGAATTGATGGACAACGTGACCATCCGGTTCGGCGTGGACAATCTGTTCAACAAGCGTCCGCCCCTGACGGGCGTGAACCTGGCCAACAACCAGCCAGAAGTGAACGGCAATCTGCCGGGCGGTTCGTACAACGATTTGTTCTACGACATTAACGGCCGCCGCTTCTATCTGGGCGCCAACGTCCGCTTCTGATCGCATTCGCTTGGACGCGAGGAACGGGGCCTCTCCGCAAGGAGGGGCCCTTTTTCTTTGGCAATCCGCCGAGCCGCGTGGACTGCTGGACTTGGCTCCTGCGGCGCGCCATGCTCACGTTTAGAAAAGGGAGGGAGAGCCCATGACCCGCGCATATCGTTTCCACGAGACCGGCGGTCCGCAGAAGCTGCAGCTCGAAGAACTCGAGATCGGCGAGCCCGGGCCAGGCGAGGTGCGCATCCGGGTCGAGGCGGTGGGCCTCAACCGTGCCGAGGCGATGTACCGCGCGGGCGCCTATCCGGTCGAGCCGAAGCTGCCCAGCCGCATCGGCTATGAAGGCGTCGGCATCATCGAGGCCTTGGGCGATGGCGTGAGCGAGTTCGCGACGGGCGAGCGGGTCTGTGTGCTGCCGATGATCCAGCAGGGCGAGTACGGGATCTGGGCCGAGCAGGCGATCGTTCCCGCCAACATCCTCTTGCCGGCACCTGAGGGGCTTTCGCCAGCCGAGGCCTCGGCCATCTGGATGCCGTTCATGACGGCCTATGCGCTCATCGAAGTCGCCGGGATCGGCATCGGCGATGCCGTCATCATCCCCGCCGCCTCCTCCAGCGTGGGCATCGCTGCGATCCAGCTCACCAATTGGGCGGGCGGCGTCCCGATCGCCGCCACACGCACCGGCGACAAGGCCGAGGAGCTGAGAAAGCTCGGCGCCGCTCACATCATCGCAACCGAGACCGATGACCTGGTCGAACGGGTGATGCAAATTACCGGCGGCAAGGGCGCGCGCGCCGCTTTCGATCCGGTCGGTGGCCCTTATGTCGAGACGCTTGCCAATGCCCTAGCGCCGCGCGGCATCCTGTTCGTCTATGGCGGCCTCAGCGGCAAACCCACGCCTTATCCGCATTGGCCCTGTGCAATGAAGGGCCTTTCCATGCGCGGCTGGGTGGCGAGCGAAATCTGGAACCACCCGCACCGGTTCGGCGCCGCGCGGGAAAAGATCCTTGCCGGCCTCGCGAGCGGTCACCTCTCGCCCGTGATCGCGCGGACATTCGAGGGCCTCGAGGCTATCCCCGAGGCCAATCGTTTCCTGGAAAGCAACCAGCAGGTCGGCAAGGTGGTCGTCACCTTCTAGCCGGGGCACGCCACGGCCGACCGGCTCGCAAAGCAGCGCTTCAACTCGGCACGGTTTCCCTCCTCAAGCACCACATCAGGCGGGTGCGCCTATGCAAATGGACGTGGCACCCATGCGGATGCGCGCTGAGGCAGGCCTCAGACCGTACCGCAAGAATGGTGGGCTAGCGGAGCGAAGCCGAAGCCGCGCGGTGGAATGGCGGTCAGTGTCGCGCAAACAAATGGTGCGCCCGACGGGATTCGAACCCATGGCCCCCGGATTAGGAATCCGATGCTCTATCCTGCTGAGCTACGGGCGCGCCGCGCTGCCTTTAATGGCATGCCCGGCAAGAGGCAATGCGCCGGTGCGGGCATCAACGTACGCGATCGTTCAATGGACCTCGTCGGGCGGTGCAATGGGAAACGGCAGCGGCGTGATGGGAATGCCTTCCTCGATCAGCGCCTGCGCTTCTTCAAGGCTCGCCTGCCCATGGACCGCCTCCTCCTTGTGCTCGCCATAGTGCATCGCACGCGATGTCTCGGCGAACTTCGCTCCGACCCATTTTGAATGGCGCAAAGCCTCGTGCTGCGCTTCGGCGAGCTTGGCCAGAGCCGCGGCGACCGGAGGCGGCAGGGGGCCCCGGGCGACGGCCTGCCTCCCGGTGCCCTCCCCGCTATCGGGCGCGGCCGCTCCGGGCCCAACTTCGATCCGCGCTTCGGCCCGCCGATTACCCTTGCGCGGCACGGCCGGGGCCATCGGGGCCTTCGCGATACTCTGAGAGCCGCATTGCGGACACGCGACAAGCCCGCTCTCCTGCTGCTGGGCAAAGTCGTGAGACGAGCCGAACCACCCTTCGAAACGGTGGCCGCTCTCGCAAGCGAGGTCGAAGACAATCATGATCCGTGCGATGTAGCGATGGCGCGGCGGTTGGCAAGGCTCGGCAATTGCTGGCGAATCTCTGCGATGCGGGCGGGATCGATAATGGCAAAACCGAGGCCGGGTGCCTCTCCGCCCATGTCGAGGACGACCTCGCCCCAGGGATCGACCACCAGCGAATGGCCGTAAGTGCGCCGCCCGTCCGCATGGCTGCCGACCTGTGCGGCGGCGACGACATAAGCGCTCGCTTCCACCGCCCGCGCCCGCTGCAGCAGGTGCCAATGCGCCTGGCCCGTGGGCACGGTGAAGGCGGCGGGAATCGCGATCACATCGCAGGCCTTGCGGCCGAACTCCATGAACAGCGCGGGAAAGCGGATGTCGTAGCAGACCGACAGGCCCAGCTGCCCGACCGGAGTCTCGGCCGTCACCACTTCCGAGCCGGGAGCAAAGGCTGCGGATTCGCGCCAGACCTCGCCGCTGGTGAGTTCGACGTCGAACATGTGGATCTTGTCGTACCGCGCTGCAATCCTGCCGCCAGCGTCGATCAGGTAGGACCGGTTCACCCAGCGGGCATCCTCGCGCATAATGGCCAGAGAGCCCAGGGCGATCCACATTCCGAAGCGCTCCGCCGCTGCGCGCATCATGCCGAGTACCGGATCGTCAGCCTCGGCCTTGATGTTCGAACCGGCGCGCATCCGGTCACGATCGAGAAGACCGGACATTTCCGGGGTGAACAGCATCGCCGCCCCGCCCCGTGCCGCCTCCTCTGCGGCATTGAGCAGAACCTGCGCGTTGGCCGCCGGATCGATGCCCGAATTCATCTGGCACACGGCGATGCGCGTGGCGGAACCAGTCATCGGCAAGGCTTGTCTGGCGCGGTCAGACGCCGAGCAGCGCGTCGAGCTTGCCCTCCCGCTCGAGCGTGGCAAGGTCGTCCGACCCGCCGATCGCATGGTCGTCGATGAAGATCTGCGGCACCGTGCGTGCATCGGGCTTGCGCTGGAGCATTTCGGCGCGCTTCTCGCCGCCCATGGTGATGTCGTACTCCGTATACGCGACACCCTTGGAATCGAGCAGCCGCTTGGCACGCGCGCAATAGCCGCAGAACGCTTTGGTATAGATCTCGACCTGGGGCTTCGTCACTTGACATTCCTTCCATTCACGCGGTCGTGCGCCCTCTTGAATCCCGCACGACGTCCCATATTTCATGCCTGCCGCGGGCGTGCAACCGGTGCCGGCGGCCTTGGGATGCCAATTCGGGTCCCAGGAATTCCACTCTTTCAAATTGCTCACAGGAGGATTTGTTTCGCTATGACACGTCTTGATTTTACCCCCTACCGCCGTTCCACCGTCGGCTTCGACCGTCTGTTCGACCTGCTCGAGAACCATGCGCGGAGCAGCACGGGCGATAATTACCCGCCCTTCAACATCGAGCGCCGCGGAGAGGACAGCTACCGCATCACCCTGGCGGTGGCCGGCTTCCGTTCCCAGGATCTCGAAATCACCGCGCAGCAGAACCTGGTCGTGGTCCAGGGCCGCAAGCGTGAGGAGCAGGACGAAGGCGAATTGCTGCATGTCGGCATCGCCAATCGCGGCTTCGAGCGCCGCTTCGAGCTCGCGGATTTCGTCCGCGTGGCCGATGCCGACCTCGCCGATGGCTTGCTGGTGATCGATCTCGTGCGCGAAGTGCCCGAGGCGATGAAACCGAAGAAGATCGCCATTGGCGGCTCACAGCGGCTCGAGGTTGTGCAGGAGGATCGGCAGGCCGACGCCGCCTGATCCAACGCCTAAACTGCAGGAAAATGGGGGGCGGCTGTCTTTCAGGGAACCGCCCCCCGACGCTTGCGCGCCAACCTGCCAGCGTCTGAGCCACCGGGGTCGCAGGTGGTGACCGCGACGAAAGGCAAGTGCAGGCTGGGCGAGTCCAGGCCCGCAGAGACCCTTGTCCGCTCCCTTGCGCCCGGGATCAAACCGCCAAGCAGGTGCGTCCCTTAAGCGCACAGTTGATGGCGAAGGCAGAACCCTCGATTATCCCGTGCAAACGTATGATTCGCGTCGCAAAGCCTGCGGATGTAAGCCCCGGCGAGCACGCCGCTGCGGCAATCTGCGCCCGCGCCAGCCGCCTAGACCAGCCTAGACCAGGCGTGACTGCTTCATGGCCGCCTCGACAAAGCCGGCAAATAGCGGATGGGGATCGAACGGCTTGCTCTTGAGCTCGGGGTGGAATTGGACTCCGACGAACCACGAATGATCGGGCCGCTCGACAATCTCGGGAAGCAGCCCGTCGGGTGACATGCCCGAGAACACCAGCCCCCCCTGCTCCAGCGCGTCCCGGTAGGCCGAATTAACCTCGTACCGATGACGGTGGCGCTCGGAGATGTGCGTCGCGCCGCCATAGATCGAGGATACATGGCTGTTGCCGGCGAGCACGGCTTCATAGGCGCCGAGCCGCATCGTTCCGCCGAGGTCACCCTCCGCCGAGCGCTTTTGCAGCCCTTCCTTGCTCATCCATTCGGTGATGATACCGACGACCGGATCGTCCGTGGCGCCGAACTCGCTCGACGACGCCGCAGGGTACCCGGCCGTGTTGCGCGCGCCTTCGATGCAGGCCATCTGCATGCCCAGGCAAATGCCGAAAAAGGGGACGTTGCGCTCGCGAGCGAAGCGCACCGAGGCAATCTTGCCTTCCGATCCACGCTCACCGAAGCCGCCGGGCACGAGGATGCCGTTCATCGGCTCGAGCCGGGCGGCGATCTCATCATCGTCGCCCTCGAACATCTCGGCATCGATCCAGCGGATGTGGACCTTGATCCTGTTGGCCATGCCGCCATGGACCAGCGCCTCGCTCAGTGACTTGTAGGCGTCCGGCAGGCCGACATATTTGCCCACCACGCCGATCGTCACCTCGCCTTCGGGATTATCGTGCCGGTCGACGATATCCGCCCACACCGACAGGTCCGGACGCGGCGAGGTGTCCTCAAGCCCGAAATGGATAAGGACCTGCGCATCGAGCCCTTCGGCATGGTATTGCAGCGGCACCGAGTAAATGCTGGCGGCATCAAGCGCCTGGATGACCGCTTCTTTGCGCACATTGCAGAACAGCGCGATTTTGGCCCGTTCGCTGGCGGGCAGCGGATGCTCGCAGCGGCACAGCAATAAATCGGGCTGGACCCCCAGGCTGGTGAGTTCGCGTACCGAGTGCTGCGTCGGCTTGGTCTTCAGCTCGCCCGCCGCCGAAATGTACGGCACAAGCGTCACGTGGATCACCGCGGTTCGGCTCGGCCCAAGCTCGTTGCGCAGCTGGCGGATGGCCTCGATGAACGGCAGGCTCTCGATATCCCCCACCGTGCCGCCGATTTCGCACAGCACGAAATCGAGATCATCGGTATCGGCGAGCGCGAATTCCTTGATGGCGTCGGTCACGTGCGGAATCACCTGCACGGTGGCACCCAAATAATCGCCGCGCCGCTCGCGCGCGATGATGTCGCGATAGACGCGGCCCGAAGTGATGTTGTCGCTCTGCCGCGCCGAGACGCCGGTGAAGCGCTCGTAATGCCCTAGGTCGAGATCGGTCTCGGCCCCGTCATCGGTGACGTAGACTTCGCCGTGCTGATAGGGGCTCATCGTCCCCGGATCGACGTTGAGGTAGGGGTCGAACTTACGAATGCGGACCTTGTAGCCGCGCGCCTGGAGCAAGGCGGCGAGGCTTGCCGCCATCAACCCCTTGCCAAGCGATGAGACCACGCCGCCGGTGATGAAAATGAACCGCGCCATGGGAGTTGGGCCTTAGGGTGCAGTGCGGATTCGGGGCAAGCGCTGGTTGACGTTTTTTGCACGCCTTTTCACCGCGAAGCTTCGGAAAGCAGCTCAGACGCGCGGATGACGCGCCGCGCCGTCGAGGTTAGTTGGCGACGCCAGCCAGCGGATCGTCACCGGGCTGTGGGACAGGAGAAACCGGCGGCTCTCCGTCGAGCCCCTCGTCCCCGGGCACCAGCGGATCCGGTTGCGCCCCCTGTGTTCGAGGAGCGGTCACTGACCGATCAAGCGTATCGTCGATTTGCGCACTCGAAGACACATCCACCGCCATGGCCGCCAGCACGATCGCCAGCGCGACGAACAGCACGGCCAGCCACTTTGTCATGCGGGTAAGGAAATCGGCCGCGCCACGCGCGGACATCAGTCCACCCGGACCGCCGCCGCCGCCAATACCGAGCCCACCGCCTTCGGAGCGCTGCATCAGCACGACGCCGACCAGCGCCGCGGCGATGATCGCCTGGATTACGGTGAGGAACAGGAAAAGGCCCATCGTGTGCTCTTTGTGCAATCTTACAACTTGTAGCGAGCGCGCGATCTAGGAGCCCGGGCGGACAGGCACAAGGCGATTGTCACCCGATCGCCCGTCTCAGTTGTCGTCGCCACCGGCGGCAGCGACGATGATGCCGAGAAAGCTTTCTGCCGTAAGGCTCGCCCCGCCTACGAGCGCGCCGCCCACCTCGTCCGCGCCGAGCAGCTCGGCGGCATTGCCGGGCTTCACCGAGCCACCATAGAGGATGCGAATTTCCGCCCCGGCACTGCCGTATATCTCGACCAGCTTGGCGCGGATCGAGCGATGCATCGCGCCGATGTCCTCGACGGTGGGCGTGCGGCCGGTGCCGATCGCCCAGACAGGCTCGTAGGCCACGGTGATCCGCTCGCCCGTGCGCTCGGCCGCCTTGTCACCTTGCGGGAGCGATCCGGCGAGTTGCCGTGCGACGACCTCCTCAGCATTGCCGGCGTCGCGATCGGCCTCGACCTCGCCCACGCAGACGATCACGTTCATGCCGGTGGCGAGCACGGTCTCGGCCTTGGCCTTCACATCGGCATCGGTCTCGCCGTGATCAGCGCGTCGCTCGCTGTGGCCCACGATAGTGAAGCCCGCCCCCGAATCCTTGACCATCTGCGCCGAAATGTCGCCGGTATGCGCCCCAGCATCGCCGGCGTGGCAATCCTGCGCGCCGACACCGATCAGCGATGCTTCCTTGCGCGTTGCGTGGATCAGCGTGAACGGCGGCGCCAGAGCCACCTCCACCTTGATGAGCCGCTCGGCCGCGCGGTCGATCGCGCGCGTCTCCGAAAGCATGGCCCTGGTGCCATTCATCTTCCAGTTGCCGACGATATAGGGGCGCTTGGCCATCTACGATCCCTGCCAATTCATTGAGAAACGCTGCCCCTGACGGGACTGAGGTGCAAGCGCGCTAATCCGGCCCACCATCATTGTCAAAACCGCTTTTCCACTTGTCCCGGATCGGGCTCTGGAGTGTTGCGGCCTCGCCGCATGCGGGATAAGGCCCGGCGCTCCGCGGCTTAGCCGTCCCTGCCTTGAACCCGCGATCCGGGTCCTGTCAACGAACCGTTCATAGCCATGCTCCAGCTGTTTCGCGCATTCTTTCAATCCAAGATCGGGATCGCCATCACCCTGGCTTTCCTTGCCCTTATCGCGCTAGCCTTCGCCAGCATGGATGTGGCCAATACCGCCACGTTCGGCGGCATCTCCGGCGGCGATCGGGTGGCGGTGGTTGGGGACCGGCGGATCGACGCGGCCGATCTGTCGGCGAATGCCACCAACGCGCTGAACCAGGTGCGCCAGCAGGATCCCACGCTCACTATGGAGGCCTTCGCCGCCAATGGCGGGGTGGCGCGCGTGCTCGAGCAGATGTTGAGCCGCGCGGCGCTGGCGGAGTTCGCGCGCGAACACGGCCTGCGGGCGGGCAAGCGGCTGGTCGACAGTGAAATAACCCAGATCCCCGCCTTCCGCGACGTCAGCGGGAATTTCAGCCAGGAGGCCTACCGCGCCGCCCTGCTCCAGCAAGGGCTGAGCGACGCGACGGTGCGAGAGGACCTCGCCATGGGCCTGTTCGCTCGGCAGGTCGCCACGCCAGTCACCCTGGCTCCGCGCATGCCCGGCAGCCTGGCCCGCCGGTACGCGCAATTGCTGCGCGAATCGCGCCGGGGCGCAATCGGCCTGATCCCGGCGGCTGCCTTTGCCTCGGAAGCTGCCCCCTCGCAGGCGCAGCTGCAGACCTATTATCAGGAGAACCGCAGCCGCTACATCCGACCCGAGCGCCGGGTTATCCGCTATGCCGTGTTCGGCGAGGAAGCTCTCGGCGAGCTGCCCGCTCCCACCCAGGCGCAGATCGCTGCGCGGTACGAGCGCGACCGGGCGCAATACGAGGCGCAGGAGGACCGCACCTTTACCCAGCTCGTAGTGCCCACCCAGGCCGGCGCGCAGGGAATCGTGGACGCGGTCCGCAATGGCACTTCGCTCGAGGCAGCGGCGCGGGCGCAGGGCCTTGCGACCGCGCAGGTGGGCCCAGTCGACCGGCAGGATTTCACGGGGCGTACCTCGTCCGCCGTCGCGCAGGCCGGCTTTGCCGCGGGCCGCGGGGCAGTGGCCGCGCCCGCCCAGGGCGCGCTCGGCTGGTATGTCCTGCGCGTCGATGCGGTGGATGCGCGCCCCGCCCGTGCGCTTGCCGCCGTGAACAGCGAGATCGCCGAGGCGCTCGCCACCGAGCAACGGACCACCGCGCTCGGCGACCTGACCGCGCGGATTGAGGAGGAACTCGAGGACGGCCGCAGCCTCACCGAAGTGGCGGAGGAGCTCGACCTGGAACCGGCGCAGACACGCCCGGTCACCGCCGCAGGGCAGGTCTACGGCACATCCGAAAGCGTGCCTCCCGTCCTCGCCCCGGTGCTCCAGACCGCTTTCGAGATGGACGAGGAGGAGCCGCAGCTTGCGGCCGTCGAGCCGGGCCGGCAGTTCCTTGTCTATGACGTCGGCGGTGTCACCCCTTCAGCCATCGCCCCGCTGGCCGATATTCGCCAGGAGGTCGAGGCAGCCTGGCGCCGCGACCAGGGCTTTGCCGCCGCGCAACAGGCTTCGGTGCGGATCGCGCGCCGCGTGGCGCAGGGTCAGAACCTCGCGCAAGCGATGCGTGCGGAGCAGGTGGCTCTGCCCTCGCCCGACCGCGTCGATCTCGGCCGGGAGGAGATCTCCCAGCAGGGCCAGGTGCCGCCGGCGCTCGCACTTCTATTCTCCATGGCCGAGGGTACGGTCAAGCGCCTCGCCGCTCCGGGCAATGCGGGTTGGTTCGTGGTCGAGCTGGAAGACATCGTCACTCCCGAGCTCGACGCGCAGGACCCGGTCATCACCGCTACGCAGCGCCAGCTCGAAAGCGTATTGTCGGACGAATATGTTCAGCAATTCATCCGGGCGACCGAAAGCGAGGTTGGCATCGAGCGCAACCCGGCGGCGATCGACAGAGTGATCGCGCAATTGGTTGGCCAGCCGCGTTGATCGCTCCGACCGCAGGTGTGGCGCGATGAATGGCTCGACGAGCAAGGCCGCGAGCGGCGGACAGCCCGGCAATGCCGGCAAGGCGCACGAGGACCTCGCGGCCGGCCGTTCAACGCTCGTCTGGCGCCGGGTGGTGGCGGATACGCAGACGCCCGTCGCCGCCGCGCTCAAGCTGATCGAGCCCGAGCGCGGCGATTTCCTGCTCGAATCGGTCGAGGGCGGTGAGATTCGCGGGCGCTACAGCCTGCTCGGCCTCGACCCCGACATGGTCTACCGGGCAACCGGGATGGCCTGCGAGGTCAATCATTCCTGGCAGCACGATCGCGCCGCCTTCACCGCATGCGAGGGCGACAGCCTTGCCGAGCTGCGGCGCCTCGCGGAGAGCTGCCGGTTCGACGTACCGCCAGAGCTGCCGCCGGCTTTGGCCTGCCTGGTGGGCTATCTTGGATACGAGACCATCGGGCTGGTCGAGGATCTGCCGCGCGCGCCGCGCAGCGCGCTCGACCTGCCCGACATGCTGTTCGTGCGGCCCACGCTGATCCTAGTGTTCGACGGGCTGACCGATGCGCTGTTCGCCGTCGCGCCGCTCTGGGCCGGATCAGGGGATCCAGCGCACGCTATCGAGACAGCAAGCGAGCGAATCGACGATGCGTTGCGCCGGCTCGGTGAGGCCGGTCCGATAGCGGAACGCGCGCCCGAACTGCCCGAAATGACGCTCGAGCCGGCGCTGGACGGGGCCGACTACCGCGACATGGTGCTCGCCGCCAAGGAGTACATCACGGCGGGCGATATCTTCCAGGTGGTGCTGGCGCAGCGCTTCACCTGCCCCTTCCCGCTTCCGCCGCTGGCGCTCTATCGGGCGCTGCGGCGGGTGAACCCTTCGCCCTTCCTTTATTTCCTCGACCTGCCCGGCTTTGCGGTGGTGGGCTCGAGCCCCGAAATTCTCGTCCGCGTGCGCGATGGCGAGGTTACCATTCGCCCGATCGCCGGCACCCGCCCGCGCGGCAGCAACGCGGCCGAGGACGAGGCGAACCGGACCAGCCTGCTCGCCGATCCCAAGGAATGTGCCGAGCACCTGATGCTGCTCGATCTGGGACGCAACGATGTGGGCCGCGTCGCCTCCGCCGACAGCGTGCGGGTGACCGCCAGCTTCACGGTCGAGCGCTATAGCCACGTGATGCACATCGTCAGCAACGTGGTGGGTCGCCTCGCCGAAGGCAGGGACGCGCTCGACGCCATGTTCGCCGGCTTTCCCGCCGGCACCGTATCGGGCGCGCCCAAGGTTCGCGCCTGCCAGATCATCGCCGAGCTCGAGCCCGAGACACGCGGACCCTATGCGGGCGGCGTGGGCTACTTCGCGCCCGATGGCAGCCTCGATTCCTGCATCGTGCTCAGGACCGCGGTGGTGAAGGATGGAACCATGCACGTGCAGGCCGGCGCCGGCATCGTTGCGGACAGCGATCCTGCTTACGAGCAGCGCGAATGCGAGGCCAAAGCAGCCGCGCTCCTCGCGGCTGCACGCGAAGCGGCGCGGGTGGCGGCCGAAGCGAGCTTCGGCCAGTGAGCGGTCGCGTGAGTGGCTGATTGAGCGCTTGATCGCCGCTGAAAACCGGTCGAAGGCGGGCCGATGAGCGATACCATCCTCGTCATCGACAATTACGACAGCTTTACCTTCAACCTCGTCCATTATCTGATGGAGCTGGGGGCCAAGGTCGATGTCGTGCGCAACGATGCCATTACCGCGCGCGAGGCGATTGCGAGCGGCGCGCGCGGCATTCTCATCTCGCCCGGGCCCTGCACGCCGAACGAAGCGGGCGTCAGCCTAGACCTCGTCGGCGCCTGTGCTGATGCGCGGATGCCGCTGCTCGGCGTGTGCCTCGGGCACCAGGCGATCGGCCAGCATTTCGGCGGGCGCGTGGCTCGCGGCGGGCTGATGCACGGCAAGACCAGTCCCGTGACGCATGACGGCACCGGATTGTTCGCCGGCCTGCCCTCGCCCTACACCGCCACGCGCTACCATTCGCTGATCGTGGACGACATTCCCGATTGCCTGCTCGTCAACGCCACCAGCGAGACGCCGGGTCTCGATGGCACGGCGGTGATGGGATTCCGCCACGCCGAGCTGCCGATCCACGGCGTGCAGTTTCACCCGGAAAGCATCGCCACCGAGCACGGGCACGAGCTGCTCGCCAACTTTCTCGCTCTGTGCGGGATCGAGGCCAAGGCGGTCGCGTGAGCCTGCTTCCGCTGGTCGACCGCCCGCTCGGGCAAGACGAGGCGCGCGCGGCATTCGGTGCCATGCTCGACGGCCGGGCGAGTGACGAAGACATCGCCCGATTCCTTGTTGACCTGTCCGATCGCGGCGAGAGCGCGGCGGAGATCGCCGGTGCGGCCGAGGCCATGCGCGAGCGGCTGATCCCCATCGATGCGCCCAAGGCCGCCATCGACGTGTGCGGCACAGGCGGCGATGGGCACCACACGCTGAACGTATCCACGGCGGTGGCGCTGGTGGTTGCAGCCTGCGGCGTGCCGGTGGCCAAGCACGGCAATCGCGCGGCCAGCAGCAAGGCGGGCGCGGCCGATACGCTCGAGGCCCTCGGCCTCGACATGGTGGCCGCCGGCCGCACCGCCGAGATGACCTTGCGCGAGATCGGCATCTGCTTCCTCTTCGCGCAGAACCACCATCCGGCGATGGCGCGCATCCAGCCGATCCGCCGCACGCTCGGCCGGCGGACGATCTTCAACCTCATGGGGCCGCTCGCCAATCCTGCCCGAGTGGACCGCCAGTTGATCGGCATTGCCCGGCCCGCCTATGTGCCGATCTATGCCGAAGCGCTCGCGCGGCTCGGAACGGGGCATTCGATGATCGTCTCGGGCGACGAGGTGCTCGACGAGCTCAGCCTCGCCGGCGGGAACGAGGTGGCGACGATCCGGGGCGAGGATGTGCGCATGAGCCGCATCGACGCCGCGGAGGCCGGCTTGCCGCAAGCGCCGGTTGAGGCCCTCAGCGGCGGCGATGCCGTGCACAACGCCGCCGCTTTGCGTGCGCTGCTTATGGGGGAGCGCAGCGCCTATCGGGACGCCGTGCTGCTGAACGCTGCCGGCGCGCTGATCGTCGCCGGTAAGGCGACAGGCTGGGCCAACGGCGTGGAGGAAGCCGCCGAGGCGATCGACCGCGGACTCGCCAAGGCGCTGCTCGATCGCTGGATCGCCGCGGCGAAATAGGCAGCTCTCCACCTTCTGCCCGCCCTCGAGCTTGTCGAAGGGCCTCCCTTTCTTCTAGCGAGGTCTCCGGACATTGTGGGGCCTCGACCAGCCCGGCGCGGAGTGGAATGTTGGACAAGCTTTCAGAAATCTGCGCCGTCAAGCGCGAGGAAGTCGGCGAGCGCCAGACACGAGCCACGCTCGACGATCTCGACCGCCTCGCCGCCGAGGCCACTCCGCCGCGCGGCTTCCGCCAAGCGCTGGACGTAAAAGCGCAGGCCGGCTTTGCGCTGATTGCGGAAATCAAGAAAGCTTCACCGTCAAAGGGTTTGATCCGAGCCGATTTCCGCCCGGCCGAGCACGCCAATGCCTACGAACGAGGCGGCGCGGCGTGCCTGTCGGTGCTCACCGATGCGCGCTATTTTCAAGGCCATGAGGATTACCTGATGGATGCGCGTGCCGCCTGCGCGCTGCCCGTGCTGCGCAAGGACTTCATGGTCGATCCGTGGCAAGTGGCGGAGGCGCGCGCGATCGGCGCGGACGCCATCTTGATCATCGTCGCCGCGCTCGAGGACGCGCTGATGCACGAGATCGAAGCCTCGGCGCTGGAGCGCGGCATGGACGTGCTGGTGGAGGTGCATGACGAGGCGGAGATGGACCGTGCAGGCGATCTGCAATCGCGGTTGATCGGCATCAACAACCGTGACCTGCGCAGCTTCCGGACCGATCTCGCCACGACCGAGCGGCTTGCTCCGCTCGCTCCCGAGGGCGCGCTGCTGGTCGGCGAGAGCGGCATCGCCACGCATGAGGATTGCGTCAGGCTCTCCCGCGCCGGCGTGCGTGCCTTCCTGGTAGGCGAAAGCCTGATGCGCGAGCCGGACGTCGAGGCTGCCACCCGCAGACTTCTGACCGGAGGCTGAGCCACATGCACATGGACCACGCGCCCGATGCGCCGGCTGCGCCGGAGATCGCCTTTGCGGATTTCCTCAAGGTGGACATCCGCGTTGGCACCATCGTCTCGGCCGAGGATTTTGCCGCAGCGCGCAAGCCGGCCTATATTCTGGTGATCGATTTCGGGCCGGTCATCGGGCGTCGGAAGTCCTCTGCGCAGATCACGGAAAACTATCAGCCCGAGGAGCTCGTGGGTAGGCAGGTGGCCGCAGTGGTCAATTTGCCGCTTCGGCAGATCGGCTCGATCATGTCCGAAGTACTCACGCTCGGCTTCCCCGATGCGGAGGGTAAGGTCATGCTGTTTTCGCCCACCAGGCCCGTCCCTGATGGCGGACGGCTGTTCTAGCCGTACCATCCACTCCCTCACGATCTGGCAGGAACGCAAACCCGCATGAGCAAGCTGACCCATCTCGACGACACCGGCGCGGCGCGCATGGTCGATGTCGGCAGCAAGCCGGAGACGGCGCGCGCAGCTATTGCCACTGGGCGGATCGTCATGTCGCGCCCGACGCTCGATGCGGTGCGCGAGGGCAGCGGACCCAAGGGCGACGTGCTCGCCGCCGCGCGCATAGCGGGCATCATGGCGGCCAAGAAAACCGGTGAGCTCATCCCGCTCTGCCACCCGCTCGCGCTCGATGCGGTTGCGGTCGACTTCGCCTTCGAGGAAGATGGCGTACGGATTACCGCACGGGCTTCGCTCACCGGTCGGACCGGTGTGGAAATGGAGGCAATGACAGCGGCTTGCGTTGCGCTTCTCACAATCTACGACATGGCGAAGGCGCTCGATAAGGGCATGGTGATCGAAAATGTGCGCCTGCTCGAGAAGAGCGGCGGAAAGAGCGGCACCTGGCGCGCCGAAGATTCAGGCCGATGACGCCCCCCGCACCCATCCTGCTGGAGGAGGCGCAGGCCCGGCTGCTCGCCATGGCCGAGCCGCTGGGGAGCGAGACTTGTCCGGTCGCCCGCGCTGCCGGTCGATATCTCGCATCACCGCTGCCAGCCCGGCGGACCCAGCCAGCCGCGGACCTCTCGGCGATGGACGGCTATGCCATGCGCGAAGCCGATGTGTCAGGGCCGTGGATCGTGGTTGGCGAGAGCGCCGCAGGTCATCCGTTTGGCGGCGAGTTGCGCATGGGTGAAGCGGTGCGGATCTCCACCGGCGCGCTGATGCCGCCGGGCGCCAGCGCGGTGCTGCTGCAGGAGGATGCGCGGCGCGAGGGTGATCGCCTGGAAGCGGTCGGCGTCACGGCGGCGCCCCGCCACATCCGCCGCGCCGGGTTCGATTTTTGCGCAGGTGATGTGCTGCGGCAGGCCGGCACGCGGCTCGGCCCGGCACAAATCGCGCTCGCGCTCGCTGGCGGTCACGCAGATGTTGCAGTCGGCCGGCAGCCTGCCGTCGCCATCCTCGACAGCGGCGACGAACTCGCCGCCGATCCCGCCAATTGCGCGGCGCATCAGATACCTGCCAGCAACGGAGCGATGCTCGCCGCCTTGTGCGCTCCGCTCGCCTCGCGGGTCACGCGGATCGGCCCCGTGCCCGATCGCATGGAGGCGCTTCTCGCAGCGCTCGAGCAGGCCGAAGGGCATGACGTGCTCGTCACCAGCGGCGGGGCCTCGGTCGGCGACCACGACCTCGTCCGCCCGGCGCTCGAGCAATGGGGCGCGACCATCGCGTTCTGGCGCGTGGCGATCAAGCCCGGCAAGCCGCTGATGGTGGCGCAGCGGGGCCGGCAGATTGTCCTCGGCCTGCCAGGCAATCCGGTGTCGAGCTATGTGACCGCCTTTCTGTTCCTGCTCCCGCTGCTGCGCGCACTCGGCGGCGCGACGCAGGCTTTGCCCGGCATATTGCGACTGAGCCTTTCCGAGCCGCTTCCCGCCTCCGGCAGCCGGCTCGAATTGCTGCGCGCCCGGCATACAGGCGGGCTGATTGGCCCGGTCGCCGAGCAGGACAGCAGCGCGCTTGTCGCCCTCGCCTCAGCCAACGCGCTGATTCGCAGGGAGATCGATGCGCCGCCCGCGGCATCGGGCGATAGGGTCGCCGCCTATCTGCTGGCCGATGGCGGCAGCGCTTGACGCCTGTTGGAAAGTTTCCTACTTGTTCCACGTTCGTTCCGGAATTGGAACACCGAAAGGATGCACGATGTTGACGGCCAAGCAGCACGAACTCCTGCTGTTCATCCAGCAACGGCTCGAGGAAACGGGTATCTCTCCGTCTTTCGAGGAGATGAAGGAGGCGCTCGACCTCAAGTCGAAATCGGGCGTGCACCGCCTGATTTCCGCGCTTGAGGAACGCGGCTTTATCCGTCGCCTGGCCAATCGCGCGCGTGCGCTCGAAGTGCTTCGCCAGCCAGAGAACGTGTCCGCCGCGCGCGCTGTTGCCCCCCGCAAGGACGCGGTGGCCCGCGTGACGACGCCGCCCGCTGCCACGCCCCGGCCCGCCAACGACATCGTCGAGGTGCCGCTGCACGGACGGATCGCCGCAGGCATGCCGATCGAGGCGCTCGAGGACAGCCGGATGCTGCCCGTGCCCGCCGCACTGCTCGGCGCCGGCGAGCATTATGCGCTCGAGGTTTCGGGCGATTCGATGGTCGAGGCCGGCATCCTGGACGGCGATTATGCGCTGGTCCGCCGCACCGACACGGCGCGCGATGGTGAGATCGTTGTCGCGCTGGTGCGCGGCGAGGAAGCGACCCTCAAATATCTGCGCCGCATTGACGGCAAGATCTGCCTCGATCCGGCCAATGCGGCTTATGATCCGCAAATCTACGAGCAGCACGAAGTGCTCGTGCAAGGCAAGCTCGCGGGGCTACTGCGCCGCTATCACTGATGACTAGCCGGCGCTAATCCGCGGGATGAGCATTGCCCGGCCCAAGCGGCCGAATGGTCATGGCAAAAGATGCTTTATGGACCCGCCATTTGCCGCATCCGTTTCGGTCTCGCGGACAGCGGACGGGTTTGGTTTGACATCGAAGGCTCTGGCAGCCCGTCATTAATCCCGCGCGGATGGCTGCATCAGGATTTCTGCAGAAGCCCGGTCCCTTATTGGCCGATTACCGATGTGCCAGGCGCTTATCTCAGCGAGCTGGCGCGGGCTGCAGGGCGCCGATCGAGTAACGGTCGACCTTGCAGCCTTCATAGGTCGGCTATTCTGATGCCTCGTTCGGCCATCGGCTACAGATAGGCAGTTGGAGTGGCGGCTATTGCTGCCTTGGCTGGTCGCTCCGCCACCAGCCGTGCTCGCCCTGGCTCTGCGCTACGGTACGCAACTGCTGCCCGGACAGATGGATTGCCAGCCCTCCCGTTTCCTCGAGCATCCGCCGGTCCGCCTTGAGCCAGCGCGGTTGGCAGGGCCGCGGCATGCCCCGATCCGATATAACGATGTCCGAACGTGCGCAGGCCGCGGCCAGTTCGCCGATCGGCACGTAATTCTTGTTGCGGCTGATCAGCAGGTTCCAATCGCGTCCGTCGCGGTGGATGGTGATCGCACAGAATTCGGGGCTGCACTGTGCTCCGGCCCAATCGCTCAGCGGAACGGGATCGGCCTCTACCCCTGCAAGCTCCATCAGATTGTCGCGGGTGAATTCGCTCCTCGTCGAGCGCAGCACCAGCAATCGATCGCCCTCGCCGGTAATGCCGACATGTCGCCCGTCACCCGAGATCAGCAGGTCGGGTATGGGGGTGGTCGCCAGGGCAACGATCCCGATTGCGACCGGAACGAAGCCGAGCAGCCGGGCGCGTCCGCGCCACAGCGCGAGCCACAATCCACCGGCGAGGAACAGCGAGAAGGTGCCCGCATTCATCTGCGGCATCAGCTTGACCGCGCCCGGCTGCCCTGCGGTAAAATGCGCGATGCCGAGCATCAGCTCCAGCGACTTGCCGGCTACCCACCAGAACGGCGCCCCTGCACCCGCCAGATCGAACAGCAGCGCCAGGGCGATCGTCGGCATGGAGACGAAGGTGACCAAGGGAATGGCCACGACGTTCGCCAACGCGCCGTAGAAGCCTGCCCGGTGGAAGTGGAACAGCACGATCGGCATGAGGGCGAGCTCGATTACCAGGCCGGTGACCAGCAGCATCAACGTGCTGCGGCCGACGCGGATCAGCCAGCCCTCATCGCGCGTTCTGAGAAAAGCGCGCACCGGTGCCGAGCTGCTCAGCGCGACGATCGCGATTACCGCCGAAAAGCTCATCCTGAAGCTCGGGCCGATGAGCGATTCGGGCCAGACGAGCAGCACCACAATCGCCGCCACGGCGACCATGCGCAGCGAGAGCGGCTCACGCCCCAGCGCCAGCGCGATGAGCACCAGCACCGCACCCACGCAGCTGCGCACGGTCGGCACCTCGGCACCGGTCAGCAGCGTGTAGCCGATCCCCGCCAGTGCGCCCACGCTCGCGGCCAGCAGCGGCAACCGCACGCGCAGCGTCAACCATGGCCACAATGCCAGAAGCCTGATCGCCAGCACATAGGCTGCGGCGATCACCGCGCTGACATGCAGGCCGCTGATCGAGAGCAAGTGGGTGAGGCCGGAATCGCGCATGGCGGCATCGTCGGCCACGGTGATCGCCCCGCGGTCGCCGCTCGCGAAAGCGGCGGCGATGGTACCGGGCGAGCCGCCGAGCTGGCCGCGGACATGCGCCGATAGCCGCCGCTGGAGCGAGGCTAGGATACCACCCTCACCCTGTTGTGGCACCTGCAACACCTCGACCTCGCCGAGCACGCTGCCGGTTGCGGCATAGCCCTGGAACCACGCGGCTCGAGCGAAATCGTAAGCGCCCGGCATCATGGGCGGAGCGGGCGGCATCAGCCGTGCGCGAAGGCGAATGATTGCGCCCTCGCGAATAGCCCGCTGGTCACGCGCGAGCGGCAGGTTGACCCGCACCTTGATCGCCCTCCCGCTGTCAGGGTCGCGCGTCGCCAGAACGAGCCGCGCCCGATCCTGCGCCGGCTGTTCTATCCGCTCGAGCACGCGCGCGTCGACCATCGCCACAATCGGCCGCGGCAATGGTGATGCGCCGACCGTCTCCGATCGCGCCCAGATGATCGCCAGCCCGGCAGCGACCATGATCGCCACGGTGACACAGGCTCCAAGCAGATGGCTGCGCCGCTCGTCGCCCTTCCACAGCGCCACTGCGCCGAGGCCGAGCACCGCACAGCCTGCCAAGGCGGCGACCCATTCTGCCGGCGCATCGAGCACGAACCAGGCGGCAATCCCCGCGGCAAAGGCGACCGCCAGCCAGGGGCCCCGATCAAAGCCCGAATTGGCGAGGAAGGCCTCGCCCACATCCGCCATGCTGGACAAGCGCAGGCGCATTCGCCAAGGCGTACGCTGCGACGCAGCATCGTCCCCATCGGCACCAAGGGGCACACCCGGCGATTGGCGCGTTGCCATGCGGACGACAGGACAGGAAACAAATGTTGAAGGCAAGCGAAACCGACAGCACGGGGCAGCCAGGGCGCCCGGTCGTCACACGTTTCGCGCCTTCGCCTACCGGCTTCCTGCATATCGGCAATGCGCGCACGGGCCTGTTCAGCTGGCTCTATGCGCGCCATTACGGCGGCAAGGCGCTGCTGCGGATCGAAGATACGGACAAGCAGCGCTCCACCCAGGCGGCGATCGACGTGATCCTGGACGGGCTTGCCTGGCTCGGCCTCGAGTTCGATGGCGAGGTGGTCTATCAATCGCAGCGCGTCGAACGCCATGCTGAAGTGGCGAACAAGCTGCTGGAGGCGGGACGCGCCTATAAGTGCTTTGCCAGCCCCGAGGAACTCGCCCAGATGCGCGAGCAGCAAAAGGCCAACCGCCAGCCGCTGCGCTATGACGGCCGCTGGCGCGACCGGGATTCGGCCGATGCGCCAGCTGGCACGCCCTACACGATCCGCATCCGCACGCCGGAGCAGGGCGAGACGGTGATCGAGGATGCCGTGCAGGGCCGCGTCACGGTGAGCAACGCCGAAATCGACGACTTCATCCTGCTGCGCGCGGACGGCACGCCCACCTATATGCTGGCCGTGGTGGTCGACGATGCGGACATGGCCTGCACGCATATCATCCGCGGCGACGATCATCTCAATAATGCCTTCCGCCAGTTGCAGGTGATCCGCGCGATGCAGGGTCTCGAGCCTGGCTGGGAGGAGCCGGTCTACGCGCATGTCCCGCTCATCCACGGGAATGACGGGGCCAAGCTGTCGAAGCGCCACGGGGCGCTCGGCGTTGATGCCTATCGGGACGAACTGGGCATCCTGCCCGAAGCGCTGCTGAACTATCTGCTGCGTCTAGGCTGGGGCCACGGCGATCGCGAAGAGATCACCCGTGACGAGGCGATCGAACTGTTCGACCTTGAAGGCGTGGGCAAGAGCCCCTCGCGGTTCGACATGAAGAAGTTGTTGAGCCTCAACGGCCACTACATCCGCGCTGCTGACGACCGCCGCCTGGCGGAACTCGCCGCCCAAAGGATCGGCCCGCAAGCTGATGTCGATCTGCTGGCCGAGGCGATGCCGGTCCTCAAGACCCGAGCGCGTGACATGATCGAGCTGGCTGATGGGGCCGCCTTCCTGTTCAAGCCGCGCCCACTTGAGCTCAGCGAGAAGGCACAAGCTTTGCTCGACGCCGATTCGCGCGCGCTACTGGGGCAGATTTCTGCCCGCTTGCGCGCCGAACAGGACTGGACTTTGCAGGCGCTGGAGGCCAATCTACAAGCCTATGCGCAGGAGCTCGATCTGGGCCTAGGCAAGCTTGCGCAGCCGCTGCGCGCTGCGTTGACGGGGCAGACAACAAGCCCTGGCATTTTCGATGTATTGACCCTCCTTGGGAGGGAAGAAAGCCTGGCGCGGATCGACGCACAGGCCAACGGCTAACGAAGCAGGCCGGCCGACACGCAAACATATTGACGCAAGGAGACGGGTTTTGGCGGACAAGCAGGCAAAGCTGGAGATCGGCGGACAGAGCCAGAACTTTCCCATTCTCGAGGGAAGTTGCGGCCCCGAAGTGGTGGACATCCGCAAGCTTTACGGCAGCACGGGCATGTTCACCTTCGATCCGGGTTACAAGTCCACCGCCAGTTGCGAGAGCGCGCTGACTTTCATCGATGGCGAGGAAGGCGTGCTGCTGCACCGCGGCTATCCCATCGGACAGCTGGCCGAGGATTCCAGCTTCATGGAAGTCGCCTATCTGCTTTTAAATGGTGAGCTGCCGAGCGAGGACGAGCTCAACACGTTCGACTATACGATCACGCGGCACACAATGCTGCACGACCAGCTGCGCCAGTTCTACCAGGGTTTCCGCCGCGATGCGCACCCCATGGCCATCATGTGCGGCGTGGTCGGCGCGCTGTCCGCCTTCTACCACGACAGCACCGACATCTCCGATCCCGAGCACCGCAAGATCTCGAGCCATCGGCTGATCGCCAAGATGCCGACGATCGCGGCCTGGGCGTACAAGTACTCGATCGGCCAGCCCTTCCTGCAGCCGGACAATTCCCTCAGCTACACGGGCAATTTCCTGCGCATGACCTTCGGCGTGCCGGCCGAGGAATATGAGGTCCTCCCGGCGGTGGAGAAGGCGCTCGATCGCATCTTCATCCTCCATGCCGATCATGAGCAGAATGCCTCCACATCCACGGTTCGGCTGGCGGGCTCCTCGGGCGCGAATCCCTTCGCGTGTATCGCGGCGGGCATTGCCTGCCTGTGGGGCCCGGCACATGGCGGCGCCAACGAGGCCGCGCTCAACATGCTGCAGGAGATCGGCACGCCCGATAAGATCCCGCATTACATCGAGCGGGCCAAGGACAAGAACGATCCGTTCCGCCTGATGGGCTTTGGCCACCGTGTGTACAAGAACTACGATCCGCGTGCCACGGTCATGCAGAAGACCGTGCGAGAGGTGTTCGACGCGCTCAACGTTACCGACCCGGTGTTCGAGACGGCGCTCCAGCTGGAAGAGATGGCGCTGAAGGACGATTACTTCATCGAAAAGAAGTTGTTCCCCAATGTGGACTTCTATTCGGGTGTGATCCTTTCGGCGATCGGCTTTCCGACCACGATGTTCACCGCGCTGTTCGCGCTCGCGCGCACCGTGGGCTGGGTAGCACAATGGAACGAGATGATCTCCGACCCCGCTCAGGTTATCGGCCGCCCGCGCCAGCTCTACACCGGGCCGACGCAGCGCGACTACGTGCCCGTTTCGGAGCGCTGATCTACGGCGCTTGCAGAGGTTCGGGCGGAGGGAATTTGCTCCGCCCGGCCATCGATCCCGTCGGCGGGTGATACAGCCGTCCGGCTCACCCTTGCCCATCCTGCGGCTAAAGCGAGCAAGGCCCAGCCCATAAGCGCGGGCTCCTGCGAGCCGCCGAGAGCCGCGATGGCGACGAGCAACGCCCCCAGCCCCCGATCGTGGACGGCATCGCGCCAATCAGCGCGCCACGGGACCGCCCGCACGGCGACGAGCAGCACGATCGGCGGAAAGATCTGGCGAAACCAAGGTCCGCCGATCGCCAGCATTCCGACCAAGAGCAGCGCGCCATCGGGTACATGATCAAGCCAGCGCGAAAGGCGGCGGGACTGGAATGCCGCGCGGCCTATCCGGTCGAGCCCCAGCGCCATTTCCAGCGCCAGCACGCCAAGTGCAATTACCGCAAAGGCCAAGGCCGCGAGGCCGCTCCAGGCGGCGAATAGCGCCGCGCAGGGCAGGAGAAGCGCCAGCGCCACGCATGCGCCAAGCGCCTCTTTTTGTTCGCAAAGCGGGCCGGCAAAGCGGTTAAGGATGGTGCCAGCGAGGCCGCGTGTGGGCTCCTCCCGGGGTGAGGCTGGGCGGTGACGGCCCAGTCGCAGCGCGCACAAAGCGGCGCCGCGCTCGTCACCACGTAGCCGCATCCACGCGCCGTTGACCTGCACGTCAGGGTCCAGCGTCTCGATCGGGAGCCCCGCTTGCAACGCGATCCGCAGCAGCGCCGCGTGCGGATCGGCATCCTCCCCCAATTCCTCGAGCCGGTCGGCCAGCGCTCCGGGAAGGGTGAGTGCGCCAGCCCAGTGACTGCGCGCGTCGATCCGCTCCCAGACCGCGTTCCTCGCCTCGTCGGCTGTAAATGCCAGCACCTTGTGCCCTGATCGCAAGGCCGCGATCGCCAGCGGCGCCTCGGGCAGAAGGCCTGGCTGGAGCACGAGCAGCTCGTCGCGCCAGTCCACCAGCGGAATCAGCGCATGGGCCGAGGCGATGGCAGAATACGCCAACCCGGCCCGTTCTGCCTCCTGGCGCAAGGCGTCGCCATCGCCCGGCACATTGCTGCCAAAGGCAATTATCCGCTCCGCGCCCCAGATCCGCGCGAAGTCGAACTGGCGCAGAACCAGCGAGCGTCCCGCAACATGCAGTACGGGCGCGGCACCTTGTTCGCCCGTCGCAATCAGCGCCACGCGCAATTTGCGCCTCCTTCGCAATACCGTTTCATGCCTGCTAGGCGGCCTGCGCTCGCCTGCCAACCGTCGAGGACATGCCGCAAGCGCGACGCCGCATCCCACTCGAGCGGTTGCAAAGCGCAGCGAGGCGCGGTTTAAGCGTGGCGCCCCGCTGGCGGATCGCGCCAGCCGGGGCACCTGCAATCGGCCGTGGACAAGGCCCCAAGCGAAGGTGACGGCACGATGGGGGGCAAAGGACATGGCCGTCTTGGGACAAGGGCGCGTCCTCCGGTCGAATCGGCTGCGGGTACGAGCAGGATGATCCCGCTCTTAGCCGCTATCGCCATCGCGCTGTGGACGGGGTTCTTTTTCTGGGCCCAGTCGGCTGCGCGGCTTGTCGAACGGGGGCCGGCGCGCTGGGCGTCGCTGATCATCGATTGGTCGGTACCCGTGCTGCTGGTGCTCGGCATATGGCTGCTCGCCATGCGCTACGCCCGCCGGGACGGTGGCAATGGCGCGCATGCAGGTGCAGACCAGCGGGCGTTGGACGACCGGCTCGCCGAAGTGGGCAGCGAACTTGCGCAATTGCGTGACCTCATCGCCGCACCTGCGCGGGCATTCGGGGCTGAGGGATCGGCAATCGTCCGATCCGGCGAGGGGGCGAACGGAATCGCACCGATCTCCCGGACGAATGACGCCGGCAGCGTTGCCGCGAGTAACAGGTCGGGCGAATCGGTGGGCGCGCTGGAGCTGCCATCGGTCGAGCTCGGCAGCTTGGCCGAGCAACATCTCAAGCAATTGCGGATGCACTCAGATCGGTTCCGGGTTGAGCTCGAGACGCGCGAGCAGGACAATCTCGCAGCGATCCGCCGGCGCGCCGATGAGCTGTCCAAGGCCTTGTCGGCGCAGGACATCGCCATGCGCACCCGCGCCGGCCAGGCGATGGATGAGTTGCAGAACCGCTTTCGTGCGATGCGTGATGAAAGCCTGCGCCTCTCGGGCGAGCTGGAAGGGATCCAGAGCGATGCGCTGCGCGGCTGGGAGCGCGCGGTCGGTGATCTTGAAATGCGCATGCAGGCGACCGTCGGCAAGGTCATCGAGGTGGACGAGACCGCGATGGAGAACGTGCGCACGCGCCTTGCCATGCTGCACGAGGAGGCCGAGCGGGTCGATGAAGCGGCCGCCGAGCGCCTTCAGGCATTCGAAGCCAAGATCGCGCGCCGCCGCGACGAGGCCATGGCGAGCGGGGGCGCGGCGCTGGGCGAACTCGAAGGGCAGATCGCCGCCTTCGACCGGCAGGTCGACGAGCGCCGCAGCGGTCAGCTCGCCCGTGTCGCCGAACTGGGCGAACGCAGCGAGGCACTGGCGGTGCGCATGGCCGAGATCGACCAGCAGCTCGCCGGTCATGTCGAACAGTGCGAAGCAGCGTCGAACGCGCTTGGCAGCTTCGCAAGCGACCTTTCCGGTCGCCTGACCGAGAGCCGGGACCTGCTTGCGCATAGCGGAAAGTCACTTGGCGAAATGACCGATGCGGGCGCGCGCCTCTATGAACAGATCCGCTCGAGCGCCGATTACTCGGTCGAGACGATCCCCGCCGCATTGTCCGCCGCGCAGGATCGGCTGGGCGCTTTCGAGGAGCGTACCTTGAAGCTGCGCGACGCGATCGTAGAGGCCGAAGGCAAGGGCGCCGCGCTTGTCGCCCATGTCGAGCGGGCGCGCGAGGGTGTCCCGGTCTCGTCCGAGACGCTCGACGAGCTCGCTCGGCGCCTCGAGGAAGTTGCCGCGCAATCCGATGCGGTGGCGCAGCGCACCCGCCACGAACTGCGCGGCGCCATCGAGGAGCTGGAGACCAGCTCGCAGAGCATGGCCGCGCGGCTGCGCGAAGGACAGGAAGAAGCCTTGCGCGAGTTCGCCGCCACGTTTGGCGAACGCAGCCTCGAAATAGTCGGCAAAGGCCTGCGCGAGAAGACCGAGGCAGCCATTGCCGAGCTCGACCGCGCTGCTGCCGGAGCAGGGCGCGCGGGGCTCGAGACGGTCGGTCAATTGCGCACGCAGCTCACCGAGATCGACGAAATGGCGGGCAATCTCGAAGCCCGTCTGGCAGGCGCGCGGGAGAAGGCACAGGACGAGCCCGGCAAGGACTTCTCGATCGAGATGACCAAGATCACCGAACGGCTCAACTCGGCTGCGCTCGACATCACCAAGATCTTCGATTCGGATGTGCCGGATACTGCCTGGCAGGCCTATCTGCGCGGTGATTACGGCATTTTCACCCGCAAGGCGGTCAGGCTGCTGTCGAGCCAAAAGGCCGATGCGGTGCTCGATCTCTACAAGCAGGACAAAGGCCTGCGCGAGACGATCAACCGCTACATCGCTGATTTCGAATCGATGTTGCGCGTGATCCTGGCGACGCGCAACGGCCACTCGATGGCGGTGACGATGCTCTCATCCGAGATCGGCAAGCTGTACGTGGCGCTGGCGCAGGCGATCGACCGGCTGCGCACCTGAGCCGCTGCAGCCCGTCGCGGATCAGCCGCCCCGGCCCGAGCCATTCCCGGCGCCGGGTGGCTGGCCGAAGAAATCGATGTCCCCGACCGTGACCCAGCCATTGGTGTAATTGGCTACGTAGAGCGCGCAAACGATCGCCGCGAGCACGCTGGCGCGCAGCACGATGCGGCCGGGGCGGAAATTGGCCGGCGCGCTGTCGGCCTGGCCCGGCACCATCGGAATGCCCTCTTCATCATGCGTCCGCACGCCAAAGGGCAGCAGGATGAAGGCACACATCACCCAGAACAGCGCATAGATGGCGAGGATGGAGGTCAGCTTCACCGTACGAAATCTCAGGCCTGGGGCAAAACGACCACCGTCTGCGGCTTCTTGCCCGACCAACGCTGCGCCGCGCGGCGCACCGCCAGCCGCGCGGCTTCCCGCACATTGTCACGGTCCCGCGCGGCGGCGCCCTTGAGTTTGGCCAGGGCCTTCTCCACGTCGCCTTGCGCTTCCGCGACGAAGGCATCGTGATCCTCGTCCAGCGGCAGGCCGAGGCTGTGAACCTGTGCCCGGCCACGCGCATCGATCGCCACCACGACCACCCCGTCGCGTGCCATGCGGCGGCGAGCGGTGATCGCCTCCCCGTTACAAGGGACGATGATGTCGCCATCGAGCACCAGGCAGCCCGTGCGCACCTGCGCGATGACGCTGGGCGTGCCGGGGGCGAGCTTCACGATATCGCCATTGACCTGGAACACGGCGTGCGGAATGCCGCTCGCCAATCCAAGCCGCGCCTGTTCCTGCAGGTGGCGGATTTCGCCATGGACCGGCACCAGGATCTCGGGCCGCAGCCAGCCGTAGAGCGCCTCGAGCTCAGGCCGGCCCGGATGGCCGGAGACGTGAATCTCGCTCTGCCGGTCCGTCACCATGGCGATTCCGCGATGCGCGAGACGGTTCTGTATGCGCCCAATAGCGATTTCATTGCCCGGGATCTGCCGGGTGGAAAACAGCACCACGTCGCCTTCGACGAGGCCGAGCGGATGGCTGTTCTCGGCCATTCGTGCGAGCGCTGCGCGCGGCTCTCCCTGCCCGCCCGTGGCGAGGATCAGCACCTGGCCACGCGGCAGGCGCATCGCGGTGTCAAAATCGACCGTCTCGGGAAAGTCGGCGAGATAGCCGTTGGCCTGCGCGACCTCTATGATCCGGTCGAGCGAGCGCCCCGCCACGCAGAGCCGGCGGCCCGTCTCATCGGCCACCGCGCCCAGCGTCTGCAACCGCGCGACGTTCGAGGCAAAAGTGGTGACCACCACGCGCTTGCCGGCATGGCGCTGCACTTCCTCAAGCAGACCACGATAAACCCCGCCTTCCGATCCCGAGGGCACGGGGTTGAAGACGTTGGTCGAATCGCAAACCAACGCCAGCACGCCCTCATCGCCGATTGCGGCCAACTCTTCCTCGGTCGCCGGCGTGCCGACCAGCGGCTCATCGTCCAGCTTCCAATCACCGCTGTGGAAGACGCGGCCGAACGGCGTCTCGATCAGCAGCGCGTTGCCCTCCGCGATGGAATGCGCGAGCGGAATGTGGGTAATGGTGAACGGCCCTAGCGCGATCGCGCCGTGATCTTCCTCCACGACGATCAGCTCCACCTCGTTCACCAGCCCCGCTTCCTGAAGCTTGCGGCGGACCAGCTCGGCGGTGAACGGCGTGGCGTAAAGCGGCACGCCGAAATCGGCGGCGAAATACGGGATCGCCCCGATATGATCCTCATGCGCGTGCGTTATCACCACGCCCAGCAGATCGTCGGCGCGCTCCTCGATGAACTCGGGATCGGCGAACAGCAGCTCGGTGCCCGGGTACTCATTGGCGCCGAAGCTCATGCCCAAGTCCACCATCAGCCACTTGCCCTGGCAGCCGTAAAGATTGACGTTCATGCCAATCTCGCCCGATCCGCCGAGCGCCAGGAACAGCAATTCGTCTTGCGGGGTGAAGTCCTTCTTCACGAAAGGTTCGAGCGCTGCGCGAGGATGGCGAGGCCGTTCAGGGTAAGGTCGGTGTCCACCGCGTCAAATATCTCCGTATGTTTGTCAAACAGCAGCGCGAGGCCGCCGGTCGCGATCACCCTGGCCGGGCGGCCGATCTCGGCCCGGAGCCGTGTAATCAGGCCTTCCATCATCGCCACGTAGCCCCAGAATACGCCGATATGCATCTGGTCTTCCGTATTGCTTCCCACAACCGATTTCGTGCGCGGAGCCTCGATCGCGATGCGCGGCAGTTTTGCGGTGTGACTGACAAGTGCGTCGAGCGACAGATTGATCCCGGGCGCGATGATCCCACCTTTATAAGCGCCGTTAAAATCGACGACGTCGAATGTGGTCGCGGTGCCGAAATCCACGATGATCAGGTTGCCGGAATAGCTCGCATGCGCAGCGATCGCATTGGCCGCGCGGTCAGCGCCAAGGGAGCGCGGCTCCTGAACATCAATCTCGAAGCCCCAACCCGCTTCGTCCTCGCCAGCAAAGACGGGCGCGAGCTTGAAATATTTGCGGGCCAGCACGTCGAAATTGTGGCGCGTGCGTGGGACCACGCTGCCGATCATGATCGCCTTGATTTCCGCAGGTGCGAAGCCTTCGATCGCCATCAGCTGCAGCAGCCAGACCGCATATTCGTCACCCGTGCGGCGGGGGTCGGTCGCGATGCGCCAGCGGGCGCGAATATTGGGCGCTGCCTCCGCGTCACCGCCGCCCGCCTCGAATAGCGCGAACACCACATTGGTGTTGCCGACATCGACAGCTAGCAGCATGGTACGGCCTCCAGCTCAACATCGCCCGCATGGACGACGCGGACGACACCGTCATCGAGGCAGAGGCGCAGGGCGCCATCGTCCGCCAGGCCCGCGAAGCTGCCGGACAGTTTCGTGCCGTCCGGATCGTGCACCGATAGCGGAGCGCCCAGAGGGTGCGCAGCGGCCAGCCAGCGCTGGAAAATCGGCCCGGTGCCGTAGAGCCGCCAGCGCTCGAGCTCGCCGGCGAAATTCATTGCGAGCGCGTGGGCGAAGGAGTCACGGTCGGGCGCGGGGCCGTGCCGGGCCAGGCTGCGCGTCACGCGCCCGCCCGTGTCAGGCGCATGGGCGAGATTGACGCCGATCCCCACCACCGCGCATCCGCCCTCCCGCTCAAGGAGGATGCCACAAAACTTGACACCATCGAGCAGCACATCATTGGGCCATTTGAGTTGTAACCGCTGAGGCTCGGCGCTTTGGGCGACGATGGTCTCGTACACGGCCAGCGCTGCCACGAATGACAGGCTTGCCGGCGGGGGGTCGCGCAGACCGAGGCTGACCAGCGTCGATCCCATGAAATTGCCGGGCGCGTCGATCCAGGAGCGACCCCGGCGACCGCGGCCTGCGATCTGCCGGTCGGCCACGAGCCAAGATCCTTCGCTGGGATGCTCTCCCGCAGCGAGCTTCGCCAGCAGGTCCGCATTTGTGGAGCCCGTGCGCTCGACGAAGCGGATGTCCGGAAGCAAACCGACCCGTTCAGACCACGAAGAGAGAGGCGGCTGCCAGCTCGGCAAGCGCGCTCAGCCAGCCAGTGACGAGAAAGCCCAACGGCGAGATGATCAGCGCGCAGATCGCCAGAAGCACCCATTGCGCCGCGCCGGTGCGCCCCTCGACCACATTGGCCGGAGGATCAAAGAACATCACCTTGACGATCTTGATGTAGTAAAACGCGCCGATCACGCTGGCGGCGATGCCGATTACCGCCAGCACCACGAGATCGGCCTCCACAGCCGCCTGGAACACAACCAGCTTGGCCCAGAAACCAAGGAACGGCGGAATGCCCGCGAGGCTGAACATCAGCGCCAGCACACACCAGGCGAGCGCCGGTCGGGTGGTCGAGAGGCCGGACAGATCCGAGATTTCCTCGACCGGCGTGCCATCCTCCGTCTTCATCATCATCACGGCGACGAAGCTGCCGACAGTCATGGCGATGTAGACCGCCAGGTAAGCGAGCATGGCACCTGCTCCGGCAGCGGTCCCGGTAGCAAGGCCGATGAGGATGAAGCCGACATTGTTGATCGACGAATAGGCGAGCAGCCGCTTGACGTTGCTCTGCCCAATCGCGCCGAGCGCGCCGATCACGATGGATCCGAGCGCGGCGAACACCACAATCTGCCGCCAAGCATCGACTTGGCTACCGAACGCCTCCATCGCCACGCGCGCTGTGAGCGCAATGGCTGCAACCTTGGGCGCGCTGGCGAAAAAGGCCGTGACGGGCGTCGGCGCGCCTTCGTAAACGTCGGGGGTCCACATGTGGAACGGCACGGCGCTGATCTTGAAGGCGAGACCAGCCAGCACGAAGATGAGCCCGAACATCGCGCCCATAGACAGGCCGCCCTCAAGCGCGAAGCGGATCGCGGCAAAGTTGGTGCTCCCGGCAAAGCCGTAAGTGAGGCTCATGCCGAACAGCAGGATACCGCTCGCGAGTGCGCCGAGCACGAAATATTTGAGCCCCGCCTCGGCCGAGCGCGTGTCGTCTCGGAGGAAGGCGGCAAGGATGTAAGCGGAGAGGGATTGCAGTTCGAGCCCGATATAGAGCGTCAGCAGGTCCGAAGCCGAGACCATGACGCTCATGCCCAGCGTGGAGAACAGCACCAGCACCGGATATTCGCCGCGCATCGAGTCAAGGCGATCGAAGAAGGCGGGGGCGATGATCAATGCGGCAAGGCTCGCGGCATAGATCAGGAGCTTGGCGAATCCGGCAAAGGCATCGGCGCGGAACTGGTCGCCAAAGGCGTAAGTCGCCGGTCCGGCCGTGCCATCCAGAACGCCGGGGAGGACAAGGAAAAACGCCGCGCCGAGCGCGATCGCCGCAACCACGCTGATGCCGCGGCTGGCGCGATCGCCGAGCCAGGCGGCGGCGAGCAGCAATGCCAATCCCGACAGGCTAAGCAGGATCTCGGGCGCGATCAGCGCAAGCGAGCTTTCGAGCGGCGGCATCAATGTGTTCCCTCAGCAGCCGCGCCGTGGCCTGCCTCGCCGGCGATCGCAGGCGTGCCCTCCCCCAACGCCAGACGCGCATCGCCAACAGGCGCCGCGCGGGTGAGACGCGCATCGAGCACGGCAATGTCTTGGCGCATCGGAGCAAGGAAGCTTTCCGGGTAAACGCCCATCCACAGCACCGCCGCGGCGAGCGGGGCGAGTAGCGCGAGTTCACGCGCCGACAGGTCGGGCATGGCGGCGGCATCGACGTTACGCTGCGTGCCGTAAGCCACGCGGCGGTAGAGATAGAGCATGTAGGCAGCGCCCAGGATGATGCCGGTGGTGAGCACGAAGGCCGCCCAGCTCGAGACCTGGTAGACGCCGGCGAGGCTGAGAAACTCGGCGATAAAGCCGCTCGTGCCCGGCAGACCGATCGAGGCCATAGTGAACAACAGGAACAGTATCGCATAGCGCGGCATGTTGATCGCGAGCCCACCGTAGCGGTCGATCTCGCGCGTGTGGAGCCGATCATAGATCACGCCGACGCACAGGAACAGCGCGCCCGAAACCAAGCCATGGCTCAGCATCATCACCATCGCGCCTTCAAGCCCTTGGACGTTGAAGGCGAACAGGCCGCCGGTGACGATCGCCATGTGCGCGACCGAAGAATAGGCGATGAGCTTCTTCATATCTTGCTGAACCAGCGCAATAAGGCTGGTGACTACCACCGCCACCATCGACAGGCCCAGGACCAGCCACACGAATTGCGCGCTCGCCTCGGGGAACATGGGCAGCGAGAAGCGGATAAAGCCGTAGCCGCCCATCTTCAGCAGCACGCCCGCCAGGATGATCGAGCCTGCGGTGGGCGCTTGGACGTGCGCATCGGGCAGCCAGGTGTGGACCGGCCACATCGGCATCTTCACCGCGAAGCTGGCAAAGAAGGCGAGCCAGAGCCAGGTCTGCGCGCCCGCGGGGAAGTCGTAGACCATCAGAGCGGGAATGTAGGTCGTGCCTGCGGCGAAGATCATCCACAGCATCGCGACGAGCATCAGCAGGGAGCCGAGAAGCGTATAAAGGAAGAACTTGTAGGCGGCGTAAATGCGGTTGTCCCCGCCCCAGACGCCGATGATCAGATACATCGGGATGAGGCCGGCCTCGAAGAACATGTAGAACAAGAGAATGTCCTGCGCGGCGAAGACGCCGATCATGGTCACTTCCACCAGCAGGAACGCGCCCATGAATTCATTCACGCGCTTGTCGATCGCCCGCCAGCTCGCGCCGATGCAGATCGGCATGAGGAACACCGACAGCACGATCAGCATCAGCGCAATGCCATCGATGCCGAGAGCCCAGGAGAAGCCGGCGAAGATGTCGGAGCGCTCCTGAAATTGCCATTGCGCGCCGCCAATGTCGTAGCTCGCCCACAGCACGATGCCGAGCGCCAGGTCGATGAGCGTTGCCGTCAACGCCACCATGCGCGCCGGCGCAGCATCAAGGAACAGACAGGCGATCGCGCCCAGGAATGGCACGAGCAACATCAGCGAGAGGATGGGAAAGCCTTCCATCAGGCGAGCGCCCAGCTGATCGCGCCGACCACACCAAGCAGCATCACGAGGGCGTAAGAGGTGAGATAGCCCGACTGCATTTTCCTGGCGAACACCGCGCCACGATCAACCACCCAGGCGGCGCCATTCGGGCCGAAACGGTCGATGATCCCGACATCGCCGCGCTGCCAGAGGAGGCGCCCTATCGCGAAGGCGGGGCGGACAAACAGGAAGTTATAGAGCTCGTCGAAATACCATTTGTTGAACACGAAGCGGTAGATCGGCCCAAGCTGATCGGTGACCTTGGCCGGAACATCCGGGCGGCGCAGATAAGCGTAAACGGCACCGAGGAAACCCAGGACCATGACGATGGTGGCGGCATAGGCCACCAGCGTGGGAACTTCGTGCATCGCGTGCATCAGGTGCTCGTTGTAGAAGATACTGCCCCTCCAGAAGCCGGGCTCCTCGAGGAAGGCGTGGCTGAAGAGCCATCCGGCGAAGATCGCACCCAGGCTCAGCACGCCGAGCGGCACTAGCATTGTCAGCGGGCTCTCGTGCGGGTGGTAGCTAGCAGTGCCGTCATACTGCGCGGGGTGCGGTACGTGATGCGCGGCTGCATGGCCGGCATCCTCCTGCACTGGCGGATTGTGATGCTCGGGATCGTCGTCGCCGTGATGGACCGCATGCTGGATGTGCTCACTGTCGGCCCAGCGCGGCTTGCCCCAGAAGGTGAGAAACATCAGACGCCACGAATAGAAGCTCGTCAGCAGCGCGGCGATCGTACCGAGCCAGAAGGCGAAGTTCCCAACATTACTGCCGCTGGCGTAGGCCGCCTCGAGGATCGCGTCTTTCGAGTGGAACCCGGCGAAGCCGGCATGGATCGGCACCAGTCCGACGCCAGTGATCGCCAGCGTGCCCGCCATCATCGCCCAGAAGGTGATGGGGATGCTCTTACGCAGGCCCCCGTAATAGCGCATGTCCTGCTCGTGGTGCATCGCATGGATGACACTGCCCGCGCCAAGGAACAGCAGCGCCTTGAAGAAGGCATGCGTGAACAGGTGGAACATGGCCGCGCCATAAGCGCCGACGCCGGCGGCGAAAAACATGTACCCGAGCTGCGAGCAGGTGGAATAGGCGATGACCCGCTTGATATCCCACTGCGTGGTTCCGATCGTAGCGGCGAACAGGCAGGTCGCCGCGCCGATGAAGGTGACGAAGCCCAGCGCAATCGGCGCGGCCTCGAACATCGGCGACAAGCGGCAGACCATGAACACGCCGGCGGTCACCATGGTGGCCGCGTGGATCAGCGCCGATACGGGCGTCGGCCCCTCCATCGCGTCGGGAAGCCAGGTGTGGAGGCCCAGCTGAGCCGATTTGCCCATCGCACCCACGAAGAGGAGCAGGCACAGGATCGTCATCGTGTCGAGCCGCATGCCAAGGAAGGTGATGCTCGAACCTGCCATACTGGGCGCGGCCTCAAGGATCGCCGGGATCGAGGTGGTGCCGAACACCAGGAAGGTGCCGAAGATGCCGAGCATGAAGCCCAGGTCACCCACCCGGTTGACCACGAAGGCCTTCATCGCGGCGGCGTTGGCGGACGGCTTGCGGAACCAGAAGCCGATGAGCAGGTACGAGGCGAGGCCCACGCCCTCCCAGCCGAAGAACATCTGCACCAGATTGTTGGCCGTCACCAGCATGAGCATGGCGAAGGTGAACAGCGACAAGTAGGCGAAGAAGCGCGGCTGGTCCGGATCCTCGTCCATGTAGCCCCAGGAATATAGATGGACGAGCGCCGAGACGGTGGTGATGACGACCAGCATCACCGCAGTGAGCGTGTCGACGCGCAGCGCCCAGTCGAAACTCATGGCACCGGACTCAACCCATTTGAGCACCGGGACAACGCTGGCTTCGGCGGAGCCGCTCAAAAAGCTCAGGAAGATCGGCCAGGAGAGCGCACAAGCGAGGAACAAGGCACCGGTGGTGATCGCCTTGGCGACCACACTGCCCAGCCCCCGGTTGCCCAGCCCTGCGACAATCGCCGCCAGCAAAGGCGCGAAGACGATGATGAGGATCGACTGCATTGTGCCGGGCCCTAGCCCTTCATCCGGTTCACGTCATCGACCGCGATGGTGCCGCGCCCGCGGAAGTAGATGACGAGAATGGCCAGACCGATCGCCGCCTCGCCCGCTGCCACTGTAAGCACGAACATGGCGAAGATCTGGCCCGTAAGGTCGCCGAGAAAGGCGCTGAACGCAACGAGGTTGATGTTCACGGCCAATAGGATGAGCTCGATAGCCATGAGGATGACGATGATGTTCTTGCGGTTGAGAAAGATGCCGAGCACGCCGAGCACGAAAAGGATCGAGCTGACGACTACGTAATGTTCAATGCCGATCACAACTCGACTCCCTGGCCTACTTCGGGCCGCGTCAGCACCGTCGCTTCGTTGGGATTGCGCGCGACCTGGCGCGAGATGTTCTGGTGCCCGCGCGCGGAACGCTGCTCGCGATGGGTAAGCACGATGGCGCCGATCATCGCCACCAGCAGGATGATGCCCGCGGTCTCGAACAGGAACAGGTAGCGGCTGTAAAGGAGCGCGCCGATGCTCTCGATATTGCTTTGGCCCAAGAGCGGCGCGGCATTGCCGGCCGGCGTGCCGAGATCGAGCGCACCTGCGCGATAGGCACCGATGCCCAGCACCAGCTCGGCAAGCAAGATGACCGCAATGGCGAGGCCGAGCGGAAAATTGCGCACGAAGCCGGCGCGTAGCTCTGTGAAGTCGATGTCGAGCATCATCACCACGAACAAGAACAGCACCGCGACCGCGCCGACATAGACGATGACCAGCAGCATGGCGATGAACTCGGCGCCCACGATCACCATCAGCCCCGCCGCGTTGAAGAAGGCAAGGATCAGCCACAACACCGAGTGCACGGGGTTGCGCGCGAGGATCGTCATCGCCGCGCTGGCGAGGACAAGCGCGGCAAACAGATAGAAGGCGAAAGCCTGGATCATTCTTGTTTTCTTGCCCCGGGTAAGATCAGGCGCGAGTGGTCTGCGCGCCGCCTAGCGGTAGGGCGCTTCGGCTTCAAGGTTCGCTGCGAGGGCGCGCTCCCATTTGTCCCCATTGGCCAGCAGCTTGGCCTTATCGTAGAGCAATTCCTCGCGCGTCTCGGTGGTAAATTCGAGATTTGGCCCCTCGACGATTGCATCCACTGGGCATGCCTCCTGGCAGAATCCGCAGTAAATGCACTTGGTCATGTCGATGTCGTAGCGGGTGGTGCGGCGGCTGCCATCGCTGCGCGGCTCCGATTCGATCGTGATGGCCAGTGCCGGGCAGACCGCCTCGCACAATTTGCACGCGATGCAGCGCTCCTCGCCGTTCGGATAGCGGCGCAGCGCGTGCTCGCCGCGGAAACGCGGCGAAATCGGGTTCTTCTCGTACGGATAGTTGATCGTCACCTTGGGCTTGAAGAAGTACTTCAGCGTGAGGGCATGGGCCTTCACGATCTCCCACAAGGTGAAGCTTTTGACGAGTTGGGCGACGCTCATGATCCGAAATGTCCCGTGGCCATCAGCCACCCTGAGATAAGTACGACGAAAATCAAGCTCATGGGCAGGAACACCTTCCAGCCCAGCCGCATCAGCTGGTCGTAGCGGTAGCGCGGCACGGTCGCCATGACCCAGCTGAACATGAAGAAGAAGAAGAATATCTTCAGCAGCAGCCAGATAATGCCCGGTACGGCGTAAAGCGGCTCCCAGTTGAACGGGGGCAGCCATCCGCCGAAGAACAGGATGGCGTTGAGCGTGCACATCAAGAGGATGTTGGCATACTCACCCAGCCAGAAGAGCGCGAAGCTCATGCTCGAATATTCGGTCTGGTAACCGGCGACGAGCTCGCTCTCTGCCTCGGTCAAGTCGAACGGGACGCGCTGCGTCTCGGCGAGGCTCGAGATGAAGAACACTACCCACATCGGGAACAGCAGAGGGTTGAAGAAGAAGCCGTTAATGATGCCAAAGCCATGGCCGACCTGCGCCAGCACGATGGCATTGAGGTTGAACGTGCCCGCCCACAGCACCACGCAAACGAGGATGAAGCCGATCGAAACCTCATAGGAGATCATCTGAGCTGACGCGCGCATCGCACTGAAAAACGGATATTTCGAGTTCGACGCCCATCCGCTCATCACCACGCCGTAGACACTGAGCGAGCTGATCGCGAGGATGTAGAGCAGGCCCACATTGATGTCGGCGAGCACCATCGTGGCGCTGAACGGGATTACCGCCCAGGCGGCCAGTGCCACCGTGAAGGTGACGATCGGCGCGATGATGAAGATGCCTTTGTTCGCGGCCGAGGGAATGATGGTTTCTTGCAGGAAAACCTTGAGCCCGTCGGCAAAGGATTGAAGCAGGCCGAAAGGGCCGACCACGTTGGGGCCGCGCCGCAGGTTGATTGCTGCCCACACCTTGCGGTCGACATAGATAATCATGGCCACCGCCAGCATCAGCGGCAGCGCGATCAGCAGGATGCCGATGACGGTCGCCAGGAAGAACGACCACCCATAGGTGAGGCCTACGCTCTGATAAAAGAAGTCGGTCATTCCGCCGCCTCCAGCATGTCCTCGCCGTGCAGCAGCTCGGCCGAGCAGCGCTGCATCACCTGACTCGCCCGGGCGATCGGATTGCTGAGATAGAAGTCTTTAATCGGGTAGGTGATCACCTTCGAAGGCACCTCGCCTCCTGGTGCCCTCGCCAGCGCGCCATAGTCCACCAGCCCCTCTTCGCCCAGCGCCGGAACCTCGGCGACCATTGCGGCACGCAATTGGTCGAACGTATCGAAACCGACCGAAACGCCCAACGTATCGGCCAGAGCACGCAAGATCGTCCAGTCCTCGCGCGCATCGCCGGGGGCGAACACGGCCTTGTCGGCCATCTGCACGCGCCCTTCCGTGTTGACGTAAGTGCCTGCCTTTTCGGTGTAAGCGCTCGCAGGTAGGATCAAATCCGCTGCATGCGCACCCTTGTCGCCGTGATGGCCGATATAGACCTTCAACGCAGCGTCGAAGCGCGAGAAGTCCACCTCGTCCGCGCCCAGCGCCAGCAGCAGCTTCGGCCGCGCTTCAATGATTTCGGCAATACCGCGCGGCCTTGCGAAGCCGAGCATCAGCGCTCCCATGCGGGCGGCGGCCATGTGCAGCACATTGAAGCCGTTCCAGCCATCACGTGCCAGGTTGAACTGCTCGGCAAAGGCCAGCGCCGCTCCGTGCCCGCCGGCCGCAATGCCGCCGGCGCCGAGGATGACCGCAGGCCGTGCGGCCGCCTGGAAGGCATCGCTCACGTGCGCGGGCAGGTCGGCGAGCACGCCAAGACCGGTGCCCAGGAACTCGCCGCCGAACGTCGTGTCCCATTCGGGCCCGACCAGAAAGATCTTCGCGCCACGCTTGGCAGCCTTGCGCAGGCGGACATTCACCAGCGGCGCTTCCCAGCGCACATGGCTGCCGATCACGAGGATCGCGTCGGCCGTCTCCATCCCCTCGAAAGTCGAATTGAAATTGACGCCCGCGAGGTTCGCGACGTCGTAATCCATGCCCGTCTGCCGGCTCTCGACCAGCTCAGAGCCCAGCGCGCGCAGGAGCGCCCTGGCCGCGAACATGGTCTCGCAATCGAGCATGTCGCCTGCAATCGCGGCAACGCTGCTGCCCGGGTTCACGGCGGCGATAAGGTTGAACGCCTCGTTCCAGCTCGCCGGCTGCAGGCGGCCGCCCTTGCGCACCCACGCCTTGTCGAGCCGCCGGCTTGTCAGACCATCGACCTGGAAGCGGGCCTTGTCGCTGATCCACTCCTCATTCACTTCGTCGTTAACCCGCGGCAGCACGCGCAACACTTCGCGTCCGCGCGAATCGATGCGGATATTCGTGCCCACCGCATCCGACACATCGATGCCGAGCGTCTTCTTGAGCTCCCACGGCCGCGCCTCATAGGCATACGGACCGCTGGTGAGCGCACCCACCGGGCACAGGTCGATCACATTGGCCGAAAGCTCGTGCTTCGCCGCCTGCTCGAGATAGGTGGTGATCTGCATGTCCTCGCCGCGATAAAGCGCGCCGATCTCGTCCACGCCGGCCACTTCCTCCGAGAAGCGGACGCAGCGCGTGCAGTGGATGCAGCGGGTCATGATCGTCTTGATCAGGGGCCCCATATATTTGTGCGTCACCGCGCGCTTGTTCTCGTGATAGCGCGTAGCGCCGCGGCCATAGGCCATGGCCTGGTCCTGGAGGTCACACTCGCCGCCCTGATCGCAGATCGGGCAGTCGAGTGGGTGGTTGATGAGCAGGAACTCCATCACGCCCTCGCGCGCGGTCTTGACCATCAGGCTGTCGGTGCGGATTTCCTGACCTTCGGTGGCGGGCAGCGCGCAGCTCGCCTGCGGCTTGGGCGGCCCGGGCTTCACCTCCACCAGGCACATGCGGCAATTGCCGGCAATGGAGAGGCGCTCGTGGTAGCAGAAGCGCGGGATCTCCTTGCCCGCAAGCTCGCACGCCTGCAGCACGGTGGCGCCATTAGGGACTTCGATCTCGGTGCCGTCTACGGTGACTTTAGGCATTGCCAATCCGCTCCGTTCAGCCTTGGCCGCGCGCGGCGGCGAGGCGGTAATAGCTGATCGCGGTGCCCGCGCGCAGTGTCGCGCGGTCGAGCCGCACCTGCTCTCCAATAGGGACGCAGCCGATGAGAGCCGGCGAGAGAGCGGCGATTGCTTCGCGCTCGCCCGCACTGCCGCCATCGGCCTCGATCAGGCGCCGCGCTCCGGCTGGATCGCGCCGCACCAGGCATTCGCCTAGCCGAGCGACATAGAGATATTGCACTCTCTGCGCATAGGCATCCTCAAGGGGCTTGCGTTCGCCTGCGGAGACGCTCGCAAGCTGGGGCGCGGCGGGCTCTTGCCACGCCAGCGGCGGGGCCGTGTCCAGGTCGGACAGAACGACGTCGCCCAGCTGCTGGATGATCAACTGCCGTGCCAGCGCGCCGCGAAAGCTCAGTTGATCCATCCGTAGCTCGCCAGAACGCAGGCGCATGCACCTGCGATCGACAAGCCTGCGCCAATCGTCATCGGAGATGCGTTCGTCGAAATCCTTCAGGACATAGGCGCTGGCTACGGCCGGGCGCCGATCGGCCGCGCACTGGCCAAACTCCGCCACCACTTCCCGGGTCAGCGCCCTTTCGCGCAAGTCGGGCTTGCGATCCTGCGCTAGCGCAGGCTGCATGAAACCCGCTGCGCCCAGCAGTGCAGACAGGACAAACGTGTTCCTCATTCCGCCGCCTCCCGCACTTCACTGGCCGCGCGTTCCGCGATCCGCCGCTCGATTTCGGGGCGGAAGTGGCGGATGAGGCCCTGGATCGGCCAGGCGGCGGCATCGCCCAGCGCGCAGATCGTGTGGCCCTCCACCTGCTTGGTCACTTCGTGCAGCATGTCGATCTCGCCAATCTCGGCATCGCCGGTGCGCAGCCGCTCCATCACCCGCCACATCCAGCCGGTGCCTTCGCGGCAGGGCGTGCACTGGCCGCAGCTCTCGTGCTTGTAGAAATAGGACAGGCGGCTGATCGCGCGGACGATGTCGGTCGACTTGTCCATCACGATGACGCCTGCCGTGCCGAGACCCGAGCCCAGCTCCTTCAGCCCATCGAAGTCCATCGGGCAATCCATGATCTGCTCAGCCGGCACGAGAGGTACCGAGGAGCCGCCCGGGATCACCGCGAGGAGATTGTCCCAGCCGCCGCGAATGCCGCCGCAATGTGTTTCGATCAGCTCGCGGAAGGGGATGCTCATCGCCTCCTCGACCACGCAGGGCCGTTCGACATGGCCGCTGATCTGGAACAGCTTGGTGCCCTGGTTCTTGTCGCGCCCGAAGCCTGCGAACCAGGCGCCGCCGCGGCGCAGGATGGTGGGCACCACGGCGATGGACTCGACATTGTTGACCGTGGTGGGGCAGCCATAGAGCCCCGCGCCCGCCGGGAACGGGGGCTTGAGGCGCGGCTGCCCCTTCTTGCCCTCCAGGCTCTCGATCATCGCCGTCTCTTCGCCGCAGATATAGGCGCCCGCGCCGCGATGGACGAAGACGTCGAAATCATAGCCCGAGCCACTGGCATTGCGGCCGATGAGCCCGGCCTCGTAGGCCTCGGCCACGGCAGCGAACAGCACCTCCGCCTCGCGAATATATTCGCCGCGGATATAGATATAGGCCGCCCGCGCGCGCATCGCGTAGCCGGCGATCAGCGCGCCTTCGATCAGCTTGTGCGGATCGTGGCGGATGATCTCGCGGTCCTTGCAGCTGCCGGGCTCGGACTCGTCCGCGTTGATAACGAGAAAGCTCGGCCGCCCGTCCTTGCTCTCCTTGGGCATGAACGACCATTTCATGCCCGTGGGAAAGCCAGCGCCCCCGCGCCCGCGCAGGCCAGACGCCTTCACCTCGTCGATGATCGCGTCCTGCCCGCGCAGCATCAGCGCCTTCGTCTCGTCCCAATCGCCACGCTGGCGCGCAGCGCCAAGGCTCCATTCCTGGAAGCCGTAGAGATTGGTGAAGATGCGGTCCTTGTCAGCGAGCATTGCGAGTTCCCAGCCGCGGGAGATTGCAGGTCGGCAGGCAAGCGCCGGCCGCGAAAATGACGTCCATGCGGGACATATCCGGCAAACCGCTCATCCCGCCGCTCCGAACACGAAAATGGCGGCCGCGACCAGAATGGCGACCAGCACCACCGTCTTGACGATCCCCGTGAGGAACTTCCAGGCCAGGACGACGAGCAGCAAAGCGACAATGACGGGAATGAGGAAATCCATCAGCGGCTCCTCCCGGCGACGCCCTTAGCCCGGTCATTGCGCCCGGCGATCGCCAGCAGCACGGCGCCCAGTGCCAACATGCCCGCGCCCACGGCAAAATTGTCGCGCGCAGACATGGTGAACACGCCGACGGCCACCAGCACGATGCCGGCGATCCGCGGAAATCGCTCCAGCCTTCTCACCACTCGCCCCGGTAATCATTGTTCTGGGACACCATGTCCTTGAGCGTGGTCGGCCCGCCCACCGGCTCGGACGTGTGGCGCCCGGGCTCCTGCGTGCCTTCCTTCGGGATCTCGCCGCGCGCAAGCTTATCGAGGATGGCGTCGAGCCGCTCGGCCGTCAGGTCCTCGTAATTGGCATTGTTGATCTGCACCATTGGGGCAGTGGCGCAATTGCCCAGGCACTCGACCTCGGTCAGCGTCCACAGCCCGTCCTGCGTCGTGTACCCCTTGCGCATGCCGCGTGCATAGCAGGCCTCCAGCAGGTTGTCCGAACCGCGCAGCATGCACGGCGTGGTGCCGCAGACCTGCACGTGGAACTGGCCCACGGGCGCGATATTATACATCGTGTAGAAGGTCGCGACCTCAAGCACGCGGATCACCGGCATGGCAAGCTCGCTCGCGACGAACTCGATCACCGGAATGGGCAGCCAGCCTTGCGTGTTGGTCTCGGCTCCAACCTGTTCCTGCGCCAGGAACAGCAAGGGCATCACCGCCGAGCGCTGCCGACCTTCGGGATAGCGCGCGATGATGGCCTTGGCCTGAGCCGCATTCTCTTCGGTCCAGGCGAAATTGCCCCAGCGCGCGCGCAGCTCGGGCGTGTCGGGTGCCGGTGCGCGCTCAGCCATGACGCCGCCTCCGCCAGAAGCCATATCCTGTGAGGCCGACCTCGTAACCCACGACGCCTGCGATGAGCATCGGCAAGGCATGCGAGACCGAATGACCGCTCGCCACCAGGACCATCATCATGGCGATGAGCGCCAAGCCGGTCACGGCGGCCCAGGCCCGGGTAAGCTCGATCATCCTGCTCACCGGTCGCACTCCCCGAACACCACGTCCATCGCGCCGAGAATGGCGGTGGCGTCGGCCAGCATGTGGCCTTTGGCCATGAAGTCCATGGCCTGCAAGTGGCTGAAGGCAGTCGGGCGGATCTTGCAGCGATAGGGCTTGTTGCCGCCATCGCTCACCAGATACACGCCGAACTCGCCCTTGGGGCTTTCGGTCGCGACATAGACCTCGCCCGCGGGCACGTGGAAGCCTTCGGTGTAAAGCTTGAAGTGGTGGATGAGCGCTTCCATCGATTGCTTCATCTCGGCGCGCTTGGGCGGCGCCACCTTGCGATCGAGGCTCTGGATCGGCCCCTCGGGCATCTCGGCCAGGCATTGCCTGATGATACGGGCGGACTGGCGAACTTCCTGCACGCGTACCATCATGCGGTCGTAGCAATCACCATTGGTGCCCACGGGGATGTCGAAATCCATGCGATCATAAACGTCGTATGGCTGCGCCTTGCGCAAATCCCACGGCACGCCCGAGGCACGGATCATCGGGCCGGAGAAACCCCAGGCGATCGCGTCTTCCTTGCTGACCACGGCGATATCGACATTGCGCTGCTTGAAGATGCGGTTGTCGACAACGAGGCTCATCGCGTCCTCGAACAGTTCGGGCAGCCGTCCGTCCACCCAATCGCCAATGTCGGCGAGCAACTTGAGCGGCGCATCCTCGTGCACGCCGCCGGGCCGGAACCAAGCCGCATGCATCCGCGCACCCGAAACGCGTTCGTAGAAATTCATGCAATCTTCGCGCAGCTCGAACAGCCACAGGTTCGGCGTCATCGCGCCCACGTCCATCACATGCGCGCCGATATTGAGCAGGTGGTTCTTGATCCGGGTGAGCTCGGCGAACAGCACGCGCAGATATTGCGCGCGGATCGGCACTTCGAGGTTAAGCAGCTTCTCGATGGCGAGCACCCAAGAGTGCTCCATGCACATGGGCGAGCAATAATCGAGCCGGTCGAAATAAGGCAGCGCCTGAAGGTAGGTCTTGTACTCGATCAGCTTCTCGGTGCCGCGATGGAGCAGGCCGATATGCGGGTCCACCCGCTCGATGATCTCGCCATCGAGTTCCAGCACCAGCCGCAGCACACCGTGCGCCGCCGGATGCTGGGGCCCGAAATTGATCGTGTAATTGCCAATGGTCTCGTCACCCGTGGTGGGCGATTGCTCAAGGGAAAGGCCAGTGCTCATACGCCGCAAGTCCATGTTCCGCGCCGGTAGAGACGCTTGCTTCCGAGGCCCTGCCGCACTGCCAAGTCGGCCGGCCATTGCGTGCTGTCGAGCCCGACCGCGAGGCCGCCCGCACCTCGGCGGACCTCCACCGTGAACTCGCCATCGGTCATCGTCGGGCCGGAATTGATGTAGCCGGGCCCGCCCGTCCGCTCGCCCACCAGCACGCGTTCCAGGCCGCCGATCTGTACTACGCCGCGCCCGCGCGCGATCTGGTCCTGGCGCGCGCCGGCGATCAACAGGGTCTCGCCTTGGCGGGTGAAGGAACAGCCGCCCAGCGTCGGGCCAAGTTCGACCTCCACGTCCGAGCCGAGTGCTTCGAGCACCGGCCCGTCGCCATCATCAAGCGCGCCGGTCGGCTCGGCCAGCGGGGACATCGTTGCGCCGGGTAGCGGCTCGCTGGCATTGGACCCGGCCACCCTCGCCTGCTCGCCGGGCGTGCCGCTCTCCTGCACTTGCGGCGGCATGTCGCCATCGCCACACGCCGTGAGCGCCGGCAGGGCGCAAAGGACCAGCATGCTGCGCGCCATCACCGCGCCCGATCGCTGTCGTTACCGCCGCCGCGGTGAGGCGTCCGGTCGATCTCCGTTGCATCCGCACCCTCACGTGGCGACCGACCGGGGCGATTCTCCGTCGGATGTGGGGCGCCAGGGTCGTTGATCCCAACCTTCTGCGGCACGGGTTCGCCCTGGCCCTGCCCGGCTACCTGGCCGCCGGCGCCTCCAGGCGCGACATGCTCGGCCGCTTTCGCGTCGGCCTTGGCGCCGGCGCCGGTTTGGCTCGGATTATCGGTTGTCTTGACCTCTTTCACCGGAGGAACCTGCGGATGGGTGGCGGCCTTCTCGTCACCCGGCAGCACGTAATCAGCGCCTTCCCATGGGCTCGTGAAATCGAAGCTGCGGAAATCCTGCGCCAGATCGACGGGCTCGTAGATCACGCGCTTCTCGTCCTCGGAATAGCGCACCTCGGTGTAGCCCGTGAGCGGGAAATCCTTGCGGAAGGGATATCCCTCGAAGCCATAATCGGTCAGGATGCGGCGCAGGTCGGTGTTGCCCTCGAACAGCACGCCATACATGTCGAACACTTCGCGCTCGAGCCAGCCGGCATTCGGCCACAACGTGGTGACCGTGGGTACCGGCTTCACCTCGTCAGTCGCCAGCTTGACCATGATGCGATGGTTCCTGGTCAGCGAAAGCAGCATGTAGACCACTTCGAACCGCTCGGGTCGCGCCGGATAATCGACGCCGGCAATCTCCATCAGCTGCTGATACTGGTGCTCGTCACGCAACAGACGCAGCGCATCCTCGATGCGCTCGCGATGCACGGTGAACAGCAGTTCCCCATGCTCCTCGTGCGCCTCGACCAGCATGTCGCCAAGCGCGGACCCGAGCGTGTCCCGCGCCCCATCGTAAGGAGTAAAGCGGGGTGCGGAGTGGAGAACCGGCATCAAAGGCAACCTTCGCCCACGCGGCACATCACCGCTCAATCGTCCCGACGCGGCGGATCTTGCGCTGCAATTGCATCACGCCATAGAGCAACGCCTCGGCCGTGGGCGGGCAGCCCGGCACATAGATGTCCACCGGCACGATCCGGTCGCAACCGCGCACCACCGAATAGCTGTAATGGTAATAGCCGCCGCCATTGGCACAGCTCCCCATCGAGATGACGTATTTGGGCGCGCTCATCTGGTCGTAGACCTTGCGCAGCGCTGGCGCCATCTTGTTGCACAACGTACCCGCCACAATCATCACGTCGCTCTGGCGCGGGCTGGCGCGCGGGGCGACGCCGAAGCGCTCCATGTCATAACGCGGCATGTTGACGTGAATCATTTCCACGGCGCAGCAGGCAAGGCCGAACGTCATCCACCACAGTGAGCCTGTCCGCGCCCACTGGAACAGCTCCTCGGTGCTGGTAAGGAGGAAACCCTTATTGTCCACCTCGGTCGAGAGCGCGTTGAAGTACTGCGCGTCCGGCAGTGCGCTATCCCCGCTACGCGCGCGCTCGGCCTGGTGCAGCATCCAGTTCTCGTCCGAAGGCGTCTTGCCCACTGTGCCATCCGGGCTGTCCTGGAATGGCGCGTAAAGGGCGTCGTCTTTCACTCCCATTCGAGCGCTCCCTTCTTCCAGGCATAGGCGAGGCCGATCGCAAGCTCGAACAGGAACACCATCATCGTGATCCAGCCCGGCCAGCCGGTGATGTCGAGGCTCACCGCCCACGGGAACAGGAAGGCAGCCTCAAGGTCAAAGATGATGAACAGGATCGCCACCAAGTAGAAGCGCACATCGAACTGGCTGCGCGGATCCTCGAAAGCGGGAAAGCCGCACTCATATTCGCTGAGCTTCTGCGCGTCGGGCTTGTGCGTACCCGTCAGGCGGGAGACGCCCATGGGCAGGAACACGAAAGCCGCCGACAGCAAGCCGGCAATGACGATGAAAATCAGGATCGGCAGATAATGCGTAAGGTCGACCACATTGGACTCGTTCGGATCAGGGGCTTGCCGCCGCCTCTAAGCTTTACGCGGACTTACCGCAAGTGCGCGGGCCGACGAGAATGGGCCGGCGCAACATCTCACCGCCCGCGAACCTCTCTGGCAATCGCACGGTACACAGGGGTTCCCGCGCTTCGGGCGGAAATCCCCTGGCCGGATAGGCTCTTGCAGCCCTTGCCGCTATTTTGCCGACACCCGGCTGCCTGCATGCGCCCAGCGGGCGCTTGCCGAGCGCAGTCGGATCGCCACTCTCCTGCATAGTGCAGGCGAGAAGGCCGAAAGCCGGGTGAGCGGCTCATCCTGATGGGCATTGCGGATCCTCTTTCCGCCATCCATCTCTTTGGCTGCCGCGAGGCCGGCAGCGCTATGTTCGACGCCTCGTCCGATGCTGCTCCTAGCGAACTCGCCGTTGTCATCGCTGCCGGCGCGATGCCGGAAAGTTGACGACCGCATCTGGCCCGCATGCGCCGAGCTGGGTGCGCGCTTCTTGCCTGTCTTGCGCACGAAACCTAATTGGCGCTGGAACGCTTCTCCTAAATAAAGCGCGAGAGGAAATTTCCATGGCCACTTTCCACCAGACCGATCCCATCGTCATCCTTTCCTACGCCCGCACCCCGATGGGCGGCATGCAGGGCGCGCTGGCCGGCGCAGCTGCCACCGATCTGGGAGCAACGGCGGTCAAGGCGGCGGTCGAGCGGGCCGGGATCGCCGGTGAGGACGTAGACCGCGTCTACATGGGCTGCGTGCTGCCGGCGGGACTCGGCCAGGCCCCTGCGCGCCAGGCCGCGATCAAGGCCGGTCTCCCCAAATCCACTCAGGCGACTACCGTCAACAAGGTTTGCGGCAGCGGCATGCAAACGGTGATCATGGGATCGGAGGCTCTGGCTGCGGGGTCGGTCGACATGGTTGTCGCGGGCGGCATGGAGAGCATGACGAACGCACCTTACCTCCTTACGAAGCACCGCTCGGGCGCGCGGATCGGCCACGACAAGGCGTATGATCACATGTTCCTCGACGGGCTGGAAGACGCTTACGAGGAAGGCCGCGCGATGGGTACATTCGCCCAATGCACCGCTGACGAGTACCAGCTCACCCGCCAGGACATGGACGAGTTCGCCATCGCCTCGCTGGAGCGCGCCAATGCCGCCATCAAATCCGGCGCCTTCGCCGACGAGGTGGTGCCGGTGACCATCACCGACCGCAAAGGCGAGACGGTGGTCGATACCGATGAGCAGCCGGGCAAGGCCAATCCGGCCAAGATACCGGGCCTGAAGGCCGCTTTCCACAAGGAAGGCACGATCACCGCCGCCACTTCCAGCTCCATCTCGGACGGCGCCGCTGCGCTCGTCATCACCCGCAAGAGCGTGGCCGAGCAGAAAGGCCTGACGCCGCTCGCCACGATCGTGGGCATGGCGGCGCATGCGCAGGAGCCCAAGGACTTCACCACCGCCCCGGTTGGCGCCATTCACAAGCTGCTCGAGCAGACCGGCTGGCGCGCGGACGACGTCGACCTTTGGGAGGTGAACGAGGCCTTCGCCTGCGTCGCCATGTTCGCAATGCGCGACCTCAGCATTCCACACGACAAGATCAACGTTAACGGCGGCGGCACCGCATTGGGTCACCCGATCGGCGCCAGCGGCACGCGGATCATCGTCACTCTGCTAAACGCGCTCAAGCAGCGCGGCGGCAAGCGCGGGGTCGCGTCCCTGTGCATCGGCGGTGGCGAAGCGACTGCGCTGGCGGTCGAGCTCGCCTGAGGCTGGCGCTTCCCGCAATTGGGAGACGCTGCCGGAGCAAGAAGAAAGCATCGATTGCGGGGTGGCGGAAAGCCGCCTCGCGCTCTTTGCCTCTCCGGGCCTACCGAGCGAGCGCGACGCTCAGCACGGTCGCCGCCTGATCAAGTGGCGAGGACCTGAGGGAGGCTGTTTGCCGGAAGTGTTCACGGTCAGCATGGCGGGCGGCTATGCGCTCTTGGACGAACACGAGCGGTGCTGGACCGAGAGCCCCCGGCGGCACCTACTAGGAGGGCTGACTTTTCAAAGACGGCGCGCGGCAGCCGGATGGCGACGAATCTGCCTTGCCGACTCACTGGAACGAGGCTCTCTGGCTGCGGCGGCTGGCCGAGCCGCTTCAAGGCCGATTGGGGATTCATGGCGAGGCGCTAGCGGCCAAACCACGCTGAGCCACGGCGCCGTGCCACGCCTCGGCGCGAAAGGCGGCAAGGATGTTCCTGAGCACGCCTCCAGCAATGTCACGGATCGCCGGCCCCCCAGATGCGGGTCATGGCGATCCACCCGGCGCGGCCCGCCACTTCAAACTCGCACCAGCGCTCTTGGCAATCGCCTAGCGATCCGACCACGCCCGGCTCGACCCACCAGTTGATTTTCGCCTCCTCAGAAGGTTCGGCGCGCAGTTCGGTCGGCTCCTCGCCGACGACGATCGCGCCACGCTCGCGCGAGAGCAGGCGGCCCACGATCCAGCCCTGTATCCCATCTGGATCGCGCACCAGGCGCCAGCCCTGCATCACCCGCACCACCTTCAACGGCAGGCCCGGCCGCTGGTAGATCCAGTCGATCGGGAAGGACACGCCCGGCCCGACGCGCATGTTCACCTTTTCCGCGCGGATCGAGGCCCAGTAAGGCACCTCCTGATCCTGCGCGTGGACCGGCGCAACGCCGACCGCACCCAGCATCATCGCGCCGAGGATCAGTGGGAAGGAAGGCCTGCGCATGCGCGCCCCCTTATCCCCTGCGACCTTGGCGCATCAACAGTGCTGTTGCGTGCTCGCTATTGATTAGGATTCCCGGCGCAAAGCCCGAGATCATGATGATGGTGCATGTGCGGCGTAAATCGTTGCATCGGGGCCACAATCTGTCACGGATCGAGACGCATCAGGTCGAAAATGGTGCTTTTTGGGCTAGGATTGTCGCTTGGCTTTCACTAGGGAGTGATCCGATCTTACAGCATATGGAGTTGCGCCGAATGAAGAAACTTGTTGCAAGCCTCGCCATCTCGGCTCTGGCTCTGTCTCACACCATGGCTTCTGCCGCTCAGTCCACCGCGGCGCTTGACCGCGCTGCGAGCCCTGTTTCGGAGTCCGAAGGCATGGCCGGCGGCGCCGGCGCCGGCATCTGGGCTGTTATTGCTGCGGTCGTCGTTGGCATCGGCGCCATCGTCTTCATCGAAGAGGAAGAAGACGATCTGCCCACCAGCCCGTAAATACGGCTGGAGCACTAGCTTTCGAAAACCCCCGCTCCGGCGGGGGTTTTTATTTGTCCTGTTGAATAGCGCAAGCCACTACATGGACCAGTGAACCGTCGTCCAAACGTGTAAGCGCGGCTCAATCGCCGGTCAGGATCCGATCGACCAGCTGTTTCACCGTGGGTGTAAAATTGTTCGAGTAGAACGGGTCCTGCCTGAAGCGATAAGCCGCATGGCCTGCGAACATCAGATTGTCGTCCACCGGGCCAGCATGGGCGATGTCCTGCAGCGTCTTTTGGATGCAGAAGCTGCGCGGATCGGCCGGTCGCCCGGTCGTGTAATCATCGTGATCCTTCCACGATGAGAAGCCGCAATGCGACAGGCAGCCCATGCAATCCGCCTGGTCCTGCCGGATCTGGGCGCGCTTTTCGGGCGTGACGAAGATCAGCGTATCATCGGGGGTCTTGAGCGCCTGGGTGTGTCCTTCCGCCACCCAGGCGCGCGCGTGCTCGCGATCCGTGGGGGTAACCCAGAAGTTCCTTCCGCGCACACCGACGTCGAGCTGCACCATGTGCTCGCCTGCCTCCACCCGCGAATAGGGAACCTGGCGGTCGGAGCGATAGATGAGGTCGCGCAGGAAATCGTTCTTCACCGCCGAGCTGTAGAAGCCGGTCGGGCTGAAGCGGTGCAGCAGCACGTCACCGGGCTCCAGATCGCGCAGGCGATCCTTCCAGCCTTGCGGAATGGGACTCTCATGCGTGAGCAGCGGACGCGTGCCGAACTGGAAGGCAATCTGACCGAGTTCGGGATTGTCGATCCAGTCATTCCATTCGCGCAGGAACCAGACATTGCCCGCCATCACGATCGGCACATCGTCGGATATCCCTTCCTTGCGCATCACGTCGCGCAGGGCTTTTACCCGGGGATAGGGATCTTCCGGCACTTCGGGGTCTTCGGCATTGGACAGGCCGTTGTGCCCGCCAGCCAGCCACGGGTCTTCGTAGACCACCGCGCTCATCAGATCCGCCGCCTTGTGATAAGCGCGCTTCCACAGCGCCCTGAAAGCGCGTGCCGAGCTGATGATCGGCAGGTAGCTGACATTGTGCTTGGCGGCGATCTCGGACAAGCGATACGGCATGCCCGCGCCGCAGGTAACGCCGGTGACGAGACCCTTGGTGCGCTCGAGAACGCCCTCGAGCACCTCCTGCGCACCGCCCATTTCCCAAAGCACGTTGATGTTGATCGCGCCCTTGCCGCCGGCGACATCGTAAGCGCGCTTGACCTGCTCTGTGGCACCATCGATCGCGTACCGGACCAGCTCTTCGTGCCGCTCCTTGCGGGTGAGTGCCCGGTAAATCTGCGGGATGATCTTGCCCTCAGCGTCGTAACTGTCCGCATTAACCGCGCTGACCGTGCCGATCCCGCCCGCGGCAGCCCAGGCGCCCGAGCTCAAATGGTTGGTTGCGGACACGCCCTTGCCACCCTCGACCAGCGGCCAGACTTCACGGCCGCCATACAGGATTGGCCTCAAACCCTTGAATTCCATCAAATCCCTCTATCCGGCTTCGAAGCGATGCTCAGGGCACGGCCTCGGTGTCTTCCGGTTTGCTGCACGGCTCGATTTCACCTGGCTGCGGGCGCGGCCCTGCTGCCTCGAACTGTGCGTAATAGCCGAGAATTTCCGGCTTACGCTCAAAATTGACCAGGCGAAAGCCCACTTGGGCGAATTCGCAGAACAGCAATTGCGGATCGATGCCGTGCTCGTTGGTCGGCCGGGCAGTATCCACCACTATGACCTGGCCGCCCTCGTTCAGCGCCGGAAAAAGGCGCCACAGGAAGGCATAGGGCTCGGCGACCTCGTGATACATGTGCACGAGGAAGATCCGGTCGAAACTGCGCGGCGGGAGCCCCGGATCGTCGGGCGCACCAAGCTTGATCGAGATGTTGTCGAGCCGCTCGCTTTCGACGCGGTTTCCCAGCCGGCGCAACGCGTCCTCATCGATGTCCTGCGCCAGAACCCGGCCCGTTTCCCCCACCCGGTTAGAGAGCCTGACCGTATAATAGCCCTCACCCGCGCCGATGTCGGCAACCGTCATGCCCGGGCGGATGGCGGCGAGTTCCATCACCGATTGCGCCTCGCGCCGGTCGTCGCGGATCTGCTCGGTAGAAAAGGCATTGCTGCCGAGCGAGGATACGGGGCGGTAGGCGTGCGGGAATTCCTGCGCGCCCGGCGAACGGCTGCCCTCCTGGGCATCACCGCATGAGGCAGTCGCACCGATCAGCGCACAGGCAAGGACGAGGCTGCGGACCATGTCGGCGGCTATAGCGGGCAGGCGGCGGGTGCGAAACAGAGGAACGCCCGCATGTGCCTATTCCACGTCCTCCACCTCAACCGTTTCCCCGGTGACGCGCTGCGCCAGCGCCGCCGCGATAAAATCGTCGAGCGCGCCGTCGAGCACGTCGCCGGGAGCGGTCGAGGTAACGCCGGTCCGCAAGTCCTTGACCAGCTGATAGGGCTGAAGCACGTAGGAGCGGATCTGGTGCCCCCAGCCGATCTCGGTCTTTTCCTGGTACTCACCCGCGGTCTGTGCCTCGCGCCGGGCGAGCTCGGCTTCATAAAGCCGGGCCTTGAGCATGTTCATCGCTGTTGCGCGGTTCTTGTGCTGGCTGCGATCGTTCTGACTGGCGACGACAATGCCGCTCGGCAAGTGGGTGATGCGCACCGCGCTGTCCGTGGTGTTGATGTGCTGCCCGCCCGCGCCCGACGCACGATAAGTGTCGATGCGCAAATCGCCATCATTGATCTCGATGTCGATATTGTCGTCGATCACAGGATAGACCCAGGCGCTCGAAAAGCTTGTGTGTCGCCGTGCGGAGCTGTCGTATGGGCTGATGCGCACCAGCCGGTGCACGCCGCTTTCCGTCTTGGCGTAGCCATAGGCGTTCTCGCCCTTGATCAGCAGCGTCGCCGATTTGATCCCGGCCTGCTCACCTGCCTGGTATTCAACAGTCTCCACCTTGAAGCCGCGCCGCTCGGCCCAGCGGGCATACATGCGCAGCAACATCTCGGCCCAGTCTTGGCTCTCGGTGCCGCCCGCGCCCGCATGGATTTCCAGGTAGGTATCGTTCGCGTCGGCCTCGCCGCCCATCAGCGCCTGGACCTTGTCGGCATCGGCACGCTCAGCCAGTTGCGCGAGCGTAGCAAGCCCGTCGGCGATCACCGCGTCATCGTCCTCCATCTCGCCGAGCTCGACGAATTCAACGGCGTCGGACTTCTCGGCGCTGATCTCGTTGACGGTGCCGATTGCGCTTTCCAGTCGCCGGCGCTCGCGCATCAACTCCTCTGCCGCTTTTGGATCGTTCCAAAGCGTCGGGTCCTCGACACGGGCGTTGAGCTCGTCGAGCCGGCGCACGGCGCGGTCCCAGTCGAGCGACCGGCGCACCAAGGCAAGCGCCGCGTCGATCCGTTCGATATGGGCCTGCCCTTCGGCACGCATGGCATGTCTCCGTCAAAACACCCGCCTAGCGGAGCGGATCGCCGAATTAAAGTAGGCGCGTTGCGGAGAGTGGCTCGCGCTTCGGCGGGAAGCGGCTCGGCCTCTCGCCAGCCGCATCAGCTCTTGAGCGCCTTTACCGCGGCCAGTGTGCGTGACACGTGCTGCCGCCAGTCGAGGTTCGAGTGAACCATGGTGATGCGTCCATCCGGCGCGATGACGTAGGATGTACGGTCCGAAAGGCCGGTGCCTTGCCCTTCGCGTGCGAAAGTCACGTCATAGGCCTTGATCGTCGCGGAGCTCGCATGTGCGACCGGGAACGCATCGCGGCATTCCTCGGTCGAAAATCGCTTGAGCGTGTCGAGATCGTCGGCGGAAAGCCCCACGACCTGCGCACCGGCCGCCTTGAAATCACCCATCGCTTCCGCGAAGGCGTTGGCTTCCAGAGTGCAGCCCTGGGTAAAAGCCTTGGGGAAGAAGTAGAGCACCACCGGCCCGCGCGCGAGCGCGCGGCGCAGGTCGAACGAAAAGCTCTCGCCGGCGAGCGCGCCCGTCGTGCTGAAGGTCGGCGCCCGCGCGCCCTGCTGCAGCGCGGCGGAAAGCGGAACAGGCGCGAACGCTGCGGCGAGCATCGCGGCAAGGCCGAGCGGACGGTTGAAGCGCATGTTTTTCATGTTTCCACCCTGCGCCGGGTGCGGGGCCGAGTCCAGCAACAAACGCGTCAGTAGATGCCGCCCTGCTCCTCGGCGAAGTTGGACGATTCCTCCGTCCGCCGCCGCTGCCTTGCGCTACGGGCGGCGTAATTGTGCTGCTGCCTCAGCTGCGCAAGAATGAACTCGCGCATCTGCCCGACTTCGTCACGGCGCTGGCGCCGCGGCGGTTCGGTATCGGGCTTGAAAGCCTCCCAGATCACCGCGGAAAGCGGATCGTCGCTCGGCCAAGCATCGAACACGCGCCGGCCCGAACGGCGGTCGACCCGCACCAGCCGCATGCCTTCGGGCGCGAGGAACGGCCGATCCACCCACCGGTCGCGCGAGCCCTCGACGAATTCCTTGAAAATGGGCGCAGCGGTGTTGCCGCCCTGGACGTAGCCGCCCATGTTTTTCGGCTGGTCAAACCCGATATATACGCCCGCCACAATGTCTGGCGAACCGCCCACGAACCACGCATTGGTCGGGCCCGAACTGGTTCCGGTCTTGCCGAACAGGTTGAGGTCGAGGTCGCGCAGCCGCGTGGCGGTGCCGCGCTGGACGACGCCGGTCAGCATGTTGACCACCTGGTAAGCGGTCCGAGCATCCATCGCCTGCCGACCCTCGGGTGCGAAGCGCGGCATCGGGGAGCCATCCCATTCATCCATGCTGCAACCGGTGCACTGCCGCTTGTCGGCACGCCAGATGACCTTGCCGCGGCGATCCTGCACGTAGTCGATCAGCGTCGGCGCGTTCAGCCGCCCATGATTGACCAGCGCAGAATAGGCGTTGACGATCTTGAGCACCGTGGTGTCCCCCGCCCCCAGCGCAAAGGACGGGTAATTGTCATAATCACCGATCTCCAGGTTGGAGAAGGTCTTGGTCACCTTGTCCATGCCGGCATCCATCGCGATGTGAATGGTCATCAGGTTCTTCGACTGTTCGAGCCCGTAGCGCATCGGATATTGGCCGCCACCCCGGCTGCCGCCGAAATTCGTGAAGCACTTCTCGCCCAGGTTCGCGCCTTGGTAATAGCAATATTGCCGGTCGGGAATGAGCGAGGCGGGCGTCATCCCGTTGTCGAGCCCCGTGGCGTACACAAACGGCTTGATCGTGGAGCCCGGCTGGCGTTGCGCCTGCGTCGCGCGGTTGAAGTCGCTGAGCCGCGGATCGAAGCCGCCCTGCATGGCGAGCACGCGGCCGGTATTGGGGTTCTGCGCCACGAAGCCGCCCGAGACGTCGGGCACGCTCCGCACCTGCCAGCCATTGCCCGATGGGGAGGCCGCGATGACATCGCCGGCCTTGAGCGCGTCAGGCAACCCCGTAAGCGGGGCCTCGGCGCCGTCGGCAAAGCCGATCCTGGCCGAACCGCCGCTGCGCTGCGTCACCACGCCGACGCGCCAGTTCTCGTAATTGGTCGAGATGTAGGAACTCGCCAGCTGGCCGCGCCAGTCGCCATCGTCGAAGTCGATCGTGGCGATCGGACCGGTCCAGCCGCGATTCCCATGGTAACGCAGCAGGCCTGCGCGCAGCGAGTCCTGCGCAGCCTTCTGCAGCCCGGTGTCCAGCGAAGTGCGTACCCACAAGCCGCCCGCATAGATGCTGTTCGGCCCGTCCTCCGCCTGCTCACCATACTGGTCGATCAGCTGGCGGCGTACCTCCTCGAGGAAGTAGCCCGCATCGGCCGAGCGCATCTGCTCGCGATTGGCGACCAGGCCCAGCGGCTTCGCCTTGGCCGCGGCAGCCTGCGCCTCGGTGATGTGGCCATTGTCCACCATCTGATCGAGCACGAAATTGCGCCGATCGAGCGCAAGCGCGCTATGGCGTTCTCGGCTATAGGTCTCGGGCGCCTTGGGCAGGATTGCCAGGAAAGCCATTTCGTGCAGGTCGAGGTCGCCCACGTCCTTGTCGAAATAAGCCCGCGCCGCGGCCTGCACGCCGAATGAACGGCGGCCGAGCGCGATCTCGTTCAGGTATAGCGCGATGATCTCGCGCTTCGACAGCACGTCCTCGATCCGCCGGGCAAGGATCATCTCCTTGAGCTTGCGGGTCACCGAATATTCGTTACCGACCAGGATGTTCTTGGCCACCTGCTGGGTGATCGTGGAGCCGCCCACGGCGCGCTCGCCCGAGCCGATCTTGCTCGCATAGTCGAACACCGCGCCTGCGAAGCCGCCGATATCGATGCCGCCATGGGTCCAGAAGGTCTTGTCCTCGGCCGATGTGTAGGCATTGAGAAGCTGCGGCGGCAAGTCCTTGAATTGCAGCTGCACGCGCCGCTCGCGCGCATAGGAATGGACGATCTCGCCGTCGATCCCGCGCACCATGGAGGGCAGCGGTGATTCGTAATCCAGCAGCGTCTCGGCGTCGGGCAGGTTGCGCGAGACCAAAGCCCAGCCGACGATCCACGCCAGGGCTGCCATGCCCGCGAGGATCGCACCCAGCCGCAGCCAGCGGTGCCGGCGCCACACCTGGCGTGCCTCGACGGCGAAATTGCGGGCATTGCGCCCGATACGGTAGTGCAGCGCCTCGGCAGCCGTTTCATCGGGATTGGTCATGACCCGCCGGCCTTAGCACGCGGATCCTATCTGTTACCACAGTGATCGGGCACCCGGCACGAGCGCGTCGGCACACGATGTTGCGCATCGGGCAAGGCGGCAATGGGCCTCTGCATTCGCGCACGGCGCTTTCAGCGCAGCAGCGGAACGGGAATGCCACTTTGCGCAACAAGGTTGCCGATCTTGCATGCCGATGCTAGCTATCCGCCGTCCGGACATAAGCTTTTTTCCGGATCGGGGCCGGAGCGTAGAACCCGCTGCCAGGTCTAATCACAGGTTGACGTCACGATGAGAAGCAAGAGCCTTTCCGCCATTTCGCAACCGGGTTGCCCGGGCGCAGCGGCGGCGGCTCTCGCGCAGGAAGCACGCCTGCGCCTTCGCAACGCGACAGACACGTTCCGCAACGCTGTCCGGGTACCGGACGGCTTTACACATCCTTCCGTGCGCCCGGCCGGCCATGCGCCGCGGGCAGGCGGATTCCACATAGATCGGCATGTAGCCCCGCCCGGCGTGACCGGGCCGCGGCGGCATGCCCGGAGAATTATCAATGGCAATGCGCATGCTTATCGATGCGCGCCACCGGGAAGAAACCCGAGTGGCGGTGCTCGACGGAAACAAGATTGAGGAGTTCGACTTTGAGTCTGCTGAACACAAGCAGATCAAAGGAAATATCTACCTCGCCAAGGTCACCCGTGTAGAACCCTCGCTTCAGGCCGCCTTTGTCGATTTCGGCGGCAACCGGCACGGTTTCCTCGCCTTCAGCGAAATTCATCCTGATTACTACCAGATCCCGGCTGCGGACCGTGAGGCGCTGCTCGCCGAGGAGCAGGCGCACGCCGAGGAAGAGGCCGCGTTGCGCGCCGAAGAGGATGACGAGGAGGATTCCGCCGCTGACGAGCTTGCCGACGAGGAGGGCGACGGCGTCGAGGAGATCGACACTTTTGAAAAGGACGATGTCGCCACCATAGAGGACGGCCTCCTAGAGGATGACGGCGATCGGGGCGACGATGGCGACCGGGAGGACGACCGGGACGAGGACAGCGAGCAGGACTCCGACGCGGACGGTGAACGAGACGAAGACGAGAACGGCGCTGAAGCCGCGGACGATGAGTCCGGCTCCGAGCGCAGCCGCGGCAATGCCGGCCGCGGAGGGCGCGGCCGTGCGCGGCGGCAGGGCCAGGGCGGTGATCGGGCAGGTGACCGGGGAGGTGACCGGGGCAGCGAGCGTGGGGGCGGTCGCGCTCGTGCCAAGGAAATGGACGAGTTGCGCGCCAAGCGCCAGGCGCTGCGCCGCCGCTATAAGATCCAGGATGTGATCCAGCGGCGCCAGGTGCTGCTGGTGCAGGTCGTCAAGGAAGAGCGCGGCAATAAGGGCGCAGCGCTCACCAGCTATCTTTCGCTCGCCGGCCGCTATTGCGTGCTGATGCCCAATTCGAGCAATGGCGGAGGCATCAGCCGCAAGATCTCCAGCGGTCCCGATCGCAAGCGTTTGAAGCAGATCGTTGGCGAGCTCAGCCTGCCCAAGTCGATGGGCCTGATCGTGCGCACCGCCGGGCTGCAGCGCACCAAGACCGAGATCAAGCGCGATTTCGATTACCTCGCCCGGTTGTGGGACGAGATTCGAGAGAACACTCTCGCTTCGAGCGCGCCGGCCGTGATCCACTCGGATTCCGACCTTATCAAGCGCGCCATTCGCGACATCTACAATCGCGAGATCGACGATGTCGTGGTCGAGGGTGAGGAGGGCTTCAACGCCGCCCGCCAGTTCATGAAGCTGCTGATGCCCAGCCACGCGAAGCGGGTGAAGTCCTATTCGGATCCCGTTCCGCTGTTCCAGCGCTACGGCGCGGAAGACCAGCTTTCGGCGATGTACGATCCGGTCGTGCAGCTGAAATCGGGCGGCTACCTCGTCATCAATCCCACCGAGGCGCTGGTCTCGATCGACATCAACTCGGGCCGCTCCACCAAGGAGCACGGGATCGAGCAGACCGCGCTCAGCACCAATTTGGAAGCCGCGCGCGAGATCGCCCGCCAGCTGCGCCTGCGCGACATGGCCGGGTTGGTGGTGATCGACTTCATCGACATGGAGAACAATTCCAGCATCCGCAAAGTCGAGAAAGCGATGAAGGATGCGCTGAAGAACGATCGCGCGCGCATCCAGATCGGCCGCATCTCGGGTTTCGGCCTCATGGAAATGAGCCGCCAACGTCTCAGGACCGGCGTGCTCGAGGCGACCACGCGCGTCTGCCCGCATTGCGACGGCACCGGCCTTGTGCGCACGGCCTCGAGCGCGGGGCTCTCGGCGCTGCGCCTGATCGAGGAAGAGGCCGCCAAGGGCAAGGGCACGCTGATCACCCTCTATGCCTCAACCGAGGCGACCATCTACCTGCTCAACGCCAAGCGCGCCGATCTTGCCGAGATAGAACATCGCTACGGTGTGTCGGTCGAGGTGGTACCCGAAGGCGAGGAGGAAGGCGCGAAGATGCGCATCCAGTCGAGCGGACCCCGCCCGGCCGAGGCGCCCAAATTCGCCCCGATCATCATCGATGACGATTACGCCGATAGCCTCGACGAGGAAGAAGACGAGGACGAGGCCGAAGACGAGGACCAGGCCGAAGAGCAAGAGCAAGAGGAAGACAAAGAGGACAGGGGTGAGGCCGCCCCAAGCGAGGAGCGGGCGCACTCCAACGATACGGACGACACCGACGAAGGCGGATCACGCAAGAAGCGCCGCCGTCGCAGGCGCGGCGGCCGCGGCCGCAATCGCACTCGCGAGCAGGAACTCGCCGATGAGCAGGCCGATGAGCAGGCCGATGATCAATCTGGAGACGAAGCTCAGGCAAGCGACGACGTTGGCGAGAGCGAGGAGGGCGAGCCCTCCGAGAGCGAGGAGGGCGAGCCCTCGTCCGCGTTAGAGGCAGCGGAAGCGGACGAGGCGGATCCCGCCATTGAAGAGGAGGAAGCTCCCCGGGGCCGTCGCCGCCCCAGGCGCCGCCGCACGGCCACTGAAGCGGTGCCCGCCGAAGAGACCGGGTCCGATGAGCAGGCCTCAGGCGATCAGGCCAGTAACGAACAGGCCTCGGGCGAGCAGGCGAGCGATGAGCCGGTCGAACCCGCGCCGGCGGCCGAGGAGCCCCAGGAGGAAGCGGAGCCTGCGCCCGAACGGCCTGCGCGTGGCCGCCGCCGCAAGCCCAAGGCAGAACAGCCCGTTGAGGGCGAGGTGGCCCAGGGTGAAGCTGGCGAAGAGGGCGACGCCAAGCCAAAGCGGCGCTCCCGCCGCCGCAAGGCTGACGATGCCGCGTCAACCGATGCTGCACAGGGCGACGCAGCACACGGTGACGGATCTGCCTCTCCGTCCCAGGCCGAGGAATCCGGCTCGGAGGCATCGGCGCCAGCCAAGCCGAAGCGTGCGCCGCGCCGGCGCAAATCGGAAGAGAGCGAGCCGGTGGCCGCTGCTCCCGAGCCCGCACCCGCAGCTCCCGAGCCCGCAGCTCCCGAACAGGTAGCACCTGTCGCACCCGACCCGGGCGTTGCGACCAATCAGGCCGAGAGCCAAGCAGACACTCAGGCAGAGGACGGCGAAGACGGCGAGTCATCGCCCCGACGCGGCTGGTGGCAGCGGACGTTCGGCGCCTGAGCGTGAGGCGCACGCCAATGCTGCTGTCATGCAGCGCACGCGCGTGCGCCCGGACGCTGATCACCGGAAAGGGCGGACATGGCTGAGCCTCTGACTGAGGCCCAGCCGGTCCGCCCGATCACCGTCATCGTCCTCGCAGCGCAGCGGGCGGGCGTGGTCAATCCGCTCGCCAGCAAGGCCGGCGTCTCGCACAAGTGTCTGGTGCCGATCTGCGGCCGTCCGCTTATCGCCCATGTGCTCGAAGCGCTCACGGCCCTGCCGGCGATCGCGCGCATTCGCATCGCTCTCGAGCCCGAGGCGCATGACGAAGTGGCCGCACTGCTGCCGACATGGCGCGCGCGCGGCGTTCCAATTGAGCTCGTGCCCTCACGCACCAACATCGTCGACAGCGTGATCGCCGCGGCCGGGGACGATGCGGGCCCATTCATCGTCACCACGGCGGATAATGTGCTGCTGACGCGTGAGGGCTTCGAGCACGTCCGCGCCGCGCTCGCCCAGGCTGACGCCGTCATCGGCGTGACCACGCGCGAACGCGTCTGGGCCGTGCACCGCGCGGGCCAGCGCAATTTCTACGAGCTGCGCGAGGGCGGGTATGCGAGCTGCAACATCTTCGGGCTCGCCAACCGCAAGGCCTTCAAGGCCGCGGAAATCTTCCGTGAAGGCGGGCAGTTCCAGAAGAACCCGGGCCGAATGGCGCGTGCCTTCGGCCTCATCAACATCGTCGCCATGCGGTTCGGGCTCGTCACCCTCGCCAAGGGGCTCGCCCGCGTCGGCCGTCGCTTCGGCCTCACCATGAAGCCGGTGGTGTTCGAAGACGGGGCGCTGGCAATCGACGTCGATAACGAGCGCACCTTCCGAATTGCCGAATGGGTGCTCGCCGGCCGGCTCGGCATGGACGTGCCCAGGCCGGACATCGACCCGGCGGCCTGACCTTCAGGTCAGGTGCCACCGGGACGCGCGGCGCGTCAGTGCGTGCATGCAGTCGGCCGTGGCATTCTTTCGCAATAGCGCTTGCCGCCGGTTCACCCTGAACCCGGCGAAGCAGCTGGCCGTGGCATCCTGATGAATCTGGCGACAAATCCCCCAGCCCATCTCCGATCCGCCGATGCTGACGCCGAGCCTGGTCAGGCGCCGCCCTGGTCAACGATCAGCAGTCGTTAGTTCGACGGGTAATTGCACGAGCACAAAGCACCCGTCGCACATCGGTCGACAGCTCCGTCGCCGAGTGCGTGAGACCGGCTCCCCCAAGCCCTGCCGTATGGCGATGCTCAGTCCCGCTGCGTGTGTGTTCTCCCGAAACGTGCGGAGAGGCGGCCGTTACCCTCTGCGCCGGACCGCGCAGTGCTGGTTGAGGCCGTCGCCGCGGCCCAGATTGAACACCCTCGCGGCACCTGCGGCATCACACGTCACAGCGGAAAGCTCCTCAGGCGGCGCCGACGAAGCCGCGGGCGATGTGCTGCATGTCGGCGGCGAGTTGGTCCCTTAGCGGCGCGCTCTCTTCGGCGAGATCGCTGAATTGCGGCATGGACAAGCACACGCGCATGGTCGGACCCCACTGCCCATCGCGGCGTACACATTGCACCGGCTGGCCCAGCCGCACGCCCGCCAGGGCCATGCTGCGGTGCAGGCTTCTTGCATCTTCGTAGGTCCGCAGAGCCTCCAGCCTGCCGAGATCGAGCGTCACCAGGGTGCGCATCTCAATAGGATTCTGCCGTGCCGCATCGGCCTCTGCATGCGTGGCCACGACATCGAGGCCCAGCGGCTCGACCAGCTCTCGCCGCACGGCCCCGACGAAGCTCTCGATCACCTGGATTACCCGCGCGCGCGGCAATGAGGCGAAGCGTTCGAGCTCGAAGATCGAGGCCTCTAGACGCAGCGCGAGCCCGGGATTGTCCTCTTCCGACAGGATCTCGCGCCCGGCCCATTCGCCCGGCCATTCGGCGCGCCGGAAGATCTGGGCGAAGCCGGCCGGCAGCGGGGCAGAACCGGCGGCGATGGCGCGCGGCACCAGCGCGAAGCCGCTGAAAGGCGGCCCGCCCATGAACTTGGAGCCCGAGAGGAACACGATGATGCCGCGCGCCAGGTAGGCATTGACCGTTTCGGCGTCGATCCGCGCCTGACAGGCGTCGACCACGAAATCTGCGCTGCCCTCATATCGCTCGCGCAAGTCGTCGAGCTCGGGAGGTTCGGGCAGGATGAGCCCGGTCTTGGAGCCATGCACCACATGGACGAGAGCGTGGCGCGCGCCGGCCCGCGCGACCGCGATCTCCTGGCTGATCGCCGCACTGATAATGGCGCTGTCCTGCGGCAGTCCCCGCCCGCACCGCACCGGAATGTCGGCGAGGCTGACGGGCCCGAGCCCCGGCACCGGTTCGCCGGGCACGGTCGAGCGGCCGAGCGCGGTCTCTTCCGCGAAATAGCGGCCGTGCGCCGAGTGAATGCAGCCGCTGCCCACCTCGTCTGCCCCGAGCAGCACGTTGTGGATGCCGCCCGGCGCCTTGCTCCGCACTGCGGCCAGGGCGACATATTCAAGGTCGGTGCCCGAGGGCGCGAAGACGATGGCAATATCCTCGTCCAGGCCATAGGCCCGGCGCAGTCGCGCCCGCATCGCGTCGAGCCGCGCGGCATAGTCGTCTAGCCCTCCCCCATCCGTCTCCTGCTGCAGCAGGTGCGCAAAGGCAGCCTGCGACAAGTCGTTGGCGGTCGAGGAGGCGTAGGCCAGCACGGCGCGCGGATGGGGCGCGGAGAGATAGCGGTTGAGCCCGGTCTCCGGGTCGAGCATGATGCGCGCATCGCCGCCACCCGCAAGCAAGGCGATCAGCTTGCGCGCTTTCGCATCGGCGGCGAGGCCGGGCGCGATCTCACGATGAGCGGCGAGCTTGATGATGCTGATCCGAATTTGGCTTGGAACCCGTCGGGCAGGCATCTATTGGCCTCGGCCTGAAAAGGAAAGGACCTCCCGCACGTGACGCGTTCCTTGTCACCTCTCTCCCTGACCGCCCAAGCGCGGGAGAAGCTGCGCGTCCTGTTCATCGCCAAGAATGCGTTGTGGGATGGCGACTTGCATCCCGAGGACGGCAACCACGCGCTCTACCACCGCGAAATGCGCGAGGTGCTCGAAGGGCTGGGGCTCAATCTGGTGCTGGCGGAGACGTATGACGTCCTGTTCGACAAGCCGGACGTCGATTTCGTCTTCCCGCTGCTCAACCGCGCCGGCTTCTTCAATTCAGAGATGCTCTGCCCGCTCCTGTGCGAGCGCGCCGGCATTCCGTATCTGGGCGCCAGCCCGATCCTGCGTGGCCTGTCGGATGACAAGCACCTCGCCAAGCGCGCCGCGCGCGATGCCGGCGTTCCCACCGCGCCATGGGCGATCTGCCGCCGCGGCGCGCCGCTCGATTTCTCCAGCCTGCCCAAAGCCGATCGCTACGTGGTCAAGCCCAACGCCTCTTCGGCGAGCTGGGGCGTGGGCGATGCGGGCGACATGGCCGAGATCGCCGAGGCGGTGGAGCGGGTGCACGATCTCGGCCATGATGCGCTGGTCGAGCCGTTTCTCATAGGCAGCGATGTCGAGGTGCCGGTCATCACGCTGGATGAGCCGGCCATCCTGCCGATGATGATCTTCCGCCAGGCCGATCCGGCGCACCTGCGCACCTATCGCGAGAAGCGCGATCTGGTGGACCGTACCCAGAAATACTCGCTCGAGCCGTTCGGCGATAATGGGGAGATCGCCAAGCGGATCGCCGAATATACCAGGCGCGTATGGTCCGAATATCGCCCGTTCGATTACGGCCGCTTCGAGTTCCGGGTGAACGAGGATACAGGCGAGGTGAATTTCCTCGAGGTCAACCTCAACTGCAATCTGTGGTCGCAAAAGGTGTTCGGCCGCGCGGCCCAGCTCGCCGGCTGGTCGCATTCCGAGTTGATCGAGACTCTCCTCGCCAAGAGTCTCCAGCGGCATGGCTTGATGGCCGGCTGAGTTTCGCCTGCGCCGGCATGGCGCGGTGTCTCCCGCGCCATGCGTCGGCCCCGCAGCGGCGGTGCGCGCCATGTCCCGCCTTGCTCTCGGCGGATAGGCGACTAGATAGGGCGGGTAATCCAGACAGGACGATCCGGGCTCCATGGCAACCTTCACGCTCCCCAAGAACAGCAAGATCAACGGCCGGGGCATTTCGCACCAGGCGCAAGGGGGCGCACGCCTCAAGCGCTTCAAGATCTATCGCTGGGATCCGGACAGCGGCGAGAACCCGCGCTACGACACGTTCGAGCTCGACCTCGACCAGACCGGCCCGATGGTTCTGGACGCGCTGTTCAAGATCAAGAACGACATCGACCCCACGCTCACCTTCCGCCGCTCTTGCCGGGAAGGCATTTGCGGCTCGTGCTCGATGAACATGAACGGCAAGAACGGCCTCGCTTGCACCACCGCGATCGAGGATCTGAAGGGCGAGATCCGCATCACGCCGCTGCCGCACATGGATGTGGTCAAGGACCTGGTGCCCGATTTCGCGCATTTCTACGCGCAATATGCCTCGATCCGCCCGTGGCTGCAGACGGTCACCACCACGCCCAGCGGCAAGGAGCGGCTACAGACCCCCGAGCAGCGCGAGAAGCTCGACGGGCTTTACGAGTGCATCCTGTGCGCCTGTTGCTCGACCGCATGCCCAAGCTATTGGTGGAACTCCGACAAGTTTCTCGGCCCCGCCATTCTGCTCCAGGCCTTCCGCTGGCTCGCCGACAGCCGCGACGAGATGACCGGTGAGCGGCTCGACCAGCTCGAGGATCCGTTCCGGCTCTATCGCTGCCACACCATCATGAATTGCGCCAATGTCTGCCCCAAGGGGTTGAACCCGGCCAAGGCGATCGCCGAAACCAGGAAGCTGCTGGCGGAACGCCAGCTCTGAGCGGGCTTCTCGAGCGCTACGAGGCGCTGCTCGCCTCAGGCGAGCTGCGCCCCGATCCCGAGCAGCGCGGCGCTGCGGAAGCGCTGTCGCGGGTGCAGCAGGCGCTCGAGCATCAGCCGCAGCCCGGCTTTTTGTCACGGCTTTTCGGCGGCGGCCCGCGCCGGATCAGCGGCGTCTATCTTTGGGGCGGCGTCGGGCGCGGCAAGTCCATGTTGATGGACCTGTTCCACGCGACCTTGTCCATCCCGGCCAAACGGCGCGTCCACTTCCACGCCTTCATGCAGGAGGTGCACCAGCGCATCCGGGCCGAGCGGGCGAAGGAGGCGGGCGATCCCATCGGCCCCGTCGCCCAAGCCATAGCCGCCGATATTCGCTGCCTCGCCTTCGACGAGATGGTGGTCAACAATTCGGCCGACGCGATGATCATGAGCCGCCTGTTCCGCGCGCTGATCTGCGACGAGGGCGTCACCATCATCACCACCAGCAATCGCCCACCCCCCGATCTTTACAAGGACGGGCTCAATCGCGAGCACTTCGTGCCCTTCATCGGGCTCATCGAAGAGGAGCTGGAAGTCGTCAGGCTGGACGGGCCGAACGATTACCGGCTGGATCGGATCGGCGGGCTCGACACCTGGCACACGCCACTCGGCGATGCAGCCACGCAGCAGGTGCGCGAGGCCTTCTTCCGCCTGACCGACTTCGCGCCCGAGGATGCGGCGCACGTCCCCTCGACCGATCTCGAGCTCGGCGGCGGGCGCGTGCTGCACGTGCCCAAGTGCTTGAAGGGCGTGGCGGTGTTCAGCTTCAAGCGCCTGTGCGGCGAAGCGCGCGGCGCGGCCGACTACCTCGCGATCGCGCGCGAATATCACACCGTGATCATCGTCGGCATCCCGCAGATGGGGCCCGACATGCGCAACGAGGCGGCCCGCTTCGTCACCCTGATCGACGCGCTGTACGAGAACCGGGTGAAGCTCTTCGCCACCGCCGCGGTCGAGCCGGAGGAGCTCTATCGGGCGGGTGCCAGGGAGGATGGCGGCGCGTTCGAGTTCCAGCGCACGGTCAGCCGCCTCAAGGAAATGCAGAGCGCCGAATACATGGCGCTCGGCCACGGCCAGCGCGACTGATCGCGCTCAGACCAGCATTTCGACCGCCGGCCCCTGGCCCAGGAAGGCTGACGGGCTGGCGCTCGCGCCGTAAGCGCCGGCACAGAAGATCGCCACGAGATCACCCGGCTCGGCGCGCGGCAGCAGCACCTGGTCGGCCAGCCGGTCGAGCGGCGTGCACAGGCAGCCAACGATGGTGACCTCCTCCTGCGGCTCGGCATCGAAGCGACTGGCCAGGGCGACCGGGTAATTGCGCCGCACCACCGTGCCGAAATTGCCCGAAGCGGCGAGCTGGTGATGCAGGCCCCCGTCGGTGACGAGATAGATGGTCCCATGGCTCTCCTTGCGATCGATCACCCGCGCCAGATAGACCCCCGCCTCGCCGACCAGCCAGCGCCCGAGCTCGATGGCGAATTCGGTCCCGGCCAGCGCATCGGGCAATTCGGCCAGCCGCTCCGCGAGCGCGGCGCCCACACCGCCGATGTCCAGCGCCTCGTCGCCGGCGAAGTAAGGGATGCCGAAGCCACCACCCAGATTGAGATGCGGCACACGGGCGCCGATCTGCCCCGCCAGCCGCGCCGCCAGCACGAGCGTGCGACCTTGCGCCTCGATCACCGCTTCGGCATCGAGCGCCTGGCTGCCGGCATAGATATGCAGGCCGCGCCATTCGGCTCCCGCCGCGATGATTGCGCGCGCGAGCGGCGCCACGCGCTCCGCATCGAGCCCGAAGGGCTTGGCCCCGCCGCCCATCTTCATGCCCGATCCGCGCAGCTCGAAATCGGGGTTCACGCGGATCGCCAGGCGCGGCGCAAGGCCGAGCCGCTCGCCAATGGCCAGCGCCCGCCGCGCCTCGCCTTCCGATTCCAGGTTGAGCGTCACACCCCCGACAACGGCCGCCTCGAGCTCCCGGTCGCGCTTGCCCGGACCGGCGAAGCTGATCGCTTGGCGCGCCATCCCCGATTCGACCGCCAGCGCCAGCTCGCCGGCCGAAGCGATGTCGAAGCCATCGACCAGACCTGCCATCATTGCGAGCAGCGGCGGATAGGGGTTCGCCTTCACGGCATAATGGATCCGCAACGCCGCCGGCATCGCCGCCCTGAGCGCTTCCACCCGCGCCTCGACCAGCGCGCGTGAGTAAACGAACAGCGGCGTGTCCCCCGCTTTCTCCACCAGCGCGCTCGCCCGGTGGCCGGCAATCGCCAGCTCGCCACGCTCCGCCGAAAAGCCAGGCGGAATGGGGCCGGTCGGCTTCATGCCGCCTGCTCCGCCAGCCGCACCCGGTCGATCTTGCCGTTGGGGCCGAGCGGCATCTCTTCAACGAAGCGGATCACGCTCGGCTGCATGAAATTGGGCAGGTCGCGGCGCAGCTTCTGCCGCAGCGCGTCCTCCCCCGCAATGCCGTCCCCCCGCACAACGAGCAGGATCGCCTGGCCTAGCCGCTCATCGGGCACACCCAGCGCCACCGCCTCGCGCACGAGGCTGGTCGCCAAAGCGGCCTCCTCGATCTCCTGCGGGCTGATCCTGTTGCCCATGCTCTTGATCATCGCATCGTGCCGCCCGGCGAAATAAAGCAGGCCGTCGGCATCGCGCCGCACCCGGTCGCCCGACCACACGGCCACGCCGCCATGGCGCGATTGCGCCGGCGCGGGGCGGAACCGCTCGGCGGTGCGCACAGGGTCCCGCCAATAGCCCTGCGCCACGAGCGGCCCGCAATGGACGAGCTCGCCCTCCTCTCCCGGCCCGGCGATCACGCCCTCATCCTTGATGACGAGCACCTCGGCGAACGGGATCGCCCGCCCGATCGAGGTCGGATGCGCATCGACCAGCGCGGGCTCGAGATAGGTCGAGCGGAACGCTTCGGTGAGGCCGTACATCGGGTAGAAGTCGGCGCCTGGGAACAGCGCACGCAAGCGCCGCACCAGCCCTTCGTTCAATGCGCCGCCACTATTGGTGAGCCGCCGCAGCGGGGCCAGCGCGTCCTCGGGCCAGTCCTGCTCCGCCAATTGCACCCAGAGCGGCGGCACGGCGGCAAGCGTCGTCACCCGGTGCCGTGCGCAGGCTTTGATGACATCGCGCGAGGCAAGGTAGTCGAGCGGCACCGCGCACGCGCCCGCCCCCCAGGCGGACAGCAGCTGGTTCTGCCCATAGTCGAAGCTCAGTGGCAGCACCGCCAGCACCACGTCATCGGGCGCGAGCCGCAGGTAATGCGCCACGCTGATGGCGCCGAGCCACAGATTGGCATGGCTCAGCATCACCCCCTTGGGCCGGCCGGTCGAGCCGCTGGTATAGAGGATCGCCGCCAGGCCTTGCGGGTCGGCCGCGGATGGCGGCAGCGTGTAAGCCATCTGCTCGGCCTCACCCCAGGCGGCCGCATCATCGATCGGCAGGCAGCCGGTCGGCACGTCCGCGGCCTCCAGGCTGTCCAGCCGCGCCGCATTGCCCAGGAGCAGCGCCGCGCCGCTATCGGCGAGGATATGCGCCACCTGCGCACGCTTGAGCAGCGGATTGATCGGCACATGTACCAGCCCGGCGCGCGGCGCGGCGAGCGGCAGCAGGCAGGTCAGCTCGCCCTTGCCGGCCCAGCTCGCCACGCGTGCGCCCTTTTCCGGAACGCGCCGCGCCAGCCAGCCGGCGAGCAGGGCCACGCGCGCGCGCAGATCGCTCCAGGCTAGCGCCCGGTCGCGCAGCACCAGCGCCCGATCTGCGTCACGCCCGGTCTCGGCCAGGTGATCGATCGGACGCGGTTCCGGATGCGGCCGCGGGTCGGGGCTGTCGGGCATGGTCCTTCTCGAAGGCAAGCGTCGGCACTCGCTATCGGCACGCATCGGGCAAGTTGCAAGGCCGCGCGGACCTGCCCCTCGAGCTTGTCTCGCCCGCGCGCGGCGGCTAAGGCGCCGCGCCATGGCTAGCGAGCATTCCCAGGCCGAAAACCGGCGGGACGAGACGGATAGTGTCCTGCGGCAGGTCCTCGCCGAGATCCTCGCGCTCGATCCGGCGCGGGTCGCCCGCTTCGATGCGGAAACCGGCCTGTTCGGTGATTTGCCCGAGCTCGATTCCATGGCTGTTGCCGGCCTGCTGACCGAGATCGAGGACCGGCTCGGCATCATCATCGAGGATGACGAGGTCGATACCGACATGCTCGAGACGTATGGTGCGCTCGTCACCTTCGTCCGCAGCAAGCGCGGCCAGAGCTAGGCGAGCACGAACAGGCTCGCCAGCTCGACGTGAGTCGACCAGCGGAACTGGCCCACAGGCCGCAACTCCTTGAGCCCATATCCCGCCTCCGCCAGCACCGCCGCGTCGCGCGCCCAGCTTGACGGGTTGCAGCTGACATAGGCGATCCGCGCCACGCCGCTGCCCGCCAGTTGCGCCACCTGCTCGCGGGCACCCGCGCGCGGCGGATCGAGCAGCACGGCGTCGAACCCGGCGAGCTCCTCGCGCCGCAGCGGATTGCGGAACAGGTCGCGGTGAACGGCCTCGACCGGCCGGCCGTGCCGATTGGCGGCCGCGCGGCAGGCCAGGTGCGCGTCCCGCCACGCCTCGACCGCGAGCACCTTGGCCGGGCCGGCCAGCGCAAAGGCGAAAGTGCCGAGCCCGGCGAACAAATCCGCCACTTGCCCGCAGCCCCCCAGCCAGTCGCGCGCGGCCTGCACCAGCGCCGCCTCGCCGTCGCGCGTCGCCTGGAGGAAGCCGCCGGGCGGATAGGCCACCGGCACGCCGCTCAGGGTGACCGTCACCGGCTCGGGTTCCCAGGTTGCCTCGGGGCCGAAGCCATAGTCCATCACCATGCGCGCGAGGCGCTGGTCGCGGCAGAAATCGAGCAGCGCCTCGGTCGCCGCCAGGCCCTCGATGCTCAGCTTGCGAATGGTGCAATCGACACCCTGGTCGACCAGCGTGAGCTCGATCTCGGCCGCGTACCGGTCGCGCCGGGGACGGAGCATGGCGCGCAGCGGAGCGACGAGCGCGAACAGCGCAGGGTCCAGCACATGGCATTCGGCCATGTCGACCACACGGTGCGCGCCTTCCTCGTGGAAGCCGATCAGCGGCCTGCCCCCGCCATTCACCGCTTTGAGCGATGCGCGCCGGCGCGTACATGGCGGCGAGAGATGCACCGGCGCGACGAGGCGCGGCTCGAGGCCCTGCCCGCGCGCCGCATTGAGCACCCGATCGCGAACGAAATCGGCGAGCGCGGTCTCGTCCAGATGCTGGAGCTGGCACCCGCCGCAGCGCCCGAAATGGCGGCAGGGCGGATCGGCATGGTGCGCTCCGCGAACCAGCGTGCCATCGGCCGCCAGCCGGTCCCCCGGCGCTGCGAAGGCGACATGGCGGCCGCTGGCGGTCACGCCATCGCCCTTCGCCGCCACCCGCACGACCTCCTCGGCCTGAAGGTTCACCTCGGCGCTCACAGGCAGGCGGCGTAGGCTGCGCCGGCGGTGCGGGCAAGCTGGCTCGCCAGGAAAGCCGGCCCGCAGATGCGCGCCGCCTCGCCGTGCAGCCAATTGCCCTGGCAAGCCGCCTCGAACGGCTCGAGCCCGGCGGCAAGTCGGCTGGCGACGATCCCCGCCAGCACATCGCCCGTGCCCGCGACCGAGAGCCAGCTGCTCGGCGAGGGAGCCAAAATGGTGCGCCCGTCAGGCGCGGCGATCACCGTGTCCGGCCCCTTGGCGATCACCACCGCGCCGGTCTTCGCGGCAAGCGCGCGGGCAAGGCCGAGCTTGTCAGTTTCGCTCACCGAAAAGCCCTTGGCCAGCTGCGCGAGCTCGCCTTCATGCGGGGTGAGGATCAGCGGCGCATCGAAGCGGGCGAGATCATCCGGGCCGACGAGGTGGAGCGCGTCGGCATCCACCACGGTCGGTAGCGGCGCGGCAAGAACCTGCGCCAACCGCTCGCGTGCCGAAGCATCGCGGCCAAGCCCGCAGCCGACCAGCACCGCGCCCGTCCGCTCGTCAAAAAGCAGCTCCGCCAGCGGATCGTCACGCAAGATAATGTCGGGCAAGGCCGCCGGGTGCAGCGCATCGGCCGAAAGGCGCACCGCGCCCGCGCCCGCCCCCATCGCCCCCTCGCATGCAAGGATTGCCGCGCCGGGCGTCGGCCCGGAGACCACCAGCACGAGCCCGCGCGTATATTTGTGCGCATCGATCGAAGGGGCCGAAAGCCGCGGCCGCGCGATCAGCTGCGCCGCGCCGGAATGCGCGTCCACCCCGATATCCACCAGCCGCCGCGCGCCCATGCGTTCCATCGCCGGCATCAGCCAATGCGCAAACTTCCACGCGCCCAGCGCCAGCGTCAGCTCATAGCACGGCAGGTCATTGCCCAGCACCGCCCCGCTATCGCTCGCGACGCCGCTCGGCAGGTCGATGGCGATGCGATAATCATGCGCCTCGGCCAGGCGCGCGAGCAAGGCCGCCATATCGGCGTCGAGCGGACGCGCCAGGCCGCTGCCGAACAGGCAATCGACCAGCACCGCGCCGCGCGCATCCTCCGCCACCTTCCCGCCCCAGGCCGTGCGTGCGGCAATGGCGGCCTCGGTCCGCGGTTCCATCGGCGCGACGACGCACACCGGCAGGCCGGCCTCACGCAGCACGCGCGCGATCACATAGCCGTCGCCGCCATTATTGCCGGGGCCGCACAGCACGCTCACTGAACGCCCGGCAGCAATGCGGCGGACATATTCGGCCGCGCCGCGCCCGGCCCCCTCCATCAGGCTGCCGACGCTCTCGCCCGCGTCGATCAGCGCCTGCTCGGCGGCCTGCATCTGCGTTACCGCGAGGATCTGCCGCGGCGCCTTCACGCCCTCCTCCGCCCGGCAGCTCGCCGGCTTGCCGCTTCAGCCATCCACATTGCGCGCAGGCGCGATCTGAGAGACATCGCGCACGGCGCCGCGCGCCGCACTGGTCGTCAGCGCCGCATAGGCCTGGAGCGCGGCGGAGACCTTGCGCGGCCGCGCCTCGGCTGGCTGCCATGCCGCCGCACCCCGCTCCACCATCGCCGCGCGGCGTCGCGCAAGCTCCCCGTCGGGCACGTCGAGCGTGATCGACCGCGCCGGAATGTCGATGGCGATGACGTCGCCCTCCTCCACCAGCGCGATCACCCCGCCCTCGGCTGCTTCCGGCGAAACATGACCGATCGACAGGCCCGACGTACCGCCCGAGAAGCGCCCATCGGTCAGCAGCGCACATTGCGCCCCCAGCCCCTTCGATTTGAGATAGCTGGTGGGGTACAGCATTTCCTGCATGCCCGGCCCGCCCTTGGGCCCTTCGTAGCGGATCACCACCACGTCGCCGGCCTCCACCTGGTGAGCGAGGATCGCGGTCACCGCGGCGTCCTGGCTCTCATAGACCTTGGCGCGGCCTGAAAAGGTGAGGATGCTCTCGTCCACGCCGGCGGTCTTCACGATGCAGCCATCGCGCGCAATATTGCCGTAAAGCACTGCGAGGCCGCCATCCTGGCTGAAGGCATGTTTGGCCGAGCGGATCACGCCGGCCTCGCGGTCGAGGTCGAGCGCGTCCCAGCGGCGCGCCTGGCTGAACGCAACCTGCGTCGGCACGCCGCCCGGTGCGGCCTTGTAGAATTCGTGCACCTTGGGATTGCCGGTGAGCGTTATATCCCAGTCGGCCAGTGCATCGCCCATGGTGGGGCTGTGCACGGTCGGCAGCGCGGTGTGCAGCAGGCCCGCGCGGTCGAGCTCGCCCAGGATCGCCATGATCCCGCCCGCGCGGTGCACGTCCTCCATGTGCACGTCGGCCTTGGCCGGCGCCACCTTGGCAAGGCACGGCACCCGGCGCGAAAGGCGGTCGATATCGGCCATGGTGAAGTCCACCCCCGCTTCATGCGCGGCGGCGAGCAGATGGAGCACGGTGTTGGTCGAGCCGCCCATCGCGATGTCGAGGCTCATCGCGTTCTCGAACGCCTCGAGCGTCGCGATCGCGCGGGGCAGCACGCTCTCGTCCCCCTCCTCGTAATAGCGCTTTGCCAGCGCCACGACGAGCCGACCCGCCCGCTCGAACAGCTGCTGGCGATCGGCATGGGTGGCGAGCTGCGATCCATTGCCCGGCAGCGAGAGGCCCAGCGCCTCTGTCAGGCAATTCATCGAATTGGCGGTGAACATGCCCGAGCACGATCCGCAGGTGGGGCAGGCCGAACGCTCGATATCGAGCACTTCCTCGTCGGTCATCCGTTCGTCGGCCGCGGCGACCATCGCGTCCACCAGGTCGAGCGCCACCTCCTTGCCCTTCAGCACCACCTTGCCCGCTTCCATGGGCCCGCCCGAGACGAACACGACCGGAATGTTGATGCGCATCGCCGCCATCAGCATGCCCGGGGTGATCTTGTCGCAATTGGAGATGCACACCATCGCATCGGCGCAATGCGCGTTGACCATGTATTCCACGCTGTCCGCGATCAGGTCGCGGCTGGGCAGCGAATAGAGCATGCCATCGTGCCCCATGGCGATGCCGTCATCCACCGCGATGGTGTTGAATTCCTTGGCCACACCCCCCGCCGCCTCGACCTGCCGGGCGACCAGCTGGCCCAGATCCTTCAAGTGGACATGTCCGGGGACAAACTGTGTAAAACTGTTCACGATGGCGATGATCGGCTTGCCGAAATCCTCGTCCTTCATCCCCGTCGCGCGCCAAAGCCCGCGCGCGCCGGCCATGTTGCGGCCATGGGTCGAGGTGCGGGAGCGAAAAGCGGGCATTGGCTTGGTCCTGATGGCGGCTGTGAGCGGGTGAGGTGCGCTTCTAATGCACCCGGCGAGAGGGGCTAAGCAAGAAATGCTGTAGTGGCGCGGAGATGGGCTGCTCACACAGCTGTTAGGGGGCTGAGGAAGCATACCTCGATCTGCATCGCGGCACATGTGCGCCCCAGAACATTGACGAGGATAAGCAAACGGCCAAATGGGTTGCGGATGCATGGAAAGGCACAGCCGATGCTGCAATATGCAGAACCGAACACACAGCGAAAGCCCCTGAAGGCGCGTCCTCAAGCTGAGCTAGACCGTAAGGAACTGCGCGCTGCCATCAGCAAGCGCTACTCCGCGAGCCTGGCGTACCTTGGACGATGAGCCACTTTGGCTCGAGATTGATGAAGTTCTAGAGTCACAAGCGGAACAATTGGGGATCTTCGGCGGCCGGCCTGACATTCGGGATATCGGGCTGGTCGAAAGCGCGTTGATGCGCCCTCAGAACATGTTCCACTATGAGGGCGTTGACGATCTGCTGATGCTTGCTGTTCGTCTAGGCATCGGAATTGCAGAGAATCACGGCTTCGTGGACGGCAACAAGCCCACCGGCGCGGCTTCGATGATCCTGCTCCTGGTGATTAACGGGTATTTTCTTGATATGCCCAACGACACAACCTTAGGCGCATTGTTCGAAGCGACTGTAATCGGGAGGATGACAGAAGAGGAGTTTGCCGAGGACATCTTCCCATACATCGAGCCTTTGCGAGACGATGTTTCCCATCAAGACTAATTTAGCGCGCGTTGCTGAAGATGAGCAGGGAAAGAGGATGTCTGTAGTAATCGGCGTAGTACTCCCCCTTTCGTCATTAATTAACGCGTTGTACGCAGCTTAAGTCTACATTTCCGCTGTCCTACAATGCAACCTCGCGGCAGCGGGGCCGCGAGGTTGATGCTCGGAGGAACGGGGAAAATGCGTGCGGAAGGTGTCAACCTGTCACCCCGCTCGAATTTCGGCGGTTATCCGCCACTTGCCGCCATCCCGGCGAAGTTGACACAGTGTCAAGTTTGTCAAGCTCGCCGCACTTCGTCACCCGAGCGCCACAACAACCTCCCGCGCCATCTGCGCGATGATGGCCGCCCATTTCGCCTGCCCCGTCCCATCGGCGATCAGGTCGTTTCTGATCTCGATCGCGCAATATGGCCGGCCATGCGCCTCCGCGTGGCGGTTCATCGTGGCGTTGAGCAGGCGGCCCGAATAGGGCTCGTTGTCACCCACAATCCACCCCATGTCGGTGAGGATGCGGATCGCATGTCGCGCGGCGCGCGCGTCCTCATTGTAGAGCAGGCCCACATGCCAGGGCCGCTCTGCCGGCGCACCGCTCTCGAGTGCAGGCGTGAAGCTGTGGATCGCCAGGATCAGCCGGGGCTCGGCGCGCGAGAGCCAATCATCCATCGCTTCGTGGTACGGCCGGTAAAAGCGCTGAAGCCGCGCTTCGCGATCAACGTCGGCATTGCCGGGAATGGCGTGACCGTCGCTGATTGCGGGAATGAGGCCGGGCGAGTCCTCCTCGCGATGCAGGTCCATCACCAGCCGGCTCACCTCGGCCAGGAAGCCGGAAATGCCGTGATCCTCGGCCAGCCGCTCGACCACACCGGCCGCGCCGATATCCCAGCCGATGTGCTTCTCGAGCAGCCCCGGATCGATGCCGAGGTCGATGCCAGGCGGCACACGGTTCGAGGCGTGATCGCACACCGCCACGATGCCATCGCGCGCAGGCAGATCCATAGCGCGGAACACCTCGCCCATCACCGCAACCGGCCCCTCATCTGCCACCATTGCGGATGCCCTTGTGCGATACGCTCTGCTGCCCGCTCCAAGGCGGCGTCATCGGCGAACAGGCCGAAGCAGCTGGCGCCCGAGCCCGACATCCGCACAAGCGAGGCGCCCCAGGCGGACAATGCATCGAGCACAATGCGGATTTCCGGCGCGAGGCCAATCGCCGCCGGCTCGAGGTCATTGCGGCCCAGCCGGGCGATCTCGGATGGCGGGCCTTCGGGCAGCGGGCCGTGATCGATCCCGTCCCACGCGGCGAACACCGGACCGGTCGCCATCGGCACGCGCGGGTTCACGAGCAGCACGGGCATGCCGGCAAGATCATTTTCCACCGGCTCAAGATCGGTGCCGGTGCCCCGGCCGATGCAGGTCTCGCTGAGCACACAAGCCGGCACGTCGGCGCCCAGCCGCGCGGCACGCAACCGCCAGTCGCCAGGCAAGCCAAACCCCTCGCGCACGAGGCGGAACAAGGCCCCGGCATCGGCCGATCCGCCGCCCAGCCCGGCGGCCACCGGCAGGTTCTTCTGCAGCATCACCGCCAGCCCCTCCGGCCGCGGCAGCACGCCGAGCGCCCTGGCGACAATGTTGCCGAACGGGTCGCCAAGCGCTGGGGCGAACTCGCCGGATATTTCGAGGCTGTCGCGGTCCCGCATACGCGTGGTCAGCATGTCGCCATCGTCCACGAATGCGAACAGCGTCTCGATCTCATGATAGCCGTCGGCGCGCCGCCGCCGCACGTGCAGCGCGAGGTTGATCTTGGCGTAAGCGGTTTCGATCATCGGGAGTGCGATAGAGCCAGAAATCCGGTTTGTCTGCTAGTGGTGGCAGGCTGGGTGAGACTCCCGCATCTGCCATGCTGCGGGCCTGTTTCCGGGCGTCAGCCGTTTCATAGAGGCTGCGATTGCCGGGAGATGCAGCTGTTGCGGACTGAGTTGACGATTACGTCGGTGCAGACAGTTAGGTCCGGGTGATCGATGTGTTCATCGACGTGCTGGACCGGGCGGCGCTCGGCTTCCGCGACGCGAGGGTGGTAGCAAGGCGGCGGACGGGTTGTCACCGGCGCCAATGCACAAGCTTTACCCTTATGGTCATGCGCGCGTCACAGAAGATGGAGCGCATGGTTGCGGACGCACCGACGGGCAGATCCCGCTGAAAACGCGTTCTCACCAGCCTCGCTCGGAGCGGAACGGCCGCTTTTCCCGATAGCTTGCGGCCACCATTTATCGAATGCCCCCATTCGCGGCCCCGGCCGGAGCCAAAGCCCCTCCCAGGCATTGAACCGTGATCCACGCCTGGTGAAGATGCGGGTCCACCTCCGCTACCCAGACGCGAAACCCAGTTCTCGAGCGGCTACACCGACACGGAGATCATCATGAACCGCATCACTCTAGTGCTCCCTTTCGCCCTCCTCTTGATCAACGCGGCCTGCGATGGGCCTCAGGAGCAGGCAGGGGAGCAGGCTGATGCTGCCGCCGGTGTGGTGAGTTCCGAGGATAGTATCGAGAGCGGGCCCTCTGAGACCCTGGGCGAACGAGCGGATGAAGCCGCCGACAGCGCCGCCGAGGCAGTCGAGGCGAGGGCGGACGCACTCGAGGAACGAGCCGACGCACAGCGCGATGCCGCAGAGCAGCAGGCTGAAGCTCTGGAGCAGCAGGCTGACCAGGTGCGCACCAGGTAGCCCCCGGCTAAACCCGACCTGCCTGGACGTCCGGTCTGCCGTTCCCCTCTGGAGAAGATCTTCTTCTTGGCACCTGAGCACCCGCTTCCGAGATGTCGGTTGGGTCTCCGTCTGTTTCACGGAAGGCCGATGCGCCTGAGCGGCGTTGGGCATCGCGAACGGGATTGAAATGCCAGACATCTGCCTCGGAATTCTGCGACAACGCTTGACAGCTCTGCGCCCCAACATCCCCCTTTAACAGCCAGAACCGTGCCGCAAATAATACAAGAGGAGCAGTAAACATGGCCGCCAACCTCTTTTGCTCGGATGCCGAGGCGGGACTGCATTCTTCGATTCGCGGCCTTTACGTGACGCCAGCCGCGCCCCTGCCGTTTCTGAGCGGAGTCGTGGTACGATCCTTCATTCTCGGGCGCGAGCACGGAAACATCATCATCTACAACTCGCCAGGCATCACTGCCGCGGCGGGCGACATTCTGGATCTGGGGCGGCCAAGCCGGCTTTTGGTCAACCACTGGCACGAGGCAATGTACGACGCGCCCGCCCTGGATGTGCCCATCTTCGTGCATGAAAAGGACCGCGAGAACACCAAATTGCCGATCGCCGGCACCCTCTCGAGGCGCGAGAAGATCGGTGACGATCTCGAGGTGATCCCAACACCCGGGCACACCGCAGGCACCACGATGTTTCTGTGGGACAATGGCGAGCACCGCCTGCTTTTTCCCGGAGATACGATCTGGGTTCAGGGCGGGGAATGGAAGGCCGTGCTGCTGGAGGAGGGCGAACGCGAGGCCTATCTCGCCAGCCTCGCGCTTCTTATGGAACTGGAATTCGATGTCCTCGTGCCTTGGGGGAGCGAGGAAGGTCAGCCCTATGGCTACAGCGTCAGCCGAATGCAGGCGCAGGAGAAGCTGGGCAGGATTGCCGACCGCCTGCGGGCTGGAGAGAACGCGTGACGCTAACGACAGCCATTGTCGATGTTGCACAAACACCAACAATCCGGGCACCGGAAGCTAGACCGTTTGCGACAAGGGCGTAGCCAGCCTCTCCTAATCCACGGCGGCAGTCGCAACGGGATGGACGACCGGCAAGGTCAATTCGTTGCGCCGGTTGAAGGGCGTACTCCGGTTCGGCAGCGGCCATTCATTGTCTGGCCTCGCCAATGGCAGCGATCGACGCTTGCACCCTGGAGCAAACGGACTGCACGCGGTCATGGGCGGCAGGACTGCTACCATCAGAAGCCGCCGAGCACCTGGCAAGCAGCTGAGGACATTGCAGCGCTCCTGTTGGCCCCGGCCGCTATCCACTGGATAACCGCCGCGTGGCCTTTCCGGCCCGCCGCCGCCCGCTTATCGGTCCTGGCGTGAGGACGCAGATCGAGATTGGCAAGAGTTCGGACGGGCAGAGCGTGCCTATCGACATCGAGGAATTGCTCGCCACGCGCCTGCTGGTGCAGGGCAATTCAGGGTCGGGCAAATCGCACCTGCTGCGCCGCTTGCTCGAGCAGAGCGCCGGCCTTGTGCAGCAGGTGGTCATCGATCCGGAAGGCGATTTTACAAGCCTTGCTGACCAATTCGGCCATTTCGTCATTGACGGTGCCAGCTACTCCCCCGGCGAGATCGAGAGCCTGGCAGGTCGCGTGCGCCAGCATCGCGTTTCGGTGGTGCTGGCGCTGGAGGAACTTGAGGTCGAGCAGCAGATCCGCTGTGCGGCGCTGTTCCTCACCGCGCTGTTCAACGCCGAGCGCGAGCACTGGTATCCGGCCATGGTAGTCGTGGACGAGGCGCAGATGTTCGCCCCTGCAGCCGCGGGCGAAATGGCAGAGGACACGCGTCGCCTGGCACTCTCTGCCATGACCAATCTCATGTGCCGGGGCAGGAAGCGCGGCCTTGCCGGGATCGTCGCCACGCAGCGTCTCGCCAAGCTCGCCAAGAACGTGGCGGCAGAAGCCTCCAACTTCCTGATGGGCCGCACCTTCCTCGATATTGATATGCAGCGCGCAGCCGATTTGCTGGGAATGGACCGCAAGCAAGCCGAGCGCATCCGAGACCTGCAGCGCGGCCATTTTCTCGGGCTTGGCCCCGCCATCGGGCGCCGACCGGTCGCGGTGCAGATCGGCAGCGTCTGCACAGGCAGCAAGAACGTACCCCAGGGGCTGATGCCCATGCCCGAGGCCAGCGGTGACGAGCTGGAAATGCTGCTCAACGCCGAGTTGGCGCAGGAGCGGGCCGAACCAAAGCAGCACATTCCTGCGCCGACCCGGCGCCCCGCGGCGGATCTCGAAAAAGCGATCCTCAATCATGCCGGCAGCAAGCCCGAAATGCCGCGATCGCCGGCCGCGGACCCTACCGCCTCAGCTCATGACGCCGATCCGCTCCCTTCCTTGGACCGACCGGCGGATGGTGAGGGCATCGCGCAGATCGTGCGCGAGCTGGCCTCCACGGAAGGTGCCACTTACCAGTCTTCCGCCACGTTGTTCCGGGATTTCGTGGTACGCTGCCGTCAGCGCGGCGTGGCCAGTTCTGACGTCGACCTGGTGCGCTTTCGCCGTTTGTTCGCCTTCGCCAGCGCAAGACTTGATTGCCTCGAGCCGCCGGCTCGCGAAGCGGTCGAGAGGCTTGCCGAGAACGTCGCGGAGGACGTGCTGGCGCCTTATCTCGCGATCGCAATCGCTGCGGCGAAGGGTCATGCGGCGCCCGACGAGGACGAGCTTGCGCGCGTCTACGGCAGCTCCTCGCCAAGCCGCATCCGCCGCCTGCTCGATCATCTCGAACGCAGCGGACTCATCGCCATGCGTGAGGATTTCGGGGGCGAGCGGACCATCACCGTGTCCGGACTATGTATCTAGGAGCGAAACACGTGCGCCGTGACAGCCTCATCTCGCAGGAACCCGTCTTTCGCCCCGTTTGGACCACGTAATCGCAGGCGATCGCGCTTCAGGAGCGCGAACGGCATCTCGAGCTTCCTGCGCTCTGAGTCGCGGAACCGCCGCGACGGTCCTCCGAAAAGGCCGAGTGGGTGCGCACGTCGCCTTCCAGCCCCAATCGGCCGAACCAGCGACAGGCGAGGTTTGGCCCGAGCACTTAACGGATCGGGTCGGCAGCTGCCGCTACCCGGCCTCACATATTCGGATAATTCGGCCCGCCGCCGCCTTCCGGCACCACCCATTCGATGTTCTGCGTGGGATCTTTGATGTCGCAGGTTTTGCAGTGAACGCAGTTCTGCGCATTGATGACGAGCCGCGGCTCACCCTCATCGACGCCGGTATATTCGTACACGCCCGCCGGGCAGTATCGCGCTTCCGGCCCGGCATAAATCGGCCAGTTGATGCGGCTGGGCACGGCCGGATCCTTGAGCACGAGGTGGCAGGGCTGGTCCTCCTCGTGATTGACGTTGGAGAGATAAACCGAGGACAGCCGGTCGAAGCTGACCACGCCGTCCGGCTTGGGATAGCGGATCGGGCGGTGGAGATCGGCGCGACGGATAGCGGCGGCATCGGTCTGGTGCGCGAGCGCGCCCGTCACCTTCAGGCCGAGCGTGCGCGCCCACATGTCGAGGCCCGCCAGCGCCGTGCCCAGCCCGCCGCCGAACTTGGCCACCAGCGGCTGCGCGTTCTGCACCTTGCCGAGCTCGTCCGCGATCCAGCTGCTGCGCAGGGCCGTGTCGTATTCGCCGAGCTCGTCCTGCTCGCGCCCGCTTGCGACCGCCGCGGCCACGGCCTCGGCCGCCAGCATGCCGCTCTTCATCGCCGTGTGCGTGCCCTTGATCTTGGGCACGTTGACGAAGCCCGCCGCGCAGCCGATCAGCGCGCCGCCCGGAAAGGCGAGCCGCGGCACGGATTGCCAGCCGCCCTCGTTGATCACCCGCGCGCCATAGGCCACGCGCTTGCCGCCTTCGATCACCGCGCGGATGGCGGGATGCGTCTTCCAGCGCTGGAATTCCTGGTACGGGTTCAGATAGGGGTTGGCGTAATCAAGCGCGGTCACGAAGCCAAGCGCCACCTGCCCGCCTGCCTGATGGTAGAGGAAGCCGCCGCCCCAGGCATCGTTCTCGGCCAGCGGGAAGCCTTGCGTGTGAATCACCCGGCCGGGCTGGTGGCGCTCGGCGGGAATGTCCCACAATTCCTTGATGCCTAGGCCATAGACCTGCGGCTGGCACTCGGCCTCCAAATTGAAGCGCGCTTTCACCCGCTTGGTCAGCGAGCCGCGCGCGCCTTCGGCCAGCAGCGTGTATTTCGCATGCAGCTCCATGCCCGGCTGGTAATCCGCCTTGTGGGAGCCATCAGCGGCGATGCCCATGTCGCGCGTGGCGACGCCCATCACCGCGCCCGCTTGGTCGAACAGCAATTCGGATGCGGGGAAGCCGGGGAACACCTGCACGCCCAGCGCCTCGGCCTGTTCGGCAAGCCAGCGGCACAGATTGGCGAGCGAGCCTGTGTAATTGCCCTTGTTGGACATGAGCGGCGGCATGAGCGCGTGCGGCAGCGCCCGCTTGCCCCTCTCGCTCAGCACCCAATGATGGTTCTCGGTCACCGGAACCTCGGCCAGCGGGCAGGTCTCGCGCCAATCGGGCAGCAATTCGTCAAGCGCGCGCGGCTCGATCACCGCGCCAGAGAGGATATGCGCGCCGACCTCCGAGCCCTTCTCGAGCACCACGATCTCGAGCGCGTCGTCGATCTGCTTGAGGCGGATCGCCGCGGCAAGACCGGCCGGCCCCGCGCCGACGATCACCACGTCGACTGGCATGCTCTCCCGCTCGCTCAACCTCTAACCCTCGGATAAGCTTCAGTTTGCGCGCATTTCATCCTACGAGACTTGATCGCTGGCCGGCAGCAGGTCAAGACCGGGGCACAAGTTCACATGGAAAGCCATTCCGCCCTCACGCTCGAACGCCAGATCGCCGCCGCTCTGGATTGGTGGCGCGAGGCGGGTGTGGACCTCGCCTTTGCCGACGAGCCCAGCGGCTGGCTGAACCCGCCGGCGGATGCTGCGGCGGCTGGCATTCCACCTTCTGCCAACAAAGCAAAGCCTGCAGGCGACGCCCCGCCCCCCGCTCCGGTCCCGCGCATGGGCGGCGATCCGGGCCAGTGGCCGCAGGATTTGGCGCAGTTTCGCGAATGGTGGCTGGCCGAGCCTACGCTCGACGCCGGCGGCAGCGCCCCGCGTGTTGCGCCGCGCGGCAATGCGGGCGCGCGGCTGATGGTGCTCGTCCCCATGCCCGAACCCGAGGATGGCGAGAGGCTGCTTGCAGGCAGAGAGGGCGCGCTCGTCGGCAACATGCTGGCGGCCATGGGGATCGGCGAGGATGCCGCCTATGTCGCCGCGGCGCTGCCGCGCCACATGGCCGAGCCCGATTGGCGCGCGCTGGACGGCGAGGGCCTGGGCGCGGTCCTGCTGCATCATCTGGCGCTCGCCCGGCCGGAGCGGCTGCTGGTGCTCGGGCGGAACATCTTACCGCTTCTGGGGCACGATCCGGCGCAGAGCCCTGCCGCTATTAAGGAAACCGCGATCCAAGGCGCGGCAGCGCAGATGCTCGTGCCGACACTGGCCGGCTTCGCGCCCGGCCGGCTACTGGAGAATGCGCGCCAGCGGGCGCTGCTCTGGCGACGCTGGCTCGACTGGACGGATGGGGAACGATGAAGCTTCGATCGATCTTGCTCCTGGCAACGGGGATGCTCGGCGCGCTTGGGCCCGCGAGCGCCGCCTACGCCGGGGACGCGCGAACCTATTTCACCGCCCGCGTGGCGGCGAGCAGCACCTCCCGCCAACTCGCTGGCGACGAGGCGGCCTATTACGGCGCCATCTTCCGTGCGATCGAGACGCAGCAATGGGCGTTGGCCGACCAGCTGCTGAACGAGCGGCCGCGCGGCCTGTTGCACGATTTCGCGCGCGCCCAGCTTAATCTTGCTCCCGATTCGCCGCGGGTGGAGCTGCCGCAGATCGAGGAATGGCTGCGGACCGGCCGCATGCTCCCGCAGGCCGAGCAGATGGCCCGCCTCGCGCTGGTGCGCGGCGCGACGCAGACACAAGCGTTGCCCACGCGCCACGATCTCTACCCGCGTAGCGCGGTCTCCAAGCGTGTGCGGCCCGCGAGCGTGGAGGACGGCACCATGCCCGCCGAGCTACGCCAGGCGATCCTCGAGCGGATCACCAATGACGATCCGGACGGCGCCCGGCTGCTGCTCGACGGGATCGATGCGGGGCTGAGCGGCGGGGCGCGGGCCGAGTGGCGCCAGCGGATCGCCTGGAGCTATTACATCGAGAACATGGACCGCCAGGCGCTGGCCATGGCCCGCAGCGTGGGCGAAGGCAGCGGGGCCTGGGTGGCCGAGGGCGACTGGGTCGCCGGGCTGGCAGCGTGGCGCCTGTCCGACTGCGCGGGCGCGCGCGATTCCTTCGAGCGCTCGGCCTACGGTGCGGTCAATCCGGAGCTTCGCGCCGCTGCGCTCTACTGGGGCGCGCGCGCGGCGCTGCGCTGCCGCCAGCCCGAGCTTGCCAACCGCATGCTCACCGACGCCGCGTTCAACGACCAGAGCCTCTATGGCATGCTCGCCGTCGAGCAGCTGGGGCGCGACCTGCCCCCGCAGCTCGCCAAGGCGGACCTTTCCGCCGAGGACTGGCAGCGGCTCTCCGCGCATGAAAACGTGCGCATCGCCGTCGCGCTGGCGGAGATCGGGCAGGACGAGCTGGCGAGCCAGGCGCTGCTCCACCAGGCGCGGATCGGCGATCCGGCGGATTATGCCTGCCTCTCGCGCCTGGCGCGAGAGCTCGGCCTGCCCTCCACGCAGCTCTATATGGCGCACAACGCGCCCAATGGCGGCGCGGCCGATCCGGCCTCCTACTATCCCTCGCCGCGCTGGGCGCCGATGAATGGCTGGCGCGTCGATCCCGCGCTGGCCTTCGCGCATACGCTTCAGGAATCGAACTTCCGCGCCAGCGCGGTGAGCCAGGCCGATGCGCGCGGGCTGATGCAGATCACCCCCATCACCGTGCGCCACCATGCACCGCGCCTGTCCATGAACGCGAGCCAGGTCGACATCTTCGATCCGCGCGTGAACCTCGCCTTCGGGCAGCAGAACCTGGAAATGCTGCGCGACAGCCCGGTGACCGGCGGGCGCCTGCCCAAGATCATGGCCGCCTACAATGCCGGCCTCAGCCCGGTGACCCGCTGGAACAGCGAGGTGCGCGATCAGAACGACCCGCTGCTCTACATGGAATCGATCCCCTATTGGGAAACGCGCAGCTACGTCGCCATCGTGATGCGCAATTACTGGATGTACGAACGGCAGGCCGACGCCGACTCATCCAGCCGGGTGGCGCTGGCGCAGAATGCGTGGCCGACATTCCCCGGCGCTGCCGCACCGGCAGAGGGCCGCGTGTACCTTTCGGCAGGAGCCCACTGATGGCGGTCGACGAAACGCGCTCCTTCACCCCCATAAGCATCGCGCTGCTCACCGTCTCCGACACGCGCGGGCCCGACGAGGACACGTCCGGCGATATCCTGGCCGAACGCATCGGATCGGCAGGGCACCGGCTCGCCGCGCGCGCCATCCTCAAGGACGATGCCGAGCTCATTGCCCGGCAGCTCGAGGCCTGGATCGACGATGCGGCGGTGGATGCAATCATCATCACCGGCGGCACCGGCCTCACGGGCCGCGACGTTACGCCCGAGGCGCTCGACCGGGTGAAGGAGAAGGACATTCCCGGTTTCGGCGAGCTGTTCCGCTGGGTGAGCTACCAGACGATCGGCACCTCCACCGTGCAGTCGCGCGCCTGCGCGGTGGTGTCGCGCGGCACCTACATCTTCGCCCTGCCCGGCTCCAACGGCGCGGTGAAGGATGGCTGGGACAGGATCCTCGCCGAGCAGCTCGACAGCCGCAACCGGCCCTGCAATTTCGTCGAATTGATGCCGCGCCTGCGCGAAGTCTGACGCTTCGTCGGCGAGCGGCTCAGGTCCGCTCCGGCAGCAGCCGGTGGACGCGCAGGCCCGCGCCGCCGAGCTCGCCAGGCACTTGCTCCAGCGCCTTGAGCGCATCCTCCCGCCCTTGCGCAGCGCGCGCCGCGAGCGTGTCACGCGCGAAATCGAACGGCTTTTCAGGGCCGGGGTCGGTGGCGAGCGGCTGGTAGGCGAAATGGACAAGATCACTGCCCGGCCCTTCGCCGCCCGACAGCCTCTGTTCCAGCCCGCGCTCGCGCACCAGCGCTTCGAGACGCATCTGCGTCTGGCAGGCATATTTGAGGTCGACGGCGCGCTCCACGCAAGCCTCGAGCGTGCGCGGTTGAGCGGCGAGAGGTGAGAACAGGTCGATCAACAGGTAAAGCGGCAAGCTGTCGCCCATGCGGTCGGAGGCGAGGAACGGTTCGAGCGGTGCATTGGCGCTGAACCCGCCATCGCCCAGTAGCCGATTGCCGATCCGCTGCGGGGCGAAGGATGGCAGCAATCCGCTGCTGGCGAGCAGGTGCTCGACCTCGATGCGGTCTCCCGCAGCAGTGTCGAAGACGACGCATTCGCCGGTCTCGATATCGGTCGTTGTGCAGCAATAGCGCAAGGGACCGGCGTTCAGCATGTCGAAGTCGATATGCGAGAGCATGGTCTCGCGGGCGCGACTGGATTCGTAGAGGCTGGGGGTGCCGCTTGCATCGGGCTCGAACGGCATGCGCATCCGGAACAGCGCGGGCGATCCGGCGATCCGCGACTCGATGGCCGCCGTCCAGTCGAGCAGATGGCCCGCGCGTCCACCGCCCATGGCCGCCACCGGGCCGAACCAGCTCTGCAGGAGCGGGTCGATGGCCGCCTGCCTCCAGAAGCTCTCCAGCTTGTCGAGCCGTTTCTCGGGTGCATTGCCGGCGACGATCGCGCCGTTGATCGCGCCGATCGAGGCGCCGGCTATGGCGCGCAAGGCCAGCCGCTCCTGCGCCAGGACCGCCCCGAGCGCGCCGCTCTGGTAAGCGCCGAGCGCGAGTCCGCCTGCCAGGATCAGCCCGTATTCGATTGGATCGCCCTGCGGCATAGCGTGCCTTCCCCGTGAGTCTCCCTAACGCGCTGGCGGCACAATCGTTCGCGCAACATCCGCTTGCATCCGTGTTCGTGGTATGTTCTTGCGCAAGCCATGACTCGCTCGGCCAGCCGCTTATCCGATCCGGTCGCGGAGCCCGTTCGTGGCCGCGGGGCGCAATCGGGCGCGGTGCCCAAGCGCTTCGGCCTGGCGGAGCGCGAGGCTGACGGCGATTGGCGCGATTTCGTCGCCACGCTCGACGGAGCGCCGCCCAAGCTGCGCACCACGGTGACCGAGGAGCGCTCGAAATCCATTCTCAGTTTCAACCGATCGCCCGATATCGGCTTCGACCGGTCGATCAACGCCTACCGGGGCTGCGAGCATGGTTGCGTCTATTGCTTTGCGCGTCCCACCCACGCCTTCCATGATCTCTCCCCCGGGCTCGATTTCGAGACGAGGCTGTTCGCCAAGCCCGATGCCGCACGGCTGCTGCGCATCACGCTGGCGAAACCGAACTACGCGCCGCGTCCGATTGCCATGGGGACCAACACCGATCCCTACCAGCCGATCGAGTCTCGTTACCGCATCACCCGCGAATTGCTCGAGGTCTGCCTCGAGACGCGTCATCCGGTGACCATCACCACCAAGTCCGACCGCGTGCTGCGCGACCTCGACCTGCTTGGGGAGATGGCCGCGCATCGGCTGGTGGCGGTGACGATTTCCGTCACCACGCTCGATCCGGTGCTCTCCGGCAAGCTTGAGCCGCGCGCCGCCGCGCCCGCCAAGCGGCTGGCGGCGCTGGCGAAGCTGGTCGAGGCGGGCGTCCCCACCCATTGCTCGGTCGCGCCGGTCATTCCCGCGATCACCGATTGCTTCATGGAGGAGATCGTCACCCGCGCCGCCGCGCTTGGCGTGGCTTCTGCCGGCTGGATCGTGCTGCGCCTGCCCCACGAAGTGGCGCCGCTGTTCCGCGAATGGCTGGCGGTGCATTTCCCCGATCGGGCCGAGAAAGTGATGGGCATCATCCGTTCGATCCGTGGCGGGCGCGACAACGATCCCGATTTCTTCTCCCGCATGAAGCCGACGGGCGTGTGGGCCGACCTGTTCCGCGCGCGCTTCCGCCTCGCCTGCCGACGCGCGGGGCTGGAGAAAGTGCGCTTCGAGCTAGACTGCTCGCAATTCCGCCCACCCAGCACTGACGGGCAGCTGCGCCTGTTGTGAGCTGCGCCCGTAGATCTGCCGGCTACAATCCGCCAGCAGCCCCAGAATGGCGGTGACACGAAATCGTCTTAGGGCTGGCGCATGGAGCACTTAGCCAATAACCGCCGGCACGTCCGAATCGCATGCAGCTATGAGGGATACCTGATGAGAAAGACCGTACTCGGCCTCGCCACGGCCACGGTAGTGTTCGCCTCTCCGGCGATGGCCGGCGATGGCGAAGTCTATATCGGCGCCGAAGGTGGCGTCGTGCTGGTCGAGGATACGGATTCCGACATCCAGGCGACCGGTTCCACCGCGACTTTCGAATTCGACAAGGGCTGGGAGGCAGGCGCCTTCCTCGGCTACGATTTCGGCGCCATCCGGACCGAGATCGAAGGCTCGTACATGAGCTTCAAGCTCGACGAGATCACCGGCGCGCTGCCGGCCCCTAACAACAACATCACCGCGATCGGCGGTGACGCCAACATCCTAAGCGGCATGGTCAATGCCCTGCTCGATTTCGGCGGCGAGGACGGCCTGGGCTTGTCGGCCGGCGTCGGTGTCGGCGTCTCCAACGTGCGCATGTTCGACATCACGATCCCGGGCTCGGCCACGCCGTTCCTGGACGATAACGATGTCCGGGTGTCATGGCAGGCGCTAGCCGTGCTGCGCGCGCCGCTCACCGACACCATTGATGCGGCGATCAAGTATCGTTACCTCAATGTGGGTAACGTCGAGCTCATCGACGGGCTGGACCGGCGCCATCAGTTCGACATGAGCTCGCACTCGCTGCTGGGCTCCTTCATCCTGAATTTCGGCGGAGCCGCGACCCCCCCGCCTCCGCCGCCTCCTCCTCCAGCCCCTCCGCCGCCGCCGCCCCCTCCTCCTCCGCCGCCCCCTCCACCGCCGCCGCCGCAGGTGACGTGCAATCAGGGGCCGTACATCGTGTTCTTCGACTGGGATTCGTCCGAGATCACGCCCGAGGCCGGAACGGTGCTCAACTCGGCAATCACGGCCTACGGCAATTGCGGCACGGTGCCGGTCATGCTGGCCGGCTACACCGATCGCTCGGGCAGTGCGCAGTACAATCTCGGCCTCGCGACACGTCGCAACGAGAGCGTTCAGAGCTATCTGACCGGCCGCGGCATTCCGTCTGCCCGCATCACCAGCGAGGCGTTCGGCGAAGCCAATCCGCGCGTGCCCACCGCCGATGGCGTGCGCGAGCTGCAGAACCGCCGGGTCGAGATCAGCTACGGTCCGGGCTCGGGCAACTAAGCCCTGCAGCCTACAGCACTATGAGATGGGCCGGGGGAGCGATCCTCCGGCCCTTTTCTCATGGCCGACATAGGGCCGCGTTCTTCACATGGCCGTTGGCCGCCACTTGCCAACAGGTGACGGTCGGCTCGCTCCTCAGATCAGGACGGCCCGTGACCGATGTGCGGCTCTGGCTTTCGAACAGCCGCGCCTATGCGCTCATGCCGCGACCAGCAGGGTGAATATCACGCCATCGGCGACGATATGCGCCAGTATCGCGGCGAGGATACCTCCCGAAAGGATGGCCAGGGCGCCCAGCATGACCGCATAGATGCCGGCAAGACCAGCCCCGATAAAGCCGCTCGGAAACCCCATGAAATGCGCGGCTCCAAAGGAGATGGCCTGCAGGATGACAGCTCCAGCGGGCGACATGAAGGCCATCAGCCAACGCAGGAGAAGCGCTCGCCAGATGAATTCTTCGAGCAGCGCATTCACAACGGAGAATACGAGACCAGCCGCGATGAGACCGGCCGATGGCATGCGGGGAGCATTGGCCGGAGGGGGCTGAGATCAGGATCAAAAAGCCATACCCATCCGATCAGCGCGACGGCGGCAAGAATGGCGATCACCGCCACATAGAGCCATTCCCGGCATTCCAGGCGCCCCCTCTTCGCTACGCAGAAAAACGATGCGCCGTGGCCGCGAACACCGACGATGAGGCTTGCAAGGATGGTGGGAAGAAGCAGGTGGACCGGCCAGATGAAAAGTGGCTCAGGCACGGCGCTGTATAGAATGAGGCAGCCCAGCGAAGCACTTGCAGCAATAGCCAGGCGGTCGTTTCGCGGAACAAGCGCGAAGGCGTTTACGACCAATATCGCGCCGGACGCCACCGTCACCCCAGACGGCAGAAGCGGCGTTGCAGCATAGACAATCAATCCGGCAAGCGCGAGGACCGTGCCCGGTCCTGATGCTCCCGCCACTCGATCATCGCTTGCAATCATCGCAGCCATCTCACTCGGGTAAGGCCGCTCTGTTGGCTCCCATCCAGGCAGAAGCGAGTCAATAGGCGGAAAGCCGCGCGCAGGCGGGTTTGCCGCCCGTCCGCGTTCCGGCAACGGCAGCCATCCGGTGGATCGTCAGGCCACCAGCCGCAATTGCGCTCCACCGCGCACCGGGGTCAACGCCACGTCCGCCAGCCCCGGCACCGACGAAAGGCGGTCCACCAGTTCGCCGCCCAGCGCAAAATCGCGGCCCAGGCGGAGGAGTGGATCGCGCGATCCGTCGATCCGCACGCGCACCAGCACCTCGCCGTGGCCCGCCCGCCCAGGCTCGAGCGCCGCGGCGAGTGCATCAAGCGCGGCGCGGGTCTCCACCGTGCATTCCAGCCGCATCCGCACCGAAGTGCTCACTTCGGCCAGCGGGCGCGCGCCGCGCACGGTGATGCGCGGCGGCTCTTCGGGGCCCGGCGAGTCGAGTTCCACGTTGAGCAGCACGCAGGTGCCCTCAGCCGCCCAGCGCTGGAAGCTGTCGACCAGGCCCTCCTCGAAGCAGGCGGCACTGAACTGGCCGGAGCTGTCGGAAAAATCAGCACGCACGAACTCGGCCCCGCGCCTCGTGCGACCCTTGCTCGCGCTCTCCACCAGAGCGGCAATGACTCCCGGCTGCCGTCCGCCCGGCCCGCCGCCTTCCATGAGGCTCGCATGCGAGCGCGCGCCATTGGCCGAGGCGATCAGGCGGAACTCCTCGATGGGATGGGCGGCAAAGTAGAAGCCAAAATTCTCCCGCTCGGCCGCCATCTGCTGCGGCCGGGTCCAAGGCGCCGCATCCACGAGCCGCAGCGAGGGTTCCGCATGATCCTCGCCGCCGAACAGGCCCGCCTGCCCGCTCGACTTCTCGCGGGCTTCGGCATCGGCAACGGCCAGCAGCATGTCGGCATTGGCCAGCACCTTTGCCCGGTTCGGCTCGAGGCTGTCGAACGCGCCCGCGCCCGCCAGCCCTTCGAACTGGCGCCGGTTCATCGCGCCCGGCGGCATGCGGCGGAACAGATCCTCCAGGCTCTCGAAGCGGCCATGCGCCTCCCGCTCGGCGACGATCGCCTCCATTGCCTTCTCGCCCACATTGCGGATGCCGGCGAGCGCGTAGCGCACCGCATGGCCGCTATCGGTCTGCTCGACGCTGAACTCGGCCTCGCTCGCATTGATGTCCGGCCCGAGCAGCGCCACGCCCTTGCGGCGCATGTCGTCCACGAACACGGCCAGCTTTTCCGACTGGTGCATGTCGTAGGCCATCGAGGCGGCGTAGAATTCATGGCTGTAATGCGTTTTGAGCCAGGCGGTCTGGTACGAAAGCAGCGCGTAGGCGGCCGCGTGGCTCTTGTTGAAGCCGTAGCCTGCGAACTTGTCGATCAGGTCGAACAATCCGCTCGCCTCGCGCCCGGCAATGCCCGACGCCTCCTGGCAGCCATCGATGAACCGCTGGCGCTGCGCGTCCATCTCCGCCTGGATCTTCTTGCCCATGGCGCGGCGCAAAAGGTCCGCATCGCCCAGCGAATAGCCGGCGAGCAGCTGCGCGGCCTGCATCACCTGCTCCTGGTAGACGAAGATGCCGTATGTCTCGGAAAGAATGCCCGCGAGCTTGGGGTGCGGATACTCGATCTCCGCCTCCCCGTTCTTGCGCTTGCCGAACAGCGGGATGTTGTCCATCGGCCCCGGCCGGTACAGCGAGACGAGCGCGATGATGTCCTCGAACCGCGTCGGCCGCACCGCGGCGAGCGTGCGGCGCATGCCTTCCGATTCGAGCTGGAACACCCCCACCGTGTCGCCGCGCTGGAGCAGCTCGTAGACCTGGCCGTCGTCCCAAGGCAGTGTATCGAGATTGAGCGCGATGCCGCGCCGGGCCAGCAGGTCCACCGCCTTGCGCAAGACCGAAAGCGTCTTGAGGCCGAGGAAGTCGAACTTCACCAGCCCCGCATCCTCGACATGCTTCATGTCGAATTGCGTGACCGGCATGTCCGAGCGCGGGTCGCGGTAAAGCGGGACGAGCTGCGAGAGCGGCCGGTCGCCGATCACCACGCCCGCCGCATGGGTGGAGGAATTGCGCGGGAAGCCTTCGAGCTGCAGCGACAGATCGACGAGGCGTTTCACCTCCTTGTCATTGTCGTATTCGCGCTTGAACTCCGCCACACCATTGAGGGCGCGCATCAGCGTCCACGGGTCGGTCGGGTGGTTGGGCACCATCTTGGTGAGCCGGTCCACCTTGCCGTAGCTCATCTGCAATATGCGCCCGCAATCGCGCAGCACCGCGCGCGCCTTCAGCTTGCCGAAGGTGATGATCTGGGCGACCTTGTCCTGCCCGTAGCGCTCCTGCACGTAGCGGATCACCTCGCCGCGCCGCGTTTCGCAGAAATCGATGTCGAAGTCGGGCATCGACACGCGTTCCGGGTTGAGGAAGCGCTCGAACAGCAGGCCGAGGCGGATCGGGTCGAGATCGGTAATGGTGAGCGACCAGGCCACGAGCGATCCCGCGCCCGATCCGCGCCCCGGCCCCACGGGTATGCCTTGCGCCTTGGCCCATTTGATGAAGTCGGCAACGATCAGGAAGTAGCCGGGAAAGCCCATGCGCACGATCACGCCGGCCTCGAACTCGAGCCGCTCGCGATAGACCTTGCGCTGCTCCTCGGTCAGGCCTTCGTAGGACGCAAGCCGGGCTTCGAGGCCGGCCCGCGCATCCTCGGCCAGCATCCGCGCCTCGGCTTCCTGATCGCCCGCCAGGCTGGGCAGGATCGGCTTGCGGCGCGGCGGCGCGAAAGCGCAGCGCTGGGCGATGACCAGCGTGTTGGCGGTGGCTTCCGGCAGGTCGGCGAACAGCTCGGCCATCATCTCGGCCGATTTCACGAAAGCCTGCCGGTTGGAGCGCGGCCGGTCGGCGCTGTCGAGCTGCGAGGAATGAGCAATGCACAGCATGGCATCGTGCGCCACATGCATGTGCGGCTCGGCGAAATTGGCGGGATTGGTGGCGACCAGCGGCAGGTCGAGAGCGTAAGCGAGGTCCACCAGAGCGCCTTCCGCCGCCTCCTCCACAGGGTCGCCGCGCCGGGCAAGCTCGACATAGAGCCGCCCGGGAAACAGCGCGGAAAGGTCGGCAAGCACTTGCCGCGCGCGCCCGCTTTCGCCCTCGGCCAGCAGCCGCGCGGCGGCACCCTCGCCCCCGCCGGTCAGCGCGATCAGCCCGTCGGTGCGACCAGCGAGGTCCGCCATGCAGACATGCGGGTCCAGCTCCAACGGCCGATCGAGATGCGCAGCACTGACGAGATAGCAGAGGTTCTGCCAACCGGCTTCGTCTTGCGCGAAGAGCGGCAGGTAATCGACCGGTGCGTCGGTCCCTTCCGCGCCGGAGCGCGCCACGCCGAGAAGCGCACCCACGATCGGCTGCACGCCCTCGGCAGCGCAGCCTGAGGCGAAGGCGCTCGAGCCGTAGAGCCCGTTGCGATCGCAGACGGCGATTGCGGGAAAGCCGCGCTGCTTGGCCAGCTTGGCGATGGCTTTGGGGTCGATCGCCCCCTCAAGCATCGAGTAGCTGGAAAGGACGCGCAAGGGAACGAACGGAGCAATAGCCATCCCCCTAGGTAAGCCATTCGGACCGCGCGGCAAACCGCTGCGATGCCGCTATCCCCGCGCCTTTCAACAGCTCCGCAACCGGCAGCTTCCCGACGGGTGGCTCACCTGCGAAGCGGGAAATCCTCACGCTCGGCAAGACTCATGATTTCGGCAGTACCAAGCTTGTGGTCGCCCGCCTTCTGGATCACGTATTTGCCCCGCAGGTCCTCGGGCATGTTGCTGATCATCTGCACCATCTGCGCCAGTGTGCCGCGATGGACGCCCTTCAGCCCGTCGAACAGGCCCTGCCCGTCATCCTTGATGTGGATCGATGCGTGATCATCCCAGGCGATTCCCTCGCTATGGGTGCGCACGGCCTTGAAGGTACTGGGGTGGTGCCCGGTATCGGTATTCTCATCGCTCACATGCGGTCTCCCTCTGGGCAAAGCAACGCCTCAGGCAAGCGCGGGTTTCGCCTCGATGATCCCTTCATGCAACCGCAGCACGCGATCCATCCGGCTGGCCAGCCGCTCATTGTGAGTTGCCACCAAGGCGGCGCTGCCCTGCCCGCGCACCAGGCCGAGAAATTCCGCCAGCACGCGGTCGGAGGTCGCCTCGTCGAGATTGCCGGTGGGCTCGTCCGCCAGCACCAGCATCGGACGGTTGGCAAGCGCGCGGCCCACCGCCACACGCTGCTGCTCGCCGCCGGATAGCTGGCTCGGCCGGTGGTCGAGCCGATGCTCGAGGCCGAGCCCGCCGAGCAGCGCGCGGGCGCGCGCGGCGGCTTCAGCCCGTGGCGTGCCGAGCAGCAATTGCGGGAGGATGACGTTCTCCTCGGCGGAGAAGTCGGGCAGCAAATGGTGGAATTGATAGACGAAGCCCAGATGCTCGCGCCGCAGCGTCGTGCGCTCGGCTGCGGAAAGGCGGGTCGCCGCATGCCCCGCGATCCGGATCTCCCCGCCGAACCCGCCCTCGAGCAGGCCGACGGCCTGCAGCAGCGTCGACTTGCCCGAGCCCGACGGGCCCAGCAGCGCCACGATCTCGCCGGCGGCGATGTGCATGTCCACCCCGCGCAGCACATCGATGCGCACTCCGCCCTGCTCGAAGCTGCGGGTGAGGTTACGCAGCTGCACAACCGGTTCCGCCCCTGGCGGTTCGGCTCGCGGCGGTTGAATGCCCGCGCCGTTATTCATAGCGCAGCACCTCGACCGGGTCCGTGTCGGCCGCGCGGAAGGCCGGGTAGAGCGTGGCGAGGAAGGAGAGCCCCATCGCCATGCCGGCGATCGCCAGCACTTCGAACGGATCGGTGCGCGCGGGCAGCTCGGTGAGGAAGCGCACCTGCGGATCCCACAACACCTGGCCGGTGGTGACCTCGATCGCGTGCACGATGGGCTGGCGGAAGATCAGCACGAGGAAGCCGAGCGCGAGGCCGGCAAACGTGCCAAGCGCGCCGATCACCGATCCCGTGGTGACGAAGATCTTGAGCAGGCTTTTGCGCGTCGCGCCCATGGTGCGCATGATGGCGATGTCGCGCGTCTTGGAGCGCACCAGCATCACCAGCGAGGAGAGAATGTTGAACGCCGCCACAAGCACGATGATGGAAAGCGCAAAGGCCATCGCCACGCGCTCCACCTGCAAGGCCTCGAACAGCGAGGAGTTGATCGTCTTCCAATCGGTCACCACCGCGCGGCCGGCAAGCGAGCGGGCGACGGGGTCGAGGATTTCCCCCACCCGGTCCGCATCTTCGGTGGTCACTTCGATCATGCCGATCGCATCGCCCGTCAGCAGCAGCGTCTGCGCGGTGGGAATGGGCATCACGACGTAGCGCTCGTCGAAATCGTAAACGCCAATCTCAAAAATCGCGGCGACAGTGTAGCCGATCTGCCGCGGCACGGTGCCGAACGGCGTGGAGCGCCCTTGCGGGTTGATGATGGTGAGGGTGTCGCCCACCCTCAGACCCAAATTCGTCGCCAGCCGTGAGCCCACCGCGATGTTGTTCTCCCCCGCGCGCACAGCCCCCAGATCGCCGCCCATCACGTCGTCGCGGTATTCCGCTATGTCTTCGGCCGTGTTGCCGCGCAGGAAGATCGCCTCGGCACGCCCGTTATAGGTCGCGAGCAATGGCTGCTCGATCAGCGGCGAGGCGCTGGTGACGCCGGGTGTCGTGCGCACATCTTCCAGCACCTCCTGCCATTCGGGCAGGCGGCCACCATAGGCTTGGACGATGGCATGGCCGTTGAGCCCGGTGATGCGATCGAGCAATTCGGCACGAAAGCCGTTCATCACGCTCATCACGATGATCAGCATGGCGACCGAGAGCATCACCACGCCGATCGAGATGCCCGCGACGAGCGCAATAACCGCCTCGCCGCGGCCGGGCAGCATGTATCGCTTGGCGACGGTCCATTCGAAAGGGGAGAGGAACACGCTTCTGTTTGGCTTTATATCGGTCCGCGGGAGGATAGGACGTCTTAGAAGCGGCCCCCGTGCGAGGCAACCGCTTTGCACCGCACCGACCAGGGCGGTCTACGCGAAGCTAACCATTGACCCCCGCAGCGGGACGGTATGTTCGACCGGATCCGCACGGCGGTTACGGTTGCCCGAATCCGTGACGGCGAAGGCAGGCGTGCGATCGACACTATCCTGGCCGACCTGACCCGCTTCGAGCAGGCCGAGCGTGACCTGCTGGTTGCGCGCACCCGGCCCGCAAGCGTTGGGCGGATGCCGCGAAGCGGTACGAATACATGCTGGGCGCCGCGGCGCTGTTCCTGCTCGCCCTGAGGAGCTGGGCAGCGCTCGCCTTGCGGAATTCGATGAAGCGCGAAGCCGATATCCGTCGCGAACTGGAACGCTGCGCCCTCACCGACGAGTTGCCCAGGCTGGCCAATCGGCGCGAAACGCTTTCCTCGCTCGACCGGCACATGGCCGCGGCCCGGCGACCAGGTGATCCGCCGCGTTGGCGAACTTGCCACGGACATCATGCGAAATCAGGACCTGGTCGGCCGGCTCGGCGGCGAAGAATTCGTCATCGTCCTGCCCGAGACCGGCGCCGATGCAGCAATGGTCGCTTGTGACCGACTGCGCCAGGCCATCGCCGACGCGACACTTGTTCCTGCGACGGGCGAGGCGATCTCGATCACGGTGAGCGCCGGTGTCGCGCAAATGGTGCGGGGGGATGACCGGACGCGATTGATCGCGCGCGCCGACGTCGCGCTGTACGATGCCAAGACCTCGGCCGGGATAGGGTGCTGCTCGCAGCCTCAGAACTCAGTACTTCGGCAGGTAGGCCAGATCTTCCATGCCTTCCAAATGCACGCATTCCCGGACCGGCCCGAGTTGACGCTGACCAAGCTGCTGACGCGGCCCCGGGGAACGAGCGCGCGTCCGGTCAGCTTGGCAGGTAAGCGCGGCGGAAGTCGGCGGCCCAGCTGGACAAGCGCGCCTCGGCGATGGCGGTGCGCATGGCGGCCATCAGCTGCTGGTAGAACGAAAGATTGTGTTCGGTCAGCAGCATGGCCCCCAGAATCTCGCCGGCCTTGTTGAGGTGGTGGAGATAGGCGCGCGAATAGGTGGCGCAGGTAGAGCAGGTGCATTTATCGTCGAGCGGGCCGGTATCCTCGGCATGGCGCGCATTCCTGAGGTTGAGCGGGCCCGTCCAGGTGAAGCCCTGCCCGTTCCGGCCCGAGCGGGTGGGCAGCACGCAATCGAACATGTCGACCCCGCGCATCACCGCGCCGACGATGTCGTCAGGCTTGCCCACGCCCATCAGATAGCGCGGCCGGTCGGCCGGAAGCTGGCCCGGCGCGAAGTCGAGCGTGGCGAACATGGCTTCCTGCCCCTCGCCCACCGCCAGGCCGCCGATGGCGTATCCGTCGAAGCCGATGGCAGCCAGCGCCGCGGCCGATTGGCCGCGCAATTCCTCGTCCAGCGCGCCCTGCTGGATTCCGAACAGCGCCGCCCCCCGCTGATCATCGTTGGCTGCATGCTCTCCTCCGCCATCGAAAGCATCGCGGCTGCGCTGTGCCCAGCGCATCGACAGCTCCATGCTCGCGGCGATCTCATGTCGCGGGCGGTCGGCGCGCGGGCATTCATCGAAGGCCATGACGATGTCCGAGCCGAGCAGCCGCTGGATCTGCATCGATCGCTCGGGGCTCAGCATGTGTCGGGAGCCATCGAGATGGCTCTTGAATTCGACACCTTCCTCGCTGAGCTTCCTCAGGCCCGCCAAGCTCATCACCTGGTAGCCGCCGCTGTCCGTGAGGATCGGGTGTGGCCAGTTCATGAAGGCGTGCAGACCGCCCAGCCGCGCGACCCGCTCCGCGCCGGGGCGCAGCATCAAATGGTAGGTATTGCCAAGGATGATGTCGGCGCCGGTTGCACGGACGGTCTCGGGCTTCATGGCCTTGACCGTGGCGGCCGTGCCGACGGGCATGAAAGCGGGCGTGCGGATCGTGCCGCGGCGCATGGCGATTGTGCCGGCGCGCGCTTTGCCCTCCGTGGCCTGGATGGTGAACGAGAACCGTGCCGCCATCTTTCGCCCGCTAGGAGAGCGAACGAGGACTGTCGAGCGAAAGCGACGCGTGGAACGCTTCGGCGGTCGCTTGCAAAGAGTCCGGCAGCGCCCAGTACCGCTATTGACCTGGTTGCTCGATGCGGGCCAGAAGCAACGCCCATTAACTGGAGCTAGTCTGGCACAACATTGTTGTCATAACGAGCAACATCAGCCTTTTAGGCTCTGGAACTTCGCGCAGAATGATGCGTTGGACTGTCTCCAACCGTTAGGATTTACCCTTGCTCCCACGACCCCAGAATGGCTCGCTCAATCGCGAGCCGTCCACGTTGCTTTGCTTCTCGCACCTGCGTTGGGATTTCGTCTTCCAGCGACCGCAGCAGCTCATGGTGCGTTTCGCGCGGTCGATGCCCGTGGTGTTTTGGGAAGAGCCGATACTTATTGATGACGGTTCGCCGGCCCTTGAGTTGCGGGACGTTGCACCCGGCGTAACGGTGGCGACACCGCATTTGCCGCGCAACCTATCCGGTCGCGATAGTGAGGGTACGCTCCGCCAGCTGCTTGATGGCCTGCTGGCCGAGCGCTGTCTCGCGAACGACGGGACCGGATGTGCGGGCGGGCTAATCCGCTGGTATTACACGCCCATGATGCTGCCCTTTTCGGGCCATCTCTCGGCCGACTGCACGGTCTATGATTGCATGGACGAACTCGCCAATTTCCGCTTCGCGCCGCCCGAGCTCATTCCGCTCGAGCGTCGGCTCTTCGCCGAGGCCGACCTGGTGTTCACGGGCGGATACAGCCTCTACGAAGCCAAGCGCGAGCAGCACCGCTCGGTCCACCCCTTCCCCTCGAGCGTCGACGTGGCGCATTTCTCGGCCGCACGCGCAGGCGGCGACGCGCCTGCGCAGCGAGATCTGCCCAAGCCGCGACTGGGGTTTTATGGCGTCATAGACGAGCGGATGGATCTCGCCTTGATTGCCGCGCTCGCCGATGCGCGGCCGGACTGGTCGATCATCATGGTCGGCCCGATCGTGAAGCTCGATCCGGCCGAACTCCCCCAGCGCGCGAACATCCATTATCTGGGCGCTGCGCAATATAGCGAGCTGCCCGCCTACGCCGCTGGCTGGGACGTGGCGCTGATGCCCTTTGCCATCAACGAGGCGACGCGCTTCATCAGCCCGACCAAGACGCCCGAATATCTCGCCGCCGGCCTGCCGGTGGTTTCGACGCCCATCACCGACGTGATCCGCCATTATGGCGAGGTCGAGGGCGTGTTCATCGCCGACAATGCCGAGGGCTTCGTTGCCGCATGCGAAGAGGCGCTGGCGCTGCGCGCAGGCGGAGATGCCTGGCGTGAGGGTGCCGATGCGATGCTTGCCAAGCAGTCCTGGGACCAGGTCGCCGCGCGCATGCTCACGCTGATGCGGCAAGTGTCCGAGCCAGAGCGCCCGCACTTGGCGCCGGTCCGCAGCAGCGCCACGCGCTACGACTACCTGGTGGTGGGTGCGGGCTTTGCCGGATCGGTCATGGCCGAGCGGCTGGCGGCCGATGCCGGCAAGCGCGTTCTGGTGATCGACCGGCGACCGCATGTGGCGGGCAACGCCTTCGACGTGCGCGACGAGGCCGGCATTCTCATCCACCAATACGGGCCGCACATCTTCCACACCAACAGCGCCGAGATCTTCAGCTATCTCTCGCGCTTCACCCGCTGGCGGCCCTATGAGCACCGCGTGCTCGCAAGCACGCATGGCAAGCTGCTGCCGATCCCCATCAACCGCACCACGCTCAACCGCCTGTTCGACCTGTCGCTGGCGAGCGAGGAGGAGGCCGAGGCGTTCCTCGCCGCGCGGGCGGAGCCGGTCGACCAGATCCGCACCTCAGAGGACGTGGTGGTCTCGGCTGTGGGCCGCGAGCTCTACGAAACCTTCTTCCGCGGCTACACGCGCAAGCAATGGGGGATCGACCCCTCCGAACTCGACAAGAGCGTGACCGCGCGCGTGCCCACGCGTACCTCGACCGACGATCGCTATTTCGGCGATCGCTACCAATACATGCCGCAGGACGGCTACACGGCGATGTTCGAGGCAATGCTCGACCATCCGAACATCGATGTGCGCACCGGTGTCGAGTTCGAGGAGATCCGCCGCCAGGTAGGCTACGACAAGCTGGTCTATACAGGGCCCGTGGACGAGTTCTTCGACTTCCGCTTCGGCAAGCTGCCTTACCGCTCGCTCGAATTCGAGCATCGTACGCTGGATCAGGAATGGCTGCAGTCCGTCGCCGTGGTCAATTACCCGGATGAGGCCGTGCCCCATACCCGTGTCACCGAATACAAGCACCTGACCGGGCAGCAATCGCCGCAGACCAGTGTGACCTACGAGTATCCGCGCGCGGAAGGTGATCCGTATTACCCGATCCCGCGGCCGGAGAACCAGGCGCTCTACAAGCGCTACGAGGCGCTGGCAGCGGATACGCCCGAGGTGTTGTTCGTGGGGAGGCTGGCGACGTATCGCTACTACAACATGGACCAAGTCGTCGGGCAGGCGCTTGCCACCTACCGCAGGCATCGGGCGGCGGAGCAGGCAGTGCTGCCAAGCGTGGCCATAGCCGCGGAGTGACGCCGGGCACGTTGGCGCGCGACCGAGAAGCGCCACACCTCGACGCCCCGGATCACGGGGCGCCAGACATGGACAAGCTCGATCCGGGCAAGGCGCCTGTTGCGCCGCTCAGCTGGATCGCAGTGGCGCCCGACGCCCCCTACTTCGTCGACGAGAGCGGTGCCGCCTGGCACCCGATCGGCCAAAACGATTCGATTGCGTGGCTGGAACTTGCCCCGCTCTATCGCCGGCGTAACGTAGCCGCGGTTGAGGGCCACCTGCGCTGGCTCAAGGCGCACGGGGTCACCTGCCTCAGGCTGATGCTCGAGGACGCGCATGGCCGCCACCGTTTTCTCGAGCGGCCGGCCGGACGGTTCGTACCGGCAATGGTGCAATTGTGGGACGACCTGTTCGCGCTGTGCGAAAAGGTGGGCCTGCGCATCCTGCTGACCCCGCTCGACACGTTCTGGACCTGGATCCGCTGGCGCCACCATCCGTGGAACAAGGCCAATGGCGGCCCGGTGGACACGATGTCGCGCGCTCTGCTCTGCCCCGAAACGCGCGGCGCTCTGAAGGCGCGGTTGGAATTCGCCGTGCGCCGCTGGGGCGGCTCGGGCGCGCTGTTCGCCTGGGATTTGTGGAATGAAATCCACCCAGCCAATGCTGAGGATACCGCGGATTGCCTGGAGGAGGTCATTCACGAGTTCTCCTCGCACGTGCGATTGCTGGAGCAGCGCCTTTACGGACGCTCGCACCCGCAGACCGTCTCGCTCTATGGGCCCGAGATCCGCTGGAGGCCGCACCTGAACCTGCGCGACCCCATCTTCCGTCACCCCGACCTCGATTTCGCGACCATCCACGTCTACAAGGAACGTTCGATCGACGATCCGCGTGATACGGTTGCGCCGGCGCGGGCGATGGGCGAGATCGTGCGTGAGTGCGTCGCCGAGACGCCGCTGGGCCGTCCGTTCCTCGATACCGAGCACGGGCCGATCCACAGCTTCAAGGACCGCAAGATCACGCTGCCCGAGGCGTTCGACGATGAATATTTCCGCCACATGTCCTGGGCGCATCTCGCTTCCGGAGGCGCGGGCGGCGGGATGCGCTGGCCCAACCGTCATCCGCACGTGCTGACCCCGGGCATGCGCCGGGCGCAAAAGGCGATGGCGGATTTCCTGCCGCTGATCGAGTGGACGCGCTTTTGCCGGCGCAACCTTTCCGGCGACGCGAAGGCCAAGGGGCACGATGTGTTCGCCTGCGGTGACGATGGCCAGGCCATCGCCTGGCTGCTGCGGCGCGGCTCGCTGGGCCCGGACGGGCGAATGCTGGCTGACGCTGCACCCGAGCCGGCGCACTTGGCGCTGCCGCTCGCGGCACAATCGGCGCGGGTCGTGGAGTGGGATACGCAGAATGGCACGCGCGTGCGCGAGCAGCTGGTCGAGGTGAGCGATGGCATGCTGCGCTACGAGACTGCGCCGCTCGTCGCGGATCGGGCGCTGGCCATCCAGGTGGTCTAACGCGGCCGCCTGAAAGCGGCGCAGCGGCTTTCCGCGTGCGATGAATCCGGACAAAAAAGGGCAGGAAGCCGCCGTTGCGCTTCCTGCCCTTTTGTTCGCCGCTTTGCCGCGGAGAGGTGTTGCAGGGCCGGCTATTCCACCATGAGGTGGGAACGCCCGGCCCTCGCCTGGCTTAGCCCACGTTCATGTCCGCGAGTTCGGTAGCGTGCTGCTCGATCACCGGTACGGCTTCATTGGCTACCTGCTGCAGCTGCGCCGTATCGCCGTTCTCGGCGAAGTTGCGGTGCAGCCCGAGCGCCATTTCATGCGCCTGCCGCTGCTGCTGGATATAGGCCTGGTCGAAGGCGTCGCCGCTCGCCGCCTGCAGTTCGGACATCATGTCCTGCTGCATGGGGGTGAGTTGCGGAGGCGCCGCATTCAATCCGGCCTCGCTGGCAGCCGAAGTGATCTGCTCGGTGGTGCTGCGGTGGTCCGAGACCATCCTTTCAGCAAACTGCCGGACGTTCTCATTCTGGGACTTCTCGAGCGCCAGTTCCGAAGACTGGATCTCGTAGAGATCGCTGGCACCCGCCATGGCGACGTAACCCGCGCCATCGGTCGGCATGTCGCCGGACGCGGCCGGCGCAGCACCCATCGTCTCTGTAGCCATGGGCTCGGCGGGCGTCTGCTCTGCAGTGGGCGTTTCGGATGAACACGCGGCGAGGGACATCGCGGCGAGGATGGGCAAAGTGTATCGCATGAGAATTCTCCGTTCATGTAAAGTGATAATCTGGGTACAAATGCGAGCCTGCACGCCTACTTCGAACCGCAGCTTGTAAGGTCGAGCGTTCCGGCAGCGAAGAGGCTGGCTCATTCCGGCACAATCCCTGGTAGGAGCAGAACTGCGGGTTGTGAACCTTCCCCGAAGTTGCTCATCGGATCGGGCGTTTATTGTTTATCATAAGCCGTCGATCTAGATAGAAAGTTCCAAATACCGGCACGGGGCGCGCTGAGCGGGGTGGCACCAAGCTCGCTCTTAACTCCATCGTCCCTCTCCCGCGCCTGCTTCAGCGAACGAGAGCCAGAGACCACAGTTCCGAGTTAATCTGTGTTAATCGCCTGTTTTAACTGCATATAGTTGATATTCTGCGGCCGGACGTGCAGTTTATCCGACGAACTACTGCACTTACGCAAGCCGCAGTTCAAAAACACCGGCGGCTTGGCCTTGGGCACGATCTTGCCTCGCCGCATCCGCACGTCACGGCGTGGGTAATATCTACTTGGAGCTCTGCAGGTCAGCCAGAGCGGGCTCCGGCATTCGGGTTGCCGCCCTCTTCAACCTCGTCGTCGCCAAGCTGGCCCTTGCCATGGTAGCCGATGACCGATTGGCCGCCATGGCTGCCGAAACCCTTGTCCGCCGCCTCTTCGCTCTGCCCCGTATGGGGGTTGGGGTAGGAACCGCCGCCGCTCTCGCCGCCTTCGCCGCGCCCGACCGATTCGCCCGGCCGGTTGGTGCCGTCGAATGCGCCCTTCTTTCCATCATCAGGGATTGCCTGGGTGGGATGCTTGTCCGCCATTGCACGCTCCATGTCCGCTTTCCTGTCCAGCGGTCCGCAAGGCGAACCGTTCCCCGCAGGAGCGCCGGGGCCAGGTCAGGCGCGGCTCGCTGATGAATGTACCATCAACCCTCGCCCGGCTGGCTGCGCCGCTTGTCCGCCTTCAGCAGTTTGGCCACGCGCTCAACTTCTTCGTCGCTCGGCGGCTCGGGAAGTTCCTCACCCGGGGCGAGGGCCTCATCGGGTATGCCGGGGCCGGTTCCAGCGATGCTTTCGTCCAGCGGCCGCGCATTGGTGCCGCCTCCTTCACGCTTGTCAGCCATGTCGCTTCTCCTGAATTCGCCTGAGATTACTGGAACAACTGCTGGAAAGGCATTGCTTTCCGGTCTTCTCGCCAAGGTATAGCGACGCGCCGAACGGATCTTCTCCCTCGGGCGCCTCTCAGCCCAGAAGCCAGCCGAACGCACTGCGCAAACGCGGCGTTCCGTTGCGCTGGAACCAGGCGCCATGGGCGAACACCACCTTGTCCGGCGCCAAATTGAGCAGGCGCCGGGCAGCCTTCTTCGCCTCTGCGCGGCGCATGCCGACCACCAATCGCAAATGGAGCGGCGCCTTACCACGCGGAGCAAGGCTGCCAACGAGGCGTGCGCCGGTCCGCTCGACCAGCGGCAGCTTACTCGCCTCGAGATTGATGATCAGGTCCGTCAATATGAGCGTCCGGCTCGGCCGATGGAACAGCGCCGCTTCGCAAAATCCCGCGCCGCCCGGCACATATGTCACCTCGACAGCATCGCCCCAGGGTTGCGCGAGGCCGGGGGCGAGTTCACGATCGATCCGCAGTGGCGAGGAACGCACCTGCCGGCGCTGCGCCAGCCCCGGCGCGGCCCAAATCGTGGCCTTGGGGCAGGCCCGCTGCCAATCGGCTATGAATTGCCAATGGGCCATGCTCGGGGCGAGGAGGTGCTGGATCGGTCCGATGTCTTGCAGCGACTTCAGCAGCGCGGCCGAGAAACGCGTGGGCGAATGCAACAGCAGGCCGCCATCGCCGAGCCGGATCACGGTCATCCTCACCGGCAGGTGCAAGCCCGCCACGCGGATCGGCCCGCTGTCCACGATCCAGATATCCTCGTCCACCTGCTTGGGGACATCGGTAGGCGGGTAGGTGATGACGTGCTCGGTCATGGCCTCGCTAGCTCGGAATGAACGCGGATTTGGGAATATGCGTGATACGGCAGGCCAGATCCGCCTCGCCCGAAGCGACGATGTACTGGTCGCCATGGTCCGCAAGGCCGGTGGTGAACACCACACTGCGGACATAAAGCAGGTCCTCGAGTGGGCGGGTCAATTCCGGCGCCGGCTCGAGCAGCGGCTTGTGCTGGGTGGCGACGGAAATGCTGGGATCGTCGCAGTCGAGCAGCGACCAATAGGTGCTGTAGATGCCGACGATCTCCTTGGGCTCGACCCCATGCCAGAGCGTGAGCCAACCTTTCATTCCATCAATCTCGGTCAGGATGGGCGGAGCGCCGCCGCCGATGCGGGCGGTCGAGACGGTCCGCGCATGCGGACGGATGCCGGGCTTCAAGTAGGGTCGCCAATGACGTGCATCGGGCGAAGTGGCCAAGTTGATCGAGGGCCCTGGGCGCCATTCGCAACCCGGTGGATAAGCAAAATAATGATCGCCGAGCGGGCGCGTCTGCGCCCAGTACTGCCCGTCGATCTGTCCCTCGAAGATCATCATGTCCTTGTTCTGATGATCGAGCACCATGCCGTCGAAGCGCCAGTCCAGCCCGTTATCGGAAACGTAGAGCGTGGTCGATTGACGCTCCGGGCTGACCGAGCAGGTGGTCATCAGCCATTCGTCACCCACACGGCTGATGCGCGCATCCTCGATGCCATAGCTTTGCCATTCGCCCGCAGGCGCAATCGCGCGGTCGTAATGCACTGCCACCACTTCGAGCCCGTCAGGCGAAAGCTCGACCGGCAGCAGCCAGGAAAGCGAGGTCAGCGCCATGACCCGCCACCCACCGCCGCGCAGCAGGAATTGGCGCGGATCGGCGGTGTCGGCAAGCGCAAGCGGCCATGCGTCGAGCACGTAATTGCCCTGGTCCCAGCGGATCGCGTGGACATGCTCGTCGAAGATCGGCTTCCTAAGCGCTTCGGCAACGCGAACCATCATCAGCAGATTGCCGCTGGGCAGCCGGGTGAGGCCTGGATTGAACGCGCCGAGCACGTAGGTCTCGACATCGAGCTTGCCCGCCAGCGGCGAGCGGGCAATGTCGACGTCCTGCGGCGAGAAGACCAGCTTGTCGATCGCGTAGCGGCTCATGTCGCAATCCGCGGCTCGGCGCGCATCAGCGAGACGAGAGTGCAGCGCGACTGGAGATGCCCAGGGTGAGCCTCCGCATATTCGAGAGTATCAATGGTGTGGGTCATGTGTGCCGCCTCAAGCTGCGAGAGGCAGCGCAGGTTCCTGAGCACGCGTTGTTTTCTGCTCGGCGCTTGTGCGTCGGCCGATGGCAGAAAGGGGGCATCGTCACCTGCGATGGGATCAATTCTGCCGGTTCGCAGGTGCGCGGCGCCGAAACAGTGATCAGTGTCGGTGGGAGTGAACTGGCCCCGCGCCCCTTCAAGGATAGATGATCGCCAGCACTTCCCATTCGCGCGTGCCGCCAGGGAGATGGACGGTGCGGCACTCGCCCATCGCGGCGCCACGCAAAGCGCGCGCAATGGGCGCGCTCCAGCCGATGCGCCCGGCCGAAGGGTCCTGCTCGTCATCGCCGACGATGGTGAGCGTGCGTTCGTTATCATCCTCGTCGACGATGGTGACCGTGGCGCCGAAGAACACGCGCGCACGATCGGGCTGCGCGGAGGGGTCGACCACCTTGGCGGCCTTCATCCGCCGCGCCAGATGGGCCAGTTCGCGATCGATCTCGCGCATGCGCTTGCGGCCGTACAGGTAGTCGCCATTCTCGGACCGGTCGCCATTGCCCGCGGCCCAGCTCACGATCTCGACAATCGCAGGCCGCTCGGTGCCGAGCAGGTGGTCGTAGCGCGTCTTCAGCGCAGAAAGGCCGGCTGGGGTGATGGGATTGGTGGCTTGTGGCATGGTGGAGCCCAATAACACCGAACAGGAAGCGGCGGGCCAACACTTTTCGATATCAGGGTTCCAGTTGAGACCCTTCGTTCGGCTGTTTTATTCGCCGCCGGCTGGAAGCAGCCTCACCCAGGTCGCGCGGGCGTGAGTGAAACGCCTGTCGTGATCCTCGGCACAGCATAGGTAAGTTCCTGATGGCCAGGCGCTGGGTTGCGGACTTTCGAAGGCCGGCCTTCGGCTCTCATGCGCCGGTCCGCTTCGCGCCAATCCGGCGCGATGGCGTCATCCTGAAGCCAGTGAACGACGCTTGCCTCGTCACACCAATCGAGCAGCTTGGGCATCGCCTTCAGGTGCGCCCCGCTGGCCATGTAGCGGCGCATGTCCCCCTGCTCGCGCCACAGCGTCATCGTCCAGAACGTGCGTTTGCGGTCGGCGAGCAAGGCGCCACCGAGATAGCCCGCGGCGTGCTTCGTCTGCCTCATCGCCCGCTTGGTATGGAGTAAGAATGGCGGCAGGAAGCGCAAGGAGCGGATACGAAGCCGGGTGATGCTGACAAATGGCATTAGGGCGTTGTGCGCTCGAGAAGCGCGTTGCTCAACGTAAACTTGCCGCCAATTGTGCCACGGCGCCGGCAAGCTGGTGCTGCTATGCACCGCCTGCCGAGACGAAGGCACCAGCGACGCGGCAGGCCAGGGCCGCCGATCGAGCCAAGCCCTGGCCTGAGGGCGGGCCGACCCGCAGCAGCCCCGTCAGCGCAGGAAGTCCTCCACTCCGCGCGCGCGTCCGTAAGTAGCGCTCTGCGGATAGAGGTTCTCGTAAACCACGGCGTTCTCGATCACACGGCCGACATAGTTCTTGGTTTCGAAGAAGGGGATGCGCTCGATCCAGTCGATCCAGCTGACCGCGCCGGTGCGCGGGTCGCCATTCTCACGCAGCCATTTGTTCACATTGCCGGGCCCCGCATTATAGGCTGCGATGGCGAGCGGGTAGCTGCCGCCGTAGCGGGTCAGCAGGCGCTGGATGTGGTTGGAACCCAGCCGCATATTGTATCCCGCATCCTCGATCAGCGAGGCGGACATGTACTGGATCCCGGCCTTGTTCGCCTCCTCCTGCGCGGTGCCGGGCATCAGCTGCATCAGGCCGCGCGCGCCCGCATGGCTGATGGCGTTCTGCGCGAACTGGCTCTCCTGCCGAGAGATGGCGTGGACCAGCGTCCAGTCGGTGCCGGCGGGCACTTCGAGGCGCGGATAGCCGATGCGGGTGAAGCCCTGATGACCGTGCGCCATGGCGGCGTCGGCAAGATTTACCGCGAGGTCGCGCCGCCCGATTTCGCGCGCGAGCTCGGCCACGAGCAGGTGATCGCCCACGGTCTCCGCCTGGTCGGCAATCGCGCGATAGAAGCGGATGCCGGTGCTCCACGGCGCATCGCGCGCCACCTCGGCCACGGCGGCGGTGAGCGGCGCGGCGGTGAAGGCGGCGCGCTCCTCGGGCGTGGGCTCTCCCTGCGGCTCGGCGTCGAGCGCGGGCAGGCTGCGGCCCAGCCGCTGGAGCGCGAGCTGGCCGTAGAAGCGATCGGGATAGCGCGCCGCCAGCTCGTAATATCGCGTCGCCTCGGCCGCATCGCCGGCCTGCGCTGCGGCGTGGCCGGCCCAGAAGAAGCCCTTGGAGCGCGTCTGCGGCGTGCGCGCGGCGGCGCCATAGCGGTAGAACAGCGGCGCGGCGCGTGCCCCGTCCCCCATCTCCCAGAGCGCGCGCGTGCCGCCGAGCCAGACGAGCGAGGTGTAATCGTCGCGCAGCTTGTAGGTCTTGGCCGAAATGTCGGCGGCAGGCTCGAACGCGTCGTCGATCTTGCTGGCGATCATCAGCGCGCGGCGCGCATCCACCATGCGGGCGACGGTGAGCTGCTCCTCCACCCAGGCGGTCTGGTCGAACGGAAGCGCCTCCAGGGCGGGCCGGTTGGCGAGCAGGTCGGCCGCCTGGCCCGGCTGTCCTTCGAGGCGCAGCTCGCGGCTGCGATTGTAGAGATAGCCGGAATCGCTCAGCGCGGCAGGGTCGGCGGTCGCCCCGTCACCGCCTTCCAGGATGGCGAGCCGGGCGGCGAACAGGCCCGCTTTGTCGGGCGAGACACGGGCAAATTGCCGCCGCGCGCCATCTGCATCGCGCTGCCAGAGCAGCGCATCCATCCGCGCATCCTGATCGGCCCGGGTGAGGCTTGCGCCGTACATCGCGGCGATCGCCGCCTCGGCCGTATCGCTCATCTCGCCGCCGCGCCACGCCTCGCTCGCCAGGTTGCGCGCGCGTGCCGGATCGGCCGAGAGCGCCAGTGCGTAATGCGCCCGTGCGACATTGGTGAGCGGCTCATACGTGTCGAAGAAGGCGACGAGCTGGTTGGGCGGAACGAATTCGTCGCGCAGCCTTCCCTCGGCATAGCCGCGCAGCTGGTCCGTGTTGGGAAAGCCGGGATTGCGCAGGAGGAAGGTGGCGTAATCGGTGAAGGAGAGCTGCGGCGTGGCCGTCAGCTGCTGCCAGCGAGCGATCTCCGACGCCATGCGACCGGGCGCCTGGGCGACGAGCGAAGCGCGCGCTTCCTCCCATTCGCCCGCATTCTGCGCCACGCATGTAGCGGGGAATGCGGCGGCGGTGGCAAGAAGGGCGGCGGAAAGGGCGTTGCGAACCATGCTGGACATGATGGCGGGCGGCTCCTTATCAGGCGGTGAATGAATGCGACAAAAGCGGCCCGCATCGGGGCGAAGCCTGCTTTTTCACGACGTTACGAGAGGATCGGTTCAAATGTTCGCAGGCTCGATACCGGCACTGGCGACACCGTTCAAGGATGGCCGGTTCGACAATAGCGCCTTCCGCCGGTTCGTGGAATGGCAGATCGCGAACGGATCGTCGGCGCTTGTGCCCTGCGGCACCACTGGCGAATCAGCCACGCTCGACAATGACGAGCACCATCGTGTCATCGCCGCCTGCGCCGAAGCCGCCGCAGGCCGCGTGCCGGTGATCGCCGGGGCGGGCAGCAACGATACCCAGACCGCCTTGTGGCACATCCGCGAGGCGCAGGCCGCAGGCGCCGACGCGGTGCTGCTCGTGGCGCCCTATTACAATCGGCCGAGCCAATCGGGCCTGCTCGCCCATTTTTCCTACCTCGCCGAACGCAGCGAGCTGCCGATCGTGCTCTACAACGTGCCCGGCCGCACCGTGACCGACATCCTGCCCGAGACCGTGACCGAGCTCGCCCGGCGCTTTCCCGAGACGATCGTGGGCCTCAAGGATGCGAGCGGGGACCTCACTCGGGTGGTGACGCACCGCATGGCGCTCGGCGACAGGTTCTGCCAGCTTTCGGGCGACGATCCGCTGGTGCTGGCCGGCTATGCGCTGGGCCAAATGGGCTGTATCTCGGTGACAGCCAATGTCGCGCCGGCCCTGTGCGCCGCGTTCCACGCGGCCGCAGCGGCCGGCGACTACGTCAAGGCGCGCGAGCTTAACGAGCGCCTTTTTCCGCTCCACCGCGCCATGTTCGCCGATGCCAGCCCCGCGCCGGCCAAGTACGCGCTGAGCCGGCTGCACGACTGGTTCGCGCCCGATGTGCGGCTGCCGCTTGCCTTGTGCAGCGAGGCGGCAAAAGCGGCGGTCGATGCGGCGCTGGAGCGCGCGGGGCTGGTTGAGGCGCATCGCTGAGGTCGTTCGCCCGAACCGGCGAAAGGCGAGGTGCGCAGGTCATTCGCGTACGGCTGCCAGTCGGCCCCAAATCTCGCCCGCTCTTGCTGAAGCAGCATCCGGAAGAAGACAGGTGAGGATAAGCTGCATTCGGTGCCACTCCTCTTCCCCTGAAGCGCCACTGCCCCTACATGCCGGTGGCTTATGGCCCGTCCGAAACCCGTAACCTTCGACAAGCAGAAAATCGTCGCCCAGAACCGGCGGGCGCGTTTCGAGTACTTCATCGATGAGACCTTCGAGGCCGGCCTCGCCCTCTCGGGCACCGAGGTAAAGAGCCTGCGCTTCGGCGAAGGGTCGATTGCTGAAAGCTACGCTTACGTACATGACGGGCAATGCTGGCTGGTCAACGCCAACATTCCCGAGTTCAGCCATGGCAATCGCTTCAACCACGAGCCCAAACGGGCGCGCAAGCTGCTGCTGCATGCCAAGGAAATCGACAAGCTGACCGGGGCCGTCGAGCGCAAGGGCATGACGCTGGTGCCACTGTCGGTCTACTTCAATGCGCGCGGGCGCGCCAAGGTCGAGCTGGCACTGGCCAAGGGCAAGCAGGCGCACGACAAGCGCGCCTCGACCAAGGACCGCGACTGGCAACGGGACAAGGCACGGCTGATGCGCGACAGGGGTTGATCGCCGCGCCCAAGAGCGCCGTACGGGCCCGTCCGGCGCGCTCCGCGATTTACCGCGCCAAGCCCCGTTAAGCAGGCGTTCTTTCCTGCCGGTCTAATGGCGCTTCTCCGCAAGCGCGAAAGGTGTAAGGAGCCCGGCCGATGAGCGAGCGCAAGATCAGCTGGATCAAGGCCAAGATGCCCTCGCGCGACTCGATGCTGGAGAACCGCTGGCTCGCTCCGATCGCTCACCGGTTCAGCCACTCGGAATTGTGGCGCTTCACCCGGCGTTCGGTGCCGCGCGGCGTTGCCCTGGGCCTGTTTGCCGGCTTCATCGTGCCGGTAGGTCAGATATTCCTTGCAGCCTTCCTGGCCCTGCCAGTTCGCGCCAACGTGCCGCTGGCGGCACTGGTCACGTTCGTGACCAACCCGTTCACCCTACCCTTCTGGCTGGTGGCCGCCAACAGGGTCGGCACCTTTGCGCTGATGACGGGCGTGGTTGAAAGCAACCCTGTTGGCGGCGGAATTGAAAGCGGCTGGTGGGACCGGTTCGGCTGGTTCCTGGAGACTGCAGGCGTGACCGCGTTCGGCTTTGGCCTGCTCTCGGTGATCAGCTCCGCGCTTGGCTACGTGGTGGCGAGCCTCGCTTGGCGGTTCCTGGTAGCGCGCAGGTGGCATCGCCGCCCGTCGCGCTTCGCCCGGCTCACGCCGGCCGAATAGGCGCGTGATCTCGCCCTCCGCCGAACCACGCATCGCCGAGCCGATGAGGGATGTCGCCATCGTAGGCGCCGCCCTCGCGGTGAGCGTGGCGCTTGTATTCTTCGTCAGCGGCAGCGGGCTCATTGCCCTCTCCTTCGCCGGCGGACTGGCGCTGCTTGGGCTCGTCGCCTTCGTCGGCGCACGCTATCGCCCGCACCGACCGGGCGAGCGCGATGGTTCCGAGCTCGACTGGTCCGTCACGCTGACCGCCATCGAGCAGCCGGGTCTCGCCGTCGCCATTACCGACCGGGCGAACCGCCTGGTCTGCGCCACCGCCGCCTACCAGGAGAGCTTCGGCACCAGCGCCCCGCCGCGCCTCGATGTAGACGAGGAATCGGCCGACCTCCTGGTGCGTACGGCGCGCACCGCCTGGCGTGAAGCCGATGGCGGCGAGGGCGTCGTCATCGGCGGAAAAGGCGGCCGGTGGCTGGCAAACGCGCGCACTGCGGGACTTGCGGAAGACTTTTTGGTCTGGCGGTTCACCCCCGTTGATCGGGAAGCCACCGGCGGCTCCTCCGCGGACCAGCTCGCTGGGCTGGTGAGTGCCGAATTCGGCCGGATGCTCGGGCGGACAGGCATCTGCGCGGCGCTAGTGGATGGGGACGGCATGGTCGGCGCGGCCAACCCCGCCTTTGCCCGCGGTGCTGGCGGAGAATCCGGCGCGGACCTCACAGGCCAGGCGTTGGTCAGCCTGCTGCGCACCGACGAACGCGAGCGGATCTACTTTGCGCGCGACGGCCGGCATGGCGCCCCGCAAATCCTGATCGAGGTGCCGCTCACCGACCCCGCCGCCGCCAAGGACGATGAGGCCGCTCCCGCCACGCTGATGCTCCTATTCGATCGGGGCGTCGGGCTCGGTGGCTGGGATGCGGACGATCTGCAGCAATCGCCGCAGCTCGAGGCGCTGATCGAGCGGTTGCCGCTGGGGCTGGCGGCAGTTAACCGCGACGGGCGCTTCCTGTTTGCCAATCCCGCCTTCCGCCGCGCTGCCGGGCTCACCGGTATGCAGGCCGGCGGGGACCTGCCGCCATACCCTTCCGACCTGGTTGCGCGCGCCGACAAGACCGCCATTGCCGATGCGGTGCGCCGCTATGCTCTGGGCGCCGCGGCGGGCGGCGACATCACCGTGCGCCTGGCCGCCAATTCCGAGGAGCCGGTCTCGATCGGGCTGACCGGCGTGCGCGGCCTCGGCGAGGTGGCGGTGCTGCTGAGCATCGCCGACACGACCGAGGAGAACCGCCTCAAGCGCCAGGTGGCGCAGGCCACCAAGATGCAGGCGGTGGGCCAGCTGGCAGGCGGCGTTGCGCACGATTTCAACAATGTACTAACCGCGATCATCGGCACGTGTGACCTCATGCAGCTGCGCCACGCGCCCGGTGACGCCGATTACGACGACATCCAGCAGATCAAGGCCAATTCCAACCGGGCGGCGAGCCTCACCCGGCAATTGCTCGCCTTCTCGCGCCAGCAGACGCTCAAACCGGAGATCATCCAGCTACCCGACGTGGTGTCGGAAGTGACGAACCTGCTCAAGCGGCTGCTGGGCGCGCGGATCGCGCTCAAGGTCCACCATGACCGCGACCTGGGATTCGTGCGCGCTGACCCGGGCCAGCTCGAGCAGGTGATCATGAACCTCGCGGTCAACGCGCGCGATGCGATCCAGGAGCATGGCGGCGGCGAGCAGGCGACCGGCACTCTCTCCTTCGCCACGCGCCATGTCGATGCCGACGACATCCGCCGGATGGACAGCGAGATCATCCCACCCGGCGATTACACGGTGCTGGTGGTGGAAGACACAGGCGGCGGCATTCCGCGCCGGGTGATGGCCAAGATCTTCGAGCCGTTCTTCACCACCAAGGAGCAGGGCAAGGGCACGGGCCTGGGCCTTTCCACCGTCTACGGCATCGTCAAGCAATCAGGCGGCTTCATCTTCGCCGAGAACGTGCAGGACGGAGCGGGCGGCGGACGCGGCGCACGCTTCACGGTCTATCTGCCCGTCTACGCGGCGACCGCGGAGGAATTACGCCGGGCCGCGCGGCCGGCGGAGGATGCGCCGCCCGCAAAGGCACGCGAATGGTCTGGCGGCGGGCGCGTCCTGCTGGTGGAGGACGAGGACATGGTCCGCGCCGTGGCCGAGCGTGCGCTGGCCCGCGCCGGCTACGCGGTGGTGACCGCACGCGACGGGGAAGAGGGGCTCGAGGCGTTCCGCGCCGGCATGAACAGGGGCGCAGCCTTCGACCTCGTGGTGAGCGACGTGGTGATGCCCGGCATGGACGGCCCGGCCCTTGCCCGCGTGATCCGGCAGGAGGCGCCCGACGTGCCGGTCCTGTTCATGTCCGGCTATGCCGAGGCGCAATTGCGCGAGGAGATCGACATCGAGACGGTGCATTTTATCGCCAAGCCGTTCTCGCTGCGCGAGATTGCCGACAAGGTCAGCGAGGTCATGGCTGCTCCTCGCCGCCGCTGAGCAGATGTCCAGCTGGTCCTGCTGCTGCACTGGCCTCGGCAGGCTTGCCCTCGACAAGATCATGAGAAGCTCGTGGCGATTGACCCTTCGGGATCCAGGTGGGCGGCCTCGACGCGCGCAGCTTCTGCCGGATCTGGACCAGGACGCCCCTCTTTGCGGGTGAGCGCCCAAGCGGGTTCCACGGCGCCAGCAGCATGTCCGCTGCAGAGCCGCGCCGCTTCGTGAGGCTAATGTCGCACCGGCGCAGAGCTGCCATGCCGGCTTGCCGTGAACCACCGGATACCACGGGCAGGTGGTGCAGATACCAAGCCACACACCGTTTGAACTCGCGCGCGCCAATATTTGAGCTGCCTGCCGCCGCTAAGCGACGCGGGTGACCCGGTCCGGAGATTGTGGAACCGGCAGGATCGCCCAGGAGGGCAAACTCGCCCTCGGTCTCAATTCCGTCGGCAAGAACGATGCGGGCTGATCGGCTTGCTGCCGTCGATGCCGCGGATCAATCTGCGCGCGAACCGAGCCGAACCCGTTCATGCATCGCCCAGGGCACGAGAACGGGGCCGAGAGTTGCCCCCCGACCCCGCAATTTCATGTCAGTACGTTCGCTATCAGAAGCGGATGCCGACGCTTCCGACGATCTGGTGCCGATCGGTATCGATGTTGAAGCGGTCGCTATCGGCAACGTCCGGGGTCTCAAAATCGATCTCGCCCTTCGAATAGTTCGAGTAGCGATATTCGAGGCGAGCAAAGGCATTGCCGAGAGGATTGCCCGGGCCGCTCATGCCGAACCGCTGCTCCACGCCTGCGCCGAGGCGGTAGCCGTCAGCATCCAGGTTGGAGCTGTAGTCGATATCACCACCTCCGCTCACGTAGTTGAAGCGCGCGTTGGTGTAGCCGGCCTTGGCATAGACCATGGTCGCGGGCGTGGCTTTGAAGCCCACGCGGCCGCCAACATAAATGTCGCGTCCGGCGTCCACGGAGCCGAGGCCGAAAGTGACCGCGTTATTGTCGTAATCGGAATCGGCCGAAGAATCGGTCAGTTCCGCTTCGCCGCCGACCACGACATTGCCGAGGTCGTAATCATAACCGACCGCCGCGCCGTACATGAAACCCTCGGCGCTCTGATCGCGATCCGAGTTGATGTCGTCATCGATGGAACTGCCGGCCTTGTTGATATCATAGCCGACAACGCCTGCGATCCACGGACCGGTAAAGCTGCTGTCCTGCGCGGAAGCCGGGGCAGCCAAAGCCGCGATCGACGTAGCGAGAACCAGTGCAACACCTGTCTTCATTTTATTGTACTCCATTCCTGCAAACTGGTGCGCCATCCAAAACCATGCGCACCGGGGACAGCGGAAATGGCTCAGAGGCGTATTTCGTTTCATGAACCTGTCACAACGTTGCGCATGATGTAAATTTGCAACACGTCGCGGCGGCAGCTTCGTGATGCGGGGGTCGCCGTGTGGCTCCTTTGCCCTTTGGGTGCGCTTTTGCCGTCCGCTCGCAGTGCCGGCACGCTCCTTTGCGCTCGCGGCTTTTGCCTTGGGCGATAGGCGCCCTATATGCCACCAATGGCCGACACACAGCTTATGCCAATTCCCGGACCCATAGATCCCGTGCCCGTTGCGCGCACAGGCCTGGTGGACGGGGTAACGCCGCGGGAAGACGGGAAGGTCGATCTTATCGGCCTTTCGCGCGAGCGGATCACCGCGCTATTCGCCGAGGCCGGGCTCGAGGCGCGGCAGGCCAAATTGCGCGCCCGCCAGGTGTTCCACTGGCTCTACCATCGCGGGGTCACCGATTTCGCCGCCATGACCGACATCGCCAAGCCGATGCGCCCGTGGCTGGCGGAGCGCTTCGTGATCGGCCGCCCCGACGTGGTGGAGGCGCAGCATTCGTCCGACGGCACGCGCAAATGGCTGCTGCGCACGGCCGACGGGCACGATTTCGAAATGGTGTTCATCCCCGATGCCGATCGCGGGACATTGTGCGTCTCCAGCCAGGTCGGCTGCACGCTCAATTGCCGCTTCTGTCATACGGGCACGATGCGCCTCGTGCGCAACCTGACGCCAGGCGAGATCGTCGGCCAGGTGATGCTCGCGCGCGATACGCTTGGCGAGTGGCCGAAGGGCAAGATGGATGTGGGCGACGATGCTTCCGAGGCGGATTACACCGCGGACGGGCGCCTGCTCACCAATATCGTGATGATGGGCATGGGCGAGCCGCTCTACAATTTCGACAATGTCCGGGACGCGCTAAAGCTGGTGATGGACGGCGACGGTCTTGCTCTTTCCAAGCGCCGCATCACGCTCTCCACCAGCGGCGTGGTGCCGATGATGGCGCGTTGCGGTGAGGAGATCGGCGTCAACCTCGCGGTATCGCTGCATGCGGTGAACAAGCAGGTGCGCGACGAGATCGTGCCGCTCAACCGCAAATATGGTCTTGAGGAACTGCTCGAGGCCTGCGCGGCCTATCCCGGTGCTTCGAACGCGCGGCGGATCACCTTCGAGTACGTGATGCTGAAAGACGTCAATGACAGCGACGAGGATGCGCACGAACTCGTACGCCTGCTGAAAGCCTACCGGCTGCCCGCCAAGGTCAATCTCATTCCGTTCAATCCCTGGCCTGGCACGTCTTACGAATGCTCGAGCCCCGAGCGGATACGCGCATTCTCCGAAATCGTGTTCCAGGGTGGCATCTCAGCCCCGGTGCGCACGCCGCGCGGCCGAGATATCGACGCCGCTTGTGGGCAGCTCAGGACCGCCGCGGAGAAGAAGAGCCGGGCCGAGCGGGACCGGGAAGCGGTCGAGGCATAATCGGACCGTTTGCGTCCACCTTGTCAGGTCTTGGACACATGTCAGACAGATAACCCCCTCAATAATGTCATCGTTCGTGTCCTATCGGTCTCCCCACCACAAAGCACGGGGAACCCGAACAGATGACCGAACTGAAGCTCGTCACGCCGTATTCCGACGGCGACGTGGACACCAACCCGATGCCCACCCGCTCGCTCGAGAGCCTCGCGGCAGAGCGCTACTCGCGCCGCCAGACGATGCGCGGCGGGCTGGTGGCGACCACCACCGCCTTTCTGGGAACAACGCTGCTTGCAGCCTGCGGCGACGACGATCTGTTCGGCGGTGATGGCAACCTGACCGTCGATGCCGGCGATTCGGGCTCCGCCACGTCCGGCCGCGTGGTGACGCTGAACGGATCACAGAACGGCAGCGGCCAGGTGCGGTGGGAACAGACCGGCGGCCCCGCCGTGGCGCTCACCGGTGCGGACACCGCGATGCCTTCCTTCATCGCCCCCGCGGTCAGCGCCCCCACCACCCTGTCCTTCCGGGTTACCGGCACCGCTGCCAATGGCAATTCGTCGGTCGACCAGACCACGGTCACCATCAGCCCGGCCCAGCTCGGCTTCACCGCCGTTGCCAAGAACCGCGACGATCTCGTCACTGTTCCGGAAGGTTATTCCGTGACAGTGATGACCCGCCTCGGCGACCCGCTCGCCGCGGGGGTGTCAGCCTATGCCAATGATGGCAGCGACACCAATTTCGCCCAGCGCATCGGCGACCATGGCGACGCGCTGCATTATTATGGACTGTCCGCCAGCGGCACGCGGGACGACAATTCCAGCACGCGCGGCCTGCTGGTGCAGAACCACGAAAACCTCAACGACCAGTATCTCCATCCCAATGGCGGCACGCGGACCGCCGCTGGCGCACGCCCGGCAGGCGAGGCGATCAAGGAGATCGAGGCGCACGGCGTGAGCGTGACTGAATATGTGCGCGGTGCCTCGGGCTGGGCCTATGTCCAGGCAAGCGCATTCAATCGCCGCATCACGCCCAACACGCCAGTCGTCTTCAACGGCCCCGTGAGTGGCACCGACTGGTTCAAGACTGTGGCCGCGCCCGCTGGCACCACGGGAACCGGCACCATCAACAATTGCGCCAATGGCCAGACCGGCTGGGCCACTAATCTCACTTGCGAAGAGAACTGGGCCGGCTATTTCCGCCGCGACAATTCGGGCGACGGCACCGACAACGCTGCCCGTAGCGCGCGCGAACTAACTTCGCTCAGGCGCTACGGCGTCACCAGCAGCAGTGGCAATTACGGCTGGTCGACCGCGGGCAGCGAGGCCATTTTCCAGCGCTGGGATGCGCGGGCCAAGGGTGCCTCGGCGCTCGAGGATTACCGCAACGAGTCCTTCAAGTTCGGCTGGGTGGTCGAAACCGACCCCTACAATCCCACTTCCGCGCCCCGCAAGCGCACCGCGCTTGGCCGCATGGGTCATGAAGGCGCTTGGCTCGGCAAGCTGACCCCCGGCCAGAAGGTCGCCGTCTACATGGGCGACGACTCGCGAGGCGAGTATCTCTATAAGTTCGTTTCCAATGCCACTTGGTCCGAAGGCGATGCGCAAGCGACCGACCGGCTGGCCATGGGCGATAAATATCTCGACTCGGGCACGCTCTACGCCGCCCGCTTCGATGCCGACGGAACCGGTCGCTGGCTGCCGCTGGTGTTCGGCCAGGTTCCCGCCCGCCCGGCCGTTGGCAGCGAGCCCGAATATGTCTTCGCCGACCAGGCCGACATTCTGGTGAACGCCCGCCTCGCCGCCGACGCGGTCGCCGCAACCCCGATGGATCGTCCGGAATGGACCACGACCAACCCGGTAACCGGCGAAATGTACCTGACGCTCACCAACAGCAACGCGTCAAGCCGCCCTCTTGATGGCACCGACGCCGCGAACCCGCGGCATTACAACGACCCCCAGCGTCGCGACGGTTTTGAAGACCTCGATCCCAACGGCACGCGGTCGCAGGTGGGCAATCCCAACGGGCACATCATCCGCCTGCGCGAAGGTGGTGACAATCCGGGCGCGGCCAATTTCGCCTGGGACATCTACCTGTTCGGCGCCGATTCCGCCGAAGCGGATCCGGCCAACGTCAACATTTCGGGCCTGATGGCGGATAACGACTTCTCCAGCCCCGACGGGCTGTGGTTCTCGCGCTCCACGAATCCGGCGGGCCAGGTGAAGCCGCTATTGTGGATCCAGACCGATGACGGCGCCTTGACCGACAAGACCAACAACCAGATGCTGGCAGCACTGCCCGGCAACGTCGGCGATGGCGGTGCTGTGACGATCACGAATACGGGTACGACCGGCCAGACCGCGACTCAGGGCACCGTGGTCGGCGCACCGGCCAGCGCCGCTACCCTGCGCCGGTTCCTGACCGGACCCATCGAGTGCGAGATCACCGGCGTCGACAGCACGCCGGATGGCCGCACGCTGTTTGTGGGCATCCAGCATCCCGGCGAGGGCGGCGCGCCGGAGGCGCCGAGCAGCAACTGGCCGCAGAGCCAGGCCGGCACTCGCGCTGGCCGCCCACGCTCGGCAGTGGTGGCGATCACCAAGAATGACGGGGGCGTGATCGCCCTCTGATTGATGCGCCGGGTGGGGACTCGCCAAGTACCCGCCAGACCTAGCATGCTATAGGAAAGCGCCGCGGCCTGCCGCGGCGCTTTTCTTCTGCAGCATCTCGGTCGCCAAGAACCGAGTTTCGGCGGGGTCATCCCTGGCCGCTCTGCTCGAGGGAGCACGCGGCGCATCCATCCGATCGGTCCGGAGGGCGGGAGCGTAGAAAGCGAAGCACCAGGCGGCTCGATAGACCTGGCGCGCGCAGTTAGTCTCGAAAACGTTTAAAGCACAGCGCCGGTAAGTACGTTTGGCACCGGCACTTTGGTCCGCGCCATCCGCGATTGGCTTGGCATGACCGACCATACCAGCTGTGCGGATTATGCGCTCAGCCCGCTGGGCAGCGCTCCAACTTCATGCAAGAGCCCACGCCCGGTCCGAGGCCGCAGAAGGCGCTGCGCATCGAGGGGCGGACTTACCGTCATCGGCGGATATGCGAGTCGGCGACAGGCATGCACGCGTGCCGCAATCTGCGCGGCTCATCTTCTCGGCCAAGCGCTGGGCAGAGCCTGCCGAAGCGACGTCGGCATGCGCAACGTTCCGAATCGACGGTTCGCTTGCTCATTTCTCGACCGAGAATGGCACAACTCGCCGGCTCTACGTAACTTTTTTGCAATGATCTGCCTTTGCACCGATTTGTTCATCTTCGGTTGGGGTAACATGAACGATACGGGGGCATCGAATGCATCAACCTGCTGCATTGAGAAGCGAAAGGTACAGATCATGCGCAAGACTATCCTGGCACTGGCCGCCGCCGGCCTCGCAATCCCCGCGGCCCCCGCCATGGCTGATCCACCGCGCTGGGCTCCCGCCTACGGCCAACGCGACCCCGACAATGACCGTGGCCGCGATTACCGCAACGATGACCGCCGCGCCCGCTACTATCAGGCCGACGAACGCCGCAGCCGCAATTACGACGATCGCGGACGCTATTCCGAGCCGCGCCGGATCAACCGGGACGACCGCGTGTGGCGCGGCGATGACGGGCGTTACTACTGCGAGCGCGAGAATGGCACGACCGGCCTGATCATCGGTGCCGCCGGCGGCGCATTGCTTGGCCGCGAGGTCGACGGCGGGCGCAACCGGACGCTTGGCACAGTGCTCGGTGCGGCGCTCGGCGGCCTGGTGGGTCGCGGGATCGATCTCAGCGACGCCAAGTGCCGCTGACCGGAGCCGGTGCGGGCACGTCCTGCCCGCTTTGATGACCGAGCAAATCAGGGGCGCCTCCCGCACCTGGGGGCGCCCCGTTTCGCGCAGGTGATCGTTGCGCGATACGGCGCCTGCTGGCACTCTGCGTTCAAATAGACCCGGAGAGAATGCCATGATCGAAACCGTGCTCGTCAGCTGTGACGACCATCTCGACCTGAACATGCTGCCAAGAAATGTGTGGACCAGCCGCCTGGCAGACCGCTGGGGTGAGCGCGCGCCGCACGTGGTGGAGCAGGAAAAGGGACCGGCGCTGTGGATGGCCGACGGGCAGAGCTGGGGTATGTGGTCGGGCAAACCGATGGGTTTCTCCGGCCCCAAGCCCATCCGCACCGCCTATGATCGCGGCGGGATTGAAGATGTGACCGAACTGCGCGCGGGCAATCCGCAGCTGCGGCTGCAGGACATGGACCGCGACCAGGTCTGGGCGCATGTCGTCTATGGTCCCGTCACCAGCATCCGCACGGAGGATGAGGTCTTCATGAAGGCCTGCTACGCCGCCTATAATGACTGGCTCTACGAGGATTTCTGCGTCGCCGCGCCCGAGCGGCTGATCGGGGTCGCCATGCTGCCGCCCTACCCGGAAGCGGCGGTCGAGGAATTGCAGCGACTGGCGCGCAAATACCCGAGCAGCAGCGGCGGCTGCCGGCAGGCCAATCTGCAGATCGCCGTCGCCGAGCCGCGACTCGAGGATAGAAGATGGGAGCCGCTCTTCACGCTGCTTGAGGAAACGGGGATCGTGCTCTCGTTCCACGTCACCGTGTTCCCCGGCGTCACCAAGGCGTTCGACAAGTACAAGGGCTCGCCCGGCGCGACCTTCCTCCACGCTAAGATGTTCATCGAGCAATTCCTCGACCCGTTCGTGGACCTGTTCGCCTGGGGCATTCTCGAGCGCCATCCGGGCCTGAAGATCGTCATCGCCGAGAGCGGTGTGGGCTGGGTGCCGTGGGTGGTCGAGGAGCTCGACTACCGCCACTTCCGCTTGTGGGAATGCAAGGAGTTCTGGGACGACAAGGGCGGCATCCCGCACCAGATGAAGCCGAGCGAGCTATTCAAACGGCAGGTCTATGGCACCTTCCAGCAGAGCCCCACCGCCATGCGCCTCACCGAATTCTGGGGCCCGGAGAACCTGCTATGGGCAAGCGATTACCCGCACCCCGATTCGATATGGCCCAACTCGGTCAAGACGATCGGCGAGACGATGGGGCACATGGATCCCGAGCAGGTACGCGGCATTGTCGGCGGTAATGCGGCCAAGCTCTACGGCATCGATCTTGGCCAGGCGAAGGTGCGCGCCAAGCTGCCGATCGGCGCGCGGGCCGGCAGTGGAGCCTGGGTCTCGCCCGTCGTAGCCGCCTGATTCCGCCATGCGGGGCCGGCGTGCGCGCCTTAATGCGTATGCGCGGGCGTCCCGGGCGGGTCGACGTGGCCGCCCTCACCGCCCGGCTCGCCTGCGCCGGCCGCGTGCGAGTGACCATTGTCGCCATGTCCTTCCGGAAAGGCAGCGTACTGCGCCTCGGTCATCGTCGGCATCGCCTTCACGAAGGCGGCGATGTTCCAGACCGTCGCCTCGTCATGCGTCTGCCCAAAGGCAGGCATGCCGCTCATCTTCACGCCATGCGCCACCAGCCAGTGAACCTCTTCGATATTCCAGCGCTTGGCGGCCTGAGCAAGCGCAGGCGGCGCGGGCTGCATAATCTCCGCCCATCCGGCCCGCCCCCCGTCAATGCCGCCGTGGCACTGCGCGCACATCGCCTTGTACTCGCCCGCGCCTGCCGCGATCATCATCGGGGTGATCTCGGCAGGCGCGGTGAGGTCGTCGGCCGAATTCTGCACCGCATTGCGCATCGTGGTGGTGAGCGCCCAGCCGATCATGGGCGAGTGCCTGTCGGTCGCAGCCACGTTGTAGCCACCCGTCAGCACCACGATCAGCGCGATCGCCACCAGCAACGCCAGCATGCCCGCCGCGCCGATCAGGATTCCCCTGACGGTCGCGCTCACGCTGCATCTCCGTCATAGCACTGAACATAGCCGCTATAGCCGAGCTCGTCGGTCGCTCCGGGCGGCACTACGATCATCTGCATGGCCTTGAGACCCGCATTGCCTTCCTCGCCGAGCGGGCGCAGCATCACGCTGAGATCGCCATCGGCAAAGCGGCCCTCGCCCGCCGGCGCCAACGCGATGAGCTTGCCGTTTAGCTTGATCGCGCCAGACCCACCCGGCCGATAGAGGAAGGAGGGGAACGCCACCTCGGTCAGCTTGACTGCGCAACGCCCGGATCTGCCACCAAGCGCCTGTATGTCGGCATTGCTCATCGTCTCGGGCTTGATGATCTCCGTCGCGACATTGGCCAGCGCTGCCTCGGCGTGCATGACCGGCGCGGCCGTGGGCGGCGGGTCCAGCTGCGCCTCGCGATCATTGCCGACCGCTGTGTTCCGATTGCAGCCTGTAAGCGCGAGAACGAGCGCGGCAGCGGCGAACGAGGGGTGCATGTTCATGGCCGTGCTTCCTGCGGCACCCGTTCCATTTTGCGGATGCCGTTCTTCTCGATATCATCGATCAGGTACTTCATTTGCGCGATCTCACGCCGCTGCGCGAGGATGATGTCGTGCGCCAGCTTGCGCACCCGCGGATCGCGAATATGCGCACGTTCGCTGGTCATGATGGCAATCGAGTGATGCGGGATCATCGCGCGCATGTACTCGCTATCGGTCACCGTCGTCTGGCTGCGCACCAGCCACAGCGTCAGCGCGAAGACGAAAATGGCGGTACCCAGGATGATGAGGTTCTTGGCCACGTTCTGGTACATGCCCCACATGAAAAGGAGCATGATCACCGCCATCGCCGCGCCCATAACGAAAGCCATCCAGAAGCGCGTTTCGCTCCAGAAGACATGGTCGATGGAATAGGTGTTGAGATACATCAGCCCGAACATCACCGCGGTGCTCGTCCCGATCATGGCCATGAACTTGCCGTAATGACCGCTGCTACCGTGGCGACCCTTTTCGCCGTGCCGGTGGCTTTCTTGTGCCATGCGCATCCTCCTGATCTGCTTTCAGCCAATGAGTGATTGGGCAAATGGTTCATTCGTCGGAACCGTCCGGGCCGCTGGCGCTTTGGCAGGGCGGAGAGGTGGAAAAATGACTCAGACACTCGATGGTGCCCTACCAACCGAATTGCAGGAACACGCCGAGCAGATCTTAAAGACGGCTTGCGAGCGCGAGAAGCCGCTTGCAACCGCGGAGAGCTGCACCGGCGGCCTGCTCGCGGCCTTGCTCACCGACATTCCTGGCTGCAGCCACATCTTCGAGCGCGGCTTCGTGGTCTATTCCGACGGCGCCAAATGCGATCTGCTGGGTATCGGGCGTGAGAAGGTCGACAATTGCGGCGCCGTCAGCCGTGAGGTCGCAATCGCCATGGCCGAAGGCGCGATCCGCCACTCGGAGGCGGAAATCGCGCTATCCATCACCGGCTTCGCAGGGCCGCCGGGCAGCGATGAAGAGGGCGAGGAAGGCCTCGTCCATTTCGGCTGCGCACGCCGTGATGGAGAGACCAGCCACCGCGAGGAACGCTTCGGGGCCATCGGCCGCGACGGGGTGCGGATCGAGGCATTGCGGGTATCGCTGGACATGATCGGCGAAGCGCTCGAAGGCTAGCGCCACTTATGAGCGAGCACCTGACCAGCCAGGAGGGGCACCCCTTCTTCGACATGCACCGCCACGGCTTCGTGCGCGTTGCCACCAGTACCCCGCGCGTGCGCACCGCAGACGTTGGCTACAATGTCGAGGGTATCGTCGCGGAGGCGAAGCGCGCGCATGAAGCGCATGTCGACCTGCTCGTTTACCCCGAGCTGTGCGTCTCCTCCTACGCGCTCGATGATTTGCACATGCAATCCGCTTTGCTCGACGCGGTGGAGAGGGGGATCGGTGCGATCGCAGCGGCCAGCGCGGGGCTTTCGCCTGTCCTGCTGGTCGGCGCGCCGCTGAGACACAATGGCCGATTGTTCAACTGCGCGCTGGCTATCGCCGACGGGCAGATATTGGGTGTGGTGCCCAAGAGCTACCTGCCCAATTATCGTGAGTTTTACGAAAAGCGCTGGTTCGCTCACGGCCGCAACATCCGCAATCAGCAGATCCGCGTGGCTGGCATCGATGTGCCGTTTGGCAGCGACCTCGTCTTCGCTTCCGAGCGGCTGCCCGGCTTCAAGCTGTTCGTCGAGATCTGCGAGGATTTCTGGGCACCCAATCCGCCCTCCACGCTGGGTGCGCTGGCGGGGGCGACGATCCTCGCCAATCTTTCCGCCTCAAACATCACTATTGGCAAGTCGGACGAGCGGCACATGCTCTGCCGCTCGCAATCCGCCCGCACCGCGAGCGCCTACGTCTATTCCGCCGCCGGACATGGCGAGAGCACGACCGACCTCGCCTGGGACGGGCAAGGCATAATCTTCGAGCTCGGCGATCTGATGGGCGAGTCCGAACGCTTCAGCCTCGAGCCCGAATTGTGCATCGCCGATATCGACACCGACCGTATCCTGGGCGACCGGATGCGTCTGCAGACCTTCAATGACGCGGCAGAAGCGGAAGGCGGACCGGAGGATTATTTCCGCACGATCCGTTTCGACCATAGCCCCTCTGCCGGCGACATCGGCCTCATCCGCCCCCTCCGCCGTTTTCCGTTCGTGCCCAACCGCCCGGAGAAGCTGGACGAGGATTGCTACGAGGCGTTCAACATCCAGGTCGAGGGCCTGATGCGCCGCTTCGAGCAGACCAGCGGCGACTCCATGGTCATCGGCGTTTCGGGCGGACTTGATTCGACGCATGCGCTGATCGTGGCGGCCAAGGTTTGCGACCGGCTCAAGCTGCCGCGAACCACGATCCGCGGCTACACCATGCCCGGCTTCGGCACTTCGGATGGCACCAAATCCAACGCCTGGAAGCTGATGGATGCGCTCGGCATCACCGCCGAGGAAATCGACATCAAGCCCGCCGCCCACACCATGCTGGAGGCGATCGGCCACCCGTTCGGTCGAGGTGAGCCGGTTTACGACGTCACCTTCGAGAACGTGCAGGCGGGCCTCAGGACCGATTACCTGTTCCGCCTCGCCGGCCATCATCGCGGTTTCGTCATCGGCACGGGCGATCTCAGCGAGCTTGCGCTGGGCTGGTGCACCTACGGCGTGGGCGACCAGATGAGCCATTACGCGGTGAATTCGGGCGTGCCCAAGACGCTGATTCAGTACCTGATCCGGTGGAGCACGACGACCAGCCAGTTCGATGCAGCGACCGACGAGATCCTGCTGTCGATCCTCGAGACCGAGATCAGCCCGGAACTGGTGCCCGCGGGCGAGGATGGCGAGATCCAGAGCACGCAGGACAAGATCGGCCCTTACGAGCTCAACGACTTCTTCCTCCACCACATCATGCGCTTCGGCCAGCGCCCCTCCAAGGTGGCATTCCTCGCCTGGCACGCATGGCGCGACGCAGCGCGGGGACAATGGCCCGCCGAATTCGCCGAGGCGAAGAAGAACGCATACGACCTAGCCACCATTCGCAAATGGCTGGAAAGCTATCTCATCCGCTTCTTTGCCTTTAGCCAGTTCAAGCGCAGCGCGCTGCCCAACGGTCCCAAAGTGTCGAGCGCCGGCGCGCTCTCTCCGCGCGGTGACTGGCGCGCGCCCAGCGACGCGGTGGCCGATGTGTGGCTGACCGAAATGCGCGACAATCTGCCGGAATAGCGCAAACGAGCCTGCGCGCCTGCTCGGCGTGCAGACTGGCTGTCAGCCTCCCTTGGCGGGAAAGTGGTGGATGTTGTGCTCGGGGGCGTGCCCGTCCGTTTCACGCTGCTGCGTCTTGAGCCGATCGTAATCGGCAAAGGCCGCCTCAATTGCTGCTCGCTTGTCGAGGATCAGCTTGGCGACGCCGCTGGTGAGTCCACCCTCGTCCCCCACGCGGCCGAGCGCCGCTGCTATGTCCGCGATAACGGCTTCGCACACGGTATCGTGCACCTGACCGCGATTGTCTCTGTATGCTTCGATCGATATTGCCATGGCCAAACCTATCTGGATAACTCGGCTAGGAATTACCCCGTTTCGCAGGAGCCATGAAAGGGACTGCTCGGACGAATACCAATTTGGGACGTTTTTACGCACCTGAATGCGAAAAGGCGGCGAGGCGTTTTCTGCCCCGCCGCCTTCGAAGTGCTCCGTTCGTATGAACGAAAGAGCTTACATGGCGCCTTCGCCCTCCGCGTCGTCGGTCACAAGGTCGTCGGTCAGGTCATCGCCACCGTCCACCTCGTCGGCGCTCTCGGCCATCTCGTCGGCTTGGACTTCGAGCGCGTCAGCGGCGGCTTCGTTGCCTGCTTCCTCGGCCATGTCGGCCTGCTCTTCCATTGCCTCACCAGCGGAATTGAGCTGCTCCTCGGCGGCTTCCTCACTGGGGCTATCGCCGCAAGCCGCGAGCGGAGCCAGTGCGAAAGCGGCGGCAACTGCAAGGATCTTCTTCATTTCACCAAACTCCACGATTGAGGAGAACGCGTCTGCCATCTTTTGGCCATAATGTAAATATGGCATCTTTGCGGCGGGATCAGCGTGCGGGCGAGACCTTGATGAGCGTACCATCCTGCTGGTCTGTGATCAGCCAGACATTCCCGTCCGGCCCCACGCGCACGTCGCGCCAACGCTGGCCCAGGTTCTGCAGCAGCTGCTCGGGCTCGCCGGGACTGTTCTGCCTGTCAAGGTCGAAGCGCAGCAGGCCCTGGGTGAAGCTCGCCAGCAGCAGGTCCCCTTCCCAGCCCGGAAAAGCATCGCCGCGATAGACCGCCAGATTGCCGGGGTTGAGCGAAGGCGGCCCGAAGGCGCGCACCGGATCGGTATAGCCGGCCGCATCCTTCACCGCGGTGGCAGGCGTGCCGTCGTAATGATTGCCCTGCGTCACCAGGATCCAGCCATAATTGCCGCCGCGCTCGATGATGTTGACCTCGTCACCGCCGCGCGGGCCGAACTCGCTTTCCCACATCGTGCCGGTGGCGGGGTCGATGGCGAGGCCCAGCGGATTGCGGTGCCCGGTCGACCAGACTTCGGGCGCGTGGCCTTGCTGGCCCACCCAGGGATTGTCGGGCGGCGCCGCGCCCTCGGCGTCGAGCCGTAGGATCTTGCCGAAATGGTTGGACGGGTCCTGCACCATCTCGCCGTAATTGCGATCCCCGCTGGTGACGAACAGACGGCCGGCATCGTCGAACAGGATGCGCCCGCCGAAGCTGCCGAAAGCCGGGCCCTGGCCGCAGCATCTGTCAGGCAGCGGCTGCTTGCCGTACCACGCATCCGCGACGAAGATGTCCTCCACCTCCGCCAGTTCGTGCCCACCGTCCCAGCGCGCGCGCATGACGGCAAGCGTCGCGTTCTGGGCGTCTTCAGGATCGGGCTTGGAATAGGACAGATAGACGAGGCGGTTCCGCGCGAAATCCGGATGCAGCGCCACGTCCATGAGGCCGGCGATGCCCATGGCATAGATCGCGGGCAGCCCGGTAATCGGCTCCGGATCGAGCACGCCCTTGGCATCGATGTGCCGCAGCCGGCCGGGCCGCTCGGTTACAAGCAGGTCGCCATCGGGCAGGAAGGCCATGCCCCATGGCCGGTCGAGCCCGCGGGTCACGATCTCGACATGAATGCGCCCCTGATCGGTGGCGATGTCCCACGGACCTTCACCAAGCTCGGTGCCCTGGAAAGGCGGAGCGCCGGGCGGCTGCTGTGCCGGAGGCGGCGCACTCTCATTTTGCGCCAACGCTGCCGATATAGGCAGCGTGCCCGCCAGCGCAGCCGCTAAAGTACCAGCCAGCCCGGCCGCATTCGCCGTGATCCGCCTCATCGACATGTCCCCCCGTCTGCGCGCCTTGCCGGCGTCGCCCATAACGCTGACCCTACGAGCTCGGCGATCCGGACACAATCAACCACTTGCAGCCTTATGCTCTCAGGCAAGGCATGACTTGAGCGGCGCTGCCTGCCATGGTGGCGGGATGAGCCGGCCCGCCGTCCTTGTCACTGGCGCCGCCCGTCGCATCGGCGCGGCCATTGCGCATGCTTTCGGCGGCGCGGGCTGGCATGTCCTCATTCATTACCGCCACTCGCGCGGTGCGGCCGAAGCGCTCGCCGCCGCCTTGCCCTCGGCCGAGACGGTCGGATGCGACCTCGAAGACGGCGAAGCGGCCGTGCATATGATCCAGGCGCTCGCGACCAGGCGAGATGATTGGCGCTGCCTTGTCAACAATGCGGCATTGTTCCGGCGGGACGATGCGGCTCGGCTCGACCCCGCGGTCATGGCGGAAACGATGCAGGTGAATTCCATCACCCCGGCCCGGCTTGCCCAGTCATTCCTCGCTCATGCACGCTCCACCAGGGATCGCTGCGTGATCCAGTTGACCGACCAGAAGCTGGTCAATCCCAATCCCGATTTCTTCAGCTACACGATGAGCAAGCATGCCGCGGCCTCGAGCGTGCCCATGCTGGCGATGGCGTATCCGAACGACCGCATCTACGCGCTTGCGCCCGGCGCCATCCTCGCCAGCCACGACCAGCACGAGGCCGAGGCAGATCGCTCGCACCGGTTGAACCTGCTCGCACGCCGCACCTCGGCCGAGGAAGTGGCGCAAGCCGCGCTGTTCATGGCCGAGGGTCCGCTCGCCAGTGGGCAGGTGCTGCACGTCGATTCGGGCCAGCACCTGCTGGCGCAGAAGCGCGACGTCATGTATCTTGCGCGAGAGGGAGAGGCGCCGTGAACGGACCTGCGGAACAGCATGCCATCGGGCCGGGCGGCTCCGATCGCCTCGCCGACAAGCACGGCGGGCCACGGCGCCATGCGCTTTCCACGCGAATCTGGCACTGGGTCAATGCCGCCAGCCTGGTGATCCTGTTCATGTCGGGCCTCAACATCTCGAACGCGCACCCGCACCTTTACTGGGGCAAGTGGGGCTTCGAGTCGGAGACCGCCTGGCTCAGCGTGCCGCGCTTCCCCGGCTGGGCGACGATCCCCGATTATTACAGCCTCGCCGCGGCGCGCGACTGGCACGTGCTTTTCGCCTGGATCTTCGCCCTAGGCCTCCTGCTTTACATGATCGCCGCCCTCGCCAATCGCCATTTCCGGCGCGATCTGGTCACCCGCGGGCGCGAATGGCACGGGCGCGTCTTCGCGGCCGAAATCCGCGAATATTTGCGCTTCAACTTCGCGCATACCGGCGGCAAATACGGCTCGATGCAGAAGCTCGCTTATGCCGGAATCATCTTCGTGCTGCTGCCGCTGATGATCTTCACCGGCATGGCGATGAGCCCCGCGATGGACGCCGCATGGCCATTTCTGCTCGACCTGTTCGGCGGGCGGCAGAGCGCGCGCTCGGTCCATTTTTTCGTCGCCTGGGCGCTAGCCGCCTTTACCGTCGTGCACATTGCCCTGGTGCTGCTCACCGGGCCTTTCGGGCAGATGCGCGCGATGATTACCGGAGGACGGCTCGATGAAGCGGCGTAGCTTCGTGGCAGGCATGGCCGCCGCCTTCACGGCCGGCTGCTCGAAAGTCGGCGAGAGCCAGTGGTTCGGCGATCTGGTCGAGACCGCCGAGGCCGCGCATCGCGGCGCCCAGCGCGCGCTCGGCGGGCGCACCGCGCTGGCGCCAGAATTTTCGGCCGCCGATATCTCGCCCGTCTTTCGCGGCAATGGCAGCATCGATGTCGATAAGCCCGAATACCGCGCTGCCCAGGCCAGCGATTTCGCCGATTGGCGTCTGGCGGTGAGCGGGCTGGTCGAACGGCCGCTTTCGCTCTCGCTCACCGATATCCGCGCCCTGCCCCAGCGCACCCAGATCACGCGCCACGATTGCGTCGAGGGCTGGAGCGCGATCGGCCAGTGGACCGGCCCGCAACTCTCCACATTGCTCGAGCAGGCGGGCGTTTCTCCGGAGGCGCGCTACATCGTGTTCCGCTGCGCCGATGATCTCTACGGCCAGCGCTATTACGAAAGCTGCGACATGGACGATGCCTTTCATCCGCAGACCATCGTGGCGCATCAGCTCAACGGCACGCCGCTGCCGGTGAAGAACGGCGCGCCCTTGCGCATGCGGATCGAGCGGCAGCTCGGCTACAAGCACGCCAAGTACCTGACCGGCATCGAGGCGGTCGCCAGCCTCGATCCGATCGGCGCTGGCAAGGGCGGCTATTGGGAAGACCGCTCGGGTTACCAGTGGTACGCTGGTATCTAAGCTAGAATGGTGCGGTAGAGCGCGAGGTATTCCTCCGCCATACGGTCGAGCGAGAAGCTGTGCTCGACCGTGGCGCGCGTAGCTGCACGGTCGATCGAGCGGATTTGCCCAACCGCCTCCGACGCCTCTTCGAGTGTTTCGACCAGGAACCCATTGCGGCCATGCTCGATGATCTCGGGCATGGAGCCGCGTCGCATGGCGATCACCGGCGTGCCGCAAGCCATGGCTTCGATCACCGAGAGGCCGAACGGCTCGTCGAAATTGATGAGGTGCAGCAATGCATGTGCCCGGCCCAATGCCGTTGTGCGCGCCTCCCCTCCCACAGAACCGTGATAGATTACGCGCGAACCATCCACATGAGGCAGGATTTCGCGCTCATGATAGGCTTGGTCCTGCACCAGGCCGTACAAGTGGAGCCGGCGTCCGGTAACTCGCGCCACTTCGATCGCCTCGCGCGTGCCCTTGTCGGGATGGATCCGGCCGAAATAGAGCAGGTCTTCCGACCCGACCGGATCGAACGGGAATTCGGCAGGATCGATACCGTGGTGGATCGTCGCGGCGTAGCACAGGTCCCGATGGCGGTCGGCCTCGCTGATGGCGACATAATGCACGCGGTCCTCGAACGGCTTGTACATCGGCAGGATGCGGTCTGACGAAAAGCCGTGAATGGTGGTGACCATCGGCGTGGGCACCAGGCGCGAGAAAGCATGAGCGGGGAAATCGGCCTGGTTGTGGATCAGGTCAAAACGGTGTGCCTGCCCGAACATGTGCGCGAGATGTCGGTATTCCCACACCTTCGCGTCGATGGACGGGTCTTCGCTATAGGGTGCCGGCACGATGGCATCCAGCTTTCCGCCGGCGATGCTGTCGCGCGTGGCGAAGAGGGTAACATCGACCCCGCGCGCCACCAGGGCCTCGGTCAGCATGCTCGTCACGAGCTCCCAAGGTCCGTAATGCCGGGGCGGCGTGCGCCAGGCGATCGGCGCGATCATCGCGATGCGCATGGGCTCAGCACTCCTCCAGCTTCACGACGATGCCCTCGTCGGCGGCGAGGTTTCCGAGAAGCTTCGCCGAGCCGGTGGTGGAGAGCAGCAGCTCGCCTGCCCGCGTGCCGGGTGGCAGGTCCACATGCCGCTCCTGCGTGCCCAGGTTGAGCGCGACCAGCAGCCGCTCCCCCGGCGCCCGGCGCTCATAGCGCAGCACTTCGAGCGCGGAAGGCAGCAGCACGATCTCGCCGAGCGAGAGCGCCAGATGCTGGCGGCGCAGCTTCAGGAGCTGGCGGTAGAGGCCCAGCATCGAGCCGGCATCGCCCTCCTGCCGGGCGACGTTGCGGCAGCGCCAATCCTCGTGGAGCGGCAGCCATGGCTCCTCGGCGCTGAAACCGGCATTGGCGCCTTCGTCCCAGGCCATGGGCGTGCGCGCGCCATCGCGGCCGAGGCCGAGCCCGGGCTGGCGCAGGTCCTGCGGGTCACGGATGCGCTCGGGCGCGATAGCGATACGGCCGATGCCCAGCTCGTCCCCCTGATAAAGCGTTGGCGTGCCGCGCAGGGTGAGCAACAGCACGGCCGCGTTGCGCGCCTGCGCCTCGCCCAAGCGGCCGGCGATCCGCGCCGCGTCATGGCTGCCCATGACCCAGTTTGGCCATCCGCCCGGTGGCAGCGCGGCTTCGTACGTCCCGATCGCCTGCGCCAGGGCTTGGGATTGCCATGGCGTCTCAAGCAGCTGGAAGTTGAAGGGCAGGTGCACGCCAGGCTGCTCTGCAGTGCCGTAATAAGTCATCAGCTGGTCGAGAGGCAGGAAGATCTCGCCCACGAGCAGGCGGTCGCCATAGAGATCCGCCAGGGTGCGGAAGGCGTGGGCAAGCTCGTGGATCTCAGGCTGATTGGTGGAATTGTGCTGGAGGACCAAGTACTTCTCCCCCATTCCTGGCTGGTAGGCGGGATTGGGCGGATTATCGCGCAAATCCTCGGATTTGAGGCAGTGCCACAGCACGTCGATGCGAAAACCATCTACGCCGCGATCGAACCAGAAGCGCAGCACGTCCATCATCGCCGCGCGGGCCTCGGGGTTGCGCCAGTTGAGGTCCGCCTGCTCCTTGAGGAAGGTGTGGAGGTAATATTGCCGGTTAGCTGATCGAACTCCCAGGCCGGGCCGCCCATGTCGCTGGTCCAGTTGTTGGGCAGGCCTGGCGTGCCATCGGCGTTGGGCTTGGCATCGCGCCAGAAATACCAGTCGCGCTTGGGATTGTTGCGGGAGGCGCGGCTTTCGAGGAACCAGGGATGCATGGTGGAGGTGTGATTGGGCACGAAGTCTAGCATCAGCTTGAGTCCGCGTGCATGGACCTCGGCCAGCAGCGCATCGAATTGTGCGAGGTCGCCGAAAATGGCTGCGACGTCGCAATAATTGGCCACGTCGTAGCCGAAATCGGCCATTGGCGAGGGGTAGATGGGCGAAAGCCATAGGGCATCGACGCCGAGTTCGACGAGGTAATCGAGGCGCTGCGCGATACCGGCAAGATCACCGATCCCGTCGCCATTGCTGTCCTGGAAGGAGCGTGGGTAGATCTGGTAGATCACTCCGCTCTCCCACCATGGATGCTGGCGCAGGCCAGCTGGCGGATCACCCGAACCGGCGGCTCTGCTCTGCAAGGCGCCGGTCAGCCTGCGCCCCTGCCCAGCCGCTCGAGCCGGTCGACCAGCGCGCCCACCCGCCCCCGCGAATAAGCGAGGCCCTGGTAGATTGTGAGCATCGACTTGGCCGGCCAGCGATAAAGCGCCTCGATGCCGGTGCGGCGCGAGACGGCGAACCAGCGATGGCTGCCCGCGCTGATCGCCCTGCGCATGCGATAGATGGCGCGGCGGCGCAACGGCAGGCCGGGCGTGCCGGGCAGCACCCGCTTGCGCGGCATCAGGCCGGTTTTCCTGTGCGCCAACCGCCAGGCAAGGCCTTCGCGCCGCTGGCGAAAGCCCGCAGCCTGCGTCTCGACCACGAACTCGGCATCCACGGGTTTGAGCGCCAGCCGGCTCTCGCCGATGGCCTGTTCGAGCAGATCGTGGAGCACGGGCGAGCGAACGATGACCACATTGGTCCCGCGCCCGTCCGAGGAATAGGGCTCCACCCAGGCATCGCCGAACGCGATGTCCGCTGTCTCGGCCACCACGTCGTCGCAGAAATTGCAGGCGCTGTTCTGGAAGAAGCCCGAACCCCAATCGCCTTCCAGAAGGTGCCACCAATCCTGCTCGGCGGTGGCGCCGCCGGCGAGCTTGAGCTGCGTGCGATACCAGTTTGCCGGGCGGCCCGCATTCTTGAGCCGATAGTCGACCGCCTCGACCGCGCCGGGCGACACACCCATCTGCAATGCGAAGCTCTCGACCATCCGCGCGCTCTTCATATGGCCGCAGAACAGCCCCAGGGTGAAGCGGATGCGCTCGGCGAGCAGCGGCTCTTCCGCGCGCGCCAGGTGCACGGCCTTGATGAAGCACGGTATGCCCACCACCGCATAACGCCCCGGACGAGCGCGGATCTCGTCGAGCACGGCGGAAAGCTCAATCGGGTAATAACGCGACTTGGCGCCGGCGCGCACCTCGTCCTCGCTGCGGGCGATGCGGTAGCCAAAATAGCGCCCTTCGCGCTCGGGATCGGCCTCGGCCACATGGGCGACGCCGTCCACCAGCCCGCGCCGGAGCAATTCCGCCGCCACCCAGCTGACCATGCCGCCCGAACTGCCCGAAGGGCGGAAGCCCGCTTCCTCCACATGGCCCACGTAAGACGCGGCAAACCGGCCGACGCGCGGATCGATCACGGCAGCGTCGGGGAAGAGCGCCGCGGCCAGTTGGTCCTCATCGCGCGCATGCGGCGAGAACGGGCAGATGGCTGCATGCCGCGCTGTTTCCTGCTCCAGCCACGCGGCCGGGCCATCGGGTTTCAGCTGGCCGAAACGGTCCCAGCGCATAGCGCGCTCGCGGGCTTGATCGCCCCCCGAAACGCAGCTGCCGCAGCCGATGCACAGGCCCGAGGCGACGACCTCACGCGGGCTCAGGCGCGGCTCGTGTGAGAGCTGCTCAGGCAAGGACCTTGTCCAGATAGCGATCGGATTGTTCGCGCATCGCGGCGATGCGGGTTGCGATCGCGGGATCCAGCGGCTCCGACATCAGCCTCGCAAGCCGGCGCGCGGCATCCTCCTCGTCGGCCAGCGGCGGCTCGGCTCCGACGGCTTCCATCAGGTCGCGCAATTTGTTGGCGCGGTAGGCCGATGCAACCGCCGCGAACGGCCGCTCGCAGCGCAGCGCGAACACGCAGCCGTGGAAGAAATTGGTCGCCAGGGCCGAAGAGCGCGCGATGAGGCGCAGGAAATCGTCCGGTCCGGCATCGATCCGCTGCTCGTCGGCCCATGCATTGCGATAGCCGATGCTCACAAGCTTCTGGCCGCTCGCCTCGGCGAAAGCGCGCATGGCCTGTGCGTACCAATCGGGAAAGCTGTGCCCGTACACGGCAATATAAGGCTCACTTGGCGTGTCTTCTCCCGGCCCGGCAATGGCGCTCGCCGGCGGCATTTCGGGCGGGAATTGCAGCACGGGGTCGAGCACCATGTCCGCTTCCATGCCCAGCGCATCGCGCAGCATCTCGCGCGCATTGCGATCGCGCACCGAGATCGCATCGAAGCGGCGCAGCCTGTCCGACCAGTCGGGCGCGAGCCCTTCGGAAACGTCGTGATTGCCGAAGCTCGCGGCGTAGGAGACGATCCGCTTCGTCGGCAGCCCCTCGCCGTAGAACGCGCGCCGACCGGCATACCAGGGGTGGCGCAGGTTCCACACCTCGTCGCTGCCGACGATCACGAGATCGAGATCGTCCTCGAGCGTGCCGGGCTCGTCGAGATCGAATGGTGCTGAGCTCGGGAGTTCATTGACAGCCTCGATGAGCTTGCGCGCCTTGGCTGCATAAGCGGGAAAATCGCTGCGGGGCGAGCGCTCGGGCAGGAGCGGCTGGAAGGCGCAGCGCCATTCGGCCCGCCGCGCCTGCGCGCAACGATGGTCGAGCAGAACAGCATCGTGGCCGCGCTGCCGCAAGCCCTCGAGCAAGGAGCGGGCCTGCCAATACGAGCCGTAATTGATGCAGCGATGAAAGGTCAGGATGCCGATCCTTCCGGGCCTTTGCTCACTGGGTACTGGATTCACCTGGGCGTTCAATTCGCGCGCGCTCCTGCAGCATACCTCGCACAGCGAACGTGCGCAGCGCGCGCGCCGTTCCATGGCTTCGGGTGGCTTGTTACGCCGCTTCGTACAGATGTAATCAGGACGTGGCGAGCGTAGCGTTACCGCGTGGGGGCAAGCGCTTGCGCTGCTGCCAGCAGATCGCCCTCGAACTGCTCGGCGCGGCGCGCGGCGCTGTGATGCGCGAGCACCGCCTCCCGCGCTGCCGATCCCATAGCGCGCGCCGGGCGAGCGAGCGCGGCGATCACGTCCGCCGCATCATCAGCCAGGATGATTGCCTCGCCCGGCACAAAGACCTCCTCAATGCCCGACCATCTGTCCGAAATGATCGGCGTGCCGCAGGCCCCGGCCTCGAACAAGCGCACCGAGGGGGACCAGCCCGCCGCGATCATGTCGGCGCGGGTAACGTTGAGGGTGAAGCGCGAGGCGGCGTAGAATTCCGGGTGGTCGGCGGGGGGCAAATGATCGATGCGTTCGACGTTGGCCGGCCATTCGATGTCGTCCGGATATTGCGGGCCCGCGACCACGAAGCGCCGCTCGGGGCAGGCACGCGCAGGCCCGATCAGCAGCTTCTCCAGTGTCGGTTGCCGGTCAGCGCTGTAGGTGCCGAGATAGGAAAGATCCCAGCGCTGCTCCACGTCGAGCGGCCGGTAGCGGCCCGTATCGACCGAACAATACAGCGCGCGTGCCCGCGGCGAGCCGAATTCCTGCTCCAGCCGGGCGAGCGTCGGGCCTCCGGTGAAGGAAAAGTAGATATCATAGCCCGGGATGAGCTCGGGCGAGAGGTATTCGTGGTCGCCCCGCGCCAGCTTGGCCAGCGTGACGGGCGTGTCGATGTCGTAGAAGCAGGTGACCCCGCGCGCATGGCGCTGCGTCCAGCGGCCGACCTCCACCCCGTCGGGCACGTAGGAACCCACCATCACCGCATCGGCGCCTGCCACTTCGGCGCGCCAGCCTTCAAGATCGGCGAGCTCGTCGTAATAGGCGAGGCGGCAGAAATCGGGCTCGGCGAGGTCGCGATTGCCGGCATACCAGGGCTTGTTGCGCTCGAGGAACAGCACATCGTGCCCGCGTGCGGCGAAAGCCGAGAGCAGCGCGCGAAAGGTGGTGGCATGGCCGTTGCCCCAGGATGACGAGAGGCTGAGGCCAAGGACGACGAGCTTCACGCCACCGCCTCGCTTGCGCTGGCGCGGACCTGGCGCAGCACCTCGTCCACCCGCTCCGCGCGCAACTCATAAGTGTGTTCCGCCAGTACGCGCGCGAGCGCCGCCTGGCCGATCGCCTCGGCGCGCGCGGGCGTGAGCGCGGCGAGGTGGTCGGCCACGTCCTGGCCATCACGCGCGACGAGCACCTCGGTTTCGGGGGTGAGGAACATCTCGATCCCCTCCCAGGCATCGGTGATGAGGCAGGCCGCGGCGCCTGCCGCCTCGAACACGCGCGTGGCTGGCGAGAAGCCGATATGCGCCATCGAATCGCGCGCGACATTGAGCACGGCTTTGGGAGAGCAATTGAACGCATTGTGCGCGCCCGTGCCGACATGGCCGATCGCCTCGACATTGGCGGGCACTCCCTTGTCGTGCCAGCCATTGCCGCCGAGGCGGAAGCTCCTGTCCGGCAGCAGCGCGGCAGGGCGCAGGAAGAATTCCTCCACCCGCGCCTCGCGATCGGGCAGGCGATTGGCGAGGAAGCCGAGATCGCAGGCGAAGGCAGGGTCGGGGCGCACCGGGTGATGCGTCTCGGGATCGAGCGCGTTGTAGATCGGCTCGCAAGCGCGCGCGCCGAAATCGCGGTAGGCATTAACCACGGGAGGGCCGCCGCCATAGGTGAAGACCTGGTCGAGCTGCGGCAGAGCGCGCAGGACCGGGTGGTCGGGATCGGCGCGCATCTCGTCGAGCGTGGCGGCGGCATCGACATCCCAGTAGATGGTCAGCGCATCCTCCCGCGCCTGGGCCAGCACGCCTTCCAGCAGCTCGCGATCGAACACGCCCACGCCATTGGCCTTGACGACCACATCCGCCGCGCCCGCCTCGGCCAGCACGCTGCGCAGGCCTTCTTGGGTGGCCGGATAGACCACCGAGCGCGCCCAGTCCGGCGCATCGATGTCGCGGTGCTGCTGGCGGTCGAACGCGTCGGGCTCGTAGAAGGTGATATCGTAGCCGCGCCGCGCCAGCGCGCTGAGGATGCCGCGATAATAGGTGGCCGCGCCGTTCCAGTACGAGGAGACGAGGCTGGAGCCGTAGAACGCGATCTTCATGTGGTTTCCTTCGTGGCGAACGCGGGCGAGAGCGCGGCAGCGATTACCAGCAGCTCATCGACCCGGTGCGCGCATGTGTGGCGGGCTCGGATCGTCTCCATCCCGTGTGCGATGAGCGAGGCGCGCAGGTCTGCATCGCCCACAATGGCCTGCATGTGCCGCTCCATCTCCGCCCCGTCGCGCGCCACGAGGTAGTCGGTGCCCGGGCGGAACAGGTGCTCGGCATCCTCCCACGGCGCGCTCAGCAGCGGGATGCCGCAGGCCAGTGCCTCGAACACGCGGATGGTGGGAATGCCGGGCAGAATGGTGGCGTAGAAGCGCCGCGGAACATGCACGGTGGCGAGATGGCGGGCGAAGATCTCGGGCGCGCGCGCATTGGGCGCCCAGCCGTGATAGGCCGCGCCGTGCCTCGCGAGCATCGCCCTGGCTTCTTCAGGGTAGCGCACGCCGTAAATGTCGAGCGACAGGCCGGAGGCCCGGGCCGGCGCGAACAGGAAGCGTTCCAGTTCCTGCGTCCGCTCGCCATCGCCCCAATTGCCGATCCAGACGAGGCCGCGGCGCTCACTCTCCTCAGCGGGCGGACGGAAGCGGCGAATATCGGCCGCCTCGTGCCAGGTCCACACCCGGCCCCCCCAGCCCCACCTGCGATAGACCTCGGACAGCGTCTCGCCGAATGCGAGCACGCCATCATAGCCTGAAAGGTCGTAGGCTCGCATTTCCTCGGGCGCACTGACTGCGCGGTGATGCGTGTCGTGAAACAGCAGCAGGAAGCGCGCGCCCTTCTTGCGTAGCGTGCCGAGCGCGGCGACCACCTCATGCGCGTTCCATTCGTGCACGATGACGAGGTCGGCTCCGTCGACCAGCTCCGCGAGATCGGCATCGGCGCCGTAAGTGGCGGAGGATAGGCGCGGATAGCTCTCCCGCCATGCGGCGAGCCCGCCCTCACCGTGATCCTGCAGCAGGTTGGCGAGGCTCCAGGCGCCCTCGGGCTCGAAGGCGCGCACATCGTGCCCGCGTTCGACCAGCTCATCGAGCACGCCGCGCAGGAAATGGGCGTTGCCATGATTCCAGCACGAGGCGAGCGAATGGGTGAAGTAGATGATCCTCAAGCGGCGGCCCTCTGTCTGCCGAGCACGGCACGGTAGATGCGCTCCATGGAAGCGGCGCTCGCCTCGGGCGTGTAGCGCGCCGCGCGCGCCGCGGCGGCGGCGGCCTGCTCGCTCCGGCGTAAAGGATCGCTGGCCAATTGCGTGATCGCCCGGGCGAAGCCGGAGGCCTCGGCAGGGTCGACAAAGATCGCCGCGCCGTCCCACAGCTCACGGAAGGTCGGAATATCGGACAGGACGAGCGGACAGCCGGCCTGCGCCGCCTCCAGCACCGCCAGTCCGAACGGCTCAAACGTGGCGGCCGAAACGAAGATCGGGCGTTGCGCCAAGAGGCTGGCGAGCTCCGCCTCGTCCAGCCGGCCGAGATATTGCAGGCGCGATAGCGAGACCGCCTCGCCATGGGGACCGACAAGCGCCCCGGCGGCGAGGAATGGCAGGTCGATCATGCCGGCCACTCGGTCAAGCAGCGCGACCCCCTTCACCTCGTCCCACAACCGCCCGACCGTCAGCGCGGCGGCGAGCGGAGGGCTCTCTTCAGCGCCCGCCGCATCGCCAGGCGCGAGCGGCTGCCGGCCGTTCCAAACCGCCTGCGGACAGTCCGGCAAGCGATAGACCTGCTGCACGATGGCAGCATAGGCAGCGCTCGGCGCGACCGTGGCATTCGCTGCCACAAGGCCGCGCCGCATAATGTCGCGATGCCAGTGGAACGAGGGATCGAGCGGTTCGCTGCGGGCCGCCTGCCACCAGGTCGCCACGCAGCCATGGGCCACGGCCACCAGAGGCATGTCGAACATCGCCGCGCCGGCCAGCGCCGGATGGTTGCAGTGAACGAGGTCGAAGCTCCCCGCCCTCGCAAGCCCTGCAAGCGCCCGCGCTGCGCGCTCGACGGGCTCCGGCCCTGGGCACAGCCAATCGAGCTCCTGCCCGGTCTCGACCAGAGTGAGGCGTTCGATGCCCTCGGCAAGCCGCCGCTGGTCCGGAGATGGTTCGGGTCCCAGCAGCGCGAGCGTGACGGAGTGCCCGCGACGGCACAAGGCCGCGCTGAGATCGGTGGCATATTGCCAAACGCCCCCCACTGCATCCGCAGTCATAAAGATACGCTGCCGGCCAGGCTCGCTCACAAAGTCATACTCACAAGGTCGTATTCACCAGGCCTTCCGCATGCCCTCGTTCAAAGGGCCGCTGCCTGCCTTTGCACAACCGGCGCCGCCATCTGAGCAAATCCGCGTTCCTCGCCTAGCCAGTGTGCCAGGTCACGCACGCCCTGCCGCCACGGCTTGCGCGCGCCGAGGTCGAGCGCGGCATCGGCCTTGCGCGTATCGGCGACGAACCAGCGCTGGTCGCCCGGGCGCCATCCGGCGAACTCCACGACGGGGCTGTGGCCGATAATGCGCCCGATCTCCTCGATCAGCATTATCAGGCTCACCGCATTGTCGGGTCCGCCGCCCCAGTTGAAGGCCTGACCGCTGGCCTGGTCGATGTTGCGCAGAAGCGCCAGGTAGGCAGCGCAGGTATCCTCCACGTCGCAAATGTCGCGCACCTGCAATCCGTCGCCGAACAGGGTGATCGTGCTCCCCTCAAGCGCGCGGATCAGGAAATGCGCCACCCACCCCTGGTCCTCGGTGCCCATCTGCCGCTGGCCGTAAATGCAGCTCATCCTGAGCACCGCTGCGCGCATGGAATAGCTGCGCGCATAATCGAGCACGTACTGGTCGGCGGCGCCCTTCGAGCAGCCATAGGGCGTGTGGAAATCGAGCGGTCGCAGCTCTGAAACGCCGCATCGCGCCATCGCGCTCGCCCCCGGTCCATAACCGCCAGCCGAGCGCTGCATCTCGACATCGCTCAAGTCGCCATACACCTTGTTGGTAGAGGCGAAGATCACCGGCGCCCCCGGGCAATGCGCGCGCACAGCCTCAAGCAGGTTGAATGTGCCCAGGATGTTGGTCTCGAGATCGCCGCGCGGATCGCTCATGCTCGAAGTCACCGCCACCTGCGCCGCGAAATGGAACGCCGCCTTGGTTCCCCGCACGGCGCCTGCCAGGCGAGCGGCATCGCGAATATCAGCGGTGACCGGCTCGATGAGGTCGCCATGCCGCGCGACCAGCCAGGCGAGATTCTCCTCCACGCCCGGCCGGCTCAACAGGTCGTAAATGCGGACCCGGTGCCCCTGTGCCGCGAGCCGGTCGGCAAGGTTGGACCCGATGAAGCCGGCGCCGCCAGTGACCAGGATTGGACCGCCGTCAGAGCCGTTCAACGCTTTGCTCATGCCACCAGCCCGCGCGCTTCAAGCTCGCTGCGTGCCGTACTCACGCGGTCCGACGCGGTCTGCCCGGCGACCCATTCGGCAAGATCGACAATCCTTTCGGCGAAATCTTCCTGCGCGGTGAAGCCGAGCACCTCGCGCGAATGGCTGGTGTCGCAAAAGCAGTGGCGGATGTCGCCGGTGCGCCCCTTGCTCAGGATCTCGGCCTCAATGCCCTCCTTGCCCATGGCCCGGGCAAGTTCCTGGCCGACCTGCCGGACAGAGCGGACCTGCCCCGATCCCACGTTGAACGTGCCGCCGACCGCCTGAGGCAGGAACAGCGCATCGACAAAGGCGCGGGCAACGTCGCGGACATGGACGAAATCGCGCCGCTGCTCGCCATCCTCAAAGATAATCGGCGGCTGGCCGTTGAGCAGGCGGGAGGCAAAGATCGCCAGCACGCCGGTGTAAGGATTGGAAAGCGCCTGGCCCGGTCCGTAGACGTTGAACAGGCGCAGGCAGACGCTCTCCATGCCGTATGGCGCGCCCATGATGTGCGTAATGCGCTCCTGCACGAATTTGTTGAGCGCATAGATCGAGGTGAGCGCCGGGCGCTTCCATTCGGGCGTCGGCAGGGCGGTGAGGGGCCGGCCCTGCGCATCAAGCGGCTCCCAATTCGCCTGCCCATCGTGCAAGGATCGGCGCTCTGCATCTTCCACGTAATTGCCATCGGCGTCGCGATAGAGCCCCTCGCCGTAAATGCTCATCGACGAGGCGGTGACCACGCGGCGCACCGGACGGTCGATCAATCGCTCGAACAGCACGGCGGTGCCCACGTCGTTGGCGGATGTGTAGCGTTCGACCTCGTACATCGACTGGCCCACGCCAACTTCGGCGGCGAGGTTGATCACGCTGTCGACACCCTCGAGTGCGCCGGTGACGGCGTCGCTGTCGCGTATGTCGGCCCGGATCAACTCGACGTCGTCCGCCAGATCTGCTGGCCGCGACACGTCGCCGTGGACCTGCTCGACCAAGCTGTCGAGCACGCGCACGCGATTGCCGCGCTTTAGCAATTCATCGCAGACAGATCTGCCGATGAAGCCAGCGCCACCGGTGACCAAAACGTGTTCGCTCATGAAACCCCCATGTCGATGCAAGCGCCGCAGGCTCGCAATTATGTTGTCGCGCGAATGTTCTGGCTCGCCTCGCCGTCCATGTCGTCGTGAGATGCCCGCTGGTATGCTGGCTCTCGCGCGGTTTCCAGTGGTTGTGACAAATTATTGCGGTGTTTGGCAATGCCTCTTCTTCATCTATGATCCTACGCGCACCGGCACCGCTAAACGGCAGTGAGGCCGAGGATTTCCGCAGGTGCCGTCACGGGCGCAGGCATCGTCCAATAGCTTTTCTCCTCCACGAGCTCTGATCGCAATGCATGATTGAGCTCACGCTTGAGCGATGCGCGCAGATCGTTCTGATGGTAGACGGCGCGCGCCAGCCGGATGAATTCGGGGCCGAACAGCCCGCGCGCTTCCTCCTGCCGGATCGCATCCTCGATGTCCCAGAGCGCTTGGTTCACAGTCTTGAGCGCCGCGAACGATGCCGCGACCCTCTCTTCGGCGATGACCTCTCCGCCAAGCCGCCACAGCGCATCCAGCTCGCGTGCGACATTCGCGCGAGCGGCCGGATCGCCGATGCGCTCGCGCTTGATCTGGAGGATGGTGATCTTGTCGAGCAGCTCACCCCAGGAGACCGGAATGCACGGACTGGACAGACTGGTCATCGGCGGATGCTCCTGCTCAGGTTGATCTCGGTACCTGGTAGCACGCGCTCGATCTCGCGCAGCACGGGTTCCCACGCGCCCGGACGCGGCTGGTGGAACAGCCGCATGGCAGGGTACCAGGGCGTATCGCGCGCGCCTGGCGTCCAGCGCCAGTCCGGCTCGTCCTTGAGCAGCAGCCATGTCGGGCGGCCGAGCGCACCGGCCAGGTGCGCCACCATAGTGTCGACCGTGATCACCAGCGCGCATGAGGCGACCAGCGACGCGGTGGCGGCGATGTCGAACGGGCAACCGGCCGGATTGAGCACCGGCAATGTCGTCGGCTCGGCCACCAGGGTAAGGCACGTGCGGTCGCGGCAGAGCGGCGCAAGCAGAGCTGGCGGAATGCTGCGCGCGGGATCCCACTCGCCGGCAGCGTAGCACAAGCCGATCGTGCCCTGCGGCAGCGCTGCGGGCAGAGCGCTTAGGTAAGGCGGCGGCGCGGCTTGGGGAGCCATGCGCAGCGCAAAAGCGAGTTCGCAAATTTCGATGTCGCACTCGGAAGGGGGTGCCGGATGCGCAGGGTCGAACGGTATGATCCGCTTCAATCCCCGCATGTCCTGAAAGAGCGGGATGAGGCGCGGATGCACCTCGAGCGCCACCGAAGCCGCCCGCTCGGCCAGCAGCGGCAGGTAGCGGGCGAACTGGAATGTGTCGCCCAGGCCATGATAGCAGCGCACCAGCACGTCGCGCCCCTCGAACGGGCGGCCGTCCCACACCCAGCGCAAATGATAAGGCAGTGCGGGATCGTCCCTCTTGGCAGGATCGCGCAGCGCGAGGGCCTGCTCCGAAAGCGTCCAGGCCTCCTCGAAACACCCGCTCCGCATGGCCAGTGTCCAGCGCTGCATCAGCTCGGTCATCGCAGGTACAATGTAGCTGCTCGCCTCCGGTTCCGCCCACGGCCTGCCGAGCTGCGGAGGGAACGGTTGTAAGAACGTTGCATTGAGCTAAGAAGCCGGTACGGGAGCCGCGCGTCGAAAATCGAGGGAAATTCATGGTTGCAGCCGAGCCGGGAGCAGTGCCCGCACCCGCGCTTCGTAGTGAAGCTCGTACCAGCAACAGGGCAACGCGATGACATTTTCGGGAACTCCCGCACGGATCGACGGTGAGGCCGAAGCGCTGCGCCGGGAGGCGGCGGCGTTCGGCACATGGTTCCAGAACATCGACCTCGGCCATGGCGTTAAGACCGCGCCCGATCACTTCCTGGGCGATTATCCGGCCTTCAAGTTCCGCGGATTTGCCGACGCCCTGCCGAAGGACCTTTCCGGCGCCTCGGTGCTCGACATCGGTTGCAATGCGGGGTTCTACTCGCTCGAGATGAAGCGGCGCGGAGCCGGCCGGGTGGTCGGTATCGATAGCGACGAGCGCTATCTCGCGCAGGCCCGCTTCGCCACCCGTACGCTCGGCTTCGAAGGCATCGAATACCGCAAGCTGTCGGTCTACGACGTGGGCGCGCTCGGCGAGAAGTTCGATCTGGTGGTCTTCATGGGTGTGCTCTACCACCTGCGCCACCCGCTGCTCGCGCTCGATCTCATCCGCGAGCATGTGGCTGGCGACATGATGCTGTTTCAGACCATGCAGCAGGGCACGAACGAAGTGCTCGATGTGCCGGAGGACCACCCGTTCCACAAGCCGGGCACGTCCGAGCCGCCCGAATTCTTCGACGATCCCGCTTATCCCAAGATGCATTTCATCGAGCGCAGATTTGCGCATGACTGGACCAACTGGTGGGCGCCCAACGCGGCCTGCAGCCAGGCTATGCTGCGCGCGTCCGGCTTCACGATCGAGGCGCAGCCGGAACCAGAGGTTTATCTGTGCCGGGTGGCGCCGGTGCCTTATTCCCAGTACGGGCCGGCCGCGGCCTATCCGGCGCGAGCGCCGGGCGTGGAGCCCGGAACAGGGGAAAGTGCGTGATCGAAGCGGTGATGCTCTGGAATGAGCCGAACAACAAGTCGCACTGGAACCCCGAACTCGATCCCGATTGGTCCATCTATGCCGACACGGTGATCCGTTCGGGCAAGGCGATTGCTGAGGTCAATCCGGGCCTCACCCGCGTGCTCGGCGGCATGTCGCCGATCGATCCGCACTGGGTCAACCGGATGCGCGGCCACGGCGCGCTCGACGAGGTGGACGTGGTCGCGGTGCACGGCTTCCCGCTCGACTGGAATCTGTGGCCGATTCATGCCTGGCCGGACAAGATCGCCGAGATCGAGGCCGTTGTCCCCGACAAGCCGATCTGGGCGACCGAAGTGGGCGTTGGCTCCTTCGGCGCCGAGGAGGTGCAGGTGTTCGGCGTTGAGAAGACCGCCGAACTGCTGATCGGCCGCGTGCCCAACATCTACTGGTATTCGCTGTTCGACCTGCCGCAGAGCTGGGGCGCGGAGACCCGCCACCGCGAGGCGGAGGGCTCGAGCTATTATCGCCATTTCTACATGGGCCTCATTCGCGAAGACGGCACGCCCAAGCCCTCGCTCGAGAGCTATCGGCGCGTGGCGGGCGAAATGGGCCTCATGCAGTGGTTCCACTTCCACGATCCGCGGCTTGATGACGCGGTGCGCTGGATGAAGGATCTGGGCGTCAAGAAATTGCGCACGGGCCTTTCCTGGGCAGACAGCTTCCGCCCGGGCGCACTCGACTGGTTCGACCGGCAGATGGAGGCCCTTGCGGAGTTCGAGGTTCTGGTCACCTTCTGCTTCACGCCCGAACATCTTGGCGTCGAGGCACACCACACGAGCTGCGCGAAAGACCCGCAGCAATTTGCTGATTTCTGCGCCTGGATGGTGGAGCGTTACGCCCCCGCCAGCAACAGCCAGACAGAGGCGCGCGCATGAGGAATTTGACAGGAGGACGCCGCTAATGCTGTCACCGGACACGCGGGCCATCAGGGTGGCGCTGGTCGGCGTCGGCAATTGCGCCAGCTCGCTGGTGCAGGGCATCGCCCATTACCGCAGCGGCACCAATGATACGACCGGGCTCATGCATTACGAGCTGGGCGGCTATCGGCCGGGAGATATCCGCGTGGTCGCGGCTTGGGACGTCGATCGCCGCAAGGTCGGGCGCGACGTGGCCGAGGCGGTGTTCGCTAAACCCAATTGCACCACGGTTTTCTGCGACCAGGTGGAAAGCACCGGCGCGCGCGTGCGTATGGGCCGGGTGCTGGACGGCGTGGCCGAGCACATGGAAGCCTTTCCGGACGATCGCACCTTCCTCCTCGCCGACGAGGCCGAGCCGACCAAGGAGGATGTCGTCGCCCTGCTGCGCGAGAGCCAGGCGGATGTGTTGATGAATTACCTGCCGGTGGGATCGCAGGCGGCGACCGAGTTCTACGCCGAATGCGCGCTGGAGGCCGGTGTCGCCTTCGTCAACAACATCCCGGTGTTCATCGCCAGCGACAAGGACTGGGCCGAGCGCTTCCGTACCGCCGGCGTGCCGATCATCGGCGATGACATCAAGGCGCAACTGGGCGCCACCATCGTCCACCGCGTGCTGACCGACCTGTTCGCCAAGCGCGGGGTGAAGCTGGAGCGCACTTATCAGCTCAACACCGGCGGCAACACCGACTTTCTCAACATGCTCGAGCGCAGCCGCCTCGCCTCCAAGAAGGAGAGCAAGACCGAGGCCGTGCAATCGGTCGCCGCCACGCGCATGGCGGACGAGAACATCCATGTCGGCCCGTCCGATTACGTGGCGTGGCAGAACGACAACAAGGTCTGCTTCCTGCGCATGGAAGGCCAGCTGTTCGGCGGCGTGCCGATGAACCTGGAGATGCGCCTGTCGGTCGAGGACAGTCCGAACTCCGCCGGCGTGGCGATCGACATGATCCGCTGCGCCAAGCTCGCGCGCGATCGCGGGTTGGCCGGGCCGATCCATCCTGCCGCGGCCTATTTCTGCAAGCACCCACCCGAGCAGATGCCCGATGACAAGGCCTGGGCGGCGCTCGAAACCTTTATCGCCGCAGATTGAGATCACCATGACCGAGATGATGAAGGCGGCCGTGCTCACCGGCCCGGGCGAGCTTGCCGTAACAGCCGTCGAGCGGCCGGCGCCGGGCGAAGGCGAAGTGCGCATCCGCCTCGAAGGCTGCGGCGTGTGCGCCTCCAACCTCACGCCCTGGGAAGGGCCCGAATGGATGAACTTCCCCACGCCGCCGGGCGATCTCGGCCATGAAGGCTGGGGCCGGGTCGAGGCTGTGGGGCCGGGCGTGGCCGATTTGCAGGAGGGCGACCGGGTAGCGGCGCTCAGCTACCGCTCCTATGCCGAGGCCGATATCGCCAAGGCCGACATGGTGGCGAAGCTGCCGGCCGCGCTCGACGGCAAGCCCTTTCCTGGCGAGCCGCTCGGCTGCGCGTTCAATATCTTCCGCCGCAGCGACGTGCGGCCGGGCCAAACGGTAGCGATCATCGGCATTGGATTCCTGGGCGCCGTGCTGGTCAAGCTCGCCACCGATGCCGGTGCACGAGTGATCGCCATTTCGCGGCGGCCTGAATCGCTCGAACTCGCGCGCCATTACGGCGCGGCCGAGACGGTTGCGATGGACGATCACTATGCCATCATCGAGCAGGTCAAGGCGCTCACCGGCGAAGCGATGTGCGAGCGGGTAATCGAATGCGTCGGCAAGCAATGGCCGCTCGACCTGGCAGGCGAGCTCGTCGGCTTCGGCGGAAGGCTGGTCGTCGCGGGCTACCACCAGGACGGCCCGCGCCAAGTCAACATGCAGATGTGGAACTGGAAGGGCATCGACGTCGTCAACGCGCATGAGCGCGATCCCGCGGTGCAGATGCAGGGCCTGCGCGAGGCCGTGGACGCGGTCGCAAGCGGGCGGCTCGATCCTGCCCCGCTCTACACGCATTCCTACGCGCTCGACGAGCTTGGCCAGGCGCTCGATGCCACGCGTGACAAGCCGCAGGGCTTCGTCAAGGCGCTGGTGATGCTGGGATGAGCCGCCCGCGCGTCGGTTTCCTCGGCACCGGCTGGATCGGCCGGCATCGCATGCAGGCCATGCTCGAGACAGGCGCGATCGAGCCTGTCGCCATCGTGGATTCTTCACCCGAATGCGCCGAGGCAGCGCGCGCCCTCGCTCCTGCTGCTGCCGTCCTGCCCTCGCTGGAAGCAATGCTGGACCAGGGCGTGGACGGCGTGGTGATCGCCACGCCCAGCGCGCTCCATGCAGCCCAGGCCATCACCGCGCTCGAGCGCGGCGTCGCCGTGTTCTGCCAGAAGCCTCTCGGCCGCAGCGAAGCCGAGGCTCGCGGTGTGGTGGAAGCGGCCCGCCGCGCCGACCGCCTGCTCGCGGTCGATCTCTCCTATCGCCGGACGCAAGCGGCTGAAGCTTTGGTGGAGCGTATCCGCAGCGGCTCGCTCGGGCACGTATTCGCCGCCGATCTCGTGTTCCACAATGCCTATGGCCCGGACAAGGCCTGGTTCTACGACCGCCAGCTTTCGGGCGGCGGCTGCCTGATGGATCTCGGTGTCCATCTCGTGGACCTCGCATTGTGGGCGCTGGACTGGCCGCAGGTCGAGAAGGTCTCGGGCAACTTGCTCACCAAGGGTAAGCCGCTCGCTGAGGCTCCGGGCAGCGTAGAGGATTACGCCATCGCCCAGCTGGAGCTTGCGGGCGGCGCCGTCGTGCGGATCGCCTGTTCCTGGCACCTTAACGCTGGTTGCGAGGCGATGATCGGCGCCAGCTTCTATGGAACGCAAGGTGGTGCAGCGCTACGCAACGTCGCCGGCAGCTTTTACGATCTCGCGGCCGACGCATTCTCGGGCACGACGAGCGAGCCGTTATGCACGCCCCCCGACGAGTGGGGCGGACGGCAAGCGGCCGACTGGGCGGTGCGGCTTGCGGCCGGACAGGGTTTCGATCCCGCCGCCGAGCAGATCCTGGTGACGTCCGGGGTGCTGGACCGGATCTACCAAATGGCCGAAGCCCAGCGCAGCTGATCACCCCAATTGGCAGACCGGGTGTGAGTCCTTGGTCGCCTCACGAATACGAACATCACGGAGCGGCGGCACGCTGATCGCGCGGGAGCCGCTTTCCTGCCGCAGAGCACCCGTGCCAACGCCGTTCGCCGCGCCTCGTCAGTCGGTCGTCCGGTCCATTGCAGGTTTGTCGAGCCTGCGCCCGTCTCGGTCGAAGCTCGCGAGCCCGCTGCAAGGGCTTGGCCTATCTCCTGATCATCGCTTCTCGGACAGTATCGCTTCGGAAGCAGCAATGAGGAGAAAGATCATGGACAAGCTTCCGAAGATCGCCGTCGCCGCAGCTCTGGCCCTCGGCACCATCAGCGCCCCGGCATTCGCCAGCGAGAGCCCGGCGAGGTCACGGTGAGCAAGGTGAACTACACCGGCCTGGACCTGTCGACGAGCGGAGGCCTGAACACGCTCAAGTCGCGGCTCGAGAAGGCGCACGCCTGCTTTGTCCAGACCCGCGCGAGCTTCGCGCCGCGGATGGCACTGCTGCCTGACCGCCGCTTGCGGAGGGGCTGAGTTTAACGGGGCGGCTGACACCGCTTCAGAAATTCGGAGACCGGACGGCAACAGTCGCTCGGATGCACGGCGCCGTATGGTAAGATGCGGCGGACGGCACAGCAGCGGTTTAGCGCAGGACGGTCCCGGATACGGCGAGACGGATGTGGCACTGCCCGCCGCGTCCGTCTCCCAACCTTTCGGAGTTGAGACCTGGGTCGAGCGGTCGCGAATTCCGCTCCGTCGCGGAGCAAACGCTCAGGAGCAAGGCTACGCCGCCTGCGAAAGCGAGGGTTGCGCGCAGCGCTACGTCTGCGGCTGGCAGCGCCAGCGCGCTTTCTATATAGTGCAAGCCATGGCCAAGCCCCTGTTTGCAATCAATCCCGACCTCGACCGGGCCGCCCTCGCCGAAAGCTTCGCGCGCGAGCGGCGCATCCAGATCCGCGACGTGCTGACTCGCGAGACCGCGGAGGAACTGCGGGCGATCCTTGCAAACCGCACCGATTGGGGCGTGGCGATCCACGCCGACACCGGACAGGGCGAAGCACCCAAATCGTTCCGCGCGCACGAATTGCGCGCCCCCGAAACCGCGCGCGGTTTGCAGGAGCTTGTGCGCGCGACGGACAAGGCCGCGGCGCAGCGGCATTATGCCTTCCGCTCGCTACGCTACTCGCTGGTCGAGGCCTATCTCGGCAAATGGAACGAAGGCGGGCCGCACGACCTGTTGCTCGAGCATCTTAACGCAGCCCCCTTCCTCGACCTCGTGCGCACGGTGACGGCGCTGCCAGAGCTCGCCAAGGCTGATGCCCATGCGAGCTGCTTTGGCCCACAACATTTCCTCGGTCGGCACATCGACAGCCATGTCACCGAAGGATGGCGGGTGGCCTACGTCCTGAACCTGACGATCGATGACTGGCACCCCGATTGGGGCGGATACCTCGTATTCTTCGACGAGGATGGCGATGTGATCACCGGCTATCGCCCACGCTTCAACACGCTTAACCTGTTCCTCGTGCCGCAACCTCATGCGGTCACATTCGTCCCACCGTTCGCCCCGCATGGTCGCTATGCGGTGAGCGGCTGGCTGCGCGACCGGTGAGCGAGCCCTTCGGGGCGACGCAAGCAGGCAAGCCGGAGGATTGGCGCCGGCTGGCGCAGGAAGCGGCTGCGCGGGGCGACATCGCGCAGGCGCGCGCAATTCTCGAAAATGGCGTAACCGAATTCCCCGACAACGCGGCCCTCGCCAACAGCGCCGGTCATTTTGCGATGCAGGCGAAGGATGCAGCGGCGGCGGAGGGGCACTTCGCCCGTGCCGTGCGGCTTGCGCCGGGCTCGCTTGAATTTGCCACCAACCGCGCCGTCGCCCTTGCCCGTCTCGAGCGGCACGGCGAGGCGCTGGCACAGCTCAAGCCGTTCGAGAATGCGGGCGTTGCCGATGCCCGCTACTGCTCCGCGCGGGCCGCTGCATCGCGCGCAGTCGGAGACCTGACCGGTGCGCAGCTCTGGTACGACCGGTGCCTCGCACTCGAACCAGGCCACGCGCGCGCGCTGCACGGCCGCGCACGGGTAGCGCTGGAACGCGGGGCGGTGGACGCGGCCACACGCTTCGAGCAGGCACTGGCCGCCAAGCGGAACGATCCCGAGGCGTGGCTTGGCCTGGCCAATGCGCTCGGCGCCGCGGGCGAGAGCCAGCGCGCGCGGCAGATCGCCGAGACGCTGGTCCGGCAAGCGCCACGCTGGCTCGACGCCTTGCGCCTGCTGGCGCAGCTACGTCTGTCCATGGGGGAGGAGGACTTCGCCAGCCATTATGCCCATGCCGCGCAGCTTGCGCTTGGGGACCCCGCCATTCCCCTCGCGCATGCGGATGTCCTCTCCGGCCTAGGCCGGCATGCCGAGGCCGCGGCGATTACCCGCGCGGCACGCACGCGGTTTGCAGGGAATTCGCAACTCGCGCTGGCCGAGGCGATCCATGCCGGAGCGGCGGGTGACGATGCCCGCGCCGAGGCGGTGTTCGCCTCACTTTCCGAGAGCTCGCCCGAGCGTTTCGTCCACGAAGCACGGCACCGCATTCGCCGCGGCGAATTGCGCCGGGCCGACACCCTGCTCGACCGGGCGGCCGAGCGCGACCGATGGAACATCGGCATCTGGGCGCTGCGCGGCATAATCTGGCGCCTTGCCGGGGACAGGCGCGCGGAATGGCTGCATGGGACGAAGGGGCTGATGCGGATGGTCGCGCTGCCTGATGCCGCGCGCGTGCTCGACGCGGCTATCCCCCTGCTCCACCGCCTGCACGACGGCTCGGCGCTCCCGCTCGGCCAGTCGCTGCGCGGCGGCACGCAGACGCGCGGCCAGCTCTTCGCCCGCGCCGAGCCCCAACTTGGCGTGCTGCATGATGCGCTCATGATCGCTGTCGAGGAATATCGCTCAGGCCTGCCGCCGGTCGATCCGGCGCATCCGCTGCTGCGCCACCGCGGCACCACGTGGTCGATCACCGGATCATGGTCGGTGCGCCTCGCCGGTGGCGGCGACCGCCACACGGCGCACATCCATCCGCAAGGCATCGTGTCCTCGGCGCTTTATTGCGAGATCGCCGGCGAGTTCGGCAGCGAGGACGACCAGGCGGGGTGGCTGGAACTCGGCCGCTCCCCTCCGGACCTGCGCGTGGACCTGCCGCCGCTCGCATCCTTCAGGCCCCGCCCCGGCCATCTCGCACTGTTCCCCAGCACGCTCTACCACGGCACGCGCCCCTTCGCGCAGGGAAGGCGCTTGACGGTAGCGTTTGACGTCACCGTTGCGGCCTAAGCACGACCCGCAACGCCGCGAACTACCTTCCCGCAAGAAGAACGGGGCGGAGGACCACCGGTCCCCCGCCCCGCTTGCTTCTGTCCCTCAGGCCCTGGCGCTTAGAACCGGGCGTTCAGGCCGATGAAGAAGTCACGGCCGAGCACGTCATAAGTGCTCGGATAGGTGTTCGACTGCTCCTGGTTATCGCCCAGCAGCAACGAGTTGGTGTTGTTGATAACAACGCCGTTCGCGTCGAAGATCGGCGTGTCCGGCAGCGTGTTGAACAGGTTCCGCACGCCGAAGGTGAACGTGTATTGCTCGAGGAAATCGAGAGCCAAGGTCAGATCGATGAGATCGTAGGAGTCGATCTTCTCGACGCCGTTGAACGCAGCGAAGTCGACATTGTTGTCGTTATCATCGACGCTGCTCAAATGACGCCAGCGCACCGAACTCGTGAGCGGACCGTCAACCCAGCTGGCGCGTCCGACCCACTTGAACTCAGGCGTGGGCTCGCCGCAATTGCCGCCGAACTCACCCGAGCACTCGAAGATGTCGTCGAGACCCTGGACAGGGACCAGGAACGAACTTTCGGTCCATGTCCCCAGGAAGCCAAGGTTGAGATCCGACTCCCCAGAGCCATCAAGCAAGGCAAACGGGACAGAGGTGCCGTAGCTCACTTCGAAGTCGATACCCGACGTGCCGAGCTCTGCAACGTTTACACCCGAAACAAGCGGCGGCGCGTCAGTCGTGATCGCGCCATCGCCGTCACGAACACCCACGAATGGCTGACACACAGGGTCCTGAAGGTTCTGGATCGCACCATAGCAAAGATCGAGCAGGCCCTGGAGGCTGCCGCCGGCGATCGAGATCGCGTCCTCGACAACGATGTCGAAATAGTCGGCGGTGATCGTCAGGCCTGGAACGAAGGAGGGCTGCAACACCACGCCCACGGTCCAGCTGTCAGAAGTCTCTTCCTCCAGTTCGGGGTTACCACCGAATAGCGCGGGAATCTGCGCGTTCAGCTGTACGAGATCCGCGTTGCCGATATTGCCGGCCGGTACGCCGGTGGCGATACAGGTCTGATCTGCTCCGGGATTGGCGGCGAGGAATTCGGCATTGCCGCACGGATCGACCGCAGACGGGAAGCCGATCGCCTGGCCCTGAAACAGGTCGGCCACGTTCGGTGCGCGAATGGCCCGTGCGTACTGGCCGCGCAGGATAACGCCGTCGAACGGCTCGAACTCGGCGCCGCCGGCATAGGTCCAGACCCCGCCAACCGCATCAAGCGTATAGTCGGAATAGCGGCCCGAACCGGTCAGATCGAGGCGCATACCGCCGAACTCTATCGGAACGTTGAGCTCGGCAAAGACCTCCCTGGCAGAATAGTCGCCTGCCGTCGGCTGACCGGCATTGAAGCCGATGACATCGCCCGAAGCAAGGAACGTATCGGGGATGTATTCGGCCGCAACACGGCGATGTTCGACGCCGACGGCGAAGGCCACCGGCTCGGCTTCGCCGAGCGCGAAATCGGCGAACGTACCGGAAATCGCTCCGGTCGTGACTTCGAGCGAAGAGGTCTCGCTGTTCTGAGAACCGATCGTGATCGCGGCGATCTGCTCCGGCGTTAGCGTGCCCGGCCCGAAGATATTGATCGGCGTGCCGGTGCCGTCCAGTCCGGCCTGGAACAACGACCTGGAGATGTTGCCCTGCTGGATCTGCGAGTTGCGCGTACGCGAATACAGATAATAGGCATCATAGCTGAGGTACTCGCCCAGCGGACCAGTGACGCCGGTTACCACCCGGAAAGCGTTACGCTCGTCCAACTGGTTACGCGAGCCGCTCTCATTGGCGCGCCGTTGCACGGAGGTGCTGACGAGACCCAGCTGCGGCGTCGCGAGATTGGACGCGCAAGCCCGAGCGCCCTCGGGTGCTTCCTGGCCCGCGCCACAATAGCCGAGCGAAGCATTGTAGGCAGTGACCTGAGCCTGCGCAGCAGCTTCACGCTGATCGATCAAATTGAGCTCCGCAACGGCGGCGGGGCTCAGAAATTGCGATACGGTTTCGATGTCTAGGTTGTACGTTCCGGTGATTGGCGTCGGCGCCAATTCGGTCTGCACCCGGTTGTTGACGAAGGAAACCTCGCCATAAATCGTGTGGCCGTTGCCGATGTCGTAATTGGCGTTTCCGCCCATGAGGAAGCGCTCCTGCGGCAACTGCAGGTAATTGTCTGGCGCGAAGTTATACAGGTCGCTGCCAGTGCGCCGCCGGGCAACTCCGGGCGTTTCGAAGAAAGCGTCATCGAACACGAGTCCGCTCGCGACAGGCGCAGTAAGCGCCTGCTCGTTGGGATCGGCCGCGTCGATCACGCCATTGCCGTTCGCATCGAACGCCGGCCGAACCGTCGCGGAAGGAGCGAAGTTGATGCGGCCCTGGGGAACCGTGGACGAACCACCCCGGCTGAGCGGATCACCGAAGAAATCGTTGCCCACGATGAACGTGCTGAAATCCCGATCGTCGGCAAACAGCGACTCACGCTTGAAATACTCGCCATAGGCCGTCACGTGGCCACGTCCGTCGGCAATCTCGCTGCCGATCGCGCCGTGCACGTTGTAGCGGAAACCGTCGGCTTCCTGCGTGGAATCGACCTGACCGCCGATCTCTGCTCCCTCGATATCGCGCAAGCGGAAGTTGACCACGCCGGCGATCGCATCCGAACCATAAACGGCCGAAGCGCCGCCCGTCACCACGTCGACAGAGTCGAGCAGGAAGGACGGGATGGTGTTAAGGTCGACGATCTGGTTGGTATCGTAGAACATCCAGCGGCGGCCATTGACCAGCACCAGCGTGCGCGTGGAACCCAGGCCACGCAGGTTGAGCGTCGCCGCGCCATTGCCGGGGTTGTTGGAGAACGACGTCGTGCCGGGGACAACCTGCGGCAGCGTGTTGATGACGTTCTCGACGTTCACCGTACCCGAGAGCTGAAACTCCTCGGCATCCACGACCGCGATCGGCGCGGCGGAATCGGTGTTGCGGCGCTGAATGCGCGAGCCGGTAACGACAATCATACCGCCGTCATCAGCGTCAGCACTGGGCTCTGCCTGAAAGGAGGGGCCACCCTGCTGACCAGGCTCCTGAGCCAGGGCCGGGGTAGCGATTAAGGAACCGGCAATAATGGTTCCGGCAAGGAGTGTCGCCTTGCGAGCACGGATAAGCATTAAAAAGTCTCCCTGGTAAGAGGTGAGGACTGGGGGAAATTCCGGGCGGGCCGCGAATGCGATCGCTTGTGCGACAAACGTTCGGTGCAACCTGCCATGCAGCATTGCTAGCCGCTTAACGGGGCGCTGCACAAACGCTGTGGGTCTGCGGTTTCAAATGAGATGAAATCGTGTGACAAAATTGCTACATGGGGAGCTTGTGCACTGAGGCTCCGGCGCTCGGGACGAACTGCGACGCGGTCGCGGTAACACCGCGCTGCCGCCCATGTCGCTCGGAACGCAGCATCGCGCTCCCCGATCAGTACAGATGCGGTGACACACGGCGGAATGCCGCGAGGCAGGGGCGGATGTCGCCTCCCCTGCACTCTTTTGGCGAAGCGCGGTATCCTCGACCCTCGCTTTGCCAGCCGCAGATCTGAGCAAGCCGGCCGCCTGGCGCCCTCCGCCTCCGCCCAGTCGCTGGCCAATTGCCATCGCCCTCGCTCTGCGCCGCGACGAACGGCATGCCCAACAGAGCAAGCGGTGATGACGGGACAAGTTGCCCATGCGGGTCGGGGGGCGCAGCATCGCTTGTAATCTGACGCAAAGACCTCCAATTGAACACCTCACCCCCCAACAGATGACAGCGATGGCTCCCCACTTTTCCTCCGACGAAACGGACGACAAGCTGCACGAGGAGTGCGGCATTTTCGGCATTGTCGGCGCGGCCGAGGCAGCGGCGGCCTGCGCGCTCGGGCTGCACGCCCTGCAGCATCGCGGGCAGGAAGCCGTGGGCATCACCAGTTTCGATGGCGCCGAGTTCTATACGCGCCGTGGCACTGGCCATGTGGCGGATAATTTCTCCACCGGGGAATCCATCGCCGAGCTGCCGGGCATCATGGCCGCCGGCCACGTGCGCTATTCCACCACCGGGGGCGCCGGTCTCCGGAACGTGCAGCCGCTCTATGCCGACCTGGCGCATGGTGGTTTCGCAATCGCCCATAACGGCAACATCTCCAACGCCCGTACGCTGCGGCAAGAGCTGGTGCAAAAAGGCGCAATCTTCCAGTCCACTTCGGACACCGAGGTTATCATCCACCTCGTGGCCACCAGCCGCTATCCCACCGTGCTCGACAAGTTCATCGACGCGCTGCGCATGGTGGAGGGCGGCTATTCGCTTATCTGCATGACACCGCAGGGCATGATCGCCTGCCGGGACCCGCTGGGCATCCGCCCTCTGGTGATGGGCAAGCTGGGCGATGCCACGGTGTTCGCCAGCGAGACCGTGGCGCTCGACGTGGTGGGCGCCGAGTTCACCCGCCAGGTCGAGCCGGGCGAACTCGTCGAGGTGAGCCTCGACGGCGCGGTGACCACGCATCGCCCGTTCGGCGTGCATCCGGCGCGACCCTGCATTTTCGAGCACGTCTATTTCAGCCGGCCCGACTCCATCTTCAACAGCCGCTCGGTCTATCAATCGAGAAAGCAGATCGGCGTGGAACTGGCGCGCGAGGCCCCGTGCGACGCCGATCTCGTGGTGCCGGTGCCCGATAGCGGCGTGCCGGCCGCGATCGGCTATTCGCAGCAATCGGGCATTCCCTTCGAGCTTGGCATCATCCGCTCGCATTATGTCGGGCGGACCTTCATCCAGCCGTCGGAGGGCGCGCGCAATGCCGGCGTCAAGCGCAAGCACAATGCCAACCGCTTGCTGGTGGAAGGCAAGCGGATCGTGCTCATCGACGATTCGATCGTGCGCGGCACCACCAGCCTCAAGATCGTGGAAATGATGCGCGATGCGGGCGCCAGCGAGGTGCATTTCCGCGTCGCCAGCCCGCCCACCGGCTATGGCTGCTATTACGGCGTCGACACGCCCGAACGCTCCAAGCTGCTAGCCGGCCGGATGGACATCGCCGCGATGCGCGACTTCATCAAGGCCGACAGCCTGGCATTCGTCTCGATCGACGGACTCTACCGCGCCGTTGGCCTTGAAGGGCGCAACGATGCGTGCCCGCAATATTGCGACGCCTGCTTCACCGGCGACTACCCGACCCGCCTGACCGACCTCATCGACCAGCATGGTCGCGATGCGCAGCTCTCGCTCTCGGTCGACAGCCCCAAGGCCGGCAGCAGGCCCAATGTCGATGGCCGCAAGATCGACGCGAAGGTTGCCTGAGGTGCGCGATGATACCATCGGGGCCGGGGAGTCGCTGGCCGGACGTGTCGCGCTCGTCACCGGAGCGAGCCGCGGGATCGGCGCGGCGACGGCGCGCGCTTTGGCCGGGGCGGGCGCGCATGTGGTGCTCACCGCACGCACCGTGCGCGACCTGGAGGGCGTTGAGGATCAGATCCACGCGGCCGGCGGCACTGCCACGATCGCCCCGCTCGACCTTGCCGAGCCCGAGGCGATCGGTAGGCTGGCTCAGGCAATTGCCGAGCGTTGGGACCGGCTCGACATCATGGTGATCGCCGCCGCCATGCTGCCCACGCTCACACCCGTTACGCAGATCGAAGCCAAGCAGTTCAGCCAGGCTTTGACGCTCAACGTGCTCGCCACGCAGGCGCTCCTCGCCGCTTTCGACCCGCTGCTGAAGCGCAGCGGGGTGGGCGGACGGATCGTCGGGCTCACGAGCTCCGTGGGTGCGGCGCCGCGCGCCTACTGGGGTGCATATGGCGCGTCGAAAGCCGCATTCGAGGTGTTGCTCGAAGCCTATGCCAAGGAGGTAGAGCGCATCTCCGAAACCCGGGTGGCGATCCTCGACCCCGGCGCCACGCGCACCACGATGCGCGCACGCGCCTATCCCGGCGAGGACCCGCAATCCATCAAGCCGCCTGAAGCCGTTGCGGAGCGGATTGTCGCGCTTGTTCGGGACGGCTTCGAGAACCTGCATCGTGAGCGGGTAGACGACCTGGCCTGAGCGGGAGCCAAAGTATTCGCAGACCAGCGGGGCGGTGGTTTCACCCGGAGCCGGTCGCCAGTTTGCTCCGCGGATCTTGGCGGAGTATTGACCGACCGGCGCTCACTCGCTTTCGCTGCCCGCGCCCTGTCGGGTACGAGATCAAGCCCAATGTGATCGCATCGCACCCATGAGCCTTGGGATCTGCATGGCATTGATGATGCCGCCGGCTGCATGGTGTTCTCGAAGCATGGATGCCCACCTTCGTTACCACACCAGATCTGTCAGTGCATTGCGCTGCAAGGGCCGTGCACTTGCCCGAACGACCTTGCAGTAACCCGAAGTGCCCGGATGAACAATTCGGCGCTTGCGAGATCTGGAAGAAGAGCATCATGATTGCGTCGAACGAGCCACCGAACTCGCTCGTATGGCCGAGGCTGCCCATGATGAGAATCCACAGGCCCTATTCCATCCGGCAGAGCCATGATCTCAAGGTGAGCGCAAACGGCCGGACGGCCGAGACGCGGTGCTTGCCGGTTCGTTGCGCCCCCGCATGTGTGAAAGTCCGTTCGGCAGCCACGATCATGAGCACCCCGTAGAGCTCAAAGCCCCAAACCATCGGCGGCCCACCGGATCAAATTGTACGGGCCGGAGCAGGAGCAGTATGCCGCCGGTCACGAAGTGGGGCGCCAATCGCCTGCGTTCCCCAGAGGCGCTCGCCACCGTGTAGCCTTGGCAGCGATCCATTCCACGGGGCCGCATCGCCGCTCCGCCGAAGATCAGGAGGATTTAGCCCAGAAGGCCCCCGCTGATCCAGGAGACTGCCGCCAGCAATCATGCGCTCCAACGAAGCGCGATCTGCGCCAACTCTTTCCTGCCACCCCTTATGCCTGGCCTGCCCGACAAGCCCTTTCTGTCTCCGCACCACGCCGGCCACTCTGCTTTGTGAGGGGCGGCGAGGGAAGCTGCCCGGAGAACCCCCGTGGCAGTTTCAGCGCTTCAGCAAAGTCACCTGGCTCACTTCGATGCCGCGGCCGCGAAAGCCGCCTTCGCAGTACATCAGGTAATAGCGCCAGAAATCGCAGAAGCGCTGGTCGAATCCCGCCGGCAGGCGCCGTTCGGCCACCGCATGGTCGAACCTGGCGCGCCACAGGCGCAGCGTCTCAGCATAATGCAGGCCGAGATCCGCCTGGTTGGTCCAGGCAAGCCCGCGCTCCTCGGCCAGCTGGCGAAACTCGGCCGTGCCGATGAGGAGGCCGCCGGGAAAGACATAGGCCTGGATGAAGTCGGCGTTCCGCGCATAACTTTCGAAAAGCGCCTCGCGGATCGAGATGAACTGGATCGCCGCGCGGCCGCCCGGCTTCAAATTGCGGGCCAGGCAGTCCATGAAATCGGGCCAGTACTCGCGGCCCAGCGCCTCGACCATCTCGACGCTGACGATACCGTCATACTGCCCCGCCGCGTCGCGATAATCCTGCTTGCGGAAGGTGGCCGAGCCATCGCCCGGGACGGCGCGCGCGCGGCACCAGGCGAGCTGGTCGTCCGAGAGGCTGATCGCATCCACCCGGCAGCCCTCGCCGGCCGCCATGAGCGCGAGCCCTCCCCAGCCACAGCCGATCTCCAGCAGGCTGCCGCCGGGCGGAACAGCCGCGCGCTCCAGCATGGCGGCAAGCTTGTGGCACTGCGCCGCATCGAGCGCACCGGCCGCGACCGGCTCGTCCATCGGTTGCGGGAACAGGGCACTCGAATAGACCATCGTTTCGCCGAGCCAGGCGGCATAGAAATCATTGCCCAGGTCGTAATGCGCGTGGATGTTGCGCAATGCGCCGGCCTTGGTGTTGCGGTTGAGCCAGTGCAGCGCCCGCGATGCCAGCCGCCACGGCCCCTTGGCGCGAGCTGTCTCGCCCAGGCTCTCGCCATTCGCCATGAAGAGGGCGAACAGCGGCACCGGATCGGGGGAGGACCATTCACCCGCTTCCCAGGCCTGGTACCAGCCTGTGGAACCGCCGGTCGCCAGCCGGATGAGCGCGCGCCAGTCCCGCATCACCACCTCGCACTCGAAGCCGGGCGCGCGGCCACCGAGCAGGCGCCGCCTACCGTCGGGCAGGGTCGCATGGATGGCGCCGGTGGCCAGCCCGCGATCGATCGCATCGACAATCTTGTGGAAGCCGGGCGCGAACAGGCGAGCGAACAGGCCGGGCCGTGACCCGAACCTCTTGCCCGAATGCAACAGGCGACCGCCCCTCGTGCCCGTATCGTTCATGCGCGCTCCTTGCCCATGCGCCTTGCTCCCGGCAAGGCTCAAGGAGGCCGCGCCCGGCTCAACCGTCTCTTGCGCTTCGATAGGTGGCCAGCGCCCGCTCGCGCGCCTGTTTGTGGCCGATGCGCTTGTCGGGGTAGGCATTCGGGCGCTGCTCGGCCGAGGGATCATGGATGTGCTCGTCCGATAGGTGGGCAAGCGGGGGAACGTACTGGCGGATATAATCGCCCGCATCGAACTTCGCCGATTGCGAGAGCGGCGCCATGATCCGCACGAACATGTTCGCATCGACACCCGTGCCGGCGACCCATTGCCAATTGGTGCCGTTATTGGCGTAATCGGCATCGACCAGCGTATCCCAGAACCAGCGGTCGCCGTGTCGCCAGTCGATCAGCAGGTGCTTCACCAGGAAGCTCGCCGCGATCATCCGCACGCGATTGTGCATCCAGCCGGTGTGCCACAGCTGGCGCATGCCGGCGTCCACGATCGGGTAGCCGGTGCGGCCTTGTTGCCAGGCGCGCAGGTCCTCCGCGGCTTCGCTGTCCTGCGCGGGGTCGCGCCAGAAATTCTCACCGTACCCATCGCGATACGGTTTCTCCGGATAGTCGGGGAACTGGCGGACGAGGTTCTGCGCATAATCGCGCCAGACGAGCTCGGAGCGAAACGAGCTGGCGCCGTCGCTTCCGTCCCCGGCCAGCCGCTCCCACAGCATGCGCGGCGAAACCTCGCCCCAGTGCAGGTGCGGCGACATGCGCGAGGAGCCATCCAGCGCGGGCATGTTGCGGTTGGTGTCGTAATCGGGCGCTTGCTCGACAAAATCATCGAAGCGGTCGAGCGCGGCCGCGGTGCCGACCTCCCAGAAGGCGCCGAACCCTCCGGCCCAGTCGGGCTTCGTGGGCAGCAATTGCCAGTCGCTTAGGTCGTCGGAGGCCGGCCATTGGTCGGGGGTGGCGAGCGAGGGCTCGGGCAGAATGTCGAAGCCGTCAATGGCGGCGAACATCGCGTCCCTGAACGGGGTGAAGATCTTGTACGGCATGCCCGAGCCGGTGGAGATAGTGCCCGGAGGCAGCAGGAAATTGCCATCCTGCAGGGACAGATCGAGCCTGGCAGCGAGCTCCTCCTCGGCCGCACGCCACCAGGGTTCGTAATGGTGGAGCGCGTGCACGGTCTTCGCGCCCGTCTCCTGGGCAAGCCTGGCAATCTCATCCGCCGCCCTGCCTCGCCGCAGGATCAGCTTGGAGCCCCGGAGGCCAAGGTCATCAGCCAGCGATTGCAATGAATGGTGCAACCACCAGCGCGCCGCGCCGCCGAGCCTGCGGTCACTCCCGCCCGCTATGGGCGTTTCGTCGTCGAGCACGTAGACGGGGATGACGGGTCCATGCTCCGCAGCCGCACAGAAGGCGGCCTGGTCCACAAGGCGCAGGTCACGCCGCAGCCAGACGATTTGTGCGTTGGAAATGATGCTTCTCCCGAGTTGGAGAGGCAACGGAGCTAGTTTGCCTGAAGTTCCGGGCAGAAATCAGCCGGAACCCGGACCGTAAAACGGCCGCCTGACAGATCTCCCGCGAAGCGCGCATCGCCCAGAAGAAGCGACCCGTCACTCTGCTGCGAGAGGAACGGCGCGCGCGCCCAGAAAAGGTAAGCCTCCAATGCGGGGATTTGCCGGCGAGCCGCTTCGAGCCTGCACCTGGCGAGCGGCAAATCGCCCACTTGCCTCCCATCGGCGAGCCAGTAGCCGTCGCCTTTCCCGAGGATGAGCTCGCGTCGCCAGAAAGCCACTGGCAAGGGGCCGGCAATTGCCTCACCCGTATTGCCATCCTCGCCGAGACGGTCCTCGGCCTGGGCGGTGATCGCCGCATTGAGGCCGATATAGGCCAGAGCCGCTCCGATCGCGACGCGAGCGGGTCGCCGCCACTCTCCGCCGCGCTTCTCCCGCCGCCGCGAGAGCCAAGTGGCGAAACCCATCCCAAGCCACAGCCACACATCGATGATGAACAGCACGTCGCCATAGAACCAGCGGCTGGAGAACGGCTCGAGCAGGCGAATGCCATAGCTGTTCATCCAGTCGAGCGCCGGGTGAGTCAGGCAGGCAATGAAGCTCAACGCATAGAGCCAGCCGAAGCTCACGGGTAAGCGCCCGACCGGCCGCTTGCCGCGCTGCCCCTGCCATTGGTCGAACCACCACAGCGCGCCTGCCAGCGCCAGCGGCAGTAGCACCCAGGCGATCGGCCCGTGCGTGATCCCGCGACGCAACGCCAAATGCTGCATGTCGCCAAGCAGCATGCAGGTGGCATCGATATCGGGAACGTTCGCGCCGATAATCAGCGCGGGCATCGCCAGGCCCGTGCGGCGCTTGAGCCCCGCCTGTCCGATCAGCGCGCCGGCAAGGCTATGGGTGAGGTTATCCATCTCGGCTCACCCGCAATGGTTCGAACGCGTCAGTCGCCGTGTGTCGCCAGGTTTCCACCTTGCACCGGAGGCCGCGTGCCCTGCGGGTCCTGCGCCGTGCCGCCAACAGTCCAGGTCTGCCCCTTGGCCAGCAGCTTGGCCAGGCTCGCATTCTTGCCCTCGGAGGCGCGGCGCTTCTCCTCGATCACCGCGGACTCGTAAGTCGGCGCAGGGTCGTCGTAGATCACGCCGAGCGGCATGGGGAACGGGCCGAAGGGCAGTTCCACCAGCATGTGCGCCAGCGTGCGATTGCGCGCATTGTGCACGAGCACGCCGGCTGCCCGCCAGTCGCCGCCAGGCACATCGACGACCTCGAGCGTGAAGTCCTCAGGGTTGAGGCGCAGGCCCTTGGCCCCGCCCGACTTCTCGCTGCCGAACAGCATCGGCTCGCCATGCTGCAGCCAGAGCTGGCGCTCCTCCGCACCCTTGGGCTGGGCGAAATCCTCGAACACATCCTTGTTATAGACAACGCAGTTCTGGAAAATCTCGATGAAGGCCGCGCCCTGATGCGCGTGCGCAGCCTTGAGCACGTCCGGCAGGTTCTTCGACACGTCGAAGCCGCGTGCCACGAACCGCGCCCCGGCACCCAGCGCAAAGGCGCAAGGATTGGCCGGGCGGTCAACCGAGCCAAGCGGCGTGGACGGCGCACGCGTACCGATGCGGCTGGTGGGCGAGGCCTGGCCCTTGGTGAGGCCATAGATCTCGTTGTTAAACAGCATGATCTGCATGTTCACGTTCCTGCGAAGAACGTGCATCAGATGGTTGCCGCCGATCGACAATCCATCGCCGTCCCCGGTCACGAGCCAGATGTCGAGATCGGGATTGGCAAGCTTGATCCCGGTAGCAACCGCAGGCGCGCGGCCGTGGATCGTGTGGAAGCCGTAGCTCTCCATGTAATAGGGAAAGCGGCTCGAGCAGCCGATGCCCGAGACGAACACGGTGTTCTTGGGGTCCGCGCCAAGCTGCGGCAACGTGCGCTGCACGGCCTTGAGGATGGCGTAGTCGCCACAGCCCGGGCACCAGCGGACCTCCTGATCGGTCTCCCAGTCCTTGAGCGTGGTCGTGATGGGGGTCATGTCGTTCATTGGTTTACCGCCTTGGTGTCCGATCCGTCGCCCTGGATTGCGGCGTCGTCGCCGTGAAACGGTGCGTCGGGATAGGTGCCGTCGTCGTAGCCGGATTCCGATGTCGGGAGCTGCTGCCGGTTGGCCGGCACCTCGCCGCCTTCATTGCCCTCGATGTCGTCGAAATATTTGCCGATCGCCGCTTCGAGCTCGGCGATCTGGAAAGGCTGGCCGCTCGTCTTGGTCAGGCTCTCGGCCTCGATCAGATATTGGTCGCGCAGCACGGTCTTGAACTGGCCGGTATTCATTTCGGGGATGAGCACCCGGTCGAAACCGGCGAGCAGCTCGCCCAGATTGGCAGGCAGCGGCCAGATATGGCGGACGTGGATGTGGCTCACGGCCTTGCCCTTCTCGCGCCAGCGGCGGACCGCCTGGCGGATGGGCCCGTAAGTGCTGCCCCAGCCGACCACCGCCAGCTCGCCCGTCTCCTCGCCCAGCGAGACTTCCTGCGGCGGCACGGCGATGCCATCGATCTTGCTCTTGCGCGCGTCGGTCATCTTCTGGTGGTTGTCGGGCGAGTAGTCGATATTGCCGGTAAGCTCGTGCTTCTCGATACCGCCTACGCGGTGCAGCAGGCCGGGCGTGCCGGGCTTCACCCAGGGGCGCGCACCCTTGGCATCGCGGGCATAAGGCTGGAAGGCCTGGCCTTCGGGCAGCTCTTCGAGGAAGCGCACCGGAAACGGCTCGAACGCATCCGGATCGGGCACCTTCCACGGCTCGGCGGCATTGGCGATGTAGCCGTCGGTCAGCAGCATCACCGGGGTCATGTACTGGACCGCCAAGCGGCAGGCCTCGATCGCCACCTCGAACGCATCGGCGGGCGAGCGCGCCGCGATGACGGGCATCGGCGCATCGCCATTGCGGCCATAGACCGCCTGGTAGAGATCGCTCTGCTCGGTCTTGGTGGGCAGGCCGGTGCTCGGCCCGCCGCGCTGTGAATTGACGATCACCAGCGGCAGCTCGACCATGATGGCGAGACCCATCGCCTCGCCCTTGAGCGCGATTCCGGGGCCGCTCGACGAAGTGACGCCCAGCTGCCCGGCATACGAAGCGCCGATCGCCGCGCAGATCGCCGCGATCTCGTCCTCCGCCTGGAAGGTGGTGACGCCGAACTCCTTGAGCCGCGCAAGGTGATGCAGGATCGCAGAAGCGGGCGTAATCGGATAGCCACCGAAGAACATCGGCAGTTCGGCAAGCTGCGCGCCCGCCACCAGGCCGAGGCTGACGCTCTCGGCTCCCGTAATAGTGCGATAGACGCCCGGCTCGCTCTGCACCGGCGCCATCGGCGTCTGCTTGAGCGGGCCGGAAAGCTCGGCCGTCTCGCCATAGGCATGGCCGGCATTGAGCGCGGCGATGTTGGCGGCGGCAATATCGGGCTTGGTCTTGAACTTGGCGTTCACCCAATCGATGATCGGCTGCCGGCTGCGGTCGAACATCCACAGCGCCAGGCCCAGCGTCCACATGTTCTTGGACCTGAGCGCATCCTTGTTGCCCAGGCCAAAGGGTTTCACGGCCTCTATCGTCAGCGCGCTGATGTCGAAGGCCAGCAGGTCCCACTTGGCAAGGCTGCCGTCCTCGAGCGGGTTGCTGTCGTACTTGGCCTTTTCGAGGTTGCGCTTGGTGAACTCGCCACTGTCGGCGATGATCAGCCCGCCAGGCTTGAGCGCCGCGACATTCACCTTCAGCGCCGCCGGGTTCATCGCCACCAGCACGTCGGGCGCATCGCCGGCCGTGCTGATCTGTCGGCTGCCGAAATTGATCTGGAAGGCCGAGACGCCGAACAGCGTACCTTGCGGCGCGCGGATCTCGGCCGGAAAATCGGGGAAGGTTGCCAGATCGTTGCCGGCCAGAGCGGTCGAGAGCGTGAATTGCCCGCCCGTCAGCTGCATGCCGTCGCCGCTATCGCCGGCGAAGCGCACGACGATGGAATCGGGAGACCGGGTTTCCGGCGCTTTTTCGGCGACTTGCGTGGCCATAATAAACTGTCCTGCTCGCGCCTGTTTTTCCAGGCATGTCTTCAGCTGATTGTGGGCCTGCGAACTAGGTACCCGCTGCCCCTGCGGCAATGAAGTTTTTCTGTGCCCGTCGCAACGCGCAAGGGTGGAAAAGGCGCTTACGCTGGCCTAACGCCTGGGCCATGAGCACCGTAGACGCCCGTGATTACCGCCCCTGCGTGGGCACCATGCTGGTCAATGAAGCGGGCCGCGTATTCGTGGGCAAGCGGTTCGACAGCACCGAGGGGGACCGCTGGCAGATGCCCCAGGGCGGGGTCGATCCGGGCGAAGACCTCTCAGCCGCCATGCTGCGCGAGCTTTACGAAGAGACCGGCGCCGGGCCCGAACATGTCGAGATCGTCACCAAGCTCGGGCGCGAGCTTTATTACGATCTGCCGCCCGAATTGAAGGGCAAGCTCTGGGGCGGGAAATATGTCGGCCAGCGCCAGACCTGGTTCCTCGTCCGCTTCACCGGCAGCGACGAGGCCATCGATTTGGCCGTGCATCACGACCCCGAATTCAGCGAGTGGAAGTGGGTCGATCCGGACGATCTGCCGGACCTCATCGTGCCCTTCAAGCGCGAGATCTACCAGACCATCGTCGAGGAATTCCGCGCCCTCATCTGAGGGCCGCCAAGGCGCTGCAGCCTAGTTCTGCGTGACCACGCTCTGCCGAGGGAGCGCCTCGGCCGCCAGCACTGCGGGGCCGCGGTCGAGCGCAGCGGAAAGCTCGCGCGTTTCCATGCAGTCCGCGCCGCACATGGATTCGAGCTGCGCGAGATTGCGCCGCGCCTTCTCCACCGCGCCCTTTTCCAGCAGCGCCTCGCCCTCGCCCGAGATCGCCGCGTAATTGCGCGGGTCACGCTCGAGCACCTCGCGGTAATAATGGATCGCCTTGCCTTGCAGCCCCTCCTGCCGCGCGGCCGCGGCGAGTTCCACATAGATCGGCGTGTAGCCGGGATCGATCACCAATGCCGCCTCGAAGCTGTCGACCGCTCCTTGCGTGTTCCCGCTGGCGAGTGCCGCGCGCCCCTCTGCCACCAGCGTCAACGCGCGCGGATCGGCCTGCCGTTCTTCCCCCTGCCCCATGCTCGCCGTTACCGCTGCCAGAAGCGAAAGAGCGGCTGCGGCGGGGAAGTAACGCATCACTGTCTCCTTGAGACGGGTCAGGACGGGCGGTCGGCGGCGAGCCATGAACACGCTTGTTAACATGGCTTTGCTAAACGGGCGATGAAGAATCCGTCCGTCTGGTCGTGCAGCGGCGAGAGGCGGATGCCGTTCCCGCGCGGGCGACCGAGCGGCAGGTCGAGGGCCTCGGCGCACCAGCCGGGAGCGCGCGCGAGGAAGGCATCCGCCTGACCTGCGCCCTCCTCGTCGAGCAGCGAGCAGGTGACGTAGATCGCCCTGCCGCCGGGCCGCGTGAGCGCGGCGGCAAGATCGAGCAGGCGGGCCTGCAAGGCGGCCAGACGCGCCAACTCGCCCTCGCTCGACCGCCAGCGCGCCTCGGGATTGCGCCGCCAGGTGCCCGTGCCCGAACACGGCGCATCGACGAGGACGCAATCGGCGCGGCCAAGCCAGGGCTCCAGCTTCTCCATCTCGCGGCCGGGGTCGAGCAGCAAGGTTTCGGCGATCTCGGCCCCGGCCCGCTCGGCACGGGGCGCGAGGCGCGAGAGGCGGCCGCGATCGGTATCGGCAGCCACCAGCGTGCCCTGGTTCGCCATCGCCGCGGCGAGCGCCAGCGTCTTGCCGCCCGCGCCCGCGCACAGGTCGATCACCGTCTCGCCCGCTCGCGCGCCGACCGCCTCGCAGGCGAGCTGGCTGCCGCAATCCTGCACCTCGATCAGCCCGTCGAGGTAGGCCGGCCATTGCTCGATCTGCGTGCCGCCGGGCAGGCGCAAGCCATGCGGCGCGGGCAGTCTTTCCGCGGGCTCGGGAAGGTCCAGCGTAGCCCCGTCCGCCTTCAGCGCATTGACGCGCAAGTCCAGCGGCGCGCGATCGAGCAGCGCGGCGGCCTCTTCTCCCGCGATGTCCGAGGCGGCGAGGCGTTCGGCGATCCAGCGCGGCGCCACGCCGCCCTGGGCAGGCTCCTCCTCTATCGCGATCGGCGCAGGTCCATGGGCGATGCCGTCGAACAGCTCCGCCAGCGATCCGTCGGTCTGGACCAGCCGCAGCATCGCCGCGCGGCCGTTCTCGGGGACGGGCCCGCAGGCGCGGATCGCGCGGTAGACAAGCTCGCGGATGGCGCGCCGGTCCTTGGACCCGGCGAACCGCCTCGTGCGGAACCACTCGGCCACCAGCCGGTCCGCCGGCGCGCCCTGCCGCATCGCCGCCCCGACCACCTGGTCGAGGATGTCGACGGCTGCCTGGACGCGCGCGGAAGGGGTCACGGACGCTCCGGCCTCGGACTGCGCAGCTCGGAATTGGCGCAGGCTGTTTCGAGGGCCGTTTCGGGGGCCGTTTTGGGGGGAAGCATCACCATTTCGTTATTGAAGCACAGCCTGGCAGGCATCACCACCATGCAGAACGAGAAAATGGGGCGCTTCCACCCTGGCGCGGCGAACGGGAGGGTGGGCGCGAGGCGCGGGTCGTCGGCGGTGGCGCCTCAACGGGTGGGGTAATTGGGCGCCTCGCGCGTGATCGCGACGTCGTGGACGTGGCTTTCGGACAGGCCGGCATTGGTGATGCGGATGAACTTCGCGCTCTCCGCCAAATCCTTGAGCGTGGCCGAGCCGGTATAGCCCATCGCCGCCTTGATGCCGCCGACCAGCTGGTGGACCACATCGCGCGCCGGGCCCTTGTAAGGCACCTGCCCCTCAATCCCCTCGGGCACCAGCTTCATCTGGTCCTTGATGTCCTGCTGGAAATAGCGGTCGGCCGAGCCGCGCGCCATCGCGCCCACGCTGCCCATGCCGCGATAGGATTTGTAGGAGCGGCCCTGGTAGAGGAAGGTTTCGCCCGGCGCTTCCTCGGTGCCGGCGAGCAGCGAGCCGACCATCACCGTGGAGGCACCGGCGGCGAGCGCCTTGGCCGCATCGCCGCTGGTGCGCAGGCCGCCATCGGCGATGACCGGCACGTCGCCCGCCGCCCGCGCCGAATCCATGACCGCGGTGAGCTGCGGCACGCCCACGCCCGCCACCACGCGCGTGGTGCAGATCGAGCCCGGGCCGATGCCCACCTTCACTCCGTCCGCCCCGGCGTCGATCAGCGCCCGCGTGGCCTCGGCCGTGGCGACGTTACCCGCCACCACCTGCACCTCATTCGATAGGCGCTTCACCCGCTCGACCGCGCGGGCGACCTCCTTGTTATGGCCATGCGCGGTGTCGATGATGATCACGTCGCAGCCGGCATCGACCAGCGCCTCGGTGCGCTCGAAGCCCTTGTCGCCCACCGTGGTGGCCGCCGCCACGCGCAGCCGCCCGCTCGTATCCTTGGTGGCATCGGGGTTGAGCACGGCCTTTTCGATGTCCTTGACCGTGATGAGGCCCACGCAATGGTAGTTCTCGTCCACCACCAGCAGCTTCTCGATGCGGCGGGCGTGGAGCAGGCGGCGGGCCTCGTCCTGGCTGACCTCGTCGCTGACGGTGGCCAGGTTCTCGCGCGTCATCAGCTCGCGCACGGGCTGGAGCGGGTTGGCGGCGAAGCGCACGTCACGATTGGTGAGAATGCCCGCCAGCTTGCCGCTGCGGTCCACCACCGGGATGCCGCTGATATTGTGCTTGTTCATCAGCGACTGGGCCTCGCCCAAAGTGGCGTCGGGCTCGATGGTGATGGGGTTCACCACCATTCCGCTCTCGAACCGCTTCACGCGGCGCACCGCGTCGCACTGTTCCTCCACGGTGAGGTTGCGGTGAAGCACGCCGATACCGCCCATCTGCGCCATGATGATGGCCATTTCGGCCTCGGTCACCGTGTCCATGGCGGCCGAGATGATGGGTATGTTGAGCGCGATGCCGCGCGTCAGCTGCGTCCGGGTGCTGGCCTGGCTTGGCAGGATCTCACTTTCGGCCGGCCTCAGCAGCACGTCGTCGAAGGTGAGGCCGGTCTCGATTTCCATAGTGCCACTTGCTCTTGTCGGAGGACGATTCGTGGCAGCCCATGTAACCGCGACGCGTGGCAATCGCTAGGGGGCGCTCGCCGCAATGGCTTTTCGCAGAAACTTCGGACCCGGCAGGGGCCCTCTTTCGACCCCCAAAGGCGGGCCGTCAGGCCGTCCAGCCGCCATCCATCGCGTAATTGGCGCCATTGATGTTCTGCGCCTCGTCCCGGCACAGGAAGGTCGCCAGCGCGGCAATCTCCTCGGGCTGGACGAATTTCTTCGTCGGCTGCTGCGCCAGCAATACGTCGTTGATCACCTGCTCGCGCGTGAGCCCGCGGCTCTTCATCGTGTCCGGGATCTGGTTTTCCACCAGCGGCGTCCAGACATAGCCGGGGCTGATGCAATTGGCCGTGACGCCATGCTCGGCAAGCTCGAGCGCGAGCACCTTGGTGAGGCCGGCCAGCCCATGCTTGGCGGCGACATAGGCGCTCTTGAACGGGCTCGCGACGAGCGAATGCGCGCTGGCGGTGGCGATGATCCGGCCCCAGCCCTTGCTCTTCATGTGCGGCACGGCGAGCCGCGAGGTGTGGAAGGCGGCCGAAAGATTGAGCGCGATGATCTTGTCCCACATCGCCGGCGGGAATTCCTCCACCGGTGCCACGTGCTGCATGCCGGCATTGTTGACGAGTATGTCGACCGCGCCGGCGGCCTGCATCAGCGCTTCCACGCCCTCTGCCGAGGTCAGGTCCGCATTGACGTAATCGGCGCCCAATTCCTCCCGCAGACGCGCGATCTCCGCCTCGTCCCCAAAGCCGTTCAGCACCAGCTGCGCGCCCTCGGCCGCGAGCGCCCGCGCAATGGCGAGGCCTATGCCCGAGGTCGATCCGGTGACGAGTGCGCGCTTGCCTTGCAGGACCATTCTCAACTCCGTCACATTGCTGATTTCAGGTGATTGCCACGCAGGGGTTGCAGTCCGGTCGGGTATCCGCTTGGGAACAGCGCGACATTGGCGGGAGGTACCATGCGGCTCAATCCATTCAACCCGGGAAACATCAGCGTACGCGATCGCGGGTCGGGTGGGTTTCCCGGCGGCGGGGGTGGCAAGCTGGGTTGCGGCGGCCTTCTGGTGGTGCTCATCGGTACGCTGGTGTTCGGCATGGACCCGGCGCAGATGCTGGGCACCATGGAGCAGGGTAATCTGGGCGGACAGGCCACGCAGACCGCGCCCGTCTCGCAGGATCCCGCGCAGGCCTGCGCCGCCTACGATTACGGCACCGAGAGCTGCAACGCACTCGCCTCGCTGGACCAGACGTGGCAGCCCATCTTCGCCGATGCGGGCATCGCGTTCCAGCAGCCCACGCTCAACTTCTACCAGGGCGCGGTCAATTCGGGCTGCGGCGCGGCGCAGAGCGCCATGGGACCGTTCTATTGCCCGGCCGACCAGGGCATTTATCTGGACACCAGCTTCTACTCGCAGATGGAAGGCCAGATGGGCGCCGGCGGTGATTTCGCCCGCTATTATGTGATCGCGCACGAATATGGTCACCACGTTCAGGCGCTGACCGGCATTGCCGACCAGATCCGCAGCGCGCAAAGTGCCAATCGCAACCAGGCCAACCAGCTGCAGGTGTTGATGGAATTGCAGGCCGATTGCTACGCGGGCGTATGGGCCGGCCGCAACCGCAACCTGATCGAACCGGGCGATCTGGAGGAAGGGATGACCGCCGCCAGCGCGATCGGCGACGACACGCTGATGCGCCAGGCGGGCCAGCAGGTAAATCCCGAGAGCTTCACACATGGTTCAAGCGAACAGCGTATGCAGGCTCTTCGGCTGGGATTGGAAACGGGTGATGACACGCAGTGCGACCGGATCGTCGAGACACGCTGAGGGCCTGCTGCGCGCCGCGTCGCTGACGGCTGCGCTCGGCGCGCTGGTTCTCGTGCCCGCGCCTGCAAATGCGCAGGAGCTCGTTACGGATAAAAAGGTGACTGTGGGCGATGTCATGCTCACACCGCTGAACGACCTCAACCTCAGCAAGGACCCGATCCCCCCCGTCCTGATCCGCGCCCATGCTTCGCCCTATGACGATCTCGAGCTGACCGATTGCGTGCAGATCGAGCAGGAGATCGGCAATCTGGACGCCGTGCTGGGGGAGGATTTCGACACCGCCAAGAGGCCTGCGCGCGGGCAATCGCCGGAGGGAATGGCACAAAGCGTGCTGGCCAGCTTCATCCCGTTCCGCAGCGTCATCCGCCATTTTTCGGGCGCCAACCGCCATGCGTCGGATTTCCGCGAGGCGATCACCACCGGCCTAGCGCGCCGGGCCTACCTGAAGGGGTTGGGCCAGGGCATGGGTTGCGCTTACCCGTCGCGACCGGCGCCCCCTGGGCTGCTGGTTTACCCTGAAGGCATGGAGCCCGAAACGGACGCCGCTACGCCTGACGGCGGGTGAATCCGCAGCGCCTGCTCCCGGCGCAGGTCCGCAGGCGGCAAACCCTAAGATCAGGGCCGCGAAGCCGATGGAAGCCGAGATGCGGCGGGCCGACATGCGTTCGATCTGCCGGTCGATCTGCCGCATTATCTGATTGCGCTGCTGGCGCGAAAGGCTTTCCTGCCCGGCAACGTCGCCGCGCCTCGCGCAAGCCGCGCATCGCCTCGGCACTGATCGCATCGTTGCAGATCGGATATCGTGCGGTGCCCGTCGCCGAGGTCGCGCTCGATTAGTGTTCCATTGCCGCCGCAACTATCGCTGGAGATCACCTGCGGCATGCTGCGCCGCGCAATTTCGACACGGGCCAGCGGTCACTTGCGCATCTCCTTGAGGAGGCGTTCGATCTCGGCGATATCATCGTCGCTCAGCGCGTCGGCGTCGGCTTCGGCCAGCTGCGCGAAGAGCGGCGCGGCGCGGCCACCGAACAGGCGATCGACCAGCCGCCGCGATTCGCCGCCGACGTAATCGCTGCGGTTGATGAGCGGGGAATAGAGGAAGCGCCGCCCGTCAGGCTCGGTGGTGACGGCGTTCTTGGCGACGAGCCGGGCCAGCAGCGTCTTCACGGTAGGCATGGACCAGCCGCGCGCCGTGCACACCGTCTCGCACATTTCGGCCGCGCTTTGCGGGGCACGCTGCCAGAGCGCCTCCATCACTGCATGCTCGGCATCGCTGATCCGCTCGGCGGGCCCGTTGCCGGTGTCGGCGCTCATCGCAGCCTCCTATCATTGACGACAGGTGCTCGAACGCAAGACGATGTGGATTGCCTCACCTCACTCGTGGCGCACTGCCGGCGAAACGCGCAATGATTTACCCCGCCGCCAGGCTCAGGCAAGATCGGCGCATGCTTCATCGATTCGCGTTCACCGCCGCACTCGCCCTCACCCTCGCCAGCGCACCGGCCGCAGCGCAGGAGCCGCAGGGTGAGGCAACGGGGAGCACCGACGTGGTGCTCGAGACGAGTATGGGCGACATCGTCATCGCGCTCGAAACCGAGCGCGCGCCGATCACGGCCAGCAATTTCCTGCGCTATGTCGACGAGGGGCGGCTCGACGGTACGGTGTTCTACCGCGCCATGCCGATCGACTGGGGCGAGCAGCCCAACGGCCTCATCCAGGCCGGCACCCAGTTCGATCCCGACCGCATCCTTCCCGCAATCGCGCATGAACCGACTAGCGTGACCGGGCTCAGCCACACGCGCGGCGCACTGTCGATGGCGCGCAACGAGCCGGGCACCGCGACGGGCGATTTCTCGATCATGGTCGGCGACCAGACCGGCCTCGACGCCGATCCCGACAATGCGGACCCGGACCTGCAGCCAGGCTACGCGGTGTTCGGCCACGTGACGCAAGGCATGGACGTGGTCGAGGCCATCCACGCCGCACCGACCGACCCCGAGGCCGGGGAAGGCTGGATGAAGGGCCAGATGCTCGCCGAACCGGTGGAGATCATCGAGGCCCGGCGGGTGAAGGAACCTTGATCAGAACAGCGTAGCGCCTATCGCGGCAACTAGGGCCAGCGCACCTAAGAAGGTGAGTACCAGCTTCGCACGAAAGCAGTGCTGCTGCCCTTTGTGCGACCAGTCCTTGGGAAATCCCTGTTCAGGATGGTCGAGCGCTTTCTCCACGTTGATGTAGCCGCAGACGTACTGGAGCAAATCAAGCGCGAGCGCCATCATCGCAAACAGCGCGCTGCTCAAAAGCAGCCACCGCACGGGCGCGAACAGCGCAAGCACCTCTTCATCCGCGATGAGCAAGGCGTAACACGAAGCAAGCGCGCCAACGGCAATGGTCCGCGTGTTCTCACTAAGCCGCGCCGTAATCGTGGCCTTGCGCGCAATGACAACCGATCGGCGCTCTTTGGCCTCTCCAGAAAGCATCAGCGCCTTGTCTTGCGGAGCGGCAGGTCACGCAGGCTCATGGCGCGGTGCTAATTCTCTTCACCCGGATCGTCAGTCCAGTCGCATCCCGTTCCGCCATTCCCGCGAGAGGGGAAGGCACCGATCCTGAGCCAAGGCAAGGTCGTGGACCAGTCAGCGAAGGCCTGCGGATCGAGAGCGCCGGTCAAGACGAGCACAAGCTGGCCAATCACGGGCAACCGCAATTCCGCGCCGGAATCGTCAATGGAGGGGGGATCGTTCCCTGGCCTGCTTTCCTCGAGGACCGGCAGACCATCGAAAGCTAGAGGCAGCACATTCCGTGTACCAGGTATCCAAAGCGCAATCACCCGGTTGACCGGCACATATCCGACCGTTCCGGCGGCGAGCGACACATCGAGCGCAACAAGTTCGGGCAACTCGTCCAGCGACCGGCCGTCATGCGCCAACGGCCGCAATCGCGTCCAGCGATCGCCCGTAGCTCCGCTCCACGGACCCAGGCCCTCGACTTGCAGGCTGTCGCTCATACTGCCCCCCACCGAGCGATCACATGCATATCACGACGGCCCGCCAGGGCAATGTGTCAGCGCTCCGCTTGCGCCAACCGGCTCATCAGGATCGCCGCGCGCTTGGCCTGGCGCTCGAAGCTTGCCAGGTCCACGCTTTCGCCCGGCGCGTGGCTGCCTGAGCCGCTGGCTCCCATGCCGGCGATGCCGTCGACCTTGTCGGCGATGAAGTTGATGTCGCCCGCGCCGCGCCTGGCCGGCGGCAGGATCGGCATCTCGGCCAGGCCCAGATCGGCGTTGACTGCGTTCAGACGGCCGAGCAGCGCGCGATTGCCTTCGGTCGGCGCCATGGGCGGGTAGCGGAACTCGAAGGCGATCTCGGCATCGGTGCCGGGCAGGTTCGCGTCGACGATCGCGCGCATCTTGCTCACCACGCGATCGGTCTGCTCCTGCGAGATCGTGCGCAGATCACCGCTTGCGAGGGCGACCGGCGCGATGATGTTGCCCTTGCCGCTGGCCGTGGCGCTCAGCGTATCGCCGGACAGTTCGGCGGTGCTGCCGCCGGCGACCAGGCCGACATTGTAGGTCAGGTCCTGCTCGGGCAATTGGGTGCGGAAGGCGGCGAGGATGCGCGCCAGCTCGTAAATCGCGCCATCACCCGCAGCCTCGCTGAAGATGCCCGAGGAATGGCCCTCGCGCCCGCTCGTGCGCAGCGTCCAACCATTCGACGAGCGGCGCGCGATCACGCCCATATCGCGCCCGTCTTCCACCGAAAGCCCCTCGAAATCGAGCGCCACGTCGGCCCATTCGGCAGCCTCGACGAGGTCGGCGCGGGCGATCTCGATCGGATCGCCGACATCTTCCTCGTCGCCCGTCATCGCCACGACGATATTCGCATTCGCGAGCGTGCCGGCCGCCTGCATGGCCCGCAGCGCCATCAGGATGACGGCGATGCCGCCCTTGTCGTCATCCGCCCCCGGCCCCGTGGCGCGCATCCCCTCGCGGACATAGTCCTGGAACGGCGAGCCGGGCTCGAACACCGTATCGAGATGCGCGATCAGCAGCATGCGCGTATTATCGGCCGCGCCTTCGTGACGGGCGAACAGATGGCCCGCGCGCCCCGCGGCGGACTGGTCGATCCACTCGACATCGAAGCCCAGAGCCTCGAATTGCGGCCGCAGCATGTCGGCGACCTGGCGCACGCCTTGCAGATTATGCGTGCCGCTATTCACCTCGACCAATTGCTCGAGGAGCGAGAATGCGTCCTCCTGCCCGGCCTCGACGCTGGCGGCGATCCGCTGCTCGGCTGGCGAGAGCTCGGCCGCGGCGGGGACGGCGATCGCTGCCGCGAGCAGCGCGCAGCCCCCTGCCAGCGCCTGCCCCCCTGCCAGTGACCGGCCCCCTGCCAGTGCCCGGCGGAGCATGCTCAGTATACCCGCTTCTTGGGCTCGATGTACTTGGCGTCGTCGGTGAGCGTGTATTCGTGGACCGGGCGGTAATCGATCCGCACGCTGCCGCCCTGGCCGCCCCAACCTTCGAACCAGACAGCAGTATGCTTCATCCAATTGGCATCGTCCCGCTCGGGGAAATCCTCGTGCGCGTGCGCGCCGCGGCTTTCCTTGCGGTTGGCGGCCGAATGCATGGTGACCTGCGCCTGGGACATGAGATTGTCGAGTTCGAGCGTCTCGATAAGGTCGGTGTTCCAGATCAGCGACCGGTCGGCCACGGCGATGTCGGTCATCCCGGCATAGATCTCGGCCAGCTTGGCCTTGCCCTGCTGCATCACCTCGTCGGTACGGAACACGGCTGCATGTTCCGACATGGCGCGCTGCATGGCCTCGCGCACGCGCGCAGTGGGCGTGCCGCCATTGGCGTTACGGAAATGGTCGAGCCGGCCGAGCGCGAAATCCGCGCTGTCCTTGGGCATGTCCTCCTGGCTGGCGCCCGGCTTGACGATATCGCGCAGGCGATGCCCGGTCGCGCGGCCGAACACGACGAGGTCGATCAGCGAGTTGGAACCGAGGCGATTGGCGCCATGAACGCTGACGCAGGCCGCCTCGCCCACAGCGAACAGGCCGGGCACGATCGTCTCGGGATTACCGTCCGGCCCGATCGTCACCACCTCGCCATGATAGTTCGTGGGGATGCCGCCCATATTGTAATGCACGGTCGGCACCACGGGCAGCGGTTGGCGGGTGAGGTCGACGCCGGCGAAGATCTTGCCGCTCTCGGTGATGCCGGGCAACCGCTCGGCCAGCACCTTGGGATCGATATGGTCGAGGTTGAGGTAGATGTGGTCCTTGTTCGGGCCCACGCCGCGGCCCTCACGGATCTCGAGCGCCATCGAGCGGCTGACCACGTCGCGGCTGGCGAGGTCCTTGGCCGAGGGGGCGTAGCGCTCCATGAAGCGCTCGCCTTCCGAATTGGTCAGGTACCCGCCCTCGCCGCGCGCGCCTTCGGTGATGAGCACACCCGCGCCGTAAATCCCGGTGGGGTGGAACTGGACGAATTCCATGTCCTGCAACGGCAGGCCGGCGCGCAGCACCATGGCGTTGCCGTCGCCGGTGCAGGTGTGCGCGCTGGTGGCGGTGAAATAGGCGCGGCCATAGCCGCCGGTCGCCAGCACCACGGCCTGCGCGCGGAAGCGGTGGATCGAACCGTCATCAAGGCACATGGCGATGACGCCGCGGCAGACGCCGTCGACCATGATGAGGTCGATGGCGAAATATTCGATGAAGAAGTCAGAATTGTACTTCAGGCTCTGCTGGTAAAGCGCGTGCAGCATCGCATGGCCGGTACGGTCCGCCGCGGCGGCGGTGCGCTGCACAGGCGGCCCCTCGCCCATATTCTGCATGTGGCCGCCGAAGGGCCGCTGGTAGATCGTGCCATCGGCATTGCGGCTGAAGGGCACACCCGCATGTTCCAGCTCGTAGACCGCCTGCGGGGCCTCGCGCACGAGATATTCAATCGCGTCCTGGTCGCCCAGCCAGTCCGAGCCCTTGACGGTGTCGTACATGTGCCAGGACCAATGGTCGGGCGAATTGTTGCCCAGCGAAGCGGCGATGCCGCCCTGTGCTGCCACGGTGTGCGAGCGTGTGGGGAACACCTTGGTGATGCAGGCCGTCTTCAGCCCTGCTTCGGCGGCGCCCATCGTGGCGCGCAGGCCCGATCCGCCGGCGCCCACCACCACCACGTCATACGTATGGTCGACGATGGTGTAGGCATCGAATTTGGGGCTCGCTTTGCCGTGTCCCAGATTCTCGCCGCCGCCGCGCGGAACTTCGCCCGTATTGGGTGCCGGGTTGGCCATCAGGCGCCTCCCACCAGAGGTGCGCCCAGAGCGAGGCGCGCAATGGAGAACAGCCCGAACGCCGCACCGGCGAACACCGCCAGATTAAGCGCCGCGATGGCCGCGAACTTGTTGCCGGGCGTATCGACATAATCCTCGATCATCACCTGCAGGCCCAGCCGGGCGTGCCAGAAGACGGAGATGATCAGCAAGGCGACCACCGTGGCCGGGATCGGGCTGGAAATCCATTCCCGCGCCGTGGCGTAGGAAAGGTCGGGCAGCAGGACGAGCGAGACCACCAGGAACAAGACCGTGAGCAGATTGCCGATGGCGGTGAAGCGCTGCAGCAGCCAGTGATGCGCGCCCTCGCCGGACGAGCCGAGCCCGCGGACATGGCCGATGGCGGTGCCCTTGTCGCCGTAGCGCTCGAGAGTGGTTCTTCTGCCCATGGGTGGGAATTCTTTCTCAGAACAGGAGGATGGCGGCCCAGAAGGCGGCGGTCAGGATCAGGCCCGAAGCGATCGAAACGTAGGAGAAGCGCTTGTTCAGCGACAGCTCGTACCCGGCGCCGATATCGAGCACGAAGTGGCGGATGCCCGAGGACATGTGATTGAAGAACGACCAGCTTATGCCCACCAGCACGACATAGCCGATGGGCGAGGTCATCACGTCGGCGAAGGTCTGGTAAGCCTCCGGCCCGCTGGCGAGCGAGCCCAGCCACCACAGCAGCACCGGCAACGCGACGAAGGCCATGCCATCACCCGCAACGCGGTGAAGGATGGAGACCATCATATGCGGGCCCCATCTCCAGATCGACAGGTGTGGCGAAAGCGGGCGGTCGGCCATGCAAGCAGGTCCCCTGGCGGGCAGATAAACGGATGCGCCCCATCTAGCGTAACTTATCCGTGTGACAAGGACGGGCTATGGGAGGATGGCTTTTGCTTTCCCCATCCCGCTCGCTAGAGGTCTGCCATGATCAATGTCCTTGTCACCGGATCGAGCCGCGGGATCGGCCGCGCAATCGCCGCCTCGCTGGCCAATCGCGGCGCAAGCGTGATCGGCCATGCGAGCGCGCCGCACCCCGCGTCGGACGGCCAGCCAGAGGCGATCGGCGCCGACTTCACCGATTTCACGGCGCCCACCCTGTTATGGTCTGAGGCGCTCGAGCGCGCGGGCGGGAGGATCGACGTGCTGGTGAACAATGCCGGCCTGTTCAAGCCCAGCCCGCTCGACACTTCGGACATCGCCTGGCTCGATGCGTGGGAGGAAACTTTGCGCATCAATCTCACTTCCGCCGCGCAGCTCAGCCGGCTTGCGGTGCGCCATTGGCTGGCCGAGGGCATAAAGGGGCGGATCGTCCACATCGCCAGCCGCGCGGGTCATCGCGGCGATTCGCCCGCGCATTGGCATTATGCGGCGGCCAAGGGCGGCATGCTGGCCATGCACAAGACCATCGCGCGGGCCTATGCGGCGCAGGGCATCCTCAGCTTCGCCGTGGCGCCCGGCTTCACCGACACCGCCATGGCCGGCGATTATCTCGAGAGCCGGGGCGGCGAGGGCCTGCTCGTCGATATTCCGCTGGGCCGCGTGGCCGAGCCGGAGGAGATTGCCAGCATCGCCACCTTCTGCGCGCTCGATGCGCCGCCGAGCATGACCGGCACGGTGATCGACGCCAATGGCGCAAGCTATGTCCGCTAGGGCCCTCCTGGCGGGCTTGAGTGCGGTGGCGCTCGCCGGATGCCAGGCCGCCGGGACGCCGACACCGCAAAGCGTGGCAGCAAATGCTTGGCCTGCGCGCGACTGGACCGCCGCGTGCACCGATCACGACGAATGGGATGCGCCCGGTCCGCCGTTCCGGATCCACGGCAACACCTATTACGTGGGCACATGCGGCATCTCGGCGATGCTGATCACCGGGGATGAGGGCCATGTGCTGATCGACGGCGGCACCGAGGCGGGCGGGCCGTTGATCGCCGCCAATGTCGAGCGGCTGGGTTTCGCCATGGACGACGTAAAGATCCTCCTGCTCAGCCACGAGCATTTCGACCATGCGGGTGGGCTTGCCCATTTGCAGCAGCTGAGCGCCGCCCGCCTGCTCGTCTCCCCGCCCGCGGCCCGGACAATGGCAACGGGCACAGCCTCGCCCGAGGACCCGCAGGCCTTGACCCTCGATCCATTCACCCCGGCCAAGGTCGCCGGAACGATCGACGACGGGGAGACGGTGACGCTCGGCGCGCTCTCGATCACGGGGCTGGCGACGCCCGGCCACTCGCCGGGGGCAACGAGCTGGACGTGGCGCTCCTGCGCTCGCCCGGACGCCGGAGAGGATTGCCGACAGATCGCCTATCTCGACAGCCTGTCGGCGGTCAGCGCCCAAAGCTACCGATTCTCCGCCCATCCCGAACTCGTGGCGCGCTTCCGGACGAGCCTCGACAAGGTCGCGCAGATCCCTTGCGACATCGTCCTGACGCCCCATCCCACTGCCAGCGCCATGCCAGTGCGCATCGCCGAACCTGCCGGTCTGGTCGACCAGACCGGCTGCGCGCGATACGCCAAAACGATGCACGACCGGCTCGACGAGCGGCTGGCGGGTGAGGACGCCACATCATGAGCAGCAATTGGAAGATCACCGCGCGCGGACCGCGGCAGGCCGTGGAGCAGGCGCTCGCAGCGCAGGGGGCGGTGGATAATTGGGACCCCGACTTCGTGGTCGGCGCAAGGGAGCTGCCCGAACGGCCGGAAGAATGGCTTCTGGAAGCCTGGCTGCCGCGCCGCCCGACGCATGGCGACATGCTTCGCGTGCAGAAGCTTTTCACCGGCTCGGCGCCGCGCGTGACCACCGAGCGCCTGGGCGATATCGACTGGGTCTCGGCCAGCCGCCAGCATGCAAGGCCCATAGTCGCAGGCCCGTTCCGCGTGCGCACACCGGACTTCAAGCGCCTCGACCAGCCGGACCTGATCGAGTTCGAGATCCCGGCCGCACAGGCGTTCGGCACGGGCCAGCACGCGACCACTTCGGGCTGCCTGGAAATGCTCGCGGCCATGAAGGCGCGCAGGGTGCGCCCACACAAGATCGCCGATATCGGCACGGGAACGGGTCTGCTCGCCTTCGCCGCGCTGGCGCTGTGGCCGCATGCCCGCGCCACTGCCACCGACAACGATCCCGTCTGCGCCGATTCGGTGCTCGATAATGCCACCCGCAATGGCATTGCGCTGGGCAATGGCCGCGGAGAGCTGGCGTTCGGCGTTGCCGAAGGCGTGGAAGGCGAGCAGCATGAGGCCCGCGCGCCTTACGACCTCATCATCGCCAACATCCTCGCGCGGCCGCTGATCGAACTCGCGCCCGATTTCGCCGCCATGACCAGCGCGCGTGGACATTTGCTGCTTTCCGGCCTGCTCGTGAGCCAGGAAGCGGCGGTACGCTCCAGCTACCGGCGCGCGGGCTTTCGGCTCGTAGCGCGGCTGGCGAAGGGCGAATGGTCGATCCTGTGGCTGCGCCGCCGCTACCAGGTCTAGCGCGCCGGCTCCTTTCGGCCGCGCGTGCGGTGCTTGCCGGCATCGCGCTCGCGATCGGCCTGTTCCTCCTCGCCGGCTGGATCGGCAGCGCTATCCCGCGCAATTCCGCCTGGCGCGAGCCTGCGCAAGGCATCACGATCATGGTCGAGACCAATGGCACGCATACGGGCATCGTCATGCCCATCCGCACACGGGTGAAGGACTGGCGCGCGACCTTTCCCGAGGCGACGTATGTGGGCGCAAGGCCGGCCACGCACATCGCAATCGGCTGGGGCGAGCGCGAAGTGTTCCTCAACGTGCCCACCTGGGGCGATCTCGCGCCGCTGACGGCTTTGCGCATCGCCTCGGTCGGCGGGACCAGCGTGCTGCGCGTGAGCCCCTATATCCGCCCCGCGCCGAGCGAGTACCACCGGCCGCTGCGGCTGACCGAGGCGCAGTACCGCCAGCTCGTGCGGCGGGTGGAAGCGAGCCTGGCCCCCTTGGCGAGCGGCGGCGGGCCGAAGCCGATCGCCGGGACCGACCCGTTCTCGATCTATTATCCGGCACGCGGCCGCTACACGATGGCGCGCACCTGCAACACCTGGGTGGGCGACGCGCTGGCCGATGCGGGCGTGCGCATGGGCGCATGGACCCCGTTCGCCGGCGGGGTGATGAAGTGGATCGACCCGCCCGCCCCGCGCTGAGCGAGGCGCGGGCTGCCGGTGCGAAGCCTGCCGGCGCGCCCGTTCGGCGCTGGAGAAGCCAGCATCGGCGCGAATCGCTGACCGCAGGCGCGGATCGAAGCTAACCGGCCGCTGTCACGATCTCGGCCCAGCCCGCCTCGTCGATCACCTCGATGCCGAGTTCCGCCGCCTTCTTGAGCTTGGAGCCCGCGCCGGGTCCGGCGACGATGAGGTCGGTCTTGGCGCTCACCGTCCCGGCCGCCTTTGCGCCCAGCCGCTCGGCCTGCGCCTTGGCCTCCTCGCGGCTCATCGTCTCGAGCTTGCCGGTGAAGACAACCGTCTTGCCGGAAATGCGGCTCGCGAGCGTCTCCACTTCGTAGCGCGGCGGATCGACCTCGCGAAGCAAGTCGTCCCACACCTCGCGATTGCGCTCCTCGTGGAAGAAGTCGCCCAGCGCCTCGACGACCACGGGGCCCACGCCATCGATCGCGGTGAGCTCGGCCGCAGCCTCCGCGTCACCGGCGCGGGCGCGCTCGGCGGCTTGGCGCAAGGCGGGCAGCTCGTGGAAATGGCGCATCAGGTCGCGCGCGGTGACCGCGCCGACATGGCGGATGCCGAGGCCGAAGAGCAGCCGCGCAGCATCGGGCCGGCGCTTGGCTTCCACAGATGCCAACAGATTATCCACAGACTTGTCCTTCCACCCCTCAAGCGCGAGGATGTCCTCACGGCGTTGGCGGAGGCGGAAGATGTCGGCCGGGCTCTCGATCCAGCCGGCGGTGAAGAACTGGCGGATGGTCTTGTCGCCCAGCCCCTCGATATCGAGCGCGGCGCGGCTGACGAAGTGATCCAGCCGCTCGGTACGCTGCGCGGGGCAGACGAGGCCGCCCGTGCAGCGCACATCCACCTCGCCCTCCTCCGCCACCGCCTCGCTGCCGCATTCGGGGCAATGGCCGGGGAAGGCGTAGGGCGCGCGTGGCTCGTCGCGGGTGAGATTGCCGACGACCTGCGGGATCACGTCGCCCGCGCGCTGCACTTCGATCCGGTCGCCGGGGCGCACGCCGAGCCGGGTGATTTCGTCCCGGTTGTGCAACGTCACATTGGTGACCGTGACGCCGCCCACCAGCACGGGCCTCAGCCGCCCTACGGGCGTGAGCTTGCCCGTGCGGCCGACCTGGATGTCGATTGCCTCGACCACCGTCTCGGCCCGCTCGGCGGGGAATTTGTGCGCCAGTGCCCAGCGCGGCGCCTTGGCGACGAAGCCCAGCCGCTGCTGTAGATCGAGCCGGTCGACCTTGTAGACCACGCCGTCGATCTCGTAGCCGAGCCCCGCGCGGCCCTGCTGGATGGTGCGGAAATGCGCCAGCATCTCGTCCAGATTGGCGCACATTCTGAGATCGGGCGAGATCGGCAGGCCCCATCGCTGGATCTGCTGCATCACCGCGAACTGCGTGTCGCCCGGCAGCGCGCTCGCCGCGCCCCAGCCATGCGCCCAGAAGCGCAAGGGCCGCGCGGCGGTAACGGCGGCATCCTTCTGCCGCAGCGAGCCGGCAGCGGCATTGCGCGGATTGGCGAACTGGCGGGCCTTGGCTTCATCCATCGGCTCGCCCCTCGCTCCGGCCTGCTCGCGCGCCTCTTCCATCAGCCGCGCATTGAGCGCAGCAAAGGCCTGTTTCTCCATGTAGACTTCGCCGCGCACCTCGAACAATTCCGGCGCCTCGCCGGCGAGTTGCTGCGGTATGTCGGCGATATGCGCGACGTTGGCGGTGACGTTCTCGCCCACCTGCCCATCCCCGCGCGTAGCGGCCAGCACCAGCCGCCCGTGCTCGTAGCGCAGCGAGCAGGACAGGCCGTCGATCTTGTCCTCGGCGGTGAAGGCAACCGGCTCATCCTCCGCCAGCGCCAGAAACCGGCGCACGCGGGCGACGAACTCGGCCACCTCCTCATCGGCAAAGGCATTGTCGAGGCTCGTCATTCGCACCTGGTGCTCGACCTTGGAGAGCGGCGATGCGGCGATTGCGTGCCCCACCTTGCGCGAGGGCGAATCGGCGCGGACGAGGTGCGGGAAGGCAACCTCGAGCTCGGCATTGCGGCGCACCAGCGCGTCATATTCCGCATCCGAAATCTCGGGCGCGTCCTCGGCATGGTAAAGCCGGTCATGCCGCGCGATCGCCTTGGCCAGGCGCATCAGCTCATTGGCAATGTCGGCTTCGGTAGGCGCGCTGCTCATTCAGCCCCCGCGGGCTGGCTCACTCCGCGATCCGCCGGCTGTCGCGCTCGAACTGCCATCGGAAGCCTTCGTAGCGCATCCGGTAAAGCGACGAGGGTGAAGCCGTCGCGCCGGCCGTGTAGCTTGCCCAGGCGCTGCATTCCGTCGTGCTCGCGCAGGAGAAGTTGTGGATGGCGAAGACGAGCGCGGGTTGCTCGTCCTCGCTGTCCTGCCACGCCGTCCGGACCCGGGTGCAGCGCGACAACGGCGCCAGCTTGGGGAAGCGGGCGACGAGCGCGGTCTCCTGCGCCTGGGCGAGCGCCTCCTCCGACCTGCCATCGCTCACCGCGAGGCAGATTGTCGGCCGGGCGACGATGTCGCTGGCGAAGTACTCGGCCAGCAGGTGCTCGGCCAAGGCCAGGCGCGGCTCCGCGGCGTCTGCGGCGAGCGGCGGCAGGTCAGGCCCGCCGGCATCCCCCAAAGCTGCGTTCTGTACGCAGGCGGCGGGAAGCACCGCGGCGAGGAGCAAGGCAATTCGCGGCACGCTCACACGCCCTCCAGCAGCCGGTCGGCCTGTGCGCGTGCCTCAATGGTGATCTGTGCGCCTGAAAGCATGCGTGCGATTTCCTCTGTCCGGCCGGCCGCGTCAAGCATCTGGACCGACGTGCGCGTTACCGTGCCCACCGATCCATCGGCGCTGGACTTGGCGATCAAATAATGCCGGTTGCCGCGCGCGGCGACTTGCGGCGAGTGCGTCACCGCCAGCAATTGCCCGCCTTGCGCCAGCCGTGCCAAGCGCTCGCCGATCGCGCTGGCGACCGCGCCGCCCACACCGCGATCAATCTCGTCGAAGATCACCGTCGCCGCCCCGCCCTGCTCGGCCAGCGCCACCTTGAGCGCGAGGATGAAGCGGGACAGCTCGCCGCCACTGGCGATCTTGTTGAGGGGTGCGAAATCGGCGCCCGGATTGGTGGCGATGAGGAACTCCACCGCATCCATGCCGTGCGCGCCCCAGCGCTCCTCGGGCAGTGCGGTGACCACGGTGCGAAAGCGCGCGGCGTCGAGCTTCAGAGGCGCAAGCTCGTTCGCCACCGCTTCGTCGAGCCGCAGCGCGGCGCGGTCGCGGGTGGCATGCACCTCCTGCGCCATGGACCGGTAGGTCTCGCGCGCTGTCGCCGCGGCGCTCTCCAACGCGGCGAGGTTGGCCTCCCCATGCTCGATCCCCTCGAGCCGGGCACGCATGTCGCGCATCCTCTCGGGCAATTCGTCGACCTGGCAATTGTGCTTGCGGGCCAGCGCGCGCAGCTCGAACAGCCGCGTCTCGATCCGGTCGAGCGCGGCGGGATCGTGCTGCAGCGCCTCGCCCGCGGCGGCAAGCTTCTCCTCTGCCTCGCCCGCTTCGATGACTGCCCGGTCGAGCGCCGCCAGCGCGTCCGCCAGCAATTCGTGCTCGGGCGCGATCCGGTCGAGCTTGCGCGCCGCGCTGCGCAATTGGGCGAGCGCCGAATCGGACCCGTCCCAGAAGGCGCGCAAATCCTCCAGATCGCCCGAAAGCTTCTCGCCCTTCTGCATGTCGGCGCGGGCGAGCGCGAGTTGCTCCTCCTCCCCCTCCACCGGGGCGATCGCGGTCAGTTCGGCAAGGTAAGCAAGCAGCAGGTCCTGGTCGGCCCGCGCCTGGTCTATCGCATTGCTTGCCTCGGCGAGCCGCTCCTGCGCCGCGCGCCATGTGCGCCATGCGCCTTCCACTCCGGCAATGTCCGTGCCGGCATAGCGATCGAGCAGCGCCCGGTGCCCGCGCGGATTGACCAGGCCGCGATCGTCATGCTGGCCGTGCAGCTCCACCAGCGCCGGCGCCAGCTCGCGCAGCAGCGCCATGCCGACCGGCTGATCGTTGACGAAGGCCTTGGAGCCGCCGTCGCTCTTGAGGCGGCGGCGCAGGAGGAGCGGTTCGCCCGGCTCGAGTTCGATATCCGCCTCGGCCAGCGCATCGGCCAGGAGCAAGGGCATGGAGCCGGCGAATTCGAAGCTTGCCGTGACGCTGGCCTGTTCCTCGCCTGCGCGCACAAGACCGCTATCGGCGCGATTGCCGAGCACCAGGCCCAGCGCATCGAGCAGGATCGACTTGCCCGCACCGGTCTCCCCGGTCAGCACGCCCAGACCCGGCCCGAATTGCAGGTCGAGCGCTTCGATGAGCACGATGTTGCGGATCGCGAGCGAGGTCAGCATGAGCTTGCGTGCAGCATTACGGCTGCCCCGGCAAAACCGCAATCGGGTGAGCTTATGGTCTTGCGCCCGTTAGGCAACGTGCAAGCGGCGGAAAAGCTCTCCGCCTCAGCCGCCGAGTGCAGCGGTCACCACTGCGGGCTCGTGCTCCTCGACCAGCCTGAAAGCCCTCTGGTACCAATCGTCGCCCGGATAATTGGCGCCGAGCACCGCCGAATAGCGGCGCGCCTCCTCGGGCAGGCCCAGCGCCAGGCTCGTCTCGGTCAGGCGAAACAGCGCCTCGGGCGTGTGGCTGGTGGTCTGATAATCCTCGATCACGTTCTGGAACCGCAATTGCGCCGCGAGCCACTTGCCCGAACGCTCGTAATAGCGGCCGATCTCCATCTCCTTGCCGGCAAGATGGTCGTTGACGAGGTCGATCTTGAGCCGCGCATCGGCCGCATATTCGGACGCCGGGTAGCGCCGCTGCACTTCCTGCAGCGCCTGGAGCGCCTGCCGCGTCACCGCCTGGTCGCGCTCCACGTCGCTGATCTGCTCGTAATAGCTGAGCCCGATCAGGTAATAGGCGTAAGGCGCATCCTTATTGCCCGGGTGGATCGAGAGGAAGCGCTGGGCGGCCGAGACCGCCTGGTTGTAATCCGCGCGCGCATAATAGGTGAAGGCGCCCATCAGCTGTGCGCGGCGGGCCCAGGGCGAATAGGGGTGCTGGCGCTCCACCTCGTCGAACAGGGCGGCGGCAACCTGCAGGTCGCCGCGGTCGAGTCGGTCCTTGGCCGCCGCATAGAGCGATTCCACGTCGCGCGCGACGTAAGCGAGTTCCTCGTCGCCGCCACCGCCGCCTAAGCTGGCGCAGCCGGAAAGGGTGATCGCGGCGCCTGCGGAAAGCAGCACGGCCCGGGCGAAAGATCGGGTGGTCATCGCGCGCCTATAGCCGCCGGTCCGGTGAACGCCAAGTGAAGTCCGAAAGCACCGGTATGCAAGCGCGTCCCCTGAGGCGCTCACTGCGCCTGTGCATCGGGATAGGATGCCAGGTCGTCGATCGTCATGGCTGCCAGGACATCGAGGTCATCACCCTGCCCGGCAGTGGACAGGCCCTGTATCGGGATTTCCACCACCCGATCCGTGCCACTGTCGTCGACCTGGATCACCAATCCGGTAATCGCGCCCTGGGCATCGCGCACCACGGCCTCGATATCGCCCAGGTCCTCGCCACTCGAGCTGACGAGATCGGCGTCGAGCAATTGCTGTTCGCTGAGGCCGAGCGCACCCGGAGAGGACGCCTGATCATCCGCATCCACTCCGGTCGATTCCTCGATCCGGTCCTCCACCCGGTCCTGCGCCCGCTCCTCAGAGTTCTGGCACGCGGCCAGCAACGCCAGCGTCAGCGCCGTGGCGCCCGAAAACCTCAATCTCATTGCCGCATCCTTTTTCCGTTGCACGCTCCATTGCCGCGCGCGCGATTACTTTTCCCAGAACGCGACCGAGCGGCATTCGATGCTCTCGCGGATGTTGGCATCGGGAAAGCTGGTGTCGACAAAGGCGCTGTGCGGGCAGCGCCAGGTGACCGCATGGTTCGAATCGTGGAACTTGAACAACAGCACGTCATCGGCCTGCATGTTCGCGAAATACCACCAGCGATGGCCGGGATGGTAGGAGAAGATGCTGGCGGCGAGCATGTCTCCCTCGCCCTCCACCGGCTTCACCAGATCCGGCCCTTGCGGGAACTCGTCCACGATGAACAAGGTGTTCGACTTCTCCTCCCCGCCAAAGCTGGTGCGCCCGTCGCACAGCGCCAGCGGCACGTCCTGCGGCGGGGGCGAGAAGGTGCGCCAGTGGCTGGTGATGAGAAAGCGCGTGTAGCCCGGGCCATCGGGAAAGTGCTTGGCGTAGGTGTCGGCCGCCATGCGCCGCGCCGTGGCGGTGTTGAGATCGACATGCGCCTCGCCCGCGGGAGGCTGCACGCCGCCGCGATGATCGTAATTTTCCGCCTTCTGCTTGGCGCGTTCCGAAAGGTCGGCGCTGGTGCGGATCATCCAGCCGCGCGCCACGCATCTGTCGGCCCCGGTGCGGCGGACGATTTCCGCTTCCACCTCGCGCTCATACAGCGCATCCACCATGGCCTTGTCGTGAAAATCGCTCACCGCGCTGGCCGATTTGCCGATCATGAAGCCATGCGTATCGAGCGTGAAATGCTCGCGGATCGGCATGCCGTCGCGGACGATGATCTGGTGGTCGGAATAGGTGCCGGTGTTCATCTCGGCGCCCTGGCTCACATAGCGGCGGGTGACGAAATCGCCCTCGTCGACATAGCGCATCGTGGCGCGCAGCTGGCGCGCGCGCTCCTCCACCTCGGGCTCGGCCTCCAACTCGGCATGCGTGGCCATGATCCTCTCCCGGCAATCTCTCCCGGCGCAAGCGGCGCCGCAGGCGCGAATCTATGCACCCGCCACTGGCGCCCTGCAAGCATCGCGCTTAGACCCCGCTCGCCAAAGACAAACGGGAGAGCTGGATGGGACCCTTGCCGCCGCACCAGGACGATCGCGCCATCTGGGACATGTGGGAGAGCCAGTTCCGCCTGCCCGTGGCCACCGTGGCGGACGAGGTGGGCACCTTCCGCGTTCTGGGCGACGGGCCGCTCACCTCGGGCGAACTGGCCACGGAACTCAAGGTCGATGAGCGCGCGCTCACCATTCACCTCAGCGCACTGGCATCGAGCGGCCTTCTCGAAAAGCGCGACGGCAAGTGGACCGCCACTCCCGCGGCGCGCACCTGGCTGCACCCGGAGGCGCAAGGCTATTGGGGCGGCTTCCTGCTGCGCTTCCGCCAGACCAACCCGCTCCACGCGCAATTGCTCGAAACGCTCAGGACCGGCCAGCGCCCGGCCAATGTCGTCTCCGGCGGCCCTGAATGGGAGCGCGGCACGATGAGCCAGGAAACGGCCGAGCGGATCGCGAAATTCATGCACGCCCATTCCATGGCTCCGGCGCGCGGCGCGGCGACACAGCGTGTGTTCGGCGAGATCGGCAGCCTCATGGACATAGGCTGCGGCTCTGGCGTCTACGGCATCGAGCTCGCCCGCGCGAACCCTTCGCTCGAGGTCACGCTGATGGACCTCAAGGAGATGTGCGCCGAGGCCGCCAAATTCGTCTCCGCCGCCGATCTCGGCGAGCGGGTGACGACCGCGCCCGTCAACATGTTCGAGCAGGAATGGCCCGCCGGGCATGACGCACACTTCTTCGCCAACGTGTTCCACGACTGGTCGGAAGAGACCAATGCCATCCTCGCGCGCAAGAGCTTCGAGGCACTGGCGCCGGGTGGGCGCATCTTCCTCAGCGAAATCCTCATGGACGATGACGGCGCCGGCCCCTGGCACGCCGCCGCCTTCAGCCTGCTGATGCTGCTCGGCACATTGGGCAAGCAATATTCGCTACCGGAATTCCGCGAGATTTTGGAGGGCGCGGGCTTTACCAATGTGCAGGCGGTGCGCACAGGCGGCGGCTATTACTCTCTGGTGAGCGCGGTGAAGGCATAGGCGCGCGTTGGGCGGCTTGACTGGTTGGAAGCGCTCGGCCCGCTTTCGGGCGAGGAAGGTCGAGCAGATCAGCGGAACGGAGCAGTTCACCCACCCCGTCCCGCCATCGTCCCAGCTATGCGTAGCTGACCTGTATTGTTTGCCGCCGCCGACGCACCACTGAGCCGATCGCACCGAACCCGATAAGCATCATCAGCCAAGTCGCGGGCTCCGGCACCGCGGGCACGTCGGCCGTGCTGGTATAGATGTTCTCAAGTATGACGCTTCGGTATGTGCCGTCCGGCAACGCAAAGCGGATACGATCATCAAACGGGGAGGATGAACCGGATCCCCCTCCTCCCAGCCACAAGCTATAGTCGGTGAAAGAGCCGCTGAGGGACGGGTACATCGCGTCCGTTACACCAAAGCCGAAAGAGACCGGGTCGTCGTAAGTGCCGGTGATCCCTCCCCTGACTTTGTGATAGCTGATCTGGGTATTGCCGATCCGCCCGGAAGCAGCGAAAAACGGAGCTGTCAGCACCAGATCGTCGTAGACGTAACTGGTGTTTCTAGATTCAACCACGTCTTCGGGCCTGTAGAACAGGTTGTACTCGAAGGTGTTCGGGTGTTCATAAAAGTCCCCTTCTTCCCCGACATATTCTTGGACGCTGTAAAGCAACCCGCTGAAAGTCAGCATTTGAGCCGCAGAGGCGGGTACAGCCGGAAGAACAAGCGCGAAAACGCAAGCAGAAGCGAGCAATTTAACATTTATCATGTATTTCCCTCCCAAGAAGAGGGCAGTTTACCTCGCGAAATGCTTGATCGGAAGAGCTATTAGTATCGACGGGATAGATTAGCGCTTCGCAGCTTGGATATATGGCATGCGAATAGGAGACACTTCTCCTGTTCGACAACATTTGTTATTTGAAAAGGACGCTACGGTGCACGCGATCCAGCGGGCCTGACATCGCCCTTTACCGCTGTCCTACACAGGACACCTTCGGCACCGTGGCCGCTTCTGTTCACAATCCCGGAATTCGGCACATGCGCATGCGAAAAAGTGTCACCCTGTCACACGCCGCGATTTTCCACGGAATTGCGCCATTGTCCGGCGTTTCGGACCGCTTGACAGGGTGTCAACTTTGTCAAGTCACGCGTCGCAAGCGGCAATGCCGATGACGCGCGACCCGCTTATTCCTCGCCCATCCTGAGCGCGGCGATGAAGGCTTCCTGGGGGATCGACACATTGCCGTATTCGCGCATCCGGGCCTTGCCCTTCTTCTGCTTCTCCAGCAGCTTCTTCTTGCGGCTGATGTCGCCGCCATAGCACTTGGCGGTCACGTCCTTGCGCAAGGCGGCGATGGTCTCGCGCGCGATGACCTTGCCGCCGATCGCCGCCTGGATGGGGATCTTGAACAGATGGCGCGGGATCAGGTCCTTCAGCCGCTCGCACATGCCGCGCCCGCGCTCCTCGGCCACCGAACGGTGCACCACCAGCGACAATGCATCGACCGGCTCGTTATTGACCAGGATGTTCATCTTCACGAGATCGCCCTCGCGCAGGCCGATCTGCTCGTAATCGAAGCTGGCATAGCCGCGGCTGATGCTCTTGAGGCGATCGTAGAAATCGAACACCACCTCGTTGAGCGGCAATTCATACGTCACCTGCGCCCGGCCGCCCACGTAAGTCAGATCGGTCTGGATGCCGCGCCGGTCCTGGCACAATTTGAGGATGGAGCCGAGATATTCGTCGGGCGTGTAGATCGTGGCCTTGATCCACGGTTCCTCGATCCACTCGATCCGGTTGGGGTCAGGATAATCGGCCGGATTGTGCAGCTCGATCGTGACCTCGTCCTCGGTCTTGGTGTGCGCCAGCTTGATGCGGTAAACCACTGATGGCGCTGTGGTAATCAGGTCGAGATCATATTCGCGGGTGAGCCGCTCCTGGATGATCTCGAGGTGCAGCAGGCCGAGGAAACCGCAGCGGAAACCGAAACCGAGCGCCGCGCTGGTCTCCATCTCGAAGCTGAAGCTCGCATCGTTGAGGCGCAGCTTGCCGATGGAATCGCGCAGCTTCTCGAAATCCGCGGCGTCCACCGGGAACAGGCCGCAGAACACCACGGGCTGCACGTCCTTGTAGCCGGGCAGCGCCTCGGTGGCGCCGTTCTTCACCGTGGTGATGGTGTCGCCGACGCGGGCCTGCTCCACCTCCTTGATCTGCGCGGTGATGAAGCCGATCTCGCCCGGCCCCAGTTCGGGCAATTGCTCGATCTTGGGCCGCATGCAGCCCACCCGGTCCACCAGATGCTCGGTCTGGCCCTGCATGAAGGTGATGTTGAGGCCCTTCTTCAGAACGCCCTGCATCACGCGCACCAGGATGACGACGCCAAGATATTGGTCGTACCAGCTATCCACCAGCATGGCCCTGAGCGGCGCGTCGCGCTCGCCGGCGGGCGGCGGGATGCGCTTGACGATCGCCTCCAGCACCTCGGCCACGCCCAGCCCGGACTTGGCGCTGGTGAGCACCGCATCGCTGGCATCGAGGCCGATGATCTCCTCGATCTCGGCCTTCACCTTCTCGGGCTCGGCGGCGGGCAGGTCCACCTTGTTGATGACGGGGACAATCTCGTGATTGTGCTCGATCGACTGGTAGACATTGGCCAGCGTCTGCGCCTCCACGCCCTGCGCCGCATCCACCACCAGCAGCGCGCCCTCGCACGCCGCGAGGCTGCGGCTGACCTCGTAGGCAAAGTCGACGTGGCCGGGCGTGTCCATCAAATTGAGCTGGTAAGTCTTGCCGTCATGGGCCGTGTAATCGAGCCGCACGGTCTGCGCCTTGATGGTGATCCCGCGCTCGCGCTCGATATCCATCGAATCGAGCACCTGCTCGCTCATTTCCCGCGCGGTCAGCCCGCCGGTCAGCTGGATCAACCGGTCGGCAAGCGTGGACTTGCCGTGGTCGATATGCGCGATGATGGAGAAATTGCGGATCAGCGAAAGGTCGGTCATCGGCCGCCGTTAGCAGCGGAGGCGGGGCTTGGGGAGTGGCCCTTCGTAGCGAATTGGCAGCACAGGCTGTGGGCGGGCGTGGCGGACGCGGCAATCTGCCGCGCCTGTGCACGATCGGGTCAGGTCTCCCGCACCAGCGCTGTCCGGGCGGGACGGCCGGCGCATCGGCTTGTCGTGCGCCGCGCGCCCGTTACAATCGACCGCAAAGGCAGAGGATCTTGCGGGCATGAGGCACATCGCGATCGTCGGCTCCGGGCCGGCCGGCTACTACACCGCAGAGGCCGCGCTCAAGGCGTTCGGCGCCAATGTGCGGGTCGACATCTTCGACATGCTGCCCGTGCCATTCGGTCTCATCCGCAGCGGCGTCGCGCCCGATCACCAGTCGATTAAGGCGGTGTCCAAGCGCTACGAAAAGGTGGCACTGAGCGAGAACGTGCGCTTCGTCGGCAATGTCGCAGTGGGGCGCGATATTGCGGTCGAGGAATTGCGCGCGCTCTACGACGCGGTCGTGCTGGCCACCGGCGCACCGAGGGATCGCGCGCTGGGCGTGCCCGGCGAGGACCTCTCCAATGTCTTCGGCAGCGCGGAAATCGTCGGCTGGTATAACGGCCACCCGCAATTCGCCCGCTTGAACCCTGATCTTTCCGGCAAGAACGCGGCGATCATCGGCATGGGCAATGTGGCGCTCGACGTGGCGCGGATCTTCGCCAAGAGCCCGCCGGAGTTCACCGGCAGCGACATCGTCGCGCATGCCCTGCACGCACTCGCGGCCTCGAACATCGAGCGCATCCTGATCCTCGGCCGGAGCGGCCCGCACCAGATCGCCATGACCCCCAAGGAACTCGGCGAACTCGGCCAACTCGAACGCGCCGCGCCGCTGGTTCGGGCGTTCGACCTGCCCGATCTGCGCGAGGACGAGGTGCTTGATCCCGGTTTGCGCAAATCGGTCACGCATCTGCGCGCCTTTGCGGCCATGGGGGAGAAGGAGCGCGCGACCAAGCCGGTGACGATCGAGTTCGTCTTCAACGTCACCTCCAAGGCGCTGCACGGCTCGGGCCGCGTCGAGGCAATCGAACTCGAGCGCACGCGGCTGGTCGGCGGCCGCTCGGTTTCCACCGGCGAGACCTTCCGCCTGCCGGTGGACCTGGTGGTGAGCTGCATCGGCTACCGCACCGTGCCCATTGCCGGCGTGCCGTTTGACGAGGCCGCCGGGCGCTTCGCCAATGAGGACGGGAGGATCGCGCTCGATGCCGGGCTCGGCGGCCTCTATTGCGTGGGCTGGGCGCGGCGGGGACCAACAGGCACGATCGGCACCAATCGACCCGATGGCTACTCGCTTGTGGAGATGATCGAAGCCGATTTTGCCGCGGGCGCCTCGGCAAGCAGCGATATGCAGGGCGGCGCCGGCTTCGACGCCCTCGCGGCGGAACGCGGCCTCGATGTGGTCACCTTTCGCGACTGGAAGCGCATCGAGGAGGCCGAGGCTGCAGCGGCGCGGGAAGGTGCGCCACGCGAGAAGTTCGTCGATCTCGCAGCGATGATCAAGGCGAGAAGGTGCCAATGATCCAGACGTCGACTTGGGAGGGCTCCGACTTATGGGATATCATGAAATATATATGGCGCTTTGTTCTATATCAGGCCCTCGGGCGGGATCTATCCCAAGGGAGCGCTGAAATTGCCTTTCGATCGGGAAATCTGCACGATAACGCCACCTGTCATTGACAGCAGAGTAAGCGCTCAAAAAAGCATTTTTACGGTCCATTCCTATGGAGACAAAGAGCAGTTCACCCCGATGGACGATAGATCAAGGGACAAATGGTATCGTGGGAAGCCTCCCGGAAGAGGAGGTGAGGTTATGTACTTCGGCAAGGTCATGATACCCCACGATAAGAACGAAGGCCCGCTACAAGAACTTCTCACCTTCGGCATTGACTCTGCGATTCTGTTTCCAGGCCTTGAAGGAATTGGGCAGCGCGTCGCCACCGGTCACAAGCTAGGACGCTATGGTCGCGGCAGATATTATACACTCTGAAAATGAACCCGCATCGGCATAAACATGTTCAAGTGGGGGCGAGTTCTTTTCTTCTTTCTTGATGAGCGTGAGCGTGCCGGGGTGCGACGAATGCAGGTTCAGAGGCCCGACTAAGTGCTTATCCAGAATGCCGCGTCAACCTAGCTTTAACTCTCTTCTTTATAAATTTGCCGATGTCTAACTGGCTGGTTTAACGGCTGAAATTGCAGCGAGGGTACAAGAATGCAAACAGAGACGCTCCGGCAAGCCGAACTGAACAGGCTCGTTATTCTTGATACGCCGCCGGAACCGTTTTTCGACCGCATTGTCGCGAACATGGCGGAACTCACCGGTTGCCCCGCTGCTGCGATGACGCTGCTGACCGAGCGGCGACAATGGTTCAAAGCCCGGCACTGCGTGAACATCAGCCAGAGCCGCCGTGAACTCGCCTTCTGTTCCTATGCTGTCCGCTATCCCGGCGCTTTCGAAGTGTGCGACGCGCAGCTTGATCGCAGGTTCCGGGCAAATCCGGTTGTAACCGGCATATTCAACGTCCGTTATTACGCAGGCGTGCCACTCGTCACCCGGGCGGGCGCCAAGATCGGCATGTTGTGCGTATTTGACGTTCGCCCTCGCGATCCTTTGGCGGACAGCCAGTGGCGCTGTCTATGGAGCGGCTCGCGCGCCATCGTGTCGGCCATGGAAGGTCGCCCCGGAGTGCGCCCCTCAAGCTTCCCGCAGGCCCGGACATCAGCCGTCCAGCACAGCGCCCTCTATAATTGATCGGCGGTACCGCCTTCCCGAACATGGGAAGGCGGTTATGCCTGATGATCGCGTCGCAACTCGCCGGAGCGCGTCATCACACCCGCATCGGCATCAGCACATAGAGCGCCGGGCTCTTCTCGTCTTTCCTGATGAGCGTCGGCGCGCCGGGGTCGGCCAGGTGGAGTTCCACCGTGTCGCCGTCGATCTGGCCCAGGATGTCCTTCAGGTAATTGGCGTTGAAGCCGATCTCCATGCCGGCCGAAGAATAGCTCGCGGGCACTTCCTCGGCCGCGGTGCCGTTATCGGGGCTGGTGACCGAGAGCGTCACCTTGTCGGTATCGAGCCCCATCTTCACCGCGCGGGTCTTCTCGGTGGCGATGGTCGCCACGCGGTCGACACCGGCGAAGAAGCTCTTGGGATCGACCTTGAGCAGCTTGTCGTTACCCGTGGGAATGACGCGGCTGTAATCGGGGAAGGTGCCGTCGATCAGCTTGCTGGTGAGCACCACCCCGCCCTCCCCGCCCAGCGTGAAGCGGATTTTGCTGGCGGACAGGTCCACCAGCACATTGCCGTCGAGCGATTCCTCCAGCAGCTTGCGCAGCTCCGCCACTGCCTTCCGCGGCACGATGACATCGGGCATGCCCTCGGCGCCATCGGGGCGCGGCAGGGTGAAGCGAGCAAGGCGGTGGCCGTCCGTCGCGGCGGCTTTCAGCACCGGCCCGTCATCGTCCGAGACGTGGAGGAAGATGCCGTTGAGGTAGTAGCGCGTTTCCTCGGTGGAGATGGCGAAGCGGGTCCGGTCGATCAGCTCGGCGAAGGTCTGCGCGGGGATCTCGAAGCTGGTCGGCAGATCGCCTTCCACGATGGTGGGGAAGTCGTCGCGCGGCAGCGTGGGCAGCTGGAAGCGGCTGCGCCCGGCCTTTACCGTCATGCGATTGTCGGCGGTCTCCAGGTCCACCCGCGTGCCGTCGGGCAGCTTGCGGGCGATGTCGAACAGCAGGTGCGCCGAGACGGTGATGGCGCCCGGGCTGTCGACCGAGGCGGCATCGATGCTCTCGATCACCTGGAGGTCGAGATCGGTGGCCATGATCTTGACCTGCCCATCGCTGCTCGCCTCAAGCAGAACGTTGGAGAGGATCGGGATCGTGTTACGCCGCTCGACCACCGATTGAACGTGGGACAGGCAGCGCAGCAGCTTGGCGCGTTCGATGGTGGCCTTCATGACGTGACTCTCAACCCCCTGTGGCGCTGGCGCGGGCGGCGTGCACCGCCGGATTCGCCCGCGAGAGCACCCAATTGCACGGTCTGCCATCCTTAGCGCGCGCGTGTGGCTGGGCAAGGCTTGAGCCAGGCACGCGGTAGACGCCCGGGGGCTAACTTGGGGATAATCGCGCCGCGTCAGCCCCAGCGCCGGCTCTCGGGTCGTGGCGGCGGTTAGCCCAGCATCGCCATGCCGCCATTCACGTGCAAAGTGGCGCCCGTGACGTAGCCCGCCTCGCGGCTGGCGAGATAGGCGACCGCCGCGCCGATATCCTCGCCTTCGCCCATGCGGCCCATGGGGATGCGCGCGCTCAGCGCCTCCTTCTGCGCGTCGGCCAGCTTCTCGGTCATGGGGGTGCGGATGAAGCCGGGGGCCACGCAATTGACGGTGACATTGCGCGCGGCAAGCTCGGCGGCCATGCTTTTGGACAGCCCTACGAGCCCGGCCTTGGCCGCGGCGTAATTGGCCTGGCCGGGATTGCCCGTGACGCCGACGATGCTGGTGACGCTGATCATGCGGCCGAAGCGCGCCTTCATCATCGGCCTGGCGGCCGCGCGCATGAGGCGGAAGGCCGCCTGGAGGTTGATCGCGATGACGTCGCTCCACTCCTCATCGCTCATCCGCATCGAGAGATTGTCGCGGGTGATGCCGGCATTGTTGACCAGGATGTCGATGCCGCCCAGCGTATCCACGGTGGCGGGCACCAGTTCCTCCACCTGCGTGCTGTTGGAGAGGTCGCAGGTGATCTCGACATGCGATCCGTTGTCATGCGCGAAATCGGCGTTCAGCTCGTCGCGGAAGGCGCGCAGCTTGGCCGGGTTCGAGCCCGACAGCGCCAGCCGCGCGCCCTGCCCCGCCAGCGCCCGCGCGATGGACGAGCCGATCCCGCCGCTCGCGCCCGTCACCAGCGCATTCATCCCCGTGAGATCGAACAGCATCTTCCCTCTTCCTCTCAATGTCGCGCGTTCGCATCGCCTTCGAGCAAAACCCAGAGCCTGCCTACTAGGGTCAAGATCGGGAAGGCATGCGGCTCACCCGATTTCCTTCGCCAAGGCCTCAATATCAGCCATGGAAACCACGCTCGTCGCCTGCGCATCGGGCGCGGTCTTGCGGATCATGGGGGCGAGCACCTTGCCGCCGAGCTCCACGAAATGCGTGACCCCTGCCTCGGCCATGGCGAGCACGCTCTCGCGCCAGCGCACCCGGCCCGTCACCTGCTTGACCAGCAGAGCCTGCTCAACCGCCGGATCGGTCACGAGGCCGGCGGTGATGTTAGCATAGAGCGGCAGGCGCATCGCGCCCGGGGGCGTTTCGGCGAGCGCCGCTTCCATCGCCTCGGCCGCGGGTTGCATCAGCGAGCAGTGGAAGGGCGCGGAGACCGGCAGAAGCACCGCACGCTTGGCCCCGAATTCCTTGGCTTGTTCGACCGCGCGCTCGATCGCACCCGCATGACCCGAGAGGACGACTTGCGTCGGATCATTGTCATTGGCGACCTCGCAGACTTCTCCCTCTGCCGCCGCTTCGGCGAGCTTGAGCGCCCGATCGAGATCGGCGCCCAGCAGCGCGCACATCGCCCCCTCGCCCACCGGCACCGCCGCCTGCATGGCCTGCCCGCGCCGCTTCAGCAGCCGCGCCGTATCGCCGAGCGAGAACGCACCCACAGCCGCGAGCGCCGTATATTCCCCCAGCGAATGGCCCGCGACGCATTCGCCCTTTGCCGCAATCCGCACGCCGCCCTCCTGCTCCAGCACCCGCAGCACCGCCATGGCATGTGCCATGATTGCGGGCTGCGCGTTCTCGGTGAGGGTGAGGTCGGCTTCGGGCCCGTTCTTCATCAATGCCGAAAGGGCTTGCGAGAGTGCGTCGTCCACCTCCTCAAAGGTCTGGCGCGCGATCGCGCTGGCGGCGGCCAGCTCGGTGCCCATGCCCACTTTCTGGCTGCCCTGGCCCGTAAATACGAATGCGATCATCAGCTGCCCTCGTTCCTCGAAGGGCGCCCGGTTATGGCCGCAGAGCCAGGCGCGCAAGTCCGAAGGGCACGATCCGGTTGTCCGCGTCGTGCCCGATATCGGCAGTGCCGAGGTACGGAATGCCGGCCCGCGCGCACCATTGGCGGGCTATCCCCTCCACGTCCGCGCCGAAGGGGCGATCGTTCTGCGGCACCTTGCTCACCCGGCCGAGCCGCAGCCCGGCAATGCCCGATCGATCCTGCGCCAGATGTTCGGACAGGTGGAAGAACAATCGGTCGATCGCGTAGAGGTGCTCGGCCACTTCCTCCACCAGCACGACGTGGCCGGTGACCTCCGGCATCAGCCGCGTGCCCAAAAGCATGGCGACCGTCACGAGATTGAAGGCCAGCGTGGGCCGGTCGTCCAGACCTGCCTCGAGCCCGCTCTCATCGCCGCCCAGCCAGGCGAGGGTTCGCCGTACCGCCGCCTCGCCGTTAGGGCGAAGGATGTCCACCGGCATCGGCGCATGGGCCGTCTGCCCGATCCGCGCGCGGTACAATGCCGCCAGCAAATATCCACAATCCGAATAGCCACAATAGGCCTTGTCGCGCGCGGCGGCGTTCATCCGCGCGACCGCCTCGGCGGCGATGCGGTTGGCGCCGTAGCCGCCCTTGGCGAACCACACGGCATCGAAGGCCGGATCGTTGGCGCAATCGAGCAGGGCCTCCAGCCGCACTGCGTCGGACCCGGCGAAGTGCCCTTCGGCCAGGAAGCATTGCTCGTGGAAATGCAGCTCGTGCCCGCCAGCCTGGGCGGCGACCTGCCGCACCCGCTCGGCAATATCCCGCGTGATCGGCGTCGCCGGGGCGCAGATGGCAATGCGTGTCATGATCGTGCCTGTAACCGCCCTGTGCTGGCCGCCCTGTGCTGGCCGCCCTGTGTTGGCCACCTTGTGTTGGCCGCCACAAATGCATAGCGATGCCGCGCGATGAGCGACAGCCGATCCGACCAGGCGATTCCCGATGATCCCGTCACGCGCCCGTGGTTCTTCGCCGGCATTGGCGGATCGGGCATGCTGCCGCTCGCCACCATCCTCAAGGGCCTTGGTGCCCAAGTCGCCGGCTCTGACCGCAGCTTCGACCAGGGCCGCACCCCCGAAAAGCGCGGCTGGCTGGAGCGGCAGGGCTTCGCGCTGTTCCCGCAGGATGGCAGCGGGATATCTTCGGCCGAACAGATCCTCGTCGCCTCGGCCGCGGTGGAGGACAGCGTGCCGGAAATCGTCCGCGCGCGCGATCTTGGTTGCCTGCGGGTCAGCCGCGCCGAGCTGCTGGCCGATCTGTTCAACCGCGCACCGCTCAGCCTGGCGGTGGGCGGCACCAGCGGCAAGTCCACGGTGACCGGCATGCTGGGCTGGATCATGACCCAGGCCGGCCGCAACCCAACCATCATGAACGGCGCGGTGATGAAGAACTTCGTATCGCCCGACACGCCCTTCGCCAGCGCACGGGTGGGCGCGGGCGAGGTGTTCGTCAGCGAGGTGGATGAGAGCGACGGTACGATCGCGCTTTATCGGCCGAGCGTGGCGGTGCTGCTCAATGTCAGCCTCGACCACAAGAGCATGGAGGAGCTGCGCGGCCTGTTCGGCAGCTTCGTGCGCACGGGCGGCACCGCCATAATCAATTGCGACGATGGCGAGGCGCGCCACCTCGCCGCCGGTGCGCAGCGTGCCATCACCTTCGGTGTGGAAAACCAGCAGGCGTCGATCGGGATCGAGCCCGGCACTATCGTGGAGCATGCTTCGGCCATCGAAGCGTTGCTGGTGGATCGACGCGTGGACCAGGGCCATTCGCTGCGGCTCTCGATGCCGGGGCGGCACAACCTCTCCAATGCGCTCGCCGCGGTGGCCGCTGCCGATGCCGCCGGCGTTTCGGTGCACGATGCCACGCTCGCGCTCCATTCGTTCGCCGGCCTCGCGCGCCGCTTCGACATTGTCGGCACCAGCGGGAGCGGCATCACGGTGATCGACGATTTCGGCCACAATCCGGAAAAAGCCCGCGCCACTCTGCGCACGCTCAAGGCGCCGTCGTCCAGCACCGTCGGCCGGGTGATCGCCTTCTTCCAGCCCCACGGCTACGGTCCCTTGCAGCAGATGGGCGAGGAACTTGCGCGCACTTTCGCTCAGGAACTGGGGCCGCAGGACCTCACGATCCTGTGCGACCCTGTCTATTATGGCGGCACGGTCGATCGCAGCCAGGGAAGCGAGCGGATTGTGAACCTCATCCGAGAGGCGGGCGGCCAGGCCGAGCACATTGCTGGCCGTGAGGATTGCGCGGTTCGGATCGCCGAGATCGCCCGTCCCGGAGACCGCATCGTGGTCATGGGCGCGCGCGACGACACGCTCAGCCTGTTCGCCGCCCAATTACTGGCGAGACTCGCCTAAGCGGCTGCCCCGGTCGGCGGGCCTTCTGAATACGCTCCCAGCGGCGGCCGCAAATCCGGGCCCGCACCGCTGATACCTCTGCGTCCAGGTCGGGCTCGAGCGTGCCGATGCAGGCGGCCTTCGGAAGCCATCCATGCTTGTGATCGGAGCTCTCTGCCAAGTCGGGCAGATCGACCGCCCCCCGTAGGGCCATCTCGCAAGGGGGGATATTCCCTCGCCGAGTGTGGTGCGGATTGGACGCCGGACGCCAGGACAGCGCAAAAAACGATGCCAGGGCAGGTGCGCCCGATCCTTTCTTGCGTACCCTGCACCGCCCTACGCGGCCTTGCATCATCGGGCAAATCCGCTATGTGGCCCGCTTCCGCGCGGCCGAGCGTGCCCCGCGGGAACTCGTCAAGAAAGCCGGAGAGGCACCGCGGAACCGCCGCGGATCAGCCAGCGATCGGCAGGAAGTGAAAGGACATAAGCACATGGCTCTTTACGAGCATGTCATCCTCGCGCGTCAGGATCTGAGCCAGGCTCAGGTTGACGCGCTGGCCGCAGGGGCCACCGAAATCATCGAGGCGAACGAGGGCAAGGTCCTCAAGACCGAGAGCTGGGGCCTCAAGAATCTTGCCTACAAGATCGACCGTAACCGCAAGGCACATTTCGTCCTGCTCAACATCGAAGGGCCTGGCAGCCTCGTTGCCGAGCTCGAGCGCCAGAACCGCATCAATGAGGATATCATCCGCTGGCTGACCGTCTCGGTCGAGAGCCACGAGGAGGGCCCGAGTGCCATGATGCGCAAGACCGACCGCGACCGCAAGCGTCGTTCCGACCGTGAGGACCGCAACTGATGTCTCGTCCCTTTTTCCGCCGCCGCAAGTCCTGCCCGTTCTCGGCTAAGGATGCCCCGCCCATCGATTACAAGGATGTGCGCCTGCTCCAGGGCTTCATGTCCGAACGAGGCAAGATCGTGCCCAGCCGCATCACCGCGGTCTCGGCCAAGAAGCAGCGCGAGCTCGCCAAGGCGATCAAGCGCGCGCGTCACCTGGGCCTCTTGCCCTACCTCGTGAAGTAAGGAGGACTATTCATGAATATCATCCTCCTGGAACGCATCGACAAGCTCGGTTCGATCGGCGACGTCGTCAAAGTGCGCGACGGCTACGCACGCAATTTCCTCCTGCCGCAGAAGAAGGCGCTGCGCGCCAACGATGCCAACCGCCAGGTGTTCGAGGCCAATAGAGAGCGCCTGGAACAGGAAAACGCCGCACGCCGCGTCGATGCCGAAAAGGCTGGCGAGGGTGTGGCCGGCGAGGAGATCGTGTTGATCCGCGCCTCCTCGAATTCGGGTCAGCTCTACGGTTCGGTCAACGCGCGTGACGTCGCCGTGGCACTTGGCGAGAAGGGCCACCAGATCGACAAGCGCCAGGTCGTGATGAGCAGCCCGATCAAGACGATCGGCCTGTTCGACGTCATCATCGCGCTGCACCCCGAGGTGCGCGTCACCATCAAGGCGAACATCGCCCGGTCGCAGGACGAGGCCGAGCTGCAGCGCCAGGGTGTCGACGTCATTGCGCAGATGAACCAGGACGAACGCGCCGGCATTGTGGGCTTCACCGAGGAGCTCGATCCCAATCGCGAGCTCGGTGAACTGCCGCCTGCACCCGAAGAGATCGAGGAAGACTCGAGCGAGGGCTGACGCCTTCCTGAAGGTGGAACAATCAAGGGCGCGCGGTCGAGCAGGACCGCGCGCCCTTTTTCATGGATGCAAGCGGCGCCGCCGACCCTGTCTTCAGGGTATTCGGGGAACGTGGCCGCGCGTGAGGACTTGTGGAAGTGCCCCCAATGGAGACTTCCCCCATGTCCTTCTTCGACAAGATCACCGCAGCCCTCACCCCCCCGGAATCGGATGAGGACCGCCATGAAGCGCGCGAAAAGGCGCGCTCGCTTTCGACCGGCAATGATTGGCTAGGCGCTGCGATTTCGCATCACGAGCAGATCGAAGAGGCGTTCGGCGCAGCCCGCTCGGCCGGGACGCCCGAACAGGCCCGCACAGCGGTCCGCGCCCTGGCCGACGTTCTGATCCCCCATTCCGTCGCCGAGGAGCTTGTCCTCTATCCCACGCTGGTGATGGAAGGCCACAAGGTCGATGCCGCCGCCGCCTACCAGGAACAGCAGATGGCGAAGGTAGAGATGGCCGAACTGGAGAAGCTCACTCCCTTGAGCCAGGATTGGGTGGACAAGCTCGAGCACATTCGCGGCGCTGTCCTTCACCACATCTATTCGGAGGAAAGCGACTGGTTTCCGCGGATCATGGAGGAAACCTCCCCGGCCGACCTGTCGACGCTGAATATGCGCTTCGCCGAGGAGTTCGGCCGCTACAAGACCGGACTCTGATTCCCTTCGAGCGCCTGTAAAAAGCTTAGCAGAGCGGGGCCTCGTGGCTCCGCTCTTTGCAATTGCACTTTTCAGCCGATCACTGCGAGGCCGTCGCCCCCCGCTCCGGTCGGCAGGCGGCGCAGAACCTCGCCGCTCTCGAAGTCTATTTCGGCGATCGTATCGTGCGCGGTCTCGGCGGCGTAGAGGCGGGTCCCGTCCTTGGAGAATACGAGGGTCACCTGCATGGCCTCGCCATCGCCCGAGACTGCGATGGTGCGCGCCACCTCGCCGGTTTCGGTGTCGATGACGCTGAGCGAACCGCCGGCGAAATTGGAAGTGACCGCCCATCGCCCGGAAGGGTGCATGGCGATGCGGATCGGCGTCGCGCCCGTCGCGGTCTCGTGCTCTATTTCGAGCGTATCCGCCGTCAGGCGATAAGCGCGGTTCGCCGCGTTGGCTCCGACCCACAGCGAAGCCCCGTCAGGGTCCAAGGCGATCGCCTCGGTCTCGCCGGAAAGCGCCGCGCGACCGGCTTCCCGTCCGTTCGCCAGATCGTAGCGAACGACCGAGGCGGTGGGGATCACCGTTCCCCAGGCCGTATCGCCTTCCTTATCCACCACCAGCAGATGCGGCCCGTTGCGCCCACCGGGCTCGCCCGAAACGATCTCGGTCACCTGCGGCGCCTCTCCCATCGGATCGGCGACCACGAAGATCGAACCGCGCCCCTCGGCGCTGGCAACGATCATGCCGCTCGCATGCCACACCACGCCATGCGGCCGCGCACCCTCGCCCAGTTCGATGCGCTTGACGCGCGCGAGATCGGTAACGGCATAAACCTCGAGCGTGCTGCCATCGTAGCAGGCGACGGCCACATGCGCGCCGTCCGGCGACACAGCGAGCTCATGCGGGTTGGCGCAGGTGTCGACCCGGCCGGTTTCGGTGCCGTCCGCCAGCGCGATGCGCGAGAGGCTGTCGCCGCGCTTGTTGGCGACGAGGAGCACCCCATCCGTGGGTGCTGACGAGGCCTCCTGCGCAATGGCCGAACACCCTGTCGCAAGTGCAGCGGCAAGGACGATCGAAATACCAGCTTTTACCCGCATGATCCTGCTCTCGCTTCTGTCGGTGCCCAGGTGCCTACCCTACCCTCCGCTGCGAGCGCGCACCAGGAGTTCGCCGCTTCCTTTGCGAACACGACGCCCCAATCCCGGCCGAGCCAAGCGGCGAATTGCCTCCTATCCAGAGGGTCACGCTATTAGCGACCCGACCGGCAGCCCCGCGCCCGAGCCACCGGGCCCGGTGGACGCAATCACGGGCACCGGGGCTTCCGTCCGGATCGACAATACCCGAACTTCGCCCGGGTACAGAGCTGGAGCAGCGCAGGTCCTGCCCGCAGGAACGGCTTACCAGCCAACCTCCTTGCCCGCATTCTGTTCGTCCAGCCAAGCCTTCAATGGCGCGAAATATTCCGCCATGGCCTCGCCGCTCATCTCGCGGGTGCCGGTGAAGGCCTCGAGCGCATCGGGCCAGGGCTTGCTCGCGCCCATCTCCAGCATGGCGTTGAGGCGCTGGCCCACTTCCTTGTTGCCGTAGAACGAGCAGCGGTGCAGCGGCCCTTCCCACCCGGCCGCATCACACGCGGCCTTGTAGAACTGGAACTGCAGGATCCGCGCCAAAAAGTAGCGCATGTAAGGCGTATTGCCCGGGATGTGGAACTTGGCGCCGGGATCGAAGGCGTCGGCCGGGCGCTCCACCGGCGGTTCGATGCCCTGATAGTCGAGCCGCAGCTGCGTCCAGGCGGAATTGTAGTCGGCAGGCTGGATTGACCCGTCGAACACGCCCCAGCGCCACTTGTCGACCAGCAGGCCGAAGGGGAGGAACGCCACCTTGTCCATCGCCTGGCGCAGCAACAAACCGATATCCTTCTCGGCGCCGGGTACCTGGGCCTGGTCCAGCAGGCCGATCTGCACCAGATAATCGGGCGTGATCGACAGTGCGACCGCGTCGCCGATCGCCTCGTGGAAGCCGTCATTCGCCCCGCTCAGGTGAAGCGGATCCTGCTGGTTGTAGGCGCGCTGGTAGTAATTGTGGCCGAGCTCGTGGTGGATGGTGGTGAAATCATCGGCAGTGGGTTTGATGCACATCTTGATGCGCAGATCGTCCTTGTTGTCGACGTCCCACGCGCTGGCATGGCACACCACCTCACGATCGGCCGGCTTCACGAACATCGAGCGTTCCCAGAAGGTCTGCGGCAACGGCGCGAAGCCCAACGAGGAAAAGAAGCCTTCGCCTGCCTTGACCATGTCGAGCTCGGTCATACCCTTGGCCTCGATCAGCTCGGTGAGATCGTAGCCCAGATCGCCGGCGCCCTCAGGTGCCACCAGCGGGTAGATATTGCCCCATTCCTGCGCCCACATATTGCCGAGCAGGTCCGCGCGGATCGGCCCGGTGGCCGACTGGACATCATCGCCGTACTTCGCGTTGAGCTCGCTGCGGACATAGGTGTGGAGCGAGAGGTAAAGCGGCTTTACCTCCTGCCACAACCGCTCGACCGTGTCGGCGAATTCGTCGGGCTCCATGTCGTAATTGGATCGCCACATCGCGCCCGTATCGGCGAAGCCCAGCTCGGCCGCGCCTTCATTGGCGATGGCCACCATGCGCGTGTAATCGTCCTTCATCGGCGCACCGACATTGTCGTGCCAGCTCTCCCACATCTCGGCATATTCAGCCGGGCTGTGAGTCACCTCGCCCATCTCGGCCTCGATGTCGGAGCCGCTGATCTCCTCGCCGTTCAGCGTGCCGCGGCCCTTGCCGTATTGCGACTGCAGGTCGGTGGCGATCGTGTTCAGCTCCTGCGCCGCGCCGGGCGTGGTCGGCGCCGGGAGGACCAGGCCCGTGCGCAGCATGGTGAGCTTGCGCGAGACTTCCGGATCGAGCCCCTCCACATTGGCATATTTCGCCGCCTCGAGCGCATAGCGCACGGACTTCTCGGTGCCCTCGGCGCCCGATCGCGCGGCCATCGCATCGGTATCGGGCGTGATGTAGGTGGCGTTGACCCAGGCGACCTGGCTCGCCTCGAGCGAGTAGTCGTAGAGATCCTTCTCCGCCGCGGCCACGAAATCGGCCGCGCCCTGCGGCGTCTGCGGATAGGCCGAGGCGGCCTCCTGCGGCGTGGCGGTCGTCCTCTCGCCGTCTCGCGCCTGTGCAAAGGCGGGCTGGGATAAAGCGGCGGTCGCCAGCGCGGCCAGTGCGACGGAGGCAAGAAACTTCATGTGCGGCAATTCCTTCGAAGAGACGGGCTTTCGGTTTCGCTGGCTACCAATCTAGCCTGCAGATGGGCTGAATCAACCAGCGAGGAAGCGCGCGATCGCCTGGCCGAGTTCGGGCTTGGTTACCGAGCTCATGTGGTTGCCGGGCACTTCCTCGCAGCGCGCCTGCGGCAGCGCGACCGCGAGCTCTTGGGGCGAACCGTTGTCGCGGTCATCCTCGCCCGAGAGCACGAGCGTGGGCATGGTGATGCGCGACAGGTCGGCGGAAGGTACGTCCTGCACGGATTGCAACAAAAGCCGGGCGGCCGTGCGGTCCACCTTCATCGTCTTCATGAACTGCACCGCAAAATAGGCCTTCTCGCCGCGCTCCACCTCATCGAAGCGGTCGATCGCCTCGACGAACAGGCTGGCGCGACGCTGCCAGTCGGAAAGGCCCTCCAGCCCCATGCCTGCGAGCACCAGATGACGGGGCGCGAGCCCCTCGATCACCGCGCGCGCGGCGGTGCGCGCGCCGAGCGAGAAGCCGACGAGATCGTATTCCTCCAGCCCTAGCGCATTGACCAGCCAGTGCACGTCCCGCACCAGCACGTCGGGCGGATAGGCCCGCGGATCGTGGCGCGCGGCGCTCGCCCCATGCGCGCGCAGATCCGGCATGATCGGCGCGAAGCCGGCTTCGACCAGCGCCTGCGCATGGCCGAAGCGCAGCCAATTCATCTGTGCGCTCGAAAACAGGCCGTGCAGCAGGATCACAGGGCGCGCGCCCTCATGCTTGGGGCGCAGGTGATGGACAGCCAGCTCAGCTCCATCGAAGCTGGCGACGAGCTCAGTATGCAACTCGCTCATTGCGGAACCTCCAGCCCGGCAGCTTGCCAGCGCCCGATCGTGCTCGCGTGATCGGTCGCCTCGCTGGCGGGCAAGTGGCTTGTGTCCTCCCATGCGCCGAGGCGGCCCTCTGTCCCGAAGTTCTCGGTCGGGTAGAAGCCGGAAGGATCATCGAACGAGCCGATTGTGAGGTCCATGCGGTCGCTCTCGTCATAGGCGAAGCCGAGCGGCGTTCCGCATGTGCCGCAGAAGGGGCGCTTCGCGATCGGCGAGGAGGCGTACCAGTCGGGCGCGTGCTCCCAGGTGACATCGGCCCGCGCGAGGTTGGTGAATGCGGCCGAGACGCCGCCGGTCGCGCGCTGGCACATGCGGCAATGGCACAGATAGGCCTCCTCGCCTTCCACCCGCGCCGTGTAGCGCACCCGGCCACATTGGCATCCGCCACCCATCTCGCGCATCGATCGCCTCCCGCTCAGAGCTCGCGATAGAGATGGACGCCGGGAAGCACCTTGTCGAACCCCGCCTTGGCATAGGCAGCACGCGCGGGGGCCTGGCTATCCTGGGCACCGGTCCCGACGAAGGCGGCCTTCATGCCTCCCGCACGCATCCGTTCGAGTGCGAAGGCATACATGGCGGCGCCGATGCCGTGGCCGGCATGGGCGGGATCGACGGCATTGACGCTGATTTCGCCCAGAGCGCGTTCGCGGTCCAGGATGATCGCAACGAAGCCCGCGATCTCCGTGCCCAACAGCGCCACGTAGACGTACTCGCCATCTCGTCCCGCGAGCAGCTCGCGGAACAGCTGGCGCTGGTCAGACTCCTCGTCCGCCAGCGCGACGGCGGCAACGCCCGGCCCCACAAGCGAGCGGAACGATGCGAACACCGGGGCGAAGGCGACGCGGCGAATTTCCTCCAGCCGATCGAGATCGGACCGCCGGGCCTCCCGGAACGTCAGGGCTGGTCGGTCCGCGTCCATCCTTACCCCTTCTGCAAATGCCGCCGGCCCAGCAATTCGGCGATCTGCACCGCGTTGAGCGCGGCGCCTTTCCTCAAATTGTCGGAGACGCACCAGAGTGTCAGCCCGTTGTCCACCGTGGGATCTTCGCGCACGCGGCTGACATAGGTGGCGCCATCGCCGGCGCATTCCACCGGGGTCACATAACCACCATCCTCGCGCTTGTCGACGAGCATCAGGCCGGGCGCCTCGCGCAGGATGTCCTGCGCCTGGCTCGCACTGATCTCCCGCTCGAACTCGATGTTGATCGCTTCGGAATGGCCGACGAACACCGGCACGCGCACGCAGGTGGCGTTGACCTTGATCTTTGGGTCGAGAATCTTCTTGGTCTCGACCACCATCTTCCACTCTTCCTTGGTGGAGCCATCATCCATGAAATCATCGATATGCGGGATGACGTTGAAGGCGATCTGCTTGGTGAACTTGCGGCTCTCCACCTGGTCGCCCACGAAAATCGCGCGGCTCTGCTCGAACAGCTCGTCCATGCCCGCCTTGCCCGCGCCGGAAACCGACTGGTAGGTCGAGACAATGACCCGCTTGATCGTCGCCGCATCGTGCAGGGGCTTCAAGGCCACCACCATCTGCGCGGTCGAGCAATTGGGATTGGCGATGATGTTGCGGCGCTTGTAGCCATCGATCGCGTCCGGGTTCACCTCGGGCACGACCAGCGGCACGTCGGGGTCCATGCGGTAGAGCGAGGAATTGTCGATCACCACGCAGCCGGCCTTCGCGGCCTTGGGCGCATATTCCTTGGCCGGCCCGCTACCTGCCGCGAACAGTGCCATGTCCCAGCCGGCGAAATCGAAATGCTCGATGCTCTGGCACTTGAGCATCTTGCCCGTATCGCCCAATTCCACCTGCATGCCCTGGCTGCGCGAGCTGGCGACGGCCGCGACCTCGTCCACCGGGAACGCGCGCTCGGCCAGGATCGCCAGCATTTCGCGCCCGACATTGCCCGTCGCGCCGACGACCGCCACACGATAACCCATTATCAACTCCCGGATGCAAACGGAGCGCTGCTCTATCGTTTACTGACAAAAGTGCAATGGCACGCAAAAAGGGCGGCCTGAGCCGCCCTTCCGCAAATCAGGCAAATGTCTCGCAGGTTCAGGCGTAGCTGAGGCGCACATTGCGCATGCGGCGCATGACCGAACCGAGAAAGCCGAACCCGACCATCATCATCAGCCAGGTCGCCGGTTCGGGCACCGCGGACACGGAAACTTCTCCGCCGAGCGTCGGCAGCAGGGCCTTGAAGCCAGCGGTGCCATCAACCTCGCCGGGCGTTCCTGCTCCGACCGAGGGCACGTTCTGGCCGTGGATGATCAATTGACGCAGGTCGAGCGACATCTCGTCAGCGCCGATCAGGTCGTCGATCATGTATTTCGCATTGGTCGGGACGACGCATTGACGTCGACCAGCAGCGTCCTTGCGTCCCGGTCGAGCGTAAACGAGGCAGATCCGAACCGACACCGTTGATCGAGCTCAGATCGGAATTGTACTTGAGAATGTGCGCTGCGCTTGCCGGCGATGCTGCCACACCCCAAGCCAAGGCGACCGCCAAGCCGGTGCGCAGATAATTGTTCAGGTTCCTCCTCTTGCCGTGGGCATTCTTGCCTCTCTTAACGGCTACGGAGTTACCGGCGGTCGGTCGTTATACTGCTTTAACTTTAACCGGCTGATCGGCAATTCGCCGGCCAGCCGGTTCTCAAGCCGGAGGAGCCGAGCCGGATGCAGCGCATCCGGCCCGGCTCTATCGGTCTGCCGTAAATCTTAGGCCTGATCACCCGGGCGCACGTCGCGGCGCTCGACAATCCGGGCGCGCTTGCCGGTCCGGCCGCGCAGGTAATAGAGCTTCGCCCGGCGGACCACGCCGCGGCGGACCACGGTGATGGAATCGATGTTGGGCGAGTAGAGCGGAAACACGCGCTCCACACCCTCACCGAAGCTGATCTTGCGCACGGTGAAATTGCTGCCCATTGCGCGGTTCGAACGGGCGATGCACACGCCTTCGAAATTCTGCACGCGGGTGCGATCACCCTCGACCACGCGCACGCCCACGCGCAGCGTGTCGCCGGCGCGGAACGCGGGAATGTCTTTGTTCTCGCTCAGGGCGACGATCGCCTCGGCTTCCAGATCCTGGATAAGACCCACTGCCTCAATCCTTCTCATTATCACGCCGCGCGCCAGAGGCAGACTGGCCCCGAGCACCGGAATGGCGCTCCCAAAGGTCCGGTCTGCGTGACCGTGTGTGGTCTTCGGACATGGCCTTGCGCCATGCCGAAATCCTCGCATGATCCCCCGATCGCAGCACTTCAGGGATCGTGCGCCCTTCCCATTCCTGAGGTCGGGTATAGTGCGGGTATTCGAGGAGCCCCTGCTCGAAGCTTTCCTCGGTCCCGCTGGAAGGCGCGCCCATTACGCCGGGGAGCAATCTAATGCAAGCATCGAGTATGGTCAGCGCGGCCGGTTCGCCGCCCGAAAGCACGATGTCGCAAAGGCTGACCTCCTCCACGGCTCTCCTCTCGAAAATGCGCTCGTCGAAGCCCTCGAACCGGCCGCACAGCAGCGTCACTCCGGGGCCCGCCGCCAGCGCGCGTATCCGCTGCTGCGTGATCGGCGTGCCCCGCGGCGTCATCGCGAGCACCGGGCAGTCCGGCTGCCGGCCGCGCGCATGGTCGATCGCGCGGGCAAGCACGTCGGGCTTGAGCACCATGCCCGCCCCGCCGCCTGCCGGCGTATCATCCACCGTGCGATGTTTGTCGGTTGCGAAATCGCGGATCTGCACCCTGTCCAGCGACCAGGTCCCTTGCTCGAGCGCGCGGCCTGCCAGGGAGAGGCCAAGCGGCCCCGGGAACATGTCGGGATAGAGCGTGAGGATGGTGGCGGCGAAGGTCATTGGTCCTCAAAGCTCCGGAAGATGCGCATGATGGTCGTGCGAATTCGCGACTCAGCGGCCAATCGCAAATGCTTTGCCGGGAGCGCATTGCCATCCTGCACGTTCCCACGGCAAATGGACGATTGCATCATCATCGGCGCGGGCCCCGCTGGCCTCACCGCTGCCATATATCTGGCACGGTTCCACCTTCCGATCCGACTGTTCGACGGGGGGTCGAGCCGCGCCGCGTTGATCCCCTGCACGCATAACCATGCCGGCTATCCCGGCGGCATATCGGGCAAGGACCTGCTCGCCCGGATGCTTGATCAGGCCGAGAGCTTCGGCGCATCGCGCGACGAGTGCAAGGTGACAAAAATCGTCCGCGAGGAAGCGGGCTTTGCCGTCGATGCCGGACACGGCACTTATCGCTCCCGTACCATCCTGCTCGCCACCGGCGTCGTCAATCACCGGCCGCCCGGCATGGAGGACGATGTGCACGACGAGGCTCTCGAACGCGGCCTGCTGCGCTATTGCCCCATCTGCGACGGCTACGAGGTGACCGACAAGCGCGTCGGCGTGATCGGCACCGCCAGCCACGGCACTGACGAGACATTGTTCCTGCGCGGCTATACGCGCGACCTCACGCTGATCTCGCCGCACGGCGAACACGATCTTGATAACAGCTGCAATGAGCGGCTGGACGATGCCGGCGTGGTGCGCATTGCCGGGCCTTGCGGCGGGTACGCGATCGAAGGTGAGCGGCTCGTGCTGGACACTGCGCAGGGCCGGGTGGCATTCGATTCGATCTACCCTGCGCTGGGCTCCCGCATTCGCTCGGAGCTGGCCACGGACATGGGGGCGGAAGCGACTGATGATGGCTGCCTCGACGTTTCCGACCACATGGAAACCAGCTTGCCGGGGCTGTTCGCAGCGGGAGACGTGGTGAAGGGCCTCGACCAGATCAGCCACGCCATGGGCCAGGCCGGCGTCGCAGCCACGACAATCCGCAATTACCTGGCCAAACAAAGGCCGCTGAGGCGCTAGGGAAGATGGAAAAGCCGGTGGACACGCCTGCTTACAGCGCGACCATGCCAAACGCGTCAATCGTCGATAAAGTCCGCGGCGATTGTGACCTGCTCCTCGTCCCACTTGAGAACAGCCGGTTCCTTCATCGGCACCATGAAGCGACCGCCACCGGCTCGTTCGACCTCGAGGATATCACCGGCGCCGTAATTCTCCACCGCGACAATCCGGCCTAGGGCCTCGCCGGTATCAGACATGGCGGGAAGACCGATAAGGTCGACGTGGTAATACTCGCCTTCCTCAAGCGGCGGGAGGGCTGAGCGGGGGACGGTGAGGAGTGTCCCCCGCAGCGCCTCCGCGCCATTGCGGTCGGGCACCTCGGCAAAGCGCGCGATGGCGCCGCCTTTGCCGTCATCGCGCAGCTTCTCCACCGTAAGCGTACCATCGTTCAGGCTCTTGTGCGGCTTGAGCGAGGCGAGCCCCTCACCGAACAGCTTGAGGCGCACCTCGCCCGTCACGCCATGCGCGCCGGCAATGGCTGCCAGCGTGACGGGCCGATCGCCTGGTTGCGGGCTGGCCAAGACCTAGCCCTGAGCCGCTTCCTCGCTGCCTTCGGCCGGTGCGTCGGTGCTGACGCCGATCGCGGCGTCATCGCCGGTGGCCGGCGCATCGCTGCCCTCGGCCGGCTCTTGCGAGCTGATCGGCTCTTCCGCGGCGGCGCGAGCAGCTTCCTCGGCCTCGGCGGCCTTGGTCGCACGCTCCACGGCGCGCTCCTTGGCCTTTTCGCCCGGCTCGGCCCTGTTGGGATTGTTGCGCGCCGCACGCTCCTTGATGCCGGCCGCGTCGAGGAAGCGCAGCACGCGATCCGATGCCTGTGCGCCCACGCCCAGCCAGTAACGCGCGCGGTCCTCGTCCAGCTTCACGCGCGTCGGATCGTCCTTCGCCAGCAGCGGGTTGTAAGTGCCGATCTGCTCCAGATACTTGCCGTCGCGCGGGCTGCGCGTGTCCGCCACCACGATGCGGTAATAAGGGCGCTTCTTGGCGCCGCCGCGTGAGAGACGAAGTGCAATTGCCATGTTGTAACCCTTCCGTTCTATTCGCTTGAAATCATTTGTTCTTGAGAAAGCTTTCCAGATCGGGCGGCAGCTTTCCACCAGCGCCACCGGGAAGGCCCGGCATGCCGCCGCCGCCGCCGAGGCCGGGGATGCCGCCCATCGGGCCGCCGCCCCCGCCGCCGCCGAACAGCGCGCCGAGGCCCTTGAGACCGCCCATCTTGCGGATCTGCTTCATCGCGCGGCCCATTTCCTGGTGCATCTTGAGCAGCTTGTTGACCTCCTGCACGGAGGTTCCGGAACCTGCCGCCACGCGCTTCTTGCGCTTGGCATTCATCAGTTCGGGCCGTTCGCGCTCGGCACCGGTCATCGAGCCGATGATCGCATCCAAGTGTACGAGCACCTTGTCGTCCACGCCGCTCGCCTGCATCGCCGCCTTGGCCTTCTTCATGCCCGGCATCATGCCCGCCAGCATGCCCAGTCCGCCCATCTTCTGCATCTGGGAGAGCTGCATGCGCAGGTCGTTCATGTCGAACTTGCCCTTGAGCATGCGGTCGGCAAGCTTGTCCGCCTCTTCCTTGTCGATCGTCTCGGCGGCGCGTTCCACCAGAGAGACGACATCGCCCATGCCGAGGATCCGGTCGGCCACGCGCGACGGGTGGAAGCGCTCGATCGCGTCCAGCTTTTCGCCCGTGCCGGCAAACTTAATCGGCTTGCCGGTCACCGCGCGCATCGAGAGCGCCGCGCCGCCGCGTGCATCGCCGTCCATGCGGGTCAGCACCACGCCGGTGAGCGGCACCTCATTGGTGAAGCTCTGCGCGACGTTGACGGCGTCCTGCCCGGTCAGCGCATCGACCACCAGCAGCACCTCGGCCGGACTGGAGACCGCGGCGACGGCCTTCATCTCGGCCATTAGCGCCTCGTCGACATGGAGGCGGCCCGCAGTATCGAGCAGCAGCACGTCGACCGCCTGGAGCCGCGCCGATTCGAGCGCGCGCCGGGCAATGTCGACCGGCTGCTGGCCAGGCACGATCGGCAGCGTCGCCACCCCGGCCTGCTCGCCCAGCACCGCCAGCTGCTCCTGCGCCGCCGGGCGGGCCACGTCGAGCGAGGCCATCAGCGCCTTCTTGCCCTGCTTTTCCTTGAGCAGCTTGGCGATCTTGGCGGTGCTGGTGGTCTTGCCCGAGCCCTGCAGGCCGACCATCATCACCACTGCCGGCGGCTTGACCGCAAGATTGAGCGGCACCGCCTCGCCGGCCGACGAATCGTCCCCACCCAGCACGGCGACAAGCTCGTCATTGACGATCTTGACCACTTGCTGCCCGGGCGTGACCGAGCGCAGTACCTCGGCGCCAACCGCCTTTTCGGTGACGCGGCCGATGAAATCGCGCGCCACGGAGAGCGCCACGTCGGCCTCGAGCAGGGCGACGCGCACCTCGCGCATGGCCTCGCGCACGTCGGTCTCGGACAGCGCGCCGCGGCCGCGCAGGCGATCAAAGACGCCGTTTAGACGATCGGAGAGCGTGTCGAACATGCTTTCGCCTCAATCCAAGCCGGGCCGAAACCCCATCAAACGCCGAAAACGCCGGCGGACGAAACCTCGTCAGCCAGCGCGCGATTCGGCAGTGTGTACCATATCTTCGATACGGCATATGCAAAGGCGTTGGTGGAGCCTAGCGGGATCGAACCGCTGACCTCTACAATGCCATTGTAGCGCTCTCCCAGCTGAGCTAAGGCCCCACACTTCCCAAAACGGGACGCCTTTTCCGTCCAGTCCGCACCCTGGGAGATGCGGACCAATTCCGGAGGCGCGCTATTATGCGCCTCCCCCGCTCATTGCAAGAGCGTTCTGGGCCAGACTGCACCAGGCCGCGATACGCTCCGCAGAACCGCAAGCCTTACGTGTCCTCGTCCTCGTTGTCGTCCGATCCGCTGACGCCCAGATCGTCGTCGCCGCCCAGGTCCACATCGTTGTCGGGAGAGGCTTCCTCCTCGTCGATGTCCTCCAGATCGTCGTCGGCAAGATCGGTGTCCCGCTCCTCGACTTCCTTCTTCTTTACCTCCTCGAAGGGGATCGGCTGCTTCGACTTCAGGACCGGCTCGGACGTCCATTCATTGCCGCATTCAATGCAGTGAATGGGATCGTCCTTGCCTAGATCGTAGAAGCGTTCACCGCATTTGGGGCAGGTCCGCTTGGCGCCCCATTCTGGCTTGACCATGTTTGCTTGTCCTTGCTGTCCCCGCGCCAGGCGGCGGGCTGCTGAAATTCGTGATCTTTGTGATGGAGGCGGCCCCTCGCTTATTCAAGAGCCGGAATCAAGGCTGGATCAGGGCCGGGATCAGGGTCCGTCCAGCCTAGCCGAAGGCGCGCCGCGTGCCTTGCCATAGGCCCGGGGCGCTGTCAAAAGCCCGGCCCTGCACCGCCGCCAGAGGAACGCCGTGTCCGTCAGCCCTGCTCCCGCGTCGCGCCGCTTCGCGCCTTCTGGCCCGCTCGCAGGTCGCATCCGCGTGCCCGGCGACAAGTCGATCAGCCACCGCGCGCTGATGCTCGGCGCGTTGGCGGTGGGGGAGACCAGCATTACCGGTCTGCTCGAGGGCGAGGACGTGCTCGCCACCGCCGCCGCATTGCGCGCGATGGGCGCGACCATCGTGCGCCATGATGATGGCGCCTGGTCCGTGCACGGCGTAGGCGTGGGCGCGCTGCTGCAGCCCGGGACGGCGCTCGAGATGGGCAATTCGGGCACGTCGACGCGGCTCCTCATGGGCGTGGTCGCAAGCCACGCGCTCACCGCCACCTTTACAGGCGACGCCAGCCTGTCCCGGCGGCCGATGGGCCGGGTGATCGAGCCGCTCTCATTGATGGGTGCCGACATCGCTTCCAGCCCTGGCGGCACGCTGCCGCTGACGCTGCGCGGGCTCAACCCGGCCGTGCCGATTACCTGGCGCCTGCCCGTCCCCTCCGCGCAGGTGAAGAGCGCGGTGCTGCTTGCCGGGCTCAACACCGCCGGCATCACGCGCGTTATCGAGCCGGTGCCCACCCGTGACCATACCGAGCGCATGCTCGCAGGCTTTGGCGCGCGGCTCGAGATCGGCGAGGACAATGGCGCGCGGGTCATCGCGCTGCACGGCGAGGCCGAGCTCACGCCGCAAGTGATCGAGGTGCCGGGCGACCCGTCCTCCGCCGCCTTCTTCGTGGTCGCCGCGCTGCTGGTCCCCGGCAGCGATCTCAGGATCGAGAATGTCGGCCTCAACCCCACTCGCGCCGCCCTGTTCGCCATTCTGCGCGCGATGGGCGGCTCGATCGAGGAACTGGAACGCCGGACCGTAGGCGGCGAGCCGGTGGCCGACCTCCGGGTGCGCCATTCGGCACTCACCGGGATCGCCGTCGATCCGGCGATTGCGCCCAGCATGATCGACGAGTTTCCCGTGCTGTTCGTCGCCGCCGCATTGGCGCAAGGCCGCACGGTGACGAGCGGGCTGGAGGAATTGCGCGTGAAGGAATCGGACCGGCTCGCCACCATGGCCGCAGCGCTGCGACTCGCCGGAGCGCAGGTCGAGGAGCGCGCCGACGGCCTCGTCATCGAGGGTACCGGAGGCGATCCGCTGCCCGGTTCGCGCGAGCCCGTCGCCACCCATCTCGACCATCGCATCGCCATGAGCATGGCCGTAGCCGGACTGGCCAGCCGCACCGGCGTGGAGCTCGACGACACCCGCCCGATCGCCACCAGCTTCCCCGCCTTCGAGACCCTGCTCGAGCAGGCTGCGGCGCAACAGGCATGATCATCGCTGTCGACGGTCCCACCGCTTCGGGCAAAGGCACCATCGCGCGCGCGCTCGCCGGGCATTACGGCCTGCCGCATCTCGATACCGGGCTGCTCTACCGCGCAGTGGGCTGGCAGGTCGCCCAGCTGGGCGAGAACCCGGATGACCCGGACCGCGCGCTCGCGGCGACCGAGTTCCAGGACGTGCTGCTCGACGATCCGGCGTTGCGCAGCGAGGAGGCGGGAGGACTCGCCAGCCGCGTCTCCATCCACCCCGCGGTGCGCCGCGCCCTGCATGAGCGCCAGCGTGCCTTTGCGCTGCAGGAAGGCGGCGCAGTGCTGGATGGGCGCGACATCGGAACGGTGATCGCGCCCGAGGCCGAAACCAAGCTGTTCGTCACCGCCGCGGTGGAAGCCAGGGCGCAGCGCCGCTGGGCCGAGATGTGCGAGCGGGGGGAGAGCCCCGGCCTCGCCGACATCGAGGAGGACCTGCGCCGCCGTGACGAGCGCGACCGGACGCGTGCCACCGCGCCGCTCAAGAAGGCCGAGGGTGCCATCGTGCTCGATACCACGGCGATGAACCGTGAAGCCGCGATCGAGGCCGCCATCGCAGCGGTCGAGGATGTGCTCAGCCGATCCCGGTGAATCGCGCGGCCACCTAGGATTTCCACGCGAAGCTCATGGCCGTTTCGCCATCTCTGCACAGCATCACTACCCCCCCCCCGGTGCTGCAAGCTGGTCCGCATGGCCAGCTCGAAGCGTTCCTTGCCATTCGGCACGTTTTCAACTATGGGCGCGCTCGTTCGTCGGATTGGTTTCCAGATCCGCGGGCAGGCTATCCAGCATGGCCGGGTGAGGCAGGGCGATTGATCGCCCCTTTTGCGCTTTTCCGGCTGCGGAGCCTCCCGCCATCTGCTGCTGTTTGGCGGACGCTCGCGACGGCAACCGGCCCCGCGGGCAGTCGGCCACCAAGACCGGCGGACCCAACCGCCTGGCCGGAAAGAACGTGAATTAGGAACCCTGAATTTATGGCAACACACGCCAACCCCACCCGCGACGATTTCGCCGCGATGCTCGACGAACAGCTCGGCGGCGCCGAGGGCGGCTTTGAAGGCCGCGTCGTCAAGGGCACCATCACTGCGATCGAGAACGGCCTCGCCGTCATCGATGTGGGCCTCAAGAGCGAAGGCCGCGTGCCTCTCAAGGAATTCTCCCGCGGTGAGGACGATCACGGCCTCTCGGTCGGTGACGAAGTCGAAGTGTTCGTCGACCGGGTCGAGAACGCCGATGGCGAGGCGATGCTCAGCCGCGACCGTGCCCGCCGCGAAGCCGCGTGGGACAAGCTGGAGAGCGAGTTCGGCGAAGGCAAGCGCGTCGAGGGCCGCATCTTCGGCCGCGTCAAGGGCGGCTTCACCGTCGATCTCGATGGCGCCGTGGCCTTCCTGCCCGGCAGCCAGGTCGATATCCGCCCCGTGCGCGATGTCACCCCGCTAATGGACATGCCGCAGCCCTTCCAGGTCCTCAAGATGGACCGCCGTCGCGGCAATATCGTCGTCAGCCGCCGTGCTGTCCTCGAGGAAACCCGCGCCGAACAGCGCAGCGAACTGATCAATGATCTTGCCGAGGGCCAGGTGATTGACGGCGTGGTCAAGAACATCACCGATTACGGCGCCTTCGTGGACCTGGGCGGCATTGACGGCCTGCTCCACGTCACCGACATGAGCTACAAGCGGGTCAACCATCCCAGCGAAGTGATCAATATCGGCGACACCGTCACCGTGCAGATCGTGCGCATCAATTCCGATACGCAGCGCATCTCGCTGGGCATGAAGCAGCTCGAGAGCGATCCGTGGGAAGGCGTCGGCGCCAAGTACCCGGTCGGCATGAAGGTGACCGGTACCGTCACCAACATCACCGAATATGGCGCTTTTGTGGAGCTGGAAGCAGGCATCGAAGGCCTGGTCCACGTCTCCGAGATGAGCTGGACCAAGAAGAACGTCCATCCGGGAAAGATCGTCTCCACCTCGCAGGAAGTGGAAGTCATGGTGCTCGAGGTGGATGCCGAGAAGCGCCGCGTTTCGCTCGGCCTCAAGCAGGCCCAGCGCAACCCCTGGGAAGAGTTCGCCGAGGCGCATCCGGTGGGCTCCAAGGTCGAGGGCGAGGTCAAGAACGCCACCGAGTTCGGCCTGTTCATCGGCCTGCCGGGCGACGTGGACGGCATGGTCCACATGTCGGACATCGCCTGGGGCATTTCGGGTGAGGACGCGCTGGCGCTCCACCGCAAGGGCGAAGAGGTCGAAGCCGTGGTGCTCGATGTCGACATCGACAAGGAGCGCATCAGCCTGGGGATGAAGCAGCTCGAGAAGGGCGCGCCTGGCGAAGGCGGAGCAGGCGGCAACCTCAACCGCGGCGACGTCGTCACGGTCTCCGTGCTCGAAGTGCGCGACGGTGGGCTCGAAGTGCAGGTTGGCGAAGACGGCGCGACCGGCTTCATCAAGCGCTCCGATCTCGGCCGCGACCGCGACGAGCAGCGCTCCGAGCGCTTCCAGGTGGGCCAGAAGGTCGATGCCATGGTCACCGGCTTCGATCGTTCGAAGAAGCCCAACTTCTCCGTCAAGGCGCGCCAGATCTCCGAGGAGAAGCAGGCTGTCGAGCAGTACGGCTCGTCCGCTTCGGGTGCGTCGCTCGGCGACATCCTGGGCGAAGCGCTCAAGAAGCAAGACTAGCCGGCAAGGCTGCGGCGGGCTCAAGGCCCGTCGCTCAGCCGGTGCAATCCGCCGATGGCAAGAAGGCCCGCCCACTCCAGCAGTGGGCGGGCCTTTCCAATTGTACGCCAATCCCCCAGCCGGGCGTGCATGCGGGCTGGCGATGCCGGCAGTGAACACAGCCGCCAGCGCTACCAGGGCGCGCGATATTCGAATAATGCGCGCCAATGCGCGGCCACACCAAGCTCCCGGAGACCGCAGATGAAGGCCGTTCCGTTCCTCATGTTTCAGGGCGAGGCGCGGCAAGCACTCGCGCTCTATCGCGAGGTCTTCCCCGATTACGAGGCGATTGCACTGGCCGCACACGGCCCCGGCGAGCAGGCGGGGCAAGTGGCGCAGGCGCTCATCCGCGTGGGCGGGCAGGAATTGCGGCTGTTCGACAGCCCTCCGGTGCACGATTTTACCTTCACCCCGGCCATCTCGCTGTTCATCGATTGTGACGACGAGCAACAGTTGCGCGACCTCGCGGCGCGGCTTGGTGAAGGCGGCGCGGTCATGATGGCGGTCGACAATTACGGTTTCAGCGCGCTCTATACCTGGATCACCGACCGCTTCGGTGTCAGCTGGCAGCTCAACCTGCCCTGAGGATTGCTTATGCTAGAGGTACACCTCTTCCCCTGCCTGTCCGACAATTACGGCTTCCTGCTCCACGATCCGGCGAGCGGCGAAACCGCCTGCATCGACACGCCCGATGCGGGAGAGTACCTGCGCCAGGCGGAGGCGAAAGGCTGGCGCATCACGCAGATCTGGAACACCCATTGGCATCCGGACCATGCGGGCGGAAACGCGGCGATCAAGGCGGCCGTCCGGATGCGGGGGGGAGCCTGCCGCATCAGCGCGCCCTTGGCAGAGGCGGGCAGGATAGAGGGGGTTGATCGCACCTTGCGCGACGGCGATCTGGTGATGCTCGGCCAAGTGCCAGCACGGGTAATCGAGGTTGGCGGGCACACAATGGGGCACATCGCCTTCCACTTGCCGAGCGAGCACATTGCCTTCGTGGGCGATTCGCTATTCGCGCTCGGCTGCGGGCGGATGTTCGAGGGCACCGCCCCGCAATTCTGGGAGAGCCTGAAGCGGCTCAAGCAGTTGCCGGCGCAGACGGTGATCTATTGCGCGCACGAATACAGCGCCGCCAATGCCCGCTTCGCGCTGCACGCCGATCCCGCCAATGCCGCGCTCCAGTCCTATGCGGACGAGATCGGCCAGAAACGGGAGCATGGGCAACCGACCGTGCCCTTCCCGCTCGAGCGCGAACTGGCAACCAACCCCTTCCTGCGCGCCGACGATCCGGCGATGCGGGCCCGCTGGGGCGGTGCAGCGCCGCACGAGACCTTCGCTGCCTTGAGGGCAGCGAAGGACGCGTTCTAAACGGGGATGGCGTGAGCAAACGGCGCGAACAGCTCCTGCGCGATTTTTTGCGCCAGGTGTGGGACAATGGCGATGTCCAAGCGGCCGGAGATTTCCTGGCGGCCCGCTACACGATCCATCACGATCCCGGCGATCCGTGGGACGGCCAGACACTCGATCTGGCTGCTTTTCAAAACCGGCTGATCCAATCGAGGGCAGCTTTTCCGGACCAGCGCTTTGCCATTCAGCAAATCTTTGCCAACGAGGAGGGCATCGCGGCGACCTGGCTGTGGGAAGGCACGCACGAACAAGAAATCGCCGGATTTACCGCGACCGGACAACGGGTAACGATGTTCGGAGCCACAGCCTACTTTTTCAACACCGAGAATCGCCTAACCGGGCATTGGCAGATCTCCGACAGGCTCGGTGTTTTTCGGCAATTGCAGCATCAGCGTCGCACATGACTAGCCCGGGTAGGGATTGCCCTGGAGCAGTTTGGTGAGGTGAGCGGCATTGCCAGCGACCATTCCGGCGGTCTTGGCAACCTTGTCGGGCGTCGCGTCGAGATCCTTGAAATCGGTCGAGCCCATCGCCTCGCCCACCCAGTAGCAGGCGGCAACCGCGGGGATCGTCCAGCCGGTATCGTTCAGCGCCTGGAACAGCTGCGCGCTCGAATTGTGCGCGCCATCCTCATTGCCCACGATCGCCGCCACGGCCACCTTACTGTAGCTAGGCATGCGGCCTTTGTCGTCGGTTTCGGAAAGGAAGGCGTCCATGCGTTCGAGCACGCGCTTGGCGATCGAGCCAATCTGGCCGAGCCAGATGGGCCCGCCAAAGATAAGGATATCGTGCGCCAGAATCTTCCCGCGCAAAGCCGGCCAGTCATCGCCGTCACCTTCATCCGAGGTTACGCCGGGGAGGATATTGTAATCCGCCATTCGCAGCGTCTCGGCCACATGGACGTCATTGTCGGCAAAGGCCTTGTTGAGGACCGCGAGCAGAGCGTCAGTGGAACTTGGTTCGCCCCCGCTTTTCTTGAGCGTGCAGTTGATGGCAATGGCGGTGACCGGCATTCGTTTCTCCTCTGTCGATAAGAGAAAAACGGCCCGTGTCGCAAAATGTCCCGCCGCGCAGCCGAGCGCTGCAGATCAGAGCCCGGCGATCATCGCATCGGCGAAGCGGCGGTCGGCGACCGCGTCATGGCGCTCGCGGATGAGGCTTGCGGCGGCACTCGTGGAGGCTCGGGCTGCGCGGGCGCGCAATTCATCCACCGCGGCACGTTCGGCAGCGGCGATCTTGTCCTGCGCCATCCGCTCGCGTCGGGCGATCAGCGCTGCCGTGTCGGCCTCGGCCTTGCCGACAATAGCGGCCGCCTCGTGGCGGGCATTCTCGAGCATGGTCTCCGCGTCTCTTTCTGCGCCGGCGATCTTGTCGGCATATTCGCCGCGCAGCGCCTCAGCCTCAGCACGCAGCTTCTTCGCTTCCTCGAGCTGCTCGCGAATGGCGGCGATCTTGTTGTCGAGCCCGCCGGCGATCGACTTGTGCACCTTGGCGCCGAAGATCGCGAACAGGATCAGCACCAGCATCGCCAGTGCGACCCATTGGAACGGCTGGAAGCCCAGCAGCGTGGGCTCTACGTGATGGATCTCGGCGCCATGCGCCTCCGCCACCAGCGCCGCGGCGGATTCGGTCTCGAATACCTGCGGTATTTGCTCAGCCATGGGCCAACGCCTTTCTTACCGCCTCTTGCGCCACGGGCTGCGCGACAGAGATGCCGGCGAGCCGCGCAACGATGTCCTGCGTCGCCTCGCTGGCGACTGTCTCGATCTCGGTGGCCGCCGCGGCGCGCGCAGCGGCGATACGCGCCTCGGCCTGTTCGAGCCGGGCATCGAGCCGCGCCTGCACATCGGCGAGACGCCGCTCGGTTTCGCCCTGAGAGGCGTCCTTGGCCTCGCCCACCACCAGCCGGGCGGCGGCGCGATTGTCATTCTCGCGCGCGCGCCAGGCCTCTTCCTGCGCATCGGCCTCGTCGCGCGCCGCCTGCGCAGCGGCAAGGTCGGCGGAGATCTGGCCGTCACGCATGCTGACCGTGTCCATCACCCGCGGCACCATGCCGCGGCCGACGACGAAGAACACCAGGCCAAAAATGACCAGCGACCAGAACACCTGGCTGGAAAAGGTCTCGGCGAGCTGAGCTATCTGAGGCATCGGTGGTCCGGTTGGTTGACGAAGTACATCCTGCCGGCCCTGTCGGACAGGGCCGGCAAAATCCTACAGATCCGCAGCGCGATTACGCGACGAAGATGAGGATCATGGCAACGACGAAGGCGAGCAGGCCGAGAAGCTCCGCCGCCGCGAAGCCGATGAACAGGCGGCCCTGCTGGCCGTCGGCGGCACCGGGATTGCGCAGCGCGCCTTCGAGAAACTTCGCGAACACGTTGCCCACGCCCAGCGAAGCGAGGCCGGCTCCGATCGCCGCGAGGCCGGCACCGAGCAGTCTGGCTGCTTCCATATCCATGACAAAACTCCTTTGAAAATTGCTTGAGGTAAAAAGGCTTAGTGAAGGTTCTCGGCGTCGTTGATGTAGAGCGACGAGAGCAGCGCGAAAACATAGGCCTGGATGCCGGCCACGAGGATCTCCAGCGCGCAGATGCCGATCATCAACACGAAGGCGGGGACGCCCACGAGGAGACCGTAGCCTGCGCCCGCATTCCAGCCGTCGATAACGAAGCTGGAGAGCACTTCGAGCAGCACGTGCCCGGCCATCATGGCCACGAACAATCGCAGGCCGAGGCTGAAAGGGCGGACCATGAAGCTGATGAGCTCGATGGGGAACATGATCGGCACCATCAGCAAGGGCGTGCCGTGGGGCACGAACAGGCTGAAGAAATGCAGACCGTGCTTCCAGAAGCCCACCACCAGGACGATGCCGAAGCTGAGGATGGCCAGCACGCCGGTGACGGTGAAATGGCTGGTGAAGGTGAAGGGATGGATGCCGATCACCCCCAGCGGCAGCAGGCCGAGCAGGTTGGCAAAGAGGATGAACATGAACAGCGAGAAGATGTAGGGCACGTATTTGCGCCCGTTCTTGCCCACATTGGCCTCGAGCAGATCCTCGACGAAACCGGTCAGGGTCTCCACGGCCATCTGCCAGCGGCCAGGCACGAGCGCACGCTTCATGCCGCCGATCATGAATATCCACAGCGCTACCGCGGAGATCATCATCCATAGAGCGCTATTGGTGAAGGCGATGTTGAAGCCGGCCAGCTCCCACCCCTGCGAGCCGAACAGCGGCTCGATGGTGAACTGGTGCATCGGATCGACCTTGGCCGTCTGAGCTGCCACTTTGCTACGTGTCCCTCAAAAGCACCGCGGCCCCCGATCGCTTCGCGCGATCATTCCGGAGGCCGGCTCGAAATCCGATAAATGTTCCTGAAGGCGACGACTATTCCTGCAAACAGCATCACCAACAGGCCCCAAGGCGACGTGCCGGCGAAATAATCAATCGCCCAGCCAATCACCGCCCCGCCCAGCAGCCCTCCGAGCAATTCCGCAAGCACACGGTTGCCGAGCTTGTAGCTCGCGTCACCCTTCGCCTGCGGCCGGTTGCGCTGTTCTTCCCGCTCGCGCGCGGCTGCAAGCCGCTCCCCGAGCGCGTCGATCCGCGCATCCTCACCGATGGACTCCCGCACGGGCTTCTCGTCACTCATGCCTGCTCCTTCTCGCAAAGGTGATCGGCACGGGAATACGAGGTGCCCGCCTGAGGCGCCGCCGCGTTAGACGGGGGGTGGAGCCGAGTCAACCGGCCCGCTCGCCCCGCCGGAATGGGACCGGTCGACGGCCGTATCGCGCTTCCGGCAGCCCCGCCATCTATCAGGACCGCGCAACAAAAGTTATCTTTCCCACAAGGCCGCTTTTTTGGCATGCACTGTTTGATCAAAGTGAATCCCGAGGAAGAGCATGCACAATCCCGGACGGCCGACCCCATCCCACCAGGCTCTGGCCTCCAATCCGCAAAGCGCTACCGAGTCCGACAAGTTCGAGGGCGCCTCCGGCCTTCTGTTCGAACAAGCCATGGCGCAGACGCGCATGGCCGTTTGCCTGACCGACCCGACCATCCAAGATGATCCGATCGTTTTCTGCAACCGGGCTTTTGAATCCCTGACCGGCTATGGCGAAGCCGATATCCTGGGCCGCAATTGCCGTTTCCTGCAGGGACCCAGGACCGACCAGGGCCAGGTGAGCAAGATTCGCGCCGCGATCCGCGACGAGTCCGTCGTCGTCGTCGAGTTGCTGAATTACCGGAAGGACGGCTCCACCTTCTGGAATGCGCTGCATCTTGGCCCGATCTACGACGAGAACGGCAAGCTGAAATATTTCTTCGGCAGCCAGTGGGACGTGACCGACGTCCACCTCGCCAAGGCCGAGGAGCGCCACGCCAAGGCGATGGCCCGCGAAGTATCTCACCGGCTCAAGAACGTGTTCGCGGTGATCGGCGGGATCGTGAACATCACCGGCCGGTCGATGAATGCGCGCGGCGTGGCGCAGAAGATCAACGAGCGGGTGCAGGCGCTCGGCCGCTCATACGAGCCGACGCTCGACGATGCGTTTCTCGGCACGATCGAAGTGGGGCAAGCGATCCGCTCGGTGCTGCGCCCCTATGACCCGGAAGGCGACCGCATCGTCTTCGAAGGCAATGGCGTGCGAACCGAGCCCAACGCCATCTCCGCCGTGGGCTTGACGCTGCACGAACTGGCGACCAACGCGACCAAGTTTGGCGCGCTCTCCAACACAGAAGGCAAGGTCACGGTGTCCTGGCGGCACGAGACCGACAGACACCAGCGCAATTCGCTGATCGTGGACTGGAAGGAGAGCGGCGGACCACCCATCGAGCGCGAGCCGGGCGGGACAGGAACGGGTTTCGACATTGCGGACACCTTGCTGCTCCATTCGCGCGGCGTGTTCGAGAGGTATTGGGACGGGGACGGCCTGCGCGCGCAGATCTCACTCCCGATCAACCGCTGAATGAAAGCTAATCAAGCAATGAAATGTGTACTGATCCTCGAAGACGAGCCGTTCATTGCCATGGACCTTACGTTCGCGTTCGAAGACGAGGGAGCGAAGGTGGTCGCCGTAGTTTCATGCCGGGAAGCGCGCGAGGCGATCGAGCGCAATGCGTTTGACGGCGCGGTGCTGGATGTGAATTTGGGCGGTGGCGAGACCTGCGAGGAGACCGCGCGCGAACTCAAGCGGCGCAACATCCCCTTCCTGCTCAATACCGGCGACCTCAACCGGGCCGGCGAGTTCCTGCGCGGGATGGAGGCGCCGGTCATCCAGAAACCGACCCCCTCTGACCAGGTGGTAAAGGCGCTGTTCGCGATGGGCTGAAGGTGGCGCGACCGGCGCCGGCGAGCGCTGGAAGCCACTCCCGCTATGCCGCTAGGGGCAGCGCGGATCCCGCTGGGGGGCGCCCGAACCGCGCTGCTGCCAGGACCCGTCAGGTGCCTGGTACATCTCGCCCGCTTGCGTGCGGCTGATGAGGACGCAGCCTTGCGTGAAGGCGTATTCCTCCAGGGTGGCGCCCTGCGCCTGGGCGCGGCTGGCGTAATTGGCGCGGCGCCGGATGTTGATGTCGTCCACCACCGAGCGCAGCGAGCCATCCGCCGCGCCGACGATGCCGAGATACCCGTCCATCTTCTCGCCCACGCGGCCGGCGGAGCGCGCGGCTTCGTAGGCCGGATCGCGCTGGGCCGAAGCCGGCGCGGTGAACGAGATGGCGAGCAGGCCCGCGGCCGCGAGGCCGAGCGGTAGGACCCGCGAGGGGCGGAAAGGGCGCGAGGGGCGGAAAGGCTTGGTCATGATCAGAAGATCTCCGGATTTTCGTCGATGTTCTCGCGCACGTCGCTAGCGAGACGATAGATGACTTCCTGCGTGATGTTGATGTTAAGCTCGATCACGATTGCATCCTCGGGCGCGTTCACCGTTATGCAGCCGCCTGTGAGGCTGGCGCCCAGCACGACGGCGGCAAAGGCGCTGGCCGCTTTCCCCTTATCTGCATCCGCCCGCATCGAAGCCTTGTGCCCGAGCCGCGCGGTGTGGGTCAATTCGGCAGCATTCATGGCACAGGCTCGCTTTCGGTCTGCTGAATATCGGAGGGAGGCGGATCGGCGGATGCGGGCGGCGGGGCAGCAGGCTGGCCTGCCGCTTCCTCGGCTTGCGCGGCGTCGAGCGCGTCGACCGCGTCCTGGTCGGTCACGCTTTGCAGCACTTCGCCTTCGCTGCCGACGAGGCCCAGTTCGCGCGGATCACGCACGGCGGAGGGATCGTACAGCGAGCGGACCGAGCTGATGAGGCGGTAGAACGGTGCGCGCAAATTGACGATCAGGCGGATCGGCAGGCGCGCGAGGCGGCGGGTGATGAAGTTCTGCTGCGTCCCCACGCCCTGGCTGACGCCCTCCAGGTTGACGCGTGTCACCAGCTCCCCGGTGAGCGGGCCGTCGAGCGCGATGGACAATTGCCGGTAATCGAGCGAGCGCAGCGCGTCGAACGCGAAATCGGCCATCGGCGTGAGGTCTTCGTAAGTGAGCTGGCCGACATAGGCGACATTGCCGCCGGGCGGGCGCGAGCGCAGCAGGCCGCCCTGGAGGCGGCCATTGCCCTCGGCATCGAAGATGACCGGAATGGTGCCATCGAGCGTGCCGGTGGCGGACAGATTGCCCAGCTGCATCCGCTCGATGAAGCGCGCGGTCTCGAGCCCCTCGATCTGGAGGATGTAGCCGCGCTCCTCGGCAACGCCGATGGCGATGGTGAGCGGGCGCATGGTGAGCGTGCCGCCGAGGAACGGCCAGCGTGCCAGCTGGAGGTCGAGGAACTGGCCGCCGCGCAGCTGGAAGGCGATCTCGCCCTCATAGACCTCGATGCCCGGATTGACCTTGGCCACCGCCAGGCGCTGGCGTGGCGCGGTGGTGAGGCCGAGGAGATCCGTGAACTCCACCGTGCCCGAGGCACCCTCCACCGGGCCGAAGGCGGCGGCGAAGTCGAGATCGTCGGACGAGAAGCGGCCGGTGCTGGTGATGGCTTGCGCGTTCCAGTCGATCCGGCCGCTGCCGGTGACCGTACCCTCCACCAGCGCGACGACGCCGAGGGCGAGGTCGGTGAGGTCGGTGGGCTGAAGCCCGCGGCCAAAGGCGATGCCGGCAACGCCAAGGTCGGCCTGGCCGGTCCCGGTGGCGAGATCGTGGCGTAGCGCAAGCTCGGTGACAATGGCATCGGTGCGCGGCTCCCGCAGCACGGCACCGGCGGTGATGACATTGTCGGCCAGCCCGAGCGAGGCTTCGCGTGCGATGAGCGGCCGGAAGCGGTCCACCTCGCTGCGGTCCTCGAGCGTGAAGGCGCCCTGGCTGAGGGCGAGGCGGCCATCGGCATAGCCCCACTCGCCCGAGGCGCCGAGCAGATCGAGCGGGACGGCGGCGAGGCTTATGTCGGCCCCGGCAAAGGCGCCGCCAATGCCTTCGCCCAGATCCGCGCTGAGGCTCTCGATGGCAAAGCGCGAGGCGGTGGCAGGCGGGCCGAGCGCGATATCGAGATCGCGTGCAGACAGCGCGCCGGGCCAGGCGACCCCCACCGGCCCGCTGGCGATAGTGATGGGTGTGGCGCCGATCGCGCCGGCAAGGTCGAGCGCGGGTGCGCCCGCCGCGATGCGCAGGCCTGCATCATCGTAGCGCACGATCGCCGAGCCACGCGGCGGGCAGAGCGTAAGATCCTCCCGCTGCAGGGCGAGATTGGAGACCGCCAGACTGTCGAACGCCATGCGCGTGCAGCCCGGCCAGAGCGTGAGGCCGTTCTCGGCGCTCCAGCCGCCGGTTACCGGCAATGCCAGGCCTTGCGCGCTTCCGCCGGGCAGCGGGCCGCTGGCGAGCAGGCGCCCTTCGAAGCCCACCCCGCCTTCGGAGCCGAGCGTGACCGCCAGCCGGGGCATTGCGAGGCGTGCCTCACCCGCCTCATAAGGCGCCATGGCGAGCGTGAGGCGGGTGGCGCCGGCACTATTGCGCGCCAATTGACCGGAGAGGCGCGGCAGCCCCTCGCCGCCGGTGGAAAAATTACCCGCGAGCAGCGGCGTGCCCGTGCCGTCGGCATTGATAGCGGCGCGCGACAGCGCGAGCAGCGCGTCGCCGCTCGCGCCGGTGAGCGTGGCGCTGGGTACGAGCAGCTGGCGGCGCTCGCCCTCGATCCGCGCGGTGAAGGCGGCGGCGAGCGTGCTGTTGCGGCTTTCGCGCGCAAGCTGGCGGCGGATGCGGGCCAGCAAGGGCGCGGCGAGCGTGCCCGCGCTTGCCTCGACAGCGGAAGCGAGCGCGGTGTCGAGCCCGGCGCCGGGCGCGAGGCCGCGCCCGGCCAGTTCACCCTCGAGCTCGACCCGTTCGAAGCCGCGGCGGGTGCGCAGCAGGCCTTCGAGCGCGAGGTTGGTGGCGCTTGCCTGCACGTTGGACACGTCGCGCGCGGCAAGATCGTAGCGCGCGGTGAGCGCCTCATCGCGCCAGGTAAACCGCGTATCACCCTCGAGCGCGCCCATGCGCGCGCCGCCGAGGGAAAGCGCGCCCAGCGCAAGCCCGGCCTTGCCGTCCAGCGTGGTGAGCGCACGGTCGGCGCCGAGATCGAGCTCCACCGTGCTGCCGGCCAGCGCAAGGCCTTGCTCAGCGCAATCGAGCGCGTCGAATCGAAGCGGGCCGGCGAAGCGGGGCCGCTCTGCATTGACCGAAAGCGTGCCGTAAAGCGTGGCGCCCCCAAGGGCGCAGCCCGGGGCGGCAAGCTCGGGTGCGGCGGCGGCAAGCTCGGGTGCGGCGGCGGCAAGCTCGGCGGAGAAGCCCGAGCGCAGATGACCCTGGCCCGCCAGGCTCACGCCCACCGGGCCGTAATCGGTCTCGACCAGCGCGCCCCCATCCTCGAGCGCGAGCACCAAATCGGGCAGTTCGAACGGCGCCTCTTCCTCGCCGGTGAAGATGAGCGGATCGAGCGCGCCGAAGCTGAGTTCGCCGTTGCGATAGCTGCCGAACAGGCGCGGGCGGACGAGCGCTACGCTCGTCACCACGGGGAAACCCAGGCGCGGGCGAATGTGGATGACCAGGCGCTCGATCGTGAGGTCGGGCGAGGCGGGATCGCCGATGACGAGGTCGCTCAGCACCTGGCGCGTGGGGCCGATCTCCTCGATCGTATAGCGCGCCTCGATGCCGCGGCCGGCCAGTTCGCGCGCCAGGATGTTATCGGCGATGCGGTTGCGCTGGAGCCAGGCGAACAGGATGGCGGCGGCAAGCAGCAGCGCCACCAGCGCCAACGCCTTGCGCAGGCGACGGCGCCCGGCGCGCGGGGCAAGGGCCTCCTCGGCGACGGTGTCGGCATCCTCTTGGCTCATGGGACGGGCACACTTGCGCGTTGGCCGGAGGAAAGGCAATGCGGGTCACGTGAGGGAGGTCAACCGATGGACGACGACCGGCACGAAGAGGATCCAGACGCCTGGCGCAGCAGGCTCGCCGATACGCGCGCGCCGGCCTGCCAGGTAGAGCCGCGCGAGCGGGCGGAGCGTTCGGGCGCATCGCCGCCGCGCGAGCCCGATCCGAGCTTCACCGGCTACGGTCACCGGGCGCGGTTGCGCGCCCGCCTGATCGAGGGTGGTGCCGACGCGCTGGCCGATTACGAGGTGCTCGAATTCATCCTGTTCGGCGCCCAGCGGCGCGGCGACACCAAGCCGCTGGCCAAGGCGCTGATCAAGCGCTTCGGCTCGCTCTCAGGCGTGCTCAACGCCGATCCCACCGCGCTGGCGACGATGGATGGCGTGGGCGACCAGGCCGTTGGCGTGATCAAGATCACGGCGGTCGCCGCACGGCGCATGGCCCGCGCCGAGGTGCGCGAAAAGCCGGTGCTTTCGAGCTGGAGCGCGCTGATCGATTATCTTGCGCTCGACATGGCGCACCTCACGCGCGAGCGCGTGCGCGTGCTCTATCTCGACAGCAAGAACCGGCTGGTGAAGGACGAGCACATCTCGGAAGGCACGATCGACGAGGCGAGCGTGCATCCGCGCGAGGTGATCCACCACGCGCTCGATTGCGGCGCCAGCGCGCTCATCCTGGTGCACAATCATCCCAGCGGCAGTCCCGAACCCAGCCGCGCCGACGTGCAGCTCACGCATCGCATTGCCGAGGCCGGGCGGCTGATGGGAATCACCGTGCACGACCATGTGATCGTGGGCAGTGAGGGGCATGTGTCGCTGAAAGCGCGCGGATTGATCTGACGGAGTGGCCTGCCTGTCGCCCGCTTGCACTCGTCTCCGCTTGAGCCGAATGCGTCAGCGCACGAAACCCACGCCTGTCCGACGCGTTCTGGCGCCGGACGATTCGGGAGATATCCATTGAAGAACCCGCGCTTTCGCTCGCGGCTGTCGGTGACGGCCGGAATGCTGGCCGCCACATTGCTGCTCGCCGCCTGCGGGGATGACGATCCGATGCCGGCGCCCGGCGAGGATGTGAGCGTGGACACGCCGCCGCCGACCCCGCCCGGCAGCGTGGAGGTTCCGCCGCCCGCCGCGACTTCCGACATGCAGGCCGTGCTCGACGCGCTGGCCGCGCTCGGTCCGCAGCCGATCGAGACGCTGACCCCGGACGTGGCGCGCCAGCAGCCATCCTTCGCCGATGCCTACAAGACCGTGCTGCAGCAGCGCGGCATTCCGGCGACGACCGATGCCGTGACGACCGAGGACCGGCCTTACGGCAGCGATCCGTTGCAATTTGTGCGGATCTATCGCCCCGCCGCCGCCGAGGGCCCGCTGCCCGTGGTGGTCTATTACCATGGCGGCGGCTGGGTGATCGCCAATGTCGACACATATGATGCCACGCCGCGCTATCTCGCCGAAGCGCTGAACGCGATCGTGATCTCGGTGGAATATCGCAAGGCGCCCGAGTTCAAGTTCCCGGCACAGCACCGCGATGCCTCGCTCGCTTATGCCTGGACGCTCAACAATGCCGCGAGCCTTGGCGGGGATCTCGACCGGCTGGCGCTGGTGGGTGAAAGCGCGGGCGGCAATCTGGCGGTCGCCACCGCGATCCTGGCGCGCGACGAAAACCTGCCCGAGCCCGATCACGTGGTGGCCATCTACCCGATCGCGAATACGAGCATGGACCTGCCCTCGCGCACCGATTCGGCCAATGCCAAGCCGCTCAATACCGCGGCGCTCAGCTGGTTTGCCTATTATTACCAGAATTATGCCGAGAATGCCGAGGACCCGCGGATCAACCTCGTCGAGGCCGATCTCGAGGACCTGCCGACGACGACGATCATCAATGCCCAGATCGACCCGCTGCGCTCCGATGGCGAGACGCTGGCGGCGGCGATGCAGGCCGCCGGGGTGGACGTGGAGCAGCGCACCTTTGCCGGCGTGACGCACGAATTCTTCGGGCTTGGCAAGGTGGTGCCTACCGCGCTGGAAGCCGAGCAATATGCGGTCGCGCGAATCCAGGCGAGCTTCGACGAGTAGCGAGGCGGGGCCTGGCGAGAGCCGGGCCTCCCCGAGCGGAGGATCGCGTGCGATCCTCCGTCAGTTGGTGCCGATGCCCCAGCGCTTGAAGGTGCGTTCGAGCGAGGGCTGGCGCAGCATCGCTTCCTCGACATCGCTGCGGCCGGCCGAATCGCCCATTTCGAGACGCACGAGACCGCGCAGGTAGAGGCTCTCGGTCTGGTCGGGGTTGGCGGAGAGCGCGGCTTCGAGATCGCGCAGGGCGTCGGCGTAGCGGCCGAGGCGGTAATAGCCCAAAGCGCGACTGTCGAGCACGGGCGGCGACCAGTCGGCGCGCTCGACCGCCTCTGTGCAGACCGCCTCCAGTTGCTCGGGCTGGTAGTTCCAGGTGGCCTGGAACCAGCAGCGCGAATTGAGCAGGCCCGGATCGCCCGGGCGGCCGGCGAGCATGTCTTCGATACGCTGAAAGCCGGCGTCCTTACGGCCCGCCTGCGCTTCCAGGTTGCTGATCGCCATGGCGACATCGGCGCGGCTCTCGGCGTCGACATTCTGCTCGTCGAGCAACGCGATCGCCTCTTCCACGCGGCCGGTCTCGCCGAGCACGTCGGCCAGCATGCTGGCGGCCTCGAGCGAGGGATGCAGATCCCAGGCGTTGCGGGCATCGGCCTCGGCCTGCTCCATACGGCCCAGCTCGAGCAGCATGCCGGCGCGCTGGATATAGGAGGCAGCGCCCGGATCGATCTCGACGACGCGGTCGAGATCGGCGAGCGCGCCCTCGCGGTCGAGCGTCACCGAGCGGAACCAGGCACGCGCGCTATACGCCGCGGAATCATCCGGGGCCTTGGCGATGAGCTGGCTATAGGCGTTCTCGATGGGGCCGAAGCGGGCGCGGTCTCGGCGGGCTGCTCCGTCGTAGCTGCGCAATGCGTCGGTAGGCGCGCGTAGCAACAGCTCGGTGGAGCCGAAGCGTGAGGCACGGGCACGCTCCTCGGCGATGCGCTCGGCCGCCAATTCGCCGCCGGGCCATGCGGTGCTGTCGGTGATGAGGAGCGTGTCGCCCGTCAGGCTCGCCTCACGCGTGAGCTTCACTCCGGCGATGGTCTCGGCAAAAGCTTCGCGCCCGTCGAGCTCCCAGCCGGAGCCGCCCTCGCCCCCGCCCTTGCCCTTGCCCCCGCCGTCCGGCAGCAGCAGCGTGACCTCGCTCACTTCCGACCATGGCCCGGGCAGCGCAACGGGGATCGCGGACCAGGCCTTGCGCGAGCGATCGGGGCGGAACTCAAAGCCGGACGTAGGCAGCGCAAAGCCGCGCACGCCGCGCCCGCGCTCGAACGCGAAGGGCGAGGCGATGAGGCCCTGGACGGTCACCGTCACCGCGTTGGCGGCTTTGTCATAGGCGACGCCGCTGTCGAGGATCCAGCTATTGGCGACCTGCTGTGCGCTGAACGCCTGGACGGCGCTCTCGATCTGCTCCGCGCTCGCCTGGCCGATGAGGCCGCGAAACGGTGCCGCGGCGGCGCCGGTGAGCACCCATTCTCCGGTCCAAAGCGTGGGAACGTCGAGCCCGGCGCGATGGTCGAAGGTGAACGCCGCGCGCTGGTCGAACGCAGTCTGCGGGCGCTGTTCCATGGCGATGAGCTCGGCCCCGCTTGCGCGGATCGGCAGCGCGAAATGGAACGGCGGCACCTCGTCGACCACCGGGAGGCTGGCGCCCGAAATGGTCCCGTCGAGCCAGTAATCACGCCCGTCTATCGTGGCGCGCACGATGACGTGGTCGAACGCGCCCGGCATGGGCAGCATGGTGGGCACAACGTCCCCGGTGCGCGTGGCGACGGTGACCGCCTCGGCCTCCATCCCCATCTCGCGCAGCATGGCGAGCAGCAGCATCGTCTTGGCCTTGCAATCGCCGAAGCGCATCTCCCACGTCGCTTCGGGCTTTTGCGGAATGTAATTGCCGCCCTCCATGCCGTTGGACTGATAGGCGATTTCGTCCTGCACCAGGCGGAGCGCGGCAACGGCGCGCTCGAGCTGGCCGGCATGCGCCTGCTCGATACTGGCCAATTCACGCGCGATCGGCCCATTGGCCGCGATCGTGCCCTCAGTGGCATAGAGCGGCGCCATCACCGATGAGACCTCGGCCCAGCCGTCGAACGTGCCGGCCTGCAGCAGCGGCGGCATTTGATAGCGGACCGGCGCATCGGACGGCATTTCCGCGCGTTCGGCCAAGGGCAGCGCGACCGAGATGGTCTTGTAGCCGCCCTTCGTTCCGGTCTCGGCCACGCCTTGCGCGCCGACGAGCTTCCACGCGACGCCGGCATCCTGCGGCCAGGAGACGAGCAGGCGCGCCGACTTGGCCTCGAACGGCAATGCGGGCAGCGCGGCGGTGAGCTGCACCTCCTGGTCGAGCGCCTGGTCGGACATGGTGATGGTGAAGCGGGTGCGCAGGATATCGCCCACGCGCAGGCCCGGCACGGTGAGCGCGGCGGTGCGCGCGCCGTCGAGCATGCGCTGCTCGAGCATGGTCTCGCGCCGCAGCACCTCGAACCGCGTGCCCTGGCCGAGCACGTCTATCACCTCGCCATCGCGCAGGATGTCGATGGCATGGACCATGAGATCGCCTTTATCAGGCAGCCAGCTCGCCTGCAGCGTGCCGAGCGCCTGGAGCATCTGCGGATTGTCTATCCGGATCGCGCGGTCCGTATAGATCGCGAGCACGCCAGCCTCGATCCGCCGCTGGTCGTCATAGAGGATGACGGGCGGTCCGGCCAAATCGGCCGGCAGCTCGGTGGCTTCCGCCCAGTCTGGCGCGGGCTGATAGAGCACCGTCTCGCCGGCGAGCGCGGGCCCGGCCTGGAGGATTGCGCTGGAGGCGAGCGCGACCGGCACCAGCCGGCGAGCATTCCGAGTGAGCGTCGCGGCCGCCCACACTCGCAGCATCTTGGTCATTCGTCTGTCCCCTCCGCCAGACGTCCGGCGAGCCCTTGCGTGAGGCGCGGATAGCATCATGCAAGCCGAACGGGTGCAATGGCGCAGGCGCGCATTGTGTCGCGGTGATACTGCGGCCTGGTTAATATGCTGCGAAGGGCGGCAGCTTACGCCCAATTGCAGGCGGTGATGCCACCAGAGGTCGGCCTGATTGCTGCCGTTCGGGTGGCGTGTATGAAGCGCAATCAGGGGGCGGACGGGTCATTTCGCTTCCTGCACAATCATGGAGGTCTGGATGCTACCGCCAACCACGCTCGCAGCCGCGTTCGATCGCGTGACTGAACACTGGTCGCCCAAGGTGATCGGCCAAGTTAACGATCAGCTCCTCAAGGTCGCGAAGCTGAAGGGCGAATTCGTCTGGCACGCGCACGAAGGACAGGATGAGCTTTTCTACATCGTGAAAGGATCGCTGCGCATCGAGTTCGAGGATGGGGCGGTCGATCTCGAGAAGGGCGATTTCCTCACCGTGCCAAGCGGCGTCCGCCACAATCCTGTCGCGCGAGAGGAATGTTGGGTGCTGCTGATCGAGCCGGCTTCGACCAAGCATACGGGCGATGAAGTGACGTCCCGCACGCGCAGCCTAGAGGAGCAGCTCAGCTAGCGGCTCTACGGCTGTCTTGCCCGTAATCGCTCCCGTAAAGCTACCTGGCCGCTTACCGCCCACAATCGGCCGTGCGACGGGGCGCCGCACGATCGGCCAGTGCACCTCGCAGGCTCGCCTTTCGCGCGGCTCCTGCTGCAGCGCTCCGCCGGTAAGCGCGCGTGCCGCTCTTGCCATCGCCCGGCACGCAGCCTAGCCGCGCGCCAGTTCGCGCCAGTACCGCTCACCCTGATCGTATCGCCGGAGTTGCCCATGGTCCCCCGCTATTCCCGCCCCGCCATGACCGCCATCTGGGAGCCGGAGGCGCGCTATCGAATCTGGTTCGAGATCGAGGCGCATGCCACGCAAAAACTGGGCGAGCTGGGCGTGGTGCCGACAAGCGCGGGCAAGGCGCTGTGGGACTGGTGGAAGACCGAGCCCGCGATCGACGTGGCGGCGATCGACGCCATCGAGGCGGTGACCAAGCATGACGTGATCGCCTTTCTCACCTGGGTGGCTGAACAGGTGGGCGACGAGGCGCGCTACATGCACCAGGGCATGACCAGCTCGGACGTGCTCGATACCACGCTGAGCGTGCAGCTGGCGCGTTCGGCCGACATCCTGCTCGAGGATCTCGACGCGCTGCTGGCGGCGCTGCGGCGACGGGCCGAGGAGCACAAATACACGCCTACGATCGGGCGCAGCCACGGCATTCATGCAGAACCCGTGACCTTCGGCCTCAAGCTGGCGCAGGCTCATGCCGAATTCGCGCGCTGCCGCGAGCGGCTGGTGGCGGCGCGGGCGGAGATCGCCACCTGCGCGATCAGCGGCGCGGTGGGGACCTTCGCCAATATCGATCCACAGGTGGAGCAGCATGTCGCGCAGGAACTGGGCCTGGCAATCGAGCCGATCAGCACGCAGGTGATCCCGCGCGACCGGCACGCGATGTTCTTCGCCACGCTCGGCGTGATCGCCAGCTCGGTCGAGCGGCTGGCGATCGAGGTGCGGCATCTCCAGCGCACCGAGGTGCTGGAGGCGGAGGAATATTTCTCGCCCGGGCAGAAGGGCTCTTCCGCCATGCCGCACAAGCGCAATCCGATCCTGACCGAAAACCTCACCGGTCTGGCGCGCATGGTGCGGGGGTTTGCGCTGCCGGCGATGGAGAACGTGGCGCTGTGGCACGAGCGCGACATCTCGCACTCCTCGGTCGAGCGCTTCATCGGGCCCGACGCCTGCATCACGCTCGATTTCGCGCTGGCGCGGCTGACGGGGGTGGTGGACAAGCTGCTGGTGTATCCGGCACGGATGCAGGCCAATCTCGACCGGATGGGCGGGCTCATCCATTCGCAGCGCGTGCTGCTGGCGCTGACGCAGGCGGGGGTGAGCCGCGAGGATGCCTATGCGCTGGTGCAGCGCAACGCCATGAAGGTGTGGGGAAGCGACGGGAAGCTCTCGCTGCTCGAGCTGCTGAAGGCCGATCCCCAGGTCACCGCCGCCTTGCCGGCGGCGGAGCTGGAGGAGAAGTTCGACCTTGAATACCATTTCCGCCGCGTGGACCAGATATTCGCGCGCGTGTTCGGCTGAGGGGCGCGGGCGTCAGCCCAGGAGTGCGCGCCCTTCCCTTCCGCACGCATTCACCCTAGCATTGCTGGCGACGAGGAGCGAAAGGACGCTCATGCATATTGTTCGAACGATCGTCTGGGTGCTGCTGTTGGTGGCGCTGCTGATCTTCTCCATCGCCAATTGGGGCCCGGTCGTGACGGTGCGCATCTGGGAAGGGCTGGTGGTGGACACCAAGATCCCGGCCATTGTGGTGATCTCTTTCCTGATCGGCTTCCTGCCCATGTGGCTCTTCCATCGCGCCAACCATTGGCAGATGCGGCGGCGGATCCACTCGCTCGAGAACAATCTCAAGACCACGCAGGCGCAACAGGCCGAGACCGCTCGCGAGATCGAGCGCGAGCGGCTGGAGGAGGAACGCGTCGCACGCGAGCGGCCGAGCGGCTTCACCACCGCACCGCCGGTCTAGGCCACGCTTGATGAGCAACCCCGTCTATCTCGCGCTCGACCTGCCGCAACTCGACGCGGCGAAGGCGCTGGCCGCGCGCGTGAAGGGCCATGTCGGCGGCTACAAGCTGGGCCTGGAATTCTTCTGCGCCCATGGCGCGCATGGCGTGCACGAGATCGCCCATCTCGGCCTGCCGATCTTCCTCGACCTCAAGCTGCACGACATCCCCAACACGGTCGCGGGCGCGATGCAGGCGCTGCACGTGCTCGAGCCGGCGATCGTGACCGTGCATGCCGCCGGCGGGCGGGCGATGATGGAGGATGCCAAGGCCGCGGCCGGCGAGCATTGCAAGGTGGTGGCGGTGACCGTCCTCACCAGCCTTGACGAGCGCGACCTCGCCCGCACGGGTGTCGGCGGCAGCCCGCGCGAGCAGGTGCTGCGCCTGGCCGAACTGGCTGAGCAGGCGGGGCTCGACGGCGTTGTCTGCTCGGGCCAGGAGGTGGGCGAGGTGCACCGGCAGTGGAAGCACGGCTTCTTCGTGGTGCCCGGCCTGCGCCTGCCCGAGAACGCCGACGCCGACCAGAAGCGCATCGTTACGCCCCGCGCAGCGCGCGACGACGGGGCGAGCGTGCTCGTGGTGGGCCGCCCGATCAGCCGCGCCGAGGATCCGGTGGCGGCCGCGCGCGCGATCGAGGCGACGCTCTAAACACTTGTGCGGGCGATTGGGCGGCGTGTGGCCTTTCAACGGCAGGAACCTTCGAGAGCGCGGGCGGTCCAGCGCCGCTTGTTTCAATTCCATCGCGGGCTGATCTGGCCCGCATAACGGCCCTCATCGAGCCGAATGGCACATTAAGGCTCCGGCAATCGGGTCGGGCGATGATGGTGGTGTCATATCGCCGGAGGCCATGCCCATGAAGACCACACGCCCGCTTGCCCTCGCCGCCGCGCTGGCCGTCTCCCTGCTGCCGCTCGCGCCGGTGCAGGCGCAGACCCCGCAGCCCTCGCTCGAAATGGCGCCCGGGCATACGCTGCTAACGGTCAATGCCGAGGGGCGCACCTTGCGCAGACCTGACGTCGCAATGTTCGGTGCCGGAGTGAACACGCAAGGCACCGACGCGGCCGAGGCGCTGGCCGCGAATGCGCGCGCGATGACGCAGGTGATCGCCGCGCTCAAGCGCGCGGGCGTGGCCGAGCGTGACATCCAGACCAGCAATCTCAGCCTCAGCCCGATCTATTCCGATCCGGAGCGCGACGCGATGATGGCGGCGCAGGCGGCCGGGCGGCCCTACATGCCACCGCCGGACGACGCACGCATGGAGCAGATCGTGGGCTACACGGCCCGAAACACCGTCTCTCTCCGCTATCGCGAACTCGACGATTACGGCGCGGTGGTGGACACGCTGGTCGCAGCCGGTGCCAACCAGGTAGACGGGCCGAACTTCCAGCTCGACGAACCCGAGCCGGCGCTCGACGAGGCGCGGCTGGACGCGATTCGGGCCGCCCGCCAACGTGCCGAACTCTATGCCGGGGCTACGGGCCTCAGGGTGGTGCGCATCCTCTCGATCAGCGAGGGCGGCGGCTATTATGGACCGCAGCAATTGGTGTTTAACGATGCGATGAGCGCCGGCATAAAGCTTGGCTCGCCACCGCCTTCCCCGGTGCAGCCGGGCGAACTGCAGATGACCGCGAGCGTGACGGTGCTGTACGAGCTAGCACCATGACGCGGGAGGGATCCTTGTAGCGCGAGGCGATGCACCCATCTTTCGCCCACCTTTCGCCATGTGGGCGAATGAACTAGGGGCACCCCATGCCAGAAACACAGGTCAAGATTTGCGGGCTTTCCACGCCCGAAACCGTCGATGCAGCAGTCGATGCCGGGGCAACGCATGTGGGCTTCGTTCATTACGAGCCGAGCCCGCGGCACGTCTCGCTCGAGCAGGCGCGCGCACTGCGGGCGCGGCTGCCGACGCGGGTGAAGGCGGTGCTGCTGCTGGTCAACATGGAAGCCGCGCCAACCGCACAGGCGATCGAGGCGGTGCGGCCGGACGTGGTGCAGTTCCACGGCCGCGAGACGCCCGAATGGCTGGCGCACATTCGCGACAACACCCCGCTCGAAGTGTGGAAGGCGGTGGGCGTGAAGGACGAAGGCTCGCTCGAGCGTGCCCGGCGGTTCGAGGGCGCAGCGGACCTGCTGCTCTATGATGCGCCGGCCAAGGCGGTTGCGGGGGCGCTGCCCGGAGGCAATGGGCTGGCACTCGACTGGTCGCTGCTGGCCGGGCACCGCTCGCCAACGGCATGGGGGCTGGCTGGAGGGCTGACGGCCGGCAACGTGGCCGAGGCGATCCGGCAGACGGGCGCGCCGCTGGTCGACACCTCGACCGGCGTCGAAAGCGCGCCGGGGGTAAAGGATCCGGACAAGATCAGGGCCTTCATGCGCGCCGCACGGGGGTGAGCCGACGGACCACCACCTCGTAGCTTGCGCGATCGACGAACAGGGAGGCGTGCTGCCCGATCGCGGCTGCCGGGGATCTCCGGCGGGCCCGTGGGGGCGGTGATGACGGGCGGGCTCGGCTGCGCCGGGCGTTGATGCGTTCTTCGCGCGAAACGACATGCCGGGCCTCGCGACCATGCATTGCTCATGCTGCGGCGGCTTGGATTGCCAGACATTGCCGGTCTGACCATTCTTGATGCCGCGCTCGGCCAGCCTTGACGCCCCCTCACGCGAAATGGTCAGAAGGTCACCTGCGCGGCATCGGCCAGCGAATCGCCGTCGGAAGAGGCGCGATACTCGGCGTTGATGTAGATGATGGCCGCACCGCCGCAGCCGCCGGAACCGATATAGATGTCGGGCTCGTCCGCCGCACCTTGCCGGCCCGAATCTCGGGGCCGTTAAAAGCGACATTGGCCGAATCGCGCTTCATTCGGCCCGCGGCGAGGCTGGCAGTGGCTTCGGCGCCATCGCCCACATAGAAGGCGCCCGTGCGCGCTTCGTTAGCCGCGGCCGGAACTGCGCTCGCGGCGATGGCAGCGGTCGGGGCGGCGTTTCGCCGGCAAATGCGCTTGGCCAAGCGCCGCTGGACACGGGCCGGGGCCTCTGCCAAGTCCCCGCGCTGGCAGCATATTGCGAATTTACGATGACCCAGCAGACCCCCAATTCCTTCCGCAACCAGCCCGACGAGCGCGGGCATTTCGGCCAGTTCGGCGGCCGCTATGTCGCCGAGACCTTGATGCCGCTGATCCTGGAACTGGAGGCCGAATATCGCGCGGCCAAGGCGGACCCGGATTTCGCGGCGCAGTTCGAGGACTTGCTCGAGCATTATGTCGGCCGCCCCAGCCCGCTTTATTATGCCGAGCGGCTGACCGAGGCGCTGCGCGAGAGCGCGCCCCAAGGCAGTGGCGCACAAATCTGGTTCAAGCGCGATGAGCTCAACCACACCGGCGCGCACAAGATCAACAATTGCGTGGGGCAGATCCTGCTGGCGATGCGCATGGGCAAGACGCGGATTATTGCCGAGACGGGCGCAGGCCAACACGGTGTCGCCACCGCCACCGTGTGCGCGCGCTTCGGCCTGCCTTGCGTGATTTACATGGGCGCAACCGATGTGGCACGCCAGCAGCCCAACGTGTTCCGCATGAAGCTGCTCGGCGCCGAGGTCATCCCCGTCACCAGCGGCGCGGCCACGCTCAAGGACGCGATGAACGAAGGCCTGCGCGACTGGGTCGCCAATGTGCACGACACGTTCTACATCATCGGCACGGCGGCGGGCCCGCACCCCTACCCCGAGCTGGTGCGCGACTTCCAGAGCGTGATCGGCACCGAAGCACGCGCGCAGATGCTTTCGCGCATCAACCGCCTGCCCGATTTGCTGGTGGCGGCGATTGGCGGCGGCTCCAACGCGATCGGGCTGTTTCACCCGTTCCTCGACGATCCCGATGTGAAGATGCTCGGCGTCGAGGCAGCGGGGCACGGGCTGGACAAGCAGCACGCGGCGAGCCTCGCGGGCGGCTTCCCCGGCATCTTGCATGGCAACAAGACCTATCTGCTGCAGGACGAGGACGGCCAGATCGCCGAGGCGCATTCGATCAGCGCCGGGCTCGATTATCCGGGGATCGGGCCCGAGCACGCCTGGCTGAAGGAAACCGGCCGCGTCGAATACACCTCGGCCACCGACACCGAGGCGCTCGACGCCTTCCAACTGCTGTGCCGCACCGAGGGCATCATCCCCGCGCTCGAGCCGAGCCACGCGATTGCCGCCATCGTCAAGCGCGCGCGCGCGATGCCGCAGGATGCGATCATCCTCGCCAATCTGTGCGGACGGGGAGACAAGGACATCTTCACCGTGGCCGAAGCGCTCGGAGTGGAGATGTGAGCCGGCCGCCGGTTCCTCCCTTCTCTGCCGAGACCGCAGCGCAGAAGGTGCGGCTGGCGGAGGATGCCTGGAACGGGCGGGATCCGGCCCGGGTGGCGCTTGCCTATACGCCCGGCAGCCAATGGCGAAATCGGGCCGAATTCATCACCGGCCGCGCCGATATCGAAGCGTTCCTCACCCGCAAATGGGCCCGCGAACTGGATTATCGCCTCATCAAGGAGGTGTGGACCTTCGCCGAGGATCGCATCGCGGTGCGCTTCGCCTACGAGTACCATGACGATAGCGGGACCTGGTTTCGCGCCTATGGAAACGAGAATTGGCAGTTCGATGCGGACGGGTACATGGCCCGCCGGATCGCCAGCATAAATGAGCATCCGATCTCGGAAGCGGAGCGCAAGTTTCGCTGGCCGCTCGGCCGCCGACCCGACGATCACCCCGGACTGAGCGAGCTGGACTTGTGACCACAGGCCTCGCCACGCGGCTTTCCGGCGCCTTTGCCAAGGGACGCCCTGCCCTCGTCTGCTTCCTCACCGCAGGGGACGGCGACAGTGCCGCCAATCTCGACGCGCTGGTCGAAGGCGGCGCGGACGTGATTGAACTGGGCATGCCCTTCACCGACCCGATGGCCGATGGCGCGGCCATCCAGGCGGCGAATATCCGCTCGCTCGGGCGCGGCACCAAGACGGCCGACGTGTTCGCCATCGCGCGCGGGTTCCGCGAGCGGCACCCGGACGTGCCACTGGTGCTGATGGGCTATGCCAACCCGATGGTGCGGCGCGGGCCAGAATGGTTCGCGCAGGCTGCCGCTGACGCAGGCGTGGATGGGGTGATCTGCGTCGATCTCGCGCCCGAGGAGGACCAGGATCTCGGCCCTGCCCTGCGCGCGCAAGCCATCGCCCCGATCCGCCTGGCCACGCCCACCACTGATGAGCGGCGGCTGCCCGCTGTGCTCGATGGATCGGCAGGGTTCCTCTATTATGTCTCGGTGGCCGGGATCACCGGGAAGCAGCAGGCCGGGCTCGCCTCCATCGAGGCGAATGTCGCGCGGCTGAAGCAACATACCAGCCTGCCCGTGGCAGTGGGCTTCGGCGTGCGTGTGCCCGAACAGGCAGCGTCCATCGCCCGCGTGGCGGACGGCGTCGTGGTCGGCTCGGCGCTGGTGGAATTGGTGGGCGAGCACGGCGCGCAGGCGCCGCGCTACCTGCGCGATCTGACCGCCAGCCTGGCCGACGGTGTGCACGAATCCCGCTCCATCCATGCTTCCTCAGCGCAGGAGGTGTAGCGCCGCGTCGAGGCAAGCTCCGGCTCGGCAAAGGCTGCAAGCGCGCCCGGCATTGGCCTCACTCCCCTTGATCTGACGCAAGGCAGCGGATGACGAGGCGCCGGCGGGATAGGCAGGCTGCCCCAACTGCCCGGATGTCCGGCAGCGAGTCCCTGGCGTTCCATCTGCCGCGAAGTTGCCTGCGGATCCGTCGCAAGCCACGTGCGGGACTGTGGGCCGCGGCGCGTGCCCATCGAAATTGGTCTGAGCAAGCGACCCGGGTGGCACCTGCCCGCTTGTCCGACACGTCGCCGCAAGGCTGGCCAACCATTTCGTCTGTGGACCCGACCGCATGCCCGCGAGAATGAGCGTGCTTGCATCGAGGTCGACGCACACTCTCGCCATGACCCGATTGAGCCGCTAAGGCCCGCCGGCATGAGCTGGCTTAACCGCGTGCGCCATTCGCTGCCCTTCGCCAAGCGGCGCGATGTGCCTGATAATCTGTGGGTCAAATGCCCGCGTTGCAACGAGATGCTGTTTTCCAAGGAATTCGCGGAGAACCTCTACGTCTGTCCGCGCTGCGACTATCACGCGCGGATCGGCGCGCTGGCGCGGATGAACCAGCTGATGGACGAAGGCTATGAGCTGCTGCCCGAGCCCCAGGTGAAGGAGGATCCGCTCAAGTTCCGCGACACCAAGCGCTATTCCGAACGGCTCAAGCAGGCGCGTGCGAACAGCGCTCATCGTGATGCCTTCGTGTCGGCGTTCGGTGCCATCGAAGGCCAGCGGGCGGTGGTCGGCGTGCAGGACTTCGCCTTCATGGGCGGATCGATGGGCATGGCGGTGGGCAATGCGTTTTGCGAGGCAGCGGCGCGCGCGCTCAAGGAGCGCTGCCCCTTCGTGGCGGTGACCGCGGCGGGCGGCGCGCGCATGCAGGAGGGCATCCTCTCGCTCATGCAGATGCCGCGCAGCACGGTGATGATCGGGCGGCTCAAGGATGCGCGGCTGCCTTACGTGGTGGTGCTGGCCGACCCCACCACCGGCGGCGTTACCGCGAGCTACGCGATGCTGGGCGACGTGCAGCTCGCCGAACCGGGCGCGCTGATCGGCTTTGCCGGCCAGCGGGTGATACAGGAAACCATCCGCGAGCAATTGCCCGAAGGCTTCCAGCGCGCCGAATATCTCTATGAGCACGGTATGCTCGACATGGTGGTGCACAGGAAGGAGCTGCGCGCCACGCTGGCGCGGGTGCTGTCTTATTTGAGCCCGGCGCAGGCGGCGTAAGCAGTAACATAGAACGTAGGGCGGCCGGTGGCCGAAGGCTTGCTGCGCCATTCTTGTCGATTTGGGTCAGGAGGAATGATGGCGCGAGTGCTCGGTCATGGTTCGGCAGGGAGCGCGCGCGCGCGCGCGATCCGGCTTGGCCTCCCGCTTGGACACGGGACGGAGCGGGCATTTGTGCGGATTGCCGGCGGCCCGCCGGCACTCTCGCTCGATCCCTTGTCGCTCCTTGAAACAGGTGGTGCGCGATGAAGGACTTTGCCGCTTCCAAGGACCCGGCGGTGCAGGCGCAGCTCGATCGGCTGGCGGCGCTCTCATTGCCGCAGGGGCGGATCGGCCTTGAGGTGATCCGCGAATTGCTTACGCGGCTGGGCGAGCCGCAGAAGCACCTGCCGCCAGTGTTCCATGTCGCCGGGACCAATGGCAAGGGCTCGACCTGTGCATATTTGCGCGCGATGCTGGAGGCCGAGGGGCTGGTGGTCCATGTCGCCACCAAGCCGCATCTGGTGCGCTACAATGAACGCATCCGCGTCTCGGGCGCGCTGATTTCCGATCAGATGCTGGCAGCCTTGCTGGCCGAAGTGCTCGATACGGCCGAGGACCTCTCGCCCAGCTTCTTCGAAGTGACGACCGCAGCCACCTTCCTCGCCTTTGCGCGCGAGCCGGCCGATGCCTGCGTGATCGAGGTCGGGCTCGGCGGGCGGTTCGATGCGACGAACGTGCTTGAGCGGCCGGCGGCCTGCGGGATCGCCTCGCTCGGGATCGATCACGAAGCCTTCCTGCTGGTGCCCGAGGAGGGCGCGCCTGAGGATCCGCTGGTGCGCATAGCGTTCGAGAAGGCGGGTATCGCGCGGCCGGGTTCGCCGATGGTGACGCAGGCCTATCGGCGAGCCATGGAACTCGAGATCGAGCGGATTTGCGGCTTGGCCGGCACGCCCCTGCATATGCGCGGGCATGATTGGTGGGCCGAAGTGGACGAGGCGAGCATCGCCTATCGCGACAAGCATGGCCCGCTCACCCTCCCCCGCCCGCAAATGCTCGGGCTGCATCAGGCCGACAATGCCGCGCTGGCGGTCGCCATGCTGCGGCATCAGGATATGGTGAGCGTATCGGCGGCCTCCATGGCCGAGGGCATTCGCGCAGCACGCTGGCCCGCGCGAATGCAATTGCTGGGCGCTGGGCCGCTGACCGCGCTGGCGCCCGGCCGCGAGATCTGGCTGGATGGTGGCCACAATGCCGATGCCGGGCAGGCGCTGGCCCGGCATTTCGCCAAGGGTGATGGGAGCCCGGTGAGTGAAAGCGAGCGGCTGCATCTAATCATCGGCATGCTCGCCAATCGCGACGTGGGCGCGATCATGGACCCGCTGCGCCCTCACCTCGCCAGCATCAATGCGGTGCCCATCTCCGGCAGCGATGCGCACGGCGCCGAGGCTTATTCGGGCCGCGCGGAATGGGCGGACAGCGTGCAGCAAGCGCTTGGTCGGCTTCCCGACGACGGCTTGCCGGTGCTGATCGCGGGCTCGCTCTACCTCGCGGGCAAGGTGCTCGAGGCGAACGAGGAAGTGCCGGACTGAGGGGCCGCCGCCTTCGCAAGGGTACTCCCGACGAGTACCTGAGCATCATCTCACCCGCGCCACCCCTCATCTCCCCCGAAAGGCGCAGAATGACGGGACCGATCCGGCCTGGCGGGGATTTGAGGTCTCGTACTGCCAGGAGAGACGATGTGCTTGCTTCCTTTTTGATGGGCCTGGTCGGTGGCCAGCGGGCTTTCGCGCCGCTCGCGACCGTGGCCGTGGCTGCTGCCCGCGATGAGCTGCCCGCCGGCAATGGCGCGCCTCATCTCTTGTCCCATCCGCTGGTCGCCGCCGGAGCGGTGGCGCTCGCCATCGCGGAAATGGCGGGCGACAAGCAGAAATCCGCGCCCGACCGTATCGTCCCGTTCGGGCTCGCGGCGCGCTTCGTCACCTCCGCGATTGCCGGCGCGGCGCTCGCACCAAGGCGGCAGCGCTGGCTCGGAGCTGTGGTTTGCGGAGTCACGGCCGTGGCCGCGTCCTATGTCGGCTGGAAGGCCAGGGTGACAGCCATGGAGCGTTACGGGCAGACATCGACCGGGTTCATTGAGGACTCGGTTGTCCTGGCCAGCGCGGCGGCGATCGTCCGCAGATAGTCACGGGCGCTCGGTCGGGCGTTCTTGCTACTCTGCAGGTACGGCCTCTCCCGCTTCCGGCGCCACCACGCCGGAGCGGCGACCCAGGCGCGCGACGCGGATCCATTCCAGGACGCACAGTACCACGGCCACCAGGCCTATCATCATGGTGAAGACGAACACGTCGTAATAGCCGCGTTGCTCGATCATCTGCCCGATCGCGCCGCGCCCCAGCGTACCGATCAGCAAGGTGAGGGAGGCGAGCAGCGCATATTGCACGGCGCTGTAGCCCTTGGCGACGATGCTGGAGAGCCAGGCGACATAGGCGGCGCCGGCGATGCCGGTCGCCAGGTTCTCCCCGCCAATGGTGATCATCAGCCGCGCCAAGCGCTCGCTGCCGCCCGGAAATTGCAGCACCGCCCAGGTGAAGCCGACCGCATCGCTCGCCGCCTGCATTCGCGCGCCGCCGAGCGCCAGATCGGCATAGAGCAGGTTCGTCAGCGCCGCGAGCAGCGCGCCCAAGGTGAGCGTGAACATGCGGCCGAGCACGGTGATCATCCAGCCGCCCAGCGCCAGCCCCAGCACGATGGCGCCCACGCCGAAGAACTTGGAGGCCACCGCCACCTCGTCATTGGTATATTGCAATTCGCCCAGGTAGAACGGGTAAGCGAAGGTGCCCCAGATCGCATCGGTGATGCGATAGGTGAGCACCAGCGCCAGGATCAGCACCAGCGACCAGCCCATCCGCCCGACGAATTCAATCAGCGGCAGGACCAGCGCCCGGTAGAGATGGTCAGCCACCCCGGCGCGTGCCGCGGGCGAGGCGCCTTCCTGGGTGATCACGTGCCGGCCTTCGCGCTTGAGGCGCACCAGCCAGGCGGCAATGAAGGCGGGCAGCACGATCGTCGCCAGCACGATGAGCGGGCCGTATGTGGCGGTGAACAGCGTGGGATCGGGCCGATCCTCGGGCAGCGCGGTCATCGAGCGGACCATGAACACGATGACGGTGCCGATCGCCCAGGCCCATAGCAGGCCGACCGCCAGCAGCGCCCAGTTGCGGACCCGCGGGATGAGCTCGCCCGGCGTGTAGAGCGCGCGGCGGTCCGCCTCGCTCGCAAGCAGGTCGCGCGCCTCGTCCTTGCGGGCATCGGCGTCAGGCGCGAACAGGCCGGCAATGCCGATCGCGAGCATGATGGCGCCCATCATCGTGTAGGTCTGCGGCCAGCCGATCCGCTCGGCAATGATCAGGCCCAGTGCGCCGCCCACCAGAGCGGCGAGGCGAAAGCCCACCTGCGTCACGGTGGAAAGGATGTCGATCGTCGCTTCCTCGTCGGCGATGTCGATGCGCCAGGCATTGATGACGATGTCCTGCGTGGCGCTGGCGAAAGCGCCGAGCGCGGCGAGCAGCGAGAACCAGCCGAGCGCGGTGCGCGGATCGAGCAACGCCAAAGTGACGAGCACGATTCCGATCAGAAGCTGCATCGGCGCGATCCATTGCTTGCGCTTGCCCAAGCGCCTGAGGCCGGGGATGTCCACTTTGTCGACCAGCGGAGACCACAGGAACTGGAATGCGTAGGCAAGGCCGATGAGCGAAAACACGCCCATCGTTTCCAGGTCTACCTCGGCCTCGGTCAGCCAGGCGTAGAGGGTGCCCAGGAACAACGCGAAAGGCAGCCCGCTGGCAAACCCGAACAGCGCCATGAAGCCGGTCTTGCGGTTGCCCAGCGCGCGGACGACCTCTCGCCAGCCGGGTTTGCGCGCCTTGGTGCCTTGATCCATGCCATTCCTCATACGCATGCGCCGGCCCGGTAGCGATGCCTGCGCCGCGACTATCCGCGCCTTCATGGATCAAGGCGGACCGCCAGACAATGGGCCCGCCCTTCCCACGCCGGGTGGAACGTGGATGGGCCCCTTGGTGGATCAGCAGCGCGCGGCTATGGCCCGGCTGATGACAAGCCCTGAGAGAGAAGGCGAGCGCATCGCCAAGCTGCTGGCACGCGCGGGCGTGGCGAGCCGGCGCGAGGTGGAGCGCATGATCGCGGAGGGCCGCGTGGCCATTGGCGGCAAGGTGGTGGACACCCCGGCCATGGTGCTGCCGAACTTGCGCGGGGTGACCGTGGACGGCAATCCGGTCGCCAAGGCCGAGCGCACGCGGATGTTCCGCTTCCACAAGCCCACCGGGCTCATCACCGCCGAGCGCGACCCCGCCGGGCGGCCGACGATCTACGCAGCGTTGCGCAATTCGCTGCCGCAGGATGCGCCGCGGGTGATGCCGGTCGGCCGGCTCGACCTTTCCACCGAAGGCCTGCTGCTGGTGACCAATGATGGCGAGGTGAAGCGGATGATGGAGCTGCCCGCAAATGGCATCCCGCGCACATATCGTGCGCGCACCTTTGGCGAGATCACCCAAGCGCGCTTGGAGGAGCTGATGGAGGGCATCACCGTGGAGGGCGTGCATTATGGGCAGATCAATGCCAATCTGGAACGCCGCACGGGGCGCAACCAATGGGTGGAGATGACACTCACCGAGGGCAAGAACCGCGAAGTGCGCCGCGTGCTCGAACATCTGGGGCTCAAGGTCTCGCGGCTTATCCGCACGGCGTATGGCCCGTTCGTGCTCGGCAATCTGCCGCGCGGGGGTGTGGATGAGATACGGCGGGAAGAGCTCGAGCGCTTCCTGAGCACGGTTAAAAAGGCGCGGGCGTGAGGATCATCGCGGGCGAATGGCGGCGCCGGCAATTGCGTGCGCCCACAGGTGAAGCGACGCGTCCGAGCGCTGATCGCACGCGCGAGACATTGTTTGCGATGCTGGCCAGCCGGCTCGGCAGTTTCGAAGGGCTCAGCGTCGCAGACCTGTTCGCCGGATCGGGCGCGCTGGGGTTGGAAGCACTGTCACGCGGTGCGGCAAGCTGCCTGTTCGTGGAGCAGGATGCCGAGGCGATCCGGGCATTGCGGACGAACATCGCGGCGTTACGTGCGCAGACCCGGTGCATGGTGCAGGCCGGATCGGTGCTGTCACTCGGTCCCGCCAATGTACCGCATGACCTGATCCTGCTCGATCCGCCCTATGGCACCAATGCCGGAGCGGTGGCGATCGACCGACTGGCCCGGCTGGGCTGGATAGGCCCCGCGACGTGGGTGGCACTCGAGACCGGCCGCCGTGACGAAGTCATTGTCCGCGCGATTTCGCTGGAGGCCGAGCGGCACGTCGGCTCGGCACGTCTCTCGATTTTTCGCACGCGGGGCAGCGCTGACACCGGGGATTGATCGAAATGGCCGCAAGCACGACCGGCTGGCGGGGGTTCGCCCCGCCAGTGATCGAGCGTGCGAAATCAGCGCCTGCGAGCGCCACCTTCACGCGGGTTCCGGCAGCTATCCTGGAGCTGCGCGGTGCAGACCGGGTATTCCCTCATTGCGCCGGCGGGTGGCTGCGTTGCATTGCCAGCGTTGTTGCGCATGTTGGAACTGCTGCTGTTGGGCATGGCGCTGCTCGAGCCCGGGCTGTTCGGCATCGTGCTATTGGATCCCGTGCTCGGCATGGTGCTGCCTCGGCTCGCGCTGTTCGGACCGGTGCTGTTTGGCGAGCCGGGGGTCTGCGCACCGGGCTGACGCCCTGTCTGCATCGGCGGGGAGGTCTGCGCGCCAGGTTGCGACCTGGTTCCCGAGGGTGCGGGAGTCTGGGTGCCAGACTGAGTCCTCGTTCCTGATGGCATGGGCGTCTGCGCGCCCGACTGCGATCCCATCTGTGAACCGGTCTGCGAGGTCGTCGTAGGCTGCCCCTGTGAGGCCTGAGCGGCCAGCGTCGTGGGTATAGCCAAGGTTAGTGCGGCGGCTGCCGCGATTAAATTGGTACGCATGAGACTCTCCATTTTATCCTTGGTGCGAGAACGCTCCGCTTCCATGCGCGGTTCCGCCGTCATGGACCCGAGACTTGCGCGGGATGCCGGCGTTCCCTAGCTGTTCGCGAGTGACCGACGCCCTGCTCCCCACCTCCGCCCACCCCATGTCGGCCGTGCCCGGCGGCAATCCTCCCGCTGATGCTCCCGACTGGCTCACCGGGCTCAACCCGCCGCAGCGCGAGGCGGTGCTGACTACCGACGGCCCGGTGCTGATGCTGGCGGGCGCGGGCACGGGTAAAACCGCGGCGCTGACTGCGCGGCTCGCCTGGCTCATCCGCACGCGCCAGGCCTGGCCGAGCGAAATCCTCTGCGTCACTTTCACCAACAGGGCAGCACGCGAGATGCGGCACCGGGTGGGCCGGCTGATCGGCGATGCGGTGGAGGGCATGCCGTGGCTGGGCACCTTCCATTCGATCTGTGCGCGAATGCTGCGCCGCCATGCCGAGCTGGCGGGGCTTCAAAGCAATTACACGATCATTGATACCGACGACCAGCTGCGGCTGCTCAAGGCCTTGATCGTGGACCAGAAGCTCGACGAGAAGCGCTGGCCTGCACGCCAGCTTGCCGGGCTCATCGACAGCTGGAAGAACCGCGGGCTCAACCCCGCCGATCTCGACGCGGTGGACAATGAGGCGTTCGCCAACGGCAAGGGGCAGCTCCTCTACGAGCTCTACCAGGCCCGGCTGAAGGCGCTCAATGCGTGCGATTTCGGCGATTTGCTGCTGCACATGCTCAACATATTGCGGCGGCACCACGACGTGCTCGACCTCTACCGCAAGCGCTTCAAGTATATCATGGTGGACGAGTACCAGGACACCAATGCCGTCCAGTACCTATGGCTGCGGCTGCTGGCGCAGGAGCGGCGCAATATCTGCGTGGTGGGGGATGACGACCAGTCGATCTACTCGTGGCGCGGCGCGGAAGTGGCCAATATCCTGCGCTTCGAAAAGGATTTCCCCGGCGCCAAGGTGATCCGGCTCGAGCAGAATTACCGCTCCACGCCACAAATCCTGGCGGCGGCATCCGGCCTCATCGCCGCCAATTCGCAGCGACTCGGCAAGACGCTGTGGACCGAGATCGGCGGCGGCGAGAAGGTGCGCGTCATCGGCGTGTGGGACGCGCCCGAGGAAGCGCGCCGCGTCGGCGAGGAGGTCGAGCGGCTGGAGCGTGAGGGCGCGGGGCTCGATCAGGTGGCGATCCTGGTGCGCGCGCAATACCAGACGCGCGAGTTCGAGGACCGCTTCATCCAGATCGGCCTCAATTACCGGATCATCGGCGGCTTCCGCTTTTACGAACGGGCCGAGATCCGCGATGCGCTGGCCTATCTGCGCCTGATCGCGCAACCGGCGGACGATCTCGCTTTCGAGCGCATCCACAACCAGCCCAAGCGCGGGCTCGGCGCCAAGGCGCTCGAAGCCATGCACCGCCACGCGCGCGCCACCGGCATGCCGCTCGCCGCCGCCGCGCTGGAACTTGCCGATAGCGACGAACTGCCGGTGCGGGCGCGCGGGACGATCGGCAATTTGATGCGCTCCTTCCTGAAATGGCGCGACATGGCGGACCAGGTCACGCCATCCGAGCTCTTGCGCACCGTGATGGAGGAATCGGGCTACGATGCCATGCTCGCCGCCGACCGCTCGGCTGAGAGCGCGGGCCGCGCGGACAACCTCGTCGAGCTGAGCCGCGCGATGGAAGAATACGAGACGCTCGGCGATTTCCTCGAGCATGTCAGCCTGGTGATGGACAATGACGCGGCCGATGATGGCGAGAAGGTCACCATCATGACGATGCACGCGGCCAAGGGGCTGGAGTTCAACCACGTGTTCCTGCCCGGCTGGGAGGAAGGCGTGTTCCCCTCGCAGCGCGCGCTCGACGAAGGGGGGCTTGCCAGCCTCGAGGAGGAGCGGCGGCTCGCCTACGTGGCGATCACCCGCGCGCGGCGGCGCTGCACCATCATGCATGCGGCGAACCGGCGCATTTACGGGCAATGGACGAGCTCCATTCCCTCCCGTTTCGTCGAGGAATTGCCGCAGGAGCATGTTTCGGCCGAGACCACGATGACCGGCGGCGCCTCGCTGTGGCGCGCCAATTGGAGCGAGACCGAGGATCCGTTCGCGCATCTCGCCCAGACGCGGCCCGAGCGCGCGCAGAACCGCGGCCCAGGCTGGCAGCGGGCGGTGGCTACGGGCTACGAGACTGCGCCCGCGCGGATCCGCGAGAACACCAGGAGCGCCGCCAGCTTCGCCGCCAAGCCGCGCGGCGATATCGCGATGGGCGCGCGCGTGTTCCACGACAAGTTCGGCTACGGCGAAGTGGTGACGCAGGAAGGCAACAAGCTGGAGATCGAGTTCGACCAGAGCGGCCGCAAGCGGGTGATCGATAGCTTCGTGAAGCTGGCGTGATCTTGTTCGCTTACGCAGCGCACGCGCCGGTCCGACAAGTGTCGCATTCCGGCGCGTACACGAAGCTCGCCCTTGTTCCCTATCGAGCAAGCTTTACCCGATCTTAGACTTTCCAATCGAAGTGCGGCCTCGATTGGCGAGGAGGATCCAGCAAAGAGTAGCGTGTACGGGCGCTGCAAGTGGGGGCGGGAGATGCTCAGGTACACACTTCGCGCAGTTTCCGGGGTGGCACTGCTTGTGGGGACAGCAGCATCGGCCGCGGAACCTTCCTATTTTCACAAACCGAACGTTGAGCGCGAGCGTTTCGTAACCGACTACTTGCAGTGCGAAGAACTGGCTGGCGGTGTGCGCAGGTCGACGCATCAGGTTTATTCGGCAAACCTTTACGCGGTATTGGCAGTATCTATCTTCGCAGGCTTCATGAGCTCGCGCGAGCAGCGCGCGAACATGCAACATGTCATGCGGACTTGTATGGCGGACAAGGGATATCGGCGAGTAGAAGCTTCCAAGTCGATCCGGAAGGAACTGAAAGGATTGTCTTCAGAAGCGCGGGTCGAACGATTGTTTGCTTTGGCCGCTTCGCCTGAGCCCGAAGGAAAGGTGCTTCCTCTATGAAGACGACCTTGTTGAAAGCCTTGCTGGTCGCGTCTCTGGTCACGAGTCCGGCGGCAGCGGAGACGCTGAAGAAGGTCCCTGCGACACTCGATCCCGACAAGGCATATGTTCTAGTGGAGTACAAGCTCCAGGAAAACACGATGTCGGGCTTCCCTGGTTCACGCAAGTACGTACCTTTGACAGCCGGATTGATGTTGGCACGCTATGACCCGGTGCTGATGGATGTGCGAGGCTTAGGCAGCGCGACATCCAACCCTGTTCCTGGCGATCAGCAGGCACTCGAGCGGTTCCGTAATCGCCAGCTCGTGAAAGGAGAGGCATCGCGCCTGTTCCTGCTTGAAGTCGAGCCTGACACTTGGGTGGTTCAAGGCTGGGGCACCACCTCGTTCTCGCTTGGCTCATATACCTTTCGCCTCGAGCCAGGTTCAATCACCGACTTGGGTGTGGTGGAGGCGGCGGCCGATTGGGCCGAAGACCAACGTCCGGCTGATACGGGAGATGTCTTCGTAGCGGCACTCCTGGGTCCATTTGCCAAGCGCCCGGACGTCGCCCCGGCGCGCGTGAGTTTCCGAGAGCGTGGTGAGCAGGATCTTCCGATACCCGCAGAACTTCGTGCCGATCGGGTGCGGCCTGTCGAATTTACTCCTGGCGCAACGTTCGGCAATTATCTCGGGGGCTTGGTCAACCGCATCGAGGGCGTGAACGCCCGCCTGAAGGCGCAAGCTGCTGCAGATGTGACCTTCTGAATATCAGACGACGATCCGGCTTGAAGACTCCGCATGGATGCAGGATCGGCTCGCGATGGCGGCACACGCGCGGACTCAGCGGAGCGCGCCAGGTGCTCGGCGAAGGGTACCAGGAAACAGAACAGCTGGGCGGAAATCGTCCCAAGCTGCGCCCGCCAAATGGCGGCTGATCGGCTAAATGCCATCTCTCTGCCCCCGTCTGCGCGAACAGGGGCTTGCCACTACTACCAGCACACGCGCAGCGCCCGCCCTTTTCAGGTCGCGCTGAAGTTCAAGAAGGCGGGCATCGGACCGTTCCACTCGCCCGCGGGTACCGGCGGGTCGTCTTCGCGGCGCGTGGTTCGGGGAGCTTCGGGGCGCGCATTGCGCGGTTCGTCGCTACGGGCCGATCTGCGCTTTTCACCCCGTGGCTTGCGCTCAGTCTCGTCGTCGCCGCGACCATCGCGCACGCGGCGGGGCCGCGCGGGCTTCTCGTCCGATACCTCCCGCTCGGACGATGCCGGAGTGGCGTGCGCCTCGCCTCCCCAGACATGCTCCGCAATCTTGATGCCAGTGAGCTTCTCGACATTGGCGAGCGCCTCGGCATCCTCCGGCGTGACGAACGTGTAGGCGCGGCCGGTGGCGCCCGCGCGGCCGGTGCGGCCGATGCGGTGGATGTAATCGTCCGGATGCCAGGGCGTATCGTAATTGAAGACGTGGCTCACGCCCTTCACGTCGAGGCCCCGCGCCGCGACGTCCGAGGCAACGAGGATATTGACCTCACCCGTTCGGAAGCGCGCCAGTTCGGCCATACGGCTGGACTGATCCATGTCCCCATGGATCTCGCCCGAGCGCATCCCGTGCTTCTGCAGGTCCTTGTTGATGTCGCGTACCGTGGTCTTGCGGTTGGCGAACACGATCGCGGTGGTCACGTCGTCATTTTCGAGAAGGTAGCGTAGGGCCTGCTTCTTCTTGCGCGCCGAGAGCGAGATCTTGGCCTGCGCGATATTCACGTTGGCCGTGGCCGGGCGCGCCACCTCGATATATTTCGGGTTGGTCAGGAAACGGTCGGCCAGCTTCTTGATTGGCCCGGGCATGGTGGCGCTGAACAGCAGCGTCTGGCGCGTAGTGGGCAGCTTCTCGCAAATGAACTCGATGTCGGGGATGAAGCCCATGTCGAGCATGCGGTCTGCCTCGTCGACCACCAGCAGATCGCAGCCGGTGAGAAGGATCTTGCCGCGCTCGAACAGGTCCATCAAGCGGCCGGGCGTGGCGATGAGGACATCGACACCCTCGTCGAGCGCGCGAACCTGGTCGCCCATCTGCACCCCGCCGATCAGCAGAGCCAGTTTGAGATCGTGATTGACGCCGTACTTCTCGAAATTCTCGGCCACCTGCATGGCGAGCTCGCGCGTAGGCTCCAGGATCAGCGAACGCGGCATGCGGGCGCGGCGGCGGCCCTGGTTCATGATGTCGATCATCGGCAGCACGAAGCTGGCCGTCTTGCCGGTGCCGGTCTGCGCGACGGCGATGATGTCCCGCATCATCTGAATTTGCGGGATGGCCTGCGCCTGGATCGGAGTCGGCTCGGAATAGCCCGCGGCTTCCACCGCTTGCAGCAATTCGTTGGAGAGGCCGAGATCGGCAAAATTCATAGAGATTCGCGAATGTCCCGGTCGTGTTCGGCCGGCTGACAGAAGGCGCGGCGCGTGACGTCGCGCGCTGCGACGGTTCTGCGCGCATATGCAGCAGCGGCAAGGAAAGTCAAGGAATTGGCGCTTGGCGCGGTGTTGCCGTATCGGTGCCGGGATCGCTTGTGGCCGGGCGAGCTCAGTCGCGGATCGCCACGAGCCGGTGCAGCGTATCGAGCTGGCAACTGGCGCCCGAGCGCGATCGCAGGCGGTCACGCGTCACGCACAGCTTCCCGTCATCGCTGCGCTCGACATAGAAGCCCGAATAAAAGGCGCTGGCGCTGCAGCTGCGCTCGAGCCCCGCGCTGAGCACCTGTCGGTCCCGCAGGAACAGCAGCAATCGATGGTCCTCGACCGCATGCACACCGGCGATCTGCTCGATCGGCACGCAATCGCCATGCGCGACCTGGGCAAAGGTCGTGGCGATGGGCCGGCGGGGCAGCGCCGCCAGCATCCGCTCGCGCTGGCCCTGCGAACTGGGCGAGATGCGGATGACGACGCGCTGCTCGATGCGCACCTGGTTGAGCGGCGCGGGCACACGCGCCCGGTCGAGCACGCGCAGGGATGCGTCGGTGGAATTGTTCGCTTCGAGCGCGCGCCCGGCGTGCGGTTCATCGGGCGCGGCCTGCGCGGTGAGCGCGCCTGGCGCAACGGCGCCCTTCGCGGCCGGGCTCGTCGGCACGTGTACAGAGGCGGCGAATGCCGGGAGCAGCAGCGCAACAGGTGCAAGATACAAAGCGGGACTAAACATCAAAGCTGGCTCGATCGCGTCCGTGGCACCACTTTTGCGCCATGGCTCACCCCCCTTGTGGCCACTCGATTGAATACCCGCTTAACCCGCGCGATGGGCTTTGCAAGCCGCTTGGCGCACTGGCACAAGCGCGCTCCATGAGCGAGCAAGACACTTTCCTGACCCGAGCGCGCGAGTTGCTGGGCGAGCGCGGCCTCACCCAGGATTCCGAACTGCTCAAGCCCTGGCTGACCGACTGGCGCGGCCGCTTCACCGGCCGGGCGCTGGCCCTCGCCTCTCCGGCATCGACCGAGGAAGTGGCGGCGCTGGTGCGCTTATGCGCCAGCCATTGCGTCCCGATCGTACCGCAGGGCGGCAATAGCGGCATGTCTGGCGGGGCGACGCCGGACGAGAGCGGCACGGCACTGCTGCTCTCGCTCCGGCGGATGAGCAAGGTGCGCCGCTTCGACGTGGCCGCGCGCGAGATCACCTGCGAGGCCGGATACGTGCTCCAGACGCTGCACGAGGCGGCGGCGGCAGAGGGCCTGCGCTTCCCGCTAACGCTCGGCGGCAAGGGCACGGCCACGTTGGGTGGCCTCATCTCGACCAATGCGGGTGGCAGCCAGGTGCTGCGCCACGGCTCGATGCGCGCGCAGGTGCTGGGGCTGGAGGCGGTGCTGGCCGACGGCGGCGTTTTCGACTCGCTCGAGCACCTCAAGAAGGACAATCGCGGCTTCGACCTCAAGCAATTGCTGATCGGCTCGGAAGGCACGCTGGGCATCGTCACGGCAGCGACGCTGCGGCTGCTGCCGGCTGTCGCGGAGCGGGCGGTGCTGTGGGCGGGGCTGGGTGACATCCGCGATGCGCGCCGCCTGCTGCTCCACGCCGAGGAGATGGCGGGCGACGCGCTCGAGGCCTTCGAGGTGCTGCCCCGACACAGCCTTGAGGCGGTGCTTGCTTATTCACCGAACGCCCGAGCACCGCTTAGCGGCGGGCACGAATGGCATGTGCTGATCGAGCTTATTGCCGACCAGTCCGGGGCGGAACGGCTGCCGGCGCTCGCCCAGGAGCTGCTCGAAAGCGCGTTCGAGCATGGCTTCATCGAGAACGCGACGATTGCGCAGAACGAGGCCCAGGCCGAGGCGTTCTGGGCATTGCGCGAGGAGATTTCGCCTGCCGAGCGCGCGATCGGGCCGGCCATGCAGCACGATATTGCGGTGCCGGTGGCACGGATGGCGGATTTCGTGGCCGAAGCGGTGCCGGCGGTCGAGCGCGCCTTCCCCGGCACGCGCGGCATCGCCTTCGGCCATCTGGGTGACGGCAACGTGCATTTCCACGTGCTCGCCCCGGAGGGCGCGCAGCGTGGCGCGTGGGAGGCGGGCCAAGGCAAACAGGTCAGCGCCTTCGTGCATGATTTGGTGACGAGCTGGCAGGGTTCGATCAGCGCCGAGCACGGGATCGGGCAATTGAAGCGCGACGAACTGGCACGGCTGGCCGATCCGGTGCAGCTTGCGATGATGCAGCGGATCAAGCAGGCGCTTGATCCGCAAGGCCTGCTCAACCCCGGCAAGCTCGTGCCGCCACCCCCACACACGCTTGCGCCGGCCGGCCCTGCCGCCTAAAGCGCCCCCCACGCCTCGCGGGGGGTCTCGCAGGTCGCTTCAGGCGGCCCCGGGACGGGGCCTTTCGCAACGTCCATCCTGACCGGAGAGAGCCCGATGGCCAGCGTGCCGAAAGCCAACCTGCCTATCCTTTACAAGGATCTTGTACCCCTCAACAGCCGCGATCACGGCGCCTGGCGCGCGCGCACCGTCGACCGCGCGCCGTGGGTCGCGAAGCAGCACGCCATTCCGCTGACCGTGGAAGAATTCCCGCTGGCGCAACGTGACTTCCCGATCGTGTTCTCGCAAGGCGAGCGGCCGGTGCCGCTGGCGCTGATGGGGCTCAACGAGGGCGTCAACACCTTCTTCGACGAGGACGGCAAGCCGATCGGCGAGCATCGCTACGTGCCCGCCTATATCCGCCGCTACCCGTTCCTGCTCGCGCGGCTCGACCAGAACTCGGACAACATGTCGCTGTGCTTCGACCCGACCACCGAGGTGCTCGGCGCGTTCGAAGACGGCATCCCGTTGTTCGGCGAGGATGCGCAGGCCAGCGAGCACACCAAGGGCCTGCTGCAATTCTGCGAGCGGTTCGAGGAGGCGGGCCAGCGCACGCAGGCCTTCGTCGACGAGATCACCAAGGCCGACCTGCTGATGGAGGGCGAAGTCTCGATCCAGCGCTCCGAGATGCCCGGCCAGCCTTACATCTATCGCGGCTTCAAGATGGTGAACCAGGACAAGCTGCGCGAATTGCGTGGCGACCAGCTGCGCAAGTGGAACGAGAACGGCCTGCTGCCGCTGCTCTTCGCGCATTTGTTCTCGCTCGACCTGATGCGGGTGCTGTTTGCCCGCCAGCAGGAGCAGGGCAAGGGCCCGGGCGTGGCGCCGGGCACGCAGCCGATGGCAGCTGTGCCCGGCGCCACGGTTCAGTAACGCCGCAGCGCGCGCCGCTGTCCCGGTTGAAAGGGGTGCGGCACGCGGCGGCCGACACGAAGTTTTCGACGAGCGGAAGCGCGCGCGAGACTGGCCGCAGGCCGAGCGCCGCGGCGGTGCTGTCAGGTCTTGAATTGCAATGAAAGCGGTTTAACTTCTTCTGTGTCTGGCCGGCGCTCCCCTCATGGCTCGGTCGGATAGGTGTGCTTCGGCGCACCTTCTCCCTGAACCTTGGCCACCTCGTGCATGATGCGCGAGGTGGCTTTTTTGTGCCTGGTTTCGATCGCCCGCGGCCGCTTTCCTGGAGTGGTCGGTACGTCGGCCGTCAGCACGCCTATTCGGCGGCCTCGGCGAAGCGCTGCGTGCCCGCCACCTCGTCCGCAAGGCGCCGGACCAACCCGGCGAGAACGCCCACCATGCCGGCGAGGCCCGGACCAGGAACGCGCAGCACCCGATCGAGATAGGCGGTGCGGCACAGCTCGACCTGCAAGGCGTGAATGCCGCGCGCGGGTGCCGCGTGGCGGTCGAGCACGTAGCCGCCGGCATAGGGGCGATTATGCGCCGCGCGGTGGCCCGCAGCCGCGAAATGGTCGATGGCCAGCGCGCTCAATCGCGCACCGCAGGAGGCGCCGAACCGATCCCCGACGACGAAATCGGGCGCCGGATCGGCTCCGCTCTTGGGCCCCAATGGCGGCATTGAGTGCAGGTCGATGAGCAGCGCCCCGCCCCAACGATCACGCAAGGTCTCGAGCGTCTCGCCAAGCGCACGGTGATAGGGGCGGTGGACGTGCTCGATCCGCGCGTCGAGCTCGCTCTGGCTCAGCCGGCTCTTCCACAATTCGCCTAGACCCGGCAGCCGCCGCGGCACGAGACCGAGGCCGCCGCGCGCCCGCCGTCCCGCCTGGTTGCCACTCGAAGCGCTATCGTGCCGGCGCGCATCGGCCACCATGCTCCAGTCCATGTCGTCGGGCGCCCGATTGAGGTCGATCATCGCCCGCGGCGCCTGCGCGACGATCAGCGCCGCCCCGGTCTCACGCGCCAGGGCGGCGGCGACAAGATCGACGAGCCGGTCCTCGAGCCGGAGCGGCGCTTCAACGGGATGGCGCATGCGCGCGACAAGGCTCTCGGGATAGTGGCGGCCCGCATGCGGCACCGCGACGAGCACCGGCACCGGGGCCGGTTCGCGCAGCCGCAATTCGTAGGCAGGCTGGCCACCCGCGCCGGGAATCCGCCCTCCGCGCTCGGCAGGCGAATCGAAGGGGGAGAGGAGCATCGCATCCATCCGCACAGGCTGGCGCTGTTCGGGCACCAAGTCAAAAACGCGCCGGCGAAATCCGGTTTTAAGACCTTGTTCAAATCCTTGTTCCATTGTCGGCCAAGCCCAAAAGCGGTGATGCTTGGCCTGGTCGACCGGACTAAGGACGGCTCGCGAGCAACGATGCGAGAAGGACGCTAGTGCGATGATCCGGATTCTGCTGGCCGAGGATGACACGGCGATGCGCACGTACCTGACCCGTGCGCTGGAGAAGGCCGGCTACTCGGTCGTCGCGGTGGGCAGCGGCGCCGAGGCGATGCCGTTTATGAGGACCGAGATCTTCGACCTGCTGGTCTCCGACATCGTCATGCCCGAGATGGACGGGATCGAACTTGCCAAGCGCTGCAACGCTTTGAGCCCGCGAACCAAGGTAATGTTCATCACCGGCTTCGCCGCGGTCAGCATGCGTGCCAATCGAGAGGCGCCCCAGGCGCGCATGCTATCCAAGCCTTTTCACCTGCGCGACCTGGTGGCCGAGATCGACCGGATCTTCGAGGAGAATGCGCTCGCTACATTGTGAATGTGCCCGCGCGACGTTGCATTGAGGCTCTTGCAAGCGCGGCCGGGCAACGCTAATTGCGCGCTCCTGTCGGGCCTGCGTGCGCGGCAGGGCCGATGGTTCGGGCGTATAGCTCAGTGGTAGAGCACTGTGTTGACATCGCAGGGGTCGCAAGTTCAATCCTTGCTACGCCCACCATCCAAAAACCCCGTGAATCTTCGGACTCGCGGGGTTTTTTGTTGCCCGGAGCAGCTTGGCAACAGACCGGCGAACCTGTCACGAACGCTGTAAATTCGGGCACGGCAGTCGCCGGTAACGCACACCTCTGCCCACAGGCATTTGGATCTCGGATCACCATCGACTATAATGGCCGACGGCACCGCACGCTTCGTGCTCGCGGATCGCCGCCCCGACGGTCAGGACCAAACTGTGCATCAGCAGGTCTCCGGCCATTGTCAGGCGCTAGGCCGGAGAAAATCGACGTCAAAGAATTGAGTGCAGGAACGAGTGACCGAGATGCTGCATCGCACCTGATGGCTGAGCACGAGACGCGTTTGCGCGACCGTCTCCTGTTCGGTCCCGCAGCAGAAGTAGCTCGGGGGATCATGGCCGATGCGTTCGAAAGCTATCTCACGGTGGGCCCAGCGCGGCCTGTTGCATACGTCCAGAACAACCCCACGACCTCGTTGCTTGCGTCCATTCGGAATGCGGATCCAGATCTCGCACCGTCATAGTTAGCGGAAATCGCGCTCGATTTGGGGAAAAGCCGGCCGGAGGCACGCAAGCGCCGCACTCCGGCCAGTCCTTCCTTAATAAGGTTGTGCCGAGAGCGACGCAGCGTCGAGGTCCACTTTCATCTCCCGCGGCCAATAGCGAAGCTTGCGGCAGCTGGCGACGAATGCCTGGACGTCCTTTGCCCCGCGGAGCGCGAGCAAGCCGTCGTCCAGCTCGGGCACTCTCGCCGCATCGAACAAGAAGGTGGCAGCGGCGCTGTAGCCGATGAACTTGCAGTGCCCAAAAGCATCGGCCGCGAAGTCCTTGGACGCTGCATCCTTTAGCAGCATCGCCACCCCCGCCTCGGACGGAAGCACCGCAGCCGCATCGAACAGGACCGATGGACCACCATCGATCTTCTGCTTCGCAGCGACCTTGGTCCCGTCGTCGAGCGATACGCCCCCGATCTTGAGCGCGACGACTTCGCACATCGCGCCCTCAGCCTCGAGCGCCTCGGTGAGCGCGTTGAACAGGTCGGCACTCGACCCGTCCGTCAGGAACAGCCCCATCTTGAGTCCTTGGGTCCGTCGGCCAGGATGCTTAGCTTGGCTGAAGGAGGCAGGTCGAGCGTGGGCTTGGCCGCCCTCCCGCATTCGTGGCAGCAATGCGGACCTCACATCCCAGCTCCGCTCGCCCATCACCCGGCTCCGGGGCAAAGCGCTTCCACACAGCCTCCCACCATCTCTGGCCGGTCTATGAGAATTGTGCAGAGGAGCGGCTGATGCTCCAGTTCTGCACGAACGTCCGCCATTAGCGTTGACGCTTTTTCTCCAGCGCCCATCACGCGCGCTATCAAGATCGTTAACCGGTTGAGAACCGGCGCCGCCAAGTAGATAGAGATCCGCTCGATTTCGTGGCACGCCACCCCTAAGGACCGGCTTGATGACCGATGAAACAGACCGCCTGGCGGCCCTTATTCTCGCTAGCGCGACAGACTTCGCCATCGTCAGCGTCGACCTGGATGGCAAGGTGACAAGCTGGCATCCCGGAGCTGAGAAGCTGCTTGGCTGGGCGGCTGACGAAGTGCACGGCCGTTTTGCGGACTTCTTTTTCACCCCCGAAGATCGGGCGGCGGGTGCTCCCGCCGTCGAAATGGGCGTGGCGCGCGAGCAGGGTAGCGCAACCGATGAACGCTGGCACATTCGCAAGGACGAGGTGCGCTTTTGGGGGTCCGGCCTGTTGATGCCGCTCCGCGACGAACACGGCACCCACATCGGCTATACCAAGGTGATGCGTGATCGTACGGCAGAACGGGCGGCCGCTTTGCGCTACGGCGCCCTCACGGCTGCGATCCCGGGCTTTCTCTTCATCGCCGATCAGGGCGGCTTGGTGACCGAAACGAATGAGCTGTTCCGTTCTTATACCGGCAGGAGCGCGGCCGAGTTGGACGGGGAGCGTTGGGCCGAGGCCTTGCACGACGATGATCGCGCAGTGACGCTCGAACGCTGGCACAAGGCTGTCGAGGACGGCACGCTGTTCCAGTCGCGGCACCGCTTCCGGGATCAGGACGGCAAATACCGGACGTTTGCTTGTCGCGGCCTTCCTGAGCATGATGAGCAGGGTCGGATTGTGCGTTGGATGGGAACCTGCCTCGATGTCGAGGACGAGGCACGAGCCAGGTCCGCGATCGAGCGGCTGAACCTGGCGCTCGAGCACGAGGTGACCCAGGGCAGCGAGGATCTAGCGGCTGCAATCGAGGATCTTCAGGTCCAGATCAGCGACCGGATCAAAGCCGAGGACGCATTGCGCCAGGCCCAAAAAATGGAGGCGGTTGGCCAGCTCACGGGCGGCGTCGCTCACGATTTCAACAATCTGCTGACCGTCATCCGCGGCAGTGCCGACCTGCTGCGCAAGCCCGATCTTTCCGAAGCGAAACGCGAACGTTACCTGACTGCCATCGTTGACACAGCCGAGCGGGCGGCAACTCTTACCAAACAATTGCTCGCCTTCGCGCGGCGTCAGCCACTGCTTCCAGAGGTTTTCGACACGACGGAGCGGCTGTCCGCCATGGAGGGGCTGCTGGGGACGACGCTCGGCACGGGGGTCGAGCTGACCATCGATGCCCGTTGCGAGCCGTGTCTGGTCCTGGCCGATCCGAACCAGTTCGATACTGCGATCCTCAACATGGCGGTCAATGCTCGCGACGCAATGGATGGCGCTGGCCGGATCACCATCACGATCACGGAAGAGGAGCGACTGCCGGCGATCCGTACGCACGCCGCGCAGGCAGGATCGTTCGTCCGCATCGCTGTGGCGGACACAGGTCCTGGCATCGCCGCAGAGGATATCTCCCGCGTGTTCGAGCCGTTCTACACCACCAAAACCGTGGGCAAGGGAACCGGGCTCGGGTTGAGCCAGGTGCATGGGTTCGCCAAGCAGTCGGGCGGCGACATCGATATCAACAGCACCATCGGAGAGGGGGCGACCTTCATCCTCTACCTGCCACAGGCTCCTGAGAGCGCGACCATCGCACCCGCACCCTTAGTCGAAGGGGCGCCTTCGGCCGCAGGCTCTCATGCGCGGGGTTGCATTCTCGTTGTTGAAGATAACCAGTCGGTCGGGGAGTTTGCTGCCGCTCTGCTGGAGGAGCTAGGGTATTCGACAAATTGGGCTCACGATGCCCAAACTGCGCTCAATCTTGTTAACGAGAAGGGGGACAGCTTCGATGCGATCTTCTCGGATATCGTCATGCCGGGCATGTCCGGCATCGAACTCGCCCAGCATGTGCGTCAGAACCATCCCGCCATGCCGATCATCCTCACCAGCGGGTACAGTCATGTTCTGGCAGAGGAAGCGGACCACGGGTTCGAGCTGCTGCAAAAGCCCTATTCGGCGGATAGGCTGGCCCAGGTTCTGGCGAAGGCAACCGGCCAGACCGCACCGCGCGGCTGACGAGCGTGTTCCACCTCACGCTCTCCTGCACTTTCGGCTAGGTGTAGTACCGCTAGCCGCTCTAACGAATGCGGCATGAACGCCGGAAACCTCACGCGGGCTATCGCACGCCTACCGTTGCTGCGAACGCGCAGGCCAGCCGCTTACATGATCGCACTCATCATGTGCGGCGCCGCCTGGTGGCTGCGGACCGTGCTGGATACGGTGTTCCCGCCCGGATTTCCCTACCTCACCTTCTTCCCGGCGGTGATCCTCTCGTCGTTCCTGCTCGGTCGAGGCCCTGGCGTACTCGCCGGATTGGTCTGCGGAATCCTGGCCTGGTACTTCTTCATTCCGCCTTTCTACAGCTTCGCCCTCGAACCCGGAACATTGGTGGCGCTCGGCTTCTACGCAGGCGTGGTCATCGTGGACATCGCGCTGGTCCACTGGATGCAGCTCGCCAATGCGAGATTACGCGAGGAGCAGGAGCGAAGCCGGGCGGCCGAGGAACGACTTGCCCATCTGAATGGCACGCTGGAACAGCGCATTGCCGCCGCGCTCAGCGAACGACAGGTGCTGGCGGACGTGGTTGAGAATTCCGCGGCGGCCGTGACGGTGCTGTCGCTGGATGGGCGTGTGCTGGCCATCAATGCCGCCAACGTGACTGCGTTCGAACAGGCATTCGGCAAGCGTCCCTCGGTCGGCGGCGATCTTTTCAAGCTGATCGAGGACATGCCGGAACACCAGGCACAGCTAAGGGACCTCTGGGCCCGCGCGTTGGCGGGCGAAGCCTTCATCGTGACACAGGAATTCGGCGACGAGTTGCTGACCAAGCGGTACTTCGATGTCCGCTTCGATGCCTTGCACGATCGCGAGGGACAGCAGATCGGGGCGGTAAGTACGTCTTACGACGTAACATCGCGCATGCAGGCCGAAGCCGATCTGGCTGCGGCGCAGCAGCAGCTACGCCAGAGCCAGAAGATGGAAGCGGTTGGCCAGCTTACCGGCGGGCTGGCGCACGACTTCAACAACCTGCTCACCGGCATCACCGGCAGCCTGGAGATGATAGCGATCCGCATCGGCCAAGGCCGCATGGGCGATGTGGAGAAGTATAATGCCGCCGCGCAAGCTGCTGCCAAGCGGGCTGCGGCACTGACACATCGCCTGCTGGCTTTCTCACGCCGGCAGACGCTTGACCCCAAGCCGACACAGCCAAATCGCCTGATCGAGGGCATGCTGGACATGGTCCAGCGAACCGTGGGCCCCGCGGTAGAGACCCAGTTTGTACCTGGCGACGAGCTATGGACGACGCTGGTCGATCCGAACCAGCTCGAAAACGCGTTGCTCAACCTGTGTATCAACGCACGCGACGCCATGCCCGACGGTGGCAGACTGACCATAGCGACAAGCAACCGCATGCTGGATGATCGAACAGCCTCGCTACACGAACTGGAACCGGGCCGTTACGTTGCTCTGTGCGTGTCCGACAACGGCACCGGTATGGCGCCGGAGGTCATCGCCAAGGCGTTCGACCCGTTTTTCACCACCAAGCCGCTTGGCGTCGGCACCGGCCTTGGCCTTTCCATGATCTATGGCTTTGGTCGACAGTCGAATGGAAACGTTCGCATCCATTCCGCAGTGGGCGACGGTACTAGCGTCTGTCTGTTGCTGCCACGCCACGTTGGTGAGGCTGAAGCCGAAGAGGAGATGCCAAACCTCGCCGAGGCGCCTCGCGCCGAGCATGGCGAGACCGTACTGGTTGTGGACGACGAGCCATCTGTTCGGATGCTTGTTGTCGACGTTCTCGAGGAGCTCGGTTATACCGCGATCGAAGCGAATGACGGTGCGGCGGGTCTCGAAATCCTCCAATCGGATGCTTGCATCGATCTCCTCATCTCGGATGTCGGCTTGCCGGGTGGTATGAACGGCCGGCAGATGGCGGATGCAGCGCGGGTTGGCCGACCCGGCCTGAAAGTGCTCTTCATCACCGGCTATGCGGAGAATGCCGCGATCGGCAATGGCCATTTGGCATCTGGCATGCACGTCATGACCAAGCCCTTCGCCATGGAGGCACTGGCTTCCCGCATTCGAACCCTGATCGAAGGACAGTGAACCAAGCATCGGGCGATTTTGCGCGGCATCTTCGCTGGAAGGATGGCCCATTGGCGCAATCCGCGCGAGGGCGTGTCGCATGATGCGCCGCATCACCGCCCTCCTTGATCCCTTCATCCTGGCGCTGCTGGGCACCGTGGCGCTTGCCTCACTGCTGCCGGCCCGCGGGCCCCTCGTGCCGGTGGCGCAGGGCGCAGCTGATGCGGGCATCGTGCTGCTGTTCTTCCTTCACGGCGCCAAGCTTTCGCGCGAGGCGATTGTGGCCGGTCTGGTCGCCTGGCGGCTGCACCTGGTCGTGCTCGCGGCGACATTCGGGCTGTTTCCCCTGCTCGGTCTCGCATTCCAGGCGATGCCCGGGCTGGCGCCGCCACTCGCCGCAGGCCTGCTGTTCCTCACGCTGCTACCCTCTACCGTGCAGTCTTCGATTGCCTTCACTGCGATAGCGCGCGGCAATGTCGCCGCGGCGGTGTGCACGGCTTCCTTCTCCAACCTCCTCGGCATCGCGCTGACACCGCTGCTCGCGGCGGCGCTGATGGGCAGTTCGCAGGTTGAGCTGTCGCTTTCGGCCGGTGCGGCGATCGTGGTCAAGCTGCTGCTGCCGTTCGTGGCCGGGCACCTCCTGCGCCCGCTGGTCGGCGAGTGGGTGGCGCGGCACAGGATGCTGGTCGGCCGGGTCGACCGGCTGTCCATCCTGCTGATCGTCTACACCGCCTTCGGCGCCGCGGTCGTGGAGGGGCTTTGGCAAGAGGTCGATCCGCGCCACCTGGCGCAGATCGTGTTCGCCTGTCTCGGCATGCTGGCGTTGATCCTGCTCGCCACCTGGGGTGCGGGACGGCTGCTGCGCTTTGCGCGCGAGGACCGGGTGGTGCTGCTGTTCGCCGGCTCCAAGAAGAGCCTGGCCACGGGCGTCCCCATTGCCGGCGTGCTGTTCCCGCCCGCAGAAGTAGGCGCAATCCTGCTGCCGCTGATGCTGTTTCACCAATTGCAGCTGATCGCCTGTGCGCTAATCGCGCGACGCCTCGCACGGCAAATTCCGCCTTTGGAGGAGCAGACCGAGGATGCTGCCCCGGTCTAGCCGCAGCTCAGCCGGTTCACGCATCCGCGGCACGTGACGCCTCTTGCCCGAGTTCAGCGGTCGAGTGCTCCATAAGCGGGCGCTCGGGGCGTTCGGGCGGCCCAGTGCGCCGGCCGATCAGTGCGCCAGCTGAGACTGCAAGGGGAATGCGGCTGATCGCCGCGCTGGTGAAGCTAAGCTGCGCCGGATCGAGCGCCGGCCGCGCGGGAGCGCGAGCCACATTCGCCCCCCCTGCGGCTCAATTGCGTCGGCCGGACCGGCTTGCCGGGACACGTAGTGCGACTGCTTCCCGTTCCATCCTCCGCGGAACGGCGCCGCCCGATTGCCTCTCGCGCTGCCGACGGCGATCCGCCGTCGGCCCAAACCAACGGTCGTGGGCCTTCCCTTGCGCTGGCGCACACCGCTGCCTAAGAGCGGCGCGAGCTTCCAACACACGTATATTCCAAGTCAGCAGGGGTGCCCATTCATGGCGAAGATCAAGGTTGCGAACCCGATCGTCGAGATCGACGGCGACGAGATGACGCGGATCATCTGGCAGTGGATCCGCGAGCGGCTGATCCTCCCTTATCTCGACATCGACCTTAAATATTATGATCTCGGCATGGAGAAGCGCGACGAGACGCGCGACCAGATCACGATCGATTCCGCCAATGCCATCAAGCAGTACGGCGTCGGCGTGAAGTGCGCCACCATCACGCCAGACGAGGCGCGGGTGGAGGAGTTCGGCCTGGCCGAGATGTACCGCTCGCCTAATGGTACGATCCGCAACATCCTGGGCGGCACGATCTTCCGCGAGCCGATCGTGATCGACAATGTGCCGCGGCTGATCCCCAGCTGGACTGACCCGATCGTTGTCGGCCGCCATGCGTTCGGCGACCAGTATCGCGCAACCGACTTCCTCGTCCCCGGCCCCGGCAAGCTGCGCCTGGTGTTCGAGGGTGAGAATGGCGAGACGATCGACCGCGAAGTGTACCAGTTCAAGGCGCCCGGCGTCGCCATGGCGATGTACAATCTGGACGATTCGATCCGCGATTTCGCCCGCTCCAGCTTCAATTACGGGCTCGACCGTGGTTGGCCGGTCTATCTTTCGACCAAGAACACCATCCTCAAGGCCTATGACGGGCGCTTCAAGGACCTCTTCCAGGAAGTGTTCGAGACCGAGGGCTTCCAGCAGAAGTTCAAGGAAGCGGGTATCGAGTACCAGCACCGGCTGATCGACGACATGGTTGCCTCGGCGCTCAAGTGGAACGGCAAGTTCATTTGGGCCTGCAAGAACTATGATGGCGACGTGCAGTCCGACCAGGTGGCGCAGGGCTTCGGCAGCCTCGGCCTGATGACCTCCGTGCTGATGACCCCCGACGGCAAGACCGTGGAGGCCGAGGCCGCTCATGGCACCGTCACCCGCCATTACCGCCAGCATCAGGCGGGCAAGTCCACCTCCACCAACCCCATCGCCAGCATCTTCGCGTGGACGCGCGGCCTGATGTATCGCGGCCGCTTCGACAACACGCCCGACGTGGTTGCCTTCGCCGAGACGCTCGAGAAGGTGTGCATTAATTGCGTCGAGAGCGGCAAGATGACCAAGGATCTCGCGCTGCTGATCGGGCCCAACCAGAGCTGGATGACCACCGAGCAATTCTTCGAGGCCATCGTGCAGGGGCTCGAGGCCGAGATGAAGCGCCAGGGCTTGGGCTGAGGCACTCCATCGGGTGGCACGTTCTTGCAAGGTGCGGCCGCAATCGCCGTGTCAAATGCCATGGCCCGGAATTCGGTAGGAGCACCTAGATGACCGAGGCTCGCCTCGAGATCCGCCAGGCCGTTCCGGGCGACGTGCGCGCCATCGCCGCACTCGCCCGGCGGGTCTACGAGGATTTCGCCCCCTACACGCAGCGCGAGATCCGCGGGCAGATCAACAATTTCCCCGAGGGCTGCTTCGTCGCGGTGCTCGATGGCAAGATCATCGGCTATTGCGCCACCTTGCGGATCAGCGGCGCGAAGGCCTTGGCGCCGCATAGCTGGGACGAGATCACCGGAAACGGCTATGGCAGCCGGCACGATCCCACAGGCGACTTCCTCTATGGCTATGAAATGTGCGTCGACCCGACGGTGCGCGGCACGCGCATCGGCCGGCGATTGTACGAGGAGCGCCGCAAACTCGCCGAGCGCGAGGAGCTGAAGGGCATCGTTTTTGGCGGCCGGATGCCCAATCTCAAGCGCCACTGGCGCAAGGTGGAGGGGCCACAGGACTATCTGGATAAGGTCGTGAGCGGGCGGCTGCACGATCCCGTGGTGCGCTTCCAGCTCGCCAACGGGTTCGAGCCCATTGGCGTGCTGGCCGGCTACCTGCCAGAGGACAAGCGCAGTCTCGCCTTTGCCGCGCACATGGTCTGGCGCAATCCCTTCGTCGATCAGGAGCATAGCACCAAGTTCCGCGTGCCCCGCGACGTGGAAAGCGTACGCATCGCCACCTGCCAGCTTCAGGCGCGTGCGGTGAAGAGTTTCGAGGAATTCTGCGGCCAGGTCGAATATTTCGTCGACGTGGCAAGCGATTACGACGCAGACTTTATCGTCTTCCCCGAGCTCTTCACGCTCATGCTGCTGAGCTACGAGGAGCATGAGCTGTCGCCGATCGAGGCGATCGAGAAACTCTCCGATTACACGCCGCGCATCCGCAAGAAGCTCTCGGAAATGGCGTTGCGCTTCAATATCAACATAATCGGCGGCTCGCATCCCACGCGAATGGAGGATGGGGACATCCACAATGTCGCCTATGTCTGCCTGCGCGACGGATCGGTACACGAGCAGGAGAAGATCCACCCCACGCCCAACGAGGCCTATTGGTGGAACATCCGCGGCGGCGATTCGATCGACGTCATCCAGACCGATTGCGGCCCCATCGGCGTACTCATCTGCTACGACAGCGAGTTCCCCGAACTGGCCCGCCGGCTCGCGGACGAAGGTGCGCGGATCATCTTCATCCCGTTCTGCACAGACAGCCGCCAGGGCTATATGCGCGTGCGCTATTGCGCCGCCGCGCGCGCAATCGAGAACCAGTGCTTCGTGGTGATGAGCGGCAATGTCGGCAATTTGCCCAATGTCGCCAACATGGACATTCAATACGCACAAAGCTGCATCCTGACGCCTTGCGACTTCCCCTTCGCTCGCGACGGCATCGCCGCCGAGGCGAGCGAAAATGTGGAAACGCTGACGATCAGCGACGTCAACCTGTCGGACCTCTCCTGGGCCCGCGCCGAAGGTACCGTGCGCAACTTGGCCGACCGCCGGTTCGATTTGTACCGCATCGAGTGGGATGATGGGAAAGCGGGCGCGACCGAGCCGACGGGCCCCGCACCAAGGGGTCCGCATGGGCCGGGCGGTGGCTAGAATCATCTCACCTGCCTGACAACGCCGGTTTTCGGTCCGTCCGGGGCGGATGTAAGGCCGTGTTTGGTGAATTGCTGATAGTCAGCGCTGCAACGAAAGCTTACGGGTAAGCTGACGCTGCGGCATGTCATCGCAGGTAAAAGCAAGCGGGCTAAGGGGTTGGAATGACAACCGAGGCGAGCAGCGGCTTTTCGGCAAGGCAACTGACAGGAAAAGCCGCGCCGTTCATCATTGTTGCACTCGTCGTAACGGCCGTCCGAACCCCCTTGGCGGCGACTTACCCCTTGGCCGCCCTACTCCTCTTCCTGTGGATCGTGTCGGACACGTTAATGCTGTCGCTAATGGCGCGCACCGCGGGCCGGCCGAGTGGACACGCGATCCTCGGCGTCCTCGCCGCAGCCAGTTTTACAGTCTGGTTTAGCTCTCCCTCAGACATTCGCGAGGTGTTGTGGGGGACGCCGGTGATCGCGGGAGGCATGGCGATCATAATTCTCGGCCACCTCGCATGGGCTACGATGCGGGCGAGACGAGTCCTGAACGCGCCAGAGAATGCGGCGAACCGGTGGATCGCCGCTGCCTCGGAGATCCTGCCGGCCGCGCTGGTGCGCCTCGCGGTGACAGAGCTGATGGTGATCCACATGGCGTTGTTCCGCTGGGGCGGACCGGCCGATGTGCCAGCGAACTGCCGAGCCTTCCCCTACCACAAGCATCTAGCTCCGATGTGTGCGACTCTGTTGGTCCTGGCTGCAATAGAGATTGCCGTCTTTCACCTGCTGATCGGACATTGGAGCCGTAGCATGGCGGTTATCATGTTCGTCCTCAGCGACGTTGGCTTCGTTTACATGGTCGGGCTCATCAAGTCATTTCGGTTCAGACCGGTTCTACTGACGCCTGAGGGAGTTCGCATTCGGGCCGGATTTCTCATCGATCAATTCATCCCCTTGGCAGCGATCGGCGGCATTGAAACCAGCTTCGCAGGCGATAGGGTTCGTGATCCCGCCACCCTCGACACTTCGTTGTTGGCGTGGCCCAACATCCTCTTACGCCTGGATCAGCCCATGCAACGCCATTCGCTTCTGAGAGGGAGCAAACCTTTCAGCATTATTGGTTTCAGACTGGATGATCCAGAGCCCTTCGTGCGGCTCCTGCTCTGGCGCTTAGGCCAGAAGGCCAGCTAGCCAAAGGACCGACCAACTCGGTCGGTGAGCGCCCATTGGCAGGCCTGCAATCGCTGCCCGAAACGCTTGCTCTTGGCTGTTTTTGAGTGGCGCCTCATTGCGATTTTTTCAGGGATCCGGTCCGGCAGCGGCGGAAAACCCGCAAATCAGCTCGTGAATGGGTCGGCTTTGATCCGCGACTCCTGCGTCGTCCGGCTCACCAACCAGATCGCCACCCAGGCCGCGAGAAAGCCCGGGATGATCTCGTAAACGCCCGGGCCGCCGAGAAACGCGCCGTTCCAGCCGAGCGCAATCCAGGCGATCACCACCACCGCGCCCGTCACCAAGCCGGCCACTGCGCCGGCCCCGGTCATCCGCTTCCAGGTGAGCGAAAGGATGATCAGCGGGCCAAATGCAGCGCCAAAGCCCGCCCAGGCATTGGCGACGAGGCCGAGCACCTGGCTATCGGGGTCGCCCGCCATCATCAGCGCCGCCAGCGCGACCACCGCCACGCACACGCGCCCGACATTGACCATCTCGGTCTCGCTCGCCTGCTTGCGCAGGAACAGGCGGTAGAAATCTTCAGTGAGCGAGCTCGATGAAACCAGCAGCTGCGAGGAGATCGTGCTCATGATTGCCGCCAGCAACGCGGCGAGCAGGAAGCCCGTGATGAAAGGGTGGAACAGCGTGTTGGCGAGCAGGATGAAGATCGTCTCGGGGTCTGCCAGCGTGATGCCTGGATTGGCCTCGACATGTGCGCGACCCAGCAGGCCAATCCCCAGCGCGCCCACAAGCGCCACGAGCATCCAGCCCATGCCGATATTGCGCGCCGTGGCGATCCCGCCCTCGCGCACGGCCATGAAACGCACGATGATGTGCGGCTGGCCGAAATAGCCCAGGCCCCAGGCGATGGCCGAGAGAAAGCCGATCACCCCCACCCCGCCGAACCAGCTGAGAAAATCGGGATCAACGCTGTCGAGGACGGCTACGACATTGCCGGCGCCACCCTCACCCGCGAATACGGTCAGTGGCATCAGGACCAGCGCGACCACCATGATGCAGCCTTGCACGAAATCGGTGAGGCTGACGGCGAGGAACCCGCCCACCATTGTATAGGCGAGCACCACCAGCGCGGTGAGCCAGACGCCCGCGGTGTAGGGGCTCATCCCCAAGATCTCGCCGCTCATGAATGTGCTCTCGAACAGCTTGCCGCCGCCCACCAATCCGGCCGCCGAGTAGACGGTGAAGAACAGCACGATGATCACCGCCGAGATCACGCGCAGCGCCACTCCCTTGTCGGGAAAGCGGTTGGCGAGAAATTGCGGGATGGTGAGCGCGTTGCCGTATTGCACCGTCTGCTGCCGGAGCCGCGGAGCGACGATGATCCAGTTGGCGAACGCACCCACGAACAGGCCGATGCCGATCCACGCCTCGCTCAATCCCGAGAGGTACAGCGCGCCGGGCAGGCCGAGCAGCAGCCACCCCGACATGTCCGAAGCGCCGGCCGAGAGCGCCGCCACCGCCGGATGCAGGTTACGCCCGCCAAGCAGGTAGCCCTCGCTGTCCGCGGCCGACTTCTTCCAGGCGTATAGTCCGATGGCGAGCATCAGGATGAAGTAGATCGCGAGTGATATGAGGGTGGCCGTCTGCATGGCAGGCTACCTAGGGCCCGGTGGCCTGGATGTCACCCGCGGCACGCGGCCGCTTCGAAGACGCGATTACTGGCGACCCGTTGTTGCGCAATAAGCGCGCTCATATTTCCCGCGGGGCCCGCCATTGAGCGGGGATGAGCATGGCACCGGCCGGCTGCACGGCAACCCGCGAATGTGTGCACCGCCTGGCCCATTGTGTCGTCGGGAGGGCTGACTTAAGCCCTTATGATGCACGGCGAAACCCTCTCCCCCATCATGTCCGATGCGCTGGTGATCCTGGGAGCGGCGGGGATCGTCATTCCGGTCTTCGCGCGGTTCCGCATCACGCCCATCATCGGCTTCATCCTCGTGGGGCTGCTGGTGGGGCCTTATGGCCTAGGCGGAATGGTGTTCGAGTACGAGTGGCTCTATTACTTCACGATCACCGATCCCGAACGGCTGGAACCCTTTGCCGAGTTCGGCATCGTGCTGCTGCTGTTCGCGATCGGGCTCGAGCTTTCGTTCAAGCGATTGTGGGAGCTCAGGCGCTTTGTATTCGGGCTCGGCGCGCTCGAGCTTCTCATCACTGGCGCGCTGCTGGCCGCTTTCCTGGCGATGATGGGGCAGTACTGGACCGGCGCGCTGGCGCTCGGCCTCGCACTGGCGCTGTCCTCCACCGCGCTGGTGCTGCCAATGGCGGGCACGCAGACGCCGGTCGGCCGCGCGGCGCTCTCGATGCTGCTGTTCGAAGACATCATGATCGTGCCGATCATCTTCCTGCTCGGCGCCCTTGCCCCTCATGCCGAGGCCGAGGGCCTGGACGGCCTGGTCGACACGCTGTGGCAGGGCCTGCTGGTTGTGGTGGCGATGATGGTGATCGGGCGCTTCGGCCTCCCGCGCCTGTTCGCCCAGGCCGCACGCACCAAGAGCCCCGAACTGTTCCTCGCCGCCAGCCTGCTGGTGGTGATCGGGGCGAGCCTGGCAACCACGTTGGTCGGCCTGTCGCCGATCGTGGGCGCGCTGGTGGCGGGGCTGCTGATTGCCGAGACCGAGTACCACTCGGAAGTCGAGGCCATCATGGAGCCCTTCAAGGGCCTGGCACTGGGCGTGTTTCTCCTCACCGTGGGCATGGGCATCGACGTCCTCACGATCTGGGACAATCTCGGATCGATCGCGCTCGCCGTCATATCCGTGCTGGCGCTCAAGGCGCTGATCACCGGTCTGCTGCTGCGCATGATGGGGGCGCTGCGCAGCACTGCGACAGAGACCGGCATCCTGATGGCCAGTCCGTCCGAGACCACACTCATCGTGCTCGCGACTGCCACGCAGGCGCTGCTGATCCAGCCCGGCACCGCGCAATTCTGGCAGATCGTCACCGCGATCGGCCTCACCGTCACGCCGCTCCTCGCATTGCTCGGTCGGATGATTGCGCGGCGGGTAGAGGGCACGCCCGACATGTCGAACCTCGCTGGCGACTCGGCGACGCCGCGCGTCATCATCCTGGGCTTCGGCCGGGTGGGACGGCTGGTGGCCGAGATGCTCGACAAGCACGATCAGCCTTACGTGGCAATCGACGCCGACCCGGACCTGGTCGAGGCGGCGCGGCGAGAGGGCTACTCGGTGATCTTTGGCAATGCGACCCGCGCCGACGTGCTCGACAAGATGGGCCTTGAGCACGCGCGCGCGATCATCCTGACGATGGATGAGCACATCCTCGCGCAGCGCCTGGTGCGCACCCTGCGTACGGGCCGCCCCGGTTTGCCGATCATCACTCGCGCACGCGACGCGGTCCACGCCGCCGACCTCTACAAGAGCGGCGCGAGCACCGCGGTGCCCGAAACGCTGGAAAGCTCGCTGCAATTGTCCGAGGCCGTGCTGGTCGATCTGGGCGTTGCGATGGGACCGGTGATCGCCTCGATTCACGAGAAGCGCGACGAGTTCCGCGAGCGGATCATGCAAGACGGCGCGCTGGACCAGAAGCCGAAGCTGCGCACAAGCGTGGCCGAGGGCTGAACCGAGACGGGACATAGCTGCTCTCCCGGCGGGGATTGGCGCAGCTGATCCAACATGCCGCTTGTCGGTGCGGAACATAATGAGTACATAGGCCGCATGGTCAAACCCGAGGGGTAATCCCCTAGGCAATTGCGGGAGGCGTGTGGCATGGCTGCAGGACTGAAATTGGTGGAAGGTAACCAGGTGAGCGTAGACCGTCAGAAGGCGCTGGATGCGGCGCTCGCGCAGATCGACCGGGCATTCGGCAAGGGCTCGGCGATGAAGCTGGGCCAGAAGGAAACGATGAATGTCGAGGTAATCTCGACCGGATCGCTCGGGCTCGATATCGCGCTGGGCGTAGGCGGCCTGCCCAAGGGCCGCGTGATCGAGGTCTATGGCCCGGAAAGCTCAGGCAAGACCACGCTCGCGCTCCATGTCCTCGCCGAGGCGCAGAAGGCCGGAGGTACCGTTGCCTTCGTCGATGCCGAACACGCGCTCGACCCGGTCTATGCCAGGAAGCTGGGCGTCGATATCGACGAGCTGATCGTCTCGCAGCCAGATACTGGCGAGCAGGCGCTGGAGATCGTCGATACGCTGGTGCGTTCCAATGCCATCGACGTGCTGGTGGTGGACTCCGTGGCCGCGCTGGTGCCGCGTGCGGAGATCGAGGGCGAGATGGGAGACAGCCATGTCGGCTTGCAGGCGCGCCTGATGAGCCAGTCGCTGCGCAAGCTCACCGGCTCGATCAACCGCTCCAAATGCATGGTGATCTTCATCAACCAGCTGCGCATGAAGATCGGCGTGATGTACGGCAATCCGGAGACTACGACCGGCGGCAACGCGCTCAAGTTCTACGCCAGCGTGCGGCTCGACATCCGCCGCACCGGGCAGATCAAGGACCGCGACGAGATCGTCGGCAATTCCACCCGGGTGAAAGTGGTCAAGAACAAGGTCGCGCCGCCGTTCAAGCAGGTCGAGTTCGACATCATGTATGGCCAGGGCATCTCCAAGATCGGCGAGATCCTCGACCTTGGTGTGAAGGCAGGCTTGGTGGAGAAATCGGGCAGCTGGTTCAGCTATGATAGCGTGCGCATCGGCCAGGGACGCGAGAACGCCAAGCAGTTCCTCAAGGACAATGCCGAGATGTGCAACAAGCTGGAGGCCGCGATCCGCAGCAAGACCGATGTGGTAGCCGAGGAAATGATGGCCGGACCGGACTCCGATACGGACGAGGATACCGGGGAGTAAGGCAGAAGCGGGCGTTCGGGCCTTTCCCGAAGGCGCCAACGGCGGGACGATCAGGGCGAGTGACCGGACAGGCAAGGCGGCCTTCTCGTACTCGCCTTGGATCAGCGGGCCCCGGAGACGACATCAAGCCGATAGTGATCGACAGCAATGAGTTGCGGGTCTGCCCGAACGTGGTCACGCCCGTCTCGCACCATCGGCTGGCAGAGCGCTGTACCGGGGATCTGACAGGCTAGGATCGTGACAGGTTTGTGGCACGCCGGTGCCTGGCTGCAACCGCGTCGGTGCAACGAAGTCATCTCTGTCCGCGCCGCAGCACAAATCTCTGTCCGCGCCGCAGCACAAATTGCCACCAGGCGCGCACCCTCGGGCGAACGATGAATTAGCCGCCCTGGTGACCCGCGGCTTAATCCGCTTGTCGCAGGCGGTGGCACCGCTTACTTCGCGTGCATGCATTCGACCAATGAAATCCGCCGTGCGTTCCTCGACTTCTTCGGCCGGGCAGACCACCAGCCCCTCCCCTCGGCGCCGCTCGTGCCCTACAACGATCCGTCGCTCATGTTCGTCAATGCGGGCATGGTGCCGTTCAAGAACGTGTTTACCGGGCTCGAGACGCCGCCCGCTCCGCGCGCCACGAGCAGCCAGAAATGCGTGCGCGCTGGGGGCAAGCACAACGATCTCGACAATGTGGGCTACACCGCGCGGCACCTCACCTTCTTTGAAATGCTCGGAAATTTCAGCTTCGGTGATTACTTCAAGGAACGCGCGATCGAACTGGCCTGGAACATGGTCACGCGCGAACTGGGCTTAGCCAAGGACCGGCTGACCGTCACTGTCTACCATACGGACGACCAGGCATTCGATCTCTGGAAGCAGATTGCCGGCCTCCCCGACGAGCGCATCATCCGCATCGCCAGCAAAGACAATTTCTGGGCCATGGGCTCTGACGGCCCTTGTGGACCCTGCTCGGAAATCTTCTGGGACCACGGACCTCAGATGCAGGGCGGCCCGCCCGGATCGCCCGACGAGGATGGCGACCGCTTCGTCGAGATCTGGAACCTCGTCTTCATGCAACATCTGCAGGAGAACGACCAGATTACCGGCGACTTGCCGCGCCCGAGCATCGACACCGGCATGGGGCTCGAGCGGATGGCCGGCGTGCTCCAGGGCGTGCACAACGTGTTCGACACGGATACCTTCCGCGCGCTGATCGACGCGAGCGAGGACCTCACCAGCACCAAAGCCGAGGGTGACCAGACCGCGAGCCACCGCGTGATCGCCGATCACCTGCGCTCGACCAGCTTCCTCATCGCAGACGGCGTGCTGCCCTCCAATGAGGGGCGCGGCTATGTGCTGCGGCGCATCATGCGCCGCGCCATGCGCCACGCGCACCTGCTGGGCGCGAAGGAGCCGCTGATGCATCGCCTGGTGCCGTCGCTCGTGCAGGAGATGGGCGCCGCCTATCCTGAACTGACGCGCGCGCAGGTGCTGATCGGCGATGTGCTCGAGCGCGAGGAGACGCGCTTCCGCCAGACGCTCGAGAAGGGCCTCCGCCTACTCGATGAGGAAACCGCAAACCTGCATGAAGGCGCGCAGCTCGCGGGCGAGACGGCCTTCCGCCTCTACGATACGTTTGGCTTTCCTTACGACCTGACCGAGGACGCGTTGCGCGTGCGCGGCATCGGCGTTGATCGTGACGGCTTCGACGCGGCGATGACGCGGCAGCGGCAGGCGGCACGCGCGGCCTGGAAGGGTTCGGGCTCAGCGGCCGACGCCGAATTGTGGTTCGATATCGCCGAGCGCGAGGGCGCGACCGAGTTCACCGGCTATTCGGCCGCCGCCGGCGAGGGGCGCGTGGCGGCGCTGGTGAGGGACGGAAGCGAGGTCCCGCGCGCCGAGGCGGGCGAGGACGTGATCGTGCTCACCAACCAGACCCCGTTCTATGGCGAGAGCGGCGGCCAGATGGGCGATACCGGGACCATCACCACCGACAAAGGCCTGGCGATGCGCGTGAGCGATACTAGCAAACCGCTCGGCCGGCTCTACGCGCATCACGCGCGAGTTGAGCAAGGCAGCGTGTCGGTAGGCGATACGGTGCACCTGACGGTCGATGCGGAGCGCCGCGATCGCATCCGGGCCAACCATTCCGCAACCCACCTGATGCATGCGGCCTTGCGCAACCGGCTGGGCGATCATGTGACGCAAAAGGGCTCGCTCGTCGCCGAGGACCGCCTGCGTTTCGACTTTGCGCATCCCAAGCCGCTGACGGCGGCCGAGATCGCCGCGATCGAGGCCGAGGTGAATGCCGAGATTCGCCACAATGAGGAGGTGGTCACGCGGCTCATGAGCCCGGACGACGCCATTGCTGCAGGCGCAATGGCGCTGTTCGGCGAAAAATATGGCGAGGAGGTGCGCGTGCTCTCGCTCGGCCGCTCAAACTGGAACGAGAGCGGGCGCAATTTCTCGGTCGAGCTGTGCGGTGGCACGCATGTGCGCGCTACCGGCGATATCGGCCTGTTTCGCATCATCTCGGAAACGGCGGTATCCTCCGGCGTGCGGCGGATCGAGGCGCTCACGGGTGAGGTGGCGCGGCAATGGGTGGTCGCGCGCGAGGAAGCGCTCAAGTCCGTCGCTGCCACGCTGAAGACCGCGCCCGACGACGTGGAGGCGCGCGTCGTCGCGCTGATCGACGAGCGGCGCCGGCTCGAGCGGGAACTGGCGGAAGCAAAAAAGCAACTGGCGCTCGGCGGCGGCGGCAGCTCCGCAGCTGCGGTGACCGACGAGACAGTTGGCGGCGTCACCTTCGCGGGCCAAGTGCTCGAAGGCATGAACGCGCGTGAGTTGCCAGGATTACTGGACGAGACGAAGAACCGCCTCGGCTCAGGCATCGCGGCGATCGTGGCAGTCAACGACGGCCGAGCGAGTGTCGCAATTGGCGTCACCGAAGATCTTACCGAGCGATTCAGCGCCGTCGAGCTCGTGCGCCGCGCGGTTATCGAATTGGGCGGCAAGGGCGGCGGCGGGCGGCCCGACATGGCTCAGGGCGGCGGCCCCGATGGCGACAGCGCGGCGGCGGCGCTTGACGCCATCCGCGCGCTGCTCGCCGGTGAGACCGTCCTCGGCTAGGTTCGCGCGCCGCGCCCGGCACCTCTGGTGTCGGGCTCGCTGCCACGCGACCTGTCGGCGTCACCTGGCGAGTTCCGTCCGTCCAGTTGTCCGCCCTTAGTGCTGCCGAAGCTCTCGTCCGTCTGCTGCTGCGGCTTCATTGCACCATCGGGGTTCTTGGGCTCGTTGCCGTCCTTCATTGGCTTTCTCCTGTTATCATGCTCGATCAACGCGCATGAAGGCCAGGAGTGCCGACAGGGCGCGAAGCGACGAAAATCAAACGCAGAATTAGTCATTGGTGGTGGCGAGGCTCCGGCTGCCGCCTCGGCCAGCCGCGCCTCGGGCGATGCAAAGAAAATGATGGATCCGCGCGTCACCTGCACGCGCGTGGGCAGCGAGCGTTCTTCATGCGCGCGGGCGGCGGGGCCGGGTCGGGCCGGGCCGGGCCGGAAAGAAAGATTTTTCGTACCCTGTACGTTATGGGAGAACAGGCTCCCGCGGCGAAGCGGAGTGGGTGACCTGCGAATGCCGCTGCCAACGATGTGATCCGCCGGATCAGTCCCTCGCCGATGAAGAGGGTAAGCGCCCGTTGAACATGAAGCCCGTGATGTAGGGCGTCGCGGCAACGCGTCGAGGGGGATGATGTCGGCGATCATCGAAAGCGAAGCCGGGCTGCCGCCGAACTCGAGCTCGCAATGACCGCGCCATCGATGAACAGGCGCCGGTAATCCTGCGCCAGCCGCACACTCTTATGGCGAAGCTCCCAAACGGCAAGGCATCCGGAAACCACCGGTTTGCGGAAGCCTCGCCGCTCGGGACCCGGCGGTCAGGCGAAGTAGATCGTTTTCGTCTCCAGGTAGGTTTCGAGCCCCTCGATGCCGCCCTCGCGCCCCAGGCCCGATTGCTTGAAGCCGCCAAACGGCATCTCAATGTCGACCGCCATGCCGTTCACCGTCACGCTGCCGGTCCGGTACTCGCGCGCGATCCGGTAACCGTGCTCGGGATCGGACGTGTAGACGGCGCCATGCAGGCCGTAATCGGAATGGTTGGCCTTGGCGATCATGTCAGCCTCGTCGTCATAGTCGATGATGCTGACGACGGGACCGAATATCTCCTCGCGCGCAATCGTCATGTCCGGATGGACATCGGTGAAGATGGTCGGCTCGACGAAGAAGCCGCGATTAAGGTCGGCCGGGCGCCCGCCGCCCAGGGCCAGCTTGGCGCCTTCCGCCTTGCCCTTCTCGATATAGCCGAGCACGCGGTCGAGCTGGCGCTGCATGGTCAGCGGCCCCATGCCCGAGTCGCTCGCAAAGGGATCGCCCACCTTCACCTTGGAGACGGCGCTGCGATAAGCCTCGATCATCTCGTCCTTGCGGCTGCGGGGCACCAGCACGCGGGTGAGCGAGAAGCACACCTGGCCGGTGATCGGCATCGAATAAGGCACCAGGCTGGGCAGCACCTTGTCCATTTCCGCATCCTCGAGGATCAACGCCGCGCTCTTGCCGCCCAATTCGAGCGACACGCGGGCGAGGCGCTGCGCGGCGACGCCCGCAATGTGCTTGCCCGCCGCAGTCGAGCCGGTGAAGCTGATCTTGTCGATGCCGGGATGGCGGATCAAGTGATCGCCGATCTCGCGTCCCGCGGGCAGCATGTTGAACACGCCCTTGGGCAGCCCCGCCTCGGCAATGCACTCGGTGAGGATGTGCGCATCGATCGGCGTTTCGGGCGAAGGCTTGACGACCATGGTGCAGCCTGCAGCAAGCCCGGCCGCCACCTTGTAGATCAGCAGCACGAGCGGGGCGTTCCACGGCGTGATGCAGGCGGTGACGCCCGCGGGTTCGGCCACCACGCGCACCTTCCCGCCCGAGGAGCGCGTGCGCTCGTCGACGAACGGATAGGTCGAGCACAGGCCGGCGTAGTAATTGAACAGGCCAGGGGCTTGGCCGCTGGCCTTGCTGGTGAAGCCGATCACCGCGCCCACCTGCCCAGTCCACGCTTCGGCCAATTCGGGAAGGCGCGCGGTGAGCAGATCGGCCACCTTCTTCAGGTATTGCCCACGCTCCTCGGGCGCCATGCGCGGCCAGGGCCCCCTGTCGAACGCCTCGCGCGCGGCGGCAACGGCTTCGTCGACATCGGCCGTGCTCGGCTCGACATAGCGCAGGATGATTTCCTCGTCGTGAGGCGTGACCACCGTAAGTTCCTCGCCACCGCCGGTGGCCGCGCGCCACTGGCCGTCGATAAAGATCTGCTCGGTGCCGCGGGCGCCGATACGGGCAAGGGTCTTGGTCAGTTCCTTCATGGTCAATCCTCTTCAAAAACCGCGCGCGATCGCCATGCTGCAAGGCGTCACGCCGGCGGCACGCAGGGACGACTATCGGCTCTGCGGCATGCGCTGCCATTCCGCCGCTTGGGCAAGTGCCGCAAGCCAATTCTTGCTGGCAATATCGGCGCCACGCAGCGGATTTTCGATTCCCGCACGTCTCCGATAAAATCTCGGCAGACAAAGCGAGGTGGCAGCCGGAGTGTCTGAGCCCGCGAGCATCATCATTATGAAGCTCGCCGCAGGGGCCGCAGGCTGTCCGACGAGGCGATGGCATCGAGCTGAAGGCACTTGCGTGGCGAGCGGCTCGCACTGCTCCAGACCCACGCTGAAATCGACGGCAGCCCGCGGCCCGCTTTGACCACCCAGCCTACGCAATCACGCGCTCCGGAGGCCATATCATACCGCGCAAGGCTGCCCGACCCGATTACATAAAGCAAACCCGCTCCAGAGCGGGGCGGTTCGCCCGGACGCTTCCTTCGCTATTGCAGCATAGTCTATCGGTGGCTAGGAAATCTGAACGGGCGGTCGGACACCAATGATAGGGAGTTTGCCGCGTTTCTCAGCTCAAGGGCTATTGCGATCGTCACGTCCCGCCGAAGCGCAGATGGTGTTCCGAAAGCATAGGACAGACAATGAATTCCCCACAAATCGCGGTCCTCATTCCTTGCTATAACGAGGAAAAGCCCATCGCTAGCGTGGTTGCAGATTTCCGTGCGGCCCTTCCCGGGGCCGAGATCTACGTCTACGACAACAATTCGCAGGACCGGACAGTGGAGGCGGCCCGCGCGGCAGGCGCCATCGTGCGGATTGAGCCGCAGCAGGGCAAAGGCAACGTCGTGCGGCGCATGTTCGCCGACATCGAGGCGGACGCCTATGTGCTGGTTGATGGCGACAACACCTATGAGGCTGGCGCGGCGCCAAAGCTGGTGCAGGCGCTAGTAGAGCAGAACCTGGACATGGTGACGGGCGTGCGCGTGACCGAGCAAAAGGACGCCTACCGCGCCGGTCACCGTTTTGGCAATTGGTTGCTGACTGGCATGGTCGGGTCCATTTTTGGCCGGCGAACGGGCGATATGCTGTCGGGCTACCGCGTATTCTCACGCCGCTTCGTCAAGAGCTTCCCGGCGCTCTCGCGCGGGTTCGAGATCGAGACCGAATTCACGGTTCACGCGCTCGAGCTGCGCATGCCCATCGCCGATGTTGAGACCGTCTATGTCGAGCGCCTGCCGGGTTCGGAGAGCAAGCTCAGCACCATTCGCGATGGCGTGCGCATTTTGCGGATGATCGTCTCACTGGTGAAGGAGGAGCGGCCGCTGCAATTCTTCGGTCTGCTTGCGCTCGCCCTCTTCCTGCTCGGTATCGGGCTTGGCTATCCGGTGGTGGCGGAGTTCGCACGCACGGGCCTTGTGCCCCGGTTCCCGACCGCAATCCTTGCCTCTGCCATCATGGTGATCGGCGTCCTGTGCTTCTTCTGCGGACTCCTTCTCGACAGCGTCACGCTGGGCCGGCGCGAGAACAAGCGGCTCGCTTACCTGTCTCATGCCTCTCCCCGCCCGACCGAGCGATGACGCTCACACCCGGTGCCCTCCAGGCGCTACGCTACCTGATCGTAGGCGGGATCGGCTTCATCGTCGATGCCGGCATCCTGTGGGGCCTGGTGCAGGGCGGGATGAACGCTTGGATGGCGCGGCTGCTCTCCTTCGCGGTGGCGGTTCTGGTCACCTGGTGGCTCAACCGGGTGTGGACTTTCGCGCAGTCACGCTCGCAGACGATGGGGCGTCAGGTGAGTGCCTATTTCCTCGTTCAGATCTGCGGTGCGCTCACCAATTTCGCCGTTTACTCGCTCGTGCTCGCCTTTATTCCGCCCACACCGGTGAACGCGGTTATCGCGCTTGCGTTTGGCTCGGCCATCGGGCTCATCGTCAACTTCGCCGGGGCAAAGCTGGTGGTGTTCGGTAAAGGGTAGGCAGCTTACCAAGTAGTGCGGCGTGCCCAGGAAGCGGGCTGACGCGCGGCCAGCGGCGCCTTCCATGACCAGCCTAACCTCGTCTAGACGGACCGACGGAAGCACATTGGTGCCCCCTCGCAACTGGAAGAATGCCGTTATGGTCAGTGCCAGCCCGAACAAGTTCGGGTCGATCGATGCACTCGTGTGGGGCATCGCCTATTTTGCTATCGTCCTGCTTGGCACCTGGGCCGTGTCCGTCCAGATCGGCGTTCAGCTCGACATCACATTCAGCCAAGTGCGCTACGTCCTGCCGGCCTGCTTGCTTGCAGGGCTGGGGGGCGCGTTCTGGTTCGTGCGCGGCGAAGCACGCCGCATTTCGATCGCGGACGCGGGCGCCGGCGATCCGCCCTCCCCAGCCCCGGTCGCCGGTCCAGGTACGCCGGGATCGCGACATCGCAGCGCGCAGTTCCCCATCGCTGCGGGCGCGCTGCTCGTGGCCCTTGCCGTCGCCTTCGCCGCTTCATCCGCAACGTCCGCCATGCGGTTCCAACTCGACGTCGCGTTCTTCGCCGCCCTGCTCGCCGTCCTCGCCTGGGGCTTCGTGACACAATGGCGGATGGACGGGCGATCCGTATCGCAAGCCAGTACGCCGTTTGTCCCCAACGCCTATCCGGCTACGACGCTGGCGGTATTCGTCATCGCCATGCTCGTGCCGCTGTTCACCCACCGCACCGACCACGACGATTCGAATTTCCTCAACATCGCTGCAGGAATGATCGCCGATCCGCGACCGATCCTGACCTGGGACACAATCCTAGGCGATCCGAACCAGCCGATCATGCTGCCCAGCTATCGCGTGGAGGTGATCCACGCCTTCTTCGCCGCGCTGGCGAACCTCACTGGATTCGAGGTGATCGAGGTGGCGCACCTGGTCTGGCCTGCATTCGCGGCCCTGGTCACGGCCGCGGCCTATTGCCTGTTCGCCCGCGCAATCGGCGGACGGGATTGGCTCATCGCCTTTCTCGCGAGCCTCGCCTTCCTGCTGGTCTTCGGCGGCGTCCACCATGGTTTTGGCAATTTCAGCTTCGTGCGCTTCCAGCAGGGCAAGTCCCTGCTGTTCATCGCAATCGTTCCGCTCATTTACCTGTTTGCGCTGCGGTTCTGGCGCGAGGGCAATTGGCGCGACTTTGCGGCGCTGACGCTCACGCAGATGGCCGCAACCGGGCTTTCGGCAAATGGCGTCTATCTCAGCCTCTTCGCATTGCTCATCGTCGCCGTGGGCCTTCTTCTCACCGATCCCAACAGGATCGGTCGCTTCGTGGTCCTTGGGCTTTCGGGCTTCTGGCCGATCTGTGCGGGGCTGATCATATTGCTCACCACCGGTGCGTTCGCATCCGAGATCGTGCGCACGCCCATGGTGCTTAGCAACATCAAGGGTGTGTTCGGTTCGGTGCAGGCCTATGCCGCGGTGCCGCTGGTCTTCGCCGGCTGGGCGTTGTTTCGCGGCTGGAAGGCCCGCTTCTATCTCGGCTGTACGCTGGCCTTCGCGCTGCTGGTCCTCAATCCCCTTCTCAACACATTGTTCGCGGACAAGGTTACGGGCAACCTTAACTGGCGGCTATTCTTCGCCTTTCCTGCCCCGGTCTTCGCGGGTCTCGCAATCGCCGGCCTGTGGGCGCGGCTGCGCGACAGGTTTGCAATCCGCATCGGCGACCATGTGGCGGGCTTGCTTTTGCTGGTGATAGCCGCCTTGGGCCCTGCTTCCATCTTCTGGCAGAGCAGCGTCACGTTCGGGGCCTTCAAGCTCGACGTGGACGAAGCATATTCGGTGGCCCGAGCGATCGACACGCGGCTGCGCCCGGGCTCCACTGTGCTCGCGCCGGTTCAGGTGTCGGCCTGGCTCTCCACCATGGACGACCCCAAGCCGATGGTCGTCGCGCGCCATGTCTATCTGACCCATTACCGCAACACGCGCCCGAAAGCCGATGTCGACCTGCGCTTTTCAGCCCTCGATTACGTCAGCTACGGCCAGCCGATCAACACTCCCGTGCCGCTCACGATCGAGCGCTACATCGGCTATTTCGGGATCACGGACATCGTCATGGAGCGGAACAATCCGCTCTTCGTCGACACGCGCGCCGAGCTCATCCGACGGGGGTGGCGCGAAGCGGGCGAGGTCGACAATTACGTTCTCTTCAGCGGACCGCTGGGCCCTTGAAGAGAGCGCATGGCCGGGCCGCGCGTCGCGTCGTGGCGTCGTTTCTGAATTGGCTTTGTTGATCGTGCGTCAGCCGACCGACCATCGGTGCGGCGGGCACAACGAGCACCAGCTCTCCTGGCCTTCAACCGTCAGATCGTAGGCGTTGACATGGCGGTCGAAAGCGAAGTTCCAATCCTGCTCGAACAGGCCAAGAGTGAGGTGGTAGAGCCCCGCGGCGAGGTCGATCCGGTCCCAGACGAGCTGAATCATCGCCATTCCTTTCCGGTTCGGGAGAATGAACGCATCTGCCTGTGAGGTGGCGTCGATGAGATACTCGCCCTTGTCATTGGCCAGCGTGACACTGAGATGCAGCTGGCTCATCGGAATGATTGTCTCGATCCACACCTGGATCGTCAGCGGATCGCCTGCGCGCAATGCAGTGATCTCGCTCCCATCGGCCCCGATGAGGCGCACGCGGGTGATCTGGTTCTCGAGCGAGCCAAAGCGATTGCGGTTGAGCTCGAGATGCGGCTGGTCGTGGGCGCCGCCGGTCACTTGCGCTGGCGTTCGCGCAGCTGTTTCCTCAAAGATCGCCGACTCATAATGGTGCCCGATATCGCGAGTGGCCCCGATCGCCACCAGTTCGCCGTTGCGCAGCCATAGCGCCCGGTCGCAGTTTGCTTCCACCTGCGACAAATCGTGGCTGATGAGGACGATCGCGCAGCCCTGGGCGCGGAATTGGGTAATCCGGTCGAGGCATTTGCGCTGGAAGGCAAGGTCACCCACCGCCAGCACCTCGTCGATGAGAAGGATGCGAGGTCGGGTCTGCGCGGCCACGGCGAAGCCGAGCCGCAGCCTCATGCCCGCGCTGTAGCTGCGCAGCGGCTCGTCAATGAAGTCCTCCAGCTCGGCAAACTCGACCACCTCGTCCATGCTGGCCACGATCTCGCGGCGCGTAAGCCCGGCGAGCACGCCCGTACAGATCGCGTTCTCGCGGCCCGTGAGCTCGGGGTGCATGCCGGCGCTGAGGTCCAGCAGTCCATTCACCTTGTGCTGCATGCGGATCGCGCCCTCGTCCGGCCGCATGACCCCACCCAGTATCCGCAGCAAGGTGGACTTTCCCGATCCGTTCCGCCCGACCACCCCCAGCATCTCGCCCGGTGCCACATCGAAGCTCACATCGCGCAGCGCCCAGAAATCGCGCTTGGCGCGCCGTTGCCGCCAGCCTTCCTCGATGAACCTGCGGAAGGTGCGCGCAGTCGCCGCCTCGCTATGGCGGAACTTCTTGCCCACATGCTCCACGACAATCGCCGGCGTCACGTCAGATCTCCTCCAGGAAATGCTCGGCCGAATTGCGGAAGTAGCGATAGCCCAGAATGAGTAGCACTCCCGACACCGCCAGCACTGCGGCAAGGGCCGCGAAGTTCGGCGCATCCCCGCTCAGCACCGCGCGGTAGGCCCCGATGATCTGGGCCATGGGATTGAGCTGCAGGATCGGCTGTATGGCGTCGGGCGCCTGCCTGAGGTCGTAAAAGATCGGTGTCGTGAAATAGCCGAGCTGCAGCAGCACGGGCAGGATATACTGCACGTCGCGAAAAGTGACGTTGGCCGCCGACACGAAATAGGCGAAACTAAGGATGAATACGAATTGGACGGCCATGACCAGCGGCAGGAACAGGATTGTCCACCCTAGACCCCCATGCTCGATGAGCGCGACGCCGAGCAGGATGGGAAGCGCAAAACAGAAATTGAGGAGGTTCGAGACTACCGACACCATCGGCAGTGCCTGCAGCGGAAAGCCCGGATGGGCGACCAGGCTGGCGTTCTGCGAAATACTCGTCACGCCTTCGCTAAGGCTGGTCTGCAACCAGTTCCAGGCGACGATCCCGGTGAACACAAAGGAAGCATAGTTGGGGATGTTCACCCGCATGACTACGCCGAAAATCGTGTAGAAGGTGAGCAGGAACAGGAGTGGACTGGCCACCGCCCAGAGCACGCCCATGCCCGTGTTCTTATAGCGCGCTTTGTGATCGCGGGTGACGAGTTCGCGCACGACTTCGTACCAGTGATGCAGGCTGTTGAGCAGCGACGGGTCGGACCGACTCTGCGCCAGGCTCCCTTCCTCCAAGGGTGCCTGGCGGTCGGGCGCGGTGTCTGAGGGTTCGGCTTGCCCGGTCTGGCTCGAGCCCATCCGGGCCAGAGCTTCGGTGGAGGCGCGCTCGTTCATTCGGGCATCCGTCTGATGAAGGCGGGCAGGTCTTCGCCGCCCCGCACCTCGATCCGTGAAAGGGTGAGATCCCGATCCCCGGCAGTGCTTAGGTTGTCGTTAGCCGTCACCCCATGGCGATAGAAGCAGGCTGCGGCGAGCCGTTCGGCTACCTCGTCGAAACTGCCTGAGGGGTAAGCCAGCGCGTCGACCGCGACATCCAGCGCCTGTTCCAGCGTCGCGCGCGAGCGCCACAGCTCATCGGCGACCGCCGCGGGAGAAATCCCGGCCAGCTGTCGGTGGCTCGCGCCGTGCGAGCCGATCCGCATGCCCGCATCGCGCGCGCGCCTGAGACCCTCGAGGTCGATCAAGGGCAGCGCGGTGCCCGACCATTCGTCCCAGTCCGCATGCCCGCCGATCTTGTCTGCAGGCACGAACAAGGTTGCCGGCAGCTCATAGCGCTTGAGAATCTGCAGCGCGTCCCGCTCGAAATCGGCATAGATGTCGTCGAAGGTGATGAGCACCCTGCGCCCGGGCAGCGGCACATTGCGCGCGCGCGCGGAGCGCCATTCCTCGAGGCTTGCCGGCGTGAAGCCGGTATCGCGCAAATAGCGCATCTGGGCCTCGAACATGGCTGGCGTGATCCGCCAGCGGGCCAGCGCCTCCGGCCCGCTTTCGGCAACGGCGTGGTACATGAGGATGGGGAGGCGCTCGGTCGTGACCTTGAACGCTTCCGCCGCCACTTTGCCGCCGTGCCACAGGATGTGCGCGGCGACCTCTGGCTCGGGTTCGACATAGTCCGCTTCGCTGCGCCGCAGCGGCTGCTTGCTACAGGTCTGCCGAAGCTTCAGCCGATCGCGCCAGTGCCGGCGGCGGAAGCGCTGGATGCGGTAGAGCGGCGTCACCATTTCGTGATCGAAGACGAGGTCGGGAATGGACGCAAAGGTTTTGCCGATCTGCTTGGCGCCGTATTGCATGCGCCAATCGAAGCCGGTCGCCACCGGATCGTCGACCACCAGGTTGGCATGCGCGGTGATGAGCACGCCGCCCGGCGCCAGCGCCGAGGCGATCTTGGCGCCGACCTCGCGCAACTCATCGAGCCCGCCCATGTAGTAGAGGATCTCGCAGCAGAAGATCGCGTCATAGCTGCCTTCGATCGCATCGTTCAGCAGATCGAGCCGCTCATAGATGACATTGGCGAAATCGCTGCAGCGCTCGGCAGCGCGCTTCAGCGCCAGCTCGGAGATGTCTGCCGCCTTGAGGCGCCCGACCAGCGGCGCCAGCTGCACGGTGAAATGGCCTTCGGCGCAACCGATCTCGAGCACCGCACTCCGGGCGGAGTCCGGAAGCTGGGCGAGCGTCTGCTCGTACTTCCGCTGCTCGTATGGCGATGCGTATCGCCACGGGTCGACCCCTTGCGAGAACAAGCGCTCGAAATGATGGCGGCCAAACAGCGCAGGCACGCCGCTAAGGCCCTGTGCCGGCTCCCGATCGGCCTTCTCCCAAGGCGGCGCGCAAGCGAGTTCCGGAAACACAAACGAGCGCGCGATGGGGTCGTCGCCAACCCGCAAGGCAGGTTGGAACGCGTGCAACTTCTCAAGCATCGCGGCCGCGATATCGCTTGGCAGTTCAGCCCGGCGCGCCAATTCCGACGGCGCCAAGCCAGGCGGCGGCGCGAGGATGGTCGCGCCCGGCTCAGGCAAGTCCCGCATCGCGGCCGCCGCAAAGCGGATCGCGAGCGAGGCCTCAGCGCCGCCTGCGAGCACGCCGGCGGACCGCGGCTCTTCGAGCGCCTCTGCGCGCCTCTGCAGGCGCTCGCGCAGCAAGGCCTCGGGCTCACCGGAATAGCTGGTGATGGCCTCACGTGCGGCCACGCGTGCAAGCTCCAGCCCCCCGCTTGTAAGCGCGCCGGCGCGGATTCGAGCAGCGCTGATGATGCCGTTCTCGGCTTCAAGCGTAAGAGCGACTACCTTCGCCCCGCCAAGCGTGACATCGATCTCCACCGTGCCGTCTACGCCGGACAGGCTTGGCAGCGGCAAGCTCAGCTCCACAATCTCGCGCGTTTTCGACGCACGCTTGATCGCGCCGGGATGCTGCACATTTGAATTGTAGAACGAATCCGAACGCCAATCGGGCAGGCCAAACAATTCCTGAAGGAAGATCGTCCAGCCGATCCGGCTGTGCAGGTCGTCGGCCGAGGGCTGCTCGTCGCCAAGCAAAATGGCGCGACGTTGCCGCCAGTGCGCCTGCGCGCTTGCGTCGCCAAGCAGCGGATAGATGTGGCTGGAGAACAGGGCTCCCAGCAGCGGCCATGCGAAGCGCCCGGCAATTGCATCGCTCACCACGGCCTTCGCCAGCTTTCCTCCGAATACCGGCAGGACGACAAGGCCCAGGTGCTCGCCGGACTGATAGACGTGGCAGACCGCACGCTCGATGCCGGGCAGGGGAAGCTCGCTCCATCCTTGCTCCGCATCGATCCGCAGGATCGCCGTGGAAGTGAGTGTGATGGCCTGCTTATCGGCACTGAGCACTGCCGGTACCTCAAGGGCAATCCGGTACTCGAGCGCGGTCGTGACTCCCTTGGCGAGGTCGATCACACCGGTCTGCGCTTCGAGAGCTTCGAGAAACCGCGTCAGCCTCGGCTCCAAAATCGGCCAGAGCTCGAACCAGCACGAAGGTGGCCGGCTGGTGACCAGCGGCACTGCCCGCATCAGCGATTCTGCAAGATGATTGATGTCGAACAGCGGCGGCCCGTTCTCGGGTAGCAGCTCGAGCAGCGGCGTCGCCTCTTCGCCGCGCGCGATCGCCATGCCCGCCGCCCACACCACCATCTGCAGTTGCGCCGCATACCGGCCTTGCGCGGGCAAGCCGCGCGCATATCCGGTCGGCAGGTCCCGAGCTGTCTGCCGCGGATCGGGAGCGTGCCCGCGCTCAATCACCAGGAAGGCATCCTGGAGGAAGCGGGTGGCGTCGAACCAGCTCTGGTGCTCCCTCACGCGATAGGTGACCAGATATTCATCGAGTGCGACGAAACGCGCGCCGGCACGCGCGATCCGCTGCCACAGGTCGAAATCTTCGGAGGTGACGAGCGCCTCGTCGAAACCGCCGGTGCGGTCAAGCAGCGCACGGCGAAACACGCAGGCGTGGATCGCAAAGGGACACGCGCAAGCGGCCCACGGGAAGAGATCTTCCGCGGAACTGGGACAACGCCAAGTCGACAATTCCTGCCCACACGAATCGGTGAAGGTCCAACCGCAATGCACCGCGTCCGCATGCGGATTGGCCGCGAGCGTCTCCATCATCCGCCGCAGCATGGCAGGGACGAGCGTATCGTCCGCATCGAGGAACAGCACCCATTCCTCGCTCGCATGTGCAAGCCCCGCATTGCGCGCCGCTGCCACGCCGCGCCGGACTCCTTCGACTACCGAGATGCGCGGGTCCTGCTCGGCGAAGCGCGTCGCGATCTCGCGTGTCGCGTCAGCGGATCCGTCGTCAATGACGATCGCGCGCCATTCGGTCCATTCCTGCGCAACCAGGCTCGCGAGCGCTTCCTCGATCGTTTCGCCGGCATTGCGCGCCGGCATGATCACCGCCACGCTCATGATGCGAGCCTAACCGCAGAACGCCCGACGCTGTCGCCACGAAACCGGGCGAATGCCGAACGATCGCCGTCGCGGCGGCGATCGGTGCAGCAGGCGGGGTCGCGCCGGTTGCACCAGGGTGGACAAGTGGTCATGCCGTTACTCCAGCCGTGCGTGCGCGGATCAGCCAGGATCCGTCTGCGTGCCGGCGATGGCGCGACGATATGCAGGTGAAGCGTAAAGAAAGCCCTCTTCAAGCAGGGCCTCGGCGTTCCGGTACACCTTCGAAGTGGGTTGGCGCAGGTGAAGGTCGTCCGCGTTCTCAAGACGGGCGTGGTAGCGGACATATTCGTTGCTGGTCAGGTAACCGTAGCGGCCGGTGCGCACTGCATCAGCCACCTTCTCGTAGAAGGTCGAGACGAACGGAAAGTGCAACAGGGCGCAGCTGACATCGGCGAACCTGCCATGGCGAACGTGATGCCATTGGACGAAGGGTTCCAGCTGGCCATCCATCTTGAAGAACGAGACCTTGGTGAGCCCATTGTCCGTCCCGAAGACGAGATTGCGGATGCCACCGCGATGGAACGCGATCTGGTCCGGGACCCCACCTAAGATATACTTGGTCTTCCTGACGGCGGAGAGATCGTAGAGCCGATACGTCGCCTTGAGATCGTCGCCCGGATGACTCTCCAGCCGATTGAGCGGAATGTCGCTGAACATGTCCAGCATCTGGGTGACGACCGCATTGCATTTCCGCTCGTCGAGGTAAGCAACGAGTGCGGAAAGCGGCGCCTGATCCTGGAATGGGTATTCGAACAGCTCATCGACATCGACGCAAAGACACCACCTGTCGCGGCAATAGCGCTGGGCCAGGTAGCGCTTCATCGTGTTCTCGTAGGCATGGTAAGGTGCGTCGGTCTGCAACAGCGTGACATCGGGCTCGGACGCCAGCATCTCGCGCGTGCCGTCGTCGGACCCGTTGTCCAGCAAGACGAAATGGCGCACGCCCAGCGCGCGATGATGCGTCAGAAAAGACGGGATCCAGAGTGCGCCGTTACGCACCACGCTTATAACGACCACGTCGCCGGAGGCGGTGCTTAACCGTCGTGGGCCGCTCAAATGGCGGATCCTGAATCTAAGCAGGAGACTGCGAACGCCGAACTGTACGAGCTCAAGCTTGTTGAGGCGATCGCGCGCCGCGCGCCGAGCAGCGGCCAGCTTGCCGCGACGGCTGCCTAGGGCCCGCTCAGGCGACATGATTGGTCGCACGCTGGGTAACGGGAATGCACGCTGCGGTCATCCTGCCGCTTGCCCCTGTGATCCTGAAACGAGAAACGGCCCCTCGAAAGCGCCAAGGCTGCGAGTTTTGCCAATTCGGCGCTTGGCAGCCTTTGCCCGGATGATCTGGCGGCGGGCAACTGAACGAAGAGGGTTCGTCTCCGTCTTAAGCAGCTCTTCGAACAGGATCTCGAGGTTCTCCCGATTGCCGTTCTCGCTTTCGCGCTCCAGCTGCCAGGTGATGTAGTGCCTGCGGCCCCACTCGAGTTCTGCTTTGTATTCCGGATAGCGCTCGAGGATCTCAGCCCGCACAATCGCGTCGGAACGCAACATCTGCGAAACGTCTCCGGACATTGCGCCGACGATATAGCGGTAGCCGACCAAATAGTCCGGCACGACTGAGAAGTTATGGGTTCCCGCGATGGCTAGATATAACTTCCAGTCTTCACAACCCTGAGCATGTTGCGCGCGCAGGGACGTATCGTAGCCGCCTGCCGCGAGGACGACGTCCCTGCGCATCAGAGCAGAACTGCCATTGCCGACAAAGTTGCCGTAGAAAATTTGCGGAACGACATCGCCCGCGAAGCTCGCTTTTCCATCTCGCGAGATCACGTTGCTCGCTTGGTCGATAACGCTGCTCCAGCAATAGACCAGTCCGACGTACTCGCCGCCAGCAAGCATCGTGCGTAACTGCCGCTCGATCTTGCGGGGCCGCCAGAGATCGTCGGCATCGACCGGAGCGACAAACCTGCCGCGAGCCGCGAGAATGCCCGCGTTCCTGGCCGCCGCAACGCCGCCATTCGCCTGCGGGATCAATCTGACCCGATCGTCGGCTTCCGCATGCGATCGCACGACCGAAGCGGACCCGTCCTTCGAACCGTCATCGACGACGAGGATCTCCAACCGACGATGCGTTTGCGCGCGCACGCTGGCAAGCGTCTCGCCGATCGTGCGTTCGCAATTATATGCAGGGATGACGACACTGACGAGTTCGTCCTCTGGATTTTCGTGAGTCATCATTTAACGCCTACTAGCTTTCCGCCGCCTATGCACAAAGACCTTCCGGAGGCAGGCGCAGCTTCCAAGAAAGCTCCGCACGCAGCGCCAAGGTCCGCTCGCCTCTCATGCTACTTGATGATGCGCCGTTTGATCCGGTGATCGCGCCTCGCGAGCCTGGCTGCGCAGCTTTCCGCCAGATCGGCTGCCCGGAAGCTGAGCAACAGCATCATGTCGATCGGCCTCTTGAGCAAGACGTACAGCGCGCGATGCGCCAGAGCGCCGCCCCCGAGCAGGCCTGCAAACAGCAGCGCCGAGTCGCGCTCGGGCAGCAGCGGCAGCAGCCATGCATTGAACACGAGCAGGAACCAGCCGTTCAGCAGCAAGATCTGCATCGAATACTTGCCGAAGAAATACGGCAGGCGCGTCACCCATTCAGGCCGGGCCAGCCGCGAAACCGAGATCAGGAAAGCGAAGAACAGCAGTTCCTGCACCAGAAACACGGGAAAGGAGCCGAAACCACCCACCATAGGTTGGCTGACAAAAGTAATGTCGCATTCCAGGCACGGCCCGTCGATCAGCACTCCGGGGCGATTGAACCAGGTAAGAACGGCCGAGCCAAGGGCCGCCGCAAAGCCCAAGGGTACGGGGATGACGAGGTAAGCCGGCAATCGCGTGCCGATCAGGAAGAACAGGAAGGCCGGCGGCCAGGTGCGCCACTCGTATATATTGTCGGGTAAGCCGAGTTGGCGGGCCAGGAGCACGAGACCTGTTAAGCCCACCACCACCGCGGCGAACACCGCCATGTTGCGGTAGAGCAGGTAGGTCAGGAAGCGGGCCATGGCGAGCGACAGGAAGAACCACGCCACGAAGGTCGAATAGCCGGTACCCAGCAGGATGGGCTCGACGAGCATTCGCAGCGATCTGCCAAAGCCCCCGCCCGTCCCTTCGACCGCCACCTGAATGAGAAAGCCGCTGACGTGCGAGATAATGGCGAGCAGGACGAGAGCGACGCTCTGCCGGGTGATCTGGAAGACGCTGCGCCGGGCGATCCGGCGGGCGCCCATCCCGCTCAGCAGGAAGAACACCGAGACATGCGGCGCCAGCAGCTTGATCTGCACGAAGGAAGCCATGACGCCCTCCGGCGCCCTCGTGCTTGCGAAAGCGATGAGCGCATGCATGTAGATAATGCCGAGCAGCATGTATCCGCGCGCGCGATCGGTCTTGGCATCGAGCATCATGAAACTGGCGCCCCGCCCCGCTAGACGCGTCTTAGAGCAAGAACGGCATTCAGGCCACCAAAAGCGAAGCTGTTCGAAAGGCAGGCATCGAAATTGGTGGCTCGGGGGCCTTCGGGTACGAAGTCGAGCCCCAGTTCGGTCTCGGGATCAGTGCAATTGGCGGTGGGCGGCACGATCTGTTCCTCAAGCGCCTTGGCTGCGACCAGCGCCTCGAGCGCGCCCGCCGCGCCGAGGCAATGGCCGAGCACCGCCTTGCTAGAGCTCACCAGCGGCTTGGGCGCGCCCTCGAAAGCCAGGTGGATGGCCGCGCTTTCGAGCTTGTCGTTCATCGCCGTCCCGGTGCCGTGCGCGTTGACGTAGCCGAAGGCGGCAGGCAGCAATCCCGCATCGCGCATCGCCAGCCGCATGGCTTCCGCGGCGTTCTCCTTGTCCATGGAGGTAATCTCGCCCGCATCGGCATTGCCGCCGAAGCCGACCACTTCGGCATAGATGTGCGCCCCACGCTCAACCGCATGGCCCCACTCTTCCAGCACCAGCATGCCTGCGCCCTCGCCAATCACCAGCCCGCTGCGGTTGCGCGAGAACGGGCGGCAATTCTCATAGGAGAGCACGCGCAAAGCTTCCCAGGCGAGCATCGTGCCGAAGGTTATGCAGGCCTCTGTGCCGCCCGTGAGCGCCACCTGGGCAGCGCCGCCACGCACCATGTGAAAGGCAGTGCCGATCGCATGCGTGCCCGAGGCGCAGGCGCTGGCGAGCGCGTAGGTCATGCCCATCAGGCCAAGATCCATCGAGACAAGGCTTGGCGCAGCGTTGCACATCAGCCGCGGGATGGTCATCGGGTGCACCTTGGCCTGGCCCTGGCCGTAGACCGTGTGAAACGCGTCATCGAGCGTATCTATGCCGCCTACCCCGATGCCGAGGATAACCGGCGCGAGCCTTACCGCCCGATCTTCACGGTCGAGCCCGGAATCGGCAAAGGCCTCACGCGCGGCGACGATCGCCAGCTGCGCGAACCGATCGAGCATCGACATCTTGCGTGGCGAAAAATGCGCTGCGGGATCGAAAGCGCGGGCCTGCGCGGCGACGGGAACGGTCAGCCGCTCGCCACGCTTGCAGTCGATTGGCCCGATGGCGCTGCGCCCGTCACGGACCGCCACCCATGTCTCGTCCGCCGTCATTCCGGCTGCCGAAATGGCGCCGAGGCCAGTGACGGCGACGCGCCGCATCAGACGGCTTTCTTCTTGGCCAACTCGGCATCCACGATACTGGCGACGTCGCGCACGGTCGCAAAACCATCGCTCTCGTCATTGGCATTGAACGAAATATCGATGCCGAATTCTTCTTCGAGGGCGAATACGGCCTCGATAACGTCTATCGATTCGAAGCCGGCTTCCTGCAGGTTAGTTTCGGCCGTAATACCGGCCGGGTCTCTCTGCAGCTGCGCAGCAACGATGCTGATGACCTTGTCGATCGTTGTCATGCCGATGCCCCGTTCGCATGATGTTGGAATAGAACTTCTGGGATCCAGGGGCTCTGTAGCCAATTGCTGGACGGAGTCTCCGGTTGTTGGAAAGCGCTTTTCTTGCGCCTGCGTGAGAAACGGCAGCGGACCGCGAACGAAATGAGACAGGGCGCATAGGCATGAGGCGCGCAGGAAAGCGGTGGCCCGGCTTGCGGCGGCTCGGCGAGATGCGCTTTCCGGAACATGTTGTTGGACGATGTGGCAATTGCGCCAAGCGGTCAATCGACCCTTCGCACCTGCGCCAAAAGCGCACAGGCGCCGCTCGCATCCGCATTGATTTACCCGAAATTAGGTAGCCCTGCCGATATTGGCTTCGATCAGTCATGCTGGTCAGCCGAGGTGCCACCACAGGATAGGGACAGGGACAGCACCTGTGAGAATCGAAGCCGAGATCCGCAATGGGGCAACGAAGGGGCGGCATCCGGCCGGCGAAGGCACTCTGGGCGAGTTCGCCCATTTCATGCGCCGTCATCTGGATTGCCGCGCGGTGGTCATCCGGATCGCCGACCGCTTCTGTCCGCTGTTCGCCCAGCATTCGGGCGACCGCCAGCATCCGCCGGTCTGTGCCCTTGCTCACGAGCTGACAACCGGGGCAGGCGGTGGGACAATCCTGCATGATCCGGCGCGACTGGTGGATCCGCTCGTCGCAGAGGACCTGGGCTTCGGCTTTTACGCGGGCTTGCCCCTGCGCCTCTCCTCGGGCGAGAATGCCGGCATGCTCGCCGCAATCGACACTTCGCCGCGCGCGCTGGCGGAGAACGAATTGGAAGCCTTGAGGATGCTGGCCTCAATCATCGCGCAGATGATCGAGTTTCGCCTCGCCACGGCGGACGCTGAGGTCGGAGCACTTCGCGGCTAGGACGATTCGCTCTCGAGCAACTGGCCCCGCCGGGTTAATGCTGCATCGAGCAACTGAGGTGCGGGGCCCGCGCCGATCAGCAGCGCCTCGTACATGATCAGTCCCTCCTCCTGTAAGCCCTTCGCGGCATCAATGAACACGCGGTCCGGAACACGCTCGGTGAGGGTCTGCGGGGTAACAGTCAGCGGATAAGGCCACTCCCGGCGCAATTGCTCGACGATCGCCCTCCGGGCGCTCTCGATCGCCTCGAGGTGCGGCCGCTCGCCCTGTTTCATGTGCGCTCCCGCCTCCTTGCGAGCATGCCGAATATCGCCGAAGACCGCATCTTAACTTGCCAGATCGAAAAAGCACCTGCGAGTGTGGAGATGCCCCGCAGCGAGGCAGGTCCACGCAGTCGCTTCGCTGAAAGGCTGCTGGCCGAGGCCATCCTGGCAACGCCTCGCGCACCAATGCAAAGGGCCACGAGGTTGCCCCCGCGGCCCTGTACATTGGATCAGCCTGCCTATCAGTCTTCGCGCAGGAAGGCCGGCAGGTGATCGGGCGCCGCGCCGCTCTCGGAGTTGCTCTCGCGACTGCGTCCACCGGCGCGATTTCCGCCGCGTTCACCGCCCTTTTCACCGCCGCGATCGCCGCCCTTCTCGCTACGCGGCCCGCGCCGGTCGCCGCCGCGGCCCTCGCGCTTCTCACCACGATCGCTGCGTTCACCACCGCGTTCACCGCCGCGATCACCTCTGGATTCGCCCCTCGGCTCCCGAGGAGGGCGCGTGTCCTCGAGTTCCTCGCCGGTCTCCTGGTCGACCACCCGCATCGACAAGCGTACCTTGCCGCGCTGGTCGATCTCGAGCACCTTGACCTTAACTTCCTGGCCCTCCGAAACGACATCGCCAGGCTTCTCGACCCGCTCGTTCTTCATTTCGGACACGTGGACGAGACCGTCCTTGCCGCCCATGAAGTTCACGAACGCACCGAAATCGACGATGTTGACGACCTTGCCGTTGTAGACCTTGCCCACTTCGGCCTCTTCCACGATGCCGAGGATCCAGGCCTTGGCGGCTTCGATCTGCTTGGAATCGCTGGACGAGATCTTGATCACGCCCTCATCGTCGATGTCGACCTTGGCGCCGGTTTCGGCGACGATCTCGCGGATCACCTTGCCGCCCGTACCGATGACATCACGGATCTTCGACTTGTCGATCTGGATCGTCTCGATGCGCGGCGCATGCTCGGAAACCTCGGTGCGGGCAGAGCCCAGCGCCTTGGTCATCTCGCCCAGGATGTGTGCGCGCCCTTCGGCGGCCTGCTCCAGGGCCTGCTTCATGATCTCCTGCGTGATGCCGGCGACCTTGATGTCCATCTGCAGAGAGGTGATCCCCGCCTCGGAGCCAGCAACCTTGAAGTCCATGTCGCCCAGGTGATCCTCGTCACCGAGAATGTCGCTGAGCACGGTGAAGTCCTCGCCCTCGAGGATCAGGCCCATGGCGATGCCCGAGACCGGACGGGTGACCGGCACGCCGGCATCCATCATGGCCAGACACCCGCCGCACACCGTCGCCATCGATGACGAGCCGTTGGACTCGGTGATGTCGGACAGGATGCGGATCGTGTACGGGAAGTCCTCATGCTTCGGCAGCACAGGGTGCAGCGCGCGCCAGGCGAGCTTGCCATGGCCAGTCTCGCGCCGGCTGGTGAAACCGAAGCGGCCGACCTCGCCCACCGAATAGGGCGGGAAATTGTAGTGCAGCATGAAGTTCGAGTAGGAGAGACCCTCCAGCCCGTCGATCATCTGCTCGGCGTCTTTCGTGCCGAGCGTGGTGGTGCAGATCGCCTGCGTCTCGCCGCGGGTGAACAGCGCCGAGCCGTGCGTGCGCGGCAACAGGCCGACCATCGCCTCGATCGGACGAACCTCGTTCACCTTGCGTCCGTCGATACGCGTGCCGTCCTTGAGGATGGCCTTGCGCACGATATCGCTCTCGAGCTTCTTCACCAGCTTGAGCTTGCCGAGATATTCGGACGGATCGTTGTGCTCGAGGCCCTCGTAGTGCTCGCGCGCCTTCGCACGGGCAGCGTTGACGGCGTCCTGGCGTTCGCCCTTATCGGTGATTTTGTAGGCGGCAGCGAGATCCTCGCCGATCAGCCCGTGCAATTCCTCGAGCGTGGCCGACTTGTCCTCGACCGGGCTCAGCTCCCAAGGAGCCTTGGCGGCCTTCTCGGCCAGCTCGATGATCGCGCCGATGACCTTGCGCGATTCCTCATGCGCGAACAGCACCGCGCCGAGCATCTCGTCCTCGGTCAGTTCCTTCGCTTCGGACTCGACCATCATCACCGCGTCCTGCGTGGCGGCGACCACCAGGTCGAGGCGGCCTTCATCGGCGAACACGTTGGAGAGGGTGGGGTTGAGCTCATACTCGCCATTGCGGAAGCCGACGCGCGCGGCGCCGATCGGGCCCATGAAGGGCACGCCCGAAATGGTCAGCGCGGCAGAGGCCGCGATCATGGCCACGATGTCTGGCTCAGTCTCGCCATCATAGGACAGGACCTGGCAGATGACGTTGATTTCGTTGTAAAAGCCCTCAGGGAAGAGGGGGCGGCACGGCCGGTCGATCAGGCGGGAGACGAGCGTCTCCTTCTCGGTCGGGCGCGCTTCGCGCTTGAAGAAGCCGCCCGGAATGCGGCCGGCGGCGGAGAACTTTTCCTGGTAGTGCACGGTGAGGGGGAAGAAGTCCTGCCCTTCCTTCACCTTGCGCGCGGCGGTCACGGCGCACAGCACCACCGTCTCGCCGTAAGTGGCAAGCACAGCGCCATCGGCCTGGCGGGCGATGCGCCCGGTTTCCAGAGTGAGGGTCTTTCCGCCCCACTCCAGCGATACGGTCTTGGTGTCGAACATGGTGTTTCCTTCAGCCCGCCGAGCCCTATTGCCAAGCGGGGTTTGCTGCCGGGTGATACCGTCCCGGTCCGGTCCGGGGCCTTGTCTTGCCCCGAGGCCCCTTCGCCGGTTTGCGAAGGATACCTGCTCGGCTCGCGCGTTTCTGGCGCGGATACGAAAAGCGGCCCGTTTGAGGGCCGCTTCGCGTCATAGCCGAATTACTTGCGCAGGCCCAGCTTCTGGATCAGCGCGTTGTACCGCGCGAGATCCTTCTTCTTGAGATAAGCCAGCAGGCTGCGGCGCTTGTTGACCATCTTCAGCAGGCCGCGCCGCGAGTGGTTGTCCTTGTGATGGCCCTTGAAGTGATCGGTAAGGTTGCGGATGCGCTGGGTGAGGATCGCAACCTGCACTTCGGGGGACCCGGTGTCGCCATCATTAACGGCGTTGTCCTTGATGATTTCCTGCTTCTTTTCGGCGGTGACCGACATGCCTGATACCTTTCGCAGCATCTTGCTTCAGAGATTGAAGCCCCGCACGACCGTGGCCGCGCCACCCGAAACACCCACCAGCGCCAGCGGAACGCCGTTCAGCTTGGCAAGGTGGAGCCCATCGGGATGGGGCAGTCCGGAAACGATCCGGCCCTGGCGGACCGCCTGCGCGCTTTCCGGGTCGAGGATAAGGGCCGGGATGCCGTCCAGCCCCGCCTCCAGCGGCAGGAGAAGATCTTCAAGCGGGGCGCCCTTGCCGATTTCGTTCAGCCTGTCCAGCGAAATCGCCTGCGCCTCAGCAAACGGGCCGGCTACTGTTCGCCGCAGGTAGGTCACATGACCCACCGTGCCGAGCGCATGCGCGATGTCGCGCGCCAGGGATCTGATATAGGTGCCCTTGCTCACCTTTGCCAGCAGCGTGACGGATTCGGCCAGCTCGAGGGGCGCTTGCGGATCGTAGAGGTCGGGCCTGCCGGGAGTAATGGCAAAGGCGGAGGCGGGCCCTGCTTGAAAGCGCAGATCGGGGGCCTCGAGTGAGTGGATGGTGACGCGGCGCGTGGCCAGTTCCACTTCCTCGCCGGCACGGGCGCGATCATAGGCACGCTGTCCGTCAACCTTGATTGCTGAATAGCGGGGCGGAAGCTGGTCGATCTCGCCCGTGAAATGGGCGCAGATGGCGGGGATCGCGGCACACGGCGGGCGTCGATCGCTGCGGGCGACCACCTCTCCTTCGCCGTCAAGCGTGTCGGTCTCCTCGCCGAAGCGGATGGTGAAGGCGTAGGTTTTGTTGCCTTCGAGCATGCGCCCGCACAGCTTGGTCGCCTCCCCCAGCGCGATCGGTAACACGCCTTCGGCGAGCGGGTCGAGCGTGCCGCCATGGCCCACCTTCACGCGCCCGTGCCCGCTTTCGCGCAGATTGCGCTTCACCGCCGCCACGGCCTGGGTGGAGCCCAGGCCACGCGTCTTGTCGAGGATGATCCATCCGTCAGCCATGAGCCACGCCATAGCCACGGCGCAGGCCTTTGTCAGGACCGAGTCGCGCCCGCGCTCAAGGCTCCGGATGGCCGGAGACCGGCGGCTCGCAGTCCATCAGCGCCAGCAAGGCGACTCGCCACCGCCCGCGCCGCTTCCAATTGTGCCAGCTAAATGCCCGCGACCCATTCAGTGAGCGTCAGATAGCGCTGCTGCATCCACTCCACCGGCGGCAGGATCAGCTTCTCGACGACGCCGAGGCCCGGAAACAGCCAGGGAACCACCAGCAGCAGCACGAACAGCAATGGAAAGCCGAGCGGCCGCAAGCGTTCGTACACACGCGCTGCCTGTCGGGGCAGCAGTCCTTCCACGATATGCGAGCCGTCAAAAGGCGGGATCGGCAGAAGGTTGAACAGCGCCAGAAATATGTTGATCATCAAGAAGTATTGCAGCGCATTGATGATCAGCAGCACCCACCCCTGTGCTGCCACCGTGAGGCCCCCAAGAATAATGCCGAGCAACACGGCCGCGATGGCGGCGAGCGCGAGATTGGTGCCCGGCCCCGCTGCTGCCACGGCCATCATGCCGTAGCGTGGATTGTCGAGCCGGTGCTGGCTGACCGGCACCGGCTTGGCCCAGCCGAATGCGGGAAGCCCAGTGAGCAGCAGGAAGCCGGGCAACAGCACGGTGCCGAACGGATCGACATGGCGCAGCGGATTGAGGCTGAGGCGCCGCTGCTCCTGAGCAGTAGGATCACCCAGCATCAACGCCGTCCAGCCATGCGCCACCTCGTGGAACACGATGGCGATGATAAGGCCAGGCACGAGGATCAGCGCAAGAAGCAGGGTTTCGGTCATGGATCGCTTTGGCTGGAGGGCGCAGGTTGCGTCGAAGGCTCCTGTCAGGAGCCAGATGGGGACGACTCCTGTCAGGGTAAAGACCGACCAAGAGCAGCGTGCCAGGCAGCAGGTTCAGCTGAGGCAGAGAACTGAACGGCCGCTCGGCAGGACGTCTTCGTCGGGGCTGGCTTCGGTCATCAGGCGCTGCTCGCCTGGATAGGCATGTGGATGATGCAACTGCTCCGGCGGCTTGCCCAACGTGGCCTGGCGCGGAAATTGGCAGGGGTGCTTGCTCGACCTGCCGCTGGGACCGGCGCGGAGGTGTCGCCGAAGTGCCAATGGTTGTTGAGGCGACAGGACCAGCGGAGGCGCAGCAGGAGCCCTGCTAACTGATTCCCCCTGCGCTCACCACGCGCTCCGCCATCCTTCCAGTTACGCCCGGACCCGCGAAATGCCTCAATCGTCGGATGACGAGCTTGCCGGCTAGGACTGATCATCCTCGCCGAGATCGCGGGCGACGCGCGGATCGTTGAGCAGGTCCTCTATGCGGCTCGCCTCATCAAAGCTTTCGTCGGCGAGGAAGCGCAGCTTGGGCGCAAACTTCAGGCCCAGGCGCTGCGCCACTTCGCGCTGGAAGTAGGCAGTGTTGGTCCGCAGCGCCTTGACCACCGGCCCCTCGTCTTCGCCCAGAAGCGGCTTCACGAAAACCTTGGCCTGGCGCATGTCGGGCGACATGCGCACCTCGGTGACGCTGACCGTGGCGGTCGCCAGCGTATCGTCATGCACCTCACCACGCATCAGCAACTCGGATAGGATATGCCGCACCCGCTCGCCCACCTTGAGCAGGCGGACGGACTGGTCCTCGGGCTGGCTGGATTGGCGTGCCATGATCAGTCCTTCATTCTATCGATAATGCGGCGGACCGAGCGAACATTGCGGGCCGTGCCGCGGCAGCCGAGCCGGTGCGCTATGAAGCTGCCGGTGAGCCTGGAATTGCCGACACCATCCACGAAATCGATGTGGAGGCAGCGTGTGCCCGGTGCAAGCTTCTCCCGCCCTCGCTCGGCCTGGTCTTCCATCAACTGGTCGAACTGCGCAACGCTCGGCTGGCTTTCCAAGAAGGGGACGTGGGCCAGCTTGTCCTCGCCAATTCCAGCGAACGGGCTTTCCTCCAGCACCTGCCGCAGCTCGGCCAACGTTCGCACGGTAGCAAACGTGTCGATAGCGAAGCGGTTGTTCACCACTCCGGCGAGCGCGTCATCGAAGCCGCTATCGGCCGCTTTGGCGTGATCGAACAACAGCCGGACACGCAGCAGCCCTGCGCTTGCATGTCCGGCTCATCGGCAAAAACCGCTCCTCTTCGCTACAGCGTCCGCTCGCGCTCCTCGACCGAAAACACCTCGAGGCTGTCGCCTTCCTTGATGTCGTTCGTATCGGCCAGCACCACGCCGCATTCGAGCCCGGACCGGACCTCGTCCACATCGTCCTTGAAGCGCCGCAGCGAGGCGATCGTGGTCGCTGAAACGATGACGTCCTGGCGTGTGAGGCGCGCATACAGCCCCTTGCGGATCGTGCCCTCAGTGACGAGCAGGCCTGCCGCCTTGTCGCGCTTGCCCGCGGGGAACACCTGCTTGACATCGGCACGGCCCACCACAGTCTCGATCCGCTCGGGACCGAGTTCGCCGGCCATCTGCTTGGCGATCTCTTCGGTGAGGTGATAGATGACATCGTAATACATCATCCGCACCTGGTCGCGCTGGACCAGCTTCCTTGCATTGGCGTTGGGGCGCACGTTGAAGCCGATGATCGGCGCTCCAGTGGCCGCGGCCAGCGTCACATCGCTTTCGGTGATCGCGCCGACGCCCGAATGCAGGATGCGCACCTTGATCTCGTCGTTCGAGAGGTTGTGGAGCGCGGTGTTGATCGCTTCCACCGAGCCCTGCACGTCCGCCTTCACGACCAACGGGAACTCGATAACGTCGCTATTAAGCCCGGCAAACATGGTATCGAGGTTGGCCGGTGCCATGGCGGTGCGCTTCTCGGTCGCCCGCTCCTGGCGGTATTCGGCCACCTCGCGAGCGCGCTGCTCGTTTTCGACCACGGTCAGCTGGTCGCCGGCATTGGGTACGCCGCCCAGGCCCAGGACCTCGACCGGCACGGAGGGACCCGCTTCCTTGATCTGCTTGCCCTTGTCGTCGATCAGCGCACGCACGCGACCGCTCTGGGTGCCCACCACGAAAGCATCGCCCCGCCTCAGCGTGCCACGATTGATCAGCACCGTGGCTACCGGTCCCCGACCCTTGTCGAGCTGCGCCTCCACAACCGTCCCTTCGGCCTCGCGATCGGGGTTGGCCTTGAGCTCCATCAACTCGGCCTGCAGCAGGATCTTGTCGAGCAGGTTGTCGAGCCCGGTCTTCTTGAGCGCGGATACCTCCACGTCCTGCACGTCGCCGGACATCTCCTCCACGACCACTTCGTGCTCGAGCAACCGTTGGCGAATGCGCTGCGGATTGGCCTCGGGCCTGTCCACCTTGTTGATCGCCACGATCATCGGCACACCGGCAGCCTTGGTGTGATTGATGGCCTCGATCGTCTGCGGCATGATGCCGTCATCGGCCGCCACCACCAGCACCACGATGTCCGTGACGTTGGCGCCACGGGCACGCATCTCGGTGAAGGCCGCGTGTCCCGGCGTGTCGAGGAAAGTGATCTTCTGCTTGTCCTTGGTGGTGATCTGGTAGGCGCCGATATGCTGAGTGATGCCACCGGCCTCGCCACGCACAACGTCGGTGCCACGCAAGGCGTCGAGCAAGCTGGTCTTGCCGTGATCGACATGGCCCATGATGGTGACGACCGGCGGACGCGCCTGCAGCGTCTCGTCAGCGTCCGCCTCGCTCTCCTGGATGTCGACGTCGCTCTCGGACACGCGGATGACGTTGTGGCCGAATTCCTCGACCAGCAGCTCGGCGGTATCGGCGTCGATCGTCTGGTTGACGGTGACCATCATGTCCATGTTGAACAGGATCTTGACCAGGTCCGCACCCTTCTCGGCCATGCGATTGGCCAATTCCTGCACGGTGATCGCCTCGGGCACCACCACGTCGCGCACCTGCTTCTCACGCGGCCGCGACTGGCCACCCGAATGCGCGCGGCGCTCCTTCTCGCGTGCGCGCTTAAGAGCCGCCAGCGAACGGGCCCGCGCGCCTTCATCCTCGTTGAGCGCACGGCTGACGGTCAGCTTGCCGCCGCGGCGCTTGTCAGCACGGTCGGCATGCGTCGTCCGGCCGGGCGCACTCTTCTCTTCCTTCTTGCGTTCTACCGGGCGCTTGACCTCGCCGCGGGGCTCGGGCCGCTCGACCGGCGTGAACCTGCGCGGCGCGGGAGCGGCCTCACTGGCAGCCGGAGCGCTTTCCTGCACGGCAGCGCTTTCCTGCACGGCAGCTGTTTCTGCGGCGGCAGCTGTTTCTGCGGCGGCAGCGGCCTGCTCGGCCGGCGCCTCCGCAGCTTCGGTCACTTCCTCGGCCTGCGCCACAGGCGCGGGCGCAGTCTCGACCTGCACCGGGGCTTCTTTCTCAGGCTCGGCCTCTGCGCGGCGATTTTCCTCGGCGCGGCGCCGCTCATCCTCAGCAGCGCGGGTCTTCTCCTGCTCCTCACGGCGGCGCGCTTCCTCGGCCGTGCGCAGGCGATCTTCCTCGGCCTCAAGCTGCATGCGGCGCACGCGCTCCTGCGGGGTCTCGCCCGCGGGCGCCCTGCTCGCGGGCGGAGGAGGCGGCGGAGCGGGCGCTGGGCGCGCCTGCGGCGGGGGAGCCTGGGGCTGCTCGGGAGCGGGCGGCGGAGCGGCGGCAGGAGCCGGTGCGGACGTTTCCTCGCCGGGCCGGGTCAGCTTGCGCCGACGCTTGACCTCCACGGCCACCTTGTTGGTGCGCCCATGGCTGAAGGTCTGTTTGACTTCGCCAGCATCGACCGACCGCTTGAGCCCAAGCGGCTTGCGGGTCCGGGTCGGTGTGGTGTCGTTATCGCTCATACGCTCTCAATAGTCCTTCAAGGTCGCGGCACCCGACTTCAGGATGCCGCATTTTTCGCGCACCGCGTCGTCCGCCGCCCGATCATTGCCGCCAGTTCCCGGGTCGATACCCGGGCCGGCCTCTACGAAATTCTGCAGGCGCCGCAGCGGAAGTGCGAGCCGTTGCAACGAAGCCTGGTCGGCGAGCGCCAGATGGACGACATTGTCGCGGCCCAATGCCACAGACAGGGCCGCACGGTCCAGTGGCAGCACTTCGCCTGTCAGACCACTGCCTTCCGCGTCACGGCCCACGCGCAACGCCTGATCGAGCTTGCGGCTGCCGTCCTCGCCAGCATCCGAGGCGTGGTAAAGCGCCGCAACGCGCCCCGTCCGCGCCTCGCGCTCGATCCGGTCAGAGCCTAAGATAAGACGTCCGGCGCGCATTTCGAGTCCCAGGCGCTGTAGTACTGCTCGGCGCAACGCGTTTTCTAGGAGATCAGGCAGGTCATCCGGCACGCGCGGGCGAGTGCCCTTGAACGCCCTGGCGAGCGCGCCGGTCAGCTTGCCCGAGCGTTGTGCCGCGGCGAGCGCGGTCTTATCGACCCCGATCCAAGCACCCCGGCCCGGCGCGCGTGCAAGCACGTCCGGCAACACCTCGCCTTCCGGCGAGAGCGCCAGCCGCACGAGTACGTCGCGCGAGGCATGGGTGCCCACGAGAATGCAGCGGCGTTCAGGCCCGGTGCCTTCGCCGCCCATTCCGGAACTGTCGGGCGCTATTGTCTCATCGCGAGGATTCCGCATTGGCGGCCTCCTCTGCTGTGGGCTCGGCGGCGGTCACCTCGTAGGCGGACGGCTCGGGGGCGGACGGCTCAGCGGCAGAGGCCGCCTCATCCTCGTTCCCGACCGCGGATGCGCCATCCCCGACCGCCGACAACGCGGGCGCGTCATCCTCGAACCAATGCGCGCGGGCGGCCATGATGATCTCGTTCCCCTGCTCCTCGGAGAGGCCGAACACGCCAAGCACGCCGCCCTTGTCCTCGGGGCGCTGTGGCCGGCGCACCGGAGGCGCCGTGCCGCCAGGCGCCTGCCGCTGACGCGGCCCCTCGCGCTTCTTGGCGATGAGCTCGTCCGTGGCGAGATCGGCCAAGTCGTCTAGCGTCTTGATGCCAGCCTTGCCCAGCACAACGAGCATCTGTTCGCTGAGGTGCGGCAGCTCGGCCAGATCGTCCTCCACGCCCAACTCGGTACGCTGCTGGCGGAAAGCCGACTCCTGCCGATCGAGTGCCTCCTGCGCTCGCGATTGTAATTCTTCGGCGAGATCGTCGTCGAAACCTTCGATGCTGGCGAGTTCGGCGAGGTCGACATAGGCGACCTCCTCGAGCTCGGCGAACCCCTCGGCCACGAGCAGCTGCGAGAGCGTCTCGTCGACGTCGAGCTCCTCCTCGAACATCTTCGAACGCTCGGCAAACTCGCGGCTGCGCTTTTCCGAGGCTTCCTCATCGGTCAGAATGTCGATCTGGTGACCGGTGAGCTGGCTGGCCAGCCGCACGTTCTGCCCGCGCCGGCCAATGGCAAGGCTGAGCTGATCGTCGGGCACCACCACTTCGATGCGGCCCTCATCCTCGTCGAGCACCACCCGGCTGACCGTCGCCGGCTGCAGCCCGTTGACCACGAAGGTCGCGGTGTCCTCGCTCCAGGGGATGATGTCGATCTTCTCGCCCTGCAGCTCCTGCACCACGGCCTGGACGCGGCTGCCCTTCATGCCGACGCAGGCGCCGACCGGATCGATGGACGAATCACGGCTGATCACGCCGATCTTGGCGCGGCTACCCGGATCGCGCGCCGCGGCCTTGATCTCGATGATGCCGTCGTAGATCTCAGGCACTTCCTGCGCGAACAGCTTCTTCATGAACTCGGGATGCGCACGGCTCAGAAAGATCTGCGGGCCGCGATTGTTGCGTTCGACCTTCATGATCCACGCGCGCACGCGCTCGCCCACGCGGGCGGCCTCGCGCGGGATCTGCTGGTCGCGGCGGATGACGCCCTCGGCCCGGCCCAGATTTACGATCACGTGGCCGAACTCGACCGACTTGATGACGCCGGTGATGACCTCTCCCGCGCGGTCCTTGAACTCCTCGAACTGACGCTCGCGTTCGGCATCGCGGACCTTCTGGAAGATCACCTGCTTGGCGCTCTGCGCGTCGATACGACCAAGGTCCACGGGCGGCAGCGGGTCGACAATGAAGTCGCCCTCCACTGCGCCCGGCTGCAATTTCTGCGCCTGCTCCACGCCGACCTGCTTGAAGTAATCCTCGACCTCGCCGACCACTTCGACCACGCGCCACAGGCGCAGGTCGCCGGTCAGCGGATCAAGCTTGGCGCGGATGTCGTTCTCGGAGCCATAGCGGCCGCGCGCGGCCTTCTGGATCGCCTCCTCCATGGCCTCGATGACGATCGACTTGTCGATCATCTTCTCGGACGCCACGGAAGTGGCGATTGCGAGCAGTTCGGCCTTGTTGGCGGAAATGGGGCTGGCCATCAGTTACTAGCCTTTTCTTCCTCTGGTATCTCTAGGATTTCCTCCGCGCCCGTCATGTCGAGCGGGCGGGTGGCGGCGATCAGCCGGTCGGTGAGGACAAGCTGCGCCAAATGAATATTGCCGAGCGGTACCGCGATGCGGCCCGCCTCCTGATCGTCGATCGTGACCATCTCGGCACCGGCGTCGCCTTCGATGCCCACGAGTTCGCCCCGCACGTGGCGCCGGCCATCCACCTTCTCGACCAGTGCGATCTTCGCTTCGTGCCCGGCCCAGTCGCCGAAATCCTTGCGCCGGGTCAACGGCCGATCGATACCGGGCGAGCTCACCTCGAGATTGTAGGCACCCTCGACCAGTTCCTCACCCGCTTCCTCCGCCATGTCGATGGCCTCGGAGATGCGGCGCGACAGCTCGGCGCATTGCGCGACCACCAGCTGGCCCGTCTCCGGGTCCTCGGCCATGATCTGCAGCACGCGCTCCTCACCGCTGCCGGTGAGCTTGACGCGCACGAGTTCGAAACCGAGCGCTTGCGCCTCGGGCTCAATCACTTGCGTCAGGCGCGCGATATCGACCATCGGAACTCCATGGGCGTCACGGCAAAGCAGGTTCGCGCCGGCCCCCGAAGGCGCCAGCCCCACCTTGTCGCGACAATGTCGGGATGGCTGCGCAGATAAGCGGAGTCGCGCACGATTGCAAGCCGAAGCTGGCCGCGCCTGTCGCAGCGTGCCTGTTCGGTCTTTACGCCCTGCTCCAGCCAGCGCATCCGGCCGGAAGACCCGCTCCGCTGACGAGCAGCGCGCCGCGCCGGTAGAAATCCCATCGGCGCGCAGGTTCGAGGTCCAGGACCACAACCGACATGGTCGGACTGCTCCAGACCAGCCTCGCATCGACTTGGCGCATCGCGGCGAAGATCTGCGCGGGCTCCACTCCCGGAGCGAAGGCGATGGTGGTAAACTGCCGACCGGATGGGGGCTGGAGCGACCACGCCGCCAGGCCCGTGGTCAGCAAGGCAGCGATCAGCACGGAGAGTGTGGAGCCCAGCACGCTGCCACCTGGCGTATGCGGCCGGCCAAGGAGCAGCCGACCAAGCAGAGCGGGCACCACGCCGAAACCGGCAAGCCAGATGAGATCCCACAGCAGCACGTTCGGGCTGTCCAACCTGATCCGGTGGATGCCAAGGATCCAGTGGGACAGGACAGCATCAACGCAATGCCACAGCCCAAAGCCGATCAACAGCGCACCCACCAGCATCCAGCCCCGTTGCAGCGGAGCGTCAAGCCGGGCGCGCCACAGGCCCCACAGGCCCGCAAGTGCGACACCATACATCAGGGCATGGAAATAACCGTCCCACAGCACCTGGGTGCGTAGGTCGGCCATGCCCGGAACGAGGCTGAGCAAATGATGCCATTGTAGAATCTGATGCAGCAGGATGCCGTCTAAAAAGCCGCCGAGCGCGAAACCCAGGACAATTCCCCAGCGAATCCACGCGCGACCTGTTGCTAGCCGAGCTGTCATGGCGATCTCCTCCTGCCAATGGCGCAGCATGAGCCAGATCCGCCTCCCGCTCAATCGCCTTGCTCAGGCCCGAGCGCTCAAAGCCTGGGCTCATGTCGGGCCCCTGCGGCCCTGCTCCGCCAGCCCGTGCTTCCTGATGCAGTGGCGCAGCTGGTCGTAGGTGAGCCCAAGCGCCTTGGCGGTCTGGCGCTGGTTCCAGCGGTTTGCGCCAAGGTGGTGCTCGATGATCGCCCGCTCATGCGCGTCCACCGCCCCCCGCAGGTCCGAAATCGTTTCAAGCTCCTGCGCGGCCGCCTTCGCCGTTGGCGGGGATGCCGGTTGCGGCGCGGCCAATCCAGCACGCGGCATCGGGGCGGGTATCCATGGGCTGTCGAACGGATCGAACTGGACGTGCGCGATCGGTTCTCTCCAATCGTCCCAGCGATAGACCGCGCGCTCGACCACGTTGCGCAATTCGCGCACATTGCCGGGCCATGGGTGCGCCTCCAGCTGCTCGGACACATGCGCGGCGAAGCCCGGCCACTCGGCCCAGCCCAGTTCTGCGGCCATGCGTCGGCCGAAATAATCGACCAGCACAGGAATGTCGCCCTCGCGCACCCGCAATGGCGGCAGGGTGATCACCTCGAAGCTCAGCCGATCGAGCAGGTCGGCGCGAAAGCGACCCTCGCGCGCGAGATGCGGCAGATTCTCGTTGGTGGCGGCGACGATGCGCACGTCGAGGCGCACGGGCCGGGACGAGCCGATCCGCGTCACCTCGCCATATTCAACCGCGCGCAACAGCCGCTCCTGCGCAGCCATCGATAAGGTCGCCAATTCATCGAGAAACAAAGTGCCACGGTCCGCCTCCTCGAAGCGCCCGGTGCGCGCCTTGGTTGCACCCGTGAAAGCGCCCGCCTCGTGGCCGAACAATTCGGCCTCGATCAGCGTTTCGGGCAGCGCCGCGCAATTCATGGTGACGAGCGGCTCCTCCCAGCGGTCGGACAAGCGGTGGAGTCGCTCTGCGATCAGCTCCTTGCCCGTGCCGCGCTCACCGACGATGAGCACGGGGCGCCGCATCGGCGCAGCACGGCTGGCGCGCTCGACCGCATCGAGGAAGGCCCCGGATTGGCCGATGAACTGGTTCCCGCGTTCCACGGCCAACAAATAGCGGATTTTGCCAACATCTGGCAACGGTCACCAGCTTGGTCTGAGCTGTGACTGCGATATCGGCCGGAATCCATGGCTCGCGCCAACTGGCACGAGCCTTGCAAAACGTTGCGCAACGGTGGTCCAGGAGGATTTCAGAATGTTTGTTCGACACTTCTTGCAGGACAAGGTCGGTGCCGCCGCTCTGGGGAGCATCACTGCAATGGTCGCGTTCAATATCTTCGCCGCCAGCTACCAGATGGACCATGCGGCCGCTTCGGAAATCCTGACCGCCGCCATGCATTCGGTCGAACTGGCGTGAGCCGCGAGGGCGACACTCCGCGGTCCGCCGCGGGCAAGGGCCACGATCCGAACCGTGCCATGACCGACCCCGCGCGGATCGACCGCGAGATCGAACGCCTGCGCACGTCTCCCCCTGAACGATTGGGCGGGAGGCTGCGCTCGCGCGAACCCGCTGCACCAACCCGCAGCCCCTCATTTTCCGGAGGACCCTGGATGGGCATTTTTTCCCGTACCCGCGACATCATCGCGGCCAACTTCACCGAACTGCTCGATCAGGCCGATGACCCCTCCAAGATGATCCGCATGATCATCCTGGAAATGGAAGAGACGCTGGTCGAGGTGCGGGCCTCAGCCGCGCGCACCATCGCCGACCAGAAGGAGATGCACCGCCACACGATGAAGCTCGAGCGGTTGCAGGCCGATTGGGGCGACAAGGCGCAGCTGGCGCTCAGCAAGGATCGCGAGGACCTCGCCCGCGCCGCGCTGGTGGAGAAGCGCAAGGCTGCCGACATGGCCGAACAGCTCAAGCAGGAGATCACCGTGCTCGACGAAGCCCTGAGCGCCTACGAGCAGGACATCGCCAAGCTGCAGACCCGCCTGCGCGAAGCGCGCAGCAGGCAGACGCAGATCGCCGCACGGCTGGAGAGTGCCGAGAACCGCTTCAAGCTCAGAAGGCTCATGACCAATGAGCGCGTGGACGAAGCGCTGACCCGCTTCGACCAGCTCGAGCGCAGGGTGGACTATGCCGAAGGGCGCGCCGACGCGCTCGGCATCAGCGAGGGCAAGAAGTCGCTCGCCGACGAATTCGCCGCGCTCGAGGGCTCGGACAAGGTCGATGCCGAGCTGGAGGAAATGAAGCGCGCGCTCGGCAAGGGCGCAAGCGAGACGAAGGAGGACTGATCCGTGGAGGAAATATTTGCAGTCGCGGCGATCGTCGTCGGCTTGCCGTGGGTCATCTTCCACTACATCACCAAGTGGAAGACCGCCGCCACCATCACCAATGATGACGAGGCGCTCCTGGAGGAGCTTTACCAGCTCGCCCGGCGGCTCGACGAGCGGATGGACACGGTGGAACGCCTGGTCGCTTCCGACAACCCCGACTTCAGGCCGGCGCGCATCCAGCACGACCGCGAAATCGACAGTCAGCCGCTGCGGGAACTGGACCGCAGGCTGGCGCGGAAGGGAGCCCGCCCATGACCAGCGAACGTACGACATTTTACCGCGATAAGGAAAACGCCAAGCTGATGGGCGTGTGCTCGGGGCTGGCGGATTATACCGGCATTGATGCGCTCTGGTGGCGGCTGGGATTCATGATCTTCACGATCTCCACCGGCATTGGCATCCTCGCTTATATTTTGCTCGGCATCTTCGCCAGCAAGAAGCCGGCGCATCTCTACGTCGACCGCCAGGAGCAGAAATATTGGCAACGCGTGCGGCAGAGCCCGGGGCGGACCGCTCGCGAGGTACGCGCCCGCTTTCGCGACATCGACCGCCGACTGGCCGAGGTGGAAAGCTATTACGTGAGCAGCAATCCGCGGCTCGAAGCCGAGATCGAGCGGCTGCGCTAAGCCGCCGATCAGGAGCGGGTGCGCGTGCTCAAGCGGATCGTGATCGATCGTGGTTACGACATCGCCACGAAAATCGAGGCGCTGCGCGACACCCGACGGGTCGAGGATACCGGCGCCGCCAGTCCGAGAGGACAATCGGCCAAAGAGCGAGCTGAGGCGAAGAGGCCATGGTGCATAAAAGCTATTCTCCTCCCGGCCGAAAACACGGGGATGCAAGGATGCGGCTTGAGCTCGGCTCGCTTGAGGATCGGCTCGCCCATGCCGAGCGGATCGCCATCGACAGCGTTTATCAGCTCAGCGACATCGCACGCGCGTGCATGAAAGGGAGAAAATACTGTGAACTTCTGGACCGCCGTCGTCGTCGTCATCGCCATCTGGGGCCTGGTGAGCGTGATCCGCAGCCGCCACAATCCGGCGCGGGGCTATGCCATCGAGGAGGACGGCAAGCCGGTCGCCGGCCTGCAGCGGGAGCGCGAGCTGAAGGCCGAAATCGAGCACTTGCGCGAGCGACTTGAAGTGCTCGAGCGCATCGCCACTGACGATCGGGAGAGCAAGCGGCTGTCCGCCGAGATCGAAAGCCTGCGAACCCGCGACTGAAGCACCCGAAGGCTGGATGACGCAGATGACGAGCACCGACCTCCTGATCGCCGCATGCGGACTGGTTGCACTGGCCCTCATGTCCTTCACGCTACTCACCGGCTGGCAGGGCTGGCTGGCGCTCAAGAACCGCGAGCTCGAACTCCGGTGCGCAGGACCCCGCGAGATCGAGCGTGGCCCGCGCGAAGGCGCCGCCCGGATCGAGCTGGCCGACCTAAAGGAGCGCATCCGCAAGCTCGAGGCGATCGCCAATGGGGTGGACCTCTAGCCGAAAGCCACTAGATGCCCACTTACCATGCGCTCACTCGACGACATACACGAAGAATATTCATTCCTTGAAGGCGACGAGCGCTATCGCCTGCTGATCGAGCTCGGCCGCGAGCTCGATCCGATGCCCACCGCGCTCAAGACCGACGCCACTTTGGTGCGCGGCTGCTCGGCGCAGGTCTGGGTCTATCCGACCGAAGCGAACGGCCAGTTGCATTTCCTGGCGGACAGCAACGCCGCCATCACGAAGGGGATCGTTGCGCTGGTGATCGCCGCGGTGCAGGACCGTCCGGCACGCGAAATTGCCGAGCTGGACCTGGCAATGGTGCTCGAGCCATTCGACCTGCGCAGCCAGCTCAGTTCGAACCGCACCCAGGGCGTGCCCAACATGATCGCACTGGTGAAGGACCATGCCGCGCGGATCGCCGCGGCGTCCTGAAGCGGCGGCGACCAGATGATGCGCGCCGTTCTCCATGGTATTATCTGAGCGCACCCATGATCGCATCGCGATTCGTGACACGGCACTGCCCATGACACGCCCTCTCTGGACAATCGCCGGCGCGCTGTTCTTCGTGCTCGGGTGGATCGGGCTCGTCCTGCCGATGATGCCGGGCTTCATCTTCCTGCTCGCCGCGGCCTTCTGCTTCGCCCGAGGCAATCCGGCCTGGGAGCAGCGCATGCTCGACCATCCGCGCGTCGGGCCGCCCTTGCGCGACTGGCGAGAGCGGCGGGCGATCTCGCGCAAGGCCAAGCGTTCGGCGCTGCTGGCGATGGCGGTCGCCGGGATATTGACGGTGGTGCTCGTCGGATTTCCATGGGCCCTGCTCTCGCTCGGCGCACTGTGCGTTGTCGCCTGCTTCGTCTGGACACGTCCAGAATAGCAGCGGGCGACGGCGCTGCAGGAAGTTGCCGACATCTCCGAGATTGACGCCGCAAGCTATGGGCCATCGATTTCGTACCGGCGCGCATGGTCACTGCCTGCGAGCCGCCGTGAATCAAGGCGACGCCGGCGGTTGCACGAGCCTCACTCGGCCGCGGGCCTGACCTGGGCCGCGCCCGCCTCACGCTGCCGTCTGAGCTCGGCCTTCAGCTTTGCGGGATCGGCGGCGAAGATAAAGCCGAAGCTCACCCCGCCCTCCTTGCCGATGGTGGCGTGGTGCAATCTATGCGCCTGCACCAGCCGCTTGGCGTAGCCGTTGCGCGGAACCCAGCTGAAATAACGCTGGTGGACGAGGCCATCGTGGATCAGCGTGTAGATGATCCCGTAGCCCAAGATGCCGAGCCCGATCCAGGTGCCGGGCCACCATGCCTGCTCACCCATCACCCAGGCGGAGCCGAGCGCGAACATCGCAATGCTCATCGCCGCGCCGACCAGGCCGAAAAGGTCGTTCTTCTCGAGCAGATTGTCGTGCGGCTCGTGATGGTCGCGGTGCCAGCCCCAGCCGAATCCGTGCATGATGTATTTGTGGCTCGCCCAGGCGACCCACTCCATCGCCAGGATGGTGGCGAGCACGATCAGCAGGGGAACAAGCACGAACATGGGCGCCATATAGGCGGCCTGCGCCCCGCTGGCAAAGCGCGAGACCCTATTCGGCAGCGCTCGTGCCGTGCGGCGACAGCCCAAAGCACTCATGCGCCATGCCCCGGTCAATCCGCGCAGGCCGGAGCGTCTTGGCGTCGACGCAGGCCCACATGCTGCTCACCTCGGCCAGCACCTCCTCGCCACGCGCAATGATCGTGCGATAGAAGGCGCGCGCGCCGGCCACCCGCTCCAGCACGACGCGCGCGAACACATCGTCCTCGAGGAAGGCGGGCCGCCGGTACGTGATCTCGTGCCGCAGCGCGACCCAGGCGTGCTTCGCCACCGTCTCGGCAGGAGCGAGCTTGCGCCAGTGGCTGAGCACCGCATCCTGCACCCAGCCCAGGTAACGGGCGTTGTTGACATGACCCATGAAGTCGATGTCCTCGGGGGTGATGCGTATGGGGATGAGGTGGGGCTTGGCTGACATGCGTGTCAATTACTCGCCAATTGTTGTCTTTCCAAGGCATGGCGGCACGAATATTCGCCCCGACCTTGCCTGTCCCTTTCAAGAACGCCAGATGAGCCATCATGACCGCACCAAGAACCTTGTACGAGAAGATCTGGGACGCGCACGTGATCGAGCGGCGCGATGACGGCACATGCCTGATCTTCATCGACCGCCATCTCGTCCACGAGGTCACCAGCCCGCAGGCCTTCGAGGCGCTGCGGCTCGCCGGGCGCAAGGTGCGTCGGCCCGAACTGACGCTGGCGGTGCCCGATCATAATCTGCCGACCACGCCGCGCATCGATGCGGCCGGCCAGCGGCTGCCGATCGCAGACCAGCAGAGCGCCCAGCAGCTCGCCGCGCTGGAGAGCAATGTCGACGAGTTCGGCATCCGTTATTTCGGGGCGACCGCGCGCGAGCAGGGGATCGTCCACGTGGTAGGGCCCGAGCAGGGCTTCTCGCTGCCGGGCACCACCATCGTCTGCGGTGATTCGCATACGGCCGCGCATGGCGGAATGGGTGCGCTCGCCTTCGGTATCGGCACCAGCGAGGTGGAGCACGTGCTCGCCACGCAGACGCTGCTGCTCAAGCAGTCCGGGACCATGGAGGTGCGCGTCGAGGGGCGCCTTGCTCCCGGTGTCACGCCCAAGGACCTGATCCTGCACATCGTAGGTGTGATCGGCACTGCGGGCGGAACGGGACATGTGATCGAATATCGCGGGCCCGTGTTCGAGGAGATGAGCGTCGAAGGTCGGCTCACCGTATGCAATATGAGCATCGAAGGCGGCGCGCGCGCCGGGATCATCGCTCCCGACGATGTTACCTTCGCTTATCTCCAGGGTCGCCCGCTGGCGCCGCACGGCGCAGAGTGGGACGCGGCGGTGGAGTACTGGCGCACGCTCCGCACCGACGAAGGCGCGCGCTTCGACAAATCGGTGGTGATCGACGCCGCAACCATCGAGCCCACCGTTACCTGGGGCACCAGCCCGGAGGACGTGGTGGCGATCAGTGGCGCGGTGCCCGACCCCGACAGCTTTGCCGATCCCGCCAAGCGTGACGCCGCCCGCGCCAGCCTCGACTATATGGGCCTCGCGCCCGGCCAACGGATGGACGAGGTCGAGGTGCAGAACATCTTCATCGGCAGCTGCACCAACAGCCGGATCGAGGATCTCCGCGAAGCCGCCCGCGTGCTCGAGGGGCGCAAGGTGGCGCCGGGCGTGCACTGGGCCATCGTCGTGCCGGGCTCCGGCCTCGTCAAGTTGATGGCCGAGGCCGAGGGGCTGGACCGGATTTTTACCGATGCGGGCCTTGAATGGCGTGAGCCGGGCTGTTCGGCCTGCCTGGGCATGAATCCGGACAAGGTGCCGCCCGGCGAGCGCTGCGCCTCCACCTCCAACCGCAATTTCGTCGGCCGCCAGGGCCCTGGCGCGCGCACGCACCTGGTCAGTCCCGCAATGGCGGCCGCAGCCGCGATCACTGGCCGGCTGACCGACGTGCGCGAGCTGGCGGGGTGAAAGGCCGCTGCGCCTGCGGCTCGGTACAGATCGAGCTGAAGCGCCGGCCCGAATCGGTCAACCAGTGTGATTGCTCGGCCTGCCTGCATGTCGGCGCGGCGTGGGGCTACTTCCATCCGGCCGAGGTGGCGATCACCGGCGAGACAGCCCGCTTCGTGCGCAGCGACATGCCCGAGCCGTCCATCGCCTTCCACTTCTGCGCCAATTGCGGATCGACCACGCACTGGTCCTCGATCCTGGCCGAACCGCGTGCACGCACCGGCATCAACATGCGCCTGTTCGAGCCCGACGAGCTTGAAGGGCTGGAGGTCCACTTCTCGGACGGTTTGCGGCGCCAGGGCTCGTCACGGCCTCCCGAGCGGCACGCGCCGATCACGATCAAGAATCGCTGGCCCACCTGACGCGGAAATCCTCCTTCGCTCCTGTCGTCCGGCATGACACGCGGGTGCTCATCCTCGGTAGCCTGCCGGGCGAGAGATCGCTTGCCGCCGGGCAATATTATGCGCACCCGCAGAACCGCTTCTGGCACCTGATCGGCGGGGTGATCGGCGCCGAGCTCGTGCCGCTCCCCTACCCCAAGCGGCTCGAGGCGCTGCTCGCCGGGAGGGTCGGCCTGTGGGACACGCTCGCCTCGGCGCGACGCGAAGGGAGCCTCGATGCCGCGATCCGCGAGCCCGAGCACAACGAACTGGCCGAGCTTGCCGGATCGCTCCCTGGACTGCGCGCCGTCGGCATGAACGGAGCAACCGCCACGCGGATCGGCGCGAGGCTCCTCGCCGGCACCGGTCTTGCGCTTATCGCCCTGCCCTCCTCCAGCCCGGCCTATGCCGCGATGCCGCTTGCGGAGAAGGAGCGACGCTGGGGCGCGCTGCGGACTTTCCTCGGCTGAGCCTTGCCACTTTCTGCGCGCGCGCGCATTGACAGGACCATGAGCAAGCGCGTTCCCTCAAGCCATGCGGCTATCGCCGGGGCGGTCGGCTCGGCCGCCCTCGCCGCGGCCCTGCTATACGTCTCCCGACGCAAGGACAGGCACAAGGAGCCGACTGGCCCCGCCTACCTTCCCGGCGGCGAATACCTGGAAACCGATTGATGGAGCCGGTCTGCCAGGTCGAGGGCCGCGCGATCCCGTTCGGCCGCAAGAATGTCGACACCGATCTCATCATTCCGGCACGCTGGCTGAAGACCATCAGCCGCGAGGGGTTGGGCGAAGGCGCGTTCGAGACGGTGCGCGCCGAGCCCGGCAACGTGTTCGACCAGCCGGAATTCGCCGGCGCGCCGATCCTCGTCGCCGGCGACAATTTCGGCTGCGGCTCGAGCCGCGAGCATGCCGCATGGGCGCTGCTCGACATGGGCGTGCGGGCGGTGATCGCGCCCAGCTTCTCCGACATCTTTGCGGGCAACGCGTTCAAGAACGGCATCCTCACAGTCGCTCTGCCGCAGGAGGCGGTCGACCGGCTGCTCGCCGTGGCAGAGACCGACCCGATCAGCATCGATCTCGAGAGCCAGACGGTCACCACGCCGTTCCAGGATCGCTTTACGTTCGAGATCGACGCGTTCCGCAAAAGCTGCCTCACGGAGGGCCTCGACGAAGTGGGGCTGACGCTGGCGCAGGTGGACGCAATCGCGGCCTATGAGCAGGGTCTGGCTGCCGACAAGCCCTGGTTGGCGCGCGGAACCGGGCTTGCCGGCTGACCCGACCTGCCGCTAGTGCTCGATAAACACCCGAAGGTTTGAGAGATGATCGATTTCAGAGATCGCCAGCGCGGCGAAGAAGCCAAATACGCGATGGACGCGGATACCGCCTTCCGCGTCGCCGCACGCCGCAATCGCTTGCTGGGCGAATGGGCCGCCGAGCTGATGAACCTGACGCCGGAGGAGACCGAGGCCTACAAGAAGGCCGTGGTGCAAGCCGATTTCGAGGAAGCGGGCGACGAGGACGTCATTCGCAAGCTGTTGGGCGACCTGATCCAGGCCGGATGCGACATCGACGAGGCGACGGTGCGCGCCCAACTTGACGAGAAGTCGATAGAGGCCCGCCGCCAGTTCATGGGCGAATCCTGATGGCCATGCCCGCCGCCGAGATCGTGGCGCTCATCAAGGCCTCGCTGCCCGATGCGACGGTCGAGATCGAGGCACTGGTCGATGATGGCGATCATTATTTGGCCCGCGTTAGCTCCACGGCCTTCGTGGGAAAGAGCCGGGTCCAGCAGCACAAGATGGTCTACGAGGCGCTGGGCGGGCGCATGGGCGGCGAGCTCCACGCCTTGCAACTCTCCACCTCGGTACCCAAGTGACTGCCTACGAAAAAAAGCAAATTACGGGGTAGATCATGTCCGACGCCAAAGAGCGCATTTCCACAATCGTGAACGACAATGATGTTGTGTTGTTCATGAAGGGCACCCCACTCTTCCCTCAGTGTGGCTTCTCGAACCGCGCGATCGCTATCCTCGACCATTGCGGCGTCGCCTTCGAGAGCGTGGACGTGTTGCAGGACATGGAAGTCCGCCAGGCCATCAAGTCTTACTCCGATTGGCCGACAATCCCGCAACTCTACGTCAAGGGCGAGTTTGTGGGCGGCAGCGACATCATGATGGAGATGTACGAGGCTGGCGAACTGCAGGAGCTGCTTACCGAGAAGAAGGTGGCCAAGGCATCCTGATGCCAGGATTTGACTGACCCGCCTGCGGCAACCTGGGTGGCCTGTCTGATCAAGTGGGCGGGCCTCTAGGCTTAGTGTCTCCTCGCTACCATCGCCGGTTCGATAAGTGGGTGCGACGCGCCTCGCCAGAAGCCTGCGTTGTCCACTGTCGGATCCGGGCACTGCCAAGAGAGTGAGGAATCGCCCTCACTCCCATTCGCCAAGCAACCAACAACGATAGAGACGCGATCGCGTCATAGTCTATGCGGAACACTTGGCGTAGCTCCGCCTGTGCGCCACTCTGTCGGCCGGTCCAGTTTCAGGTCCGGGCCCTGCTGTGCAAGATTTGGCGCGCCCTGCAGGATTCGAACCTGCGACCTCAGGTTTAGAAGACCCGTGCTCTATCCGGCTGAGCTAAGGGCGCGCGGGTTAATCCCCATCCGCGCATAGCGCTCTTTGCGACTATCGCAAATCGGGTTAGCCCGGCCAGCCACACAGACCGGCCGCTCGGACCTGCGGACAGACAGGGACGGCCTTGCGGTTTGGCTACCCGACTTCGTATTGCGCGCCTTCGTCACCGGCGACATGCTGACGGAGGTTTACACCTATGCCGCCCATATGCGCCGCTGAGCCTAGGCGCTCTCGCAGCCTTTCTGGGCCGTCAAGTGGTCGCGCTCCCGCCTGCAAGAGCCCGCACGCAGCGGAGCGCGCCTGATAGGGCGCAGGCTGCGGTCGGTCCGCCAGCAGCCAAGCCGCCAAGTAGATGAGGATGAAGCTGCCAAAGCCGATCAGCTTGGTCACAGCAATGCCGCGGCCCGAACGCTCGCTCTTAGGAATCATCGCCAAGTACCGGGGTCGTTGCTTTCGCATGGCCTTCAACTCGCCACTGGCCTACCCGCTTGCGACGCCATGGCGCTCGATCGCATCCTCCTCTCGCACTTCCGCAACCATGCCGACACTCGGATCGAGGACACGGCGGGCATTAACCTGCTCGTGGGCGAGAACGGGGCGGGCAAGACCAACGTGCTCGAGGCGCTCTCGCTGTTCGCGCCGGGCCGCGGACTGCGCCGGGCAGCGCTCGCCGAGATGGCGCGGGCGACCGGCGAGAGTGGATTTGCCGTCAGCGCGCTGCTCGATGCGAGCGACGGTGCCGATCCCGTCCAGCTGGGCACCGGCACCAATGCTGACCGGCCGGGCCGCCGGATCGTGCAGGTCAACGGCGCGGAGGCGAGCGCGATTAGCCTGGGCGAGTGGCTCGCGATCGGCTGGCTCACTCCGGCGATGGATGGCCTGTTTACCGACGGAGCGGGTGCCCGCCGCCGCTATGTGGACCGGCTGACGCTCGCCCTCGATCCGGCGCATGCGCGCAACGCCGCGCGTTACGAGGCCGCGCTGCGCGAGCGCAACCGCCTGCTCTCGGGCGATGCCGAACCTGACCCCGCTTGGCTCGATTCGCTGGAAGCGCAAATGGCAGAGGCGGGCGCGCTGCTGGCGCAGGGCCGCGCCCGGCTTGTCGACCAGCTCGGAACGCAGATGGCGCAACTGCCCGAGCAGCCGTTCGCCCGCCCATCCCTCACCTATCTGCCGGGCGGACCGATCGAACCGTCAGCCCTCACAGAGACGCTGCGGGCCGGGCGGCGGCGCGACCGGGCAGCACAGCGGACGCTCGAAGGGCCCCATCGCGACGAGCTCGCGGTGCGCATGGCCGGCAAGGACGTTCCCGCCGCAAGCTGCTCCACCGGCGAGCAGAAGGCAATGCTAATCGCCATCACTCTCGCCCATGCGGAGCTGGCGGCGGGCGCGCGGTCAAGCCTGCTGCTGCTCGACGAGGTGGCCGCGCATCTCGACCCGCTGCGGCGCGAGGCGCTGTTCGAGCGGCTACGGGCCGGCCGCGCGCAGGTGTGGCTGACGGGAACCGAGCCCGCCCCCTTCGCCGGGCTGGGGCAAGACGCGGCCATTTGGCGCATCGCTGGCGGATCAGCCGAACGGATCTAGAGCGATCTGCGAGCGCGGGTGGGAGCGCCCGCTCGCTTGCAGCCGCAAGGTGATGGAAGTTCGGACAGCCGCCGGCGCTAGTCTGTTCCCGGCTGCGCGCGCGTGTCCTCAGGCAAGGCGGCGATTACCTCGTCAAGGCTCGCCGCAACGAGCACCTCGATCCCCTCCGCCGTCGGGTGGACGCGGTCAGGCTGGATGAGCTCGGGGCGGTTGTAAACCGGTTCAAGGAAGAAGGGTACCAGCTCAGCATCGTGGCGCTCGGCAAGTGCGGGATAGATGGCGTCGAAGGCAGATACGTAGTCGGCGCCCAGATTGGGCGGCGCGCGCAAGCCCATGAGGAGCACCGGAATGCCGCGCTCCTCCAGCTTCGCCATGATCGCGGCCAGGTTCCGGTGCGTCTGCTCGGGCGGGAGACCGCGCAGCAGATCGTTGCCGCCCAGTTCCACGATCGCCAGGTCGGGCGCTTCAGCCTCGTTGTCGATTACGAAATCGAGCCGCTGCAGGCCGGCCTGCGTGGTGTCACCAGAGACGCCGGCATTGCTCACCATGGCGTTGATCCCCCGCCCCCGCAACGCCTTCTCCAGCACCGCGGGATAGCTCTCGCCCTCCGCCACATTGTACCCGGCGAACAGGCTATCGCCGAAGGCGAGGATATTAACGGGCGGCCCGGCCAGGACCGGCGCGTCACCGTCATTGGCAGCGGCGGCGTCCTGCTCGCGCTGGGGCGCCGGCGCCTCAGCCCCACAGGCTGCCAGCAAGGCCAGAGCCAGCCCGGTTTCGATTGCCAAAAGCCGCTTGTCCATCGATCACCGCCCTTGCGCCGCCTTGCCCAGCCCCTCTCCCTATGCCATCGCACGGCGGTGGCAAGTCCGACGACCAGCACCAGCGCGATTGACGCGCGCGACGTCAAGCTCACGCTCGGAAAAGGGAGTGCTGCGGTCGAGATCCTGTGCGGCATCGATCTTACGGTCGCACCTGGCGAGACGCTCGCGCTGCTCGGGCCCTCGGGCTCGGGGAAAAGCTCGCTGATGGCGGTGCTCACCGGGCTGGAGCGGGCGAGCTCGGGCACGCTCGAGGTGGCGGGTGCTGACTTCTCCACGATGGATGAGGATGCGCTCGCGCTCGCCCGGCGTGGGCGGATCGGCATCGTGCTGCAGGCCTTTCACCTGCTGCCAACTATGACGGCGCAGGAGAATGTCGCCACGCCGCTCGAACTGGCAGGCGAAAAAGATGCTTGGCCCCGTGCCGCCGCGGAGCTGGAGGCGGTCGGGCTCGGCCATCGGCTGACACATTATCCCGCGCAGCTTTCGGGAGGCGAGCAGCAGCGTGTCGCCATTGCCCGCGCCACCGCGCCGCGCCCGACGCTGATATTCGCCGACGAGCCGACCGGCAATCTCGACGCGGCCACGGGCACTTCGATTGTCGAAGTACTGTTCCGCCGGCGGGCCGAGACGGGGGCGACGCTCATCATCATCACGCACGACGAGGCGCTGGCCGAACGCTGCGACAGGATCGTCACGCTGGCCGATGGCCGGATTGCCAGCGACCGCCGCAGCGCATGAACCGCCTCCATTGAACCCGCTCCGTATGAGCCGCCTCGCATGAACGGTATCTCCTGGGCCGGGGCCTGGCGCATCGCCCGGCGCGACCTGCATCAGCGGTTCCGTGGGCTCAGGCTTCTGCTCGTATGCCTGTTCCTCGGCGTGGGTGCACTCGCCGCCATCGGCTCGCTCACCTCGGCGATCCGGGGCGAACTCGATGCGCAGGGCCAGACGCTGCTCGGGGGCGACCTTGAAGTGGAAGTCTGGCAGCGGCCGCTGAGCGAGGAGGAGACCAGCTTCCTCGAGCGCTACGGCACATTGAGCCAAGGCCTCCGGATGCAAGCCATGGCAAGCGCCGGCGAGGCCGCCGCGCCGGTGGAGCTCAAGGCGGTGGACGGCAATTGGCCGCTCTTCGGCACACTGCTCGTCGAAGGCGGTAGCCGCTTCGGCGCGCCGCCGGCCGGGCAGGCCTTCATCGCGCCCGGCGCGGCGCAGCGGCTGGGGGTCGGCCCGGGCGACACGATCCGCATCGGCACCGCTCAGGTGAGAGTGGCCGGCATCATTGCCGAGGAGCCCGACCGGCTCAGCGAGGGCTTCGCGCTCGGCCAGACGGTGATCGTGCCTTACGAGCTTCCGCAAGCCGCCGGCCTGGTCGCGCCCGGCTCGCTGTACGAGACCAAGACCCGCCTGCGCTTTTCCGGCGATGCCGATCCCGCCGCGGTGGAGGAAGCGCTGCTCGAGCGTTTCCCCACTGCCGGGCTCGACACGCGCACCCGGGACCGGGCCTCGCCGGGCGCCGAGCGCTTCGTCTCGCGCATGGGCGAGTTCCTGACGCTCGTGGGCCTTGCCGCGCTGATCATCGCCGGGATCGGCATTGGCGGAGGGGTCGCCTCCTTTCTCGACCAGCGTCGGGCGAACATCGCCACGTTCAAGATCCTGGGCGCAACCAGCCGCGATATCGCGCGTATCTACGGAATTGAAGTCGGCGCTGCGGCGCTGGTGGGATCGCTCGCGGGACTGCTGGCGGGCGTGCTGGTCACACCGCTGCTCGCCCGTGCACTGGGCGAATTGCTGCCCGTGAACACGGCGCTGGTCATCGATCCGCTGGCCTTGCTGCGCGCACTCGCCTTCGGCCTGCTGGTGGCGCTGGTCTTCGCTGCTCCGCCGATCATGCGCGCACGCGATTTCCCGCCCATGGCGCTGATGCGCGCGCGCGTATCGCCGCTCGCTCGCCAGTGGCGCGCGGCGGCGCTGCCGGTCGGGCTCGGGCTTGTCGGCATCGCGCTGCTGGCGATCCTTGGCTCGCCGCAGCCGAAGCTGAGCGCGCTGTTCCTCGGCGGAGCGGCGGCAATGCTGGCTCTGCTGGCGCTGCTCGGCTGGGCGATCCGCCGCGCTGCTGGCGCCGTGCCGCGCCCCGGTAGCCCGATCGTCCGACTGGGCCTTGCCAATCTTCATCGGCCGGGTTCCGCCACCGGCGCGCTCGTCACTGCATTGGGCTTTGGCCTTTCCGCCTTCGTGCTGCTGGCGGCGGTGCAGACCAGCCTCGAAGGCAATATCCGCCGCTCGGTGCCCGAGATCGCACCCGATTACTTCGTACTCGACATTCCGCGCGAGCGGGTCGGCGCTTTCCGCCAGATCGTGCTCGGTAACGCACCGGGTGCGGTGGTCGAGACGACGCCCACCCTGCGTGGCTCGGTGCTCGCCTTCGGGTCCGCGGACGATCCGGTGATCGTATCCGAGCTGGAGGACACGCCCGAGGGTGCCTGGGGTCTCTCTGGCGAGCGCGGGCTGACTTACGCCGATGCGCTGCCGACGGGCAATGTCCTCACCAGCGGCGAATGGTGGCCTGCCGATTATAACGGCCCGCCACTGGTTTCGGTCGACGAGGAGCAGGCCGAGGCCGCGGGCATGCGGATCGGCGACATTATTACGGTGGGCGTTCTGGGCGTGGAGCACACGGCGCGCATCGCGAATATGCGCCGGCTCGACTGGGAAAGCCTGGGCTTCAACTACCTGTTTGTGTTCTCGCCCAACACCTTCGCCGACACGCCGCACAACATGGCCGCGACCGTGCAATTGCCGACGAGCGGATCGGCGCCCGGGCTGCTCGGCGCGTTGGTGCGCGCTTTCCCGTCGAGCGCGGTGATCGAGGTGGGGCCGCTGCTCGCTGAAGCCCGCGCGATCCTCGACCAGGTCGCGCTGGCGATCCTCGCCGCCGCTTCGGTCGCGGTGCTTGCGGGCATCGCCGTGCTGATCGGCGCGATCGCCGCGGCCCGCGCGGCGCGGATCTATGACACGGTCATCCTGCGCGTGCTGGGGGCGAGCCGGGGCCAGCTGCTCGGCTTGCAATTGGCCGAGTTCGGCCTGCTGGCGGTGGTTCTCGCCGGTGTAGCGCTGGCGTTGGGCACCGGCCTCGCCTGGCTGGTAATCACGCAGCTTTTCGAGTTCGACTGGCTGCCCGACTGGCCGCGCATACTGGCGGTGCTCGGCGCGGGGCTGGCGCTGGTGCTTCTATTCGCGCTCGGCGCCTCGCTGCCGCTACTGCGCGCAAAACCGGCGCAGACGCTTCGCTCGCTCTAACGCGCTCTCGTGAAGTTCAGGCGAACACGCTGGACTGCGCGGGGTCCTTTGGATCCGGCCCGAAGCGGTTAGGCCCCGGCGTACCGGGCAGCAGCGTAACCACAAGAAAGGCGATGCTGGCGAGAAAGCCGATCAGCGGCACGAAAGAGGCGATTACGACGCCCAGATACCACCAGCCCGAAAGATCACGATCGTGCAGCCGCCGCACCGCCACGGCGATGCTGGGGATGAAGACGGCGAGCGCCCATAGCCCAGCCAATAGCATGACGGCCGTTATCGCGCCCCCGCTGACCACCGAAGCCATTTGGCTGGTGTCGCCCATCGCGGCGAATGGAAGGCCGAACGCAAGCAGCAGGAAAGTAATGACGATCGTCGCGATAATGTTCAGGAGCGCGAACATCCAGAATTCCTTCCGCCGCGAACGCCCGGTGAACTCCGCGTAGCGCCTCAGCGGCAGGACCATCCATTCCATCGCATCGCCTCTTTTTCGATCACCAGCCGCAGGCCAACACATACGGCCCCGCTGCGCAAGAAGAAGCGGTTCAGAATCGATACCGCAGCGTCGCGCCATAAGTGCGCGGATCGTTCGGATAGGCCGAGATGCCGCCGGGCTGCGCGGGCGAATCGAAGATCACGCCCAGGTTACGGCTGTCGAGCAGGTTACGCGACCACACCGACACGACGAGACCGTCATCCGTTTCATAAGCGATCGATGCGGTGAGGTCGTTCACCTCGCGGGTGAACGGCGCCGCGGCATCGAGCGCGGGCTGCGCGTCAATGATCGATCCGTCGAGTCCGCGCACGAGGAAGCCCGGCAGGCCCTCGATCAGCTGCTCCCTCGACTGCCACAGATAGCTGACCCGAGGCACCACGAGCCCGCCCGGAGCGGGGATCTCGTACTGCCCGGCGAGGAGCAAGGTCCACTCGGGAATGGCGGCCGGCCGCATGCCGGACAGGTCGCCGACGGCCGAGGACACGAAGCTGTCATAGACGGGATCGAGATAGGTGGTGCCGAAATTCAGCGTGAGCCCTGGTGCAGGCGTGGCCGTCGCCTCGAGCTCGACGCCGACCGTGCTCTGCTTGCCCGCATTGAGCAGCGCAAAGCCCGTGCCAGTGAACAGGTTGGACTGGAACCCGTCGATCTCCTGGTCGAACACGGTGAGGTTGACCGAGGCGAAGTCGAAGATGGTCTTGATCCCCGCCTCGATCACCCGGGATTCCTCCGGCCCCGCAAAGCGGCTGCCATAGGTGAGATTATTGAGCAGCAGCCCGGCGCCGGCGAGCGCATCGCGATCTGCCGCGAACGGCCGGCTGTCGCGCGACAGGTTCACCGAGCTCGCCTTGAAGCCAGTGGCGTAGCTCGCATAGACATTCACCTCGGGCGAAAGGTCGTAGGCGAGGCGCACCGTATAGCTGAAATTGCTGTCGTCGATCTTCCCGTCCTCGACCGTGTTGGGCACGCCCAGGTAGGGCGGGAGAAATTGCAGCGCGCGCAGCGCGGCCAACGGGTTGGCAAGCGGATTGCTGGCATTCGCCTGGGCATAGGCCTGCGAGCCTGCCTGGATCTGGCTGAAGGCGGCCATGTTGCCGGCGGCGAAGGCCTGGATTTCGGCGGCAGTGGCCGGACGGCCGAGCGTCAGCGCGCTGCCGACGCTTTGCGCCAGCGCGCCCTGGAACAGCAGCTGCGTGCGGAAGGGCGCGTATTGCGCAGCATCGAAATCGATCGCGGAGAACGCATCGCTCGATACCGCATTGGCGGTAAAGGTTTTGTCGTCCCGGGTGTAATTTCCGCCCAGCGTCAGCACCAGGCTATCCACGATTTCGAAGTCGATCTGGCCGAACAGCGAGAGCGCCTCGCTCTTCAGCGTATAGCTTTCGTCGAAGCCGGTGCCCTCGACAAGGAAGGTGCCCAGGTAATTGGCCATGTCCGCCTGGCCAAAGGCTGCTTCCAGCGTGGGAATGGTAAGCGCGCCGCGCGAGGCCTGCTGCACCAGTAGGTTGGTGTAGGATCGGAAGGCAGAGCCGATCTTGAGCTCATTGCCCTGTTCGACATCCTCGTTCATGTAAAAAGCGCCGAGCAACAGGTCGAGATTGTCGCCCAACTCGCCTGCGAGGCGGAACTCCTGGGTGAAGCTCTCGATCTTGAGATCCTGCGCATTGGGATAGATGAGATCGGCGCTGGAAAAGTCCGAATCCTGCGCGGTGACGGCATCGGTCTTGCGCAGGGCCGTGATGGAGGTAAGCGTGAACCGCTCGCCCAGCGCCAGGTCCGCTTGGCCGGACAGGCCCCAGTTCTCGATGTCGTTGGTCGAATTGTAATTGTTGTAGACCACACCGGCGAAAGGCTCGGCCGGGTCGGTAAGGCGTCCGCCCAAAGCCTGGATTGCAGCGGCCGCGGGGCCGAGGCCGATGGTCACAACGGCACAGCAATTCTCATCGATACGATCGTAATCGCCGATTAGCCGCACCGAGAGCGTGTCGCTCGCCTCGATCAGCAGCTGCCCGCGAGTGAACCAGCGGTCGCGCTCATTGGTGCGGTCGAACGTGCCGAGATCGCGGAAGAATCCGTCACGCCGGTTGAGCCCGGCCGAAATGCTCGCCGCAACATTGTCGGTCAGCGGACTGGTGAGATAGCCTTTCGCAACCACCTGGTCGTAATTGCCGTAAGTCAACTCGACCGAGCCGCCAGTGGTGAATTGCGGCTCTTGCGTGGTGATCGAAATCACGCCCGCCGAGGCGTTCTTGCCGAACAGCGTCGATTGCGGCCCGCGAAGAACCTCGATCCGCTCGACATTGGGCAGGTCTGTCACCTGAGCGGCCGTGCGGCTGCGATACACATTGTCGACGAACACGCCGACCGAAGGCTCGATGCCCGCATTGTTAGCGCCGTTGCCGAAGCCGCGAATGAAGAAATTGGTGTTGGCCACGCTCTGCCGCTGGCCCACGAGGAGCGAGGGAACGACCGTCTGCAGATCGCGCAAATCGCGGATCTGGTTGCGCTCGAGCGTCTCGGCGGTGGTCACGGTAACGGCCACCGGCACATCCTGCAGCGTGGCTTCGCGCTTTGTGGCGGTGACGATGATGGAATTGCCAATCGCCGCATCCTCCTCCTGGGAGTAGGTGTCGGAGGGCGAGGCAGGATCAAGCGAAACGCCGGCACCCTGCGCCAGCGCGGCCGCGGGCGCCAGCGCTGCGATCGCTACGCCGCACAGCATTGCCACACGCCCAACGCGAGCCGCGCCCGCAGCATAATCACTCATGAAATCCCTCCATCGACAGCGGACACCAGCGCTGCTGCGCCACTATCGGCCCATCTCCCCTAAAATTAGGTTAGGTTGCAAAGAGAAGTGAGGCAATCACCTGGGCGTCAGACACGGCGCATTTCGCACGGGGCGCCGGTATAGCGATCAATGCCGGGCGGAAGCCCGCATAGCACGCGCACCTTGCGGCTGCCCGCCAGCTCGGCTAGGGGCGGGCGCGAATGGCCGTGCCCGCTTGCCGGCCCCGCTCAATCCGAGGCTTCAGTTCTATGTCCACCCACCTTCGCAACGTGGCGATCATCGCCCACGTCGACCACGGCAAGACCACGCTCGTCGACCAGCTGTTCCGCCAATCCGGCACTTTCCGCGACAACCAGCGCGTGGAAGAGCGGGCGATGGATTCCAACGACCTCGAGAAGGAACGCGGGATCACCATCCTCGCCAAGTGCACGAGCGTGGAGTGGACCCCGCCCGCTGGTGGCGAGACCACGCGCATCAACATCGTCGATACGCCCGGCCACGCCGATTTCGGTGCCGAGGTGGAGCGCATCCTGTCCATGGTGGATGGCGTCATCCTGCTGGTGGACGCCGCCGAAGGCCCGATGCCGCAGACCAAGTTCGTCACTGGCAAGGCGCTCGGCCTTGGGCTGCGCCCGATCGTGGTGGTCAACAAGATCGACCGTTCCGACGCGCGGCCGTCGGAAGTGCTCGACGAGGTGTTCGACCTGTTCGTCAACCTCGACGCCAATGACGAGCAGCTCGACTTTCCGGTGCTGTACGCCTCCGGCCGTGCGGGCTTTGCCGGACATGATGAGAGCGTGCGCGAAGGCGACCTGACGCCCTTGTTCGAGACCATCGTCAGCCACGTGCGCGCGCCGGGGCTCGATGCGGACGCGCCGTTTGCCATGCTGGCGACCTTGCTCAATCGCGACGCCTTCCTCGGCCGCATCCTCACCGGGCGGATCGAGAGCGGCAAGCTCGAGGTCGGCATGCAGATCAAGGCGCTCGACGTGAACGGCAAGCAGGTTGAGGCCGGCCGTGCCACCAAGGTGTTCGCTTTCAACGGCCTCGATCGCGTGCCGGTTGAGCAAGCGCAGGCCGGTGACATCGTTGCTATTGCCGGCCTCACTCAGGCGACCGTTTCGAATACATTGTGCGACCCGGCGGTGAGCGTACCCATCGCTGCCCAGCCGATCGACCCGCCCACTCTGTCGATGACCTTTGCCGTCAATGACAGCCCCTATGCCGGACGCGAGGGCGACAAGGTACAGAGCCGCGTCATCCGCGACCGGCTGGAGCGCGAGGCGGAAACAAATGTCGCCATCCGCCTGACCGAGAGCGCCGAGAAGGACGCTTTCGAGGTGGCTGGACGCGGCGAATTGCAGCTCGGCGTGCTCATCGAGAACATGCGTCGCGAGGGCTTCGAACTCTCGATCAGCCGCCCGCGAGTGCTGTTCCGCGATGGCGAGAACGGCCGCGAGGAGCCCTACGAGACGGTGGTGGTGGACGTGGACGACGAGTTCTCGGGCACGGTCGTGGAGAAGATGGCGCAGCGCAAGGCCGAGATGACCGACATGCGCCCCTCTGGCGGCGGCAAGACGCGGCTTACCTTCAGCGCACCGTCACGTGGCCTTATCGGCTATCATGGCGAGTTCCTGTCCGACACCCGCGGTACCGGCATCATGAATCGCCTGTTTGAGAAATACGGCCCCCACAAGGGCAAGATCGAAGGCCGCCAGAACGGGGTACTGATCTCGATGGAGCAGGGCGAGGCGATGGCTTATGCGCTCAACACTATCGAGGAGCGGGGCGTACTGTTCATCAGCCCGAACGAAAAGCTCTACCAGGGCATGATCATCGGCGAGAATGCCAAGCCACAGGATCTCGAGGTCAATCCGCTCAAGTCCAAGCAGCTGACCAACTTCCGCGCGAGCGGCAAGGACGAAGGCATCCGCCTCACCCCGCCACGTCGGATGACGCTTGAGCAGGCGATCGCCTACATCGCGGATGACGAACTGGTCGAGATCACCCCGCAAAGCGTGCGGCTGAGGAAGCGCCATCTTGATCCGAACGAGCGCAAGAAGGCTTCACGCAAGTCCGAGGCTGCCTGACTCGCACTCGCCCCCGCATTCGGGGGCGGAAGCGGGAGGATCGAGCCAGGTCACACCATCACGAATGGCGTGGCTTAAATGAGCAGGCCCCCGAGGAATGCCAGGAAAGTGCTCTGCCGCTCCTCGGGAATTCCTCAGAACGTTCTGCACGATGCCGCCGGCGAGGACTGCAAACCGGCCCGCGACTAGGGGCCGGGGCAGCGTGACCGGAACACTCATCATCGAGCCGGCGATAACCGCGCCCGCCAGCAGCCAGTCGCCCCAGCGATCGCTGGCCGTGCCGTGATCGGCGCGCATGCCGAAATCGACGGTCCGAATGCATTGCCACCGCGCCGAATAGAGCCCGAGCGCCAGGTCCCAGCCACAGCACGTCACCTTCGGCCTGGTCGCCTTGGCCCTTGCTGCGCGACTTGGCCCGGCTCAGCTTTACCCGCCGCTCAAGTCCATAGAGGTGGCGAGGCTGCGAGCGACAAGGCGTGAATGACGCCTCGGCCGATCGCGCCCGATGCGCATCTCCGTAGCCAGCGCCTCGGAATGCAGTGCCCAGGTCAGGCAGGACGTGCAGGAAGACATAGGCGACCGCCATCCGCCGCGGAAAGACAGTCAATTGCTGCGCGGTGTCGCGTCGGTGCCGGCGGTGACCAAGACTTCCGGAACCCTCATGATCGGGCAACATGACTGGCCGCGCAGAGCAGTTCCGGGTTGCTACCCGCTTCAGGTGCGCCGATCATGGCTCGCCATCCCGGCCGCCCTCGCTTAAGGGACGTCGGATGGACGTTGCCGGACTTCGCGTCGCCCTGTTCAGCGGCAATTACAATTACGTGCGCGACGGTGCCAATCAGGCTCTCAACCGGCTCGTCGACCACCTCCTCCGGCAAGGCGCCGCGGTGCGCGTCTATTCGCCCAAGGTGAATGAGCCCGCCTTCGAACCGGCGGGTGAGCTGGTGGGCCTGCCCAATCTGCCGATTCCCGGTCGCGGCGAATACCGCTTCCCACTGGCGCTCTCGGCCGAGGTAAAGAAGGACCTTGCGGCATTCGCGCCTAACATCGTCCACGTCGCCTCGCCCGATGTCGCCGGGCATCGCGCGGTCAGCTGGGCGCGCGAGCGCCGGCTTCCTGTGCTCGCATCGGTCCACACGCGCTTCGAAACCTATCCGCGCTATTACGGCATGGCCTTCCTCGAGCCGATGGCCGAGGCCATCTTGCGGCGCTTCTACAATCGCTGCGACGCGCTGGTGGCGCCCTCGGAGAGCATGGCCGCGGTCCTGCGCGAGCAGGGAATGAACGGGGACATTTCCATCTGGTCGCGCGGCGTGGATCGCGACATCTTCTCGCCCGAACGGCGCAGCTTGGCCTGGCGTCGCGAGAACGGCATCGCCGACGATGAGGTGGCGATCGGTTTCCTCGGGCGGCTGGTCATGGAGAAGGGGCTCGACGTCGTCGCCATGGTGCTGGGTGAGCTGCGCGCGCGCGGCGTGCCGCATCAGGTGTTGGTGGTGGGCGAAGGTCCGGCCCGCGACTGGTTCGCCGATCGCCTTCCGGGTGCTCGCTTCGCCGGGTTTCAGCGCGGCGAAGCACTGGGCCGTGCGGTCGCAAGCATGGACCTGCTGCTCAATCCGTCGGTCACCGAAACCTTCGGCAATGTTACGCTTGAGGCGATGGCTTGCGGCATCCCGGTGGTTGCCGCGCGCGCCACCGGGTCGACCAGCCTCGTGCATGACGGCGTGACAGGCCGCTTGGTGGAGCCGGGCCTGGTAATCGAATTTGCCGACGCGCTCGAAAGCTATGTTCGAGATCCGCTGCTCAGGGCCAGGCACGGCGCAGCCGGCGAAGCGCACAGCCGCGCCTATACTTGGGAGGCGGTCAACGGCACAGTGGCCCAGACCTATCTGCGCCTCGTCTCGCGGCGTGCCATAGCCGCTGCCTGACCCTCTACAGCCGCTCGATCCGCCGCGCCGCCTCGTCTAGAATTTCGGCGATGTCGTGTGGCAAATCCTTTCCGCCCTCCTCGCGCAGGCGCTGGCGGACAGCCGTGAACAGGTTGGCATATGCCCGCTCGATCTGCGGCGGACGATGACGCTCTGCCTGCTCACCCATCGCTCCAAGCCGCTCCATCAACTCGGCGACCTGCCCGGCATCGCTGGCCAGCACAGCCCGGCCGTCCTCGGTGATGGCGTAACGCCGGCGCTTGTCGTCGCTCGCCTGCTCCTCCACCAGCCCCTCATCGGCCAGCATGGCAAGCGCCGGATAGATCACACCGGGGCTCGGCGCGTACTGGCCGCCCGATCGCTCCTCGATCAATCGGATGAGGTCGTAGCCATGGCGCGGTTCTTCGGTGAGCAGCGCCAGCAGGACCAGCCGCAGCTTCTCACGCGTGAAGCGCCCTCGCTGCCGCATGCGCGCTCCACCTGGACCGCCCGGGCCGCCCGAACCGCCGAAGCCGAAATGTGAGCCGGACTTCCCACCGTGGCCGAAGCTGGCGCCGAACGGCCCGTCTCGCCCGGAGCTCCAGCCCCCGCCCCCCATTGCAGCCATCGCCGCAATCTTCCGCGCGCGTCGCGCGGAAAAGTCATCGCACCTGAAACCCATATCGCAAACTCCTATTCGATATTCTGCGATATATCGCGACAGTTTCGATGATCAAGGGCTCGCAGCATTGATCGTGCGGGCCTATCTGAGCGCGATGGCAGACCTGTTCGGCGAGGAGCCGCCTCCCACAACCCCGTCCGCCCCGCTGGTTGACGCTCCGCTCGCCGACCGGTTGAGGCCGCGCTCGCTTGCCGAGATCATCGGACAGGAGCACCTGACCGGACCTGAGGGCGCGATCGGGCGGATGGTCGCGGCGGGCAAGCTTTCGAGCATGGTGCTGTGGGGCCCGCCGGGCACAGGCAAGACCAGCATCGCCCGCCTGCTCGCTGACGCGGTGGGCATGCGCTACGTGGCCATTAGCGCGGTGTTCTCGGGCGTGGCGGACCTCAAGAAGGCTTTCGCCGAGGCCGAACGCGCACGTGAAGCCGGGGCTCAAGGATCTTCAAAGGGAACTAAAGGCACGCTGCTGTTCGTGGACGAAATCCATCGCTTCAACCGCGCGCAGCAGGACGGTTTCCTGCCCTTGGTCGAGCGCGGGACGGTGACTTTGGTGGGCGCCACCACCGAGAACCCCAGCTTCGAGCTGAACGCCGCGCTACTCTCGCGCGCACAGGTGTTGATCCTTCACCGACTCGACGTGGGAGCCTTGGGCAAGCTGCTCGACCGGGCAGAAACTTTGCAGGGTCCGCTGCCCCTCACCACACCTGCGCGCGACGCGCTCATCGCCAGCGCTGACGGTGACGGACGCTTCCTCCTCAACCAGGCCGAAACGCTCTATGCCGCCGCCGTCACGCAGCCGCTCGGGCCGGCCGAGCTGGGGCGCTTCCTCCAGCGGCGCGTGGCGGTCTATGACAAGGACCGCGAGGGGCATTACAATCTCATCTCCGCGCTGCACAAAGCGGTGCGCGGGTCCGACCCGCAGGCGGCGCTTTATTACCTGGCGCGAATGATCGTGGCCGGGGAGGAGCCGCTTTACCTCGCGCGGCGCCTGGTGCGCATGGCGGTGGAGGATATCGGCCTCGCCGATCCGAATGCACTGGCGCAATGCTTGGCTGCGAAGGACGCATACCAGTTCCTGGGACCTCCCGAAGGCGAGCTGGCGCTGGCGCAGGCTTGCCTCTATCTCGCATGCGCGCCGAAATCGAACGCGGCCTACAAAGCGCAGAAAGCCGCCTGGCGGAGTGCCCGGGAGACCGGCAGCCTGATGCCGCCTGCCAACATCCTCAACGCACCGACAAAGCTGATGAAGGAGATCGGCTACGGCAAGGGCTACACTTACGACCATGACGCGGATGAGGGCTTTTCGGGCGATGATTACTGGCCGCAAGGCATGGCGCCGCAGATCTATTACGAGCCGGTCGAGCGCGGCTTCGAGGCAAGGGTGAAGGAGCGCATGGCGCACTGGCAGCGCCTGCGCGATGAGCGGCGCGATGATTGAGCTGCTCGCCAACACGAAGCGGGTACGGGACTACGCGCGCACTCGGTCTACCGCGTGCCGACACTTTCACCAGCTACAGGGCACCGGGGGAAGGTTGCCGCGAACGGCAGGGCCGTCTTTACGCACGGGCGAAGCGGATCCAGCCTTCAGGGGCGATCGGCCTCGACACGATCGAGCTGCCGAAGGCCACCGAGCCCGAGAGCTATGGAAGAGCCCGCATCACGAAGGCTGGCGAATGTTGCTAGCGCGCTGCAACAGTTCCGCTCCGATGGGAGTCCGCGACCTGATCCGACCGGTACACGAGCAGGCCGTGGCGAAGAAGCGCGTGCGCAAGCGGAAGGCGTGACCGGCCGCTTCAAGCATTTTCTGGCGATCGACTGGTCGGGGGCTGCTGGCGAGTTCCACAAGGGCATTGCGGTTGCGCTTGCCGATGCACGGGGAGGACCGCCCTCCCTCAGCCGCCGGACGCCAGCCTGGTCCCGCACCGCGGTGCTCCAGATGTTGCGCCATGACCTTCCCGAGGACACGTTGGTCGGCCTCGATCTCGGCATCTCGCTGCCCTTCGCCGATTACAGCGCCTTCTTTCCGGGTTGGCCGGACAGTCCGCCAGACGCCAAAGCGCTGTGGGCGCTCGTCGACCGCCTGTGCTCCGACGATCAGAATCTGGCGGCCACCACCTTCGTCGATCATGCCGAGGCCAGCCGCCACTTCCGTCGCCATGGCCAGCGCGAAGGAGACCTGTTTGGCGCCCGAGGCGAGCGCGGTGGCCGCGGGCGCTTCCGCGTTACCGAGCGGCAGCAGGACTTGCTCGGCTGCCGGCCTTATTCCAACTTCAACCTGGTGGGCGCGGCGCAGGTCGGCAAGGCAAGCCTAACCGGCATGCGCGTGCTGCATCGGCTGGAGGGCCGCCTGCCAGTGTGGCCGGTTGATCCGCTCCCGAAAACGGGATCGGTGCTGGTGGAAATCTACACCAGCATCGCCGCGCTCGCCGGTGGCCGCCGCCCCGGGCGCAGCAAGATGCGCAGCTTCGCGGAGCTCAACCTGGCGCTGGACCGCGTCGGCTCGCCGCCCGTAGCGGGCACGGGCCCGCTCGACGATCACAGCGCGGATGCGTTGCTCGCTGCTGCCTGGCTGCGCGCCAGCGCCGCGCGACCTGATCTGTGGCGTCCCGCATTGCTGACACCCGGCTTGGCCCGCACCGAGGGCTGGACCTTCGGCGCCACCTGAGCCAAAAGGCCTGGCGCACGTTGGGCCGGCTTAGCACAGTGGTAGTGCAGCGGTTTTGTAAACCGAAGGTCGGGGGTTCAAATCCCTCAGCCGGCACCAGGCGCCATTGCGCGATAGCGCTGCAGCGCGTCGCACAGGTCCCGCTTCGCTCGACTTTGCCAGTATCGCTAGGTGTACGGCCCCGCCCGCCGGCACTGACGCGGTCAGCCCTTGCAGGTACCGTCGCGGCGGCGACACGCGGGCGAGCCGATCGGAGGCTGCATTCCCTCAAAAAGAAGGGCGGCGTGAGCCCAATGGCCCCGCGCCGCCCTCGGCAATCGCGTGGTCGACTCAGAAGGCGAAAGCCACGTTTATGAGGCCGCGATCGTCACGATAGATATCCTGGCCGATTTGCGTTTCGAGCGCCGCCCCTACGGAGAGGCGTCCATTGGTCACCTTCAGGCCACCGCGAACCTCGCCATATTCGCTATCATGCAGCTGGACGGGCACGTTGATGCCGAGCTGGCTCGCTTCAAGAAACCGCAGGTCGATGCTCGTGTCATTGCCCGACAAGCGCCTGACATAGTCGACCTGCAGTTCGGGCTGGAAGGACCATTCGCTGGCATAGCCCAGGCCGGTGCTGCCGGTCAGCTTCAGGCCATTGCGCCAGTCGAGCCCGCGCCGTTCGATGCCGTCCACCGCCATGGCGAAGTTCGCTTGCCGGTCCTGAAAGCCATCGATCGCGTACGACTCGTATTCGATGCGGCTACGCGGGGTGAGCGTGAGCCCGCCCATGCGATGGTTGTAGCCGAGCTCGACCTCGCCGGCATAGCTCAGCGCATGGCTGTCGACGGCGACACGCGAATTGGCCAGCGTCGTCGCCTGGTTGGCATCGAGCGCGCTGTAAGCAAGGCTGACTTGCCCGCCGACATAGGTGCCGCCGCCCAGCCGATGGCTTGCGTATAGGGCCGCATGGCTGCTGGCGATCTCGGCAACCGAGCCTTGGATCTGGCGCTGCCCGCGCGAATAGCCGAAGGCGGAACCCAGTGCGTTGCGCTCGTCCAGCGCGACCTCGAGACCCATCGCCATGTGCCAGGTGCCGCTCTCATCGCGCGACCCGTTCCCCCCGCCCGTGTCGTTCAGGCGACGATAGCCCGAGGAGATGAACCCGCTGACCTGCTCGGGCAGGTTGGCGCCTGAAAGCTCGCGCGGCTGGTATCTTTGCGCCAGGGAGAGTTGCGAATCGCTGCTCGCGTTGACGTTGCGGCCCGATGCGAGCTCGCCGGGCGTGCCGAGCAGGCGCACTGTGCCACCCGTCCCCTGCTGGCCCATGATCGACAGGCGATCGGAGACGAGTTGGCGGACGAAGGCGTTCTGCCGCTCGTCCGAGACGGCAAGGTCGCCCGCCACGGCGGCCGAATTGCCGCGGAAGGTGCCGGCAAGATCAGCCGCACCCATCACGTCGATCGCGCCGAAGACATTGGCGAGATCGGAATAATTGCTTGCGCGCAGATTGTCGAACGCCTGGCTGAAGGCGAGTGCGTAGGGATCGGACACGCCGCTTTTGGCAAGGTATCCGGCAAACGAGCCAGCCTTGATCTCGACGGTCACCTGATTTGGCTCATAGTCGAGTTCCGGGTACAACACGCCCGCGTCAGCCCAGAGCGCAGTGTCGAAGGTCTCCTCGACCCCGCCCTCGGCGGTTACGATGGTGTATTCCTCGCCATATCTCGGCCCGCTGAATTCACCGGGCAGGAATGCCGCGATGCCCCCGAGTGAGATGATGCCTTTATTGTCATCGTCTCCCTCGACAGCCAGCACATCGCTCCGATTGCGTTCGAGATTGAACACCGTGACCGAGGCGGAGCTCAGGATCACGTCGCCCTTGATGGTCAGTCGGCCTGCGCGGGTGAGCTCGCCCGGAGCGATAGTTCCGGCCAGATTCGTGAAGTAGGTCGGGTCGAACACGCCCGAGCCATTGATAAGGCCGAAGCGCATGAAAGCCTCTCCGGTCGTCAACGAGCCGTTGAGTTCGAGAGCGCCGCCGGTCTGGGTGTAATCACCCCAGACTTTGAGGTCACCATTCGGTCGTACGCGAAGCATGGCCAGGCCACCGAGATTGAACCGGTCGATGGTTTTGGAATCGCTCAGGATGGTCTCGCCATTCGCGCTGAGCGTGACTTCGAAATAGCGTGCCTTCACGCCCTGGGCAGGATCGGCCACGACGTTGTTCGGCACGAAGCGCTCGGTTCCGGGGCCGCCTGGCACGTAGACGCTGTTGCGCGCGCCGCCCTCGAGCGGAACACCATCGGCGCTGATGTCATAGCAATCGTCGATGAAGCAGACATCGCCGAATTTCGGCGTTTCAGCGGTAACGCCTGGCTCTTCGAAGCCCGGCAATGCGTTCACCAGTTCGCCCTTCACCGCGACGGCGTAATTGGGATCCATCGTCTGAACCCAATGCGAAGGCCGGTTCCAGTTGGCCGTGCCCGGATTGGCACTGGCATAGACGTAGCTGTTATTGGCCACGATGCTCTCCCAGAACATGAACAATGGCTGGTAGAAGCTCGTCGAGCCGTAACCGGAGAAGGGCTGATCGGTGAAATAGCGGGAGCCGCCTGACAGCACGCCGACCACGACCGGCTTCTCGAATGCCTCGTCGGCGATCAGCGGCCCGCCCGAATCGCCACCCGCCGTGGTGCCCTCGCGCGGGAGGGCATCGCCATCGAACACGTCGAAGTCGAAGCCATCACCCAAATAGCCGTAATCAGGATCTTCCGGCCCTCCGGGACTGTCGAAGTCGGTCTGGTAAAGCGTCTGCGGGAGGCCGTAATCGTCCGGCCCGTACAACCACTCGTCGACGTCATCGAGCGATCCGAGAGTGGAAATCATGTTCTCGGCGACCCGGCGGCGCCAGTCGATCCCTATGTCACCCGTCGAGCCGACCCCGCGGCTGCCATAGCCGTTGACGATCGCATGCGTCGCTTCCGTCAAGGGCGAGAAGAGCATCGTCCAGGTGGGGACATTGTCCGCATGGGTGTCCAGCGTGGCCAATGCCACGTCGCCTTCAAGGAAAGTCGTCGGCAGCGAGCGCGTATCGTACCAGACCTGCTCGACATTGTAGATGTTGAGCTCGGGGATCGACTGGTACGGCGTGCGTTCTCCCAGACCGATCCACTCGCGCACTGCGGGTAGGTTATAGGCGCTGAATCCGAAGCTGATCGGCGTGCCGCCCGATGCTGCTCCATACTCTTCGGCCGGTATGTCGTTCACACAATGGGCCGCGAAAATGACGGTGCGCGGATTGATCAGCGTGCCCGTGCACAGGCCGACCCCGAAACTGTCGGGATCGGGCTTGGTGACCATCTGGCCAACGCCGGTGACGTCGACGAGGCTGTCATAAGCGCCTTCGGGGGGCGGAGCGTTGAGGTCGATGCCGTCGGTCACCACGATGTACGGATCCACGCCGGGATTTTGCCCCGCTTCGCCCGCATGGTCGGCTGCTTGCGCGGTGCTTGCCAGCCCAAAGGCGATTGCAAGTGCCGAGCCACTGGTAAACATGCGCGAGGATGTCGTGAAAATCATGATGCTGCCCCTTCTGCCCCAACAACTCACCGCCGCCGGTTGTACCGACTCATAAAAGGAGGCGAGATGTGCAGGAAATGTCTACCGGGGCCTGGGTCATGTCAAGCGCTGGGGCGAGATAGTTTGATTGTTCTACTTCTTCGAGAAACGGACAAGCTGTGTAAGCTACTATCTGCATCAAGGCAGAGTGTGGGTCCTCTATTTCACGACTTACAAATACACATATGCACGGCCGATTTACTACATGGAGATCAAAAGCGGGCCAATGCAAGATCAGTCTAAATTTGAGACAGTTTGCGATAGTTGCGGAGGATGAGAAGTAGCAGCCGGTCAGCCTGCAACGGAACTGTTTCTGCTGAAACAATACGTTAACGCTGCGCCAAATGGCCGCAGCAGCTCGCCGCTGGTCGCGGCCGAGAACCGGGCTATTTCTGCCAGGCCGATATGACACCTGCAGAGAGGAGCCGGCGCCTCTCCAGACATCGGAATAGTTTCGTGGCCAGCGCTGAACGTCACTGCCTCGCGAGGCAGTCCTGGCGTCCTCGAGCGAGCGGGGACGCGGCGTTCAGGACAGCGTACTCACCAAAGCGGTGATCTGTTGGGTCGACAGTGCCGTGGGCGTATCCGACTGGCTCGCAAGACCACTGGCTCGGCGATCCCCCGATCGCCGAGCCAGCAGCTTCCCGTCGCTCCTCTTCGTGCCCCAGCCACTCGTGCCGGAGCGCCTGCGCTCAGCGGCCCACGGCCACGTAGCGGAAGCCTCGGCGCTCTACTTCGTCGCGATTATAGAGGTTTCGCAAGTCGACCAGCAGCGGTGTCCTGAGCAGGCCTGCCGCCCGATCGAGATCGAGTGCGCGAAAGGCGTCCCACTCGGTTACGATCACCGCGGCGTCAGCGCCCTCCATCGCATCATAGGCATCGTTGCAATAAGTGACATTGCCGATGACCTTGGCCGCCTGCTCCATACCTTCGGGATCGTAGGCGCGGATCGCGATGCCGGCATCCTGCAGCGATTGCACGATGGCGATTGCGGGCGAATCGCGCATGTCGTCGGTATTTGCCTTGAAAGTCAGCCCCAGCAGCGCGACCGTCTTGCCATCGGCCTTGCCGCCCAGCGCATGGACGACCTTGCGCCCCATCGAACGCTTGCGGCTGTCATTGGAGGCCACCACCGCTTCGACGATCCTGAGCGGCGCCTCGAAATCCTCGCCGGTCTTGAGCAATGCCAGCGTGTCCTTGGGAAAGCACGAGCCGCCATAGCCCGGGCCCGGATGCAGGAAGCGCGCGCCGATCCGCGTGTCGAGGCCGATGCCGTGCGCCACGTCCTGCACGTCCGCCCCGACGCGCTCGCACAAATCGGCAACCTCGTTGATGAAGCTGATCTTGGTCGCGAGGAAGGCGTTCGCAGCATATTTGGTGAGCTCTGCGGCGCGGCGCGACATTACCAGCAGCGGCGATTCGGAACGGGTGAGCGGCCGGTAGACCTCGCGCAGCACCGTTTCGGCATGCTCGTCGTTCACACCCACCACGACGCGATCAGGCCGCTTGAAGTCGTCGATCGCCGCGCCTTCGCGCAGGAATTCGGGGTTGGAGGCAACGGAGAATTCGAGATCAGGACGCTTGTTGCGAATGATCCGCTCGACCGCGTCGCCCGTGCCCACCGGCACGGTCGACTTGGTGACCACCACTGCCCCGGTGCGCAGGTGCGGGGCCATTTCCTCGGCCGCGGCATGGACATAGCTGAGATCGGCATGCCCGTCGCCACGGCGCGATGGCGTGCCGACCGCGATGAACACTGCGTCAGCTTCCGGCACCGCCGCCGCCAGGTCGAGCGTGAAATCGAGCAAGCCGGCTTCCACGTTGTTTTCCACCAGCTTGTCGAGGCCGGGCTCAAAGATCGGGATACGACCCTCGAGCAGCGCGTCCACCTTGGATGCGTCCTTGTCCACACATGTGACGTGGTGGCCGAAATCGGAAAAACAGGCTCCCGAAACCAGGCCGACGTAGCCCGTACCGATCATAACGATGCGCATAAGATCCCCTTGTATCCGGTTCCGGCCCCGAACCGCCGGAGGCTCCTAGTCCAAGCCAGACGGCGCAGACAAGGTTTCAAAAGACCAGTCTTGAAACGAGACAGAATCGCCAGCGCACTCAACCGCGGCCGCGATAGCCGGGCACGCCCTGATCGGGCAGCCACAAGGCTGCTGGAGGCGCAGTGGTCTGCCAGAAGACGTCGATCGGCATGCCGCCGCGTGGATACCAATAGCCACCGATGCGCAGCCAGAGCGGCTTCATCTCCTCCGCCAGCCGCTGGCCAATACCGACGGTCACGTCCTCGTGAAAGCCGCAATGGTTCCGGAACGAGGCCAGGAACAGCTTGAGACTCTTCGATTCGACGATTCGCTCGCCAGGCGCATAATCGATGACGAGGTGCGCGAAATCCGGCTGGCCGGTAACCGGGCACAGCGATGTGAACTCGGGCGCGGCGAACCGCACAAGGTACAGCGCGCCGGGCCGCGGATTGGCGACATAGTCGAGCACCGCTTCTTGCGGCGAGGGAGGCAAGGCGCTTTGTCGCCCGAGATGGAGCGGGCTTGGGTTGTCAGCAGGATTGGTCACGGGGCGCCTGATGGCGCGAAGGCGGCTTCGCCGCAAGCCCGGCCAGCGCGAGGAGCGCCCGCTAGATCGCACGGCAACGGAGAGCCTCGGGTGCCATGGCGCATTTACGCGGCCAGGCCGGCGGGTTAGAGTCGGCCGGACCATGGATCATCTCGTCTCGACCGACTGGCTTGCCGCGCGCCTCCATTCGCCCGGCCTGGCGATCCTCGATGCCTCTAGCCATTTGCCCGCAGCCAAGCGCAACGCCGCCGGCGAGTTCGCGGCGGGCCATATTCCGGGCGCGCGCTTCCTCGACCTCGCGAGCCTGGTCGATACCGCCAGCGAGGTGCCCTCCGCGCTTCCGACGGCTGGTCAGCTTTCCGAGCGCCTCGCTCGATTGGGGTTGAGGCCCGGCCAGCCTGTAGTGCTCTATGACGACAGCGCGGTGCGTACCGCCGCGCGCGCATGGTTCATGCTGCGCCTGCATGGCCATGCCGATGCCGCGATCCTCGATGGCGGGCTCGACAAGTGGCGTGCCGAGGGTCGACCGCTCGAGACCGGCGAGGCGGATGTGCCGGCGATTTCGGCGCCCCAGCCCGGTTGGCTCGCACCGGGAACGGGCGAGGTCAGGAACAAGGCGGACCTGCTGACGGACCTCGGCCGCGGCTCCGAGCAGGTGCTCGACGCACGCGACGCCCGGCGTTTTTCGGGCGAGCTGCCCGACTTGCGGCCCGACGTGGCGCCTGGCCACATACCGGGATCGCGCAATCTGCCGTTCGACCGCGTTCTGAACGCCGATGGGAGCTATAAGGATGCGGTTTCCTTGCGCGCGCTCTTCACGGAGGCCGGGATCGACTGGTCGCGCCCCGTCGTCACCACTTGCGGCAGCGGGGTGACAGCGGCGGTGCTGCTGTTCGCGATGCACCTGGCGGGCAAGGACGATGTGGCGCTGTATGACGGCAGCTGGGCCGAATGGGGCGCCGATCCTGCCACCCCCAAGGCGCTGGGGCCCGCCTGACTTGGGCCAGGACGACAACACGGGCGACAGGTCGCCGGGCAAGCTCACGCAGATTGTCGAGGCAGGTCGCCGCCCAGAATGGACCGGTGCCGCGGTCAACCCGCCGGTCTGGCGCTCGAGCACGCATCTTTATGCCGACAGCGCCGACCTTTCGAAGGGCCGACCCAATACAGACGGCCATTTCTATTACGGCCGGCGTGGCACGCCCACGCAATGGGCGCTGGCCGATGCGCTGACCGCGCTCGAGCCCGGGGCGCATGGCACACTGCTTTATCCCAGCGGCGTATCGGCCATAGCCGGGGCGCTGCTGGGCGTGCTCAAGGCCGGCGACGTGCTGCTGATGGCCGACAATGTTTACGAGCCGTCACGCGCGATGGCGCACAACCTGCTCGCCGATTGCGGGATCACGACGCGCTTCTTCGACCCGCTCGATCTTGCCGCCTTTCCCGACCAGTTCTGCGAGCGGACGCGCGCCGTGCTGCTGGAGAGCCCGGGCAGCCTGACTATGGAGGTGTGCGACATACCTGCTCTCGCCGCCATTGCGCGCGACAAGGGCACGCTAAGCCTGATCGACAACACCTGGGCCTCCCCGCTCGGCTTCGCCGCGCTGGCGCATGGCTGCGATATCGCGATCATGAGTCTCACCAAGCATGTCGGCGGGCATTCGGACCTGATGATGGGCTCGGTCAGCGCGCGCGAGGCGCTGTACCAGCAGCTGCGGCTCAAGGCCCAGGCGCTCGGCATCGTGGTGTCGCCAGACGATGCGGCGCTGGCGCTGCGAGGGCTCAGGACCATGGGCCTGCGGCTGGAACGCGCGGCTGAGAGCGCGCTGGCGATCGCAAGCTGGCTTCAGGAGCGCGCGGAAGTGGCCCATGTCCTCCAGCCAATGCTGCCCGGCGCTCCGGGCCATGAATTGTGGGCACGCGATTTCAAGGGCGGTTGCGGGCTCTTCAGCTTCGTATTGAAAGGCCGCCGACCCGCGGATCGCGCGCGCTTTATCGATGCGCTGGAGCTGTTTGGCATCGGTTTCTCCTGGGGCGGATTCGAAAGTCTCGTCATCCCCGTAGATCCCGCCCGGGCGCGGAGCGCCACGAGCTGGCCGCCTGAGGGCCGCGAGCCGGGCAACCGGCTTGGCATTCGCCTCTCGGTCGGTCTGGAAGATCACCGGGATCTCGTGCACGATCTCGAACGCGCCTTCGCAGCTATGGACACCGGATGACCGCAGCCACCGCCGCCCTGCCCGAAGCCGCGCCGACACCCGATGCCATTCCGACGCCCGACGCCGCGCCGACGGTCGGCGCCGAGGAGCTCAGCCAGGCCGCGTCCGATGCGGCCGATGCAGCGCAGGAGGCGGCGCAGGCCGCCCAGGCGGTGACCGCCGAACTGCAGGAGGTGCAGGAGGCTGACGTTATGCAAGGCGTCGATTCGCTGCGCGAGACCGTCTCCGAACAGAACGGCACCATTGCCAGCATCGTCGACCGGCTCGACGCCTTCGGCTTTACCGTGGCCGACACACGCTTCTCGCTGTGGTCCGCGATGGTGGTGGTGCTGGTAATCGTGGGCGTGGTGCTGCTCGCGCGGATCGGCGTGGCGCTGGCGCACAGCACGCTGCGCCGGCTGACCCGGCTCAATCCCTCGCAGCGCCTGCTGGCCGAGAAGCTGCTGGCCATCGCCGTCTGGTCCGTGGCCATCCTGATTGGCATCGACGTTCTGGGCATAGACCTCACCGCGCTGGCGGTGTTCTCGGGCGCCTTCGGTCTTGCCATCGGCTTCGGTCTGCAAAGGACGTTCGGCAATCTGATCGCCGGTATCATCCTGCTGATGGACCGCTCGATCAAGCCAGGCGACGTGATCGCGGTAACGGACATGTCGGGCAAGGAAACGTTCGGCCAGATCCGCAGGATCGGCGTGCGCGCGGTTTCGATCATCACCCGAGACGAGAAGGAATATCTCATCCCGAACGAGAACCTGATGGTCAATCAGGTCGAGAACTGGTCCTATTCCTCGCGCCGGGTCCGTATGCAAGTGGGGGTCGGCGTCTCTTACCAATGCAACATGAAGCTGGCTGAGGAGCTGATGCTGCAGGCGGCCAAGGATTGCCCGCGCGTGCTGGAGACCCCCCCCCCCACAGTGTGGATGAGCGAGTATGGGGAAAGTTCGGTTAACTTCATCATCCATTGCTGGATCGTCGACCCCGAGGAAGGCGTGGGCAATGTCCGCTCGGCGGTGCTCAAGCGATTGTGGAATCTGTTCCAGGAGCACGGCGTCGAGATCCCCTTCCCGCAACGCGACCTGAACCTGCGCGACAACGCGCAATTCCAGCAGCTTGTCGCGGCGATCTCGCAACGGGTGGAGGAGCGGCGAAAAGAGGAGACCGATTAACCGGGAAAATTGCTCGCTGGGCCGGGTGCCTAAAGCTGGCCTAGCCGCCCCGATACCCATTCTCGCTGGCGGGCGCGCGACCGGCTCGCCATCTCGGGCTCCATGGACAAGATCGGCACCGTCTATCTGGTGGGCGCAGGCCCCGGCAATCCCGACCTGCTGACCCTGCGCGCCGCTCGGCTGCTCGCCGAGGCGCGCATCCTCGTGCATGACGGGCTAGTCGATCCCGCAATCCTCGCCATGGCGCGTCCCGACGCGCGGCTGGTCTCGGTCGCCAAGCGGCGTGCGCATCACACAGTGCCGCAAGACGATATATGCGCGCTGCTGGTTCGCGAGGCGCTGGCCGGCAGTGACGTGGTGCGGCTCAAGGGAGGCGATCCGTTCGTCTTCGGCCGCGGGGGCGAAGAGGCCGAGGCCTGCCGTGCGGCCGGTGTTCCGGTAGAGGTGGTACCCGGCATCAGCGCCGCGAACGGGGCAGCCGCCGCAGCGCAGATCCCGCTGACCCATCGCGATCATGCGAGCATCGTCAGCTTCGTCGCCGGCCAGTGCAAGGGTCTGGCCGACCAGAACTGGGCCGGCCTGGCCGGCCAGGGCCGCACTTTGGTGATCTACATGGGCGTCAAGACTGCCCCGCAGATCGCCGAGAAGCTGATGGGTGATGGCCTGGCACCCGACATGCCCATCGCGATCGTCGAGAACGGCGCTCGGCCCGAAATGCGCGTGCTGCGCGCCTCGCTCGCCGGGCTGCCCGATCTCGTGGTGCGCGAGAAGGTGGTGAGCCCGGCGCTGATCGTGATTGGCGAAGTGACCGCTGAATTGGTGGCGCAAGGCGCGCGGATGGCTGTCGGAGCAGGCGAATGAAGATACTTACGGGCAACGACCTGAAGACCGGCGCGGTCGTGTGGTGGGACGGTGCGAACTGGTCCCTCCATGTAGAAGACGCGGTGGACGTGGGTGATTTGGCCGAGGAAATCCTTGGCGGAGAGGAAGCCGCACGTCGCGTCAACGCGTCCTACGCCATCGAGGCGGCACGCACCGAGGATGGCGGGGTGCGCCCGGCGCATATCAAGGACCGCGTCCGTGCGCTCGGCCCGACCGTGCGCCCCGATCTCACGCTTAAACCGGCCGATCCCGATCTCGGCAACTGGGTCATCTGACATGTACAAATACGATCAATACGACCAGGCTATGGTGGACGCGCGCGTGGAGGAATTCCGCGACCAGACGCAGCGGCGCCTCGAGGGCAAGCTGACCGAGGACCAGTTCAAGCCATTGCGGCTGATGAACGGCCTGTATCTCCAGCTGCACGCCTACATGCTGCGTGTCGCCGTGCCCTACGGCACGCTTTCGAGCGCCCAGATGCATGCGCTGGCCGACATCGCCGACAAGTACGATCGCGGCTACGGCCATTTCACGACCCGGCAGAATATCCAGTACAACTGGATCAAGCTGGAGGACGCGCCCGACATCCTGGCAGACCTCGCCAGGGTCGAGATGCACGCCATCCAGACCAGCGGCAATTGCATCCGCAACATCAGCTCCGACCAGTTCGCCGGCGCCGCCGCGGACGAGGTGACCGACCCGCGCCCCTATGCCGAGCTGCTGCGCCAATGGTCGAGCTTCCACCC